>Ga0208436_1006_pt1 | contig 519031 bp, 461 predicted proteins | sample RumMetMCoCulture_FD_188357 | JGI IMG/M metagenome (GOLD analysis project Ga0208436, IMG submission 188357) | Rumen microbial communities from New Zealand - Rumen Methanol Enrichment MEC1 Co-Culture (SPAdes) (version 2) | ecosystem: Host-associated > Mammals > Digestive system > Stomach > Rumen...
ATTTCTTATTACAATTTCTATCGCATAAAAGAAAAACTGGGAGGTTATAGCCCAGTCGATTATAGAAAAATGAATCAGAACAATTTATAGTTAATTAAAATAGGTCCAATTTCTGGGGCGCACTACAAACGCCAAATTGATAAAATTATTTGTTGATATGACTGGTTTCACTCCAAGTTTCATCCTGACAAACAATATGATAGCATAAATGACCAAAAGTTAGAAACAGCCGATGAAAACTGATAAATTTTCGTCTTAACAAAAAGGTTGTTTTCGAATAATGACAACCAATAGCAAATTTCCTTCTTTAATGTCTTCAGTAAACTCGTATTAATAAATTATTAAAATATTTTCTAAGAAGTTATTCGCTACTTTATAATATATGTAATTTATTCCTAAAATAAAAAGAGAATGCTCTTATTTAATAAATTATGTTTTTACTTAATTTATAAGTTGTTTAGAGCCAATTGCTCGCATTTTTAATCGACAATTATGTATAATCATCCTAGATGTTTTTTGTTTTAATGCCTTTTGGTCCATTTAATCAAGTTGGTTAGATGAGATACCTTTCTGGGGGAACTAATGAAAGAAAAAATCGAAGACTATGCCAAAATTTTGGATACAAGTTACGATGGGGTCTATTTCGTTGATAAGGACCGAAAGATTTTATATTGGAATAAAGAGGCGGAAAAAATTTCCGGTTACGGAGAAAAGGAAGTCGTTAACTACCACTGCTTTGACAATATTTTAAACCATGTTGATGAGGAAGGGGTATGCCTATGTACGACGGCCTGTCCTTTGTCCAAAACCATGAGTGATGGTATTCGCCGAGAAGCTAAAGTGTATCTTCATCATAAAAAGGGGCATCGCGTCGCAGTCACTATCCGCACAGTTCCTTTGATTGTAAATGGTGAGATTGTCGGTGCTTTTGAGTTTTTCGTTCATAATAATGATAACCTTCCCGTGTCCAAGATTGACGAACTTACTTATTTGGCTCTGCATGACCAATTGACTGGTATTCCTAATCGGCGATATATTGATTCAACTCTCAAGAATTTTATCCGGCAATATAACGATCTAAGTCTTTCCTTTTCCGTTATGATGATCGATATCGATCACTTTAAATTGATTAATGATACTTATGGCCATGATACGGGCGATAAAGTACTAAAAATGGTTGCCACCACGCTTTCGGATATATTCACTGAGCCGACCTTTATCGGTCGGTGGGGCGGAGAGGAATTTATGGTCATATCCGCTTGCCATTCTCCCCATGAATTAGAAGAAATTGCCAATCATGCTATTACTTTAGTGAATAACTCCAGTTTTGTGGACCATGGCAATAATATATCGGTGACCATCTCCATTGGGATTACCATTGCCCAAAAAGACGATGATGAAGAGGCAATCACTCGACGAGCTGATCAAGGAATGTATGAAAGCAAAGCGCAAGGCCGAAATCGGTTTACATTTATAAAATAAAGGACACACTGATGTGTGCCCTTTTTTATTTATTATAGGGCTTCGGCTCCAAAGTCCTCAACGAACTTGGCTCTTAATCTCTCTTGCCAATCGCCATTTTCCTCTAAACGTCCAATAAAGAAACGCATAACTTTTGGCTCTTCAACAAAGTGGAGTCCTCCGATGAGATGACGATTTTCAAAAAGCCAATTTAAGCGATCAGCAATAAAAGTTATTTGCGAAAGCGTAAATACTCGTCGGGGGAGCGCAAGACGAACAAGTTCCATGCTGGCGGGATGTTCGCTGCCATCGGCATTTCGTGTTTCTGATATCGTCCCCCGTTCCATCCCGCGGGCGCCACTGACGATAAATATTGCCGCAGCTAATGCTCCCGCCGGATATTCTTCCGATTTAACGTGAGGAATGAACGCCCGGGCATTAAGATGCAGTCCTAATCCGCCAAATGGAGTGATAACCGGAATGCCATTTTTTTGGAGCATTTGTCCAAAAGCCGCGATAAACTCTGGACCCTGGGATATCATGTCGATATCTAGTGTTTCCTCAATGCCTATAGCCAAGGCTTCCATTTCACGAACGGACATACCTCCATAAGTAAGAAAACCTTCAAATAATGGAATAAGGTTTTTCATCTGATCAAAGAGTTCCTTGTGAGAAGTTACGATACCCCCACCGCGCGCACTACCGAGTTTTCGTCCGGAGAAATAGATGATATCGGCTGTCTTAGCTATCGCTAAAACAATTTCGTGGATGCTCATATTTTTTGCTTGGGGCTCACGGGTTTTAATGAAGAAAAGATTATCCGATAAAAGGGAAGCGTCAATTACCAACATGATTTTGTTTTGGCGACAAAACGCACCAACTTCTTCAATATTTTTCAAGGAAACTGGTTGCCCGCCAATGAGGTTTGTTCCCATCTCTAATCGCACAAAGGGGATCCTATCTTTACCGACACGATCAATAAGCGCCTTTAATTTTTCGATATCCATATCACCCTTAAATGGATTATCGCTTTCTGGAATAATCGCTTTGTCAAAAAAACATTCCTCGACGCTTCCTTTGCACTCCATGATATGTGCTTTGGTAGTGGTAAAATGATAGTTCATTGGAACGATATCATCGGGTTTGACAAATACTTTAGCCAGTATATGCTCACAAGCCCTTCCCTGATGGGCGGGAAGGAAAAATTTCATACCAAAGAAGTCCTGCAAAGCTTTCTCCAAACGAAAGAAAGTCTCACTTCCCGCGTAAGAATCATCGGCGATGGACATCGAGGCTATTTGCCGATCACTCATCGCATTAGTTCCGCTGTCGGTCAACATATCCAGAAAAACATCCCGATTTCTTAAAAGAAAAGTGTTATTCCCGGCTTCCTGAATAGCCTGTAATCGCTCATCAATGGGAAGTAAATTTAACTTTTGAACAACTCTGACTTTGTGCATTTCTAATGGAAATGGCTCGGCTTTAAATCTAGCAATGTGGAACATATAGTTCTCCTTTCTAAACGGGAGAAAATAAAAAACGATTTTCTCCTTGCTTTCACAGGGACGAAAATCGTTCAGATATTCCGCGGTACCACCCTAATTATGGCCATTGCCATCACTTATCGAGTCCAACAACTCTAGTCGTTTTAACGGACAACTACCGGGAGTGCCTACTAGTTTCAGCCTCCGACTCCGAAGTGTATATTTTGTTTCGATCTAATTTCCATTTGCACCGCGACTGGACTCTCTAAATTTAGATTTGAAACTTTTCTCTTCATCAACGTCTTTTAATATTTGGTTAACTATATTCTATCGGCAGCAGTTAATAAGTCAATGTTTTTCGTAATAAATTACTTACTATTCGCTCATCGCATCAAATTGGCTGTTGTACAAATCGGCGTAAAAACCATTTTTACTTAACAATTCAACATGGGTGCCGCTTTCGACTACATTTCCATCCTTCAAAACTAATATCAAATCAGCATTTTTAATAGTCGACAAGCGATGGGCAATGACAAAACTCGTCCGCCCATGCATAAGTCGATCCATTGCTTTTTGAATAATAATTTCGGTTCTGGTATCAACTGAACTTGTAGCCTCATCTAAGATTAATAAAGGGGCATCAACAATCATCGCCCGGGCGATGGTCATCAATTGTTTTTGACCGGCGGAAAGATTTAATTTATCAGTCAAAATGGTCTCATAACCGTTAGGAAGTGTGCGAATGAAGAAATCAATACCCGCAACTTTACAGGCTTCCTTGACCATCTCGTCAGTTACCCCTTTGCGATTATAGGCAATATTTTCCTTAATAGTTCCTTCAAAGAGCCACGTGTCCTGAAGAACCATACAGAATTGGTCATGAACATTTTCCCGCGGAACATCCAAAGTGGAAGTCCCATCAATTTTGATTTGGCCATCTTCAACTTCATAAAAGCGCATTAGAAGATTGACTAGTGTAGTTTTACCCGCACCGGTCGGACCGACAATCGCTATCTTCTGCCCAGCTTTAGCTTTCATTGAAAAGTCGGGAATAATAATTTTGTCACTATCATACCCAAATTTGACGTGATTAAATTCAACATCACCCTTTACATATTGCAAGGTTTTTGTTTTATCAAACTCAGCATTTAACTCTGGCTCATCAAGAAAACTAAACACTCTTTCGGAAGCGGCCGCTCCCGATTGAATACGATTCGCCGCTTGAGCAAATTGCGACATTGGCTGAGTGAATAAACGGATATATAGCATGAATGAAGCAATTACTCCAAATTGAATTTTTCCATTGATCGCCAATAGAGCCCCGACTATGGAAACCACAACATAACCAAAGTTACCGATAAATTGCATAATCGGCATCATTAGTCCAGAGAGAAATTGCGACCTCCAAGCATTGATAAATAAATCATCATTCATGCGATTAAAACTTTTTAGCGCAGCCTTTTCTCCATTATAGGCCTTGACTATGGTATGCCCGGAATAAACTTCCTCAATATGACCATTTATCGCTCCTAAACCATTTTGTTGATTAAGAAAGTACTTTTGCGATTTTTTGATTATGATTATCATTAATAAGAAACCAATCAAAGTAGATGCGACAGCGGCAAAAGCCATAATATAATTAGTAATAAACATCATAATCAGCGAGCCAAAGAACATCGTTATTGCACTGACTAGGGTTCCTAGACTTTGATTTAAAGTCTGAGCAATCGTATCGACATCATTGGTTACCCGACTCAAAACATCGCCATAAGAATTATTATCAAAATACTTTAGGGGAAGCCGATTAATTTTATGGTCAATGTCCCGTCTTAGTTTATAAGAGAGTCGTTGGGCAATCGTCGCCATAATGTAACTTTGAATATAATTGAAAATAAAGCCCAAACCATAGATAACAATGAGAAAAATAGCCAATTTCTTTATTTCTGGTAAATTGATGGTGCCAGTAATCCCATTGACAATATAGTCAGTTATATCACCAATTTTTTGGGGACCGATAATATTAAGTATAGTGCCGGTGATGGCCAAGATGATGGCAATCGCGCCAAAAATTACAAAACTTTTACCATAGGCAAATAGTTTGCTGACGGAGCCTTTAAAATCTTTAGCCTTTTCTCCAGGAGCAAAACCACCATGACCAACCCGTCCTCCCATACCCATCTTCGGATTATTCTTATAAGTGGCACTTACCGCTTTTTCTTTACTATCACTCATGATTTAATTCCTCCTGGGTAAGCTGAGATAAAGCTATCTCGCGATAGACTTCACAGTTTGTCAGCAAATCTTGGTGCTTTCCATAGCCGACAATCTTGCCCTCATCAAGAACAAGAATATGGTCGGCATCCTTAATGGTGCCAATTCTTTGAGCAACGATAATACTTGTCACTCCTTGCGAATACTTGCGTAACGCCTCGCGCAACAGTTTATCAGTCTTATAATCCAACGCCGAGAAGGAATCATCAAACACATAGATTTCCGGCTTTTTATAGATGGCACGAGCGATTGAAATACGCTGCTTTTGCCCTCCGCTAAAATTGGATCCTCCCTGCGCAACTTGTGCTAACTCCTGCTTAGGAAGTTGATGCACAAAATCTTCCGCTTGAGCAATTTTTAATGCTTGAAGGATATCTTCCTTTTCCTGCTCTACACTACTATCCGTTTTCGAACCATAGGTAACATTGGAAGCGATGGTTCCGCTGAACAGAATCGCTTTCTGCGATACATAGCCAATTTTTTGATGAAGGTTTTCCTGCGAATATTCTTTGACGTTAATCCCATCAATAAGAATCTCCCCTTGCGACGCATCATAGAAGCGAGGCAATAGATTAACAAGGGTACTCTTTCCACTTCCGGTAGCACCGATAATGGCTAAACTTTCTCCTTGATGAAGGGTGAAGTTAATATTTTCCAAAACATTTTCCACGGCATCAGGGTAGGCAAAGAATACATTGCGAAACTCAACATCACCGCTCGAATCGCTAACTAAATCATTATTTTTGCCATCAATAATCCGCGGTTTGGTATCTAAGACTGCCATAATCCGTTTGGCCGAAACACTCGCTCGCGGTAGCATAATGAATATCATCGTCAACATCATAAAAGACATAATAACCTGCATAGCGTAAGAGGAGAAAACTATCATATCGGAAAACACTTGAATACGATTGCTAAAGGAAGCGTTATTAATAAGAATAGCGCCGATCCAATATATGGCCACCGATAAACCAGAAGCAATGATTGTCATTGTCGGTTGAATGATGGCCATTAACCGGTTGGTAAAAAGATTAGTTTTTGTAAGTTTGATATTGGCACTATCAAATTTATTCTCCTGATAGTCTTCAGCATTATAGGCTCTAATCACTCGTAAACCCGATAAATTTTCGCGCGTGACGCGGTTCAAACTATCGGTCAAATTTTGGATAATTTTAAACTTTGGCACGGCAAAGATAATGATAACGCTAAGCATTGATACAAGAATTACAACCCCAATTGCCGTTGATAGAGTCCATTCCCAACTCTTGTTATATATTTTGATAATGGCCCATACCGCCATGATTGGCGCACGAACAATAAACTGAAGTCCCATGCCAATAAACATTTGAATTTGTGTAATATCATTAGTGGAGCGAGTGATAAGACTGGCCGTTGAGAAATTATTTATTTCTTCCATCGAAAAAGAAATAGTTTTGTTGAACACTTCTTTTCGTAACCGCATTGCCATTGTCGCGGCAACAAATGAAGATAAAAACCCAATTGCTACCGCTGCAATCACACTTCCGATTGCACATAAGAGCATGTATCCTCCTTGAATGAGAATATCCTGCATTGCGCTTCCTTCGGTCTCAACGAGGGTAGTAATTTCCTGCATATACTCTGGTAGTTTTAAATCGAGCCAGACTTGAGCAACAATAAAAACAATACTTATGAGAATGGCCAACCATTCTTTTATTTTTAAATACTTAAAAATTCTTACCATAAAGGTCTCCTATAAATTTCAAAACGACTTTATTCCAAATTAGCCTTAATCTTATCGATAGTAGCGAAGAAACTATTCATTTCTTCATCGCTAATTCCCTTGCGCATACTGCCTTCAATCCCGTGAAGAATCTTTTCAATTAATAGATGCTTATCCCGTGCCTTCTGTGTGAGGACAATCTGCTTTTGGCGGGCATCATTTTTTGAAGGTATGCGTTCAATCATTCCATTACTCTCCATCAAAGCCAACATTCGAGAAATAGTTGAACGCCGCATCGAGAATTTTTTTTCAAAATCCCGTTGGTATACTTCTTGGTCATGATTATTTGCAATATAGTGAATAATCAATCCATGAACTCCCGTTGTTTTATGAAAGTCTATAGCGGCTTCACTAGCGACTCTCCTTTTAACCAGATTGCCAATATTTCGCATTTCTAATCCAATTGATCGTTCCATAATTTGCCTCCTAATTTTGTTAGCATGCTAACGTTTTATCACTATCGATAATTAATGTCAATTAAAATAAAGCGCTATCTTAATAAATAACAAAAAAGCTCTTTTATAAAGGATGGCAAAAAACAATTGATAGAGTAAAATAACCTTGTTATGGAAAATGTAATTAATAGTCGCCGGCAAATATCAGAATCATTAATTGTTGCCGTTTTCTTAACCCTTTCAGGAGGGTTTATGGATGCCTATTCATATCTTGTCCGCGACCATGTCTTTGCCAATGCTCAAACGGGAAATCTTCTTTTGCTCGGAATTAATTTATCAACTGGAAATTTCTCGGTCGCGACTCATTACTTATTTCCCATACTGGCTTTTGCCCTTGGTATTGCATTGTCTGAGGTAATTCGCCACTCATTTAAAAATAAGGTCCACTTTCATTGGCGGCAGATGACCCTTTTAATCGAAATTGTGATTCTTATTGGAGTTGCATTTATTCCTAAAAGTGAAAATTTGATTGCTAATAGTTTGATTTCTTTTGCCTGTGGCGAACAGGTGGAAAGTTTTCGCAAAGTCAATGGAACCGGCATTGCCACCACTATGTGCATCGGCAATTTACGAAGTGCCACTCAATCTTTTTGCGATTACAGTTTTACCAAAAGCAAAAAATCATTAAACGAGGGCCTTATTTATTTTCTTATTGTTCTTATTTTCGTTATTGGAGCGGTCATCGCTTATTACTTTATTCAATGGCTCGATGTAAAAGCTATTATGATAAGTTCTATTCCGTTAATTATTAGTTTTATTCTTCTTTTTGATTATCGAAAACTCCCCACAAATTCTTCCAAAATATAATAAAAGAGCGGCCAGGCCGCTCCTATCACGACAAATTCATTTTAATCATCGGCATATAATCTACCGGACGGAAACCCTTATGCATATAAACTGCTTTTGCCTGCTTATTATCCATATTTACAAGAAGAGAAATTGCTCGATGATGAGGAAATTGTTTTTCCACAAATTCAATCATTTTACTGGCAATACCCCGCCTTTGATATTCCGGTTTAATATATAGTTCATCAATAGTAATCATCTCTCCTCCCAGCTCATTTGAGTAAGAGAAAGTCAAAAGCATATAACTAGCCACCTTACCATTTATTTCATAGACGTAGCCTTCCAATAACGGATTGCTCGCAATTAATTGAACAAATGTCGATTCTAAATGCTTGGGATCCTTTGGCTCGATAAGGGCTTTTGACGTATAAAAACTTTTTGACATCGCAAAGTAATCATTGCGATCTTTCTTTAAAATTTTTCGAATCATTATTTCACTCTCCATTCTTTTAATGAAGAATTTGTCGTGACTCTTTATGCCGATTAACTAGAAGTTTTTATTGAGCAGTCTAGCTAATTCAAACAAAATATCTACTCAATATGACATCAACTTCCACCGCATGAAAACATTTTCAAGTTTTCATTTTCTTAAAATCACTTATGCCAGCAAAACTAACTTTTTTTATCCTTTTGCCGCATAATAAAAAACCATTTATATATCATATCTCCTCCTCTACTAACGCATTTATAAAACTATATATAGTATATATTAAAATAGCCTTTTTGCCAAAAAATTGGCTTTTTTATTAAAAAATCATTTAATTTATAAAATTATCAATCGCATGCAAATGTTGGTTTAAGTAGTAAAAAAGAACCAAAATTGGTTCTTTTCTATATGCTAATAAAGGTGATTAAAATCTACTTTTCATCAATCCTTCGGTAATTAATAAACGTGGAATATCCGCCATTTAAACTATATACATTTTCAAAACCATGATTAATCAGAATATTTTGTGTGGCATTGGCCGTCACACCTTTGGAACAATAGGTAAGGATTGTTGCTTTTTTATCTAGATTTTGAAGATAGTCTCTCATATCCTCTTGAGCGACATTAATTGCCCCTGGAATATGCCCCGCCCGAAATAGTTCTGGACGGCGGTTATCGAGAATTACAATATCCGACGAGGAATTCTCTGCTAAATTATCGACCTCAGAAGCGCTCAATTGCTTACGCCCAAATAGAATAGAATTCTCAAGAATCATGCCACTATATATAATGGGATCTTTTGCGGTTGAAAAGGGCGGAGCATAGGCTAAATCTAGAGCCGCCAAATCACTGGCTGTGGCCTTAAAAGTGATTGCTGTTGCTAAAACATCAATTCGCTTGTCAACCCCAGAAACACCAATTATTTCCGCCCCTAAAATTTGTAGATTATCTTTGCGGGCAATAACTTTCATAACCATTTCTTGACCGCCTAAATATTCTGGCTTCTCCGGCTTAATATTAAAACTCACTTGATAAGGGATGTTTTCCTTAATAAGTTCTTTTTCTGTTAAGCCAGTCTGAGCGACCGCTAGATTAAAGACTTTATATATTGCCGTTCCAATCACTCCTTTAAAGGTGAGTACTGGTCCGCCGGCAGCATTATTGCCCGCGATGCGTCCTGTCTTATTTGCCGTTGAGCCCATTGGTCGATAAACTGGCTTGCCGGTAAGCGCGTGATACTCTTCCATACAGTCACCGACTGCATATATATCCGCTACGCTGGTCTCCATTCTGTCATTAACGGCAATAGCTCCTGTCACTCCTATTTCGATTCCCGAACTACGGGCTAAGTCTACATTCGGTCGAACACCGGTTGCGATTAAAACTAAGTCCCCATTGATGAATTCATCATCCTCTAAAACAACTCCGTTATCCGTTATTTCTTGAATGTTTTGATTTACGAGAACCCGCACTCCATTTTTCGTTAATTCATCTTGAACAAGAATTGCCATATCACTATCTAATGATGGTGAAACCTGCGGCATTTTCTCAATCAAAGTAACTTTAATACCAAGACGGGTTAAATTTTCCGCCACCTCTAAACCAATGAAGCCTGTTCCAATAATCGCGGCCGTCTTTGGCGATTTATTCTCGATAAAAGATTCGATGTCTTCCATATCTTTTATCGTTCTTAAAGTAAATACATTGGCGTGTTCACGTCCCTTAAACGGTGGTATAGAAGACCGAGCGCCGGTCGCAATAATTAATTTATCGTAGCGGTCGGAAAAAGTGACTTTTGTTTTAAGATTAATAACCATGACTTCTTTTTTTTCTGTATCCAAGTCAATGACTTCATGTTCGGTAAAAATATCAATGTTGTACTTCTTTTTAAAGTAATCGGCATCGCGCGGAGCTAATTCCTCCTCCTCAGCGACTTGTCTTCCAAGATAATAGGGCATGCCACATCCCGCATAGGAAATGTGTTTATCTTTCTCATACACCACAATATCGGCAGTTTCGTTTTCTCTTCTAGCCTTCGCTGCAGCCGAGGTTCCTCCTGCCACTGCGCCAATAATAACAATTCTCATGATATCTCCTTTTATTTCAATTCCATTATAAAATAGTAACGTAAAAAGGTTTAAAAAACGCTCATAAATATCCTATATTAATAAATAAGTTTGCTAAATATAAGCAAAGAGTAATATTACTATTATCTTTTAGCCATTTAAAAAACATCTCTCATAAAAAAACTTCCTAAGCCTTTTAAGGTGAAGGAAGTTTAATCTTATTTAATCGATGATTAGAGTGTGATTAATATTAGTTCGTTATCAGAACCGATAAAGCCACCAAAGCTTAGGCCAGTTTCGCTCCGCGCTTGAGTGATCGCGGCATTGACATCAAGACCGTCCGCATATTGAAAGTTCATTACTTTCTTTTCATCATTAACCGACGGATAGTCAGCGAGCAGTTGAACAAACTTTACAACATCGGCAGCGTTTTTAGCCACTAAATCATGAGTAAAATCATTGTATTCAATTGTCGTATTAGCATAGAAACCATAATCGGAATCGGCTTTTGCTAAGGGGAAACTAGTCTGTTTATAAACAGCATCAATTGTCGCATTAGAGACCAAGAATAATTCCTTATTTCCTAATTCATAAATTACATCGCTAATTTCTCCCATGGTGTTATTGCTCGTTGGGCAAGCTGCATACCATTCGCCACCTAATTGCACATAATTCCATGCATGCCCTGCTCCTTGACCACTGGCGATAACGTATCCTGTCACCCGTACGGCGGGTATATCTTCGATTGAAGACAATAAAACAAGCGCCTTTGACATGCCATCGCAAACGGCAATATGCCGATTAAAAATACCCTCTAAATAATAGCAGTCATTTTGATATTGATAGCCGACGCCATTATAACCTTTCTCATAGGCAGTATAGTCATAGAGAATGTCGTTACCCAGCCAAGCAAATATTTTTCTTTCCTTTTCAACATCGCTATCATCACTAGAAATATATTCGCGCGCAATGTCTAGCGCCTCTTCGTAAATGACTTCAGCCTTTGATCCAGCAACTGGAATGGGTAGGTATCCTCTGCTGGCCGCATACCAAAGTTGTTCGCTAGTGGAAACAGAAATGCTATGTTCCCGTCCATTAATCGGAAAATCACTAAACCCTTCATTTCGCTTTTCTCCGCGATTTAGGAAAATATCGTCAACAACACTTAAGGTTTCGGTCGCATTTAATTCCGTTCCTTGATTTTGAATTCCATAATCTCGATAGTCAATGGTATAAGTGTCGATGTATTTTCCCGCGCGCGGTGTGGTTTTAAAATCAACATCCAAATTAATATTCCATAAAGAAGAATAGTCGTAACGTGCGCTCGAACCACTATCGATGAACGAATAGGCAATTGTAAAACTCGTATCCATATTAAACAGATGAGCATCTAGAAGATCAATGTATTGTTGGATGTTCTCACAGACGACATTAAAATCATCGCCCGAAGGAATTGGCAAGAAATAATCTTCCGCGCCCGATGGCAAATACTCCATTTCTTCGGATGAAGACGATGGAATAAAAATCGAAGAACTTCCTGATGAAGTTGTTTCACTCGCGGACGATTCACTACCAGTACTAGCTAAAGAGTTAGAGGAAGAACCTCCCGTTTGGGCACAACTTGCAAGAAGTAAAATAGAAAATAAAAACAATCTTTTTGTTACTTTGAGCATATAACCCTCCCGTTGTTTTAATTATAGTTATGTTTAAAAAAAGCAAGGAAAAACTATAATATTCTCATGCTTAAAAACGCTTACACCGAAAGCCTTTTTTTCATTGTTATAAAAAAAATAGACACATGGGGGCTTGTGTCTATTTGGGGGAACTACTTAACTTGACCGCTGGCGATGGCTTTCAGTTCTTTGACTTTGGCAATTAGCTTATCTGGTTGTCCATGCAGGTTCATAACTTGCGTACCGATGAACACTCCATCCGCTCCAGCATCACGTACCATTCTTACCTGATCGTAGTCATGAATTCCAATGCCACAATTGATTTCATTGGTAATGCCACGCTCTTCTCGTAGATACTTGATAATCGACTTAAGATCCTTATATTGAGGATGGAATTTACCAGATGGTGTCGCTTGAAGATAAACAAATCCTGTTGTTTGCTTGGCTGTTTCAATTTCGTCTTCAGGCAAATGATATTCAATGTAGGCACTAACTTTTAATTTTTCCGCTAAAAGCCGGGCCCGAACTTCTGGATGCCGCGCTCCGACAAGTAATACTTCCTGTAAGTTATTTCTTCTTAAGAAAGCCAGAAATTTATCCATGCCGATTGCCATAATCGTTTCTTCATAAATCAACATATAAAGATGAATTCCCGGATGTTCCTTCAAAATGGTCTCTACCGACTCCATGTATTTGTCATAATCATGGCATTTTGTTAAGGCCTCATGCATCCGAATTTTGATATTCTCTCCATCAAGATACGGATCATCCGCCGGAAAATCAGTTTCAACCACATCGGCACCACCCTCTACATAACAATCGACGACGCGATGGCTTGCTTCAATTGAAGGTGAGCCATGATTAAGAAAACAAATTAAGCGCATATTCTTCTCCTCCTATTTCTTATATGCTTCAATTAGCTCTTTAGCTAAATCGAAATCCACTGGTAAACTAACTTCGCCTCTATCTTTTAACGAACTGCCAACAATAACGCCACTGGCAATACTCAATTGATCTTTTATGTTTTTAACACTCACACCCGAGCCAACATAAACTGGAACAGTAACGACTTTTTTGACCTGCTCAATATCTTCAATTGAAGTTGGCTTACCCGTCAAAACGCCGGTTACAACTACGGCATCGGCTCCGCTGGCTTCTGCTAATTTTGCTGACTCTTCAATACTCATATCGTTTACAAGCATATGAGTGTGTTTAACCTGCAGGTCAGCCATAATTAGAACTTTTTCGGCGCCAATTTCCCGTCGATAAATTAAGGCATCGTGCGCCGATGGATAAATAATTCCATTAGCGTAGACAACCGTATCGATAAAAACAGGAATGCGAATAAAGTCTGCCCCGACCGCCTTAGCGATGGCTAAAGCACTACGATAATCACTGAAGGCACAATCAATTCCTAAAGGAAGGTCAACGGCCTCTTTTATCATTTCAGCGATTGCACTCATCGCTGTGATTTGGGCTAAATCCATTTTTTCAGCGTATGGAGCATCACCCATATTTTCAATCATGATTGCGTCATAACCCGCTTTTTGAAGGGTAAGTGCATCGGCTAATGCCTGTGTACGCACTTGACTTAAATCAGAAAACCTAGCTGTCCCCGGCAAAGGCAAACAATGGACCATGCCAATTATCGCCTTCGGATATTTCTTAAAAAAATCATTCATTTATTTTTTCCTCCTTCACAAAATTAACCATTGAATCTAACGCCAATCGACAAAGTTCATCTTCTTTTCGTCTGCGCGTCTTTTCATCCAATAAGGCAGAGAGATTTTTTAAAACTGTGACTAACGTCAATGAGGCAAATGGTACTTTCATAAGCGAGGCAACCACCATTAGGGCAGAGGTTTCCATATCCACCGAGATAATTCCTTCTTGTTCTAACTGTGCAAAGTTCTTTTCAATATCCACCTGCCGCATTTTTGAAAGCCGCGATTCTTTCATTTGCGAATAATAACCATCCATGGTTGCACTTTCTCCAGTAATGACTTTTTGTCCTTGGCTGGTTACGGTTTTAATTATGGACTGAAGAAACTTTGAATCAGCTTTCGCTGGATAATCTTCACTAACATAAGTCAGGCTCGTTTTTTCCAATCTTTTGGATGATGACGGAATAATATAATTTCCTAAGTCCGCTTTACTAAGCGACATCGAAGTTCCCATTCGCAAGGCCACTTTCATTCCCGCATCAAACATTTCTTCAAGAGCAATTACCGCGGAAGGGGCACCAATTCCAGTAGAAGTAATCGTAATTGGTAATCCCTTATAGGTGCCAGTATAGGTATTAAATTCTCGATAAAATCCCACACTTTGTGGATTATCGAGATAACTTTTAAGCACCTCCACGCGCCAAGGATCACCGGAAAAAATTACATATGGTGCTACACTTTGGTCGGTAACTTTTAAATAGAGTGTCGGTTGCATAATCTATTCCTTTCCAAAGAAACGATAATAACGTTCCCATAATTGCTTTTCATCTGGCGCCGAACTCGTGGCTCCCGCGCCCTCAATAATACAGGTCGCTAATGTTGCTCCAAGTTTCGCTGATTGTAAGTAATCCTTCTCTTTAATCAATCCATAAATAAAACCTGCCATATAGGCATCGCCCGAACCAACTGTAGAAACAAATTCATCCGCCGGGACAATTCCTATCGCGGCTTTTTCAATCTTATTGTCATGCCGATAATAGATGGTGCTTCCTTTTTTACCATTAGTGACAACAACAAATTGCAAATTGCTATTAAAAGAAAACATTTGATTGGTATGTTCAATATGAAGAATTTGCTTAATATAAGTGATTTCCACCTTATTGGCAAAAACACCGCTGACTCGTTTCAACACTTTGCGAAGAAAGACTGGAGGAAAAGCCGTTTTATCCATTTTCATCCCAAAATAAGTGGGTAGATGGTATTTATTTGTCATCGCAAGAAACTCTTCATTATCTTTGCGGCTAGCCACAGTCATAAGTGCGAATTTACTTTCCTTGAACCATTCCTCATCGTAATTAAGAAAGTATTTTTCATCCATTGAGCCGGGATAATATAGGGTTATATGATCCATACTTGGGTTTTCAACTAAATAACAAGAACTACAATTTACCCCGGTTACTTTTTTAATCGCCGCTTCGCTTAAGCGGTGGGTTTTAACAAAAGAAGCAAAACCGCTACTTTCATAATCATTGCCCACGCGAATAACCGGAAGTGTCTTATAACCAAGCGTTGCTAAATCAACAGCCACATTTATCCCACAGCCACCAAATTCAACAACATTATTATCATTATTAGTGATAATTGAAGTTTTGCCGATTTTAGCAAGGCTCGCAATTTTAATCACTCGATCAAAAGCGATATAACCACTGATGATGACATCATATTTTTTCATAATGTTCCTTCCTGAAGACGAGTGAGAATCTCCTGGTCACTCATTACTTCACATAGGTATTTGCCCATATCCCGAAGGTATACGCCATTAGTTTCATAATCAGTAGTACCCACCAATTCTTTTGGAACAAAGGCGTGATAGTTGAGATTATAAGCGTCCAAAACTGTAGCAAAAACGCAGTTGTTTGTTTTTGTTCCGGCCACAATAATGTGATCAATTCCCCGGTTCTTTAATTCCTGGTCAAGTCCAGTTTCAAAAAACGAACTATACTTGTGTTTTTTAATTACTAAATCCTCGGGACGTATTTCTAAGCGCTCATCAATCTGCTCACCCTTTGTACCAACCAAACAACACTCCCTGGTTTTCTTTGGGGAGTCTTCCAGCATCTTCTTCGTTACCGAGTGTTGCATGTAGATAATTTGGACTCCATATTTTCTTACTTCGGCGATGAAATCCTTAATTTTAGGTAATAAGTCTACATTTAAGGGATAGAAGATTTTACCATTGGGATCGGTGAAATCGTATACCATATCAACCACAATTAACGCATACTTCTTATTCATAAATAAACCCCCGATATAAACTTTTCCGATTTTTAATTAAGGCCACAACGAAGAGCACGATGACAATTGTGATATAAGGAATAATTTTCAATAGTCCAGCTATACTACCGATGCGAATAGCAAGATTGACCGATAGTGCTTGCGCAACTCCAAATAGAATTGCATAAACTGAAACTTTTCCCGGATCACCATCACCACAATATATCGCTGCTAAAGCGATGAAGCCCATACCGGCTGTAATATCCGTTGTATACGATGAAAGCTGCACAACCGCCACTTCGTACCCGGCAAGGGCGGTAAAGATGCCACCGATAATAACCGCTAAATACTTTATGCGATTAATATTGATTCCGACGGAGCGAGCGGCCTCTTCTGATTCACCCACCACGCGCACATAAGTTCCAAACTTTGTTTTCTTCATAATAAAGCCAACGAGGAAAATGCTAATGTAGGCAAAATATGTGAGATATGTATGTCCTGAAATAATCGGGCCGAGAAAAGGAATATCTTCAATTAATGGAATATTTAATCGACTGGCTCCCGTTGATAAAATGCCGATAACGTTAATTGAAGTGTTATGCATAAGCGCCAAGGCATATTTGCCAGCCGCCGTTGATAATAAGCCAATAGCAAAACCGGTGATAATGAAATTAGCCTTTTTTGTTACTCCAAAGAAGGAGAATAATACTCCTAGTAAAATTCCAACTACGATACCGCCTAGTAAGGCTAAAACCCAACTCTTCGTAAAGTAAAGAATTAAAGTTGAGGCCAATGCTCCAAAAAGCATAAAGCCATCGAGACCGATATTGACGATACCAGCTTTATAGGCAAAAAGGCCTCCGAGAGCAATAAGGATAATTGGTCCACTAAAATATAGTGAGTCAAACAAAATTTTAATTATAAAATCCATATTACTTTTCTACCTTTCTTCCATCTTCTAGTTTTTCTTTTTGGGAAGGCGCCACCTTTGCGTTTACGCGCCGCGGTTTGACGAATGTTTTAAGCGAGAGCATCAAGACGATTAAAGCCTGAATAAGTAAGACAATTTCCGAAGGAACATTAGTAAATATAGCTACGCTAGAAGAACCGGTTTTTAGCACCGCGTAAAATATTGCGGCAACCAATATTCCTAAGGGACTATGGTTTCCTAAAAGCGCTATAAGCATTCCTTCCCAGCCTAACCCGGCCGTTCCCGAAAAGGTTAAAGTATAAGAGAATTTTTCTGACATCATCCAGCCCGCCCCAGCTAAACCGGCCAAGGCTCCACTAGTAAGCATGATTACGATAATTTTCTTTTGAATATTCATGCCTGTGGCTTCAGCAAAACTCCGGTTTTTTCCTAAGGCAGTTATCTCAAACCCTAGCTTACTATGGTTCATAATAAAGTAGAATAAACCGAAAACCGCCAAAACGATAAAGAAGAAAATAGTCAACTTGCTATCGCCAATGCGAGTAAAAATTGCGTTGTTTCCAATCATCGGTGTAGACACATATCCACTTCCAGGATCCCGGAAAATATTCGATGTGAGGTATTCAAGGATCAAGGCAATCGCATAATTTAAAAGTAGTGTAACAACCATTTCATTAACGTTGTACTTTGCTTTTAAAATAGCGGGAATGATGGCCATAATGACCCCGGTAAGGGTGCCGATAATAAGCAATAAAGGAATGAGAATCACCGGAGGAAGAAAAGCTAGCTTGTTGCCAAAAATAGCCACAACAAAGCCAGCTGATATAATTTGCCCTTCAATTCCCATATTGAATAAACCGGCCTTAAAACTAAAGGCAATTGCTAAGCCCGATAAAATCAAAGGCGCGGCATAGTGAAGTGTTTTTAAGAATCCGTCCCACTTTAAAAACGAGCGATAAAAAATAGTTCCATACGCTAATAACGGATTCTCTTGCGCTAATAAAATCGCCACTGCTCCTAAAAGAAAAGCAATAATAATCGGGATGATAGCGTTTAAAGTTCCATATCCGAGTTTGGTCCATTTTTCTTTACTCATCGATAACATTTTGACTTTCATGCTCGCTACCTCCTTCTTTATTATCAATAATTCCCATCATCAGATATCCAACCTCTTCGCGAGAGGCATTCTTTGCATCCAACTGTCCGATAATGCGTCCTTTATACATAACTAATATCCGATCGCTCAATGACATTATTTCCGATAATTCACTTGAAACTAAAAGAATTGATTTCCCGTGATTTTGTAAATCGAGCAGGCTCTTATGAATGTACTCGATGGCCCCAATATCCACCCCCCGTGTCGGTTGGGCGGCAATTAAGATATCCGGGTCAGAAGCAAATTCACGCGCAATGATCACTTTTTGCGCATTGCCACCGGAAAGGGAAGATATTTTATCTTTCAATGAATTAAGGCGAATATCATATTTTGTGGCTAAGCGCTCAGCTTTATCCATTTTCTTTTTTGCGGAAATAAAACCCATATGGCAAATATCATCACTGTCATGATAGCCAGCAATCATATTGTCACAAATTGTCATATCGCGGCATAATCCCTGTTCATAGCGATCTTCGGGAATAAAGGCCATATGCTTTTTTCTTAATTTTTCTGGAAGAACATTTGTAATGTCCTGATTGTGAAGAAAGACTTTTCCCTGAGTTGATTGCAAAAGACCACTCATTAAATCTAAAAGTTCACTTTGTCCATTACCCTCGACTCCAGCGATGCCAACAATTTCGCCTCGATGAAGATTTAGGCTAACATCAGATACCACTTCAACACCATTGCGATTAATTGTCGATACATGTTCTAATCGATAAACCGATTCTTGATTGTGGTAATCAGCATAAGTTTTACTCACATTTAAAAGAACATCACGGCCCACCATTAGTTGAGCTAATTGTTTTTTCGTCGTATTCTTGGTAGCTAAATTTGCGACCACTTTTCCTTTTTTAATAACCGTTACTGAGTCGGAAATATCAATTACTTCCTGAAGCTTATGGGTAATCAATATAATGGTTGTTCCCTTAGCCTTTAAGTTTCTCAGCATCGTGTAAAAAACAAGGATTTCTTGCGGGGTCAAAACCGCCGTTGGTTCATCAAAAATTAAAATTTTTACTTGGCGATAAAGCATCTTTAGAATTTCAACTTTTTGCTTAGCCCCAATTGAAAGTTTTTTGACCTCGTCATCTGGATTTATATTTAACTCATACTTATCGATGAGATTCTTTACAACTTCAAGTTCTTTATGACGATTAATACCCGGCAAACGAATTTTCTTATTGCCAATCGTTACTTCTTTATTAATTTCAACACCTAAGAGAATATTTTCAAAAACGGTCAGGCTGGGCACCAACTTAAAATGTTGGTGCACCATCCCGATTCCGCGACTAATAGCATCATTTGGCGAACGAAGAGCAACTAATTCATTTTCAACATATATCTCTCCACTCGTCGGCTTAATCAAACCATAAAGCATATTCATTAACGTGGATTTTCCGGCGCCATTCTCACCAACAATTGCTTTAACCTCATTTTCCTTAACGGTAAGATTAATGTGATCGTTGGCTACGAGCGGACCAAATTCTTTTGTTAAATTTATCGTCTTAATAATATCCATATTAATATAGCTTCCTTAAAAATTTTAACGACTAGTTAGCCTTCGTAATATTATGCAAAGTTGAAAAGTCTAATGTTTCACCTTTTTGGGAATCGACAACCGTAATCGTCCCATCGGCGATATCGTCTTTAATATCTTCAATTTTGCCTTTAATCTCTGTCCATTTTGCTTGTGCAGCTTCCGATGTATCAATATAACTACTAATTGTGGCTAAATCAGTAATCCCGGTCGCGCCGCTATCAAGATCATAGTAGTAATCTTTTTCAGTTAGTTTGTTGTCCAAGAATTTTCCAACTAGATCATAGACTGCTACTTCCGTGTTTTTAAGCACGCTAGTCAAAACATATCCGGGAACGGAGGCATCTTGATTGGCATCGACATCAATTGAAAGCTTGCCTTTATTACTAGCGGCATTTTTCATATTCGTCGAAACACCACCAGCGGCTGCAAACACAACATTAACCCCAGCGTCATAATATGAGGCGATAGTGTTGTAATTTTCTGTCGAAGCGCCAAAACCAGCACTATATGTTTGATATAGATTGTAGTTTACATCCGCATCTTGCGCGGCATAATTAGCGCCTTGGGCAAATCCATTGCCAAATACGGTAATTCCATCCGACTGTGTTCCACCGATAAAACCAACGCCCCGATATTGATTTACTGGGGTAAAATGGTAGTCATCAGAGGTAAACAAGACATCATTAGCCTCATTAACCATAACCGCCAACGCTCCGGCTAAAAATGAAGACTGGGCGATATTAAACAACACTTCGACTACGTTATCGTGAACCCGAACTCCAGTACTATCGGTATTAGCGAAAGCATTAAATACAACAAAAGTTGTGTCTGGATACTTCTCGGCAATCGACTTGCCAGAACCATCATTGGTAATTAAGGCATCAAAATTGTACTCTAGGGAGAAGATAAGTTTATATCCATCCTCGGCTAAAGCTTCTAATGAGCCTGGCACGTCATCGGCGCTGTTAACGACTTTTTGCGAGATATTGAAATCACTCGCGGCTTTAGTCAAACCGGCAATCGCCGACTGATTATATCCGTTGTCATTGGCTCCCGCCGCGGATACAATTAACCCCACTTTAGTAGATGCATTGCCACCTCCACAGCCAGCAAGCATCAACGGCAACAACATCGACATCGACAACATCCACTTTTTTTTCATACTTTCTCCTTTCGTAATGAAACAGCGTGTATGTTTCAGCCAATTTTTACTTGGCTAATTGAGAATCGACGATTGTCAGACCGATAATAAGATTTAAATGATTCAATTGGAACTTCTTTGCCATTAACTAAAGCATAGGTTGTTCCTCGGAATAGAATCACTGGTTGTTTTTTAATTTGAAGCATCTCAGCCACGCCTTCAGGAGGATTAATTGCCTCGATTGTTCTTAGGCCGCGAGTAATTTTCACTCCATAGTCTTTCTCTAAAACTTCGAATAAAGAGTTTTTGACAAAATCATATTTTTCCAATCCCGGGAAGTACTTATACGGAATATAAGATATCGTTCGTGTGACCGGTTCGTCATCGCCTAAATACAAACGATCGATAATAATCAATTTGTCATTAGGATTGATTTCTAACTCTTTTGTTCGTTTTGGAAACGAAGGAGCAATTTCCACGCGATTAACAATACGGCGAGGCTTTTTATTCATTGCAATGATGTCCTGTGTAATGCTATTGAGAGTTATTATGTTCTGCTCAAGTAAGTTGCTTTTAACAAACGTACCCTTGCCTTGAACGCGGTATAAATAACCTTCGCTAACCAATTCATCAATGGCTCGCCGAACAGTAATGCGCGAGACGCCATACTTTTGAACCAGCTCGCGCTCGCTAGGAATGAGTTCACCATCTTTAAAGACTTCGTTATCAATTTGATGAACAATTTCCTTTTTTAGTAGGTAATACTTAGGGGCTAAAAAATCTTCCATAAGTGCTCTCCGTTTAACTGGTTATAACATCATAACCACATAAATATTAACACCAATGTAAGCGTTGTCAACACTTAACTAAAAATTAAGTAAAACAAAAGAAAAGCGCTTTCTTTTTGCCATTATTAAAATTAACGAGCTTTAATTGCTTAAAAATGTAGATTTCATCGAAATAAGTTTTATTTTAAAAAACAACAAAAAAACATTTTTTAGAAACAATAAAAAATAATATTTTTGGCTTTAAAGAATCATTTATTCGTAAATTATTTGATATATATCTGGTTTCTTAATGCTTATTTTTCCGCAATTGTTTTGGATTTCAATTGGGCCATATGGAGTGTCAATTTGATAAGAGGCATCTTTGGGAAGAACCTTTTGGCGCATAACTAAATAATGTCCGTGATGATTAATTTCTTTTACTCCTAAATAGGCTTCTAAAAGAATATTCAGCAAACAACTTGTAAGGCCGTGATTTAAACTTGCTGCTGGTGAATCGTGTTCCCATATAGTACCTGTAATTTTTGCCATCTGATAAAAGTAATCTATGGTTTCCTCTTCAACTTCAGAAAGGTAGGCGTAATCAAGAAGAATAAAAAGACGGAGATAATCGCCAATTAGCACATTTGATTTATAAACTTGCGGATAGACACGTTTATCATCTCTTTTAGGCCCAAATTTTTCTAACAAAAGCGTAAAAAGTTGTGGCCGACTTTGTATTGTAGCCACTTGAAAATAAAAAGCATAGTATTGGCAGGTTTCGCTAATGTGGCCCGTTTTAACTAGTTGATTATTATTATTTCGTAAAAGATTATCCTGGTAAAATTGACCATCAAAACTGTATTTATTAATCGCTTCTTTTATCGCTCGCGCTTTAAGTAAAAGCGAGGGGCGTTTTAGTAAAAGCGAAGCCGCTTCCAATGCCGAAGCATAAAGCATATTTGATGGAAAGTTAACTCCAGATACGAAATTATCATCATTAGCCCTCGACCACTCAACAAATATCCATCCTTGCAGATTTTCTAAAAGACCTAATTCATTTTCAAATTTTTGAAAATACTCCAGTAAGTGTTCAACATTATCTAGTGATGCTTTAATCAGTTCTTCATCCCCCGTATATTGAAGATACTTGGCTAATTCTAAAATATAAAACAAAGACCAATTTGGAATAAAAACCCCATCTGGAAACTCACCCGGGTAGCACATGGGTATCATCCCTTGTGGCAAGGAAGGGTATTGCTTAAGAAGCGCATAATTTTCCAGAAAGTTTCGCTCAACTTGATTATTGCCCGTCAATATATTTTCCGTCATGGAAGTGAAGAAAGAATCAAAGAGCCAACCCGCACGTTCACGAGAAGGACAATCGGTCAAAATATCCACCGCATTTTGAGCGAAGGTGGCGATTGCCGCCTTGCTAATCGTGGTAATCTTTTCGTCGCTAAAGGCTAAGTTAGCCTTTATGGAAGTATTCTCATATTTGATTATATTAATGTCCTTAACACTTACTTTTCCTTTACCCACAATCAAGCGTAAGTATTTCATTGTATATGGTTCCATACTTACATGATGATAATGCCCGGGGCACAAATGATATGAAATAATGTTATGGGTCGTATTTCTAAAAAATGATATATCTATCAAATCTCCGTTAGGATTTTGATTAATTTCGTCAAAAACAAAATAGATATCGCATTCCTGTTGGCAATCCAATTCAAAATCAAGAAATCCCGTTTTTGAATTTTCTAGTTGATATGTGAAAAATGTTCCCGTTTCTAAACATTTAATATCCTCTTTCTTAAAACATAGAGACGATATGAAATCATTAGGATTAACTTCCCATTGATCGACTGGAAATATCTTTAAAAACTCTAAATCCATATAGCGATCATGGTATTTTCTTTTGTTAAGATCGCTGGTAAATATCCCCGTCTCTTTCAATATAAATTTTTCATTATTAAAAGCTGGGTAAGCAACATTTCGCGGTAGATACTTCTTACTAGTCAAAATATTATAATCAACCGGTGGATAAACTTCTCTATCTTGAAGTAAGAACAAATCCGGACTTTCCACCAACCTGTACGATTCTGAAAATGTCCGTTGAAAAGAAAAACGAACAACTTTTTGTATCCGAGATAAATTACGGAAGCACATAAATTTATCATCGCCTGTGTAAGCGACTATTTCATTATTTTCTTCCACTTCCGCTTGCAAAAAAGGGTCTGTATTTAAGCAATAATAGGAATTACAATTGTAGCCCACTAACTCAATAACAATTCGGTGGTGCCCCGTTTTTGAGAGTACATACTCATCAATTCGATAATAGTCGTGAGCGGCTCTTGCTGGTCCATAACCAATCATTTTTCCATTATCAAATACGCGATAAATACTATTTCCGGTTATTCGTAGAACACCAGTATAAGAAATATCTATTTCTCTTACAAAGAAAAAAGTCATATTCATTTCGTGAATATACTTTTTAGGATATATCGGAAGGGCTTTAATAAATTTATCGGACATATTGAACTTTGCCTTCTAGCTCCTCTTCGCTAAATTGCGAGTTGTCGTATAGGGGTGAATAATTCTCACCTTGATATTGATAGAAAGGCTCGCCATCCTTCTTCTTTGTTAAAAGCATATCACCATAGAGTAAAATATTGTCTTCAATATGGACCTCATAATCTAATTCAACGCTAATCCTGTCATTTTTTGCTATTGATAGTTTTATAAAACCCGATTGATCTTTATCAAATCCTCGAGCCTTTATTCCCTGTGGCAGATAGATAAAAATGTTTTTTCTAGCCGTGATGTTTCGCCCTTGAATGAGAATGACTTTATGCGTATAAAAATCATTTATAAATTCAATTTCCGTTTCGTCTTGATGATAGGTGAAATCCGTTCCAAAAGGAATGTATAAATCGCCATTCTTTTCAAATCCGGCAAAAGATACCATCTCGTACAATCCCTCAGCCAAGCGCATGGTGCAGCAAAAGAAAGCCTCGTAAAGGTGACTTTTAAGTGCATAATGGTTATCAATAGCGCATGTTGAGCAACCTGCCCCTCCATTATCACGTTGAAAGGTGCGTAACGAATTAACATAAACCCGATTATAAAAATGTAAGTAAAAATCTTGGCCCGTAGTTAAGAAAAGATTCTTTGCTAGAATTAAACTGTCGATAATGCAACAAGGTTCGGTCCAACTATCCATATGTTTAAACCAATTAATATTCGCATAGTCGTAAGTAAGACCATAATTAATATATTTGTTAAATATCTCTATAACATAGTCCAAATACTTTTGCTTCTTGTTCACTTGATAAAAGCGAAAAATGCCTCTTGCACAGGATAAAGTAGCGTGAGTTTGACATTCTAATTGCACGCAATCTAAGTCTAAAAAGCGGTCGATAATGTTTTCGATCGCAGTTTTTAATTCTAAACTAGGCAACATTTCATATACTGCACTCATCCCATCAAGCATAATAAAAGCACAACCGACATCACTGGATATTTTCCATCCATCAATAATTTGTTCGGTAATATGGCCTCCCACCCCGCCTAATTCCCGTCGCGCATAAATGGGATAGTTTTGATAGTAGGGTGCGATAGCCAAAAGGAATCGATCTCTAATTACTTCAATTTGATGCCGGTATTTAGGACTTTTAGTCAACTTGTAATATTCGATTAGTCCACGGAGATACCACGAGTTTCCCGCTACCTGTTGTTCGTCAATTGCCATGCAGTCAAATAGTGGCCCAAAATAGCCATCCGCATTTAAATGCTGATCGATAGCGTCAAAAATCTTTGCCAATTGTATGCTGATACTCATCTTTTTTTGATAATCATTCTCATAAACTTTGTAAAGCGAGCAAAGAGCCAAAATATCACGGCCTTGAAAATCTCCCGGCCAATTTTCCCCTTGTGAAAATATTTCAAGGCTTTGGTAGATATCGTCGCTAAGACGTTTTCGATTCAAATCTATTCGACGTAACAAATCACCTGCTATGATGTTCATAAATGTTCCCTATCTAAATTAGGGGCCTAACTAGATTTTAGCTAGGCCCACTATTTCTACACTTCTTTCAATACTAGTTATTAATACCGACTAATTTAACATTGACATTAGCAATATAGACCACGCCATTAACATCTTCCGGGGCATAGAACGAGAAGAAATCGACTGTTCTCGTCGCCGTCCAACTGATAGTTTCCTCATGGAAACCAGCGCTCATATAAGAACTGGAACCATTACTACCGACTTCTAAGAAAACATTATTGTCCATGTTGTACATTAGACGAGCTCCTTCACCAACTGGAGTCCAAGAAGCAACAAAGTAGGTCAATTTAATCTCATAATTTTGACCGTTTTCAATTTTTCCACCCGCTTGGAACCATTCCATGGTGGCATTGCCGCCACTAAAGGTGAATTTCGTAGGTGCCGTTCCCATTCTCTCATCGGCAATGGCTTCGGCGTTGTCATCAAAAGCTTCGGTTTTAATTGTGGTCTTATCCTGATTTCCCCACTGACGAGAGGAAACTGTCCAATTATCGCCAACCTTATAGCCGTTTGGCGTTTGATCTTCAATGACGGGATCTGGCTCACTTAAGGTGGCGGTTAATGCCCCGATATATATTTCGAAATTAGCATTTCCCGCCCCGTAAATATTTAATTGACGCCAGCCGCTCATAATGACACCCGAATAAGTAACTTTGTAGATACCCGATCCCAAATCTTCTTTGCTAACAGCTAGAGTTGGGTTGCCTGAGTCGCCCATCATAATTAAGTTAAAACCACCATCACTAACCGCATAATAGATAATCTCAATCGTTAATTTCTTGCCTTCGGTCATATTATTCTTGGTCAATCCGCTAAATAAATGACTATCGGCGTTGACTAATTTAAGCGCATTATTAGAGAAGTATTCACTTCCGCTCATCGTTGTTTTTGCGGTTTCATTCTCTAAATTATTAATGATGACTGTCTCACCACTACTCGCGGTTGCACCATTGGTCTCAAAATCCCAAGTAAATCCCGCAGCTAAATCTTCCGCTAACGGCTCCACTGGTGTGACTTGAGCCAGTTGGACTGTCTCAATCGTAAAACTATCAACCGCAATTTTAATATCGCTTGTGTCACCTGATAACTTAAAGAAGAAGAAATAAGCATTTCCAGTCGCGGGAACTTCTGTTCCTGGAAAGGAAACCGAATAATTATAAACTTGGTTTTGAACAGCTCCTGAGGTCACAAATTGACTATTCATGCCATTAGAGCCATCCCAAGATAATCCAAAGTAAACATCCCCAAAATTTTGGGAAGGCGTCAATATTTTATAACTAAAGGAAACCTTATATGTGGCTTGCTCTGACCGTTTGAAGTAATCATTGAAAGCACTTAAGAAAACTGAATTGGCCGCACTGCCGGCCGTTTTATTCATATCGATTACCAATGAATTTCCGGCGATAGCTTCGCTTGTGCCGGTAATATAGGTGGCATTATTGGAATCATTTACGGCAGCTAACGGCGATTTACGTCCCTTTTCAAAATTCTCTTTAAAAACACCATATTCGCTCATGATACTTGGATCATTATAGCCACTAACATCGAAGGATTCCGCCGTCGCCGGAGTAACCGTGACGACAACTTCATCTTCTTGATAGCGACCATCTTCTGTCTCAACGTAGTAACTTAAAATATGCTCACCGGCAATTTTAGCTTGAAACTTGCCTTCGCTAATCGTGCCTTTTTCTGCTAGGTCTTCAATTTCGATGGATGCAGTCAAATCACTGCCATCGTAGTCGGTAGCACTTACGGTCGGTAGCGATATTTCTTCTCCAGCGGCCGCAACTAATTCTTTGTCGCCATCAAAGGCAAATACTGGCATTGATTTTTCGTTTATAACCAGCGTAGCTTCGCCACTAATATCTCCGTCAGTCGCCACTGCGGTAATCACAACTGTCCCTGCTTTTAAGGTAGTGATTTCACCATTACTTTCAATAGTAGCAATCAAAGGATCAGAAGTGTGCAACGTATAAGTCTTAACATCGGCATTTTCGGGTAAGACAGTAACCGAAGCTGTCGGTTTGTCCCCCACATAAACACTCGCGCTTGATAAACTGACTGATACACTATCAACATGAACAACAGGATCAACATAAGAGCTAGAATCTTCGCTAGAAGTAATATCGGATGTAGTCTCCGAGGTTGTGCTTACTTCTGTCGATGGTCCCGAACTGCTAGTTCCTCCCCCATTACAAGCCGCTAGTCCCATAATCGCGGCAACAGCAATAAGAGAAACAATTTTTTTCTTCATTGTTTTTTTCTCCTCCTTGAAAACAATTTAGATGTTTAGTCAAAGATATACTGGGGCATCCGTGCGGTCTTTGTCTTATAGTCCTCCACAAAATGAGGGACATTCGACATTTGAATCCGCTTTAGTCCAAGATCTGCCCGTTCAGCATCGGCAACTACGATGGCAATATCAATAGGGTTCCCTGCATCAATCGCCGTTTTAAACTCCGGAGCAAAAGTAAACGGAATACAGACTTCACCGCGATAGCCTGTTTCAGTCAGCACTAATTTGGCCTGAATTAGTGACTTCTTAGCTAAATAAGTAGAATTTGTTCTAACTTCGGATAATGCGGTGTAATTATCCGTTTCCCAACGGGTTGCGAAGGCAGCTTGAATAACGCCGCCATCATCTTTATAAACTTGCATATCTGCATTGGGCATATCCGTAATTGTCGACATAAATAATTCGATGCAATCGCCAAGCCAGAAATCATTAACTGTCTTAACGTTTATTTCATTATCAAAAATATCGAAACCAAAATATATTCCCGAGACATCATGAGTAATCAATAACTTATTAATCGCAAAATGATCACTTAACTCAGCGGCGGCATGTTTGCCACCTTCGGCATCCGAAATACCATCAATTTCAATTGGTGTCACTTCCGCTTCATTCCAATCAGACAAATCACCATCAATCGTTAATGGAGTACTGATTGCTTGAACGTTAACCACTGGTCCCGCCTCTGTATTTTTTTGAAATTCTATATCGTAGTTATTGTCTAAAACGTTAATATCACTTTCGCTGGTCTTACCTTGAAGAACAATTCCCGATAGACCATTATCCAATGTGTAATTATTATAATTTCCATCCAGAGTTATATCTGAAGCGTTATATAAATGAACTAAACAGTTGAAAGTGTCGCCTGAAGGCTGACTGGTGCTGGCATCATTAAAGAGGTTATCTTTAACAATGGAGTCTTTGCCAACGCCCCGCATCGAAATTGAGGCATTTCCATTATGGGAAATATAATTATTTTCAATCGTGATATCATGTATTGTTTCAGCCGGGGCAACACTCGCATTGCTTGAAATAGCAAAGATGGAAATGTCCCCATATAAAGGTTCGGGCTTAAGGTAACAATTATTAATAAATTTATTGTTAGCAATTGTTAAACCTTGAGGAAGCGTCGCCTCGTTATAAACATCCATCGCCGAAGCGGCTTGAATAGAGCCATGGCCAACATTGATAAAGGCATTGTTTTCAATAGTGGCATTAGGGACTTGGACCAATACGCCACGATTGCGCTTATTGCGAACGATATTATTAGCAAAAACAAAATTCGGTGTATCTGATAGGAACGTGACTCGCGCCACTCCCCAATCGGATACATTGCTCATCCGTTCGTTTACGGTTACTACATAACCGGTCCCTGATTTTGTGACTGAAGCAATCGTATAATATCCTTGCGTCGGATTATAACTAGCAAATGTTTGCTCATCATAAACGGCAATTTTATCGCCTACATTCGGTTGGGCAACTTCGCTCGTAATCCGAGCCAAGGTCATTGACTTAGTTGTCCCCCCTTCCGCATCCGCTAACTTATACCAATATCCTTGTTTGATATTTAAGGCGTCATCATGTGAATTTTCAATTAAGCAGTTGGTGACAAATACATCTCCATGCATGGAGACAAAATGCATCGCATCAGCGGTAGCCGTCATTAAAGAGGCACTATTTTCTCGAATTGCCAAATTAAAGCGATTGACATAAAAGTTAGTTACTGATGAAGCGGTCAAAGCCATTCCGGCAGCATTGTTCATTGTCATGTTTTCTAAATAAACACCTTGCGAGTTTTGAACAGTAAATCCGTGAGCATCATATTGCGAGAACGACACCGCAACAAATGATTCATTCCGGGGACGGCTGATTGCACTGTTAAATATTACTTTTAGTGAATAACCATTCGTACTATCGCCCATAAATTCGTAACTGGTAAAACTGTCTACTAGGAAGTTACCCCCTTGTAAAGGCGCTTTGGTTTGGTAATTAAATTCCACCCATGAACGGATGGAGGCTTTAGGGGAAGAGGCTAAGACTCTTTCTACCAAAGGATTAAACTCCGCATCAACTTTTATGGTAAGACTCTTATCGACCACGCTGCCTTCGATGATCGTTCCTGTTAAAGAGGAAGGAACATCAAGTCGCATCGTAATATTATTAAAATGAATATTTTGGGAATTCTTAATATTAAAGTACCCTTTCCAGTTTAATGAAGCATACTTTAGATTAATTATCGTATCGGCCCCTTCAAAATAAGTGCCATTCAAGCCATCAGCGACAAAGGCAAACCCGGTGGTTGATAATCCACTATCGACATCAACTAATCCACTGGGAAACTTAATTTTTGCCATCTTTCCATTATCATTAACTGCCTTAGCAAGATAAATTGCTGTTTGAATTTGGTAGTAGTTATTAGTTTCTGTTGCTTCGGGAAAATAGGTCTTGATGGAAGCTAGAGTTATTTCACTTGTAGTGATAATACTATCTTCCGCAAATTCCTCATCACTTAATGATGGATATTTTTCGACGATTAAAGGCTCATCAACACCAACGTTTCCACTGCTACTTAAGCCATATTTATCTTTACCCGATAGATCTGATATTGCATATGGGCTAGCATCCAATTTCTCGACATAGTCAGAAATACTTAAATAACCATTTTCAGAAGCAGGAATAACTTGAAGATCCACCGTATCTTGAAAGTTTCCATCATGCGTGGTAACCGTGACGGTGGCTAGGCCCTCTTTAATGCCTGTGACAACTCCTAGACTCGATACTTCAACACAATCAGTAGAACTATAGGTTACCGACTTATCCGTTGCGTCAAGTGGAGATATTGTCACATTTAGTTGAAGAGTATCATCAACCTTAATTATCGTTTCTGAAGATGATAGGCTCACTCCCGTTACTTCAATGGCGCTTGAAGAAAAAGAGGTGTCTCCGCTAGAACTATTATTGTGATTGCAACTTGATAAACTCATAACTGCAACCATCAAAATGACACTGGAAATATATTTAAATAATTTTCTTTTCATCTTAAATTGACTTCCTTTCACTATTGTTTTCAAGCGTAATTCCAACTTGACCACTGGCCACATCAATAAAAGTGAGTGTCTGAGTAGAATCATTAATTAAGACATTGCCACTTATCGTCAAATTTTCTGAAGCCTGAGCCCGAATTAAACGATCAGCTTTAAAACTGTCATAGTAGAAGAGATTGTTTTGAATTAAGCCAGTTCCAGTTGCAAGTAGATTAATAGCTAATGATTGACCATTAAAGAAGAAATTATTGCTTACTTCCACATTTTTAATTGTCGAAGGGACACTATTTGCCGACCCCTTTGATCCATAAGCAAATATCGACACATCTTCATAATTAGTCAAAAACTTATTGTTAATAATTTTTATATTTTGAGGAACAATTGCTTCCCGAAAAATATCATAAACTGCGAGAACTTGTATTGCCCCCATGACTACATTTTGAAACGTGCAATTTTGAATAATCGAATTGCGAGTTTGCAAGAGGATGCCCCGGTTGCGTTTATTGCGAATGATACAATTATCCAATAACAAACTGGTTGTCTTAGTGGCATTACCCACGTTCGCACCGGAAGGAATATCCCGTGGACGAGAGTCTACGGTCAAAGTGTAATTGCTGCCTAGTTTTACTAAATCGGTAATTGTATAGGATCCAATAAGGCCCATTGTTTCTGGATCATAAATATCGATAGTATCCCCAATATCATAAGAAATTAGCACTTCTGTTTGGGTTTGTTGAACTTCAATTTCTTTGGCTGAAGCATTAACACTCACCACTTTGGTGTAAAAAGTTTTAATATTAAGCGCATCATCGTGCGAGCCTTCAAGTAGACAATTGGAAATTTGTAAATCGCCTTCTAGCGCAGCCGAATGAATAATATCGGCCGTACAGGTCATGATTCTTTTTGAACCGGGCCGATTCATAAAGTTAACTCGGTTGAAGTAGACATTTTTTCCCATATCAATGCGCATTCCCATTCCGCCTGTTACATAAACATTAATGTCTTCCATATAGACGTCTTGGCATTGATAGAAATGAAATCCATGGTTCTCATACATCGTAAAAGCAAAGGAAACATTGGCCCCAATTATTGGCGCTTTATATTGGCAATAAGGGAAGGATTTATTTAAAGTTACTTTAAACTCGCGAGTAGCAGCACTATAACTTGCACTAGCTATGCCTTTGCTAGAAGCACTTGTCGGTGAATTATAGAATAAATTGTGATTGCGGTCAGGGACGTATTTTTGGGTTACTTCATCGAAATAGCACTCCATGTATGAACCGGTTTCGCCCTTCCAACTTGTATATAGCGTGTTGGTCAAATCAAACTCCTCGGGAATTGATAAATAGATATCGGCGGTTTGATCAAAATCGTCGACCCGAGTAATTGTTCCGGAAATTGTCGGTGAATTTTTCATATCAAAGGCAATGTTGCTAAGATGGATATTTTGCGAGGCTTTTGCCTCAAAGTAAGTTCCCCAACCCGAATATACAAATTCGGTACTTCCCTTTCCAACGAGATAAACATCTTTAATACCAGTAACATCCACCGTTCCGGAGAATGGGTAAATAGCATCTTGAAATTGGATAATTTTATTTCCCGAAACGCTGATAATATTCTTAAGCAAAATCGATAACGCGCCGGTATTATTATCTCCGCTTGGGGAAATTCCATAATCTTCCGCCTTATAGAACGTTCCTTCACTTGGAATGGCAAATTTGGTTTCGTTTGCAAAGCGATCGCTGTCGACGCCTACCCGAGTTAAATCAGCTATACCCAAATCTTCGTTTGTGCGAATATCGGTGCTAAACGGTGTCGCTTTCATATTTTGTAAGACTTCTTCTGTACTCATAAAGTTTTCCTCTTCGCTACTACTGCTATTTGAAGTCTCACTCTCGGATATCGATGAATCGCTAGTTACTATTTCGCTTGTCGAATCACTGGAAGATGATCCGCCATAAAAGCATCCACTTAGAGCTAATAAAGTTGTAAGTAAGACAAAAACACGCTTTTTCATTTCAGGCCTCTTGCTTATATCTTGTCAAAGCATCGTTATAGCATTTGATAAGATTATCCGCACCAAACCCCTTTAAATCCGAAACAAATGACTGCCAACTATTATCATCAAACGGATCTTTGCCGTTATCGCCTCGAATATAACTTGCCTCTAAGTATTTAAGTTGAGGATCAAGTGAAGCTTTTATTGTCGTAATCTGCGAATATTCATTGGAGTTGAGTTTTATTTCACCTGGTTCGGGATTCTTTAAATAAGGGCGATAAATTTCCGACATTTCATTTAACTTCATGATAATCGGGTCATTCATTTTGCCAACAAAGTCATTAGCCCAATATAAGGCTGATGCACTGCCGACATTGGGGGTTATCGTCGCACGATATTGCTCTTGGTTACCCGTCCAATCATCAGGAACATTAAAGGTCCAAGAGGTGTGGTTAGCGTCATCCCACGTCCAGTCCACTCCTTCAACTCCATAGGAAATGAGTTGAGCTCCTAATGGACTATACATAATATCTAAAAGCCGCGCTACCTCACGAACATAAGGGGATTTTTGTGGAATACAGGCTCCGTCCGCTTTAAACGACCCAAAACCCCACTGAAGTGGTGTTCCTGTATAGTAACTTGATGTCAATGGACCAAAAGTCTGGTAGTCGCTTTCGTAATCATAACCCACGGTTAAATAAGCGGCAGCGGAAACAAAACTGCCTAATCGATTTTGCGTTCCGTATTGAGCCATTTGGTTGTCGGTAGTAATAGAAAAAGTACTATTATGCAGTAAGCCTTCACTCCATAGGGTATTCATAAATTGCAGATACTTTCGATACGCCACTGTATATGGAACGTAAGTAAATTGAGATTGATCGTTTTCAATTTCCGCCCCTTGCGAAACGTATCCATAACTAGCCAAAACAAAATTTCGTAAGTATTCTAATGACTTGGATGTAACTGGAATCTCATCATCCGTCTTGCCGTTATCGTTGGCATCTAAATTTTTAAAAGCCCGAAGCACATTTAAATATTGTTCCACAGTTTTTATTTGGTCGGCCGCCGGCAATAATTGTCCGTTATAACCACCATAATTGTTGTTGATATTGTCAATCCATTTTTGGTTGACAAACATCTTAAAGGTTAAATCGCGAGCTACATCACTGACCGATAATGTGGCATACATTTTTCCATCCGATAGCGTGGCAACCTTTTTTGCATCTTCTTTTTCACTATCAACACCAAAATTATCAATTAATCCAGCTTTATAGTTAGGCATATAGTTTTCGATAATATTGCCAACCGCTATTGTCTCGCTGCCCGTTTTAAACTGGTAATTATCATCGTTAAAAGGCACATAGGCATCATAGCCTAATTCTAGATACTGAACCTGCTCAGAAACGGCATTGTTAAATAAGAATAAATCTGGTAATCCTGAACTATTCTTCCAAACGCTTGCTCGCTGATTGGAATAAGCCGAAGTATCAGGGGTAGTAAATTCAAAATTTAAACCCGTTATTTGTGAAAGATATTTGAACATTGTCAAATCTTTATATTCTGGATTACCCGCACTATGAGGAGCGAAGATTTTAATGGTGACTGGATCTTTAACAATGCGATAAGGATTATCCTCTGTTCCATTTAAAAGGAAATTTTCAGCATCATAGGTGGTAGTTGTGCCACAGCCCGCAAGAAAAGATAAGATAAATGCTAGACTTCCTAGATTGGATAAAACTTTAGTAATTCTTTTTTTCATAGTGTTTAGCCTTTCACGCCACCGATGGTGACACCTTTTTCAAAATACTTCTGGAAGAAGGGATAGATGATTAATAAGGGAAGTGAAGAAACAACGATGATGACATACTTTAGTTGCTCTGCCGTATTGATGTCCGTTACGCCTCCGCCTAACGAGCTTTGATTAGAAATTAGTATGTTATTTAAAATATTTTGTAGAGGATATAGCGATTGGTCTTGCACATACATCATGGCGTTAAAATATGAATTCCAATATCCAACAACCGCGTATAGAATCATCACGGCAATAATCGGGCGACATAAGGGGAGAACTATCCGAAAGAAAATCGAGAAATCACCGCAGCCATCAATCATTGCTGCTTCTTGTACTTCCATAGGAATTGATGTTTCCATATAAGTTCGAATGACGATGATATTAAATACCGATATACATCCAGGTAGAATAATCGCCCAAATTGTATTGTATAGGTTAAGTTGAGTGACCAAGATGTAAGTAGGGATCATTCCTCCACTGACAAACATCGTTAGCACCAAGAAAAGGTTGATAAATTTTCTTCCTTTAAAATCTTTTCGCGATAACGGATAAGCACATAGCATCTGTGCCGTCACTTGTATGACGGTCCCAATCGCAGTATAAATCAAGGAGTTTTTAAATCCCGTCCAAATCGTATTGTTCTTAAATATCTCCTTATAGCCGTTCAAAGAAAATTCCACCGGGAAAAGTCCTACATCTCCCGCCACAACTCGATCGGCCGAAGAAAAGGAACTAGCTAAAACATTAAGTAAAGGAACAAGAAAAGTAATCGCAATTATGCCAACAATCACCATAATTGCAATATCGAAGATTCTTTCTTTTCCCATACTGTTTTTTCCCATAATTGATCCTACCAAAGTGAATTATCACTTACTTTTTTCGATACAAAGTTCGCTAAAATTAATATCAAAATGTTTACGAACGAATTAAATAATCCTATCGCTGTGGCATATGAAAACTGCGGTATCCCTCCAAACTCTGGAAAAGATACTCGATATACATAAGTGGCAATAATTTCCGAAGAAGAAAGATTGGTCGATAGTTGCATCAAATATACTTTTTCAAAGCCAACGCTCAAAATGTTGCCAATTGACATAATAAACATAATCGTTGCTAAAGGAATAATCGCTGGCAAATTGACGTAGATGATTCTTCTTATTCGACCGGCACCATCAATAATCGCCGCATCATGAATATTAGGATCGACATTGGATAAAGTGCCAATATAGACAATCGACCACCATCCCAGGCCTTGCCATAACCCCGAGACAACATAAATCATACAAAAGTAGTCTGGATTCTCCATCAAATTAGCGGCATTGAATCCAAAGAAGGCAAACACCCGCGTAAAGATTCCGCTGTCGGAATTAAAGAAGGCAAATAGCATGCCCACAAGAACGCTTACGGAAATAAAATAAGGCGCGTACATTAAAGTTTGAACTACTCTTTTATATTTTTTTACCCGTACTTCATTTAACAATAAAGCAAAAACAATTGGGCAAAGGGAATTAAAAAAGATCGATGCAAGCGAAAGGGTTAAAGTGTTTTTTATAATCGTCCAAAAATTAGGCGAAGTTATGAATGTGTAAAAATGCTTAAATCCTCCCATGGATGTCCAAGGAGAATCAAAAATACCTTTAAATGACGAATAATCCTTAAACGCAATCACCAACCCACCGATTGGAAGATAATGAAAAATAAATATATACAAAACCGTGGGAATCGTCATCAAAAAAAGTCCCAAGCCCATTTTGGAATACCATTTTCGTTTTGCTGGAGCTTTAATCAATTCTTTGATTTCGTTGTTTAGGGCATTTGCATCCATGATTTTGTTTCCTTTGAAAGCGCTTTTAGTATAACATTTCTACTTGTCTATTCCATGAATAAAAACGACGTCAAATATATACTTTTTTGACATTGGATTTGCCAACAATAAATATTTATCTAAAAAAATATAATTATTGACATTTTTAAGGGTAATAAATTGCTTTTATGCCAATATTGTTTGTCTTTTTCATTTTTTTCTTATTTTGTAAAATTTACACTTTTTTGATTATGCGCTATGATAAGAGGGAAAAAGGTGGCTGGATATGAGCAAAAAGAACTCCCCTCTAAATAATACATTATATTACCGAATTATTTTTGACGACTATAATCTTGATCTTAGTCCTTCCATAATTGGCTTTGAAAAGTGTTCAAAGAACAAAGGAACCATTAATTTGAAAAAAAGTTGCTATGTTCTTCACTTTGTTTTAAGCGGTAAAGGTTATATTTCATTTAATAATGGTGGGGATATCGAAATTGGCGAAAATACTTGTTTTCTAATTGAGCCTAACTGCGCCGCTTCTTATTATCCCGATCACGATGACCCCTGGTCATACTTTTGGATTGAGATGAATGGAGAGATGGTAACAAAACTGTGTTATGCCGCTTCCTTTAAAGAACATAATATGATGCTCGAAATTAATAATATGCATGCCATCCGCGGAATTATTAATCGAATGTTTGATGAGGAAGCCATATGCCCTAATCAAAATGGAGAGACACTTCGCATCAGCGGGCTTATTTACGAACTATTTTCACTTATTATTTCCGAACATCAACGAACGGACTCCATCCGTCAATTATCAAAAAAAGAAGAACAGGTAAAACTAATAATTGAATGCATTAATAGCAATTTCACTTCCCCGGGACTCAGTGTCAAAAAGATTGCTGATCAATTTTTCTTTAACCCCTCTTATTTAACGCGGATGTTTAAAGAAACCACCGGGGTTGCTCCAACGAAATATATAAATCTTTTGCGGATGCGGCGCGCGGTCGAATTGCTAAAAATGAAAAATTTTAGCATATCGCAAATCGCCTATGCGCTGGGATATAAAAATCAGTTTTATTTTTCGCGAGAATTTAAACGCCACTTCGGCACTCCACCCTCAAAATATGATCTTTAATCGTCGTGCGTTTTACGCTCGGTGTTATTAAATGAGGAAGAATCGAGAAAATGTTCTCCCGCTAATTCATCGTTTCTTAAAGCCTTTAATTCTTTTCTTTCTTGCTCTTTTAATATCTCTTCACTTTCCGTCGGCGAGAGGTGATAACGCTCATCAATACACATTGTGTCCGTGATGAAATCATGTAGGGCTTTTTTCTTTTTGCTAATTATCATTACTAATAGGGAAACGATTTCTAAAAACAAAAAGACAACCATTATCGAAAATAAAGAGAAACCAATTCCGGTTATTTCAAACACGGGATATAGCCAACCCGCATTTAGTCCACCGGCAAGAAATGTGGGGATTATCATTACTCCAAACATCGACAAAAAGATAGCTGAGTTTCTGCCTAATTGTTGAATAAGCGTCGCTTTATATCCCTTATCATCAATAACCCGGATTGAGAACACTTTTTTGCCTAACGTTTTGCCATCTTTAAGGAAAAACTGCGGTAAAATGTAGGCCCCTAAAAAAGCCACCAAATAAGATAGCGAGATTGCTCCGTCCATAAGAAAGGCACATTTCGCGTAGTTTTCTTTATAGAGAAGATAATGATCTTGAAAACGGGAGGATGCGATTAATTCATCAACTTGTTTATTCCATAAATTTAAATAACCGGTCGCAAGATAGTTATAGTTTGTTAATCCGGCCTGATAGGCATCGTCCACGAATAAGTACTTATATAAATCTATAGCAAAATAAGGATCTAAATGCGGAAGCGCATAGCTTTGTTCATCAAATACCCAGATATCATTACGAACCATATTATCTTTCAATTGCTTGTAAAAGAAAAACTGCGCATTGTCATCCATAGGAACAACATCATTTTCTTTGCCGTTATAACTATTATTGTCAGCAGCATAATAAACATAGAAATAGGCCAACGTGTCCGTTTCATAACTTGCAAGGGGAAGATTTTTTGGATTTTCAATTTCAATGCCATAATTGGTAAAAGGCGTGGCATCAAGCGAATAAGTATAGAGGATGTGCATCAAGCAATAGTCTTCAAATATCGCTTCTGATGAACGAGGATTACTATATTTATCCTCGCCTTCGCCAATAAATTGATATATTTTGGCTTCTTCTTCAATCTGATAACAAGCTAACATTTCCGTTTTAACCGTTGCGGCATAGGACTGATAACTGCCCATGTTGGATAAAACTGTCATCGAAGTGATAATTAAGCCAAAAGCGACCGCCATTAAAATAAAAGCATCGAGAAGGAAAGCTTTTATTCTTCGGTTACTAGCCGCCGGAAGATCGTTTTTGTAGGCTCGCAAATTATCGTTATTCATGGCTATTATTTTATCAGTTTCTGCGTGGTTACATCAAACAAATGTATTTTCGATATATCGAAAACCAATTTTAGAATATCACCACTATCAACAATGGTTCGCGCGTGAATCTTGGAAACGATTTCGCCATCTTCAAAATCACTATGACAGTAATATTCATGACCCAATAATTCCGCCACTGATACGCTCATTTCAAATTCTTGTGAGATAGCTTCGTCGGTTAATACACGATTCGATTGGTAAATATCTTCCGGCCGAATCCCAAATATAACTTCGACATCTTTGTTGGTGTTAATTTGGCTTAGTTTATCGATAGCGTTAATTAAAAACTGCCTCTGCTGCGAAGCTTCTTCACACGATTTAAGTTCTTTTTCTAATTGATTTAGTTGCTTTGTATGCTTCTCCAGGTGCTGCGGCTCAAGAGTTATTTTTTCTTTGATTGTCTCAATCTGCTTTATGTAGTTATTCCGTTCAATAAAATCATTATCAAATTGATTAAACTGGTTCTTTAGGCTTATCAATTCTTCTTGGTAAAATTTCTTAAATGCTTGGTCGAAGTCGGGGGTGAGTTCAATTTTCCTGCCTTGAGCAAAAGTAATAACTCCCTTGTTATAGGTAGCTTTTAAAAGATTCATTGAGGGTGAACCAATAAAAGTGGCCACAAACATATTCGCAGGATGATTATATATTTCTATTGGGGTGCCAATCTGCTGAATATGGCCTTTATTCATTACCACGATGCGGGTAGCCATTGTCATTGCTTCCGTTTGATCGTGCGTGACATAGATGGTCGTGGCGTCAAGAGACTTATGAAGGCGGATAATTTCACTTCTCATCGCCACACGAAGTTTAGCATCGAGGTTAGATAAAGGTTCATCCATTAAAAACACCTTTGCATTTTTAACGATTGCTCGGCCTAAGGCTACTCTTTGACGTTGCCCACCCGATAAGGCTTTTGGTTTGCGATCTAAATAATCTTCAATTTGTAAAATATGGGCGGCCGCTAGTGTCCGTTTCCGTATCACATCTCGCGGAAGATGCCGTTTTTCATAAATTTCGACTGGAGTAACCTTTAAATACTCAATTTTTTCTTTTAAGTTATCAATATCGCCTTTAATAAGGTTTTTTTCTTCTTCAGCAACCGTAGGAAGATACTTTTCTAAATCGCGAAGTTGATTAGTAAGCAGTTTGATTGCCCGATGATTAATCCCTAGAATTGGCTCGCCATTCTCATTTACTTTAAGTGTTGGAACACGGCGAATTCTTAGTCCAAAAGACATATTGCCAGCAACTGACATATGGGGATATAAAGCGTAGCTTTGGAAAACCATAGCAATATCCCGATCTTTAGGGTGAAGATCATTAGCGTAGGTTTTATCAATAAAAAGATCACCTGAAGTTATATCTTCTAATCCGGCAATCATCCGTAAAGTGGTTGATTTCCCACAGCCAGAAGGTCCAACAAAAACAATAAATTCTTTCTTTTTAATATCCAAGGAAAAATCATAGACGGCTTGAACTTTATTGTCATAAATTTTGTTGATATGTTGAAGGCTGATGTAGGTTCCAGTTGGGGCATGTTTCACCTTCTTTTTATTGATTTTTTGATAAGCGACAAGCTGGTTGTAAATGCGGGTGCGCTGCGCTAATAATTGCTTGTCTTTAAGTTTTTTCTCTTTGAGTAACTGGCGGTTTTTTTGCTTATCAATTCTTATTTCTTCACTCTTATTCATAGATCAAAGCTCCTTTATCATTTTTATTAGTCAATTATTCCCTTACGATAGTCAATATTAAAAGCATGGGCTAAAAGTTGAAGATTCTCATCACTAATTGTTTGATAAATCTTCTTATCACATATTTTAATATAAATCTCCGCTGCTTTTTCAATTGTTTCAATTAGTCCAAAGGCCTCATCAATTGATCTACCAGTGCAGAAAAGTCCATGTTGAGCCCAAACAACCGAGCGATACTCTTTCATTTTATAAGCGGTCGCTTCGCCAATTTCTTCACCACCGCAGAGTATCCAAGGTAAAACAGCGATTCCTTCAGGAAAAACAACTATTGACTCCGTCTGCATTTTCCATAAATCTTTCGTCCAATGAGCGGAATCTAAGTCATGAACATGGGTCATACAAATAACATTAGTTGGATGGCAATGAATGACTATTCGGTGTTTAGAATCAACTTTTAATCGCTCGATATGACATTTTAAATGCGTCGGGGCTTCCGATGTCGGACGTCCTCCATCATCATACCCCCAAAGCAGTGATAATGTATGGGCATCCGTAACTTTCATAATTCCTAAATTATTGCTTGGATCTTTAAGACAATTCTTAAAGTATTTTCCCGTTCCGGTAATGATCAGATACTTACCAATTAACGGAGTAAGATCAAAATTATAATGAAAAGTTTTTAACGTTACTTCTTCTTTAACGATATCACGCACTTCCTCTTCTTCAAGAAGATAGGATAAATTACCACCATTGCGTTCATCCCAGCCATGCTTATAAAGTAAATCTAAAATCTCTGCTACATCCATTACGCAACTCATTTTAATTACCTCTCTTTGATAGTACTTGCGTTTCATATTTCTTTATCGCCTCATACCAGCCCTTTTCATCTAATACTCCCTCTTCGCGACAATATTGTTCCCATACATCCGTCCATGGCAGAGTTTTAATTTCTTCTTGTAGAGCCAAAACACGGGTATGATCATATTTATCTTGGGCTTCTTTTAATTGATTCCAAGGTGTCAGTAAAGCTTTGAGCAAGGCTTTTTCCATATTCCGGGCACCGATAACTAAAGCGGCAACCCGATTGATAGATGCATCAAAGTAATCAAGACCGATATAAGATCGCTCAAGTGCATGGCACTTTACCAATTCATCAGCGACATCTTGCAAATCATCGTTTAATTTCAAAACATGATCGCTATCCCATCTCACAGGTCGCGAAACATGAAAAGCAAGTCGGGGATAAAATAAAAGCATTGAAGATATTTTATCCGCCACACTTTCGGTGGGATGAAAATGCCCTGTATCCAGAAGACAGAGAATATTATTTTTGGCGGCGTAATTCATATAAAATTCATGCGATCCGACCGTGTAGGATTCTACGCCGATTCCAAACACCTTTGATTCAACCGCCACATCGACTAACCGGCGATTATATTTATACTTTAAAATTTCATCCAGTGATGCCTTAAGTCTTTTTCGTGGCCCTTCCCGATCGGCGGGACATTCCTTTAAGCCGTCAGGAATCCAAATATTGCAGAGCGATTTTTGTTTCAATTCCTGAGCAAAATATTCGCTTACTTTAATCGAGTTAATGCAATGCATAATCCAATATTCGCGAATTGAATCGTCGATAGACGATAAACTCATTCCATCGACCATCTTCGAAGAAGAAAAAATAGTCGGGTTAAAGTCGAGTCCAAGTTTTCTTTCTCTAGCAAAATCAACCCACCTTTTAAATTGACGCCCGGAGATATCTCTTCGATCCACAAGCGTATCGGATTGATAGATTGCGTGCAAATTAATCTTCTTTTTGCCAGGAATATATTTTAAAGCTTCATCTAAATCGGCGGTCAATTCTTCAAAGTTACGAGCCTTGCCTAAGTAATTGCCCGTGGCCTGAATACCCCCGGTGAGAAACTCTTTTCCTTCAAAACCAGAGACATCGTCCAACTGCCAGCAATGAAGAGATATTTTTACTTTTTTTAGGGTTTTGATCGCTTCATTAACATTTATTCCTAATTCTTGATACTTTAATTTTGTTTCTTTTCTCATTGGTTAATCTCCATTTGATTATAGATATTGCCAATCGCCGCACACTCTAGCGGCCGAGCAATAACTTTCTTCTTTGTAAATTCTTCCGTAAGCGCATTTAAATATTGGTTTTTAGCCCCACCCCCGACAATATATAGACAATCATATTTTTCGTTTGTGATTGCTTCTAACTCTTGCATGGCCGTCTGATAGGATTTAGCTAGCGAACGATAAGTGGCATTAATGATATCGCTGTCGCTTAAAGGCAATGGGCAGTCATGGCGATTAAACCAGTCAATAATTTCTTGTTTCATGTTTATCGCCGCTAAAAAGACAGGATCGTTGACATCAAATACTTCTTGATAAAAACTGCTTTTTGCCATTATCACCATTTCGCTAAAATCCTTATTGATATCTTTTGCTAGTTCTTGAATGATCCAAAGCCCCATAATATTTTTCTGAAAACGAATATAATCAGGCCCATATTCATTGGTATAATTAGCTTCCATCGCCTTTAAAGAAGTAATGCCTTCTTTTCTTTTGATACCTAGCAATGACCAAGTTCCACTCGAAATGTAGGGGGCGTTTATGGCCATTTCAATGCCTTCAACCGCAGAACCAGTATCGTGAGACGAACACAACTTAACTAGCATATTACCGCCTACTTCTTCTTGAACTTCCTTTAGCAGACTACCAACAATCGTCCCCGGTTTATAGAGCTTTTCTTGGAAAAAGCGGGGGTTTAAATCTAGTTTAGAAATAATGTCCACAGAAAATCTTTTTGTTTTTATATCTAATAGTCCAGTCGTGGATGCATTTGTGTACTCATGCACCTTATGGCCTGTTAATCGGAAATTTAAATATTCCGGTATCATTAGATAATCCGTTGCCTTACCACTACGACCAGTAATTTTATCTGCATATTGCTGATATATCGTATTAAATGGTTGATACTGGGTTCCGGTAATTTTATAAAGGGTGGAAAAAGAAATAATTGCGTGAACCTTATCGATCGCCTCTTTAGTTCTCGAATCGCGATAAGCATAAACTGGGTCTATTTTTTCATCGTTAGAAAGTAAAACATAATCAACCCCCCAACTATCAATTGCCATTGATTCAATTTTGGGAAACCGAGTGATGGCTTCTTTTATTCCTTTTTTAACTTCGCTAAAAATGTGTTCAATATCCCATACAAGATGACCGTTATCGTTTTTGATTCCATTTAAAAAGCGATATACCTCTTGTGTTTGCAAGTGGTTTTGCTCATCTTTCCAGCCTACGATGTGACGACCAGAAGATGCTCCGATATCAATCGCCAAATAATACTTCATATTTTTTACCCGTTTATATACTACCTTTTTAAAAATAAGCAAAATATAACAATATTGCACTTTTATATAATTATTTTGTAAGGTATATTATTAGTATGCACCAGAGAATTCCCTTGACGAGTTATACCAACAACAAGCTTCTCTATATATCCAAGACGGATATCAGCGATGATTTTAAGGCGAGTTTTCACTCTCATCCCAATTTAGAGATTCTTTTATTTATCGCCGGAGAAGGAAAGATTCTCACTACCCATAAGACAATTCCCATTAAAAAAAATGATCTTGTAATAATCAACACTAACTCTAACCATTGCGAAGTATCCAGTTCAAATTGCCAGTTTTTAGCTCTCGGCGTGAATCAATTAAATGCCTATCTAAAAGATGCATATAACAAGAAAATTCTATACTTGTCATTAACAGATGATGAATTTGCAAAAGTAAAAGCGCTATATGAAATTATTTTTAGTGAGGCAGAAACAAAAAGTGAACCCAACATCATCGAGTCCACCTATGAGAACTTATTGACCTTAATTCAGCGAAATAGCAATTTGTTTTTTGCCTCCACGGCAAAAGAAAACTATAGCAGCCTAGTAAGCAATGCCAAAAACATAATTGACAATTATTACTACTCTAATTTAAGCATCAATTCCCTCGCTCATCGGTTGTCGATTTCTCCTTCTTTACTTTGTCATCGTTTCAAGGAAGAAACCAAAATGAGCATTGTTAAATACAAACTAAAGTGCCAAATTGAAGAGGCCTGCAACTTGCTAAGAATTACCGATATGTCAATTCTTGATATTTCTTCAGCAACCGGCTTTAATAACTCGGCCTATTTTTCAAAAGTATTTAAAACATTCGTGGGTATAAGTCCGAAAAAATATCGTTTAGAAAAAATTAAGCAATAGATAAATTAAACAAAAAAAACTCAGTTTTAAACTGAGTTTTAATTTATATTATCGGAACATATATTGCTCTTTTTCAATAACGGAAATCTTTCCCATATAAATACTTGAACCGATAAAACTTAAAGTAATCGTTTCTTGATCTTCACTAAAAATATAAGGGATATTTACCGTTCCTTGGCCAGAATTATTATCCTTTGAAGTTTTCGATAATACAAAGCTTCCCTGTGACACACCATTACTGGCAATATTGGCATAAATGATATTATCGGTGCCATTACGATAGTTTAAAGCAATAATCACTTCTTTTCCTTTTATTGGAGAAGTAAAAGAGAACGTATACTTGTTTAAGAACTTCTGCATGCTGCCTTCGCGTATCGTTGCAATTTCCGATTGAGAAACCATTTCCATCATCAAATCATCCATTACCACAAAACCATCAAGCGGTGCATTTCTATCCAAGCGAATTCCAATGCGCATTGTCGAATCACTAGCTTTGAAAACAAGAACTTTATTAATCGGGCTGGTGATATTATAGAAATCTTCTTCAGCGGCAATATCGTTTGTCTTATTCATGGCAACCAAGGCTCCCGCGGCTTGATTAGAACTAGCGATAAAGGCCGATACTCGATAGTAACTTCCAACATTTAATCCCGTATAAACATGATAAGCATAGGCATCTTCGTTGCCATCATCAGCCATCAGTTTTAAAGCTCGATAGCCACTATGAGACAAAGTGTTTGTCCCTTCTTCAATCAATGAAAGAGTGCCATTGTTGCCAACAAAGTTGGAAGTAGTTCGATCTTCAACATCATAGTTTAAAAACAATTTTGAACGGTCTAGACGTACACTTGTCGTGGGAACAAGATAATTATCACCATCGATTTGCCCACCATTTTCCAGCAACAATTTTTCAAAGTTTTTTTGATACAAAGAAACAATGTCCGTTATAAGTTGCCGTTCGGGATATTCGCCATTAATATAAGGCGGATAATTACCATTGCGTAAATTCAAATATGTCCCTTCCCCGTTATAATAGATACGATTGTTAATTTCTTCATATTCCGGATTAGAAGCATCAAAGCCTTTAATAATTCCCATTAATCCCGTAACAATAGCGGCAGTACAATCACCATCAAATCCCATAATACTCGCATATTTACAAGTTTCGAGATAATCATTTTGTCCATATAACAATGATAAAATTGCAAATGCCCCATTAACTCCGGGATCGGTTTGAATATTGTCGATGCCAAGAATGTTTCGCCGGTAGCTAGCAACTTCACTTGCCGCTAGCCTATAGTCTTGAGGATATTTTTGATAGGCCGCTAATGAGTATTGATACATACGATAGGGCCAACTATTTTCGGGTAAAACCTTTGCCGCCTCTTCCATAACTTGTAAGGAACTGTCGTAAAAATATGCTAATGAATACATTGCTCCATAAAACTTAGCCCATATAACGGGATCAAGGTATCCTACGTTACTAGCGAATGTATCGATTAAATCGGTGGCTAAATTAGGCATACCAGGAGCATTCATGCCCAGGGTTTCATTTTCAATGTAGGCCTCCGTGCACCAAGCATAGCGATTCCCAGCTTCAATTGTTCCAGTAAAAGGCGGCAAGAGATCTTTTTGACGAATAAGTTTCATCGCATCTAAGCCACCTCCCCAATCGCTAACACTGTAATCCAGCCAAGCGTCATGGATGGCTTTAGCCGATACGCCATAATGATCAATAATCAGTTGATTAAAAAAATCAATATGATAATCATCATCATTAGCTACCTCATAATGGCCAGTAGATGCGTTGTATATCAAGCGATTATAAACGTTTTGATAATCAGGAGTGGCCAGTATTCCCGGTTGGTAATGTTCGTAATTACCGGCGTATGGTCCGTTGATAAAACTGAACCAACTTTGAGGCATCCCTACATATGGATCTGGGCCATCCCAGACAAACTCATAGCCAGACAAAAAGCCGGCTATTTGTCCTAAAGCTCCGCCAAGTGTCTTTTTATAATAATCTTCCTTACTGATCGTTTTCATTGTCACTGGAGGATCAATAAGGAGCGAGGAAGTGTCAATCGACGCAGATGATGATCCGCCTCCATTACATGCCACTAAAAGAGATGTCGCTAAAAGAAATGGAAATAAGTTTAATTTTGCTCTACTCATTTTATCCTCCTGCTTAATTGTCATTATCGATGGCTTCTTGCATCGTTTGATCCATAAAATCGACAAAATTATGCGCCGTCATTTGTCCACTTAACCACACTGACATTTTTTGATTAATTATTTGATCAACTGAATTGTAGTAGGTCGTATACGGCACGTGCAAACCATGATCTAATCCATCAACAAAACATTGAACATCGGAGGCGGTAAATTTCTCGTCTAAAGCATTCTCATAGGTAGATAAAGCATCCCGTCGAACAGGAATGCCTCCTACTCCAGTAGCACTTAAAGAGGCAACCGCTTCTTGAGAAAGTAGTGCTTTGATGGCTTTTTTATCTTGAACTGGGGTCCTACTGTTTCTTACTGCAAAGAAACAGTCGGTAAATTCCGAGCTATAAGATGATTGTCCTTCAATGCCAGTTGGAGTTGCCGCTACTCCAACATTAAATTGAACCAGCTTCTCGTTTGTCATATCGCCCATCCACCAAGCACCATCAACAATCATGGCCATATTTCCTGCTTGAAACTTGTCCATGGCCGTTTCAATACTAGTATCTGAAGGCTTCGGCATTGAATTGTCAGTTTGAATCATACTATCGAACCAGTCATATACTTTATAAAATGGTTCAGACTTAATCGCACTATTGCCACTACTGTTGAAAACGTTATCGCCTCCAGCTGATTTGGCGTACATTCCAGCATAGGCAAGATAAGGACCAGCCGAAAAGCCAAAATCGCGATTCGGTCGCGATCCTGACGACAACTTGGCAGCCATATCCCTTATCTGTTCAAAGGTGGCTGGATTATTCCAGTTACTGCTAGGATAGTTAATCTGCAAACTTGAATATTTTCCGGCGTTATAAGCATCAAAATAGTCTTTATTATAGTAAAGAACCATATGCTGAATTCCCGTCGGCATTCCATAGTATTTTCCGTTACTATAAGCGACTCCACCGAAAGCCGATTCTACATAATCATCCATGTCTAGACTGTTATATACTTCGGATAAATCCTGTAATTGATTGCGTTTAATCATCAATGGGATATGACTTTCGGCTATCCGCCCGATTGTTCCACCGATACCTCCGGCCATATTTGAAGCCACCTTTGTGTAGTATTTATCCCACTCATCGGTTTGAATAATATCCGGTTCAATTTTTATGTTATCATCGGCTAGGACTTCGTTAGCCGCATCAATCATTGCTAACCATCCCGCATTTTCATTGACCGAGTTCATCAGCGACATTTTTACGATGGTAAGCCCCCCTTCGCTTGAACTTCCGCCTCCACAACTTGCTAATAGCATCGGCAACAAGAATAACATCATGCGTTTAATCTTTTTGTTTTCCATTTCAAGTTTCCTCCTTTTTTACTTGATTCCCGTCGTTGCGATACCTTGAACAAAGTATTTTTGCGACTTTAAATAAACAATGGAAATAGGAATAATCGAAAGAGTCGTCGCCGCCATAATCATTCCCCATTGAACACCGTTAGCGTGCGTGTCTTTGAGACTGGCGATAAATAAAGCTATGGTCATCTTATCGGGACTAGACAAATAGATTAGTTGACCAAAATAGTTGTTCCAAGATCCAATAAATGTAAATAAGCCCAGAATGATTAATGCCGGTTTACATAGAGGTAGGATAATATGCAAATACTTGCGGAAATATCCACAGCCATCAATTTCAGCCGCTTCCAATAGTTCGTTTGGTATTGAAACCATAAACTGGCGAAGCATAAAAACACCATAGGTGTTAATAAATATTCCAGGAATAATCAGCGGAAGAAAAGTATCTGTCCAGCCAATTTTAGCGAACACCATAAATAGAGGCAGTATCGTCACTTGTCCAGGAATCATCAACGTGGCGATAAAAAGCGCGTAAATTCCATTTTTCCCTTTGAAGCGCAACTTGGCAAAGGCGTAAGCGGCCAGTGATGAAGTAAATAGAGTGCCGATAGTTAAAGTTGTCGAAATAATAAGCGAATTTAAATATGCTCGCCATAGCATTCCGTTTTGTGCCAAAAACACGCTAATGTAACTATCTAAGGATAAATGGAAAGTAAAGATATCCACTGGTGTCTTAAAGATTTCATTCGGCAATTTTAATGAATTCAGTACCATCCAATAAAAAGGGAAAATAGCAATCAATGACACACATATTAAGGCTATTGTTATTACAACATTCGAAACTTTTATCTTTTTCTTCTTATTTTTTAGCGTGGTTTTCATTATTCAAACACCACCTTTTTCTTAAACTTAAATTGAATTAGTGTCACAAAGCCAACGAAAATGAATAGCACCCAACTGGCAACTGAAGCTTTCCCCATATCAAACTCACTAAATGCTTGAAAGTATATATACATTGAAAGGGTATATGTTGAATAATCTGGTCCGCCACCAGTCATAATGTAAACTTCATTAAAAATATTGAAAACATCAATACAAAGCATAACCATAACAAAGAACATAACTGGGGATAATAATGGCAGGGTAATTTTTTTAATTTTTTGCCAAACATTTGCCCCGTCAATTTCGGCCGCCTCATACAAGTCTCCTGGAATATTCTTTAATCCCGCATCAAAAATAATGTAGTAATACCCCATTTTTAACCAAATAATAACCACTACTACCGCAAAACGGGCATAACGGCTATCGGTTAGCCAGGCGGGGGGATTGCTTACTCCTAACCCCATTAGTAGAGAATTTAAAACTCCTCCATTAGGTTCATAGATAAAATACCAAACCATTGCTATCGCTACCGTTGAAGTAACCATCGGAAGGAAAAAAGCCGCCCGGTATAATTTTAGAAAATGCAGTTTTCGATTGGTCAAAATAGCTAGCGTAAGGCTGGTAAATATTGTTAAAGGAACGGCTAATACTAAATATATGAATGTATTGCCAATTGATTTCCAAAATACCCGATCACTAAAAATAGCTTTGACGTTATCCAAACCAACAAATGTCGGAAAATCGATAAAATTCCATTGAGCAAAGCATAAATACAAAGAGAAAACTAAAGGAAAAATAACAAATAAAACAAAGCCCAACACCTGTGGGGCAATGAGCACCCAACCAATTCGATTTTCCTTTTTTTCTCGTTTAGTCATTTAGATAGAGCTCCTCATATTTTTTTGCTTGATCAATAATTTCAATAACTTTGGGTAAACTATTTTTTATCGTGCCGTCAACTAAGGCCATTGTTGGTATTATTCCTTTTCTTAATGGCACCATTACTTCATCGTTGATTCCTAGTTCATGAACCCCTGTGGAGCCTCTTGCAGCATCACCTAGACATAAGTGCGCAAATTCGCGAGCATAATTTGTAAAGATATTTTCATCGGGTTGATCATGATAATGTAGTCGACCATCCGTATGTCCACTTTGGAAAAGGGGCATTGCCATCGTCAGTCCGTCATACCAACCTTCGCCAGAAATTAAAAAATCTGGTCTTCCATTTTTTAAACGCCGACAAAGTTCGTGCACTCCCGGGACAACATCATATCGCCGATCATTCACCCAACAGGCGGCAATATCTAAGAAAGCGGCATCAAAACCATACATCTTCGTCGCATTGTCGATTTCATTAAATAATTTATTTTGCCATTTTGGGGCTCCTGGATTAAGTTGGGAATTTATATTATGGTCATAATGACGAGCTGAATCCCAATCTACGGAGCCGTTTCTCATCATACCACCGCTAGCTAGAACAAATTCGCTTTGAGGACCCCACAAACTAAAATCATCCAAGTTGTGATTAGCCATATTTATGCCATACATTGCCATCACTTTAACTCCCATTTTGTGAGCTCCTTCCACCAAATCCTTTAAGCCCTTGCTTCCTCCTAGTCGATCATCGGCAACATAATTTCCATATTTAAAATAATAGCGACCTTCCCAGCCCGGTATATAAAATAGAATATGTTTGCCATCAATGTATTGGCATAGTATTTTTAAATCTTCAAGCGCCTGTTGATATGTGTGAAAAATTTTTCCTGTCCAATGCTCCATATGACACGTTACAACAAGAGAAATATCATGAAACCAAGACGGAACGTCGCTGCGCTTATCGAATGGAACTAAGTGATAATTTTGGCAATTCATAGCTTCCATTTCTCGATATATACTTTCGATTGAAGAGGAAAAACCAACTTCCCAAAGAGGAACATCTATTGAGTTTTTAATATCGGTAGCCAAGTCTTCAAAAATCAGTTCAACCCGCATTGTCCCATCATTATTACTCTTTAAAAAGAATCTTTTTTCTCGAACCTTACTATCGTGCGAACGAACGTAAAGGTACCTGCCATCCGCAAGAGCAAAAACTAGCTGAGGAGTAGTTATTGATCGCCAGCCCTCCGGATAATGATAAAGACTACCATAATTTGTAATTTCAACTGGTCCCGATGGAAGTGATACTAGTCTTCCAAGCGGTAAATCTAAAAGAGAAAGTTTAAGGCATCTGATTGGTTGATCAAGAAGGGCATCAATCTTTATTTGGCTATTGTCTTGCTTGTCTTCATTAAGCTTAATGCTCACTTTGGCCCCTTCAACTAACTGGTCATCTCCCCATAAAATTGTATGCGACTTTAAAATGTTATGCCTATTGATAAGCGTATTCGGCGCAATGGTAAAAAGATTATCAAAGGAAAAAATTTCCACTGTAGCGCGATATTTATTAATCGTAAACACTTCATTTTGCGGGATAAAACTTAAATCTTGCATTTGCATAAATATGAATTAGGGGCCAAAGCCGCCTCTACCTTTCCTTTTTAACTAATAAGCGTCAAAACTAAACAATCAACAGTAAACCAGTTGCTGCCATCTTCTCTTGTGACATAAATATGATTACGGCCATAATTTAATGTGATTTCAATTTCATCGGGAGCTATTATTGGGTCGTTCCAAGCTTTGCCACCCGTATAAGGAAGGGCAATAGTTTGCATGATTACTTCTTCATTTACCCGAATTGAGGCGATTGATTGATTGTCACCATTAGTATGAGAATAAGCTATCTGAACTTGATAGGTTCCTGCTTGAGCAATATTTGCCCAAATATCGATTCCTTGTCCAGTTGCGTTTATTCCCCCTTGGGTATAATTATTGCTAGCATTTTCATTATAGGCAGCCGCATCACCACTGTTATTGACCTTAGCTAATTCCCCTTCTAATCTTGTTCCAGTAAAGGCTGGCCCGCCTTCTAATGGAACATAGTCACTTCCGGTACCTTTAACAACAAAATAATCGAGTTCGGCCCAACCACCATAGGCTGGATTATCCGAGCTAAGTCCATCCTTTATAACTGCGATACGATTCCACCCTTCTTCAAGACTGATTGATACGGTTACCGATGCTGGATTATAACTATTCTCTGCCCCCCAACCAGTATTTACCGAATATACGGCTTTAGCAGAATACTCGCCGTTAACGTAGACATTATGATAAGAATTGGGCGAGCCAGTTGTGTAGTAGATTTCAAAATCATGCGCTCCAGATACATAGGAATAAAAATCAATTTGAACTCCTTGTCCACAATTATCAATGGCGCCAACATATGCTCCTCCATGAGCAAGGTTGTTTTCTCGGTACATATTTTGATTGATGAGTCCCGTCTCGGCTTCCACTAGTACATCTTCTTCAACGGGTCTTCTTTGACATGTATAATCAATTTTAATTGAGTAAATTTGTGCATCATTGTTGGCAATCACCTTAAAGAAGTTCATCGATGGGTTAACGGAATAAGTAATACCGCTTTGAAGTGTATCCGAAAGTGTGAGGTCATCTACTGTATATCCCGCTTTTATTGATACCGGCGTCGAACTTATATAAACGACAGTGATAGAGTTAATTCCGGAGATTGCATCTAAATTTTTAATATAGCCATCTATGGCTAAGTAAGCGTGCTGATCGGTCGCTTTTTTAACTTGTCCATATTCATAATGAATAGGATTGCCTAGTGGCGTAGAAACTATATTTTCATAGAAATCAGTTATCGTTTCTGAAGAGATACTTGGTGCATTGCTTGAAGTTAAATTAATTTCGTATGCCGTATCTGTCGCCCTAGGAAAAAGGATATCTTCCGAATTGTTTTGCGTTGCATAAAAGCCAAGAACTAACGAAGACAGGGCCAAAAAGGCAAATGCTAGTTTTCCTTTTTTCATATTGTTTACTCCATTTCAATTAATGAAAGCGTAATATAGTCAACTTGAAAAGACTGAGAACCTTCGCCTTTTTTACAATAGATAAAATTATCACCCGCATTAAGGGTAATATCCACCGTACTCGAATTTACTACTGGATTACCCCATCCTAGATTAGTAACTGGCAAGTTCATAACAATCGGTGTTCGATCTTCGCTAGTGGTAAAAGTAGCAAATGTTTCTCCTTCCGTGTTGGCGTGCGCATATGCCAACTCAACCCGATATGTTCCTGTTTTAGGTGCACTAAAATGCCATTCAATTCCGTCGCCAACTGCATCAATATTGCCTTGAATATAATGATTGCTTGCATTTTCTGAATATGCTGCTGGATTTGATGTCGTCCAAGCATCACCATTCCATTTAATCTGCGTGCCTAATTCTCCTTCTAACTTGTAAACGGGGTTCCCCATAATAAAATCATCTGGATTATATTCTTCACCCGTCCCTTTTATAACAAAGTAATCTAGCTCCGCCCATCCTCCATAAGATGGATTATCCGAACTAGTACCGTCTTTGATAATGTCAATCGTATTCCATCCGACATTTAAACTAATACTTACTGTAACTTCCGCTGCATTATAGCTACCGATTCCACCCCATCCGGTATTTTCTTCATATACCGCCGTTGCTTGATTTTCGCCATTAACATAGATGTTGTGATAGGAGCCAATAACCCCTGTAGTATAGTAAACTTCAAAATCATGAACGCCGGCAATGTAAGAGTAATACTCAAAATGAACTCCCTGTCCACAATTATCTATTCCTCCGGCATACGCTCCCCCGTGCGCTAAATCATTGTTACGGAATGTCGAATTATTTTTATCACCAAAACCGATGAGTCCATTTTCTGCCTCTAATATGACATCTTGTTCAGGAATAAGAACTTCGATTTCTAAAGTTGCCGCTTCGCTTCGGCCATTATTAGAAACGGCAACAACAGACAGTGTATTACTGCCTTCAAGACCAAGGCCATCCGTGTCATAGGAGGTTGTATCAATTGTCGAATTAAAAACAATTGCGTCTTCCTTCGTAATTTCTATTTCATAAGCCTCGGCACCACTAACTTCATCAAACGAAATCACTCCATTAACAAATTGCAAATTTTGCGGAGCGTCAAGCGTAACTGGGAGCGAAATGCTTCCCGAAGACGATGTTGAGTTTCCACTGCTATTACTTTCCCCTTTACCACCACAACCAGCTAAACTAAGAAGTGCGACAAGTGTTAACACGTAAGCAAATTTCTTTTCCATAGTTCCTCCTTGAATTTCTATGAATTTCCTAAAAACAAATGCACATCATACTTCTTCACTGTTGAAGGAAGAGAATTGCTCTCTTCTACCTGGCGAAGCAAAATATCCGTTGCATCTTTAGCCATTTTGGAGTAATCGGCTTGAATGGAAGTTATATCAAACGGATAGTCGAGAATTCGACTAACCGCATCATATCCAATGACTTTAATTTTTTGTGAATCATAATGATCATTGTCATGCATTTTATTAATAATTCTTGATGCCAATTGATCATTGAAGCAAAATATACCATCAACTCCACTACTTACTATTTTTTCTACATTTTGCTCAAAGTATGTAGCATCAATGGAGAAAACATTTTTTATGCCTAATTCTTGCGAACGTTTAATAAATCCATCTCGCCGAGGGATACTGCATTCAATAGTGGAAACCTCAGCATATGCCAAGTTTCTGCAGCCTTTACTAATCAAGTACTCAGCGGCTTGCTCTCCTCCTTGAATATCATCGGTATAAACAATATTTAAATTAGGCTCACTTGATGTTCTTCCAAATAAAAGTAAGGGAAGTTTATTAAGGGTCGCCATAATAACCGCTTCATGTTCTGGAACAATAAATGTTACAACGGCATCAGCTTTAATCTTTATACATTCTTTAATGAGATCCTCTGTCAATTTATAACCGGTAGCGGGAACCACCATGGCATAGTAATTACGCTGAGCAAATTCCCTAATCATCATTTCAACAATCATTCCAAAATAAGGAGAAGCAATGTTATCAAGAACAATGGCAATTATTTGGCTTTTTCCACTGCGTAGCGACTGCGCAATGGAGTTGGGTATATAACCTAATTCCACCGCTTTTGCCCGTACTATTTTTTTGGTTTCTTGCGATATATCATCACAATCACGAAGTGCATGCGAAACCGTATTAATTGATAAATTCAGTTCGCTAGCAATTGTTTTTAGACCGATATTATTTTTAATCATACTGGAAGCCCTTCCACGTCAATAAAATATCAAACATTAACGTTAATGTATACATATTTAGTGGCAATAATGCTAAAAAGTAATAAAAAAAATTAAGTTCTAAAGCCACTTTTTCAGAACTTAATTATTTTTTTAATGATAAATTGAATAATCTGATTTTAATAAAATATCTTTGAAAACTTATCCCTTTAATCCATTTGATTGCCGAACCATATCTTCAATAACAATGTCAAATATTTCCCCTAGCGAAGAGCAATACTCAAGTACCTTCCAAGGTTCATTCGTATGATAATGAATTTTAATCAGTTCAGGATCGCCCACAACCAGTAAACAATCGCCAATAAAATTATCCTGAATGTAGTCGATAATGGCATCCTCAGATAAGTTTTGGCCTTCAATCAATAATTGCGTATCGTAACGAAATTCTGTCTCTTCCATTTTCTCGCACCTCTATCTTTCTAATAATATCAATATAGGACATTTATTCAAAGCAAATAATATAGATATATAGTTTTGATAAGTCTCTTAAAGCTGAAATACATACGACTTTTTATCGTCTTTCTACTCATCGTCAAGCACTTCCTTTTCTAGAGGAAAGAGTTAATCTTTTACTCATTTTTTATAACATAAAATCGTAATCCCTGAAACAATCTTGTATGACTACTAGAAACAACATTTTATTTTGTTTCAGTTCTACTTTTTAGGATATCGATATACTTATCGAACCAGTGGGTCACATATCTTTGTTTGCTCTTATCGATGGAAGAAATAATCCCCGTATCAACAAAATTTTGAAGGAGTTTGCTGGCAGTCGGTTTGCTTACTTTGAGTCCACTTATTAAATTATTAGAATAATTTATGGGTGTTTCAAAGGAAGAGTTAATAAGTGCACAATTGATTTTCTTCTATTCGACTCGATACAGTAACTTCTTTTTTAACATACACCGAAATAAACAAATCCCGACTAGGTAGAGATGTAATAATTTCATCTAATTGGTCAAGAAGAAGGCTAACTTCTAATAATAAAGAAGAGAGTTCATTGTTATTGTTAATATCAAATAAAGAATTAGGAACAAATCAATCTCGAACTACTTATTTATCATTCTACATATCAATGCTACTGGGAAGTTGAATTAAATAAAAAATACTCCATTCTTTTTCTATATCCGGTGGCCCATTCCTTACAAAAGATTTACGTAGATATCCACTAAACTAGTTTGCCCCCACTATATTTAATTCTTTATTATGATCACGTTCTTTTAACGCCCTTATTCGTAAAAATCTTTTTTCTTCGATAATACTTATTACCCAATGAATCACCATGCCAAAACCAAACATCAAAATGATGGTATCCATGTTAAAAGTAATAGCATTACTTAAATATAGAACAAAGAATGTTCCGTAGTATAGGAAATTAACTATTAAGGAGCAAATAAGTGAGTATATCGTTTTACCCATGCCGATAAAAATTGAATCAGGAATAATCGTGAGCCCATATGCAATATAAAATGGAGTGAGTTTAATGGTAATCGAGTAGATTGCTTGGAAGTTTTCTAATTGTTGCACATTTTGAAAAAATGGAATCCAAACTGGAATTGTTACCGCCCAAAGCAATACTGAGAAAAAAACAATAAGATAATAATTTTTTTGCTTTAACTTAAAGTAGCCATCTTTGCAGTCATGTCTTATCACTTCTGCTAAAGCTGCAATTGGAATCAAAAGCCATCCCCAAATAAAATTGTTTGCCGACCAATAATTGCCTTGCTCCGCCACCATATTAACCATTTTGCCAATCATTAAGGCATAAACAATATTGTCAGCAAATTGCTGTCCACCGGAAAACAAGCCAACTTTTGCCCAAGTTAAACCATTTGCTAAATCATCTTTTTTAAACCAACTTAATTTTAAAAATCCTTCCAGACGCAAAACGATTATACCCACAACCGCGACTATGGAATTAGTAATAATATTAGAAATGGCTACCCCGTTTACTCCGAAATTTGGAATAAAAATAAAATCCGTTAAAATACCCAATATAATTTGAACAATCATAAAAATATAAACATTTTTTGCCTTGCCAATAACAACAAACACCACATTAATGAAACTCATTATAATGCCAATCATAAAAGCGATTGTCTCTAATCTTAAATAAGAAAACACTTCAGCAATGTCAACTGAATTGGGATTCATAAATCCCACTAAATGAAGGCCATAAATAAAAACAATAATAGAAAAAACGGCATAGATTAAAATCGTTATGACTCCCGTTTTAAAAACATGATAGGGAAAATTCAATTTATCGTTTTTGAATATTTTATTTAAAATCGAATAAAGAGGTATGATGAGGAAAGCACGTATAGTCTCATCAATTAAGTCAAACCATTCCATTTGCCCGATGACATCAATACCCTGAGTTGAAGTATTTACTGAGATCAAAAAAGTGCGGACGGACATATAGACGGCTGGCACTAAACTCAATGCGCATAGTGAAAAAAACAGCGAAAAATTAAAACTTCGAAAATCCCTAAAAATTTTTCTCAATTCCATAATAAATTGTTCCCTTTGTATGGTTTTTGTAGAATAATTTTACCACAATTATTTATTATATTTAACGTGTTTTCTTATTAATTTTATTAAAATGGGCTTTGTAAAGTGTAAGAAAACGTGTAAGTTAACGTGTAAGTTATTGATAGAAAATTTATTGTTAGATATAATTTAGTTACAGGAAAGGAAAAATATATATGCCATATAAACCTCCCTTCGAATTAACTGAAGAAATGATTGATTTAGTTTCCAAGATAATGGAAAACTTGGGTTACTTAAACTCTATAAATGAGCTTGAAAAATTTCCACGACTAAGAAGAGTTTCCCGCCTAAAAAGTGTTCAATCATCGCTTGCAATCGAAAACAACACCCTTACCTTAGAAGAAATCAGTGATGTAATTGACGGAAGAAAAGTATTGGGCAAACAAGAAGACATCCAAGCCGCTAAAAATGCTTTTGCTGCCTACAAAATGATTTCTAGCATTGATGCGTATGATATATCTAGTCTTTTAAAAGTGCATCGTATTATGATGAGTGGTTTAATTGCAGATGCTGGATCGTTTAGATCAAAAGGAGTGGGGATTTTTGATTCCGCCAATAACCTGGTGCATATGGCTCCTCCAGCAAAAATAGTTTTTGATAATATGCGCAATCTTTTCGTGTGGCTCAAAACGAGTGACACCAACATTCTTATCAAGTCTTGCGTGTTTCATTATGAGTTTGAATTTATTCATCCCTTCTCCGATGGAAATGGAAGAATGGGAAGACTTTGGCAAACGGTCATTCTTTCCAAGTGGAAACCGATATTTGAATGGATTCCTATAGAATCGATTATTAAAGACAATCAAGAAGCCTATTACAAGGCAATTGAATGCTCTACTAAAAAATCAACATCTACCCCTTTCATTGAATTTATGCTTTTGTGTATCAATGATGCCATCAAAGATATTGTTATGAATTCAAGAAGCCATTATAAACATATATCAAGACAAGTAAATGCTCTTATGGAAGTAATTGATGTTTATCCGCAAAGCACTAAAGAATTAATGGAAAAGCTTCATCTTAAATCAAAAGACTCATTTAGAAATCATTATATAAAACCCGCTTTAGAAGCGGGATTAATTGCAATGACAAGTCCTGATAAACCAAGATCAAGAAATCAAGGATACTACAAGATATAGTAAATTATTGTTCTATTAATATTAGTATTTTGTATAAAAAAGCATCTTATCAATAGTTATTTTAGCCCGCCACCAAGTACGAGCAAGTTCATATTCAGTGTACGGAGTACCCCACTTCCAAGAAATATCAAATCCTCCATCTTCTTTTTGAAGATGGGCCAGTATTTCTTGCTCTTTTTTAATTAAATCAATAAAATCATCGGAAGAAATACTAGTGTATGTTTCATTAAAAAAATCTGAGGGCAAAGCGACATATTCAACGCCATATTTAGTGACATCCGTACATATCGTGCTTTGAAGTCTTTTCTTGATTAATCCAATAAGTTGATTTAAGTCAACGACGGCGGTAATTCTGCGACTTAGTAAAAGTTCATACGCTAGTAAATAGGATTTAAGTGCATCGCCGCTAAAATCATTGTTTGCTTTTAAATAATTGAACGCCTCTATCAATATATTGGTGTATAAATTTTTGTCTTTTTTCCCATAGACTAGCATGAATGCGGCAAGTGAAACGGTAGGATTAAAAGCATTAATTCCATTTCCATCTTTTTCCCACCAAATAGCATGGGGATAATTCTTATTACTTTCAATCGCAAATAGCCAGCGTTTTTGTTCCTCGTCAAAGCTATCACGACTGGCTAAATAGGCGACCATCTTTTTTACAATATCACTCTGTGGATCTAATGCTTTAATACGAAATAGAGTAATTAAGGCATCATTTGTGGCAATTGGATTTGAATAGGGATTAAAATTGTCCGCCTCTAGACCATGGGCAAATCCTCCATCGCTATTTTGGTACTTTGCCAATTCATTAACTACATCTTGTTTATTTCCTTTTTCGAAGAAATATGAGTAGATAGCTAAATCAATGGGCCGCGCATTTTTCTTGATGAATTCTTTGGCTTTTTCGATTCTCATCTTTTGGCTCCTTATTTATTAATCGCCTCTATTTTTAAATATAACAAAAAAGGCTTTAAGTTTGAACTTAAAGCTCTTTGGTGCTGATGAATTGGAAAAAATATCTTACTTTAAGTTAGCTTTAAAAAAGCTCTCTATTTTATCAAATGGAATAAATTCATAGTTATCGTATAAATCCGTATGCACCGCACCTGGAATAATCATTAATTCCTTATTGTCTCCTTTAAGGAGTTTAAACGCTGACTGTGAAAAATAAAGCGAATGGGCTTTTTCGCCATGAATCATTAACACAGGATTACGAATTTCACCCGCAAATGAAAGTAATTTTGTATTGAGCAATGACATATTTGCCGTTGCTAAAAATCCTCCATTGGCATTTGGGCATCTTTTATGATAGCCCCGTTTAGTCATGTAATACATTACATAATCTTTGAGGAAACTTGGCGCATTGTCAGGTAAATCTTCCACTTTAGGAAGTCCGCCAGCTGTTTGATAAACGCCATTCTTAAAATCTTCGGTTCTTTGCTTATTGAGCTTCTGTCTTAATGCATACCGGCCTTCTTCATCTAAACTATCGAAGTAGCCATAAGCTGTAACCCGAGACATGTCGTACATGGTGGAAGTTACTGTCGCCTTAATTCGAGTATCGATAGCGGCCACATTAAGCGCAAATCCTCCCCAACCACAAATACCAATGATACCGATAGCTTCCGGATTGACGATATCGAGTGTAGACAAATAATCAACCGCAGCCGAAAAATCCTCCGTATTAATATCCGGAGAGTTGGTATTGCGGGGTAATCCTCCCGACTCTCCAGTAAAGGAAGGGTCAAAAGCAAGGGTCAAAAATCCCCGCGCGGCCATTTCTTGGGCATAAAGTCCCGATGACATTTCCTTAACCGCGCCGAAAGGTCCGGCTACGGCAAGAGCGGAAAGTTTTCCTTTATAGTCCTTAGGCATATAGACATCCGCGGCCAAAGTAATGCCAAACCGATTGGCAAACGTCACCTTTTGGTGATTAACGCTTTTGTTTTGCGGGAAAACCTTATCCCAATTTGGCTCTAAAACTAAGTTTTCAACTTTAAACATATTTATTTCCTTCTTTCTTATATGGAAAGGGTAACTTGAACGTCACCAGTTCCAAGTATTTTTAATAGTTCATCCCGAGAAGTGTTATTTATTTTCCCAAGACGGGTAAATGACCAAGAATTTTTTCCGTAATAGATGACTAGATATCTTCCCTGAAAAAGAATGACGTCTCCCGGTCCCGTGGTAATTTCCTCGTCATTCCTCGGTAGGTCATAGCCTATATCGCCAACTTTCTCAAAATGCTCATAATCTTTCATTTCAATCACCAGCGATTTTTGCTTTAAAATATCGATTAACTTATCAGTCGAAGAATTGTCAACTAGATCAACATTTAAACTAAATCCGTTAGCTTTTATATTCATAATAGAATTCTCACTTCCTTTATCTTGCTTATTATCCGCACAGCCACTAAGTAATAGCCAAAAAACTAATCCTAACTTAAATGGAAATCTGTTTATACTCTTCTTCATTCACTGGTTCTAACCATTCATTACTTGTATCTTCGCCTGGAATCTCAATTGCAATGTGAGCAAACCAAGTGTCTTTTTTTGCCCCATGCCAGTGTTTTATTCCCGGCTTTATTTCAATGACCATTCCCGGTTTAAGAGATATCGGTTTTTTTCCTTCTTCCTGATACCACCCTTCGCCTGCAATGCATACTAATATTTGTCCGCCGCCAACTTTAGCATGATGAATGTGCCAATTATTACGGCATCCCGGCTCAAAGGTTACATTGGCCATAAATAGGGCGGTCGTATGTGGATCGGTCAGTGGGTTAAGATAGGAACTACCCACAAAATATTGCGCATACTTAATGTTGGACTCCCCCAGTCCAAACAAGTTACTCTGTTCAAAATTAGCTTTAGTAAATGATTCCATTTTAATGTTGCTCCTCACTATATATTTTTTTGCCGATGTTAAAAGCCGCCCAAGCTTTAGGCCATCCAGCATAAAAGGCGATGTGCGTGACAATCGCGGCAAATTCGCTTTGGCTTACCCCACTATTTTTCGCATTATTTATATGATACTGAAGCGAAGAATCGGTTATACCTTGACTTATCAGACTGCTCAAAGTGACAATACAACGCGTTTTGTTATCAATTCTTGAATCATTCCAATTTTCACCAAAAAGAATATCATCATTATAATGGGCAAAAGCAGGAGCAAAATCTCCCAAATTTTTCCGACCAGCATCTTGTTTAATCATTACTTTTTCCTTTAACTTGCTTTCCTTTCCATTTCTACGATAATTTAAGTAATAAGGGGAAGCAATTGCCAATTATTCCAATGTGTGAATTATGCCCCAGTTATATAAATCTGGTAATTAAAAGGAGGCCAAATATGCCAAAAGAGGACAAAACTGACTTACGGGTAATTAGAACTAAAGCAAGCATCAAGGCCGCGGTTAAAGCGTTAATTATGAATCTTGATGCCTCAAAAATAACTGTTCAAGGAGTGGCCCAAAAAGCGATGATAAATCGCAAAACCTTCTATTTGCACTATAGCTGTATAGAAGATTTGTTTGATCAAATATTTCAAGAATTAGTAATAGACTACGCTTCATTTATGGACCAATATCCCCTTATTCATTCATTTAAAGATACCAACAAAGTGTTTTTTGAATTCATGGCTAAACAAGAGCCCTATATGGAGAGATTAGTTTGCTCTGATTCATATCAAACTTACTCTAATCGTTTCTTTGAAGTAATGCTTAAGCGCAATCGAAGCCTTTATAATCCTTACAAGAAATATAATCAAGAAGAACAAAACATCATCAACACATTCTTAGGTATATCTTCGGTAAACATTTATCGACAATGGGTAAAAGATGGGAAGAAAATTCCCATCCAACGTTTAATTGATTTGACGAGTAATCTATTTACCGAAGGAGTTAATTCCCTCGATTTAAACTAGATACCATAAATTTTTAATTAGAATTATTATTGTGCTTAACGCAGTTGATTATCACTTCGATTACTTCATCAATTGGTGTCATGCATCCTTCCTTAATCCATTCTTCCACGATTGCCATCATGCCGTGAATAAAATAGGAAATGTAGAAGGGTTGTTTTTCAGCCGGTATGTTAAAACGGCTGAGAATTGGCATAAATATTTTCTCGCTTAATTGACGATAACTTTTATCCGCATTCATGGTTTTAGGACGACCAAGAAAAGCTTTAAACAATTTCTTGTTTTCTTTAACATAGGCTAAATACGGCGTTAAATATGTTGGGGTAATTAAATCCAGCTTTGCAAATTCTATCGTCGAAATTTGATTAACGAAGTCGCTTTGTTGGTCTTGAAAAGAGGAAAAGAACTTATTCTCGTAATACTCTATCGTTTCTTCTAGAAGATCATTAATCGTTTCATAATGAAGATAGAAGGTTGAACGATTAACTCCGGCTTCTTTGCATATTTCTTTAACCGTAATATATTGGTATTCCTTTTTATTCAAAATGTTAATTAACGCTTCGTCAAAAAAACGAGCAGTATTGAAATATTTCGATTCAGATTTATTCATAATACTGCTCCTTTCTTATTTAGTCGGTGATTTCATTAGCTAAGGCAATGATATCCGCGGCATATTTTCTTTTTGATTTTTCTAAGATCTTGCTATAAATTGGATAATTGAATCCACAGCCAACGAGTCCTAGTAATCCTAGTATAATACCAAGAACAAACATTGCGGGAGTTTTAGGCCCAATTACTTCCATTGATAGACACATACCAACTCCTAAAACCAGTGAAGAAAAAATACCAAAGGTGTAGGTGAAGATGCTCGCCGGAAGTTTAGCCCGGTTGTCTAACTTCTTAAGTGCGATTACCTTGGAAGTATCTTTGATCGAATATTCTTGAGCGACATGTTCGGCATAAATTTTATCTGTATTCATTTTCTGTTCCTCCTTAATGACTACACCCTTAATATAGAATGAGTCCTAAGTAAACCGAACAACACAGAATAATGTAAATGTTGATTTAAAGGCTTTTTGCCATTAATTAGATTTTGCTTGTTTATATCCCAAAAGTAAGTTCATATCTAGTTCCATTACTAAAAAGAACCCCGTTATTTAATTTAATACAGAGAATAATGGTGTTTTTATCGGCAAAATTATTATGTCCATTATTAATCCACGAATAAAAAACTTTCATTAATTTATCGGCTATTTTTTTATTTTCGTCTTTACCGAAATACCCTAGATTAATGGCCACTCCTTGCGCTGAAAACCACTCTCCCGATAAGGCAACATGTGGATTATGATTGATATGCTTCATTTTATTAGATAAAGCATGGGTAATAATATAAAAACACTCATCTTCATAATACGCATCAACAGTTCTAACACTTGGGTAGTCACCATTTATGGTTGCTAAAGCCATAAGAGCGTCTTTGTTAAATCGTTCGTTTAAAATAGTTTTTATCTGTTCACTCAACATATGTTCTCCTTTTTTACATCAATAAATTCATTGAAACATGACTTACGTGTACAATAAAAAACAAAACGCCGGTAATGGCCAAAACATAGTTCTTTCTCCATAAACCCAAAAATACATAATATAGAGGAACCGCGGCAACCAAACATACGATCATAAGAGCTTTACTTTGATAGCCATTAAAATAAAATGCCCAACCGCCAAAATTTATGCCTAACATCACCATTGCTAGAATAAAGAAAATAAGTTCCTTTTTTGATGATAAGGAAAACCACCTTGCTTTTTTTTCAACGACAAGAATTAGGGCGGCGATTGATAATGTTCCCAATACTTTTTCTAATATGTTTAGAAACGGGGATGCTTCCGTCATTTCCATAATTGGATTCGCCGAAAGATGAAATAAGGGCATTATCCCATAGGGCAATTCTTGAACGGCAAATAAAAGAAGGCCTAAAGCAAAGAATCCTAAGTATTGGCTTTTATAAAGCCTAATCCATTTAACCATTTCATCCACAACCTTCTTAAAAAATATTATTCATTATATACCTACGATTTGTTAAAACTCAAAATATCTTAGACGACCTTTTTATTTACTTTTTCCACTGGCCAGGTAAAATCTTTTTTTCTAAAGGCGGAAAGAGGCTATTATATTTTTCGACTTCATTTCGATCCAAGCCAAAAAACACCGCTGCTTCTTTAAAAATGCCAGGATTGTTATCAAAATATCCTTTTTCTAATTCTAAGCCCATCAAAGCCGGAAATTGAGTCCCATCGTCCATCCTAATTCCTAACTTATAACAATCTTGGAACCCAAAACGTGGATAATACTCCGGCACACCCGTTATCACAACAGCTTTATAGCCAATTTTTTTAGCTTCTTTGATAAATTCCTGTACTAGCATTCCCCCGATACCCTGATGCTGGTACTTAGGATCTACGCCCAAAGGACCAAAGGTAATGATATCATCACTATTATATTTAGCTATACTCCCATATATCGCTCCCACAACATAATCATTGTCTAGTGCAAGAAACGATAAATTAGAGACATAATTCGGTGAATTTCTCATTTTATGCACCAAATAATGTTCTTCACAGCCGGGCATATAAACATTCCAGAAGGCCCTTTGAATGCATTCTTCCGCTTGATGATAATACTTTTTTGTCTCTTTAATAATTCTTAACATAATACTTATTCCCGATTTATTATAGCCCTATCTGTCTTTAACAAGCAGGAAAAAAAGTATCTCAACTAAAAATACTTATCCAAGATTATTTTTAAAATTCAAAAAAATTACTTTCCTTTGCGAATGGTACCTATCTTTTTATCCGATCGCGTATCTCTACCATTGTTATTTCTAATAGTACCATTTGGCAACCCGTGATTTTGTTCGAAACTTCCTACGGTACAGTCTGATCGCGTTTTCCTATTTCCCATTATACTTACCCCTTTTGCATATGCGCATTATATTAATTGCTACATAGTTTAATTTAAATACTACTACAAAACTTTATTTTTGCAAAATTATTATACAAAATAAACAAAACTGTTTATTTAGTGTTACTCTATAAAGATAATGGAAAAACTTGTTCAATAAAAATTTTTTCGCTATCTATAATCATCATAAATCCAGCCATATAACGATAAATTCCATTATTATTTGTCATCATTTTCAATCTTTTTATGTCACTATCAATTGACCTCCGATTTGATTTTTTCTTAAACTCCATACAAATTAAATTTTTATCTTCACCTCTACGATGAACAATTAAATCGACAACAATGTTTTTTTCATTGTCTGGATTCATTTTAGACACATAATGGCCTTCTTTATAGTTTCTATTATATTCAACATCAACTTGATAATCGGTATATTCTTCATAATACTCTTTCAAAATTGAATCTAAATGCATTGCAAATTTTGACACAATACATCTCTCACTAAGATCCTTATTAAGCAAATACTTCTCGTTTTCGTTAAATAAGTTTATCGTTTTTTTTGCTATTTCTTCTAAAATATCTTGCTGACAATTCATAAGCCAAATTCCTTTCCTTTCTGTTTGTTAGTTATTAAGTTGATAATTACATCTTTTTTCTTTTACTTTCTTACATCTTGGTAACGTTTTATTCTTTAAAACGTTATTTCGATGATATTAAAGAAACATTTAATTTCATAAAATATTGTAATACATATAAATTTTTTTGCATATGTAGTTTTTTTAAAAAACAAGTTTTTACTTTATTATGTAATAACGATCAACTAATTCGATATACAATGTACTGGTAACCTCAAAGTAGACACATACACTTTTATTGAGACAGGAAAGTATAATGTGTAAACAAGGAGGTAAATATGAAATACACAATCGAAGAAAGACGAGACATTGGTCGTCGTGTCTGTAATCATGAAAGTGCAATCAAGGAAGCATCTGCATCTTTCCGGGTCAGCGTTTCCGCCATCGTGAGTTATATGCGGTTATATCGCACATCAATCGGTGAAGCGACGGCGAGTAAATTCCATGCCGGCATTGACGTTTAATCCCGCTGCTAAGAGGTTGGGACAGACTTTGAGAGAATCGCCTGGTTTCTTGTATCGATAATGCTTGGAAGCACTGACAATGCCGGCATGGAATGCGTCGCCTCGGACATGACGTCGTTCGACGTCAAAGGCATCTATTACGAGTTAAATCTTTATATGGACCTATGGAATAACAAGATTGTTAGTTATGGCCTATCTTCAAAGAAAGGCGACCGTACGACATATACGGATGGACTAAGCCAGTCAATTGAAAAGAAAAAGGAATATACGAACCTCAAACTTGTACTCCATACAGACCAAGTTTCTGTCTATTCATTGAAGAGTTTCAACGAGCCGCTTCCTTTATATAATATCATTCATTCAATGTCGTTGGCAGAAACTCCGACTGATAACGGAGCGATAAAGTCGATCAATGGGTGGATCAAAACGAAAATATTCATTGATTTTAATATCAAAGAACCCGACGATGTCGAAGAATTCATCAAAGATTATCTGGTTTACTTCAATGAGCAACGACCAGCCTACCCCTTAAACCATCTGACTCCAAAACAATACAAGGAGGTGTTCAATCAGTAAAAAGAAAATAACCATTAGAAAATGTGTCTACTTTTCGTTGACTAGTGCATTAGCCATATCTGTCTTTAAAAAGTACGACAAAAAAATATTTTAATTAAATTACTTTAATAAAAATTATTTTCTTATATCCATCTTATGGTAAATGCGAATAATTCCCCTTACAATCATCGTCTAAAAGATTTGCGATAATTAACGGTCTCAAATCTCAGTACATAGATAGATGCAAAGGGAATCATATAGTTTGTTAGGCGAGAAAAATTAAAGATTTGTGTTAAAAAACATTATGATTATAAAATTTGACCATAAGATATTAATTGAATGTACTTCTCGTTTGGTAATTATAATTCTAATGATGCGATAAGTGACCTCGACATCAGTAAACAAACCGCCAAAAAACTCATCCAAGATTTTATTGATATTGGCATTATTTCTTCCGCCAATAAGGAAAAGCAAAGATTGTGACCTACCAGTATGATAAGTACATCGATATCCTAGAAATTAAAACTGAAACAGAATAAAACGTCACTTCCAGTAGTCTATACAAGATTGTTTCACTGGTTTAGTGCCAACACCGGAAACACAAAAAAACATGCAAATTATCAGTTTTCTTTGGTAATCAGTTCTAGATTAAAGGCGTAACTTCCTTTACAACGGCATCCATTTTATTCTGAACATCCGCATTAAAAGCCTCTATTCTTGTTTTTTGATTCAACTTAAATGCTACATATACAATGCCGGGAAAAATCAAACAAGCAAATGCAATAAAACACCACAAATCATCTATGGGTGTGTAGTTTTTCTTTTGATTTTTAAGATCAAAATACTTGCTTTCGAGAGCTTTAACAAGTTTGTAATTTTGCATGTCTTTATCTCTGGCAAGAATATATTCACTATAGTAAGACCTTCCACTTAATCTCCTAACTTCCTCGGTGTGGCTCCAGCCAAACTTCAAATATTCATCGACACCATACCTGATGGTTTTCGTTTCAATGTTCATAAACGCACTCCTAATTTATTTCGCTTATTGCTTTAGTGTCTAGATTGATTTGATAAAAATGGGCATTCCCAAGCACTAATTTAGGAATATAGTTCAAAAAATAAAGATAGCCCGATGCTGAAATTGATAGACTAGAAGCATAATATAGATTATTATACCCGAGAATTAATTCTTGCGTTCCATCACCTGATGCCGTCTTTCTAACCCTATAAAATCCTGCACTGCTTGAAGCAGTAGCGGCATAAGAATAATAATAAACGTATTCACCACTTAAGATAATCTCGCTCGGATTTGTTTTACTGCTTGCAAGTTTAATCCCCGCGTCTAAAGATGCGAAATCAGTCCTTCTGACAGAGTTTTCGATTGTTCCGTTATAGATATAAAAGATATTATCGTTATCAAATGCAAACTGCTTAACGTTCTTAATATCTTGAGAAAGATTTGTTCCCCCTAGGTTTTCTGAAGAAGAGGTAATTGAATTTAGAGAAATAAATTCGATGTCACCATTGTCCTGGCCGGTTGAGGAGTTGATATAATAGAGTTTGTCGTCTCTAATAGTTAAATTTTTGGCCCCATTGCACTCGGAAAATTTCACATAATCAGTGCCGTCTAATTTCATTCTTGAAATGCCACCGCTGGCACCAGCAAAATTATAATGGGTAGCGTAGATATAGGTTCCATCGGAAACCATATTTCTAACATCGTTGGGACTCAATTTTGTCGCTTCCCCACCAGTTGATAAGTTAACAGTGTATAAATCATTATTCGTTAGCATTGTTACTTGGTTAAAGTACATAATGCCGTCATAAATAAAGAAGTCGGCAATTTTATTAGAAGTAAGTTGAGAACTTTTCTTTGCTACCTCATCGTAAACATATAGTGTCTTGCCGGCATACATATTTAAAAAGTACGTTTTGGTGCCTATGGAAATAGTTTTTCCGCCAGTATTTAATGGTATTTCTTCAGGAGCAACAAAGTCTGCTAACAAGTCTACTTTGGCTTTTGAATCAATATCATAACGATATAAATGATAATCTTCAGTATCGATATAAACTAGTGTAGATAAGGAGTCTACATCAAAACCATTCACATCCTCAGTTGCAAAGATATGCTCTTTTGCCAGGCTTGATAGATTAATTCGCCACACGCCTTTAATCGAAGAATCAATATGGGCAACTAAATCAGTACAATTAAAGTAGAGATAGCCGTTTTTAATTGTTAGGTACTCACCTGCATAATCAGTAATTTTTGTTAATTCAAAACTAGTGTCTGTTAAGTCTACATATCCAATATAATCGTTGAGTAAGCCATTGACCGTGCAATAAAGTCTATTTCCATCAATAACATATTCATGTACTTTTTCATTTAGTACTAATGAAATCGTGTTTGTGGATAAATTCATTCTATATAAATGTTTGCTGTCATTGCCATTGGAAAAATAAAGACTATTTCCGTAGATGGAGAGATTGTCACTCTTTCCGGTGAAGACTTTTGTCACAATCGGTTCCGCATCTGAGTCCGTCGAATCTACCCTATAAATTCCAGATTTATCCGCTTTTAATGAATTGCTTGAGTAGTAATATACGGATTCACTATATTTTACAAAATCGTCAATATTTCCATCAGTATATAAAACATTAACATCACCATTTTTAATTTGTTTGGCCGAATTTAAAAAGGCCGATCCAGCAATAAAAATAGCTTCTGTGCTACTATATTTGTTAAATTCTTTAGGCGATGAATAATCAATCAGATTTAAGCCGTCAGCGGAATCCCAAGAATATAGATAAGAGTTATGTAAACCATTTGAAAAATATGTTTTCCCATCACTGGAAACAAACACTGGCATATCTTTCTTTTGGGCTTTTATGGTTAAAGTCGCACTCTTTGTTAACTGAGTATAATTTTTATTTGTAATAACAACCTCATATGTATAAGTTCCGACTTCAATCGCACTGGTAACTTGTTCACCCTCCGCATTTGTTACTGTTTCTTCCGTTGAAGTGTCGGGAGGAAGAACACCCACTAATTTGACATCATTAATGTGTTCTTTCCCATCATATGTTATGGTAACACTTTCATATACCAAGCCACTAAAATCAGCGGGACTAATCGTAAGACTGGCATTTAAAGTTTTATCATTATAGCCTTCTTTTGTTAACTTGGCCGTTGCTGGATATGTTCCAACATCGGTATAAGCTTCTCGTCCTGTATAAACAATATTTGTATTGTCCGGCACACCCCTCACTTCAGAAAGAATGTGGGAGCCGCCGTCATATATAAACGTGCTGCTATCGAAGAAAACGTCGTTAAAATCTTCCTTTGCCGGTTCCAAACTGCTGGAACCTGAACTGCTAGAGCCCGAACTGCTAGAATCGTTTGATGAAGTGTCGCAGGATGCTAATAATAGAACCAACATCAACGGAATAACCACAAACCTTTTTTTCATATAAAAACCCCTCCTAATAATGTGTTTTATTATAAATGAGTAAAGGAACAAAAGAAAAAACCGACAAAATTACGGATAATCCCAGCGCCAGCAAGAACACTGCAACCCCAAACAAAAATCCAAGAATTAAAAATAAAATCTTCATGGCAATCAACCATATAAAGCCATCTAAATTCCAACTAAAAATCAGCCCAGGAAAACGGATGGACCATGAAGACACTTCCATAAAGACATCACTTACGTATGAGGCTGTAAAAATGCAGTATATCGTTGAAACAAATGTGTATCCTATAATGAGAGGAGCGCAGATGGTCCAAACAATTCCCACACTTTCATAGTTCACAAGGCAAATAATAAGCGTAACAACCAGCGATAATATCCCAAATATAATCGCCCAAATCAAAGGCTTTTTATCGTTTCTATCAGTTATTTTATGAAAAACACCTTTATCTTTTTTGATATCTAAAGGTTTTGCTTTCATAGAGTCTTCGACTTCCTGAGTGCGTCTATCAATTTCTTCTTCATGTTTTTTAAAACATGCGTCACAAATTGTAACCATCTCTTTTACACCCGAAGAAGTTCTTCTTTCAATATTATGAACTATATCATTATGAAGTAACTCTTTACCGCAATCACAACACGTGCTGATTTTATTTTTTTCTTGTTCGAGCACAATTTCACTTTCGTCGTCGATTGTTTTGTTATCCTTATTTCCATCCTCAAATAAATAATCGTACGAACAACCATAAATTTTGGTAAGTGTCTTCAAAGTCGTAATATCAGGCTCATTTTCATCATTTTCCCACTTGCTAATGGTTTGAAAAGAGACATTCAATTGCTCTGCTAGTCCCTTTTGTGTTAAGTCTTTTTCAATTCTTAAGTTTTTGAGTTTCTGTCCTAGTGTCACGCCAATCACCTCCTCTCCTATATATTCACTTTTTTGGGGAAAAATTAAATAACTAATAACGGGAATTTATTAGCGAATAAAGGGAATTGAATTCCTGTAACTAAAAATCTTTATATTTTTAATAAAAAACATCAAAAATACGTTATGCTCTCAATCATATTTGTTTGATTAGTAAATCCCCTTTTACCTTCACTTGTTATTTGTTTCAAATTATTTTAGCAAAAAAAAACAATATTTGTAAAATTTATGTTACTTCGTGATGTTTAATTAAATCAAACAAACTCTTTTTAAGCGAAAAAACAATTATTATCACATGATTCAAATTTGCTTTTACGTGTATCTAATTAGTCTATAGAAAACACATATTTTATATATGCGATAATTTGAAACATGCTTAATCAACTTAAGCGTGCTCTTAATAAAGGAAACAACTCATCACAATACTAGTTCGTCGAAAAAACATATTTATTACAAAACTCTTAAATGGAAATAACCGTCTTTTTGCGTATTTATTATTCTTTCATCAGTCAAAGAGTTTCAACGAACAATATGATATCCCTAATTATTATATATAATGTTACATATGCTACTTTTGTAAATGAAAACAATTTTGCCCAGTTCTATGCGCATAAGAATCCTTACATAAGGGTAGACATGGTAAATTTTTTTTATTAAAACAGCCTAAACGAAAGTGAAACTATTATAATTATGACATGTGCAATATTAAACACCATTGACAAACTCGAAGATTTGCTAATGTTCAGCAAAACATTTCAGAGTTCGTTTGATAAACAACAAATTAAGCCAAAATATCGTTGTTCTATAATTGCCCTCCATAAATGGGTTAGCAATATTCAAAGATGATATATGAACACCTTGTTTTTCTTAAATGTAGGCGTGATTAATTAACTTCTATTTTCAATAGAGAAATGTCTTTATCCTAAACCTTATACTTCTCATGATTATCCAGTTCGTGATCTGACAAAAGTACGACCGACTAGATGTGCATATCTAAAACTATTGCGATACGTCACATCGGATTCATGGCAGGATTAAGAATTTTGCGCCGAGTTGAGACTGATCGAAATTTGAATATTTGCGTTGCATCAAGGTGTGCTTAATGTAATAACTTTAGCAGATACTAAAGGTGGAAAAATTTAAAAAGTGTTTTTAACGAACAATATTTTTATTATCAAAAGCCGAAAAGGCCTCCTGTTCTAGTTTGGAATTGTTTTTTATCATATAATCAATCACTGGGTATAAAATAGACAAAGAAGCTTCTTCTTTCTGAATAGATAGACGATGGACATCGTTATCTGTCAATGGCTTACATAGCGACTTATACTTCTTTAATTCATCCATCCCCATATTCATAGGCATAAAAGGAATCGCAGTGTCATTGACAAGATGATTAAAAATATAAAAGCCGCCGGCATCAATGTCACCCCAGTGATAACAAATAAGCCTTGGATTGGTTTTATATATTTTTTGCAAAAGTAATTTTCTGATTTTGTTATGAAATCCACCTAGATAAATAATAATGGCATTTCTGTCCTCAAAATCATAAAAGGTAGTCAAATTCTCGATAGTAATAAGTTTTGTAGCATAAATTTGCACAACTTCAAGTTCTTTTATTGCTTGATCAAATAGAGGCATCGGGTATACAAACTTTGACAAATCCAGCGTTTGATTGCCCAGTTTGACAATGATTCCGTTTTTAACCAAAGCAAAAGAAGGGTTGTGAACCACACCAAGCTGTTCTATTGGGGATGGCTTTTCGTTGAATTCAATATCAGAGAATTCTTTGAGAATCTTATTAATCTTCGAAGATATGTTGGCCAAACGTTTGCTGTCCGAGTAAAGAGAAATACTGAGATTTCTTTCACGTATCTCTTCTTCTAATGCATCAGCGGCTTTAATGCCTTGAATTATCTCTTTTAAAGTTTTATCGTCGGAAAAATACTTTTTAACAGCATTAAGTTTTCGGTGGTCAAACAATTTATCATGCATCTTCGTAGCAAATGCAGCAACCGTTTTGTCATCGTCATTAATATATCTTTCAAACACTTTTTGATAACCCTCTGCTTCAGTTTGCGGATTAATGCTTCCAACAAATCTTCTAGCCTTTTTAAGGGCTTCTTCTTCAGTCATTAGAGAAACTTTAGAAATCTTACCACCAGATTCTTCAAGCAATACGATTTTAAGTTTTTCAAGTGCTTTAAAATCTTTTTCAAAGGCTTCTATCTCATAAAGAGATTCCGGATGAATGTATTTTGGGAACGTTTTGTCATTCACGTCTAAAGAAATTTGGATTTTTCTTTTGTTCTCACCAAGAGACAAAATGCTCTTGTCATACTTGGATAGGAGTTTATTTATAATCTTCTTCTGGTTTACCTCAGGCATGTTGTTTCTCCTTTTCAGGCGAATAGGAAACATAAGGAACGACCATTGTCCCCTGCCTAATGATGGCAATTTGAGTCCCCATTTTACCAATGATAAGTCCAGCTCTGTTAGTTGGCACAGAAATAATTAACTGAATGTCCAGTTCATTATAAAACCTAAGCATTTCAGTTATGCGTTCTTCATCCATGTTATTGAAAGCTTCATCGAGAATTGCCAAAGTGCATGAAGAGGCATTTTGTTTTGATCTGCTACTAATGCTTCCATTAAATGCTGCTGCTATCATGACGTAGAACGGAGTTTGAGTTTCACCTCCAGACTTACTTCTTTGATTTTTCTTGTAGGAGGTAGATGTGCCATCCAATGAAATTTCTTTGATATCGTAGTCAAGATAATTTCTGTAATCGCAGTAATCATGAATTTGTTTTTCAATGCTTTCTCCGCTCTTGTTTCCGATAAGAACTTGGAAAACGGATTCAAAAGCTTCTTTCTGCTTATTGTCCAACGAATTCATGAGAAATTGATTGACCATGAAATTGTCAACCTGTTCACTGATAATTTTGGAAACGGCTTTGAACTCTTCCTTGTTAGTTGGTTCGGCTTTGAACTGAAAAGTGACCTGATCAGTTCCAAATTTATGCTTCGAAAGAATGTGATTGATTAACTTTACTGTTTCCTTAGCCATAGAAATCTTATCAATAAGCTTTGATGCAAAATCTTCTCTAAACAGCCTTTCCATTTCATCCTTAGCCTTAACAACTTCCGGAATTCTCTTTGGGAGTTCGTTCTGATGAATCTCACGAAATAGATTCAAATATTCTTCAAGGTTTTCAATGACAGGATCAATCGACTGGTTGAAATTTTTGTTATAATCAATCATATGTCTAATGATACGGTTACAAAAAGTGCGGGCATCACCATTAGCGCTATCTCTTTTGACTTTGCAAAGTCTTATCAAATCTTCATCATGTAATTTTTCTTTGTAAGGTTCAAGATAAATTGTTCTAAGAAAGTCGTTTTGCTTGTCGTTAGCTATCGACTCGCAGACATCTTTCGCGTCCGCGACTTCTTTTTTGAGACGGTCGACATCATTTTCACTTTGTGCGTGTTTCTCTTTTGTTTTTATTAACTTCTGAAGACAATTGTTATATACCTCCACCGCATATTTCTTTTCTTCCTCAGCAAATAGTCTTGCCCTTTCAAAACTTAACAAATCATCGCTTACAGCTAGTTCATCCGCTTGTTTCTTTTTTTGCTTATAAGTATTTAGATGAGTTGATTCGGAGAAAAAAGTGTTTTTATGTGCTGTAAGAATTTCAATTTTCGATTTTGAAAGCCATATGATTTTCTCGTTTATATCGGTTTGATCTTTTTCTTGGACCTTAAAAATATTCAAAAGTCTCTCTAGTTCGGATTCTGCCTTTTTCATTCTGATTACATAAGACTTCCTACCTAAATAAGGTGAAGCGGCCACTTCGGGATTTATTCTTCTGACAGAGACACCATCAAATATCATTCCATCTTTATTGATGCCCTTTCTTTCAATGTTAAAGTTATCACCATCAACCATCTGATATTTTCCAACCAGGTAGTTAATATATTCTGCTGCTGAAGAGCTAGTGCTCTCAAGTTTTGAAGCAATGGAATCCTCTTTAACAGTATATTGTTTTCCAGCAAGCAACTTTTGTCTTACAATACCGAAACCAAAATAATCTTTCAACTCTTGATGCTTTATAAAGGCGCGGTAGGCATAGCTAAATTGGCTATCTGGCACAAGCAAGTCAAAGCGGTATACTCCAAGCAATCCTTCAATTGCGTTTCTCCAGGCATCGTCTTTGACCTCAACCGCATCACATAAAGGAAGGACAGAAATTTCATCTTCTGGCACGCCATTCTTTAAGCACTCTTCTCTAACATAGTTCTGAAGGAGAATCAAGGCAGGAACATCGTTAATTTGGTTCTTTAAATCTTTGATTTGCTGTTTTACAACATTGATGGATTGTTTTGTTTCTTTGAATGCTGCTTCCGCTTTTGAACGGTCAACAATTAAAGAGTTATTTAACCCTTTAAAGGATTTGTTTAGGGTACGGACAACACCTTGCAGGCCTTGATAATCCTTTTGCTCAAATAGTTTTTCGTAATCAAATTGAATATCAAGACAAGAGGCGATTTCTTTTTCCTTAAGCAATAAACTATTCCATTCCTTGAGTTCTTTAATATCTTCCTGGAGCAGTAGTTTGTTAGTTTCTTCTTCTTTACGCATGGTCCTCAGTTGATCTTCTAACTGACTAAATCCGAGACGGCTAAGATTTTCAATCGCTTCGTCTTTTGCTTTCTCCAAAGTTCCTTTTTCTTCAGATAGTTGCTCTTCTTGATTTGTAAGTTCAGCAACGTTTTGTTTCGCTTTTCCCAGCAATTCCGTTTTCTCGCTTAGCTCTTGTTCGGCGAGAAGGTATGAGTATATAGCTGAGTCTTTTTTTGCTTTTAGATAGCCTTCAGAAGCTGTATAAATCGGTTTTAAGGCCTCATCTTTTTTTTGTTCAGTTTCGAGTTGGCTCTTAATGGTTTTGTAGTTGCCAGCTGCTTGTTCTAGGTCACCGGAGGAAATCTGGTCTTCCTCGAAAAGAAACTCTCTAGCAAAGCTGTCAATGTCACCTAAATCTGCGAATGAAATTGCCTTTTCGAGAAGGCTAGTATATGATTCTGGGACTTCCAAGAACACATTCATGTTCTTCTTACAAGACTTGGAATTTCCATAATTATCTAGCGATTGAATGTTAATTTTGGAATCTTTGCAGTGCTCGAAAAATTCTTTTCCACTTCTAATTTTCGTCTTCTCCTCATTTGCATAGAAAAGAGAATCGTCGAGTTGCTTATCTTTAAATGCGTAGAAACGGTTTGTAGGCTGTTGATTGGCAGTAATTTGCAGAACAACTCCTACGACTAAAGGACGCTTTGTGTAAGTATCGATAAACTCCAAAGCTATGTGGGTGATGATGTTAGATCCGCTGCGCATGTACTCTTCAGTATCTGATCCAACACGCGCTTTCATATATGTGTAGACAGTACGAGCCGATTTGCCAGAGTTGGCTGCTTTGTTAAATTTACAAGTACCACCCGAAAGAACATAGTGAATCGCATCGATTATGGTACTCTTTCCACATCCGTTTTCACCATATAGTACACAATTATTCCTAATCTCAAACTCTTGGTCATCGAAAAAATGCCAATCAATTAATTTAATCTTCGTTAGTGTCTTCATCGTCACTCTCCTCTTGTCTTTCATTGCCGACATATGCATCCAAAGTTGCGTTTAGGTTATCAATGTTTTCGGCAGTAACCACTAGCGATACCGGAGGGTAGATTGTAATCAAAGAATCGTCATTATTGATATCAAACTCCGATGTCAGATAATCAATAAATTTATAGTGTCTCAATATCTTAAGGGCAGACATGAATTTCGTTGCACTCGCATTAAGTTTTGTTTCCGTATAGACCTCGCTTTCGACTATGGTCTTCTTTAATTTGCGTAGCGTTGTCGTGTGATCCAATGAGGCACTAGCCGTCCTCATCATTTCAAATTCAATTTTTCTTAGGCAAAGCAAAATAACTGTATCGAGTTTAAGAAGATGGAACCTGTTTCCGTCCATATCCGTTTCAATATAAATTATTCCTTGATTCTTTCTCAAAGTAACACTCATCATCTCAAGATACGCATCAGCCAAAGCATAATATCTTGAAATCACAGAATACGCTGTCGAATCATATTTGTTTCTTTCAAGAAGGAAAGTATCTCCGAGTAATTTTCCGATTGATGATGCAAAGGCTTCAAGTTGGTCTTCTTTTAAAACTTTTCCTTCCTCATAAATTGAATTTATTGCATCTATTTTGCTCATTTTATTTCCCTCCTAATCACATAATCTGGCATATCAAACCCAAATATCTTGAACCTATTGGGCACTTTCTTCTCGACTTCATACCGTTTGTTTGTTTTCATTGATAAAAAAATCGGTACCATCATCGTTTTGATCACGTCATCAATATCGCTAATATCGAACTCAGAAGCAGATACTTCCCTTTTTTCTTTAATCCGTTCTTCAATAAACCTCATAATTGATTCGTTACTGAATTTATTTTGGTATTCACTAAGTTTTTTTGCTCGTTCAAGTAACTTTTCATTTAATTTTCGAACTTGAATCTCTACTTCCGATGGGGCCTTTTCTGCCATCTTCCTTGGTTTCATCAAAGAATCAGCGTCAACCTGTTCAAAGTAAGCCATTCCAAATAAGTCCGAATATTCTATGTCATCTTTGACGTTCTTTTCTTTCATCTTTCTCAGAACAGATGCAATATCTCCGCTAATGTTCTTCTCGTAATTCAGTCTAAACATCAGCCGTGATTTCGAAGAACCAACATATTGTGTATTTCTTCTCGAAATCATGTCGACATCACTCCCCAATTCATCGAAAAGATCTTTTGTTTTCAAAAAGATGCCTTCGATAATCTCAATGCTTTCTTTCTTAGCTTCGACATACCTTTCATCCGAAAGATTATTGCCAAATTTTCTTTCTATGTACGGCATCACAAAGGTGTCCAACTCGTTGTCCAAAATATTATTTATAACGGAATTAACTTTCGTATGGAATTTAGCCGGGTTTGCTTCTCCTAACAGCCTTGTTAAAGCACGGTAATATGGTTGCGCGCTATATTTTATAACCAAAGTATCGAGTATTTCTTGATCTGTCTGTTTGTCATCCTTCATCGCACGGTTAATAAATCTTCTGATTTTGCTGTCAATTGATTCTAGGTCGGAAATGATTTTCTTCCTATTGCTATCAATACCCTCTAGAGTCTCAACAGGATTAGTGAAATCATGCGCCATCAGCACTTGGTAGATGTTGATAATAGGAGTCGAATATTCTTGAGTATTAGTTTCGTCCGTAATGAGACTATTTAATGCTTCAACGATTTTGACAAAACCATCGCTTCTTCTATCGTAAGCTGTGAAACCATCGAATTCTTCTTCCAGCCACCCCCTATCCACAAGGTCTCTGATGAATAAAGAGGCTTTGTTTTCTGGGATGCCATTAAATGCAAAGGCTTCTTTGTCTGCTACATCATCTCCGACACTAGTAATATTATGGGAAATGATAAAATCATCCAATTTCTTCGTAAGTTCTTCTTTCTTTATTGCCGCTACGGAATCTCCAAAATAATCATCAATGAAATTTACTAGAATAAAATTCTGAACTTTGTTTGTACCCGAAAGAAGCCCGAAGAATTTTGGATTAAGAATGTCTCCAAATAAGCTAATACTTTCATCTGCCTTCATCATCTTTCCCCTCTGACTATAATGTTTGAGTATTGTTCATTCACGGATAGCTTTTTCCCTTATTTTCATATTGTGCCTATATTTAGCTTACTAGTGCACTTCAAAGCCTATCATTTAATATTATTTTTATTATATATAATAAACAGACGCTTTAGAACATTAATTGACTAAAAATTACAATACTGTGAATTTTTAAAGTAAATTTCGTTTTTGAATAATAACCAGCAATAAGTTTAACTATGCTCCCTTAGAAATAATGAAAAAGAAACGCTATTGTTTTTTGCCTCACATAATTTATAAACTTACACTAAATAAATTATTGGAAATCATGTTAAAACAAAATTAAGGAATAGCAAAGATATCTGTAAATAAATTTTTAGGATTTCATAAATGCCATGAAGGTTGCCAAAAGAAGTGTTACGATTATTTCTTTAATTAATTGAATATAATGCCCTAAATGTTCGAGAAAAGAACGACAGAAGATTAGTCAAGGCAAGATGTAGTATTTACATGGCGGAAGAAGAGTTTTAATGTATATAGGACAATTAAATGTGGTTCCTATGAAAAAAAACTCAATGCCAAAACTTATGAATTGAATTACAAAATCATCTTAATTTGATAACGTTCCAAACAACCCAAAATAGCAAGAAATAACATCCCTTGCTTTTTCTTTGACTATATTATGTATTGGTTAAACTGAGATAACTACTATTTTGTCTCTTTAGATTTTTTTGATGATTCTTCAAATAATTCTTCGGGTATTTCCGGCCTTATTCTTTTAATTTCTGAGTTAAGCTTTCCTACGTAATCTTTTGATATATCTAAAAACAGCACTTTATCATATGTTTCAGTCGTAAGTTTAAATTCGAAATTTTCAATCAAAAGATGCTTCAAAATTTTGATAAAAACTTCTCTTAGGTGAGTTTGGTCATCGGAATTTAGGTCAATTCTGAGAACTTCGCCCCCAACATCCAAGCACAAATAATCTCTTTCGTTTTCATTAAGTAAATAAGCTTTATATTCTTTAATCTCCATATGATTGCCCTCTTTCTTTATATGCTATTTTCCCTCCTTCTAAATAATCTAAACTTGTTTCAATCCAACTTTTTACATTTCCTTTTTCATTAACTAGTTTATCCGTAAAAAGATTTCCGACATAAGTTTCTTTGAACTCTCTATATATCGAAACCAATGGTATAGTCCTGACTGCAATGTTTGCGTCATGTGTTGATAAAATGACTATTTTATCCATTTTTGATAATTCTTTAAGTCGAGGTACAATAACATCATTGACATATTTGTGCCCCACACTCAGCTCTGGTTCATCCAAAACAAACACTTCCTTGCTACTGTCGATTAAAGCGTTGGTTAATAGAAGCATAGATTTTTCCCCACTTGATGCACTGTGAATTTCAAATCTTCCATTTCTAAATATGCCCTCTTTAGTTTTAATACCTAAAAAATCATATAATGAAGTAAAGCCAGCTTTTGAAGATTCATTAAAATCTTCGATATAAGTGGAAACGTTTGAACTAAAACAATTATTTTTGATTGACAACAACGCTTTTTTGATTTTTTTAAGTTCTTTCGATAACAATTTTTTGTTGCCGTAAACAATTTTTGTTTCTTCGTCCGGGTTAAGGAATAAATCAACAGATAAGACATATTGACTGTTATCCTCGAGATAACCAATTAGCGTATCGTAATGAACATGATTTTTGTCTATGCAAGAAGTGAGAACATTTGAAGCTTTATATAGATTCAGTGAGTTCGTAAAAACATCTAAAAGACCCGTTCCTGATGGTAGTGAGTGCTTACCAGTTTTTGTAAGCGCAATTTCCTTCATTGTATTAATGGTCCATTCCTCAAGTTTCAAAGCTTTATAGAGCAAAAATTTGTTTTCGAACATTTGCTTCGCTTTTGCCTGTAATAAAAAAAGTAAAGACATCAAAGACTCAGATTCTTTTTTGGTCAAATAATCACTCGCGTTAATCTTTACAAGACAGCTTATTGATTTTCGAATTTTGGTGTAATTTGTTTGTTCTTTTTTCCATTCTGTGTCGGTATTAATTTCAGCATAAGACGATCTTGAAAATCCAAATACTGAACTATTTTTACTAGATTGGATTGTTTCAAATCCTTTGTAAAATTTTTCTGTTGGAATTACTGAAGCGTCTTTCCATTCTCTGATAGATGCAATATCTTCTTCGCCACTTTGAATTTCAAATCGCAAAAAATCTTTTTTATCAATATCTTTCTTAACTAATTTTTTAAATTCCGCTTCAGATTCTCTTCCTCCATAATACGAAACCGCAGAAGCACCAAGTTTTTCAGAAAAATATTTCATATAAGCGGTGATTATTTTTGTTTTTCCTGTGCCCTTTCCGCCATAAACAACATTGATATCATGTATCAAATTAAGGCTTAGAGGAGTAAAATCCCCCTCATCTTCAAACGGCTTGATTATAGTTGGCAACAGTTTCTTTTGATCTAAAAATGTTTTTATTGCTTTTCCATCTTTTTTTAACAGCAATTTAAACGCTTCAAAAGAGGAAATATCCATCTTTAATTCCGGAACTTTATTAGAAGGATAATTATCCCAATCTTGTACATCAGAGCCTACAAATCCATAAATATCGTTAGCAAACATAATACCAACGCTCTTTATGTTTGAAGGTTCAAACAGAATAATTTTACTGTCTCCTATAATGTTTTTAATTTTTGTGCATGTTTTATCAGAAAAGCCATGACTCTTCATTGAACTATGCGCAATAATAATGCAATCAATGTCACTTAATGAAGCCAGAATATCGATAATAGGTCTAATAAAATCATTTGGATTATCGTCTGCTAAAATTGAAGAAATTGTCTTACTAAAACTAGTAATTTCTTTAGGGTTGCCAATAACAATAATGTGTCCGTTCTCATCATCACAAGAGCAATCGAGTTCCACACCAGGCCAGACATTTATTCCACTGTCTTCAGCAACTCTTGAAAAAGACAAATAGTATTTCGTATCAAAAAAATTATGGTTCGTTATTGCCACTATTTTGATTCCGTTATTCTTTAAAACATCGACAAATTTAGTAGGGGTAACGTTGCGCGAACTATTTTCCCCTTTTTTCGTTGCTTTAGTATGACAATGCAAATCAATTTTCATTTTCCCTCCTATATTTACGGTATATGCCCCCAAGCTCCCTTTTTATCAAAATAGTTAAGTATTATTGAATACTTTGGTTTTATTTTTATTATTATAGCAAAATAAATCGCAAATTGCTTCGTTAATCATTGCTGAACTATGTTCAACCTTGTCGAACTAATACTCTTTCACACGCAAAGCACGGACCGTCTTGACGTGGCACGACTTCACTCGTGTGTGTATCCATTTACTCGGTAGGCAACATATCGTAACTGGCGTCTTCATTAGTAGAAAGACAGAAGTTCATCAAAAGATATATCCAAGCCTGCTTTTTTGAGGCGCTCTTTTCTTTCATTGTATAAAGTCAAAATCAATTTTCTTATATCTTTTCCATAGTGAAGATGGCTATGGCAGTTGCTGCATAGTGACACGATATTTGCTGGGACATCTAAACTGGCGTGGGGAAACTTTCCTTAAGCCGCCATAGATATTAAGTGATGCGGTTCAGTATAAGAATGTCCATTCGAACGCCGTATAAATGTTAGATGATTCCTATTTTCTTCGCATGAGTAATTTGCCTTTTTCAATGAGGCTTTCGATTTTGATGGGTCTCTCGTATACTTTTGAGTTCCAACAACGCTGACATAAGCAGGAGGAACAACAACCGTGTCTTCCATAGAAACATCATCAGAAACTTCGTCAATCTTGTTGTTTATTAGTTGGTCGTCTTCAAGATCAATCTTCAGGTATTTTTTGTTTCCAGTTTCTTTCCTTACGAAATTGGCATAGAAATTCCAAACGAGCCTCCCAACAATATACATATTCATCCTAGCTATCTCAGAATCGGAAAAGAGGAATTCCTTCAGTTTGATATCAAGTCCTAAAGCATCATCCTTGTCGGTAACAGTTATTCCGAGGTATTTGGCAACATTTCTTGCTTGACCAAAAGCAGGAAAACCAGATATTCCAATATCGTCGCGATAAACCATGATGACTTTACTTTTTACAACATTTGAGCCAAACAAAAACTCAGTAGCGTCATAGTTGTTCTCGTCAAAGTTTTTAATGAATGTGTACAGGCCAACCATAAAATGGCGATAGACATCAATTTAGGATAGGCCTTTGTACCTCTCGTTATTTAGAATGAATTTGCATATTTCACGAGTGTTTGAGCCCCTCTTCTGAGATATCAGCCTGTTACCATTAAAGCCTAATGAACCACTAGCAATGCTATTTGTCTTGTTTTAAATCATATTGATGAAGCAGTGCTTATTTCCAAAAGAAACAAAATCTTCTATTGGCAATGTCTTGAGCGACTCCAAAGGAAAGCGTTTTTTCATCTCTGCTATTTCATTACGAATAACTCCGAGGTCGTTATCGCTGCTCACGTAATGAGCTTTAATGTATTCAAAGATATTTGCTTTTGCCATATTGTTAAAATGTTGCTTCAATCTGTTCTATTTCTAAAGAAGATAAGCCGTAAATTGAGTAAACTGTTTTGTCCAACTCTTTAAGCAGTTTCTCTCTTTCTAAGTCATCAGAAGCATTCAAAATAGATTCCACAATTTTTGACAAAATCTCGTGGTATTCGTCGGAAAAAACTATTGGAAGGTTATCCACTTCATATCCGTTCACATTACTATTGGTACTTAGCTTTTTGAAGAACCAATTCAAAACTTTTGAATTTAACAGTCCAAGCAAATAAAGAGACTCTCTTTCATCCACTAGTAGATAATTAACAGAGTTCGCACAAAACATTCCTTTTTCAATTAGTGACATCTTCAAACGCCTTTTCTCATTGATTCCGGTTATTCCTTGCATTACAATTCTCTTTAACTTATGGTGTTCTGCTTTTCCATCATGATATTTGCTGAGATAACTAGAAGAATTTAGCTTGAGTAAACTACCTTGGCTAATCGTGTTTGTAATATAAAATGGCTGAACCTGTGCTCCTCTTATCATGTTGTCGGCGGAACCGGTTTCTTTAATGAACTCTTTACATAGAGTTAAATCTATTTCGCCCGTATAACATTTTGAAATCAGTTCGAGTCTCTTTGACTTACGCAAAATAGTATTCATTAGCGCCAAGTCTGCTTCTGATAAAAGTGGAAAAGTATAGTTTTGAATATCAATTTTTTCAACAACAGCTCTTGTTATCAAAATCGACTTCTGTGATAAGTCCACAAATCGATTGCTGCTGATTCTGAGCGAGAAAGAAGAATCTGCTTGAAAATGATTAATACACGACATTATGCAAACCGACATTTTGGCAGCCTCAAAAACTCGTTTATTCTCATTGTCTCTCTCTGGAAAAGCCTCAATATACTGGATGGTTTTATTCATCAAGATAAATTTTCTCAATCGGCTAGCACTTAAATCGCACATAAACGCTAAAGGAAAAATCATGCAATTAATCCCTCCATCCTTTAGAAGATCGAAGCCCTTCATAATGAAAAGCGAATAAGCATTTATCATTCTGTTTTTACATGGGTCATATAATTTGTCACTTTTGATTATTGAAATATCTTCTTCTGTCATTAATATGCTAGTATTCTGGTTTTGTTTCTTGTTGAGAATTCCATAAGGCGGATTTCCAATGACAATGTCAAAACCATCTTTAATTCCAAACATCCATTCAGAATCAAACCAATTAGTTTTTTTGTCAGCAAAAGGAGACCAGTCAGATAATTGCTTGTATCTTCTTGAAGCAACCTTTCCACTATTCTCAATGGTATCTTGCAACATGTTCTTTTGCACTTCCGCAAATTCCAGTTTTAATTCGGTTCTTCTATCGCTTTCCGCATTAAAAAACTCATCTCTTATTTCCTTCAAGAAATGAATGTTATTCTCATTTTCAAAAAGGGACATTTGCAAGTTCGAATCGAGTCCAATAAGCGAGTTCGCAACTATAAATTTGAAATCCAAACTTGGAAGAGGATTGATACCTCGATTGTCTTCCTCGTCATCAACTTTTTCTTCGATAATTAAAGAAAGAAAGCATCTTAATCTGGCGATTTCAATAGCGATTGGTTGGATGTCGATGCCAAAGATAGAGTTTTGTATTACAGCAAGTTTTCTAATGTAATTCAAAGAGCCAGAATCAAATTTTTTCTCGAATTCTTTTCTTAAAAAAGTACTTGCGTTTCCAATTGCTTTATCTAACCAAAGGCTTGCAGTTGGATCAATCTCTTGAAGAATATAGACAATCTTTTGGAGCATCCCAATTGGAAAAGCTCCAGAGCCACATGCTGGATCAATTATTGCCACCGAGTATATGGCATCAATTATTTCTTTTTTCTCATATGAAGTAAGTTTTGTTTCATCATCATCATTGCTTCCATAAGCAATCAAACTCGCCAATTTTCCACTTGCTATATCAGTTTTATTAGAAAGATATTCAAGCAAGGAGTTATCCACCATGAAGCTAACAATCTCTCGTGGAGTATAAAAACTTCCAGTGCTCTTTTTGATATTCTCACCAGTTTCTGGATTTATCTCTGCCAGCAAATTCTCAAACACTCTTCCAAGCATTTCTGGATCGATAGAAAGTTCAATATCGTAAGCGGTGTTCTCATCAACAGTAAAATTGTACTGTTCAAAGATTGTGAAGAGTTCTTTAAACCATTGATCAGGGATCTCCACTTCATAAGTTTTGGATAGAAGATTTTTCTTATCAAGTTGATAAAAATCATCAAAATGTGGATGAAATAAACCACCATTTAAGTATGGTATTTGCTGATATTTTTTCTCCAAATAAGCTGCTTTTCTTTTTCTTTGTGGGGTATTCAATAATTCAAAGAATAAAGGTTCCAGTATATTATGGTAATAGTCAGGGTTTTGGTCAACACTCGCAGTGGAAATAAAATCATTTTGAATAAGCGAAACACCTGAATCACTTTTCTTCTCTTTAAGAAACCAACAGAAGAGTAAACGTCCGATTAGTCTAACTCCAAACTCAGCATATTTTGTTCGTTCTTTGACTTTTCCGAGAACAAGTGTCTGATTGTATTCTTTGCCAAATCTCTCTCCACCAATCAGCTTTGTATATGTTGAAGCTATGTCGTTATAAAAAAGTTTGTTAACAACTTCAACTGAAAAACGATTAGTTAATTCTTCTAGATTATTCACTCGTCCTTTTTCGATTAGATTTTGATATGCAGTCTTGGTTTTTGTTCCTACTCCTAAAGAGTAAGAGTATCTTCTTGGATTTGAGTAAATTTTTTCAATTTTACCATCAATCAACGCAAACCTGCTAGAGAGTAAAGAAATTCTGTAATGTTGCTCATCCGTGTCAACAAAAGAAATCAAGGCATTATTTATACGTAAAGACTTCAAAAGGCGAAATGCTTCTTGAGTTATTGCTATTCTCTTATTTTCCGACCCCTCAATCAATTTGACTTCAAAAACAGTAATCTCACATTGATTTGAATATCCCAATTGTTCAATAGATGAGAATAGATTACTAGAAAACAGCACTTCATGTTTCTCAATGGAAAAATCAGGAAGGAGAACGTCGCTAAGAATGGATAAGTAGTTATCTAGAGCATATCGTTTTGCCAGTATTTCTCTAGCTTCATCAATCGTTATCATGTCTCAAGTCCTCCGTAAACATTATTGTTTCAGTTTGGGCATCGATGCTTTCGGCTCTTTCCTTTATTTGGATAATATAATGTACCGGAATTCTCCCCTTAACTTCTTTCACTATATCTAATGCTTTTGATGGGATAATCCTAATGGAAGCCAAATACTTAAGTTCTCCATCACTCAAATCATCATACATTTGTATTGTGGCAATCAAATCAGACAAATAGTCCTTTTCTGCCAGACAAACGACAATTAGTTGTTGAATTTTATCGATTGCTTGTCCTTTTCTTTTGTCAATAGGAACTTTTGGATAAGGCTTCTTAATTTCATCACGGATGATGGCAAATTTCGTGTCTAAGTCAGAATCGCACTCGAATCCTTTTTCTTCAATGGTAGCCTTGAAATATTTCAAAGCTATGTCCGGCGGAACAATCGTAGCGTTTGCTTCTTCTGGCATAGCAAGCGCAAACAAAGAATTGTTTCCTCGCTTTACAAACGAAATAGAGCAAGATTCTGGTTGTCCTTTTCTCACTATCCTTGCTCTTTCAGGAATTGATAAACACTCATCGATTATCTGAGTGTTGTGTTTTATTCCATTATAAATGTTTCTATAGTCCACATCCCATGTACGGCTGTTTTCTTCTGAACTCGCTTCACGATATTGTCTTAAGAAGTAACTTTTTAGAGACTCATCCGGTGTAAGCGTCCTTGTATCGTTTCCTACTATGTTGTTAATTAAGAACATCTTTAAAGTTGAAATGCCTCTAATAAGAGTGTTTTCTTCGCCGATATCCGTTGGGAAGAAATTGAAAATGTAGAGATTATCAAACATCTTCTTGTTGATTCTATTGATACGTCCAATTCTTTGAACGACACGAGTTGGATTGTATGGAATATCATAGTTCACAATAACGCCAGCTCTATTTAGGTTAAAGCCTTCGCTCAATGCATCGGTAGCAACAATCACATCAAAATCGTTGGCTTGTTCCTCTAATTTCAAAGAAGCATCAAAGTTTTGTTTTACAACGATTCTTTCTCTTGATGATGAACTTCCAGTATATAAGAAAGATCTGAATCCATCGTTTGATAGACGTTCACTGACATACTCTGCAGTATCAGAGAATGAAGAAAAGATAACAATCTTTCGTCTTTGATTGGAGGATAGAAGCTCTCTTAATTTCGATTTCACTTCATCATATTTTGGGTCAAAATTAGCTTCATTATTCCCAAACCAGTCTTCATATATTGTAGTAAGCAATTGTATATCAGATTCCACTGCTTCTATATAGTCATCCTTAAATAGGTTCTTATCGAATGGAATTGCTTTTTTCTTAATCTTGTCGATATCAATTGGTTCGTTATCAATGTTGTCAATTTCGTCCAATGTTTCTTGTATCTCATCCTCGTCCGGGTCGGAAAGAGAACCACTCTTCTTGATTGGGACGTATCCTTTTGCCCACCACTTCTTAATGTTTTCATATGATTGCAACAAACTGGTTAATGTCTTTTTGAAGGCTGCTTTGGAGCTTTCAAATCTCATTACCAATAAGCGTTTAATAAACTCAGCAAGGTTGCCTTGGAATAAGCGAACATCCATTTCGCCAAATATAGAACCATACCGAGCATTAAAAGCATCAATATCAATTAAATATGCTGATGGATTATATCTAGCAGCATTGAACTGAGTGCTAAGCTTATCCAATGTATCTAAATACTTTTCTCGAATATCACCAAGGTCATATTCCACAAGTTCTGGACCAACTACTGTCGGAAATTGGATTCCTTGCAATCGCAAGTCTTCGGCATATTCTCTTATCTCTTGAAGGTCAATTCTACTACGTCGAATAATGACTGGGTCAATCAAAACACGTAGATTGTCACTTAGTTTTGTAAGTTCCATTTCTATGTCTTTGGTAAAATTGCGTTTGCCTTCTTTTGCCAAACGATTATAAATCGCGATTAGTTCATGGAATCGAACTCCCAAATTATCCACAGAATTGATTGTTGAACGACTTGGGGTTTGAAATAGTTTGATCAAAGCAAATAAGTCTTGAGGTCTATTGTTGTATGGAGTTGCCGTAAGCAGAATAACCTTATTGGTTGGATTTGACCTAGTTAATTGGTGGAGCATCTGATAATCGGAACTAAGTTCATTACGATATCTATGTGCTTCATCAATAATGTAAAGGATAGGATCTGGGTCATCAGCATGTTCTTCATACAAGGATTCAATTTTTCCACTGCTATAGATTTGAACACCCCTAATGCCAAATTCTTGTTGATATTCATTCCACTGCTCAACAAGGTGAGGTGGGGCAACGATAACCGTTTTTCTTATGTCAAGGTTATAAGCAATTGCAGAAGCAATTATTGATTTTCCTAGACCGACAACATCTGCAATGATTACACCATTATTTTTTTGAATACAATCAATACCTAGTTTCACTGCATCAATTTGATATTTAAGATTGAAAAACTTTCCATTCGTAATCTCGCTAGGAGATTTAACAACATTCTTATCAACTGAGCTGAATAATTCATAAAGGATTCTAACAAAAACTTGATATGGTTTTGGTGTAGCAAAGATCCACAATCTTTTTTTCAGGGTTTCTTCAAAATCTTTGTTTCCATTGTTAACGCAAATATCTATAGAGTTGCTTGCATTCCACAAGGAATTAAAATGCTCAAGGTATTCATCATATTTATCATTATCAGAGAAGCGTTCATTCATCTCCCCTTGGCCCAATAGTCCATTGTACGTAAAGTTTGATGAACCAGTAATGACCACGCCTTTTTGATCTCCATTAAAAGAAAACTCTGGCTTGTTTGTAAGAATAAAAGCCTTAGCATGATTTTGCTCAGCTGTCAGCCTAATCTCCAATGTTCCATCTTTAATTTTCGATATGAACATTTTAAAAATCTCTTGGTTCTCAGTTGAATCGAATTGCTCTGACAGCGATGATTTATTAAATAAATCAATAAAACTATTAATATAGTTTTCTTTCTTCTGAGAATTATTCAAACTCGCATAACGGCGAACGCCATATGTATCTAATGACTCGTTACTTCCTTCTTTGACTGCTTTGCATAGTTCTTCAATTGCAGCTGGTTCAATTGTGTTTCCAACAAGTATCCGAATCTGTTTATCTTTTAATTCTTCCGCAAGTGCATTGAAACCAGAAAAATAAAAAAAGGCGGTAAGTATGTCAACTCGTTCAGCTTGGCGAAGAGAATTCTTAAGCGTATCAAGCATCGTTCTTTCTCTGTTGGTAATAATTGATGGCATACTTATTCCTCCACAATCCCGTTTTTCTTACAAAGTTCTTTAATCTCTCTTCTATCACGCATTATTAGAAGATGGTGTCCATTCTTCCAACGGCTTACCATTGCAAAAGAAACGCCAAAAGTCTCGACTAATTCTGTTTGTGAAAGCAAAAGAGTCTCACGAATATGTTTTATTAGTTTTGGGTAATCCATATTTCCATTTATCAGTATAACAAAGTTATGCCACGGATTCACTGGCGAATTACCAGCGATTGCACTTTAATCCTATGGTTAGAAATTCCAGCGGATTGCTAATGTGGATGACTGACCGGATGGAGTTTCATAAACAATCATCGATTTCTCATCCATGCACTTACGCATAGCGTTGCAAATTAAAGGCAGTCTATTCTTCAAGCCAACATCTCTTTGAATTTTGCCAGAAGTCAAAGTAATATTTGATTGGCCTGATACCTTGGCTTTGGCGATAGTATCATTGATATATTTGATGACCATATCAGTATAAGTTCCTCGAGCGGGTTTTTCTTTGATCGGCTTCTTATCTTCAAGCAACGCTACTCGTTCTTCAAGCTTAGTTATTCTTTCGACTAAATCTAATAATGTTTTCTCATATTCCATTTTAAATCGCTCCAATTCTAGAATCGTTCATTATTCCAAGGACATAGCTAGAGACCCTCGTATTATCTCTATAAAATTGTCTATCTTTTGATGGATTATTTAGCACAAGTAAAAAAACATTTTCGCTGACGCTATATTTTTTGTCATCTCTAGAGATTATTATTCTGTCCTCAAGTGCTTCATAAATAAAAGGAAGTCCAATCTTTGTGCGAATTTTTTTCCTTCATACTTTATCAGTTTGTCCCATAATTCATCAATGTTTCCCCACTTACAAAACGAACTTATAAGAAGGCATTTAAAATACTTTCTTCTCTCTTTTTATCTATAATAGCACGACACCAACTTTATTCTAAAAATAAAGCAGAAGAAATTGCAGATAGGACCTTTACGTTGACTGAGTTTCCAAATTGCTTATATGCCGCATGAAGATCAGAGTCCAAAATGAAAGAATCTGGGAAACTCTGGAGTCTAGCGCATTCCCTTAAAGATATTCTTCTTCTATATTTCCCGATGATAGGTGTTTGTACGATAGCCACTAAGGCTGGAAAGACGTCAGGCACTTTGACTCTAACACCAGATGGTCTAAATTGAATCAAACCTTCAAAAACGCTATTGATGTTTGCTCCAGCTTGCCATTCAAACTTATGGTGTGTAGGAATAATTCCTTTTAAGTTACTATATTTTTTTAGCCAAGAATCTATAAAATCCTTGTTATTTAGATATAAGTTATGGTTCTTCTTGATGAATTCTTTTTTCCAGTCAGGCATAGATGAGTCGCTTTTTTTTGTGAAATAATCCGCCCAAACAGGATAGCCTATCACCGTCTCTTTTATTCCTTGGTAAAAGTCATCCCACATAGTCAAAACTTTGTTTTCATATTCGGATAAATTTGACCCAATATCCTCTTCCAAAATAGAATAAATAGAGTTTTCTCCCTTAGTCTTCAATTTTGGGAGTTTTACTTCTAATGGAGTGTCTACATTCTCTGGTTCGTATTTACCAAGAATATAAACACGCTCACGAAGTTGAGGAACTCCAAATTGATGTGGACTAAGAATTAATGGCTTTTTAGTCAATCGATAACCAAGATTATGTAAGATTTCTTGTATTGTTTTCCACGTATTGCCATTGTCATGACTGACAAGATTTCTGACATTTTCTAGCACTATATATTTTGTATGGTGATATTCAAGTATTCTCGCAATGTCAAAAAACAATGTTCCTCTAGCCTCGTTAATGCCTAATTGCTTGCCGGCCTTCGAAAATGATTGGCAGGGGAACCCCCCGCAAAGAACATCGTGTTGAGGAATGTCTTTAGCATCAACTTGAGTAATGTCGTGCCAAGAGTCAATTCCATAATTCTTTTTGTACACTTCTATACAGTGTGGATCAATTTCGGATGCAAAAACACATTTGCCGCCTAAATTAGTCATAGTTTGGTGGAAACCACCAATTCCAGAGAATAAATCTATAAATTTAAAACTTTTTTTCATACCCTACTAGTTTACAATGAAAGTTAATAAAAAGCTAGTTTAATCTATACTTTTTACTGAATATGAATAAATGACGGCGTTATTTACATTGCGCTTATTGAGCATGTATTTGACGTTTCTAACTTTTCCATGATTTGGTTGATGGAAGTTAGAGGATCCCTCTTTTAAAAGATGACTAGCATTAACGTTATTGATTTCGATGATTTTCATTCTAGTGAATTTAACTTTCGCTTTTAGTCGAGAAGAGTAGGAATCGTCTTCTCCTAACTTATATCCTGGTTCTATTGACCTAATGAATTCTAGCCTCTTCTTCGTATACGGATGCCCAGGCAAAGAAAAGTCTTTTACCACTTCTATTTCGTAGATTAAGAACCATAGACGACCAAATTTGGCCAATTCATTGTCGATATTTGATTTATCATTAAGAAGAATATCATCCTTCTCAAAATTGCTACATTTTAAGTCACCATAGAAGTTTAATGAATTGAATCTCAAATCAAAGTCTAGCCCCTCTTCTTTTTGTCCATTATTTAGGTACTCGATATATTCTTCAATTTTCTGTCTAATTATGTAGTAACTATAGGAATATTCGACAAAAAACTCAGGCCATTCCGCTTCTTTCCATTTTCTAAAATTTGCATCTCGCATTTGTCGTAAGGCATCTTGAACTTCTATCCACTTTCCAAAAGGAAAGAAGGATGTATTAAATATGTCTATTTTCTTAATAACCTTTTCCATCCCATCAAAAGGTTTGTCTATGGAATTTGCGTCATTAAGAATGTAGTCTTTAAAATGGTCCGGACTAATGGTTGATATGTAATTATTGAAAAAGTCCCTCTTTGAAAACACTCCATGGAGTATACCTTGATATAAGTCATTAGTGTAGATATGGGCTGAAGAATTATGCATTTTTCTGCTTAAATATGTATCAATTGCAAAATCCACAAAAACTGTAGTTTCTTTGTATTTGTAGATTCCAATTAATTTAAAGGTGCCATCTAGAGAGTCAACGGCATCTCTAAACCAACTTTTAATTTGAATTCTCTTTTTAAATAAAGGATGTGGATTTCCTAAATAAGTAACTTGAGCGTACAAAAAAAATATCTTTTTTCCCTCTTTTATGACATATGGAATCTTGTGCCCTTCAAATTTTTCAATGCCATAACTGCTACCAAAGAGGTCAGAAAACATTTTAAGTTCTTCTTTTGTGTTTAGACGAATATCAAAGTCCGAAATAATTTTACCACTCGGCAGTAACTGTTCACTGGGTTTGTTCATAAATTGATTATATCATTCCAAATTTACTATTGCTATAAGGTGACATTATTCTCCGTCTTAGGTATGTTACTTTACAATTGCTGTGAGACTTTTCTTAGAAATAAAAAGAGGTGGTGTATAGTATCTCTGTAAGGCCTGAAATTTTTACAAAAAGGTATACAAATCACCCCTGCAAAGTTTATTGTATTTCCCGTGCGAGGTATAGACTCGTTATTATGCTGTTTTACTTTATCAATCAAAAAGATATTCAATTAAGTATGTCACGCGGGAGTATCCCTTATCCAAAGCTTTTCTAATGCGATGGAATAAAGTGTTTGATAGGACCAAAGAATCACTTCTCGACAAATCACATCGTCCTCATACTTCTCATCCCAATAGTCATGCCTCAGAAGAGATAAAGAAAATTGTTGATTTGATGCGACGTAATCCCAAGATTGGACTCAACGAATTGTTCTCAAGATTACGCACTTCAATTGGCTATACTCGTCATCCGTCGAGTCTTTATCGCTGGCTCTTAAGGCAAATGGTTACTACGAGATTGTTAAAATCAAGCAAACTCCCTATAAACCAAGCCCTATAAAACGCCTGAGGTATTAGGTGAAAAACGGCAAATTGATGTCAAATATGTTCCTAGAGAATGTAAGGCACAGCCAGGAAGTCATCAACGTTACTACCGATACACGATGATTGATGAAGCCAGTCGTGGACGATTCATCCATTCCTACTTAGAACAAAGTTCTTATTCCATGGTTGATTTTGTTAAACGGGCGATTGCTTACTTCGGTTATCAACCAAAGATCAATCAAAGTGATAATGGCTTTGAATTCACCCACAACAAGAACACTAAAATGATTCATCTATTCGATAATTTATGTATCGAACCAGGCATTGTACACAAGTTGATCAGACCCCGCGCCCCTCGTCACAATGGTAAAGTTGAACGCCGTCATCGCAATGACAACAATCGCTTCTACTCAACTCTTAAATTTTTATAACTACGCTGATTTAATTAAACAAATGAAGGCTTACTTGGTTCGGTCAAACAATATCTGTAGCTCTTCAATCGGGTGGCTCACAACTTTAGAAAAAAGAGACCAATTAATCAAGAAAGGAATGATTGTCTGAATGATATTATCAAATCACTCTTCTTTTTTTGAAGACTTTGGTCTTACATTGTTTACAACTTTACATATACAATACTTATCCCTTAATAATTCCAATTTTATCTCAAAATAATCTTATTTAAGTATTAAAAAAGCTGACTAATACATAATTAGATATCTCTACCATTATCCGACAAAAATACATTCATTATGATATTTAATGTATTTCTCCATATTAACGTTATAGTCAATATTGTATTCAACGTTATTGCTAATATTTAACTTTTGAGCATTTTCCTTACTAATTAACCTGGATAATTTTATTCTTCCGTCTTTAGTGAAAGTAATTAAACCACTATCAAACAACTTATCGTAAGTGGCACTCAGTAACAAACCATTATTAACATCAATTCGTTCTTGATTATTACAAATAGCCCAAGGTTTTATATGACTTGCTACAAGCACTTGTGAAAGGCTGATTTGAGTCATAATACATTGATGATTATATTTTTCTAGAAGTCTATCCCTGTATATCCCTTGACCTCTGCGAGCTTTAATAATTGTTTCCTTTTCAGTTGCTGTAATACTCATATCTTCTTTTATAGCAGCAACTTCTATTTCTTCTTGGATTCCCAAATCAGAGTTTAGGTACAAATAGCATCTGTATCTTTTTAACGCATTACTGTACATGTGCTTCCCCACAGAATCTTTTGTCTTAAAAGAAGGTGTGTTTAAAATTAAAGAAATTGCAAGATCCAATTCATTTAAATTCATTTCAAATAGAGATTTTGAAATAACACCCTCTTGTAGCATTTCTTTTGATGTTATTTCAAAGCCACTATAATAATGCTCAATTGTTCTTTGACTAAGTGGATCACCGTTTGCTTTTGTGGCTGTACCCAACCATTCAAGGAATGTCATATTTATCAGCTTTTCCTTTTTTATCATATTATACAACTTTTGTGTCATATTTTTCTCAAAATGGTCTCGTTTTATGCTTCCTAAAGATAAAGCTCTTATTGCTACAACTATAAAAAAGATGCTTAATTTTTCATCATTAGACACCTTTCAATTCTTTAATTTTCTTCAAAAACAAGCATTTTTACCCTATTTTTAGTGGTTTTCGGCTATTTTTTTTCAAGTAAAACAAACGTCTCGACGTGGCTCGACTTCACTCGTGTATGTATCCTCCTAACAAGGTCGGGAATATATCCTAAGCCGTATAGGGTTGGGAACATATCCTATTTCATTAACTGTATTCTTAGACTAGTTGCGAGTTCTTCAAAATAATCATTCATTTGAATAAAATCATCACCTAAAAGGTTTAAACAAATATCTTTACATTGATAGTTGGAAAGAGTGGCTACAATTGACAAAGAAAATTTGGCCCTTGATGTTCCAACATAGTAGAGGAGTCTTTCTTCCTGCTTGAGAAAAGTATCCTTATCTACATCAACAAGAACAATTGCATCGGCTTCGAGCCCTTTGTATTGCCGACATGTAAAAAATGGCAAAGTTAATTTTCCTATTTCTATTTTGTGACCTTTCACAAACGACAGAAGCGAAGAGGAGTTGTAAGCTTTGGCAGTCAATACAACAATATTCTTATATTGGTCACTTAATCTATCGATAATTCCAGCCAAATAACCTGTATCAATTTTATCAGTTAGGAACAACTCTGGAATTGTTCCTTGTGTAACATCTTCCTTCATTTTTGGTTCTTCTCCAATAGGAGCCATTGAAGCTTCGGCTATTTTTATAGTGTTTCGACAATTTTTATGTAACGTCAGTCTACATTCTGCATTAGAAATATAGGAAGGAATTTTTTTAGAATTGACAACCTGGTTTTTATCATAAAAAAGGTAAAAGCATCCTTCATTGAGTATCATCGCTTCTTGAAGTGATTCAAGTACGTTGATAGAGGCATTATCAGAAGTTTCCTGTCCAAAATCTTGTCCTTCGTCAACGATAATGGCTTTATATGGAAAAGACCCCGCCAAAACTTCTTTATCAATAATGTTTACTAGCGCTCCATAATCTGGTTTGGATGAATGGCAAAGCGAACAAGCCCAACTATCCAGAGTAAAATAATCAATATTTTTCTTTGCATAATTGCTTCTTAAGTAATCGCAAAGGGCTGTGTTGTAGCAAAGAAATAGAACTTTTAAAGCATTGCTACTTTCAGATTCTCTTCTTGCTTTTTCTAGTGCAATCATAGTTTTCCCAGTCCCAGCCGCTCCGGATATCACTGCTATTTTTTGTTCAGACAAAAAATCTAAGATATGTTGCTGTTCAATCAAAAGGCGATTCATTACTTCTGTTTTAGATTCATATTCCCAGTTTTTGCCAGGGACTAAACTCATTGTTGGTGCAAGAACATTGTTAATGATTATGTTTATCTCGCTTTTATTCCAAGATTCTTTTTCTTCCATGAGTTGTGTTGTTTCTGTTTGGACCACTTTCAATAATGCTTCTAAAGGCGATTTTAATGAGTCGCTAGATAAGATACACTGTTTTGGGCAATCTGGGCTCTTGGGCAAATTATTTACTTTTCCAACAGGTGTTTGTGGAAACCACACACAACTGAAAAACTTTTGTTTTAATGAAAGTGTCGAATAATTAGATGATTCTAAATATTTCTTAAGAATATACATATTGTCTCGTGATTGACGGAAAGGACCACCTCCACTCATTGGTCGCCCAGATTCATAAACCCATGTATAAGGTGGAATCTCTTCACCGTCAAAGTAGGATGTGGAATCAGTAAAACTCACTGAGCCACTTTTAACCTCTATAACGATGCATCCTACATTAGGAATCAAAACGATAAAATCAATCTCGGTTTCTTTTTTCTTGCCCAATTTGTTATTTTGAGGATCAAGAATATGAAGTGAATGAAGAACGTAACAATCCTGAGGTAATTCTTGAAGGGCTTTAAAAACTAAATCCTCGTGAGTATTTTCATCAAAAACAGGATTTGTTGGAATCATAATAGCCATAATTATTGAACTCCTTTCGACAATTCTTTTATGAATGCTATTGAATCAAAATCATCATTGCCAATAAATACTTTCCAATCACAAGAGTCTTTTAAACAGTTGTACATCTCTAAATCAGTTTTTCTAAGTAACAGCACTTTTCTCTCTGGCCAAATTAAAGCGGCTCTTGACTCAGTTCCTTTGATTTTAATGTTTATGGAAGCGTAATCTGGGAGTTGGTCAAGAGAAAGAGTAGATAAGCAGGTGAAAGTGGGATTCGAAACAAGTGCTTGTACCATCTTTAGTGCTTTTTCCCAAGAATCTGGTTTTAGTTTTGATGGAATGAATTGAAGGGTTCGTTTTGCTGTTTGAGTCGAACTTGTCTCAACTTCACCAGAATATTTTTCCAAGAAACATCGAGCTTTTTCATGGTCTAATAGTAAATGATACCTTTGATTCTGATATGTTTTCAGGCAACTATAGCAAGAGCCTGTGCAGTCACAATTCATGTCCTGGATGGCTTTATCAATCACTTTTTTCAAAATTTTGCCATCATCGAGCAAAATCCTTTTTACATGTCCTGCTCCACCAGGAACGTTATCATAAATCACAAATCGATAATTGGTTGACTCAATTGAATTATTAGCAATAAGACAACCAGACACATCATTTGGCTCAATATCTAATATTTTTGAGATAGAAGAAAGTAATGCATACAAAACAGAAATTCCTGTCGAGGTAACAAGACCAAGAACAGTATTCTCCGTTTCAAAAATCTCACCATCAAATAAAATTTGAATAATGTCGGTATTAAAAGTGTGAACTAATATTCTCTTATCCAAGTTATCAGATTTGCATTCACCGCCATTTGGCATTTTATGCTTGCAAGTCACAAAAGTCGCGGCACCGAATTGTAGTTTTTTTGTTTCCGCTGTATCCTTAACTTTCTTGCCGGATAAGTCTTCCTTATAGACTATGTCATGTCTGCCAAGAGCGTATCCACATGCTGGGCACACATAGAAAGGGTGCTCAGGAGGTGTTGTTACCATTATTTTATCGTTTTCCGTGGATATTATCGTAATATTCAATCCATTTAAACTATATTTGTGTTTAGCATTTTCGGTAAATGTTCCAACATATGAAGCCTGAGAGTGATATAACCTCTTCGGTCTTTTTGAAGGCACTTCTTTTGGAGAACCATCAGCGATCATACCAGCGCTTGGTTGAATTGCTTTAATCATATTGACCCCATCAAGCGTTTGGCCACAGCCTACACATGTTTGTCCTTTTTCTTGAACAACAAAGTTTGGGGTTTTGCAATTTGGATTCCCGCATTCGCAATAAAAACCTTCATCGAAATCAACTTTTCCAGAACGAATAACTTTCGCTATATATCTTGGGGTAAACATCATTTTGTCAGCAATAACCTGGCATCCTGGCGCATATTCGCTAATTGCCTGTGACATATCTCGGCTCAAAGATAATCCAGAATCAGTTTTTGTTGGGAGTTTTAACTCGACAGTATCAACAGGAAATCCGTACTTAGGAAGAACGTTTGCACCAACAAGAAAATCAATAAGTTGCTGCCCAGAAAGAAAACTCGTTTTCCTTTGAATTGCTTCGCATTCTTTTTGTTCTTTATCCGTAAGCAAACGGTTCTCTTGAATAACTCTAGAAGTAATATCAAGATATTGCGTCATAAGTTCTTTCTTAGTTTGCAAAAAGGAAATGACAGCACATTCTAGCCTTCCATTTTTTCCAACCAGTTCTTCTACCCAGTTGTCTTCGCTAGACAAATCGTTTCCATATAAAGAAATCTTATATTGGTTTTCCAAGGAAAGGCCAAAAGAATCTCTCAATAGAACGGTTAATTCCTCAGGTTTTTGAGAAATAATCTGCTTGAGCGTTTCGTATCCGGTTAGTGTGCTGTTTGGAAGTTTGGAAACAAAACAGCCAACATTGTTCATCTTCTTTTCATGATCAAAAAACTCCGGATGAATTCTGAAAAAATAAGATAGTACCACCGAGAAAATGTGCCGGAATACTATTTTTTTGTTATTTTCTTTTATCAAAGGCGGTTCTATTTTCCCACTAATCATATCTAGGGGTCTTTCATAATAGTCAAAATCATGGGAAGAAAGTTTGGCATAAGTTAAAGCAAAAGCAGAAGAATCTTTAGATCTTCCGGCGCGACCAGCTCTTTGAATATAATTCGCTGCAGTCGGTGGCATATCACGAAGAAACACTGTTTCAAGATGCCCTAAATTAACGCCCATTTCAAAAGTAGTAGAACACGACAAGGCATTGATTAAGTTATTCCTAAACTGTTCTTGATAATTAGCTCCTTTTTTACGATTAAGTTGGGCGGTATGCTCTTCAATGAGAAGTTTGCGTAAATAATCCGTTTCGTACACATGATAATAGTAATCATCGTCAAAAAGACTAGACAAATCGCTTGTCTCATATAGATGCCCATTGCAGTTCTTAATTTGGCAAGAGCCATTAATATCGTTAACAAAAACATGCTTACACTTATCACAAACATACCAATGAGCATCTTTGTGGCCCGAGACAATTATTCCTATGCTGTCTCTCGGAAGTGCATATGCACCGTTATATCCAATAGGTTTTGCGTGGTATTCTCTTTGGGTATTTACTATATATTCATTCCAGATATATTTCAAAAACTCATTTGCTTTAAAGCCATCACAATGGAGCATATTCATAACTAGAAATTGTCTATTTGAACGCTTCCATTTATCACTCTTTCCCTCCAAGTTTTGAGGAATCCAACTTTGATTATGAACACCTACACCTGCTGTTTTTTGTTCTAACATACCATTTTGAACATCCGATCTAAAAACGTACTGCCTTACGAACGAATCTATATTCAAATCACTATGAATAATCGCACCACCACGTACAAAAGACATTATTAGTGTTGACAAAAACGCTTCCACATTTTTGGATTCAGTTGTTGGAAGATATTTATTCTTAATATCGAGAATCATTTCGTTAGTAATACCGAGGTATACAAATTGGAAAAAGCCTAATGATTGAAGATAATTGGGGCGATTTTGCCCAACTAATTGATCCAAAATAATCATCCATGAATAGTTTTCAGATAGGTTTTTCAATTCAAGGGGATTGTCGTTATCTAACAATGTGCTTGAAAAACTGTGATTAGCCAAGAAAAAATTAGTAAGTCCTTTTGCCAGACTATCCAAAGTCACGTAGCCTTTTTCGTGGGCTTTAATGTCATCAGAAATACTACGAATGTATTGTACTAGACCACGTCTTGTAATAAATGTGTTGTATGTCCTATCTTCATACGAAGCAAAATATGCCGCTTCCGAACGAGAATCAGAAAAACATAAGAATTGTTTCCCTCCAACAAATGTTCTCGTCATTCCATTTTCCTTAATTTCAACTTTCTTAGGTGGAAGGGATTCAAATAAGGACATTCCTAAAACTGAAGTGGCACCATCACCGCCAACATAAAACCCAGAGTAATGACCATTAGAGCAAAACAGGCACTTGTCTGTATCATCAATTTCTTTTAACTTAATCATGTCTTCTTCAGGATGTCCGCAGTGAGGTTTCCCTAATTCCCCAGCAACTATTTGTCCACAATGTGGGCATAACCAGTATCCTTTTAAGCCTGATTTTTTCTTTGCTGGTTTCTCATCTGACACTTCATCATTGTCTTCGACAATCTCCTCAATTTCACCATAATCAATATCTTCATCATCTTCATTGTCAACTCTAACTATATGAAAGAATTGTGGGTCATCTCTATTGACATTTCCCAATTCAAATGGCGAATTTTGCATCACCAAATAGTCTTTTTTATCAACGCTTGATTTCACTATTTGCCCAATAATTGCAATATCGCCACACGAGTTGCACCTTGCTATCTCAAATACGCAATCACTCTTACTATCTGAATTAACAATATGAGACTTTCTTTCTAAGAAAAGATGCTTTTCTTTTGTGAAAGTTGCATATGCTCCTTCAAGTGCCCTGACAAAGAAATGATAATGAATGTCGACAAGAGGCTGACCAGAACGTGAAGATTTTGAACACACAAAGAGAAAAGCTATCGCATCATCTTCGTCAAGGCAAATCAAGTCTGCTAATTTTTGAAGAGAGATAGGCTTGGAATATGCTAACCGTAGCAAACAATATTCACGACTATCATTGCAAACACGATACAGGTTTTCATCAGGACTCACTTGAGAATCATAAGATAATCCGTATTTCCTAAAAATGTTTGGTATTTCGTCAACTATTTCGTTAACTGCTAATTCTGTCCAAATTGTCTTTTGGAGCACCAATGAGTTTTCCAATGAAATGTCTGGCTTTTCTCTATCCCCAAAAATAATGCTTTCCAATTCAAAGTGTTCGTTGGTCAATCCTTCAGCGAATTTTACTATGTCTTGTTCGGAATGTCCCTTTTGTCCAAGAGTTGCGCTCGTCAGAATATATTGTATTCCTGTCTGCGCTTTCCCAACTCGTGCTCTGAGTTTCCTTAAAAGCATAGATGTTTCCATACCGGTAGCACCACGATAAACATGTGATTCATCAAGTACAATGCATCTAAGATCGGCACCTACAAAAATTTGACTGTAGTCCGATCGGAGAAGAAGATATTCAAGCATCACATAATTAGTAATCAGAATATCGGGTGGATTATCATACATCTCTGAACGTGAAAATTTTTCATTAGGAAGGCCTTGTTGAAGCTCTTTGTATTTTTCATTTAGATGTGCTTCTTTGTATTTTGCAATAGCACTATTTTTATTGGTTTCAGTATCTCCAGTGAATACGCCAAAAGTAATGTCGGGATAAAACATAAGTATTTCTCGAATTCTATTAATTTGGTCATTTGCCAAAGCATTCATTGGATAAATAAGAATGATTTTTATTCCGGATGTTTTATCAACTGTCATCTCTCGGTCTTTAAAGAGAACATCTAAAATAGGGTAAAGAAAACTCTCAGTTTTTCCTGAACCGGTCCCAGTAGTAATTACAACATTGTGTTTAGATACTGCCTCGCGTAATGCTTTTTCCTGATGAAGAAAAAGAGGTCGATCAAGCGGAACTACTCGTGTATAAGTGCTCGGCTTCCCTTGTTCCAAGAGTCTAAATCGATCAGAAATCAAGCCTTCATTTATCAAATCGTTTAATGTACATCCTTTTTTAAATGCATCGTTAATATCTACAAAAGGTCCTTTCGATATTAGGTGCTCAAGATGATATTTAAATTGATTATTAAAGTCTTCATTGCATGTTTTAAAGGAAGTACATAAATACCTTATAAAATCTGATTTAATTTTCTTCGAAGCTTGTGAAGGGTTAAACATAATACGACCTCATTCTTTCTTTGTATATATTGATAAACAATCAATAAAGCGCTTCCCATCAACTGTTTCATGAGAAACCATTCTATTACTCTTATCCATAGAATAATCACATATTTTGTCGTTAAGTTCATATCTTAAAGAACAAATATTGTTGTTTCCGTTTGCAATAAAAAACGCTTTTTCTCTCTTTTTTGATGAAGGTATATGGAGATAACAGGAATACGTTGGCCCAAATCCATCATCTCCAACATAAGCAATGTCGGTCAAAAATAAACCATTAATCTTTATTCGAGAGATCTTCGTAATGTATACTGTTGAGACATTAGAAAAGCGAATAGTGTTCATGTCTCCTACTTCAATATTTTCCTTCCACAAGACTCTTTTCATCGTGTGATCAAAATAAGACAATGTAACTTCGTATTCGTCTGAATCGATATACTCTAGTTCACATCTCTCGAGAGCCATTTTCCCACATAATGTGATTGGCTTTTTATTTGGATTATTTGAAGATTGAAAGCAAATCTCAAAAGTAACGTTTTTATCACCCTCAAAATTGTTTTGAAGGTCGACAATGACACTATTTTCATTCAATAGCAAAAACGAAGAGTAGTTCTCGTCAATCAAATAATACTCATCAGTTGAAGCAAATAAATCTAATCGTTGCTCAACGCCATCAACAATAGCCAACGCATAAACATCGTTATTATTTACAATTGCGTCATGACCGCTTGAAGAAAATAAGAACTTCCCAAAATAGAACTCTTTCTTGCTCTGACTTTTTTCAATTTCGATTGATCCACAAAAAACTCTAATATTTTCTAATGATGAAGAAATAATAATTAAATCATTTGATTGGAAATACTCTTTTAGTAATGGCAGATTACTATCAAGTGGATGATTCCTACTTATTTGTTCATTTATTCTCCAAGAGAAATAGGGAAGCGTTATTACAAAATCTCCAGAAGGAGTTGAAATAAAGTCATCAAAAGAATCTGATGAAGATACATGTGAATAATTACACCCAAAAAAGTTTATTTCTGTTTTAACTGGCTTGTCAGATAAATAATACGGGTCAGAACAAACGACTTCCAAAGAAGGAATAACTGCGATATTTTCTTCAAACATCGTTTTATCATTGACTATATCTTTAATAACTAGAGTAAAAGCTGAAATCCCTTGTTCCTGACATTTGATGATTTCTTCATTCAGACTCGCTATATAAACTCCACCATCGCTAATTTCATTTATAAGAGGCTTGCTGTTAATTAGTGACAAATCATTTGCATAGAATTGAATATCAAGGTGAGAAGCAACAACAGCATCATCTGACTTAATTATTAGTTTTTCAAGTTTCTTGTAAACGTTATAAATAAGGCCACTCCGTGAAAATGAAATCATCGGAAGCCTATCGCTTGTAAACTCGTCAAACAAAAAATGAGATCCGCTCTCTTTTTTGCCAAAGAAGACATATGTACCGTTATAAGAAATTCTGTCACCGTCATTCAAGTCAAAAGCAACCATTGTTTCATTGATTTTGCACGGAACTGAAGAAGAATGAACGTTCAGTTTAATGATAAAATCCATTGGGAAAACTATGTGGTATTGACCAGGAGAAACGGTTTTTTGTTTTATCTCCGACTCTTCATTAAAGACTATAAAGTTCCTAAATAACGTTTTCTTTGAATCATAACAAATATTCTCATTATCGAATTGAACCATTACTCTAAAATCAAAAGATGAAGGACATAGATCTAAATACTCCGAGATTGGTAAATATATCTCAGGAAGAACATGTTTGTAATCTTCGCCATAGCATTCGTATTCTTCATTCAATAATTCGTTCTCTACTCCATTAATATTTATGGTCAAAACAATATGAGCTTTTCCATATTGCTGGTCTTCTTTATATAGACGAACCTTGGGGATATAGAGAAACACTTGTCCATTTGTCAGGACAAAGAAAGCGCGTATACGTTGAATATCGTCGATGGTATCCCTTGATTTTCGTATGGGTTTATCTATTGGAAAACGATACGATGCAATTAATTGTGGAACAGTTGAATTGCAGAGTTTCCCTAGATAGCCTTCTTCATCTGAAACATCTGATCTATGCTGATATATGTAATCAATATATGTAAGAATTCTTGAAAGCATTTTAGATACGCCATTTGCATCTTGAGAAAACGCATATCGCAAACCGGCTCTAATAGAATATGTTGATGATTCAAAAACAAAATCGGTATCGAAGTCAACGCCTTTATAGTGACTGTTCAACGATTTGATGATGGCTTTGCAGATTTCTAGATTAGTTTCGGTGGCAAAATAAGTTAAATCAAAGACATTTTCGTCTGTGAACAAAGACCATGCTAACCTAATGAATGCCTTAACAGAAACTTGTGGTGAATATGCTTGATACGAAAGGGATTCCACATAACAATGCGAACTAGATGATTCAAAAAAAGGCCTTCCGTAACTAGTTAAGCATTTTCCTAATGCAGGCAATTGAGTTTTATAATCAGGTTTAATTCCTATTTCTGGTTGAATTCTATCCCAAAATCCGCTACCCGACCAATCTCCTTGATAATTTTTCACAACGACTACAAGAAAAACTAGAACAAAATCTCTAGTCTCGCAAGACCAGCAACTTGCTGATGGCTGAGTAGTCATTATTCGATTGTAAATCTCTTTTAACTTGGCTTTTTCTTCATCGCTAAAAATAATATCACCAATTTGTCTGCCATCATCAATAACAGCACCTAAAACTTTGTTATAAAGAGTTGGATATTCATCCTTCAAATTCATCAATGTTTCCCCGCTTACGAAACGAACTTATCAGAAAGCATTAAAAATACTTTCTTCTATCTATTTATTAATGATAGCACGATAGACACTTTATTTTGAAAACAAAGCAGAAGAAATCGCCGATAAGACTATAACATTAACCGAATTCCCGAACTGTTTGTATGCGGCGTGAAGGTCAATATCTGGAATGAATGAATCAGGAAAACTTTGAAGCCTAGCGCATTCCCTGATGGACAATCTTCTTCTATATTTTCCAAAACTGAAGATGGAAAGATTGTCATTAACGAAAGTGAAGCCACAATCGTTTGAGAGATATTTAGACTCTACACCACCGGAACCGGGCCAACGGAAATATGCCGTATCATGGAAATGCGTCACTACCTTACTGGAGCAGGAAAGAAAGAATGGCATCTATCCACCATTCAAGGAATCATTAGAAACGAGAAATATGTTGGTGATTTGGTTCAGCAAAAGACCTACACCATCGACTTCTTATCTCATAAAAGAATCAAGAACAAAGGTAATAAAACCAAATATGAATCCAAAGGTGTTATTCCTGCCATTATCGATAGGGAGACATTTGACTTAGCCCAGTCCATCATCGAGAAAAGAAGAAAAGGTGTCTTGGATAATAATGAAGAAACTAATTCTAGGTACCTTACTCGTTACCCTCTTTCTGGAAAGCTCATCTGCTTTAAGTGTGGAGAGACTCTTAAACGCCGCTACTGGAATTACACTAAGCCATGCCAAAGAACCATTATGCTTTGTAACGGCTTCATCCAAGGCAAAAAGAAATGTAATTCTAAAGGAGTCGTTCTAGATGTCATAGAAGAGGCAATAAGAGACGCAATTAGGAAATTCGTTGATTTAGTGTCAGTCCACCACTCCGGCATCAAACACAATGATAATAGCGAGTGTATGAGTCTTCTTGACGAGGTGACCGCTATCAAAGGCAATCTGGAAAAGTTGATTGAAAGACAGCTGAACGCTCGTTCCGATTTCAAGAGAAATGCTTTAGATAAGAAATATGAAGAATATAGCGAAATATTGGAAAATAAGTCAGTTTTGCTGAATAAACTGCAGAATAAACAAAAAGACATCTCGCTAGAAAGAGACCGAATCGACACGCTTATTGACTTCCTAGATTCCGATTCTAAGGAACTCACTGACGAGGTTATTGATGCATTCCTAACTAGAATCATTATCATAGACAATCAACATATGGCTATTATTGTTGCAAAAGACAAGTCAGTCACTGGTGAGCAGATTGCCTCTAATAGAAAAGACATCGCCCAAATGAACGGTGTCCTTGATGGCGATGTCGAGATTCGTATAGGAATCAAAGTCTATAAGATGAGTTATAAGGTTGTGGTAATCTAACTACTTTCTTCTAAAAGAAATCTCTTGATACGGAAGTTCACTACTCAAGCAAATATCGTCACCATAAATCTCTTTTAACTGTTCAATAGTCAGCAACTCTTTAGCAGGTCCAAAATTAAGAATTTTCCCATCTTTTAGAAGAAATACTTCTGCATCAAGAAATAAGGCTTGATTAGGATTGTGGGTGGAAAGAATAATAGCTTTCTTTTCTTGTTCAGCCATTTCAATAAGTTTCGACATAACAAGATTCTGATTCTTAAGGTCAAGTGCAGAGGTCGGTTCATCCATCAAAATTGTGTTGGATGATTGGATGAAAGCACCACAGATGGATATAAGTTGCCTCTCTCCGCCACTGACTTCGCCAAGCTTCTTTTTAAGAAAGCGTTCAATTCCAAACTTCTTTGCATATTCAACAACAAAATTAAAGTCGCTTTCTTTTGGTTCTTCATAGAATTTCAACTGGCTCGCCAAAGCAAATGACAAGTAATCTTTAACTAGGTAATCATCGATCTTGTTTGTAAGCTGAGATACATACGAGAAGAATTTGGCTCTCTCTTTATACGGAATCATTTCTAGAGGCTTGCCATCGTATTCGATGGTTCCTGATTGTGGTTTAAGTAGACCAACAAGCAATTTGATAAGTGTGGTTTTTCCACAGCCATTAAGCCCAAGCAAGACATAGACTTTTCCGGGTTTGAGTTCAAAGGAAATGTCATCTATGACTTCAGTACTTTTATCATAACTAAACGATAGATTCTTAACGTTAATCACGACCAAACACCTCCTTCTTTCTAACAATAAGGAGTATCACAAACACGATAGAGCCAAACGCTCCTGTGATTGCACTTAGTGGTATCTCACCACCAGTGAATGATCTCGAAACAATATCAGTAATAATCATGAAAGCCCCACCGAAGGTTATACAAAGTGGGATTGACCTAGCAGTATTCCTTCCAGATATCAGTCTAACGATATGTGGAATGACTAAGCCTATCCAAGAGATAGAACCTGCACAAGCGACGCTAGAAGCAGTCAACAAAGTTGCAATGCCAATTATTAGGTAGCGATACAACTTGTAGTTAATGCCTTTTGTTTGTGCTTCTTCTTTGCCGAGAGCGACCACATTTATTCTCCAAGAGATGCAAAGAACAATAATTATTGAAACTCCGACTATTCCAAGTAAGACATATGCTTTGGTCATGGTGGAATTAGCGAATGAACCCATAAGCCAATAGGTAATACTGGCTAGTGTGGTTTCGGGATCTGCTGTGTACTTGATAATTGCCATGATGGAAGACATGAATCCACCAACGATAAGCCCACCAAGAACAAGACTCATTGATGATGTTTTATTGAATAAGCGGCCAACAATAACAGTAAGAAATACTGTAATCACACCAACAGCAAAGGCACTCAAACTAACTAATGCACTTCCTGCGCCAAGTAAGATGGCAAAAGCAGCACCAACGCTCGCTCCATTAGAGACTCCGAGAAGACCCGGTGATACTAATTTATTTTGAAATGTCTCTTGATAAAGAAGACCAGAAACACTTAGTGCAATTCCGGTTAAACCCGCGACTATTGTTCTTGGCAATCTTAGATTAAGTATCACGCTTCGCTGAGTATCAAAGGCAGGATCATTGGTGAATAAGGCTTTGAAAAACTCATCGATTGGCATGGAATATCTTCCTACCATTAGCGCCACAACAAACAGAACGAAAAATATCAGAAGGCTGATGAAGAAAAATAACAGGGTTCTTTTCTTAATTTTGTCTTTCATGCTAGGTTGTTACCTTCAGCATCTTTGCCAGAAAACATATATTCAATTTGTTGATTGGTTAATTCAGTTCCGAAATAATCTTTGATTAAACCTATGGCCATCGTCTTGGCATCGTAGGAACAAATCGATGGGAATAACTTATTGGCTTGGTCATAAAAGAATACTGGTGTCATTGCAGATAGCTGCTCAAACATCGTAAAACCGGTCGGAATCGTATAAAGGCTATTCGATTTAACGGCATTTAAGTTTAGATATGGCTCAGTGGTTTTTATGGTTTCTACCAATGTATTTTGATAGATTCCACCAAAGACAAAGACATCCGGATTCTCAGAAACGATTTCTTCAGCAGATGGAGTATTGGTATCCATTCTTGAACCAACAAAATCAAATCCCATGGTTCGATAAGCAAACTCGGTAAATGAGCCAACTTGATCGGTGTATCCAATGCCCTTATTCTTATCGCCACGAACATAGAACAAAGATTTGGATTCTTTAACGTCTTTTATATCGTCTTTGACCGTATCGATAGCGGTCTGCACTTTTTCTTTCCAAGCATCAGCTTTTGCCTTAACTGATTCATAATCCCAAATCTTTGTGACTAAATCGGCAAAGAAATAGACATAGTTGTCAAAAGAAGGATTACCATATAGCGAAACGTTTAAGGCTTTGATTCCATGCTCTTTTAAGCCGTCTGCTATGTATTTTTCTGGAGCAAAGACTAAATCAACTCCTCTTGAAAGGAATGTCTCATAGCCTTCTTCGTATTTATAGCGATATTCGTTTTTGCTTTGTGGGTAAATGGTCTCAACCCAAGGATTGCTGTAGATGGATTTATAAGCACCATCAATCTTCTCTCCAAGGCCAAAAGCAATGAGCAGGTCATATGTCGTTCTTGAAACGCATGCCACCTTGCTAGGATTTTTCTTTATTTCAATTGTTTCACCAAGCATATCGGTGACTGAGATTGTATTCCTATTTGAACCGCCTCCTGAACATCCAGAGAGAATTAAAGATGCTAGGATAGTTACTAATAAACAAGTTTTGTTTTTCATTAAAAACCTCCATGTTGAGGGCAATTAACTCATAAAGCTCATGCCTTCACATAGAGGTGAATTTGACAATGTTGCGATATAAGCAATTGGCAAGTAGATATTGGTCTGTCAAATCCGATATCTATCATGCCGCCAATTAAGGTGCCCTATCTTTCTTTTTAATCTATCACTTTTACCATCGAAAATCTATCGCCCATAATTTCTAGATTCTCAATATCGTTAATCTTTTTTTCTAAGGCAAGAAACTATAAGCAAGCCTATTAATCCGAGAAATAAACCACCAAAGAACCATCCGACCACGCTCCTTCCTTTATAACTGGCTATGATAGGACAAGCAATCATGCTGATTACTGTATTGATAACTCCAATAACGATTAATGCTGTATCCATTGTCTACCTCCACAAATGACATTACAGCAAAAGTTTTTAGCGTAGTGATTCTGTCCCAAAATCGGTAACAAAAAAGAGGAATACTCCTCGATTACTCGATTTGTATTCCGCTTATGTCAAGCAGCTTGCACATTCTAACAATCGACTCAAAATCGCTATTGTGGTTGATAAGACGATTGAGAGTTTTTCGTGTACCACCGAACTCTTTTGCGAATCGTTCTTGGCTACCATACTTGTTTTTGATGCGCCACTTGATTTCTTCCATCAATGAGTTGGAAGAGTAAATGCCAGAGTTTAAGTTCATTAGCAGTACCTCCTCCACTGTTTGTTTCCAAACTCAGAGATACCTACTGGCTCTTACATTATATCATTGCCTAGCATCAATAATCAGTTTCTGCATAAAGCCAATCGATAGATTTAATTCATCTTCAGTTGGCTCTTTTCCATCCTTTGGATGATGGAAATAATTTCGAATATAGGAAGGAAGAGTTCTATAGGTGAACGTCTCTTCTTTGAAGGTTCCATCTTTTTGTTTGAAACTTTTCACATCAACCCACTTCTTAAAGTATTCCGGTTTATTTAAAGGATTGTCTCTAATAATTTTATCAATCTTTAGCGTGCTATCAGTCCCAACCAATAATCCATAATACGAATATAGTTGATCATGGTAATCATAGGTTGGAATGTTGAAAACAACATAATCTAATTCAGCAAAGGTAGTCTTTGGAAGAGTAAGCAGATTCTGGTTGATAGGTTCTGCTTTAATCATGCCTTTTTCTTTAGAAAACCTAATGATCAAAACATCTTCCATTCCTAACAATGACTCAAGTATCTTTTCCGAGTGTGTGGCAATAAACATTTGAGGAGTCTCTCCATCTTGCCCTTCCATCATCTCTTTAAAGAATCTAATGATGTTCTTCTGCCATCTAGGATGTAGCGATGTCTCAGGCTCGTCAAATAAGACATAATCTGTACCTGCCACTATCTTTTGGAGAACACTAAGTTTCAGCAAGATTTCTTGTTGACCAGATGAGAACTGAGTTAAATCGACCTCGCTCTTTGAGCCGTCGATTAATTTCAAAGCCTCTCCGCCACATTTGAGTCCATCAATCTTCTTATCCAAGTAAGCGTTAATAATAACTGGGTCGTTGAAAAGAGTAAGAATGCCTTTGCCTCTATTTAACGTGTTGATATTGACGTTTCTTCGCATCCCATATGGCATTTTGCCACCAACCAAATCGGAATTGCTGTCGATAGGAAAGGGACTTGAACCACCGCTAATCTTTGCTACTAGTTCGTTTTGAGAGATGGTGTAGAGCGAGTTTTGTCTTAAGAATAAAGGATGAAATCCAAGGTCGCCAACCAAGTCATATCTACTTTGTTTATTATCAATAAATTGAGACTTATTGTAATTAAAAAGTTCATTTAGTAAGGTTGTCTTCCCACAACCATTTTCGCCAACGAAAACAATAATTTGATATGGCTCTTGCGTTTTCGGATTAATAAAAGAAAGAGACAAGTCTCCTAATATTGGATGTTTTTCGATTTTGATTTGTTCTAACTTCATATTTTTCGCTCCCTATTATTATACATAATCAATTTTGATAAGTGAATTCTGTTCCACAAAAGGTTACAATCTCAGAATTGCAGTTCGTCATTACTGCCGATATGTTCCCAACCGTGACGTGCAAAAAGATATCTAATCTATTACATGAGTCCACGTAATAGGGAAAATGTCTTGTAAATTAGTCTCAGATAAAGAAAGAACCACTTTCTAATGAAAATGGCTCATATTAGAAAACACTGATTGTATCTATATTATTTGTTACTTCTTTAAGGATAAACAAACGACCGTCTCGACGTGAAAGGTCTGAGGAAACATATCTACTGGAGTAATTGATTCTATTTTATAACTTTTAATTAAAGTAGCAATATCTCGTGCCAGAGTTGCCGGATCACAACTCACATATATTATTTTATTTGGTTTCGCGGCTAAAACACTCGAAAGAAATTTTTCATCCGCGCCTTTACGGGGAGGGTCCATAAAAAGCACATCAAGTTTCTTGCCACTTTTAACAAAGTCAAGCATAAACTCTCCGGCATCATCGACATAAAATGAGGCATTGTTAATGTCATTACGCCGAGCGTTATTCTTTGCATCGATAATCGCTTCTTTAACAATTTCAACCCCGATAACTTCCTTGGCTTTTTTAGCCGCAATTAAAGAGATGGTTCCGATGCCACAGTAGGCATCTAGAACCACTTCCTCACCGGTTAATTGAGCTTTTTCAATTGCTATTGAATATAACTTTTCGGTTTGAAGAGGATTTACTTGATAAAACGATTTGGCGGAAATCCGATAACGAACACCTAAAATATCGTCCTTAATAAAGCCCGGGCCAAAAAGAACATTATCTTGATTGCCTAAAATAACATTTGTATCGCGCTTATTAACATTTTGAACAATGGTGCTAATCTCTGGATGAGCCTTTTTCAACGCTTTAACAAAATTACCTCGGCTTGGAAAACTATCCGCATTGGTAATAATTACTACCATCACTTCGGGGTAATGAAAAGAAGTGCGAATAAGAACATGACGAATGATTCCTTCCCGAGTGTCTTCGTTATAAGGGAGAATTTTCATTGAGGTCATTAAGCCCTTAATTGTCGTTAATATTCCCGAAGCCTTTTTGTCTTCAATTACGCACTTATCAATAGCGATAATATCGTGACTCTTGGCCCGATAAAAGCCACTGATGAGTCTTCCCTTGCGGTCTAGTCCTAACGGCATCTGGGTCTTATTGCGATAAAAGTATGGCTCATCCATACCCACACAATCTTCAACCGGAAAATTAATCCGCGCGATATTGTGAAAGGCGTTGATCACTTTTTCCTTTTTAAATTCTAACTGCTTTTGATAATTTAAGTTTTGAAACGAACAGCCCCCACAGGCGGTCGCCACCGGACAGAGCGGAGTAATCCGATTTTGAGAAAGCAAAGTGATTTTCCTTATCTTCGCATAGTTGGCTTTCATCGAAACAAAGGTAACCTCTACCTCGGCTTCTTCGCCTTTAATCAGGCCATTAACAAAAAAGCTCAGGCCTTCTTTGGTATCAAGGATGCCCAAGCCGTCGTAAGTATAGCCGTGGCAGACACCATGAAATAAAGAACCGACTCGAATATTACTCATCTTTTCTTTCATTGGATACGCCCCTCTTTACTTATTTTTTATTTGTCATTAAATCTTTAATAAAATTAACTTCCACTTCCACATCTAACCGTGGGAATAAAGGCTCGATTTTTTCCACTTTTTCACCGCCCAATATCCCAAAAGTACGAACGTGTTCATATTTACGTTTCTCTTCACTGACGCCTAAGGCATCAAAGAGTTTTTTCGGAGCATGCGTTAAAACCGGCTGCAGGAGAATACCCGCTTCATAAAGAACATTGGCTAAATGATTCATCGCGCTTGCCAACTGCTTTTCTTCCCCATTTTTCTTTAGATTCCAAGGCTCGGTATTATCAATGTATTTATTCGCCGCGCTGATGAGTTTGAAGACGCCCACAAATGCATCGGTGATTTTTAGATCTGCTAAAAGCGTCTCGTATTCTTTAACTGTAAATTCGGCCAATTCACGCAAATCTTTATCAAAAGGGGTAACATCGCCCTTATATTCTGGGATAACCCCATCAAAGTACTTGATAATCATCGCAATCGTCCGATTGAGAAGATTGCCAAAATCATTGGCTAAATCAACGTTAATTCTTTCGACAAATTGTTCCGGCGTAAATTGACCATCACTGCCGAAAGTTGTCTCGCGAACAAGATAATAACGAACTGCATCCACCCCATATCTTTCTAATAACGGATATGGATCGACCACATTGCCCTTGGACTTGCTCATCTTGCCATCTTTCATCATCAATAGGCCATGGACAAATTCCCGGTCGGGAAGCCTTAATCCTTCGCTCATCAAAAACATCGGCCAATAGATTGTATGAAACCGGGTAATGTCCGCACCGATAACATGAATGATTTCCGTGTTTTCATCCGCCCAAAACTTTTTAAAGAGGGCATCGTTATCGCTATCATATCCGAGCGCTGTAATATAATTGGTCAAAGCATCCAGCCAAACATAGACAACGTGATCTGGATTCTCTAAAACGGGGATTCCCCATTTAAATGATGTCCGCGAAACGCTCAGATCCTCCAGGCCGGGTTTAATGAATGTATTGATCATTTCATTTTTCCGACTTTCGGGAGTAATAAACTTAGGATTTTCATCGTAGAACTTTAATAGGCGGTCGAGATATTTACCCGTCCGGAAGAAGTAAGCCGGTTCACTGTCACGGGCAACCGGCCGACCGCAATCGGGACAAAGATGATTCGGCCCTACCTGGGTATCTGTCCAAAAAGCCTCGCAATGAGTGCAGTACCAGCCCTCATATCTGCTTAAATAAATATCGTCCCGCTTAATCATCCGCGAGAAGATTCTCTGCACCACTTCATAATGCCGTTTCTCCGTGGTACGGATAAAATCATCATTGGTAATTTCAAGGGCGGACCATAACTTATGGAAACCAACCACGATACCATCGACAAATTCCTGAGGAGTTTTACCCGCTATTTGGGCATTCTTTTCAATTTTTTGCCCATGTTCGTCCGCTCCCGTCAAAAAGTAGGTTTCATAACCTTGCATTCTCCGAAACCGGGCATATACATCACAAAGCGTCGTGCAGTAAGCATGACCGATGTGGAGTTTGGCGCTGGGGTAATAAATCGGGGTTGTAATGTAAAATTTGTTCTTCATGGTTCAATCTCCTTTAAAGAATAGAAAAAACCGCCATCAAATCGATGGCGGCGTTCCGTTTACTTTTTTAATCCGTATTTCTTGTTGAAACGATCAACACGGCCATCAGCCTGGGTAAAGCGTTGTTTACCGGTGTAGAACGGATGGCAATTCGAGCATGTATCAACCTTGATTTCTTTGAGGGTTGAACCGGTTTCGAAGGTGCTACCACAAGTAACGCATGTTACTGTGCACCGATGATATTCGGGGTGAATTCCTTTTTTCATAAGACTATCTCCTTCCGCCTTGAGCCTCTTTTGAGCCCAAAGAAAGTATCGCTAGAAAATATTACCATTAACAAAGTTAATACGCAACCATTTTAATGCTGTTTTCGTTTTATTTTGGCTACCATTTTAATAATTTTCCCAAGTGGCGTAAAAGTCCCAACCAGGGGCCATATAATTGAAGACTTACTAAGCTCGATAGTTAGTGATGAAATCTCTTAGACCGGCATTTATTAATAGCAGCCATTTATCGGCAAATTCCGGAGCGCTAAATCTATATCGTCCCCCTACCCATTCGTTAACCAAATAGGCAAAGGCGGATGCCAAATAGTCGCTTATATAGCGTTGATCATTATATAGTACTCTTTTCCCCGCAAGATAAGCTTTGGACAGAATGTCAATTTGCTTCTCGATAATAATATCAAACATATGCTTTAGTTTTTGCTGCTGCGCAAGCGGAAACACATTGGCATAAAACTCCTTATTCTTATTCAAATAAACGGCTAAAGAATGCATTCTCTTTTGATAATTATCTTTATCCATTTGATAAATGATTTCTTCCATTATTTCCTGCTGAAAAATAGTTGCCACTAAATCCTGCTTGCTAGGGAAAATTTTATAAAAAGCATATTTTGAAAGTTTAACCTCATTTAGAATACTCTCAAGGGTAACTTCCCGATATTTTTTGGTTTTTAGCAATTTCTTAAATGCTTCAATTATATTGGCCTTATTATCTTCTAAAGACAGCATATTATCAGCCTTTTCTTGGTATCGGCAACAGCATGCGGGTTTGTTTTTTATATGTGGCAAAATCGTTTTTATAAGTTGCCATATGATTTTCCGCCATTGGGACAGAGATAAAAACAAACATAAGGTTATTTGCTATCGCTCCCACTCCAGTCCAATAAAGGGAAGGAGCCATGGCAACCGCGATAAAAAATAATCCCCACCAAAACAAAATTTCACCTAAATAGTTAGGGTGGCGAGAATGCTTCCATAGACCAACATTAATAATTTCATCCTTACTTTGCCGAATCTTTTGAAAGTGGTGCATAGCGATGTCGCTATGAATTTCTAAGTAGATACCGAAGATGGAAACAAAGGCGCCAATAAGTGCCAACGGATTAAACGCCAAATTGTTAGTAATTAAATAAATAAACGGAAGCATCGCCAAATAGACAATTAAAGTTGGTGTTAAGTGAATCCCTAAAAAATTAACGGCAAAATAAAGTTTGCCACTTTTCTTTTTCAGTTCGTCATATCGCCAATCCTGATGGGTAAGGTTTTTAAACGTTATTATCCAGTTGATTGTTAGTCGCAGTCCCCAAATCCAAATAATAGCTAAGGTGAGAAGTGAGCCCAGTGAAAAATTCTTATTCAATATGACCAAAAATAACGATACGAACATCGGTTCAACACTCCAATAGGGATCATAAACCGTCGCGTTTTGAAAAATAGTTCCTACTAGATAAACAAAAAATGTTGCGATTACATCCACTAGAAGAATAGAAAGCCATATGGGATTAGATTGAATAAAAAGAAAATATAAACTCGCTTGAAGTCCAAAGGAAAGCAAGTAGGTTAAACCGATAATTAATAGGCCGATCTTTTTCGAACTTTTCATTGCTTAGTTCTCCTATTTTGTCTTTGAATCGCTTTGGCTTTTTTTATTCTCGCTTTTCTCGTCTTTAAAATATTGTCTTTATCGTTGATAACTTTGGTATAAAAATCAATCCAAATTTTTAACACATGCTCTGCTGTATAGTACGAGGCAATATTTTGTGAATATCCTTCAGCCTTTGCAAAGTAAGCGGAATCGGCGGCCAGCTTATTCAAAATAGAAGCAAAATCCTCATTGGTGTTGCCTGAAAGGTAATCGCCAAAAAGAATATTCTTGTATAAATCTAAATCTCGCAAAAGCAAAGGGGTGTTGCTATTGACCGCTTCAAGAATTGCCATCGGGAAAAGTTCATTATAAGAGGGCATGAATAAAACATCGGCTAAATTATATATTTCATTCATATCCTTTCTTGGAACAATACCAAGAAATTTTACGTTGGAGGGTGGATTGTCCATTATTGCCTTCAGCTCTTTATATCCATCGGTGATACCTTTAAAGGAAAAACCACCCGCCCATACAAATTGCATTGTTGGATTCATTTTTGCCACTTCCACAAAATCTTTTACTCCCTTGCGTGTTTGCACTTGTCCAACGCCTAAAACAACAAAGGCCTTTTCCTCGATTGCATACTTTCTTCTAATATCATTTCTTTCATCATCGGATAAGCGCCGAAAAGTATTGTGATCGACAAAATTTGGAATATAAACAACGCGATCACTAGCTACACCTAGTTTAATCAGCGGTTCGATAAAAATGGGGTTAACTACCACTACATAATCGGCATGGGTATAAAAACTAACCAAGTATCGTTTAAAAATGCCAAAGAAAAGTTTGGGCAATTTGATTGATCCATCAAGCGTATCTGGCAGCACATGACAGTACATAACTGTCGGGCTTTTAGCGTGGGCAAATGTATGGTAAAACTCGGGATTTACGGTATGAACATGGATTAAATCCGCTTTCCCTTTTTTGTTTATTCGCATTTCAAAAAGATCACTGGCACCCTTTTGCAATAGATTTACCTGTTCCACATAGGCACTGCCAACTCCTTGACCATCAACTGAATCAGCTCGACTTAAGACACTAATTACCTTCTTGCTCATGTTGTTTATTACTCTCCTCATGATGATAGAATGCTCGATATTCTTCCGTCCAGTAGCGGCGCGGCAAATAGATAGTTTCCTTAGAAACTGCGGGATGAATAAGTAGCAAATTAATTCCTAGTGAAAAATCATAAATATGTTGTTCTTTCACACTGACGTATTGCAAATATACTAACTGATTGTCGGTTAATTCTAAAGGAAGGGTCACAAAAGCCGGTTCACTAAGTTCCCCTTTTACCATCGTTTGTAGACGGCGATTCTTGAGCCCTTTTTGTGATTCATCTTCGGCGAATTCTAAAAGACGTGATGCTACCTTTTCTAAAAGAAGTGGCTCCGATTCAAATTTTTTAGCGGGAGAAAACAAGCACCAACTTGGATATGGTCGTGATGATTTTCCCTCAGGAATATAGGTTTTATAAGTGTAACAATAGACTATTTCTCCCTCGCGAATCAGTTTTTCCCGTTGGTAATAATCCCGAGTAAAAACACCGATAAGTTTTCCTTGTCGATTATCCTTATTCGCAATAAATTTTACCTCATCTGGAGTCAAACGAATTTGTTTTTCATGATAGTCCGAACGAAGTGACGACAAAAGTTCTTCCCAGTTCATATTTACCTCACCGATATTATACTTTATCAACTTATTATTTTGTAATATAATTCAAATACTACGTAAATCGTAAAAAATGGATTAAATACGGGAGGAAAATTCATGATTTCCAAATCATTAGCGCTCCAAGTATTGAATGCAGGTCTTGCAACCGGCGCCGATTTCGCGGAAATTTATCTTGAAGAGGTAAATAGCAGCGTACTTCGGGTGGAGAACGGTAAAACGCAGGGCACGAGCACCGATACAACATATGGCGCAGGGATTCGTCTATTAAACGGATTCAAAAGTGTCTACGGCTCTACTAACGATCTTAGTAAGAAGGGCTTAGTTGATTTAGCATCAACTCTCGCCGCTTCTTTTAATGAACGGCAAAAAGTATCCGTGAGTCAAATTAAGAAAGTTCGCAGTAAGACTCATCATCTGCCCAAAAGGTCGACCAAAGACGTAAGTCGAGAAGAAAAAATTGCTTTGCTCAAAGAATGTTCAAATATCATGAGTGAGGTTGGAAAAGAAATCGTTCGAAGTATCACTTCTTTAGTTGAAGAACATAAAGAAGTTACTATCTTTAATTCCGATGGAAAGGAACTATCCGATTCTCGGGAAAGAAATCGTTTTACCATGGCCGCCGTCGCCGGTAATGCTGACGGCATGGAGACTTCCTTCAGCGGGCCGGGCGCACAAGCCGGCTTCGAATATTTTACCGATGTAGTAAAAGTTAGAAAATTAGCCAAGGAAACGGCCGAGAAAGCGATTAAAACATTAAAAGCCGTCGATTGCCCCAGCGGTAAAATGCCGGTGGTTATTGGTAATGGTTTTGGTGGCGTAATTTTTCACGAATCCTGTGGTCATCCTTTAGAAGCCACTTCGGTTTCGAAAGGATTTTCAATTTTTGCCGGTAAGAAGGGCGAGCAAATTGCTAACCCAGTAGTTACGGCTATTGACGATGGCACAATTGAAAATGGTTGGGGAAGTGGAAATATTGACGATGAGGGAACTCCTTGTCAAAAGAATGTTCTTATTAAGGACGGAATTCTTACCAGCTATATGGTCGACCCCTTCAACGGGCGGAGAATGGATGCCAAATCAACTGGCTCTTCCCGTAGAGAAAGCTATCGCTACGAGCCGACATCAAGAATGACAAACACCTATATCGATAGTGGTAAATCAACCCCAGAAGAAATCATTGCTTCGGTCAAATTAGGGCTTTATGCCAAATCACTCGGCGGTGGTTCAGTGAATCCCGCAACTGGTGACTTTAACTTTGCGGCGGATGAAGCCTATATCATTCGTGATGGCAAGATTGCTGAACAAGTTAAGGGAGCTACCTTAATTGGAAATGGCAGTGATATTCTCAAGCATATCGATATGGTTGCTAATGATCTTGAAAGGGCTCAAGGAATGTGCGGATCAGTATCTGGGTCAATTCCTGTCGATGTTGGTCAACCAACAATCCGAGTTAATGAAATAACTGTCGGTGGTAATGGAGGAGAGTTAAAATGAACTTCAAGAAATTTTTTGAAATCGGCCAAGCCCAAGGGCTCGAAGCGTTAGAACTCAATTACCATGCTGGACGGGATTTGAATATTTCCGTTTTCCATGGTGAAGTCTCTCAATTCTCCGTTGCCGATGCAAAAGTAATTGCTGCTCGAGGGATCTATAACGGCAAGTTTGGTTCGGCGTCATCGGAAAAAATTGAGCCTTGCACGCCCGCTTACCTAGTTGAAGAAATAAAGGAAAACGCTAAAGTTAACGAAGAGGAAACTCCAGCGATTATATTCCCTGGATCAAAGCAATATAAGCGGAAAAATATGTTTAACCCCGCGATTGAAGCGTGGTCAACCGAAGATAAGATTGCGCTTTTACTCAAAATTGAAGATCATCTTAAAAAAGCCGATTCGCGGATCAGTGATGTTGAAGAAGTTCAATACTCCGAATCAATGGATGAGAGCATTAAAATGAATTCCTTTGGTTTGAAACTTAAAGAAAAAAGAAATTACTTTGTCATTTACGCTTCGGTTATTGTCAAAGATAAGGGCGACACTAAAACTGGCTACAAGATTCACCTTGGCAACAATCCTCAAGAGTTTGATCTTGATAAATTTGTGGCTGAAGTAGTCAAAAATGCTGTTAGTAAGTTAGGTGGGGCTCCATGTAAGAGTAAAAAATATCCGGTCGTTTTAAACCCACGGGTAACCGCAAGCCTTCTCAGTGCCTATATGAGTAATGCCAGTGCAGAACTTGTACAAAAGCACACTTCATTATTTGAAGGTAAAATAAACCAGGTTGTCGCCTCCAAAAAAATCACCATTATTGAAGACCCTTTAGCCAAAAATGTCTTCTACACCTATTTTGATAGTGAGGGCGTTGCTACCTATAAGAAAACTTTTGTGGATAAAGGTGTTCTTAAGCAATTTGCCTACAACCTGGGTACCGCGGCCAAAGATGGGGTTGAAAGCACAGGTAACGGTCAACAAGGTGGCGCCAAAATCGGAATTGGATTCTTTGGCTTAACCATTAAACCTGGTCGAAAGAGCGAAGATGAGGTTTTAGGCAAAATCAAAGAGGGTGTTTACTTGACTGAGGTTCAGGGACTACATGCTGGTCTCAACCCTCGGAGCGGCAACTTCTCTCTTCAAGCAAGCGGATTTATGATTCGGGATGGTAAATTGGCTGAGCCGGTTAATCTTATTACCGTCGCCGGCAATTTAGTGGATATGTTTAAGAATGTCAAAGAGGTAGCTAACAATAGTGAGCTTCAACTCAGTTCGACCAACACTCCGTCAATTCTTGTCAGCAAATTGGCTATTTCTGGAAAATAATAACTTAATCCCCGTCTAATTTTAAGACGGGGATTTTTCTAATAATCGAAAAAATCTACGCTTTATTTATTAAAAACAGATGACTTTTGATATAATACTTTTATCTTGAGGAGCGGATCTATGCGAAAAATTAAAATCATTACTGATTCTACTTGTGACATTCCACCTGAGCTTATTCAAAAATACGATATTACTATCGTTCCCTTATATGTATCATTCGGTGAAGAAACCTTTGCTGATGGCGTAGAAATAACTGTGCCCGAATTATTTGCCAAAGAAAAAGCAACGGGAGTTATGCCCAAAACCAGCGCTACCGGTCCGGAAATTTTCAATCAGGTATTTAAAAAGTACATTGATGAGGATTACGATATTTTTTTCACCGGGATTGGATCTGGATTTTCTAGCACATTTCAAAGTGCGACCATTGCTCAGCAAGAATTTCCTGAAGGACGAATCGCCTTGGTGGATTCAAAAAATCTCAGCAGTGGCAGCGGACTATTAACTTTAGAGGCCGTTCGTCTTCGCGAAGAAGGAAAAACTCTTTTTGAAATTGCTTCCCTGGTTGAAGAGTTGGTTCCCAATGTCCGTGCTCAATTTATCGTTGATAATCTTGACTACCTTTATAAAGGCGGCCGTCTAAGTGGAGCAAAGTTTTTCTTTGGAAGAATGCTTCGTGCGCACCCCTTCATCGTCGTTAATGATGGGAAGATGGATGTCGTCGCTACCCCAAAAGGAAAGATTATTCGCGCTCTTGATCATCAGTTAGACATTTTTAAAAAGCATTTAGCGGAAGGAATTCGTCCTGAGCGGATAATCATCACTTCGGTGGTTGCTGAGGAAGCGGAAAAATACTATTTTGAAGAACTCTCTAAATTGGTTGATCCTAAGACTATCGTTTGTTCTAAAGCGGGTTCGGTTATTGCCAGTCATTGTGGAGTTGGTACAATTGGTATCCTCTATATTCGTAAAGTTAAAAACGGTTTAGACAATTAAAACTAAATTAACGCGGTCAAAAATATGAAACCGCGTTTTTTTGTGTTTTTTAAAATGGAAAATTAAAGTAAAATTATTAGTAGTAAGTGAGGAAAAATTATGAAAAAGTTTTGGTCGGACTTTAAAGCCTTTATTTCGCGGGGGAATGTATTGGATATGGCTGTTGGTGTCATTATTGGCGCTGCTTTTAAGGCTATCGTTTCTTCATTTGTGACCGATATTATTACCCCCTTGATTTCGCTATTGGTAAAAGCGGATGTCACCGATTGGTCAGTGACGCTCCGTCCAGCAATTACCCATCTTGAAGGAAGTGAAGTAATCATCGATAAAGCGGCGGTGGTACTCACTTATGGTATTTTTATTCAGTCGATTATCGACTTTTTAATGATTGCTTTCGTTTTATTTGTAATCATAAAAGTTGCCACGGCTTCGGCAAACAAACGAGCCGAACTGATTGCTAAGATCAACAAGAAAAAACAAGCTGGAGAAGCGCTCAGTGAAGAGGAAGTTAAAGTTGATGTTGCCACGGTTCCTCAAGACGTTATTCTACTTCAGGAAATACGCGATTTACTAAAAGAAAAAGCGGATAAAGATTCCGCTTCTAGTAAAGATCAAAGTAACGTCGAATAATCGCTAAAGACAAACGCGAAACTACTTGTATAAAAGACAGTACTACTTTCTTTAAAAGCGATGCTCATGTTGAAGTCATTTTCTTCAATCGCTAACTCGCTTATTTCGTTGTTACTTTTTGTTTGGTAACTGGTCGCATCATAAGAGAAGGTAGCTGTCGCCAGTAATGGCGAATAGAAGTCAAATACGAGGAAATACTGACTATCTTCTTTTGCAAAGTATAGACTTACGTAAGTGTCGTCCTTTTGCGCAGTATAAACGGGCTTATCTAAATACGTCTCAAAATTCATTGCTAGATATTGACTGGCACGCGAAGAGGCCATCGGCGTGGGAGCAAAAGCCTGCCCGAAAATAAAACCACCCGCGAACACTCCGACTAAACTTGCGCACGCCAATCCAATTTTTCCTAGTAAAGGCCAAGTCTTTCTTTTGCTTGGAGGATTAGAAAAAGTCATTCCTTTTTTTACCGAAGCCAAATCCGGTTCAAAAGTAAAAGTCTTATTGTAATCATCGAGAAAGTTCCTTACTTTCTTATTCATAAATTTTTTCCCTTTCATTGCATTTTTTAATCTTCTTAATCGCCCGATCATACTTGCTTGTTATTGAACTAAGCGTCGCATTTTTTACCATGGCGATATCCTTAAACTTCATGTCATCGCTTAAATGCAAAACCACGATGTCAATTTCATCATCCGTCAGCACTTTCCGAAACTTATCCATCATTTCATCAAAGGATTCGTAACGCTGTATGCCGCTTTCCCCATCCTCAATCTCTTCCTCATTGAGTTCTTCTTGTTCACGTCGACTTTTCACCGTCTCTAAGGCTAAATTCTTAGCGATTGCTAATAAGTAATACTTAACATTCTTCTTTGGATCCAACAACTCGCGCGAGGCATAAAACCTAGTGAAGGTTTCTTGAACCAAGTCTTTCGTTAGCTCATAGTTACCCACGATGGGAAGTGCCACGTGGAAAACCAATCGACTATATTCAAGGTAAATGTAATCAAAGGCGTTTTCGTCTCCTCGTTTAATATCATTTACCAAGCGTGCGTTCGTATATTTAATCATGCCAATATTATAGTAAATAATACCGACAAAATAACCACTTATGCTAAATTTCGCTTAAAAACATTGGCAATTGTGCATTTGTCTATCTTCCTAACTGATAAAATTGATACCAAAAAGGGGATAACCAATAGCAAAACGAAAGTTAGAAGGAACGAAAATAAACTGTTTGTAAGCACCGAGAATGTGAGGAAGTAGGTTTGCGCGAAATAATTTGCTAAGTGGACGGTAACAAATGAACCTAGTAAAGTGGCTAGAATAAACACCACTAAGGAGATTAGAAGATTCATCGTAACAAATATCCCGCGGATAACCCACTTCTTCACACCCAAAGTCTTTAGTAAGCAAATATCTTTTTCACTCGTTTTAATGTTTCCATAGGAGTAATTTAAGATAATAGCAAACGATAAGGTCAGCAAGGCAAATCCTATAGAAATAAAAATATCTGATATGTTGTGAAGAACTCCCAAGACATACATTCCATTTTGAATAGGATCCGCTGATGGAGAGTTCAAAATAATACTTCCATGATAAATGTCCGAAACAAGAAGTTTTAAACTTTTATTACGAATAAAAAACTCTGTTTCACCATCATATAGCAATGGTATTTCAATTCGATTAAAAAAGTTTTCGCTGACCAAGAATGCATCTTCTGATGCCCCATCATATACACCAACAACCTCCAATTTGGCAAAATAAGCACTCAAATCATAATTAAAGGTTAATTCTGTGTCTAATTTGAATTCACCATTAATAATCTTCGTGCTATCTCCTTCTAGATACCGATCAACATAGGCTTTGGAAACGGCAACTTCATGTGAATCAACTGGGGCTCTACCTACCAAATAATTTTCGTCTGCTCGCAAATTATAATTTGCTTTATGGTTAAAAGCTGTATCGAGAAAATAATCCGAAGCATAAATACCCTTATCTTTAATAATATCTAAATAGCAATTGTCATTTGTAACCACAAAATTGTAATTTGTATCTGCAAGGTTGTCGAAGGTATCCTTATCATATTTGTCTTTCATAATTTGGTAATCAGTTGCAACAATCTTGCTAATTCTTAATGACTTAGAATTTAAATTAACATACTGATTTATCGAATAATTACCTTCTTCAGCCAAAAAATCGGAAATTGCTATTTCATTGTCTTGAACATAGACATTTTGCTCATATAAGTCGTCAATATCACCATATAAATACTTAACCGAATTACCATTTAAATTTGCATCGATAACTTTTATTGGGGCCTCTTGAATCTTATCGGTTAAGTTTAGATAAAAATCTCGGCCATTCCCCAAAGGAACACTATTATCTTTTTGATTGTATTGGAAAACCTGATATAGATTAACATCCGATGCATCTATGGCTCGTTTTAAAAGTCCTTCTTGATCATAAAAAACGACATTAAAACTAACAAACAAAAGTAAAGAAGAAATAAACAAACTAAGAAAAGAAAAAACTAATTTATATTTTTTTGTCCAAATCTACTAAAAATATATTTGAACATTATTCGCTTTGAGAGCCGTCCGTCGGTTTTTTCCCCCCATGGACTTATTCCAACGTCACGGCCTCTCTTTTGGTGCAAGACCTTCTCTTCCACCAAATGACCATCCTGTAGGATGATGACTCGATCACCGAACTTCATTGCCGTCGCTTCATCATGAGAAACGACGATGATTATTTTCTCTTTGGCTAAGCCCCGAAGAATTTCGTATACTTGACGCGAATTTTCCGCATCAAGATTTCCTGTTGGCTCGTCAAGAAGAATAATCGGTGTCTTTTGAAGAACGGCTCTTGCGATTGATAATCGGGCACGTTCACCTTTTGAAAGGAGATTAACATGCGTACCAAATGGTTTGTTAAGTCGAACTTCTTTAAGAACTTTTTTTATTTCAGCATCCGAACCAGAAACAATGCGCAAATTGTCAATCAACGATAAAGAGAAGACTAAATTCTCATCTTGAAAAACATAGGCTATTTCCTTGGTTGGATCGAAATCAGATCTATCAAACACGACTGTTCCGTTCGTCGGCTCCTCTTCGCCACCAATGATATTAAGGAGAGTCGATTTACCAGAACCCGACTTGCCGGTGATGAAATATAGTCCAGTATCATCGAACAAATAACTTACATGGTCAATTGCTTTAACAATACCTTCACCATCACCGAACATTTTTGAGATATCATTAAGTTTTATTTTCATAAACTTAAGATGCCAAATTTAAGAATGTATTAGAGACTGCTAATGGCGTTTGAGCATTTAAGGCAACAATAGGATTAAGCGGCATACTACGATACATATATCCTTGTGAAGGAACATAGACACTTTTCCATGCGTCCACGCCAAATGTGGTTTTAACTTTTTCTTTTAAAACTACAACATCGTTGTAATTGCCACCCCACCCATAATTGGTAACAAAATAGTTTTCCGATTGACCATAAGCAATTACGGCATGATCAATGCTGGCTGTTAAAGCGAATCCAATTAGTTGTGGACTTCCCCAATTTAGACGCTGACTAGCCCGTTTATAGGCGTTCCCAGTTAACGTATCCCACAAATTACCTTCAATATATTGATAATCGAAATAAATTGATGGAAATCCAACCGTTTTAAGATATGCTTCAAAAACCTTTGGAACTTGTTTGCCAGTCAAACTATAACTATCCGTAGAGCGATCGGCATAACCTAATGAAACACCAACATCAATTAGTCGTTGATGGAAAGCTTCGTTTGAGCCTGGTGAGTAACTATAAGAGGCAATGGAAAAAGGCATATATGCAGTAAAATTTTTAAATGTGTTATAAGAGTTAGGAATAATATTATCGTTATAGAACGTATCAAGATAATTTAGATACATCTGAAGAGCCACATAGGCGCATGATCCTTTAGCGTTATATCCATAATCATCAAGTCGCTCAAAGTATAGATAATTAGCAACATAGGTATAGTAACCATCCACCACGACTGGATCAAAAACATCATTTGCTGGAGCAATTAATGTTGCATTCATTGATGGTAAGTCTTCGTCGTCCGTGTACTCACTAGGAGGCACAACTCCATCCTCAATAATTTCGGCATTCTCTTGTTCACTTTGATACCGATCATCTATCCATTCCCGATCAAAATTCTCGTTAGTTAATGGATTACTATATTCTTCATTGTTAGCGGAATGAAGGTATTCTGTCGGACCAAGATAGACAAAAGAACCAGTATCGACATTAGTATAGATATAAGGATTATCCGCGGTAAGCGAATACTCGGTAAATAAGCCCTCTTCCAAATCGAAAATGGAGTATCCTCCATCTTGAAAGCCCGTGGCCACATATCGAGGTTCATTAAGGCTAGAGTCTAAAAGCATTTGAAAGCATTCTGGTTTACGAATGCCAAATACATCAGTTGTCGCTGCAACATATTGTTTTATTTCGTTCGTTGTCATCTGCTGAAAAATATCTAATCCTGTAGGTACTGTTCCCCAGAAAAGACGCGATATGACATTCGAACCAAGCATGATAAGCGTAAATAAATCCATTATGTTATCCTCTCTATCCCCCTAGAAAATAATATTGTTTTTTTCTCGTTTTTTTTCGGTAAAAATTAAAAAACTTCTCAATTTTTACTTTGAGAAGTTTCAATTATCAATAAAATCAATATTATCTTACTTTTGCACCTTATTTTTGATGAACAATCCAAGAACAATTATCTCATGAACTATTAACGGCGCACTAGAAATAAGAGCCAAAATTAACCATTCAGCAATACTAAGCTCAACAGTATTAAAGGCTAAGGTTAAGAAAGGAACTTCAGTAACCAAGATTTGAAGTCCAAGTCCTAACACAAAAGCGAACCAAATAAGCCATTCCCGCGGACGGAATAAACGAAAAGCGCTCTTGCGTATATTCGCCATTCCCAACATATGGAATAATTGGCTAACCCCTAAGACGGTAAAAGCAAAGGTTTCTGCTTTACTCAAAGCCATAGGATTATTGTTAAAGTAGGTAATAATTGCCGATAGTGAGGTGGCTCCGCCATTAATAACCGGAACATAAAGGAAGGCCAACAAAGTGGTAATGGCAATTAAAAGCCCGTAGCCAATTGTTACATGAAGTCCTCCGTGAGCAAAAAGTGATTCTTTGCTGTTACGAGGTTTATCGCCCATAATGTCGGGATCTTTGTCATCCGCACCCAGGGCTACAGCCGGTAACGAGTCAGTAATAAGATTAACAAAAAGAATTTGAACGGCCACTAAAGGAACAGGAAGACCAAGAATAATCGCTAAAGTCATGACAAAGACTTCACCAAAGTTGGAACTTAAAAGGAACCAAACTGTTTTCTTGATATTCGAATAAATACCTCGTCCTTCTTCTACGGCTTTTTCGATTGAAGCAAAGTTATCATCGCTAAGTACCATATCGGCAGCGCCTTTAGCCACATCAGTCCCGGTTATGCCCATTGCAATACCAATGTCGGCAGCTTTTAAAGACGGGGCGTCATTCACTCCGTCGCCAGTCATTGCCACAATTTCACCGTTGGCTTTTAATGCTTTTACAATCTGTACTTTGTTTTCTGGCGACACTCGCGCAAAGACACGGACACTCTTAACCTTCTGCTTTAATTCCTCAAATGCCAATTTATCAATCGCTTCGCCCATCATCGCTTGAGTGGCATTCTCGGCAATTCCCAATTCTTTAGCAATGGCAAATGCGGTGTCGACATGATCCCCGGTAATCATAATTGTAACGATACCGGCTTTCTTTAATTTTGCCACCGCATCCTTTGCTTCTGGGCGCGGGGGATCAACCATTCCCACCAAGCCGATAAAGATAAGATTTTCCTCTTCAATTTCCTGCTCGTTATACTCGTGCTTTGCTAAGGCTAAAACACGTAAGGCGCGATCCGACATTGCCTTATTTGCCTGCATAATCGCCCGTTTATCCGCTTCTTCGATTATTCTGATCTCACCATTAATTTCAATACGATTTGCCCTTTTTAAAATCGAATCCAAAGCGCCTTTGGTATAAATTATTTTATGGTCCTTAACCACGTGGAGCGTCGACATCATCTTTCTAACACTATCAAAAGGAAGTTCCCCAATACGCGGGAATTCTTTTTCTAAATAAGCTTTCCGATATTCAAAAACATTAGCAAATTCCACCAACGCAATCTCCGTCGGATCGCCATAAACCCCATTGTCAACGCTGGCGTTGCTCGCCAAAGACATTCCAATCGCTAATTCGTCTAATTCCTTTTTCTTAAACCCATAAATATCTGCAGCCTTATTATTGACATAAGCTTGAACGACCGTCATTCGATTCTGCGTCAATGTTCCTGTTTTATCTGAACAGATAACACTCACGGCCCCTAAAGTTTCTACCGAAGGTAGTTTTCTAACAATGGTATTCACCTTAACCATCTTTTGAACCCCGAGCGACAAGACGATAGTTACCACCGCAGGTAGACCTTCAGGAACCGCCGCCACCGCCAAAGAAATAGAAGTTAAGAACATATCAAGAACGTCTCGCTTTTGAATAATCGCCACAATAAAAAGCAGTGTGACTACACTAAGCGCCAATATTCCCAAAATTTTTGAAAGGTCAGCTAAGCGCTTCTGTAAGGGAGTCGCTTCGTCCTTTTCTGCGGAAATAAGTTCCGCAATCCGTCCAATTTCTGTGTCTTTTCCGGTTGCCACGACGACGCCTTCGCCTCGTCCATAAGTCACAGGAGTAGACATATAGGCCATATTTTTACGGTCACCAAGTGGTACTTCTTTTATAGGAAGGAAGCTCGCATCCTTTTCCACCGGTACTGATTCACCGGTTAAAGACGCTTCCCCGGCTTTTAAATTAATCGCCTCAATTAATCTTAAGTCAGCGGGTATTGTCCTGCCCTCTTCCAAAATAACTATATCGCCGACAACAAGATTCTCGGCTTTTATTTCGTTTAGTATGCCATCCCGCCGCACAATACACGTTGGGGCCGAAAGTTTTTCCAATGCGGCCAGCGCATTCTCGGCTTTCATTTCTTGAACCGTACCGATAACCGCATTAACAATTACCACAAATAAGATAATTATCGTATCAAGATAATCGGTCTCTTTCTTTAAAATGCTTATCACTAATGAAATAACTGCTGCCGCCAACAAAATGTAGATAGTGACATCCTTCATTTGTGAAAAAAAGACACCAATTAAGGTTTTCTTTTTTTTCTTTGGCAAAAGGTTTGGCCCGTTGGCAATCAACCGTTCCTTTGCCTCTTTTTCACTCAATCCTTGTGAGGGGTTGGTCTTAAATTGATCAAATACCTTTTTAAGCGTTTCTTGTTCAAACATATTTTTCTCCTCTGGACTAAAATAAAAACCTTTAGTCCCAAAAAAACGGTACTAAAGGTCTGGTTCCCGAAAGATGTCGCGGGTCCTATCAACCAGGAATTGCTTCCGTAATGTTGGCGATAAGATGGTAACTACTCCCCTATTAGGAAACTCAAAAGAGTTCTTTGTAATTATAAGGTTTCTATTTTTGTTTGTAAATAAGATTGAAAAATGAATTCCCTCATCACTTTATGACTAATAAATAGTTAAGAATGCGCTAAAATCATTCATTTTAAATTTGTAAACTAATGCACTTCAAATTCCCAATCAGGGTTGGCCGTCTTTATTTGGGCCAGGGCTTCATCAAATAAAACATTCTCTTTTGTTAAACGTGCGTTTGTCTCCAAACGTTTTACCGCTCTTGGACGCCGATTAATTGCATACGCACACTCAGTTGCACTTTTAGCCACTATTCCTGAATAAAGAAGATATACCCGTATCGTTTCTAATGCCCAGTCCGATCCAATAAGTCTTCTAATCTCATTGGTTTGACTGAGCCAATACTTTTCAATTTCTTCAGCCGCAACTTTATTATTTATCATAATATAAATTTTTTGCGCCGTTGCGCGGGCTAAAGTGGAAGTGTTGATTTTATCTTTGTTAGCTATAATAGCGTCGACAAGTTTGTCCGCCTCGATAATGTTTTTTTGATCTTCAAAGTCATACAACTTTAAGAGGTTAACACTAGCCGTAAGCGAAGTAATCTCTTCGAAAACACGAATATCTTTAACTTCAACTCCTTGGTAATTTAAGCCTTGGATCCGCATTATTTCGTTATAAGCTTCAACATTGATCGGTTTAGAAATCAAAACCAAACGATAACCGTCATTTAGCGTATCTAACTTGAATGGCATGATATCATATATCGCTAACATCGCACCGACTGAAGCCACGACCATTGCTCCTTGCTTGATGAAGCTATCATTAGGAAGAAAACTATAAACGCCAAAAATCAAAACCGCAAATTCAATCACAAACAACATGATTGGTCCCCAAATGTATGGTTTTGGGTTCGATTTAGCTGTTTTGGGCATCACTTTTGTTTCGCCAGTTAGACCATCAAAACTTTGAAAACGAACTTTCCATCTTTTTTCCGTCCGATAAATACAAATCCCCGCAAAATTTACCGAGATGATTTGATATTTACCGAGTTTAGCTCCAATAACATGGCCTAACTCAAAAAGGAAAATATTTAAAATCGCGCCGATAAGAATCGTGATGAGCGCAAATCCCACTCTTTCACTCGTCGCTAATAGGCCCAAATCATCCAAAGCGGGTCCGATTACTTGAATTCCAATAAAGATGGCGGCAACCATCATAATGGCATATACCATTAAAGTTAATAAATCGTCTTTTGTCATTGTTCTTTCTCCTATAATGCTAAAGTATATATCTCTTTAGCTACTTCCTCATCCATCGGCTTTAAAAAGTGAAAAATCGGCGTTGTTCTTCCTTTGAATAAATGTTCAACTAGAACATCAATTTCCTGGCTAGTAATCTTAAAATCCTTTAAGCTGGTCGGCATTCCTAAATCACGGAAAAAAGTAGTGAAAAAATCCACCGCGGCTAAGCCATCTTGCTCGATATCCCCCGTATCTATACTTAAGACGTTATGGGAAAATTGAGCAAACTTTTTACCGTCGATTTTTTGATAGTATTTTGCCCAAGCCGGGAATAAAACCGCCAAACCAGCACCATGAGTAATATTTGGATCATAAGCGCTCAGTACGTGTTCCATTTGGTGAACCGGCATTAATGGCAGTTTGCCCATTGAGGTAATCCCATTATGAGAATATGAACTCGCTAGCATCAATGTCCCTCGAGCGTTGTAATCAAACGGATCTTCCATAGCTTTTCGACCAGCAACAATCACCGATCTAAGCAAGCCTTCCGCAATAAAATCCGAAAATTCAATTTCGTCCGATTGATTAAAATACCGTTCCAATGTATGCATCATAATATCGGTGATGCCGGCAGCCAACTGATATCTTGGAACTTTGTAAGTCAACTCCGGATTTTCAATGGCGAATAAAGGGCGATTAAGCTGCGAGTTAAAGCCCATTTTAATACCTTGCTCACGACTAGAAATAACGCACGATGTGCTCATTTCACTTCCTGCCGCGGCGATGGTAAGAATTACTCCTAAAGGCAGACTTTTTTCGGGCTCCACCTTATGAAGACTAATATCAAAAGGGTCGCCATCATAATAGATGCCGACGGCAATGAGTTTGGCCGAATCAATGACCGACCCTCCACCTAGAGCTAAGATAAAATCGACCTGTTCTTTTTTTACTAATTGGATGGCTTCGCGCACCAAAGAAACATCGGGGTTAGGTTCAACTCCCCCCAATTTAATATAATCGACTTCTGCTTCTTGAAGCGAATGCTCAACCGAAGCTAATAATCCCGAGCGAATTACCGATCCCTGCCCATAATGAATTAAAACCTTATGGGGGTGGTAGTCTTTAATAATCCACCCGACTTCATTTTCTTTTCCCCGACCAAATATGACACGCGTCGGAGTCGAAATTTCAAATTCCCGCATCTTCATCCTTCCTTTTAGAGGTAAATTTGTTGATCGCATCCTCTAAGTAGTTATCGGCAATGACGGAACATTCCCGGACCAACGTCTCGGGGTCGTCTTTCATTCCTCCATCAATCCATCTGACTACCATATAAACGAAGCTTGGGGCATAGAAATTGGAAATAAAGCGTTTTTGTTCTTCACTTAATAATTCATTTCCGGGTAATTTATTGATAACCTCCAATTGAGTGGCAAATGTGGTCGAATAAAGAAATTCAATAAATAACTCACGACCGGCACTACTGAGTGTGTTCTGCACAAAAGATGAATTTTCTCTAACATATTGGAAGATGAATTTTAAAGCATCATCCCAATTGGCGACTTGGTCAAGATTTTTAACCGATTCATTAAGATAAATCCACGTCAGCAAGTCATAAATATTTCGAAAGTGATAATAGAATGTTTGCCGATAGACATGACAATAGTCAGTCAAACGCTTAACGGTAATCTCATCCAGCGGCGTAACCGCCATCATATGTTTTAGCGCTTCGCCTAATTTCAATTCCGTCTTCATTTATTTTGCTCCTTTGCTAGAGCAAGTGCAACTTCGGCGCCTAATTTGGCATTATTTTTAATCAAAGCAATATTGGCCTCCAGCGACTGTCCACCCGTAATTTCGACGATTTTCTTTAGTAAAAAAGGTGTTGTATCTTTACCTTTTATCTTGTGTTTATCCGCCTCATCCAGTGCTTTTTGAATAGCTGTTTCAATTTGATTTGGATCCATGGAATAGGCCTCTGGTACTGGATTAGTTAGCAGGATGCCCCCGGCTAAATTATTTATTCTTTTTGCATAAATAATCGCGGCCATCTCCGAAGGAGAATCAATCGCAGCATCCACTTTAAAAGGCGATGTTCGTGTATAAAATGCCGGCAAAATATTTGTCTTATAGCCATATACCGGTACCCCGTGGGTTTCAAGATACTCAAGGGTTAATCCTAAATCAAGAATAGCTTTAGCTCCTGCACAGATTACCGTTACTTCGGTCTTGGCTAGCTCCTCTAAATCTGCGCTGATATCAAAGGTCGTTTCCCCATGGCGATGAACGCCGCCGATACCGCCAGTAACAAAAACTTCAATGCCGGCTCTTTTAGCAACCATCATTGTCGCCGCTACCGTCGTAGCTCCCCACAATTTATGAGCGATAACATAGGGAAAATCTCGCCGCGAGACTTTAACAATTCCTTGTCGCTTACCAAATTCTTCAATCTCTTCTTTATTCATGCCCACAACAGCTACGCCATCGATAATTCCAATGGTTGCTGGAATCGCTCCCGCTTTTCGGATAACTTCTTCTACCTCTAAAGCGGTTTTCACATTTTCAGGATACGGCATTCCGTGCGAAATAATTGTCGATTCTAAAGCAACAATCGGTTGATGATTTTCAATGGCTAATTTAACTTGGGGATTAATTCTTAACATAATTCACACTCCTAATAATATTTTCGACTTCGAGCTAAGCGACCAAAGACAAAATCCAATAATAAGTATACTGGTATTGCCCCGATATTTATAAAGAATAATTGCTGAATATTTATTGTTTCTAAATAACGGAAGTCAACGTCAAATAAATTCCAGCGCATATAAGCACTCAAAGCCACTACTCCGCTGGCTAACACAAATAGAGTTGAAAAGAGAATCACTCGATAACGATTAAAGGGAAAGCATACACGGAAGAGAATAACAAAACTAAAAAAGTCCATTGTCAAAAATGACATTACAACCGCTGTTTGTTTGTATACGACATCCGTTGTTCCGTGATAAACTCCCTCAAAGGCATACATCGCAAAAAACGCTAAGACCTGCAGTATCATCACAATTGCGGCCGGAAAAGCCCGCAATATAACATTGCTCATGAACGTCCCCTTAACCTTTGCATAATTCGGCTGCATGGCAAGGAAGAAAGCGGCAACTCCAATTGTTGCAATTTCCCATACATACATATTTTGCGTTGAAAACGGGTATGAAACTTGCGTTGTCCGAGGTGAAACCACGGCTGCGATAAGAAAGGTTAAAGTTAAAGCAATGGTAAATATAGTCTTAACAAGAAATAGCGACCACGTTCTTTGCAAATTATTTATTACCCGGCGGCCCTCTTGAACAACCGAAGGAAGCGCGTTGAAATTAGAATCAAGCAGCACCATGTGGGCAACGTGGCGGGTTGCTTCTGAACCACTGGCCATTGCCACTGAACAATCAGCATGCTTCAAGGCCAAAATATCATTGACGCCATCACCAATCATCGCCACCGTCTTATTATCGCTTTTAAGCTTATTGACAATTACTTCTTTTTGCTCGGGAGTTACCCGTCCAAAGACGGTCTTGGTCATTGCGAGCATGCCGACATCTTCATCACTTAGTCCCGCTAAAGACACGGGATCTTCCGCGCCTAGCACGCCCACGCTTTGGCAAATCTCGCCAACGGTCGTGGGATGATCGCCCGATATAACTTTAATCTGTACTCCATTATTCTTAAACCATTCTAGGGTTGTAGAAACGTCTTCTCTTATTCGATCCTTAATGATAAGCAAAGCCACCGGGAAAACCTTTTTTGGAAGGCGGCTTCCCTTAATTGCTTCATCGCTATGAGCGAGAAGTAGGACACGAAGTCCCCGACTCATATATTCACTCTCCAAGTCGCTGATTTTAGCATATTCCTTCTTATCCAGGACAAAGTTTGCCGCTCCTACAACAAAACTACCAACTCCCTCAAAGGAAACCGCTGAAAGTTTATCGGCACTATTGAAAGGAATAACGCCTATCGATTTATAGGTCTCATTTAAGGGGCAAGTATCAATAATCGCTTGAACGGTGCTTGATTCATCTTTTGTTGCGTAGAAAAAACTGCCTAGTAACACTTTGATTTTTTCTTTATTAAAATTTTCATCAATTATTTTTATTTCATCTAATGCCATCGTGCCATCAGTTATCGTTCCCGTTTTATCGATGCAGATAACATCGGTTCTTGCTAGCATTTCTATCGCATACATCTCTTGGACTAAAGTGCGTTTCTTACCAAGATTAAAGACGGCAACTGCCAAAGTCATCGATGTCAATAGATACATACCCGATGGAATCATTGATACTAATGAACCCGATACCGCCTTGACGCTCGTAACCACATCAATTCCCTGATAGATATTACTCAATATCATCAAAGCCCCAGTTAAAAACACAAAAGCCCCGATTGTCTTAAAAAGACCATTAATCGCGCCTAACAATTTTGACTTTGGCCGCTTGAAAGCTCTAGCTTTTTCCTGTAACTGATTAATAAATGTGTCCCGACCAATACGATTGACTTGCACATAGGCTTTACCTGATGTCACATATGAGCCTCCCAGGACCTGAAGACCAACACTTTTTTTTACCGTATAGGATTCGCCAGTAAGTAATGATTCATTGACGCTTAATTCTCCGCTCATCACAATTCCATCAGCTGAGACTTGGTCGCCATTTTGTAAAAGTATAATATCGTCAAGAACAATTTCGCTGACCGCGATGGTCGTTTGCTTGCCTTCGCGTATCACCTTGGCCTTGGGTGAAGTCACCAGTTGAAGTTTCTCAACCATTCTTTTAGCCCGAATATCTTGATAGAGGCCAATAAACATATTAGAGAATAATATAACGAGGAAAAATAGTCCTCCAAAATAGCCGACAATTATCATTGCCGCAGCGATAATATAAAGGAGAACGTTAAAAAAGGAAAACACATTGGCATAAACTATATTCCAATAAGACTTGCCAACTCGTGTTTGGGAAGTGTTGACAAGCCCACTAGTTTTTCTTTCTTGCAGCTGTTCTTGATTGAGGCCATAGGAAAAATCGACCGTGTAACGGATTGCATCGACATTATTTTTATATTTACGTCGATTGGAAAGTCGCTTCAAATTCATACACGAGGCCTCTTCTGTAATAAATTTATTATATAATAAAAACTACCACCATTGGTGATAGTTTTTTTAATTCACTAAACAATTAGGCACCTAAAATCAAGTTTTTTATCAATTTAAACTCAATTTACTCTGTACGCAAGGCGACAACTGGGTCTTTACGCGCCGCAGCCCGAGAAGGAATAATCCCACACGCCATTGTCAGCAAAATATTTAAACCGACCAAAATAAGAGCATGGAGGGGATTTAGCGAAGCGATGGCTCCCAATCCGGCATCTGCATATAAACTGTTCAAAATAGCATTGATTGGAAAAGCAAAAAGGTAGGTTATACCAATACCGATTAGCCCAGCAAAAATGCCAATGATGAATGTTTCTGCTTCAAAAAGGCGCCCCACATCTTTCTTTCGTGCTCCCAAAGCACGAAGAACTCCGATTTCTTTGGTCCTTTCAATAACCGAAGTATACGTCAGTATTCCAATCATAACCGAAGAAACAACCAAGGAGATGGAAGAGAAGATAATTAGAACAATGCTAACGACATTAATCAATGTGCCAATGGTGGCCGTTACGCTAGAAATCAAATCCGTATAGTAAACATGATAGGGAGAATCACCCGTTTGACTGGCATCTAGCCATTCTTGATCCTTAACTAGGTTATAGCGGTCAATTGCGTCTTTAATCGCATCTTTTCCTTTTGAATCTTTAGGAAAAACCGCCACGCTATAATACGGGGAATAGGTCATATCTAAATAGGTTAAATCCGTAAGACCTGTCGGTAAGAACTCCTCAAACCAATTGAGAAAATAATGGTTGGTAAACGTCGCACCAAGCTCTGTTCCTTCATTAAGATAATTAGTAAACTTAATTTTGGTTGGAACACCATCCGCTTCCGCGATTGGACTATAGAAAGTAAAGAATTGATCCACCAACGGAGTTAAGAACGTTTGAGCATTAATCCCTTCGGGAATGCTACTCACTATTGCCTGAAATTCCGCCTGTGTTTTATCAATTGTATAGTTATATGCTAAATCCTGAGCAATTTGACTAGAACTATTTTCCGCAAATATATAATCACTTAATGCACTGGTGTAACCGATACCGTTGTCCATCAGGTTGCTATAAGGAGCATCTTCGCGAATCCGAAGAATACCGACGATGGACAAGTCCAATCCACTACTATCATCGTTATAAAGCGTTGCTAGTTGTGTGCTTGTTGGAGCCCCATACTGGGTTATTTCTTTATTCTGTCCGGTATAAGTGTCGCTTGCGCTCACCGAATCTTTCTTGGCGTAATATTCATCATTGGTAAAAACTTTATATTTCTTGCCAATTAAATCGGTAAAATCAATTTTTTCAAGGTCTTGTTCCTCGCTGATAATTCCTAATTTTACAAGTGTCGATTTGTTAATTTGGTTATACTTATCGATAATTAAAACCACTTCATTTTTAGCGGTTGGATAGCGTGATTCGTTACCGATTGGCTCATAGTACTCCCGAACAAAGTTTTCATCCCCCAAAAGTTCATGGAAACTCCCAGCTGGGACCGCGGACAAATCTGAAAGACTCGTATTTCCCGCCGCAATAACATCCCCGTCTGGATCTTCCGTTGTAAGATGAAAATCTACTTGGTAATTCTTAATCACACTAGAAGCGTAACCCGGATCCAAAATATCTGAATCGATATAGTTAATTAAGTCAGTTGTGATGATGTTGCGCTTAATGGTAATCGCTGGTGATACTTGATTGGTATCATCTTTGACGATAACTTCTTCATCCGAAGGAAAAGGATTGGGCGTACTCCGATCAAAACTGGTATTGATAATCATCGCATTTGTGTATATTCCTAATGGATAGACGGAAAGAGTCCCCGATTCCACCCGATTAACATAGTTTTGAAATCCGTTACTTACTGAAAGAACTAAAGCGACGCCGATTATGCCAAACGAAGCCGCAACCGAAGTCATAATGGTTCTTCCCTTTTTGGTTCTGATGTTCTTCCATGAACTCTTCAGGGCACTATAAAAAGACATTGAAGTCCGCTTATTCTTTTCTTTACCGGTCGCAACTTCATTCTCTATCTCGGGTTTACTATCGTCGGTGATTACTCCATCCAACATCCGAATAATTCTGTTGCTATATTCTTTAGCTATTTTTTCATTATGCGTAACCATAATTACAAGGCGAGACTTGGATATTTCTCTTAAAATGTCCATCACTAAACGACTGGTTTTAGTGTCTAAGGCTCCAGTCGGTTCATCGGCTAAGATAATATCGGGGTTATTTACCAAAGACCGAGCAATCGCCACTCTTTGCATTTGTCCACCTGACAACTGGTTGACCCGTTTATGAGATTCGCTTTCAAGACCTACTTCTTTTAAAGCTTGGAGGGCTCTTTCATGGCGTTCACTGGCACTTACTCCTGCTAATTGCATCGCCATTTCAACATTTTCCACGACATTTAAATGCGATATTAAATTGTAGGATTGAAAAACAAAACCGATCCGCCGGTTGCGGTAAGCATCCCAATCTTCATCATTGAAATCCTTAGTGGATTTTCCGTCAATGACCAGGTCGCCATCCGTGTAATGGTCAAGTCCGCCAATGATATTTAACATTGTGGTTTTGCCACAGCCAGAAGGACCAAGAATAGAAGCAAATTGCTGTTTGGGAAAGGACAAAGATACATCCTTTAAAACATGTAGTGGGCGCTTATCAACATAATAGTCTTTAACGATATTTTTTAACTGTAACATTCTATTTCCTCCTAGAAAAGAAACATATTGTTCGCTTAATTATAAGCGATTCAAAACAAAATACAAATAAATACAAAAAAATTATATTTATTGAAGTTTCCCGTCCCAATTAGAATTATATTAGAAAAGCTTTTAATTTACATTTTTTTGCGTTTTTTTTGGAAATAACCACTAATGATAGCGCTACACTCATCCTCGAGCAGTCCCCCCGTCACCTCGGGGCGATGGTTAATTCCCGAAACTTCATATAGATGAGTGGAAGAGACTAGGGCGCCGCCCTTCGGCTCTTTTGCTCCAAAATAAACATGACGAATTCGCGACCAAAGGATGGCGCCCGCGCACATAGCACATGGCTCAATAGTCACATATATATCAGCATTTTCAAGACGCCAGGAATGAACTTTTTTATTTGCCTTTCGTAGGGCAATAATTTCTGCGTGTGCGCTCACATCCTGGCTTTTCTCTCTTAAATTATGTCCACGAGCAATTATTTTATTATCAAGAACGACCACCGCTCCAACCGGTACTTCATCCATAAGTTCGGCTTTTGCGGCTTCTTTTAGGGCTGCGCGCATAAAAAACTCTGGTGTTCTCGTCATATATTGCTCCTTTGTTTGAAAAATAAAACCACCGCACATGAAACCCGATCTTAAGGCTGCTACGTTCCCGTCCTGACCTGGTTCGAAAGTTTTCCATCGCGATGGCGAAGTAATTATAACAATGTTTAGTAATTTAGTCTATGTAGATAAGTAATTGTCTAATTTATCAATTCATTAATATTCTATAACCCCAATGTTCTTGCCGCTTCAATTAGTGCAACTATAACTACCACATTCCAAGTTACGGCTATAATCCCACAAACTAAACCCGTGATTGCCATCCCGAGTCCAATTCTTTTTTTTATACATACTGCGCCAAATATTGTCGCTAATAGTCCCATTATGCCGCCAAAATATGGAACCCATCCAAACGCAACTGCTAATATACCTAAAACCAATGCCGCTATTGCCATCTTTCTCTCCTTTCTTATATGATTTATTCTTCACATAGACAACCATACAAAAAAAAAAAAAAAAAAATTTATATAAAAAAAAAAAAAAAAAAAAAAAAAAAAAACAACTTCTATGTAATAAAAAGGCAATTTTATGTAATAGAATTGATAAAAAAATAGCCATGCAAATATTGCTTTTTTAGCTAAATTTATCGTGTAATTTAATGGCTTATAAAACTATTTTTTATTACTAAAAAAGGAAGATGCATCAACTCCATCTTCCTTTGTATTTAATTACTTGCGATCTTTCGATTTGATTATGGAAATACCACCCATAAAAGGCCGAAGCACTTCTGGAACAATCACACTTCCATCTTCTGTTTGAAATTGCTCAACAATTGCCGGGATTAGTCGACTAGTAGCTAAGCCGCTGGCATTGAGCGTATGGCAATACTTTGTTTTGCCACTCTTTTGATCCCGATATCGAATCATGCCTCTGCGGGCTTGATAGTCACGACCATTAGAGGCGCTACTAACTTCCTTATAAATACCCATGGAAGGGATCCAAACTTCAACATCATAGGTCCGAGCCATCGAGTGTGAGCAATCGCCGGCAGCTAATTTACTAATTTGAAAGTGCAGGCCTAACTTATTAACGAGACTAGTAGCTTTATTGACTAACTCCTCAAATGCGACGTCACTACCCTCTTCGGTTGTGTACTGAACCATCTCAACTTTATTAAACTGATAGCCTCTAATCATCCCCCGCTCCTCTGTGCGATAACTGCCTGCCTCCAAACGATAGCAGGGGGTGTAAGCAAAATATTTTTTGGGTAATTCATTCTCCGAAAGAATTTCATTGCGGTGCAGATTAACCAGGGCCGTTTCAGCAGTTGGAAGCATAAACCGATGGGGCTCTATTCCATCAAGCCAAAACACCTCGTTAGAAAACTTGGGGAACTGCCCTGCCGTATATCCCGATTCATAGTTTAATAGGTGGGGCGGCAAAATCATCGTATAGCCATCCTTTAAATGTTCACTGACGAAAAAATTCAAGAGTGCCCATTCCAGTTGGGCCCCTATCCCCGTATAGACCCATGTGCCAGAACCGCTTATTTTAGCTCCTCGTTTATAATCGATAAGTCCAAGCGACTCACATAATTCAACATGGTCTTTCATTTTGAAACCAAACTCCGGTTTGGTGCCGAAAGTTTTAATAACTCGATTATTTTCTTTTCCGCCAGGAAGGAGATCTTCGTCTGGCGTATTGGGGAGAACTTCGATAAACTTTTGGATTCGCTCCTCAATGTCCTTTAAAGAGTTTTCTTTATCTTCGTTAGCTTTTTTAAGCGCCTTAACCTTTTCAAAAATAGCGTTTATATCGCCTCCGGCTTTTTTTACTTGAGGAATCGAAGCAGAAAGCTTGTTTTGTTCAGCTTTATTAGCCTCTACTTCCAAAAGAAGTTCTTTCCGTTTTTTGTCATCGTTAAGGAGTGGCGTAAAATCAACTTCCCATCCTTTACGTGCCAAAAGTTCTTTAATATGGTCTCCGTTTTCACGAATTAAATTGATATCTAACATATGTTTTTTCCTTTCAATAAAAAAACGTCCATAAAGGACGTATTTAACGTGGTACCACCTAAATTATCAATGAATATATTCACCGATATCTCATATTGCTAATAACGCTAGCCGCGGAGAGATTAATCTCGTTCTCGCAGGTGGAATTCATCCCTTCTCAACTGACGCTTACACTATCCGTCATTCGCTTTAATTGATTCAAAGATTACTAAGCCTGTTCATCAAACATCCATATTTTATCTTAGTCCAAACTTTTTTTCAATTAAAGACGGCATTATTGTTTTTATAAGAACTACAAAAGGCAAATTACAAACGATTGGTATGAATAATATTATTTATATATGTTAGAGAAAGTAATCTATAATACTTGTGTATGAAAAATGCTATTGATGTTACGTTATTTTATATTGCTGCTATTTTAATCGTTGCCTTTGCAATTATTATTTTTGATCGCGAATTAAAGAAACATCGCCGCAAGGTCAAAATGATTAAAAACTATCGTTTAAGTAAAATGCTGATTTATTATCGTCAACCAACTAATGAAATTACACTACCGGCTTTAATAGTAAACTTTTTTTATTATGGTTATGCTCTCTATTCGCTGGTCACTATTATTCTATATTGGGTCAATAATGACTCTATTTATTACAATCATCTTGCCGTTTATTCGACGTTGGCACTTTTGTCTTTCTTACCATTACTCCTTGTCATTAATTGGTGTCTTCCAAAAGAAAAGTAGTAATTACTTATTGACTAAGGTTAAATTTATATCCATTTCTTCACTTAATAAGCCCGCATGATGAGCTTTCATAAAAGGCTTTTCCTTTAATGAACTATAATAGAAGCCATATTTATCCGTCGCAAGCGCAACATACTCCCCTAAAAAATCTTGAATATCCTTTTTCATCGGCTTCGGCCCAAAAATATTTTCCTGAAGAACTTCACTTTTGCTTTTTAAAAGAAAATATTGACCATAATATTTTTTAAATAAACGCACAAACTCTTCTTCGTGATGATCTTTAACAAAGAAAGTGGCTGTTCGTGGTTCTAACGCAAACGGACGCTTTAAAGTAGAAAAAAAGTCTTCATGTTCTTGAATATCAAAGAAGTGAACATCGGTCAGTCCATGATCGGCCATTAATACAAAAAGTGTGTCTTTATTGTGCCTGGTTAAGTTTCGAAGAAAAAAATCAATTTTTCGAATAACTCTTTTTGTCTTTTTTCCCGAAACCCCATCCATATGAATTGTATGATCAGGTTCTATCCAATAAGCATAAACCAAAGATTGCTCTTTGTTTTTAATTGCTCGACTAATCTTTCGAGTGAAAGAAAAGATGTTTTTAGCTCCATTGGGTCGAAAAGATGGCCAAATTTCCTCAACGTCAACCTCTGGGCAATTCGCTTTAACAATCGAAAAAACATTTTGGTACCCATAGCGTTTGCTCATAATGTTTTCACCTAAAATTTGTCTATTCTCCCATGGATCATAGTTTTGAAAGACATTCAAAGCCCGATTGTCTTCCGCAAAATATTGTGTCCAGCCTAACCACCCCGTTTCTGACGGAAAGCGACCAGATAAAAAAGCGTTTGTTGCCGCAACCGTCGTTGGTGGATAAACCGAAGTAATTCCGATAATATCATTATGAGTAAAAATAGACTTTCGCTTATTAACATTAAGATCAATTATCGATTTTCCTAATCCGTCCAAAAGAATAAAAACCACTTTTTTATGTTGGGCAAGGATGGTATCCAAATCTATAAGTGAGTCGTTAAATTGCGGTTGATTGAATCTTTTTAAGATTGAATTAGAAACCGCAACCAAAGAACGCTTAGGATCTAGCCACTGGATAGACATTGCTATACTCCCTTAATCTCTTATATAAATCACCAAGTCGCGGATAAACTTTGCGATAGACTTTGTTATATAGATACTCATATTGTTCATGGTTCTTCATATTTGGCTCAAAGCGATCAGTCGGATGAACCATCGACTTTATTGCTTCCTCATAACTATTGAAATCACCATGCGCAATAAAAGCCGCCATAGCTGTTCCCAATGATGCCGTTTCATAAGTTTGGATTCTTGAGACTGGAATGCCAAAAATATCTGCGGTAATTTGACATATGGCATCGCTTTGTGAGCCGCCGCCGGAAACGCGAATTTCTTTAACCTTATGATGTTGCCGTTTTTCAATTCCTTCAAGTCCGTCGCGTAAAGCAAAGGCAATGCCCTCGACAATCGCCCGATACATATGCACCCGCGTATGGACGTCGCTAAAACCAATAATGGCTCCTCGCGCTTCTGGTCTTCTTAATCCTGGGCCCCAATAAGGTTGAAGAATCAATCCTTCGCTGCCGGGAGGAATAGCTAACATCTTGCGATTTAACACTTCTTCTACTGCTAGATGCTCGATTTCCGCTTCCGCGGTTTCCGCCCCCGCAAACTCTTTCATATACCAGCCGATCATCCAATATCCGCGATATATTTGAACTTCCATTTGATAGAATCCCGGAATTGGCGCTGGGTAATCTGGTAGAAATGGCTCCGGCTCAATATATTTAGGATTATTTACTTCAATGGTTGAGGCTGTTCCATAAGAGATGGAGGCCATATCTTTCATTGTGCAACCAGTGCCGATGGTTTCCGCTCCTTTATCGGTTCCTGTAGCATAAAATTCAAGTCCTGCGGGAATGCCGGTGTCTTTGCTTACTTCCGGGCTAATCTTGCCTATTAATGAGCCAATAGGAACCAACTCGGGTAGCAAACGATGAGGAATACGAAAAATTTGCCCTTTTAATGCATTGTCCTGATAAAATTTCCGCTTTTTAAAATGTATCGGATAATGTCCAGTATAGTTAGCCGGGCTATCTACTAATCTTCCCGACAACTTATAAGTTAGGTAGGTAGATAGGGCTACATAGTGATGTATACGGGCCCAATTCTCCGGTTCATTCTCCTGTAGCCATATGGCTGGCGTCCTCTTCATGTTCAGACGAATTGTTTCTTTCATGCCAACTAGCCAAAATAAAAACCGCCGCGGCCATGAGAGTTTCTTCTTCAACTCAGCTTGACGTTGATCAAGCCAAAGAATTGAAGGGCGCACTACTTCACACTTCTCATCGAGAAAAACCGGCGTATCCCGAAAGGCGGTTATCGAAAACGTTACCACCCGCTTAAGCAATTCGGGTTGATTTTCACTCAAAGCAAGAGTGGCTTTCTTCATATGTTCCCAATAGAAAGTTGGGTCCTGTTCAGCATATCCAGGAGCCGATGAAAAATATGGTTGTCCATAAGGGGATTTCTCCATAGCTAGAGTCTTTCCCGCTTGATCAAAAATAACTGCTCGGACACTCTGCGTTCCAAAGTCAATAACTAAGGCTAAAGGATTATTTTTTTCCATAACAAAACTACCTCGGCTTTATTTTAGCATTGTTTGCTCCTTTTAGCGGATAATCTATTATTTTTCGTCCGTTTTTTCTTGCACCTGATATATTTTATGCAACTCTTCAACCGCAAAATGAATTTTGGTTACGATATCTGGCGTAACTTGGGGAAAAAGATAGTAAGTATCATCATTATCGGATATGCTGACAAAATTTCCTTTATTGGCATAGTTATATTCAATATGAACTGAATAGTTGTCCGCGACTCGCCGTCTAAATACAAAAGGCTCTCCACGAAAATTACCCGAGAGCACAAATCCATCCTCACCATGCGTTAGCCTGCCTTCGCCAAAGCGATAAAAGCCATTAGCACTGGGTAAACTATCGATGACAACCGGAATATCAATATAGTATTTTCCTTTAATTATCTCTTGACGAACCATCTCTCGTTCCCACTCATACCAATCAGGTATGTGCGTGAAAGTATTTGCCCCATCGACGGCAAGAAGTTCGCCATATTCGCTCATAATATATTCTTTGTGGCAATGGTTACACCATAGCCGATCATGATCGCTTTCCATCATAAATTCCGCTCCACAGGTTGGACATCTATAAAGCACATGCTCGAGTCCTTCCGCCCGATGAGGATCAGTGATAGAAATCTTATTTGCTTTTTGATAAGCAAAATCGTCATAGAAAAAGGCTTCCTTAAGTTTGGCATTAATCTCATCAACACTCATTTTTTCAATTTGCTCTAACGAGAAAAGTCCCGTCATGGTAGCTTCTGTTTTTAGTTTGCGTTTATGACTTTGATTCCAAAGTGGTTGGCGAAGATGGTTGCCATTTGTTATTAATGTTACAACTGGCATTTTGAGCATTTTAATCATCTTTCCTAACGATTCTGGAAGTATCGCCGTGGTCCCAACTAAGGAGTAACGAGCTTCCGGATAAATTGTGCAGTTAACACCTAACTTTTTTAATGAATAAGCAATATGACGAACAAGAACAATATCATTAACGAACTTTCGTTTGCCAAAGCATCCAACCTTGCGCATTAGTTTTTCCAAGCCAATGAAGCCATCGATGGCAACAACATAGGTTGATGGATGAGGAAAAATTGCTTTAGTCAACACTTTAAAATCAAAGAAGCTATTGTGATTGCCTAGTATTAAATAAGGCGATTTAAACTGTTCCATATTCACTTTATGAATTTTTCTAACAATATGGATAGCTTCCGGCAAAGCTAATAACCATTCAACCGGTAAAAGATACCATGGGCAACGGCGGGGATGGCTCATCAAATCAAAGTGAGGAACCACCTTTACTTGCGATGGTGTCGCATAAACAATATCCGTTTTTTTCATAAATTTAATTTTGTATTTCTTTCGCTAATATATTACTCTATTTTGACACATAGGCAATAGTGTATAAATTGTTTATTTTCAAAAGTTTTATTTGGTATTAAAAAAACATCAACAATTTCACAAAAAGAGCAATCTTTATCATAAATAAGTAAAAACTAATCTAATTATTTGATTATTTACGCTTGCCTTTCTCCTACAGGGGCAAAACGGTATCTTTTTGTCGTTATTAAGCCTTTTTTCTACCAAAAAATATAATATCTATGATATTATTATAGTCGCGAGTGTGTAAAACCATTCACACACGAAATATTTCAGGAGGAATAAAAATGGCAGAAAAGAAGTATGTTTACCATTTTCAAGATGCTTATGGCTTAGGCAAAGAGCTTCTTGGTGGTAAGGGTGCTGGCTTGGCTGAAATGACCCATATTGGGGTTCCGATTCCGCAAGGATTCACAATTACAACCGATGCTTGCACGCTCTATTACGAAAGTGGAAAGAAATTACCACAATTCATCATTGACCAAGTGTTTGCCGCTGTCAAAGATGTCGAGAAGGAAACCGGCAAAAATTTTGGCGGTGACCATAACCCTTTATTAGTTTCCGTTCGTTCCGGCGCTCGGGTTTCGATGCCTGGTATGATGGATACAATTCTTAATCTTGGCTTAAACGACGTTACCGCTGCCGCTCTTGCGCGCGAAACGGGAAATGAAAGATTTGCTCTTGATTGCTACCGGCGGTTTATTTTGATGTTCACCAACATTGCTAAGGGACATCCAAGAACCGAGATGGACAAGATGCTTGAAAAACTCAAGGAAGAAAAAGGTTACAAACTTGATACTGAAGTCACTTCTGAAGAGTTAAAGGGATTAGTTAAGAGATATAAAGAATATTACAAGGGTGTCTTTGGTGAGGAATTCCCTTCCGATCCAAAAGTTCAACTTACCGAAGCGGTCACTGCTGTCTTCCGGAGTTGGGATAACCCCAGAGCTAACGTCTATCGGAAGATGAACAATATTCCCTATGACTGGGGAACCGCCGTTAATGTTCAATCCATGGCCTTTGGTAACAAGGGTGAAACCTCCGGTACTGGCGTGGCCTTCTCCCGTTCACCATCGACTGGTGAAAAGAAGATTTATGCTGAATACTTACCGAACGCTCAGGGAGAAGATGTCGTTGCTGGTATTCGTACTCCATTACACATTGAAGAACTTCAAAAGAGAATGCCGAAAGTATATGAAGAATTCATCAAGGTTATCACCACGATGGAAGGTCATTACAAAGACATGCAAGATATGGAGTTCACCGTTGAAGAAGGAAAACTTTACTTCTTACAAACACGTAATGGCAAACGGACGGCTAATGCGGCTTTAAAAATTGCTTGCGATTTAATTGATGAAGGTTTAATTGATGAAAAGGAAGCTGTGCTTCGGATTGACCCACGGACGCTTGATACCTTACTTCACCCTTCATTTGATCCAGCCGAACTCAAGAAATTAACCCCAATCGGTGTTGGCTTACCTGCCTCTCCAGGTGCTGGCTCGGGCAAACTTGCCTTTACCGCTGAAGATGCTGAAAAGCGTCATGCTTTAGGTGAGAAAGTTGTCCTTGTTCGGGCAGAAACTTCACCGGAAGACATCGTCGGTATGAATAGTTCTGAAGCTATTCTTACCATGCGTGGTGGTATGACTTCTCACGCGGCGGTTGTGGCTCGTGGTATGGGTAAGACCTGCGTTGTTGGTTGCTCGGCTGCTGTCATCAATGAAGAAGAGAAAACATTGACCTTAGGCGGAAAAGTCTATGGCGAAAACGACATTATTTCTGTGGATGGCACTACTGGTAGTGTTTATTCTGGATTAATTAAACTCGTTCCTGCCGATTTAAGCAGTGGTTTCTTCGGCCGGATTATGGGCTATGCTGATAAATACCGGCGGTTAAAAGTTCGGACTAATGCTGATACTCCTCGTGATGCCAAGCAAGCTCTTGTCTTCGGCGCTCAAGGTATTGGTCTTTGCCGGACTGAACACATGTTCTTCGATACCAATCGTATCTTCTTTATGCGGAAGATGATTCTATCAGAAGATGTGAAGGTAAGAGAAGCGGCCTTAAATGAACTTCTTCCTTTCCAACGCGATGACTTCTATCAACTATATATGGCAATGGGCGGACTTAATGTTAATATCCGTCTACTTGATCCACCACTTCATGAATTCTTACCTCAAGAGGAAGAGAAGATTGAAGAATTGGCCAAAGCTCTCAATACCACAGTTAAACATATTAAAGAGCGGATTGAGTACCTCCACGAATTTAACCCAATGATGGGACATCGTGGATGCCGTCTTGATGTTACCTATCCTGAAATCGGTCGCATGCAAGCAACCGCGATTATTGAAGCGGCCTTACAAGCAAGCAAAGATTTAGGAAAAGATATCGAACCGGAAATTATGATTCCATTAACCTTTGGTATTAAGGAATTCCGTTTCGTTAAGAGCATCATTACTGAAACCGCTGATGCGATTATCGCAAAAGCCGGCAGTAAGATGAAATATCATGTTGGTACCATGATTGAAATTCCAAGAGCCGCCATTACGGCTGGTTCCCTTGGAAAAGAAGCTGAATTCTTCAGTTTCGGCACCAACGACTTAACCCAAATGACCTTTGGCTTCAGCCGTGACGATGCTACCAAATTCCTACCTGACTACTATGCTAATAAGATCCTTGAACAAGATCCATTTGCCACTATTGACCAAGAAGGTGTTGGCCGGTTAGTTAAGCTTGCTACCTCCGAAGGTCGGGCGGCCAATCCTGAACTCCACGTTGGCGTCTGTGGTGAACATGGCGGTAATCCTGACTCCGTGGAATTCTTCCACAATGCGGGATTAGACTATGTCTCCTGCTCACCTTACCGGGTTCCAACTGCTCGTTTATCTGCAGCGCAAGCCGCGATTAAAGAAGAGCGGGCTAAGGCTAGTAAATAGTTCATTGTTAGTCTAAATAAAAAGGTCACGAGGTTTTTCCTCAGTGACCTTTTTTTATTTGACTGTCTCTACATAATTAACTTGTCTATCGTTTTACCATCAAATACTAAATCACGTCGCGCATTAATTTCTCCAGCGTGAACATCGCCTAGAAAGATATCCATTTCATCTTGAATATAACCGACATTTTTCCCTTTTAAGTAGATATAGCCTTCATCATCAATAGTTGCGACAAGTTTGCCAAGCATGTATATGCCACCTTCATGGTCAACATATCCAACTAGGCTTTTATCAACATAAACATTGTGGCCGCGAAAATCTTGGGGCATTTTATAATTTCCTTTCTATAAAAAATAGGCCATAAATATGGCCTATTAGTCTTTCTTATGATATTTCTTCGCGTATCCAGGTTTATGAATCTGACGCGCGCGAGCAATACTTAATTCATCCTCAATTACTGGTTCGTTAATTGTCGAACCTGCGGCTGTGATTGAACGATCACCGACTTCAATGGGAGCTACAAGAATTGTTCCTGAGCCCAAGAAGACATCTTTGCCTATTTCGGTATGAAATTTATTTTTCCCATCATAGTTAGCGGTTATTGTTCCGCATCCCACATTGGTATTGTCTCCAATTGATGTATCACCAAGATAACTAAGATGCGCCGCTTTAACCCCATCATGAATTACCGCATTCTTTAACTCGACAAAGTTCCCGATGCGTGTGTTGGAACCGATCTGCGTATGGGATCTAATTTTACTATATGGGCCGACTTCATTTTTGTTTACCATTGATGTATCGGTAATATAGGAAGAGACAATACTATTGCCCTCTCCAACCGTGACATTTTCAAGATATGTCGAGGGTCCAATTTTATTGACTGGTCCAATAGTTGAATAACCGAGTATTGTCGTGTTGGGACGAATAATCGTATCCTGACCAATGGTAACATTGGGTCCAATATAAGTGTTATCTGGATCTTCAATGGTAACGCCGCTTAACATCAACTTACGGTTTATTCTCAATTTCATTACCTTGACGGCCTCTGCTAGCTGAACTCGATCGTTAATGCCCAGCATTTCTTTTTGGTCCTCTAAAATTGAAGCTCCAATGACATAGCCCTTCTTACGAAAAAGAGTTAATACATCACCTAAATATAATTCTCCCTGTGCATTATCGGCAGTTAAATTATCTAATTCTTGAAAAAGCTTCCGGTTATCAAAGGCATAAACCCCTGTGTTAACTTCCCGAATTTTTCGTTGATCGTCAGTAGCATCCCGTTGTTCGACAATCCCTTCCACTAGATTTTTTTCATTGCGGATAATTCTTCCGTAACCAAAAGGATTGTCCACTACGCAGGTCATAACCGTTGCGTCATGGCCTTTCTTTTCAAAATCTTGGATGAGGTTCTCCAAGGTAGCGGTGGTAAGTAGGGGTGTATCGCCACATAAAACTAAAGTGACACCATCTTCATCCTTAAGAAAGGGTGAGGCTTGCAAAACGGCATGCCCCGTTCCTTTTTGTTCCCTTTGCCAAACAATACCGGTTAAATCTTCTACGATAGCTTTGGTGGCATCGCCCCCATAACCGACAATTGTATATATTTTTCCATTCACCAGGGGTCGAACAGCATTTACCACATAGCGAACCAGTGGTACTCCAAGAATGGGATAAGATACTTTTGAATGCTCCGGATCTAACGACTTCATCCGTGTGCCTTTACCGGCTGCCAAAATAACAGCATTGATTTTCATAAATGGCTTCCTCCATGTTTACATTATAAACGAAACGACATTAATAATTTACTTTTTTGGCCCTTTAGTCGCGGTTAAGATAACAAGGTGTCCCTTCTTTTCCATTTTTGCCGCTACATGGGTTAAGAGATGGTGATTATCGCTCAAAGCATAGACGACTGAACCTGAACCGCTCATCATAACTTTGTCTAATCCCATGACTTTTAATTCATTCTTAATTTCTTTTACAATCGGCAAAAGGCGAAAGGCTGGTTGTTCTAAAGCGTTAAATAAGTTAGCGGAAAGAAGTTCATCATCACCTTTGGTTAAAGCCAAAAGTATGTTGTCTGGTTTGGAGTGCACTGGCTCTTCACTATCGTAAGCACCAAAGACCTCTTTAGTAGACAAACCGGCTTCGGGCTTAACAATTAACACGTCATAGCGTTTAGCAACCTTTATCGGTGTCACCTCTTCACCAATGCCTTCGACATAGGCCGGCTGTTCGAAAAGGAAAAATGGTATATCTGCGCCGAGTTTCTTGGCTAAATCGACCAATTCCTCTATCGGGCGATGAAGCTTTAGCATGTTTGAGACTCCTAAAATAACCGCTGCTGCATCGCTAGATCCACCGCCAAGTCCGGCCGACATAGGAATAGATTTATGAATTTTAATTCTAAATTTAGCTTTAAAATTATATTTATCGCGCATTGCCTTCAAGGCTCTAGCCGCTAAATTATATTCGCTAACACTCAAAGAAAAATCATCACATGTAATTAAATCATCGTTATTTGCGGGTATTTGAATAATTTCTAATGAGTCGTGTAACTCTAAGGGTAACATAACCGATTCTAAGTCATGATATCCATCGTCTCGTTTGTTAATTACGTCCAAATATACATTGATTTTGGCCGGGGCCTTGACAATCATTATTAGTTCCTCTTCTAAGTAGATATTTTATATCAAGTAGTTATTCCATTCAATTTATAATTCACGAATAGTGTTGAATAGTTTTTCCCATTGCTGTGGAGTAATAGCTTCCGGCCGTAATTGCAAGCCAAGACCATTTTCCATAAGAACATTTTTCGTTTTTTCTTCATCGTGAAGATAACCATAAAGGTTATTATAAATAGTTTTACGGCGATTATTGAATAATTGTTTTAAAAACCGAAAAAAGTCCTGAAGGTATTTTCTTTCCCTGTTTCGGGTAAACGAATATGCGAATACGGCTGAACCAACATGCGGTTGCGGAAAGAATTTATTGGGTCCAACTTTGAAAGCTCTTTTTCCTTCACCAAACAAGGCAATCATAATCGGTAGTGGCCCATAGTCTTTGCTTTTAACCGAAGCTAACAGTCGATCGATAACCTCACTTTGAACCATCACCACAAATCCTTTAAGGGAGGGACCAGCTTTCATTAATTCTTCTAGAATTGGGGTCGTAATATAATAAGGTAAATTGCCAATAATCTTCGTTGGCTCGGTTAACAAAGAAAAATCGTATCGCAAAATATTCATCGTACTAACTTTAACTCGAGCATCTTTTTCGTAGGTGGAAGCTAAATAATTGGCCGTTGTACGATCAATTTCTATCAATTCCACCCGTTTAACAGAACTGCTCACTAGATAATGCGTTAAGGCTCCTAATCCCGGGCCAATTTCGAGGACGTTGTCCTGTGGAGTTAGGCCTAATTGCTCAACTATATTTTCCGCTACTTCTTCATCAATAAGAAAATTCTGCCCATAACGCTTAAGCGGGCGGATCATTAACGTAGATAGAAGATTAATCACAGTCTCTTTTTTAGCTACTTGCATATATTGCTCTCCTCAACCATTCTCTTTAGTTCATCATAGGTAATTCCTAGCGAATTAAGACGATAAAGAAAGGTCTTTCCGTTTGGTACCCCTAGATGAAGTATCTGAGAAATATGGTCGCGTTTAATTTTGGCTTCCTTACCCGCTAATAGGCCCAAAGAAATCAACTCGCCATTAGTTAAATTGCCACGCTTAATCGCTTTGGAAGGAACTATATTTTTTAGTGCCTCTTGAATTGCTTGGCGATTACTTTCCGCAATACCTAACTTATGTTTCCCAATACATTGCTTCCGTTCGACATAGGCATGTGAGACATTGGGAATGGCATTTTCAATAATGCTTCTTATTCTTAACCCTGGGGCATCTGGATCTGTCATAACAATTATTTTTTTCAGCTTTGAAGCCACTTTTAAATACTCGATAGTTTCCCGTGAAACCTCACTGCCATTAGTAATAACGAACTCACTGCTAATGAAACTCCGTAAAAAATTGACATCCGTGGTTCCTTCCACCACAAACACACAACCTTCATAATTATCCATTTTGTTTCACATGAAACATTCTTGTCACGTTGTCCATAACTATCTGTTCTATTTCCTTGTTGCTCAAATTTCGAAGTTGGGCAATCTCCCTAACAATAAAGGGAATATTTTTCGATTCATTGGTCGTGCCTCTAAATGGTTGAGGCGCTAAATACGGCGCATCGGTTTCTACCAGCAAAGTCTCACTTGGAATGCTGGCGGCAACTTCCTTGGGTTCGTGAGCGTTTTTAAAAGTAACCGGTCCAGCAAAAGATATGTCCATTCCTAATTTAATAAACTCCTTTGCCATTTCTAAGGAGCCAGAGTAACAGTGCATTACACCTTTAAACACTGGGGGGTGCTCCTTTAAAATAGCCAGCGTTCTCGCACTTGCATCCCGACTATGAACAGAAATTGGCAGTTTTAACTCATTAGCTAACTCAATTTGCTGAATAAATATTTCCTCTTGTCGCCGATGAATATCTAAATCTTTGGTCCAATGAAAATCGAGTCCAATCTCCCCGATAGCAATTACTTTACGATTTTCCTTCTGTAGTTTTCTTATCTGGTCCCATAGATCATTTGAATAAGAATCAATGTTCTCAGGATGTAGCCCGATAATGGCATAGACCCCGTTAAACCTATTGGCTAATTCAACCGCGCGAATGGAACTTTTTAAATCCCATCCGACAACAAAAACAATATCAACTCCCGCCTGATGAGCTTTGTTTAAATATTCTTCTTCCTTATTAATGAAGGCTTCGTCATTAAGATGACAATGAGTATCAATGTACATTTTTATTTCCCCAAACAAAAGCGAGCAAAAATTTCATCGGTAAAATCTGGTTGAATATTCTCGCCTAAAATTTCACACACCGTTTGATAAGCGTTTTGAAGTGAAACGGCAACTATATCTAGAGGTAATCCATTTTGAGCATCACCTTGCGCTTGCTTTAAATCAAGAGCCACCTTTCTTAATAATCCTAATTGTCGAGCGTTATTAAGTGAAGGCCGCGCATAAGATGTTTCATCAATAGCAAAAAGATTAAGAATCGCCTTTTCAAGACTGTTTGTATCCTTTTGAAGCGCACTAATGTAAAGCTTATCGCCATCCTTATTTTTAACGAGATCACCCTTATTATAAATAATAAGATGTTTTTTATCCTGAGCCAGTAAAAGAAGTTTTTTGTCTTCATCATCAACATTTTTACTCGCATCAAGCAACACAAGAACCAAATCCACTTCATCGATAAGTTTTTTGGCTTTATCAATGCCGAGATTTTCAACAAGATCACGAGCATCGTGAATGCCCGCTGTGTCAAAAAGATGAAGAGCGATTCCATGGAGATTAATTTCTCCTTCAACAATATCCCGTGTTGTTCCAGCAATATCGGTTACAATTGCTTTGTCCTCACGCAGTAAAGCATTTAAAAGTGATGATTTTCCCACGTTAGGTTTTCCAATGATTGCCACTTTAATTCCTTCGCGAATAATTTTCCCTTGGCGACCCTCTTCAATTAAGTCATTGGTGATGGCAAGCATCGTTTCAGTATCCGTGACTATTTTATCTTTACCAGCCTCTTCAATGTCGGTATATTCTGGATAATCAATATTAACATCAATAAGCGCAAGCAAATCTGCGATTGATTTTTTTAGGGGCTTGATTTTAGCGCTAGTCTCTCCCTGAAGTGAAAAAAGCGATAACTTCTTAGCTTCACTTGTCGTAGCATTGATCATATCATTTATCGCTTCCGCTTGGATTAAATCAATTTTGCCATTCATAAAGGCGCGACTCGAAAACTCTCCTCGCGTGGCCATGCGCGCGCCATACTTAATTAACAAAGATATAATTTCATTGGCGATTAAAAGTGAACCATGGCACATAATTTCCACCACGTCTTCACCTGTAAACGATTTTGGTGATACATAAGTTAGAACAACAACCTCATCAATCAGATTCTCATCATCGTGAATAAATCCATGCCAAATGTTTCGTTCCCGGTAAAACGGAGTGGACGAATTAAAAACATTTTGTAAGCAACTAAAAGCGTTCGGTCCTGAAAGCCGAATAACTCCTAAAGCACTTTTTATCGGCGCTGTTGCTAAAGCAACAATGGTATCTAGCATTTCTATTTCTCCCTAAATGATTTTAACATAAAAGGAGCCGACAAGGGCTCCTCTTTACTTTATTAGTTCACCAATACAAATTAGTCAATATACTTGACCATAACCTGACGATGATGCCCGTTACCGATTGATTCGGTCTTAATATGTGGCATCTTGCTCAGCGCATTATGCACAATCCGTCTTTCATCTGCAGGCATGGCTTCAAGGGTTGCGTCCGTATGTGTCTTTTGAACTTCACGGGCTGTACGTTTAGCAATTGATATAATTTTATGGTATTTGCCATCCTTATAATCATTAATATCGAGGAGGATTCTAATCCGCTTTTTAAATTTGGTTGAAGTGGCAAGTTTTACTAACTCATTTAATGCCTGTAATGTCCGGCCATTCTTACCAATCAAAATTGAATTATGGTTACTATCAATCGTAATTCGAACAATATCATCCTTCAAGGTTGGAGTGAATGTAGGCGTAATTTCAAAAGATTCAATTACGTCTTTTAAATATCCGGTGGCAAATTCGATTACATCGCTGACTTCATAAACGCGAATAGTTGCTTTTTTGGAAAATAGTCCTTTCTTCTCTTCTATAACTTCGTAGATGATATCCTCAACGGATTGTCCACCTAAATCAAGAAGCGCAAGGCTAATCGCCTCATCAACTGTTTTTGCACTAAATGTCTTCATACTATTTCTTGGCCATCACTTTCTGCGTAATTACGGTTTGAACAATGGAAATAAGCGCTCCAACAAACCAATAAACTCCCATTGCGGCTGGCAAACTCCAAGACATAAAGATGATAAAGATGAACATAACTGTCATCATCATTTTCATCTGACTTTGTTGCTTATTCTCAGCCGGATTCTTACCCATACGGGTAATTTTCTTTTGCTTACTTGCCGTCATCCATTGCGGTAGTTTCATCGAAATAAACTGTGCCGCCGCCATTAGGACGAAGAGACAGACCGCTACCCACCATCCAGAGCTAAAGAAGTTTCTTAACATCTCTGTGCCTAGTGAAGCATTAAGATTAAGTCCCATAACACTATCGGAAGCCAAAACCGCGCTTCCTGTCATAGCTCCCCAAACGGCAATGAATATTGGGAATTGGAAAAGCATAATAATAATTTGGCTAAATGGATTAATCCCGTTCTTTTTATAAAGCGCCATTTGCGCTGCTGCTAATTGTTGTTTTTCATATTGGTTAGTATTAGAGTTCGGATATTTTTGCTGTAAAGCATCAATTTCCGGTTTAAGAAGTTGCATTTTTTGTTGGGCCATTGTTGATTTAAAGGTCGCAGCAATCAATACGCCACGAACAATAAGCGTCACAATAAGAATTGCCCAAACCTGGCCCCAACCATTGGCACCAAATAAATTGGTGAAAAATTCAACAGCGGCCGCAACTGGATATACTAATAATCCTTCGACAATACCTTCATTAAAAGCATCGCCCCAAGTTTTTCCTTCAACAGGGATTTTCTCACCAGTTGGTCCATATTCGCCATCTTTAAGCGCAATACATGCCCGTTGAGATGAAATTTCTTTTTGAAGTTGCGATTGATAGTAGGAAGAAAAATCGCTATCCGGTACTTGGCTCACACCAAGTTCAACGGAAAGTTCACTGACCCAGTAATTCCAGTTTCCAAAAAGATACTTATCTGTAGACAAAGTATCACTGTTTTGAGAACCAAGAAATTTAACGTAACCAAATTCTTTTAAAAGCACGCTATCATCACTGGGTAAGGCCGTTTCTTCTCCATAAGTCTCGGCGAAAACCACTTTAGCATAATCGATAACTTTCGCATCAAGTTCCACAAAGAATTGATCACTAGGAATTGCATATCCTGCTTTAACTGCGTTAGTTAAAATTGTCTCCATTCCGCTTGCAAAAGTAAGCGAAGTGTCTTCGTTGACAGTAACAACTCCACTGTCTTTTTGGTAAAGCATGTAAGCTTGGTCTTTGGGAGAACAAAAATTAGCCGTACATGAAGCGGCAAAAATGGTTACAAATAATCCCAAACCAGCAATTTTTAATACTTTATTTTTCTTCTTTGCCATGAATGTTCCTTTCAAGTATCGCAACAAGAGCCAATAGTTGTTCTTGCATTCCTAAGAAATTCTCAAGATCATAATCTTTACGGACGACAATAATCAAATCATAACTTTGATGAAAATCTATTTTCTGTTCACAAATGCTTCTAATCTGCCGACGAATATGATTTCTTTTAACGGCATTGCCACGGCGCTTTGAAACCGAAATTCCAACTCGAACAAAATCGAGTTTATTTGACTTGATTGTCGCTACAAAACAACTGTTCTTGCGGGTAATACCCTGGTCGATGATTTCTTCGAAGTCACGATTCCTTTTGATTCGATTTTTTTTCTTCATCATCGACATCTCCTTTTAAAAAAGCCACCTCAAAAATAAGAGGTGGCAAACAAGTGCATTAAGCCGAAAGTACTTTCCGACCTTTAGCCCGACGACGTGCTAAGACGTTGCGGCCGTTTGGTGTTGCCATCCGTGCCCGAAACCCATGAACTCTTTGTTGATGGATGATACTAGGTTGATACGTTCTTTTCATATATATTCCTCCGCGATATAAAACATTTTTATTTCTATTACGCGATAGCAATTATATTATGTAATAATATCTAAAGTCAAACAATTACTGACTTTAATATCTTTTTAGGAGGTATTTTTATGGTTGAAACCGCAATTTTTGCTGGAGGTTGCTTTTGGTGCATGGTAAAGCCTTTCGATCGCTACCAGGGTGTGATAAAAGTAGAGTCCGGCTATACAGGAGGGCATACCCCCAATCCTACCTACGAGGAAGTCTGTTCAAAGAAGACCGGCCATGTCGAAGCAGTAAGAATCACTTTCGATAATGAACAAATTACGTACTCAACTCTTCTTGATATTTTTTGGCGACAAATAGATCCAACCGATGCTGGAGGTCAATTTGAAGATCGAGGCAGTAATTACATATCAGCAATTTTCTATACTTCCGAAATTCAAAAAGAAATCGCTATTAAGTCAAAAAAAACTTTGTCAGATATGAAGCTATTTAAAAATTTGATTGTAACAAAAATTCTTCCTGCCAGCGTTTTTTATCCTGCGGAAGAATATCACCAAGATTTCTACAAGAAGAACCCCATTCGTTTTGAAGAAAATGAAGCTTTTTCCAGTAGAAGTAGTTTTATTAGTGAGCACTGGAAAAAGAAATAAAATGCATATACTTATTTGTTTTTCACATTTTTAGCGGATTTTTCGAGTTTTTTTGTCTAAAAGTTACATTTTCGTGGTAAAAAGCCACGATATAAAACATAAAAGTTGTTTTTCCACAGCTTGAAGAAATAAAAAAGTTTTCCGGTGGAAAACATTTAATTTTCTTTTAATGGCCTGCGTTTTATCTATGTGGAAAATATTTTACACTGTGGGAAAAATACAATTTTTACCACAAAATCCCCCGTGCAAAAGTTTTCCACAAAGTTTTCCACAACAAAATTTTGTGGAAACTGTGGAAAAGTGCTTTTTTACTACTATTTTTACATGAATTTTTGTGGACAAAATAATCTATTGCCAAATGAATGCTTTTTCTTATTGTGGATATGTTAGAATTTACCTGCAAACAAAGAGGTATGTATATGGTTAAATCAATCAGTGAGATTGCCCAACTTTGGGAAAGAATCTTATCCCACATTCAGGCAAAACTGAGTGACCGACATATTTATGACTCGTTTTTTTCTGGGAGTTATATTTATCGGATTGATGGCGACGCAATGCTTATCGTCGTCAACAGCGGTCTAGCAGCAAATCTTCTAAGCACTCGTTATTTAGATCTGATTAACGAATCGGTTTCCGAAGTTACACAATCGACTTTTAAGTTGAAATTTGTTCAAGAAAACGATATTCCTACCATTAATGAAAAGCCCGTTGAAGAAAAATCGAGTTTTTTTTCGAACTCTTATGTTAATCCGAAGTATACCTTTGATAATTTTGTCGTTGGCCCATCTAACCTTGAAGCCTCACAAGCCGCACTGATGATTGCTTCTAATCCGGGAAAAATGTTTAACCCTTTATTCATTTATTCCCAAAGTGGCTTAGGAAAAACTCATCTTTTACATGCAATTGGAAATTATATTCGGGAACATGCTCCCGTTTTAAAAATTTTATATATAACAACCGACGATTTTGTCGATGAATTTATCCGCTACGTACATGGGGATAAAGAGTCTGAAACGCTAAAGGATTTTTTCAAAGGAATTGATGTTCTTCTTGTTGACGATATTCAGTTTTTAGCTGATAAAACCAAGACCGAAGAAATGTTTTTTCATATTTTTAACGCCCTAGTAAATTCCGATAAGCAAATTGTCTTAACAAGTGACCGCCATCCTAGCGAATTAAAAGGCCTTGAATCGCGGCTTGTATCCCGTTTTGGTAGCGGACTCGCAATTAATATTTCACAGCCTGATTTAAACACCTCACAAGAGATACTAAAGAAGAAAATTGAGGCAAACGGCTTAGACCTTAATCGGTTTGATCCTGAAGTCATACGTTTTTTTGCTGAAAAATTTTCGTCGAACATTCGGGAGTTGGAAGGGGCTTTAAATCGACTTCTTTTTTACATCATCAACATTAAAGAAACCAGCAAAATTACAATGGATGTCGCCTTGGAATCCGTTCAATCGCTCATTAATGTTAGCGATGCAAAAACAAAGTTGAGTGAAACCAAGGTAATCAACACTGTCGCTGACTACTACAATCTAACCCCAGCTCAACTTATCGGCCGTAGCCGAACCAGTCAAATTGCCATGGCTAGACATATATCCATGTACTTGATCAGAAGCTTGCTTGATGTCCCTTTTCAAAAGATTGGACAATCGTTTGGGGGAAAAGATCATTCGACGGTGATAAACGCAATCGAAAAAGTGGAGAAACAGTTGAAAAGTAATAGCGATTTTTCTTTAGCTGTTAACGAATTAAAAAAGCGCCTAAAAAACTAGTCTTTATATAATAAAGACTGTATCAATCAGTGCTTATTTATGGTAAAATAAGAGTATTAAATATCGGGTAGAAAAGTAAGTTTTCCACATAATTCACACCCCTTATTATTATTGTTATTTCTTTAGGAGGAATACATAAATGAAACTGACGATTAATCGCGAGCAACTTTTAAAAGGACTCAATGTAATCTCGAAATCGATTAATGACAAACATCCTATTCCCATTATGCGTAACGTTAAATTGGAATTAAACCATGAGGGATTGGGACTTATCGGAACGGATAATGAACTTACCATTAAGACGGTAATACCCTTTATGATCGGTAGCACTGAAGTTATTCGTAACTACCAACCAGGAGCAACATTAGTAAGTTTTAAAATTCTTTTTGAAATAACAAGACGACTTGATGGTAACGAAATTACTTTAGAAGTAATTGACGAAACCATTGTTGAAATAAATGACGGAAGATCAAACTTCCGCTTAAATTCAATTAAACCAGAAGAATATCCAGACATTGATTTAGATCCTACTGGTGTTACTTTTAATTTGGCTGGCAAAAAATTAGCTGAGATTGTAGATCAAACCGCGTTTGCGGCTTCGCAAAAGGAACAACGCCCAATCTTAACGGCTGTCAATTTTTCAACCGAAGGCAACAAATTGGTGGTTGTAGCCACGGACAGCGCTCGACTTGCACACAAAGAGGCAACAATTGATGATGAAGTTAAGTTTAACGCCAATATTCCGGCTAAAGTTATTTCGGAAATTTCTCGTCTTTGCTTGGATGAAGAAAAAGTTGCTATTTCAATTTCAGAAACAAAAATTTTGTTTGCGTTCAATGGAACGGTTGTAAATTCTCGTCTCATCGCGGGTGAATATCCATCCACCAAGAATATTATTCCGAGAAGTTATAATTATTTCCTTGAAGTCAATTCAGAAGAATTGCTTAAAGCGATGGATCGTGTGGCATTACTCAGCAGTAGCGACCGCGAAAATGTTGTAAAATTAACAATGAGCGAGACGGATGGAGTTCAAGTTTCAACCAAATCCGCCCAAAACGGAAGTGCGACCGAACAATTGGAAACTTTCCATTTTACCGGTGAAAGACTTGAAATATCATTTAACGCTGCGTTTGTTGCCAGCGCTGTTCGGGCTTGTAAGAGCCAAGACGTTATGTTGGGCTTTTTAGGCGAAATGAAGCCGTTTAGTGTTCGCAACGATAAGGATGATTCGCAAATTCAAATCGTCACGCCAGTTCGCACGTATTAAGCCTTAAAATTGATTTTGTTGGGGTGATTACCAAGGGAATATTATATATTCCCTTTTTTGTTGAAAAATGGTAAAATATTAACAGTTGGGAAATGAGGAAAAAATATGGCTGACAATACGCAAAATGTCTTGGTTAAAGGCGAGTATATTACTCTCGGTCAACTGCTTAAAAAAGTTAATCTGATTGCGACCGGTGGAGAGGCAAAAACTTACCTTCAGGGGCATTCTGTTTTTGTTGATGGAGTTATTGATGCACGCCGTGGTCGGAAATTATTTCCGGGTATGAGTGTTAGAGTTGATTCCTCAAGCTATGTGATAACAGCGGATGATCGTTAAAACTATAACTCTTCATAAATTCCGCAATTATGATGATTTGACTCTTGAATTCCCTTCTGGACTAAACATTATTGTTGGTCCAAACGGAGCTGGCAAGACCAACATTGTCGAAGCTATTCAGTATCTATCACTGGCCCGAAGTTTTCGGACTAGCAACGATCAAGAATTGATTAAAGAGGGCGAAGATGGAGCAAGCATTAAGGCGATTCTTTCAGATGACGGACCATTTAAAAAAACACTCCAAATTGATTTTGTAACTAGCGGAAAGAAGATTTCTCTCAACGGAACTCCGCTGAAAAAAATCAGCGAACTGAAAGATGTTGTTAACGTTTTAGTCTTTGAGCCTAAAGATGTGCTTTTTTTTAATGATTCACCACGGATTCGAAGACGTTATCTTGACACCTCGCTATCCAAACTAACAAGCAACTATCTCGATTACTTTAGCCGCTATGAGAAACTTCTGGATGAAAGAAATCGTCTCTTAAAGTTTACTCATCCCGATCTATTGGCGATAGAAGTCATTACGAAACAAATGGTTACGTTTGCTAAACAGATCTCTCTCTATCGGAAGAACTTTATCGATTCTTTGAATGAGACGCTACCTTCGCTTATGGCAAATCTTGAAGTTAAAGCGAAGGGCGAGTTAAAAATCGAGTATCTGCCTTTTGTTGAAGTAAGTAAAGATTATGAACAAAAAGCAATAGAGGCTTATAAGAAGAGTTTAGATAACGATTTACGATATCGAACAACTGGTGTTGGAATCCAACGCGAGGATATTGTAACTTATTTCCGTGGAAAGCCGATTGATCGCTTTGGCTCACAAGGCCAAAAGAGGCTAGTTGCGCTGGCGTTAAAACTTGCACCTTATTATTTGACCGAGAACAAAGAAAAACGGCCGATTGTGGTCTTAGATGACGTTCTAAGCGAACTTGATGGTGATCATCAACAGCGATTGATAACTTTGCTGAAAAATTGGACACAAGTGTTTATTACCGCCACTACTTTCAATGGTCGTGACGCGAATGTATATGAAGTAACACCCACTCAAAAGATTGTTAGGAGGAATTTTCTATGAGTACTCAAGAGAAGAAAAAAACCGAGAAAGAATTGGCGCTAGAAGCGGAAGAAGAGCGGAAAGCATCAGAAGCCAATGCAAAGCGGGAAGCTGAGCAGCAAGAAGAATTAAAAAGAGAAAAAGAATTAGAGCGGGCGGATGAGAATTACACTGCGACTAACATTCAAGTTCTCGAAGGCTTGGAGGCTGTTAGAAAGCGTCCAGGCATGTATATTGGAACGACGGCTGCGGCTGGGCTACATCATTTGGTTTGGGAAATCATTGATAACTCGATAGATGAAGCTTTAGCGGGCTATTGTGACACAATTAAAGTGAGCATAAATAAAGGGGATACCATCACTGTCAGCGATAACGGAAGAGGTATTCCGGTTGACGTTGTTGCCAAGACGGGAGTAAGTGCAGTAGAAACGGTTTACACCGTTCTTCACGCGGGCGGAAAGTTTGGCGAAGGCGGAGGCTATAAGGTTTCAGGCGGGCTTCACGGTGTTGGCGCAAGTGTTGTCAACGCTCTTTCCGAATGGCTTGAAGTTAAAGTAGAAAAAGATGGCGGTCTCTACTTTATCCGTTTTGAAAATGGTGGACATCCGACTGAGAAATTAAAGCAGACCGGGAGTTCAGTTAATCGCGGAACAACGGTTACCTTTAAACCAGACTCTACGATATTTACCGAAACGACTACTTTTGATTATGATACGATTCGTGAACGCTGCCGGCAGATGGCTTTTTTGAATCGGGGAATTAAAATTGTTGTTACGGATGATCGCGGCGACGAACCAATCGTCGCTGAATATTGCTATGAGGGCGGTATTAAGGAATATGTTTTAGCGTTAAATAAAAACAAGGAGCCGCTTTTTCCTAATGTCATATATTGTGAAGGAAGAGAAGAGGCGGAAATTGGCGCAGGTAAATTCGGTAACATATTTGTCGAAGTAGCCCTTCAATATTTTGATGGCTACACGCAGAATGTTTATTCGTTCTGTAATAACATTCATACGCATGAAGGTGGAACTCACGAAGAGGGGTTTAAGCTTGCAATCGGTCGGGTTTTAAATAAGTACGCTCGAGATAACGGATATCTCAAAGAGAAAGATGATAATTTTAAAACAGAGGATGTTCTAGAAGGTTTAACCGCGATTGTTTCGGTTAAGCACCCCAATCCTCAATACGAAGGCCAGACGAAAACTAAATTAGGAAACTCGGAAGTCCGGAAGATTGTCTCTGGAATTGTTGGCGAGCAATTAGAGCGTTTCTTACTCGAGAATCCAAAGATTTCTCGACAAGTGATGGACAAGGTTGTTTTAGCCGCTAATGCTCGGGTTGCGGCTCGAGCGGCAAAAGAGAACATTCGACGTAAAGGGGCACTTGATATAACGACGCTTCCTGGCAAACTAGCCGATTGTTCGAGTAAAGACGCGAGCCGCTGTGAACTCTTTATTGTTGAGGGTAATTCAGCTGGAGGCTCAGCCAAAAATGGTCGTGATCGGGAAACGCAGGCTATTCTTCCTTTGCGAGGAAAAATTCTCAACGTTCAAAAAGCCCAGGAAAAGCGAATTTACGCTAATGCCGAAATAGGCAACATGATAACGGCTATCGGAGCTGGCATTGATCCAGAATTCGATGTCAGCAAAATTCGTTACGATAAGATTGTAATTATGACCGATGCTGATGTGGACGGCTCTCATATTAGAATTCTTCTATTAACTTTCTTCAATCGATTTATGAAGGAATTGATTAGCGAAGGGCATATTTTTATTGCCCAGCCTCCGCTCTATAAAGTTGAGTATAAGGGCAAACCCTATTATGCCTATAATGATGGACAATTAGACGATTTGAAAAAGCAATTAGGATTACGGCCTGGGTATCCATTCCAACGCTACAAAGGTCTTGGCGAAATGGATGCGGAGCAGTTATGGGAAACGACTATGGATCCATCCAATCGAAAGCTGGTTAAGATCACGCTTGAAGATGCGATGGAGGCCGACCAAATATTTGATGATTTGATGGGCGATAATGTTGAACCACGGCGGGAATTTATCCACGCTAACGCTCAATTTGTCAAAAATCTTGATATTTAGAAAGGAGCGCTATAACAATGGATGAAGATAACAAAAAGAAACCTCTAACGGACGAAGATGATGAAAATTTAGAAACGCCCGTTCAAGATGAGGAAGAGATTAAGGACGAAGAAAATAACAATGAAGACCAAAATGAAGATGTTGAAAACGTTAATGAAGAACATCTTGGAGATGCGGTCAGCAATGCAATTCGTAGTGGCATCGTCGGAGGAATAAGCAATGTGGAAGTGAGCGATGAAGTTCGTTCCGCCTTCCTTGATTATTCAATGTCGGTTATTGTTTCACGGGCGTTACCCGATGTCCGTGATGGTTTTAAACCGGTTCATCGGCGGATTATTTATGGCATGAATGAAGTCGGAATGACTCCGGATAAACCCTACAAAAAGTCGGCGCGTATTGTCGGTGACGTTATGGGAAAATATCACCCGCATGGTGATTCAGCTATCTATTCAACTTTAGTTCGTCTCGCCCAACCCTTCTCAATGCGTTATCCACTGGTGGATGGTCATGGTAACTTTGGCAGCGTAGATGGCGATGAGGCGGCTGCTATGCGGTATACCGAAGCGCGCTTAAGTAAGATTGCGCTAGAAATGGTAAGAGATATCGATCAAGATACGGTCGATTTTATGGATAATTACGATGGTACAGAGAAGGAACCACAGGTATTGCCATCACGCTTTCCTAACCTTTTAGTTAATGGTTCTAGCGGTATTGCGGTCGGTATGGCGACCAACATTCCTCCTCATAATTTACGGGAAGTAATAAATGCGGTTATCGCTATTGCTCACGACCCGGAACTTTCCCCATTAGAGATAATGACGACCTATTTATTTGGTCCTGATTTTCCAACTGGGGGTATTATTCTTGGTAAGGGAGGAATTAGAAAAGCTTATGAAACCGGACAAGGAAGTGTTGTCATTCGGTCTAAAGCCCATTTTGAGGAATTAGATAATGGTAAACACCGGATTGTGGTGACGGAAATTCCTTACATTGTTAACAAAGCGACAATGATTGAAAATATCGCTAATCTTGTCAAAGATAAAGTTATCGAAGGAATAACCGATATTCGTGATGAAAGTAATAAAGAGGGAATTCGAGTTGTTATTGAACTACGGCGAGATGTCATTCCCGAAGTTATTTTGAATCAATTATTCAAGAATACACAATTACAAACAAGTTTTGGCATTATTATGCTTTGCTTGGTAAATAACGCACCTAAAGTCCTACCAATCAATGAAGTGTTAAAAGAGTATTTAAACTACCAAATTGAAATTATTGGCCGCAGAACCAATCATCAATTGCAGGTGGCAATGGCGCGTAATCATTTGGTCCAGGGCTTACTTCAGGCCATCAATCATATTGATGAAATCGTTAAAATTATTAAAGATAGCAGTTCTCCCGATGAAGCCACTTCGGCCTTAATCGGTCAATTTGGGTTCTCCGAACTTCAGACGAAAGAGATTCTTTCCTTGACCCTAAGACGGTTGACAGGATTAGAAGAACAAAAGTTGGAAAACGAACGCAATGGCTTAGAAGCTAATATTGCCAAATTCCAGCATATCCTCGAAAGTCGCGATAACATTCAAGAAGTTGTTATTAGTGAGTTAGAAGAAATTAAGGCTAAATATGGGGATGATCGCCGTACTGAACTTAGCAATGATCTTGCTAGTATCGACGATGAAGATCTCATACCAGTTGAGGACGTTATCATTTCCTTGACAAAGAACGGCTACATTAAACGGTTGTCACCAGACACCTTCCGAACCCAACATCGTGGTGGACGAGGAATTAAAGGCATGGCTACCCAAGAGGATGATGTGGTAGATATCATTATTCATACCATTACTCATTCGGATGTACTTTTCTTCACAAATCGGGGAAAGGTTTACCGACTACGGGGATATCAAGTTCCTGAATTTAGTCGGACATCTAAAGGCATACCCGTTCAAAATTTATTACAACTTGAAAAAGACGAAAAGGTCCGTTCAATTATAAGCCTTGATTCGGCTAATATTGGTGAAGGGGATCACCTCTTCTTCGCAACGGTTAATGGAACCATTAAGCGGACTTCCATTGCCGAATTCGCTTCAATTCGCCAAAATGGTAAAATAGCCATAAGCTTAGCTGATGGCGATGAGTTATTAGCGGTTAAGCACACAAACGGGGAAGCGGAGATTGCTCTTGCCTCCAGTAAAGGAAAACTTTGCCGGTTTAAGGAAAGCGATGTTCGTTCTATCGGGCGTAACGCGATGGGTGTGAAGGGAATGGATGTCGATGGCGGAAAGCTTGTCGGATTTACCACCTCACTTGAGGGAGAATATATTCTCTCGGTCACCAGTCGTGGATATGGGAAAATGTCGCCTCTTGTCGACTATCGGGAAACGAAGCGGGGGGCCAAGGGAGTTATTACCATTAACGCTACCGAAAAAAATGGCGAGCTTGTTGGAATTAGAGCCGTTCATGGCAACGAAGATTTAATCATCATTACGGAAGCGGGAATCGTTATTCGAATTTCGCTTGAGCAAGTGGCTCGTACGGGCAGAAACACGCAAGGAGTAAGAATTATTCGCCTTGAAGACAATGAAGCTTTATCCTCATTTGCGGTGGTTGATCCAAGCGATGAAGAGGAAGTCGAAGAAGTAGAAGAGTAAGAGTAGAAGAATAAAAAAATAAGTCTCAATCGGCGATATATCAAGTAAAGTAGAACTTAACTTGACGCGATCAAACGATTGAGACTTTTTTATAACTCTTCTAGATGAAAACTAAGATTCGACTTCTTCGTTAGCTCCTTCTTCTTGTTCCATAGGATTGGTTCCAAGGAACTGAGCATTATATAAATCAGCATAGAAACCATGCGCAGCGAGAAGTTCATTGTGGGATCCAGATTCAATAATATGGCCTTTCTTCATCACTAGAATGGTTTTAGCGTTTTTAATAGTTGATAGACGGTGAGCGATGACAAAACTAGTTCGTCCTTCCATAATTCGATTCATCGCGCTTTGAACCAGGGCTTCGGTTCGTGTATCAACGGAACTGGTAGCCTCATCAAGAATGAGAATTTTTGGTCGAGCAAGCATTGCTCGCGCAATGGTAATCAGCTGTCTTTGTCCTTGAGAAATATTAGTTCCATCTTCATTCAAAACAAAATCATAGCCTTCAGGTAAAGTACGAATGAAGTGATCAGCATGAGCGGCTTTGGCGGCTGCGACCACCTCCTCGTCACTCGCATCTCCACGGCCATAGCGGATGTTGTTTTTAATTGATCCGGCGAAGAGCCAAGTGTCTTGTAGCACCATTCCAACGCTGGTGCGTAAAGCTCCGCGTGAATAGTTGCGAATATCGACACCATCAAGGGTTATTTTCCCTTTGTTAATTTCATAGAAACGCATAATTAGATTGACGATTGTGGTTTTACCAGCTCCAGTTGGGCCGACGATAGCAATCGCCTCACCCGGAAGAACATGGAGATTCATATCTTCAATTAAAGGTTTGTCTTCGCTATAGCTAAAACTCACATGCTCAAAGACAACTTCGCCTTTTACCTTACTATTATCACTTATGGCATCAACAGCATCAGGTTCCATCTCTTTCGCGTCTAAAAGCGCAAAAATTCTTTCCGCCGCGGCGATGGTTGCTTGGAAAATGTTGACGATGCTTCCAAGGTTTTGCAAGGGTTGACCAAATATATTTAGGAACATTAAGAAGGCGATAATATCGCCAATTTGAACTGCCGAGATTAAACCTCCAGCGACGGTTACGGCGACATAACCAAGATTATTTACAAAACGAAGCAAAGGATGAATAACCGCACTAAAGAATTGAGCTTTGTATTCGGTTTTTTGCATTTCGCGATTAACGCCTTCAAAATCGTTGATGACAGCTTTCTCGCGATTGAATAACTTAACAATTGTGTAGCCGGTAAAGCTCTCTTCAGCTTTTCCTTCCAATACGCCAAGTTTGTTTTGATACTTGATAAATTGCCGTTGAGAAATAACGGCGATTCCACCGGCAAGGGCTAAAGAAATTGGAATAATGCAAAGAGCCACCAGCGTAAGTTGCCAGCTCACAATCAACATGGCGGCGATGCTTGCCAGTAATAAAGAAACGCCAGAAACGACTTGGGTAACAATATCCTGAAGAGAACGGGATATCGTATCGACATCATTCGTGCCATTGGAGAGGATATCGCCAACGCTTCTGCCGTCAAAGTATGATAGGGGTAAGCGATCCAGTTTTTCTTTAACAAGTTTCCGCATGTAATAGGTATAATCAGCGCTAATACGGACAATAATCCAACTGGTAATCCAACTTAATAGTGCGGACACAATATAAAGAATAAGAATAATACCAAAATCAAAAAGCAAAGTTGACCATTTGACTTCGATAATCATCTCACTTGTAATCATGAAATAGGGATTGTTAGTAGTCAATTGTGCTTTATTCATTATATTTCGTAGAAGAATAGGAGAAGTGACGGTCAAAACAGAGGAAATAATTAAAAGTAATACAACGACTATTACTTTCGGGAGAACCGGCTTAAAAAACTTTATTAGACGTTTTAAAGTGGGCCCCGTTTTTGTTGGCGCTCCGGCATATGACCGTTTTGGTCCATTGTTCATCCGTGGTGGCATTAACGGTCACCTCCTTCCGCAGCTAGTAAATCCTGCGTCATTGATTTTGTCTTTTCAACCTCATCAGGATCAAGTTGAGAAGCCACAATTTCTTGATACACTTTGCACTTTCTTAATAGAGCATTATGCTTTCCAATACCGACAACTTTTCCATCATCGAGAACGACAATTTGATCTGCGTCCATAATTGATGAAACGCGTTGACCAACAATAATGACGGCACTGTTTTCGGTATAATTCTTAAGCGCCGAACGCAAGCGAATATCGGTTTTAAAATCGAGAGCACTAAAGGAGTCGTCAAAGATATAGATTTCAGGCTTCTTAACTAAAGCCCGAGCGATGGCTAATCTTTGTTTTTGACCACCGGAGAAATTCTTACCGCCCTGAGCGACTTCACTGTCAAGACCTTCCGGTTTTTCCTTTACAAAATGTTCGGCCTGAGCAACCTCAATTGCCCGCCAAATATCTTCATCGGTAGCATGGCTATTTCCAAAAAGTAAGTTTGATCGAATGCTTCCTGAGAAAAGGAGGGCTTGTTGTGGGACAAAACCGATTTTATCCCTCAAGACTTCAATGTTATATTCTCGAACATCCACCCCATCAATTTTAAGTGAGCCGCCGCTTATGTCATAGAAGCGCGGAATTAAATTAATAATTGATGATTTTCCACTGCCTGTTGAACCGATAATAGCGGTTGTTGTTCCGGCCGAAACAACGAAATTAACATCAACCAGTGTCGGCTCTTGGCTATCGGGAAACTGAAAGGTTACGTGTTCAAATTCGACTAAGCCTTTAACTTCGGGAGCACTATCTTTTGGATTAATAGGGTTGGTAATGGAATTCTTAATTACAAGGACCGAATTAATTCTAGTTGCAGAGGCACTTGCGCGCGGAACCATGATGAATAAAACGGCCAACATTAGCATACTCATCATAATTTGGCTTACATACATAGAAACGGAAATAGAAGAGGCAAACCCGTTCATTGTAGATTCAGATATAACTTGTTTATCGATGACAAAGAAACTTACAAGGAAAACAGCCACGAACATAACATTCATTACGATCATTACCACCGGACCTAAGAAACTCATAGTCCGTCCCACTTTTGCAATGGTGTCAGTCATCGCGTGATTAGCTTTGTCAAAAAATTTATTTTCACGTTCTTGTTGATTAAAAGCCCGAACAACTCGAACCCCAGTTAAGTCTTGACGTAAAAGAAGAGTCACCCGTTCAAGTCGCTCTTGAATCTCAGAGAATAGGGGGATGGCAAGATGAAAAATAATACCGATTGCCAAAAGAATAATGGGAACTCCCGCTCCAATTAGCCATAGATATCCAACGTTTAAGGGAATAACTTTGATAATAGCAATAATAAGAATCATCGGTGATTGAATAATAATCCTAATTCCCATTTGAACAACATCTTGAACATTCCTAACATCGCTAACAATTCTGGTCAGTAAACTTGCAGTTCCGAATTTTTGATACTCGTGCAATGATACTTCCTGCACATGCTTAAATATATTCGAACGAAGGTTAGCACCAAATTCGGTAGCCACACGTGTGTTGAAAAAAGGAGCTAGTACAGCAATAATCATAAATCCAAAAGTAATCGCAATCATGATTAATCCATAATGCCAAATATTATCAACCATAACCGAACGAGTAATACTTCCGTTTTGAAAAGCGTACATTTGTTCACTAATTCTTTGCATATAGTCAGGAATTAATAGTTGAAGGTAAGCTTGCCCTGCAACAAGGGCAACGACAATGATAATTCGCCACCACATTGGGGCGAGAAATTTTAAAATTTTAAACATAATTATCTCCTTTATTGAACAAATATCGCCATAATAACTTCGACTGAAGGATAAGCAAATCGTTTTTGACCAAGGGCGATTCGATTACTGATAAGACCGGTCATTAGATTTAGATAGAGCATTGCCAAATCATCAGGACTAAAATCTTCTTTCAACTCATGAAGATCTTGCCCGCGAACAAAGGTTTCCTTGATAATCTCATAAGGAGATTTTATATCCATTTTTGTTAATTGATTGTAGAAGCGCGTTCTTCGATCAGTTTTGAAAGAATGCAGGCTAACGTAAATATTCAATTCATGAACGAAGGAACGATTACGGTCTTTAGAAACAATCTCAAGCAAGTAACTTGTCAAATCTCTTAATCCATCCCGCGGTTTTTCCTTCATTCTTTCAAGATAGGGAAAGAGTTGTTTCATGTCATTTAAAGTCATGTTTATGACAGCTAAGAAGGCATCATCCTTATCGCGAAAATAATGATAGAAAAGACCATGTGAACAATCGGCAAGATGAACAATGTCATTAATGGTAACGGCTTCAAAGCCTTGACGAGAAAAAAGCTCCAGGCACACATTTAAAAGGTCCTGGCGACGTTGATCGCGAATTTTGGCATTTTCTAAAGCAGTACGTGGCATAAATTCTCCTTGCTGTAATGGAATTATAGACTAATTTTGCCACCTGGAAAATGCTAACGCAGAAAAAGAAGTAATTTATTTACTTCTTCTGGATTTAATTCGCGATATTCTCCTTCTTTTAAACCCGTGCAATCAAGAAATGCAAACTGACTTCGATTGAGAGAAATAACATTGTATCCACAGGCAATAAACATTCTTTTTATCTGATGGTATTTTCCTTCATGAATGGAAACTCGGGCATGATAATCATCAATGATTTCCAGCCCAGCAGGAGAAGTCACATATTCATCATTGATGTTCAATCCCTTTTGAAAATCATCAATCAGTTTAGTGGACAGGGGGCGATCAACAACCGCATCATACACTTTTTCTACGTGAAAGCGGGGGTTGAGAAGAGAATGGGCTAATTTTCCATTGTTGGTAAGAAGAAGCGTTCCTGTTGTATCAACGTCAAGCCGCCCGACAGGAAAAAGGCGAAAAACATCCGCTTGAGGGATTAAACTTGTAACCGGTGGATAGCGTTCTTCGATAGTTGAAGACATGTAGCCAACTGGCTTGTTAATCAAAAAATATCGGAATTCTTTATATATAACTGGCTCCTCATCAAATGATACGCGATCAATGATAGGATTTATATTTAGTGAGATAGATTTAATTGTATTACCATTCACCATTACTCGTTTATCCATAATATAGCGATGAACTTCTCTTCTAGTACCAACTCCAGCATTGGCTAAATAGCGATCAATTCGCATTTTTTTGCTCCTTAAAATGAGAAGTAATTTTTTTGGATATAGTGACCACGAGGAAAGACACTAAAATACCGTATATTAAGCCGGCGATCACGTCGGTTGGATAATGAAACCCAAAGTAGATACGAGAGAAAGAAACCAGGGTTGCAAAAGTAATTAAAAGTGGAGTTAGCCTCCGATGGAAGATGCTTATTGTGGTCGCAAAAATAAAAATGCTGACGGTATGTCCACTCATAAACGAAAAACTGGAAGGTTTAGGAATAAATGAAACCAAATTTCCGGTAAAAAAGTTTTGCGCATAACCCAATAAGATTGAATCGGAATAAATCGGACGGGGCCGAGCGATTATGTTTTTAATTAGTAAATTGTTGCCCACAATTCCAAAAAGCAAAAGACCGATAGCGAGGGCAATTCCCATTGGTCGAAACTTACGTTTAATGACAAAAAAGATCACTAGTGGACCCATCCAAATAAATGCCCACCATCCATCGCCAATAATAGTAAGAAAAAGCATAATTTTATCAATTATTATCGAAAAATGGCCATACTCCCATAGCCATCTAATAAAATCAAGTTCCCAATTCATTAATCTATCCTCACTCTTTTATAGCTGGAGCAAGGCCGGTTTCGGGGTCGTGATCGCTAGCGTATTTGAGGGTAAAAAAGGAAATGGCAAAGCCGATGGTCAAGGCGAGAATTGATAAAACAAGAGTGATTAAATCAAAATTTAAGTAACTAGAGCGGATGTCACCGTTAAAGTAACAGGCAAATATTGATCCAATAATAAAACCAAGAATGGCGTAGTAGGTTGGAACGCGGAACTTGGCTAGGCACCACTTCATAAAAATAGAAATGACAAAGAAACCAATGATGATTCCAATGGCAAAAATTCCCAAAGCTAAAATATTGGTCAAAGCATTTACGCCTTTAAATATATCGGTTATGGATTGAAGCAGACCGGAAAAATAGCCGATAGCTAGTAAAAATTGGGTTCCGCTAATACCGGGAGCGACCAGAGCGGCAGAAGCAAAAAAGCCAATAATAAAAAGCAGAATAACTTCTTTAAAATCAAGAGGAATAAACGTAGCTGAAGCATTTGAATACCAACTAATAACCCCGATAGAGGCTGCGATTAAAATTCCAGCGATGGCCAGGAAAATGTTTTTAACATTGGCGTGGCTTTTAGTAATGGAAGTCAGTTCACGAAAACCGCCAAGGGTTAATCCAACGACAAAGGAGGTTGTGATAAAGGGAAAACGATCAAGTAAAAGTTTTAAAGGTACGATTAATGCCCCAATGCCAATAATCATTCCGACAGCCCACGGCCATAAAACTTTCAATTCTTTCTTGGGATTTTTGGGAAAGTTTGCAATCGAGGCAATAAGTTCATCATAAATGCCAATAAGAACAGCGACGGTTCCGCCGCCCATGCCAGAAATAAGAGCAAATCCAAGCAATAAACCTTGGACAATTTTTTTCAGATACGATTTCATAAAGCAATCTCCTGTCTTTCTAGTATAAGCATTTTTCTAAAAGAAAAAAATGCTATAATTACACCGTTATGTGAGGTGTGAAGATGAAATTGATTGTCGGACTAGGAAATCCAGGAAATAAATACGCTAAGACAAGGCATAATATGGGCTTTATGGCCATTGATCTTTTAGCCGATATTTGGCGGATAGATGTAGACAAAGAAGATTTTAAGGGCGTCTATGGAAGAGGAAAAATTCTTAATGAAGATGTTATTCTTTTTAAGCCTCTTACATTTATGAATCTTTCCGGTGAGGCGGTAATTCTTATCGTCAATTACTTCCGTATACCCTTAGAGGATATAATTGTTATTTTTGATGATATGGCTTTAAATCCAGGGAAAATTCGCTTGCGGGATAGTGGAACAAGTGGTGGCCAAAAAGGAATCCAAAACATTATTGATTTACTTCATACAGAAAATATCCATCGTATTCGCATTGGAATAGGAGAACCACCACAGAAAGATGCTGTTAATTACGTTTTAGGAAAACCTGATGCAGAAGACGCAATCAAGATTCAATCAGCATTGGATAATGCTGCAGCGGCGATTCGCGAGACGATTGAGCATGATTTTCATCATGCAATGAGTAAATTTAACTAGAGGTTGATATTTTGCAAGATTTATTTCCCTATTTAGCCAACAATAAAGCCGTTGAACGTTTCTTAAAGCAAAGTGGATCGCTGGTGGTTGATGATTCCATCGGAGCCGCTCTTTTAATCGCGGTAAGTTTTCAGAAAAGGCCTAAGGACTACATTATTGTGGCTCCGAATCTTTATAGTGCTCAAAGCATTTATGACTATATTTCATCGTTTATTGGTGAAGATAACTGTCTATTTTTCCCAGCGGATGAAATGCTCCGTTCGGAGTCTTTAGCGGCAAGTAAGGAAATGCTTTCGCAGCGACTATATGTTTTGGAAAAATTGCTTGATGATTCTAAACCGCGGATTGTTGTATCTAACCTATCTGCTTTTCTAAGATATTTGCCCGACCCTCAACTTTTTAAAAATCATATTTTAACAGTAAAAAAAGGAATGATACTTAGTCTTGAAGATATTAAAAAAACTCTGATTGAAGCAGGATATTTACGAGTAAACAAGATTGATCAAAGCCTTCAATTTGCTATCCGAGGAGATATCCTTGATATTTATTCAGTTAATGCACCGGCTCCGATTCGAATCGAGTTTTTTGGCGATGAGGTGGAAAGCATTCGTTATTTTGACATTGCTACCCAAACGAGTTATGAAGAAATTGATGAAGCAATTATGATTCCCGGCAGTGATTTACTGTTATCTTTGGATGAAAGATCACACATAGAAGCAAAAATTTCTTGCCAAATGAATGCGGACAAGAGTCACTTTACACCGCAGACGATGATGGAATTTAAAGAATCGATTAAAGAGGATATTGATCGATTACAGCATTTTGATTATCGGGCAAGTTTATATAAATATATGGCTTTTCTTCAAGATAAATATTTTTCGCTTCCCGATTATCGTTCACAGGCAACAATTGTTTTAAGTAATCGTGATCAAAATCAAGATTCGGAGATTCTTTTAGCTACGGAGGCCTTAAATTTTCTGGATGAGCTTCATAAAGAAGGACGAACCATATCACATTTAGGTCTATATCAATCAATGGCAAGTGTTACAGCAAAAGGTAACGGAATGATAAGTCTCCATGAACATCACGAAAAAGAAAATGAAATCATCTTTAACGTTCGACCGCTTCTTGGGCAATATGGCAATTTAAAATTAGCCTTAGGACTGGTGGAAAGTTATATTAGGAATGACTTCCGAGTAGTTTTGACCTTGGCGAGCGCCAATCAGGTTAATTTATTGAAATCGGCACTAGAAGAAAAAAAGATTTCTTATTCCTTAGGAACAGACTTAATGCTTCCTGAAAAAGGAGTCGGTTTAAATTTATATAATTTGGAAGCCGGATTTGAAATTGTCGATGAGCGAATAGTATTTATTTCGAGCAAAGAAATTTTTGGCGTTCAAAAACACAGTTCGCGGTTTATGACGCGGTATAAAGAAGCGACAATTCTTCGCTCCTATGAGGACTTGAATCCGGGAGACTATGTCGTTCATGAATATAATGGTATTGGCAAGTTTCTCGAAATTAAGACATTAGAAGTCGACGGTGTTCATCAGGATTTTCTTCACATTGCTTACGCGGGAACGGACGCACTTTATGTTCCATTATCGCAATTTCGGTTAGTGAGGAAGTTCTCTGGGCGCGAGGGTGTGGCTCCAAAGTTAAATCATTTAAATTCCAGCGAGTGGGAGAAAACTAAAAAGCGCATTCGTGAACGAGTGAATGATATTGCCGATAAATTAATTGCTTTATATAGTTCCCGTTATCAAGCCCAAGGAATTGCTTTTCCAACGGATGACGAAATGAACGTAGCATTTGAAAGAGAATTTCCTTTCGAGCTGACTCCCGATCAAAAAAAGAGTTATCAAGAAATTAAGAATGACATGGAAAGTAATAAGCCGATGGATCGACTTCTTTGCGGGGATGTTGGCTTTGGAAAGACAGAAATTGCTTTTCGTGCAGCGTTTAAGGCCATTAATGCCGGCTACCAGGTGGCCTTTTTGTGCCCCACTACTCTTTTGGCGCGCCAACATTATGAAAATGCTCTTCTTAGATACCAGTCATTTGGGATAAGAATTGCCATATTCTCGCGCCTGATTCCAGAGAGCATCCAAAAAGATTACATTAAGCAAATAGAGCGCGGTGAAATTGATTTAGTTATTGGCACGCATCGTTTGCTCAGCAAAGACATTCGTTTTCAAAAACTAGGGCTTTTGATTGTGGATGAAGAGCAACGTTTTGGCGTCGAACAAAAGGAACGAATTAAAGAGATGAAAAACAATATTGATATTCTCACTCTTTCGGCGACACCAATTCCGCGAACTTTACAAATGTCATTAGTGGGAATCCGTTCGCTTTCGGAAATTAATACTCCGCCAGAAAATCGGATGCCTATTCAAACCTATGTTTTGGAATATAAGGAAAATGTGGTTAAAGAATTAATTGAACGTGAATTAGCCCGTCAAGGACAAGTATTTTATCTACACAATCAAGTGGCAACGATTTTTAATGTTGCCAATCGCTTGCAACGAATGATACCCAAGGCGGTTATTGGCGTTGTACATGGAAAAATGGATAAGGATGCAATTGAAGATACCATGATGCGTTTTTATAATGGTGAAATTAATCTTTTGGTTTGCACATCGATTGTTGAAAATGGCATTGATGTCCCGAATGCTAATATGATCATTGTCGAAAATGCAGAGAATTTTGGTTTAGCTCAACTCTATCAAATAAAAGGACGAGTTGGCCGGGGAAATCGTATTGCTTACGCTTATTTGCTTTATAACAGCAAACGGAAAATGAATGACACCGCCCGAAAGCGGCTCAAAGCTATTGAAGATTTTACCGAGTTAGGCAGTGGCTATAAAATTGCTCAACGCGATTTGATGATCCGTGGAGCGGGGGACCTTTTGGGACCAGAACAGGCGGGTTTTATTGATACAGTCGGCATTGATATGTATATTAAGTTGCTCAACCAAGCTATTGAAGAAAAAAAGACCGGTCGAGTAGTGGAAGAAGCGCCAATTAAACCAGCGCCGGCTCTTTCAATTGATGCATATATACCCGCTAATTACGCCAACGCTTCCGATAAAATTGAACTATATCAAGATATTGAGAATGCGAAAAACCGCGATGATTTAACAAAGATAAGTTTGGAGATACGCGATATATATGGACGGCTTCCCGAAGAAGTTGAGAAACTTTTACGGAAGCGAGCGCTCGACATTGATTTACAAGGGGAAGAGTTTAGTGAAATTATCGACGGCAGTAGCCAAGTAACAATTAAACTATCCGACAAGTATAATCAAATAAATGGCATTGGGACGGCTTTATTTCAAGCGCTTATTCCATTATCCAGAGTTTTACGTTTTCGCTATGCCAGTCGCGAATTGAGAATTCAATTGTTAAAAGAGGGCGATTGGTTTACAAACTATGAGAAGTTGATTGAAATTGTAAAAAATGTTTATATTGAGTATCAAGCAAAGGAAACGGAATAATATGCGACTAGATAAATTTTTAAAAGTTAGCCGACTTATTAAACGGCGAACAGTCGCTAAGGAAGTACTGGAACACGGGCTTGCTGACGTCAATAATCACAAGGCAAAGCCAGCTAGTGAAATTAGAATTGGTGACATCATTCACATTCGTCTTGGCCGGCATTTATTGACGATAGAAGTTATGGATACAGCTGATACGCCAACAAGGAAAAGTGCCGGAGATTTGTATCGTATTTTGGAAGATAAGGTAATAGAAACTGATGGAAATTCAACTGGACAAGAGTAAAAAATATCTTTTGGCCGCAAGCTATGGACCAGATTCAATGGCTCTTTTGAGTTTGCTTTTAAAGGGTGGATATCGCTTTGAGATTGCGCATGTAAATTATCATGTTCGGGAACCAGAGGCGGATGAAGAAAGCACGGCTCTTTTTCGTTATGCTAAAGCGAATGAGCTTACGTTTCACCGACTAGATGTGGACGGCAAGGCTTTTATTGGCAATTTTGAGGCGCAAGCACGAAGGGTTCGCTACCATTTTTTTTCGCAAATCATCAAACAAGACAGTGAATTATATGCGGTTTTAACAGCACACCATCAAGATGATTTATTGGAAACATATCTAATGCAAACTAAACGTCAAAATTATCTTTCTTACTATGGAATTAAGATAGAAACAATAATCGATGGGGTACGGGTAATGCGACCATTACTTGCTTTTTCTAAGAAAGATCTTTTTGATTATGACTTGGTAAATAAAATTCCTTTTGCAATTGACAAAAGTAATTTTGATTTGCGATATACCCGTAACTATATACGGCATAAGGTAGTGGCGAAGATGACAAGCGCGGAAAAAGAAAAATTAATTGATACAATTAATCAACTCAATCAGCAGAGACAGCAAGAGTTTTTATTAGCTAAGGAACAACTTATCGATAAACATAAGTATTCAATAAAAGCATTGTTAAAATTAACTGAAGAGCAAAAATCTAGTTTTTTATATTTTCTTTTAGCAAAATACGAATTAGAAAAGAAATTTTCATCTAAACTAATGCGGCAGTTGGAAAATTTTATTGTTTCTAGAAAGCCTAATGTTCGTCGGTGTCTATTAAATGATTACTATCTTGCTAAAGAATATGATTACGTACTTATATACCGCGATAGTGAATTAAAACCCTACGCGTATACAATTGAAAAACCAGGGGAATATCATTTTCCTCAATTGAATGTCAATTTTGATAGTCTGGATAAAAGGCTTCAGTTTCCCTTATCTTCTTATCCACTAACCATAAGATCGATAAGAAATAACGACTTTTATTACATTGGGAACAAGCGCAAGTCAGTGAAAAGGCTGTTTATTGATTGGAAGGTTCCTTACCATCTTCGTTTACAGTGGCCATTATTTGTTGATTGTAAGGGAAAAGTAATCTTTATCCCTCGTTTTCGTTCTCAATATAGCGAGAAATCTAATTCGACATTAGATGTTTTGTTAAACTAAATTTGAAATTTTTAACTAGAAAATAAAACAATGTATTCAAAGGTTGTTTTTTGGCAATGAAATAAGTGGCAATAATGTTTTCTTTCATGTTAAAATTCAAAAAACAGGGATTTTATATGAAAAAAATTGGATTGATGAAGCTTACTACTATACTTATGATTCCTATAGTCATTTCTTTTTGCAATTGGGGGAATCCTGAGAAAGACCCATTTATAACTGCTAAAGTTAAACCAGTGGAGACAACATCTCAAGTTTCTGCAGATGACTTTTCGCGTTTGATAAGTTCGGAGCCGTCTTTTTCTAAGCAATTCCACTTTAACCATTTAAATCGCGGAACAATCTATGATACTTACCGCGGGGATGGGGTTACAGTCGCAATTATTGATTCAGGATTAAACACTTCGCATGTTGATTTTTTTGATGGTAGTAATACAAACATATTAGATACCTCAGCGTATATTGAAGAAACGGGATCAACCTATTCGAATATTAAGATTCAAAAAATCGCCACCTATGGCCGTTCTATAATTGAAGATCCATTGGATAATGGGCATGGCACAAATGTTGCAGGAACAATTGGGGCGATGGTAAATGGTGTTGGCACGGCTGGGGTATCCCCGAATGTTAATTTGATGATTTTAAAAACAAATTATTACTTTACCGAAATAGATAGCGCAATTCGTTATGCTGCGGATAATGGCGCAGATGTGATTAATATGTCAATTGGAGCTTATGCTGAAACATTTATTGATGGCTTTGGCGATCGTCAAGAAGGAATATCAGGAGCGGACACATATTTTCAGGCGTCAATTGACTACGCGTATAACAAGGGCGTAACCTTGGTGGCTGCGGCAGGGAACGAAAAAACAAATAAAAGTTCTTATCCCGCCAGCAACAATCATGTTATTGGTGTGGGAGCTTTAAGTCGAAATTCGAGTACATCAATTGCTTCCTACTCAAATTATGGAACAAACAATGTTGATTTAGTCGCCCCAGGCTCGGTCTATGTTGCCGATATTGGATCATCTACAAGTTACGTTGAAACCCAAGGAACATCATTTGCTTCACCAATTGTTGCCAGTGCGGTTGCTCTTTACAAGGGAAAAGACGCGAGTGCAACGCCCTCTCAAATTGAAAACCGGTTAAAAGAGAGCGTCTTTGATTTGGGAGAAGTTGGCAATGACGCTACCTATGGATATGGAAGATTGGATTTAACCAATTTATTAGTTACTGATGATATCCCTGTAACAGGGGTAACTTTAAGTCCGTCCGATTTAACTTTAAGAGTAGGAGAAACCGCAACAGTTGTAGCTAGTGTATCGCCATCAAATGCAACCAACAAAGATGTTATATATATTTCAAATGACGAAAGTGTTGCTATTGTTGATGAAAACAGCGGTGTTGTGACCGCTACGGGTGTGGGAACAACTCAAATTGGGGTACTGACCGATGATGGCAGTTTTGAAGATGAAACGAACATAACGGTCATTGGATCGGATGAAAATATTAATGTTGATAGCATTGTTATAGATGAAGACAATGTCGACATAGCAGTAAATAGCAGCCATACTTTGTCACTTTCATTAAGCCCTAAAAACGCACTTTTAAGTGATCTTTCATTTGCAAGCAGCGATTCAAGCATCGCATCTGTAAGTGAATCTGGAGTAATTAGTGGGCACGCTATCGGCAGTGCCACGATAACAATAAGCGCAAAAATCGGAACAGCTAGTGCCTCAATTCTTGTCAATGTAAGCAACTATAAGGAAGCGAGTCAAACCTATTCCTTTTCCTCATCAACTTGGGGAGCAAGGCCGGAAAATTGGCAGAGTGTAAAAAATGGCAATGATTATAGTAACTCAGGAGTACAAGTAACAACAGGAACTACAGGAGCAAGTGCTATCTCCCCTCATAGTTTTAACAATATTCAATCGTTGACGATCGGATATGCCACTAACTCTAGTAAGGGTGCAGGTAGCATAAGCGTATACTTGTTAGATGGAACTACGGCTAGCGCGATAAGTAATCGTGTTTTGGTTGGAACATATTCTGTAACGACAACTGGTGGAACAACTAAACGCGACACGAGTGCATATATTCCTAAAGACATTGATGATGGATACATTCAAATTGAGGTCAAAACAACAACTAATAGTATTTATATTTGTGATATTGATATTGAATATCAAGAAGTAGTTGAAGCACCAATTGAAGTTACCGGAGTAACTTTTCAAAGTGAAAATATTAGTTTGGTTGAGGGAGAGACGCAGCAAGTCATTTATGAAGTTTTACCCCTCGATGCAACAAATAAGAATGTTGATTTTTCTAGCAGTAATGAGGAAGTGGCAACTATTTCCTCTAGCGGTTTAATTAGCGCTCACAAGCAAGGAACAAGCGTTATTACCGTAACCACAGCCGATGGTAATTATATGGATAGTTTGACTTTAACCGTCAATGTTCCAATTACTTACGAGCCTATGTTGACACTCCAAAAAGATGATTTCAAAGTCAATTACACTTTTAAAGAAGCGTTAGATTTGGAACACTTGAGCGCAACATATCGTAGTTCTAAAGGAGAAATCACATATTTAAATGGATATGATTTAACCGTTGCTAGTGGCGGAACTTCGATTCTAGGAAGAAGTACATTAGTGTTTGGTTATCTTGAACAGCGGGAAGCAGTTGAAATCACAGTTACCAATGTTGGTTCAACAAGTGGCGGGGAAGTGACAAACAGTGAAATTGCTTTAACCGCGAATGCTTTTGACATATCTTTGACAACAACGGGAACTACTTATTCGGGAATAAAAGCCAAAGATATGGTTTTTAATGCTGGGGGTTTAAGGCAGAGCGCAGGTAATCTCTTTATTTATACTGATGGTTATTTATACAACACTAACGATTTAGGGAATATTCAAACAATTAAGTTTAATTATTTGGAGGGAGGATCGGCCAGTTCTTATCAAGATATTCGTTTTGCTTCAAGTGCCATTTCTTCCACTAGTGGCATAAGTATTACTCAATCGATAACATCTTCGTCTGGAAACACCTCTATGACAGTGAATGCGCCAGCAGGATCAAGTTACTTCCGCTTGGATGTGTCAAATAAGAATCTTCAGGCGAACATTACTATCACCTACCAATCGGGAATAGTCTTACAGTTTACCCCCGAAGAACAAGCTATAGCTTATGCCGATTATTTCATGAATTTAACCGGTGTGGAATGTGCGGCTGCCAATGTGCAAGCTGAAACTTGGCATACTTTACAGGTTGAGTATCAGGCAATGACCTTAGAAGCAAAAGCGTTAATTAAATCATCAACAGATTATGAGGAGTTATTAGCGCGATACAACATAATTCTTGGCACTTATAATTATGACGATTTTGTATACGATGATTCTTCATCGACGGGAAAGAATATAACCGAATCGCCAGCCAACTCGAATATTATGTTTTTGATGGTTTTAATATCAGCAGGAGTTGTAGTTGGCGGTCTTTATAGCAAAAAACGCAGATATCGGTAGTTGTACCAAACTAAAAACGATATGAATTGTAAAAAACCGGCGATTTTATAAAAACCGGTTTTTTTAATTGTGATTTTAATGGCGAATACTTAGCGAGGGATGAACAAAAAAAGATGGCAATGGTTTTGAAAAAAAATAATATTTGCTAATTTTTTGCCATATATCGTTTTGGCAATGACAAAGATATGAATATTTTAACTTTGTGTGAAAAAAGTGCGTTTTTATATCGATGAAGGCATAAAATATAGTGTATTGCCGTTGTGAATAAAGGGCGAAGTTTGTATAATTGGATTATCTACCATCGGGGTAGTTTTCTTTAAGTGTCAGGCAAATGACCTTATTGATTAATAACACTAAAAAGGAGTTTAACATGAACGAACAGCAAAATCCCCAAAATAAAGGAAAAGGCGTTCTCTCGTTTCTATTGCCATATATCATCATGGCGGTGGTAATCGCTCTTTTTGTCTACATTGTTTTTCAAGGTAGCAACAGTACGATAACCCAAAAAGATCAGAGCAACATTTTAGCCTTTATTGCGGATAACAATATTACTTCAGTAAAAACAACCACCACAACAAGTGTAACCTATATTGAAGGCGTATATGGAAATAACCAAGCCTTTTCGGCGGTTGTTGATAATGCCTTCTATAATAATTTTGTTCTTGATGCTTTAAAAAATGAAACAACCTTGTCGAGTTGGCAAATTATCAACGCTTTTAAAACCAGTTGGTGGGATTCATGGGGACCGACCATTATTCTTCTTGTGGGAACAGTTGTTTTAGTATTCTTCTTATTTTCAAGAATGTCGAACTCGGTTAATAATTCCAACAGCAAAGCAATTGAATTTAACAAGTCAAGAGCGCGGATGGTCAGTGATTCAAAAACCAAGTTTGCTGATGTCGCCGGCTGTGATGCAGAAAAAAACGAAATGATGGAATTGGTTGATTACTTAAAGACCCCTAAAAAGTATTCAAAGTTTGGAGCTAAAATTCCTAAGGGTGTGCTCTTAGTCGGCCCTCCAGGAACAGGTAAAACTTTACTTGCCAAGGCGGTTGCAGGCGAAGCTCATGTTCCTTTCTTCTCGATATCAGGCTCTGATTTTGTCGAAATGTTTGTCGGCGTTGGCGCAGGCCGCGTTCGGGACATGTTCCATCAAGCAAAGAAAAATGCACCATGCTTAATCTTTATTGATGAATTGGATGCAGTTGGTAGACAAAGAGGTGCCGGTTTAGGCGGCGGAAATGATGAACGTGAACAAACTTTAAATCAATTATTAGTTGAGATGGATGGTTTTGAAGATAATTCAGGCATTATCGTTATTGCGGCGACGAACCGTGAAGATGTATTGGATCCGGCGCTTTTACGGGCTGGCCGTTTTGATCGTAAAATTACAGTTGATTTACCCGACCGTGAAGGACGAGCTGCTATTTTCCGCGTTCATGCCCGGAATAAGAAAATTGCTCCCAATGTCGATTTTAATAATTTAGCACAGCGGACAGTAGGATTTTCCGGTGCGGATATCGAGTCAATTTTGAACGATGCCGCGATTCTTGCGATTCGTAAAGATGAAGATATGATATACCTGGCAGATATCGATGAGGCGGTTGATCGGCGGATTGCTGGACCAGCCAAATCATCTAAAGGGATGAATGAACACGAACGTAAAGTGGTTGCATATCATGAGGCGGGACACGCAGTTATTGGTTTGTTCCTGCCTTATTCAGATAAAGTTCGGAAGATAACGATTATTCCTCGTGGGCGTACGGGCGGACATGTAATGATGACTCCGGAAGATGATCGTTTCTTAATGACAAAGAACGAATTGGAAGCGCGCATCGTCGGTTATCTAGGTGGCCGTACTTCAGAAGAGTTATTCTTTAAGGATGTTTCGACGGGCGCGGCTAATGATATTGAAGTAGCAACCACAATTGCTCGTTCAATGGTAACGGAGTATGGAATGTCGGCATTAGGACCAATCCAATATGAAAAAGACACAGGCTCAGTTTTCTTGGGCCGTGATTATGCTAGTTCGCAGAAAAATTTCTCTGCTGAGGTGGCAGTTGAAATTGATAAGGCTATTCGAAAGATTATTGAAGACGCTCATGATAAAGCACGTAAGATATTGACGGAACATCATGATGACGTTGTGCTAATTGCGGAAACACTTCTTTCAAACGAAACAATAACAGCAGAGCAAATCGATTACTTGATGAAAAATCATGTCCTTCCTGCTGAAGAAACAAATCCCAATTCTTTGGGCTTAAGTGAAGGCGATTTACCGCCAGAAGAGAAGAAGGAAGAAAGTTCAAACGATAAGGAAAAAGGAGAAGTGAAGGAGTAACTTCTCCTTCTTTTTTTGCGATGTGGAAAATTGGCGATACTGAAATTCATGGGCAAGTTGTTCTTGGACCAATGGCGGGAATTACGACTGCAGCCTATCGTGAGTTTATGCGGCCTTTTGGAATTGCTCTAGCATATACAGAAATGATTAGTGACTGTGGATTAATATATGGTAATGAAGAAACATTTTCATACTTAAAAAAGGGTAAAGGCGATCGACCATTAGCGCTCCAATTATTTGGTGGCAGCAAGGAAACCCTTCTTCAAGCAATTGAAATTTTGGAACAAAGCGGGGCGGAATATGATTTTCTTGACATTAATCTGGGTTGCCCGGTTCCCAAAGTAACTCGGGCTGGTTCGGGAAGCGCCTGGTTGAAGCGCCTAGATGAGCTTGAAGAAATGATGAGGGCAGTAACCGAAAAATCATCTAGACCGGTGACGGCTAAAATTCGTCTTGGCTGGGATGATTCATCAATCAATTTCCACGAAGCAATCAAAGTATTAGAGAAATCAAATGTAAAAATGGTTGCTCTTCATTTAAGAACGCGGTCAGCACTTTATTCGGGCGATGTTGATTACCATATCGCAGAGAATCTTCAGTTGCAAATGAAAATACCTTTAGTTATAAGTGGCGATATTTTTACCTACGAAAAAGCCAAAGAAGCTTTAGATATAACAAAAGCAACCGCGGTTATGGTTGCACGTGGAGCGTTAGGAAATCCCGGATTAATTCGACAAATCAACCAAATTATCGAAGATAAAAAAGTGGATTCTCCGGTTTCCTTAAAAACACAGATTGAATATATGCGAGTTTTTTCTCGCCTCTTGATAGAAGAGAAGGGCGAATTAGTTGCGGTTCGACAGCTGAGGGGATTACTGCCAAAGTTTCTTAACGGATACCCCGGAATGAAACCATACAAGGCAATGATAGTAAATTCGATCGTTTGCTTTAAAGATATTGAGGCGATTTTAGAGCAAATTAGTAAAAGCAGTTAATAAAATCGCCTAAATATAGTAATATATTAGCGATTTTACAAAAAGTAGAATGATAGAAGGAGAAGGGGATTTATTCCCCAAAAGTAAGATGGAAAAACAATATTCAGAACAAGAATTAGTTCGGCGGGGAAAACTTGCCAAATTAATTGAAGCCGGTGTTGCTCCTTTTGGAGAACGTTTTCAAAGAACCGATACATCCAAGAGTATTCGTAATTACGCCGAAGGCAAAACGCGCGAGGAATTAGAAACTAATCCGCATATGGTTAAATTTGCGGGACGAATTATGTTTATTCGTAAAATGGGTAAGGCCTCTTTTTTCTCTTTGCAAGACCGTGATGGTAAAATGCAAGCCTTCATCCAAAGAGATGTTGTTGGTGAAGAGACATATACGCTTTTTAAAACGGCCGATCTTGGCGATATTGTCGGGGTAGAAGGTCTTGTTTTTAGAACCCAAACGGATGAAATTACGGTGCGGGTAGAAAAATACACACATCTCACTAAAGCACTTCGTCCATTACCGGAAAAATTTCATGGACTAACAGATATTGAGGAACGCTTTCGGCGTAGGTATGTTGATTTGATAACCAATGATGAGGCTCGGAGAGTGGCTTTTCTTCGTCCCCGCATTATTCGTGGCATTCAAAATTATCTTGATAACCAAGGATATGTTGAAGTTGAAACACCAGTTCTTAATCCCATTCTCGGTGGCGCATCAGCCCGACCATTTATCACACATCATAATGCTTTAGATCGTGATTTTTATTTAAGAATTGCAACCGAACTTCCATTAAAAAGACTAATTGTCGGGGGAATGGAAAAAGTTTATGAAATTGGACGTTTATTCCGAAATGAAGGCATGGATACACGGCATAATCCAGAATTTACCACAGTTGAGGCATACCTTGCTTATGGTGATTTGGAAGATATGTTTGACTTAGCTGAAGGAATGATTAGAACTTTAGCTCAAGAAGTGGTTGGCACGATGAAATTGGAATATGACGGTAAAGTCATCGATGTTGAACCTGAATTTAGAAGAGTGCATATGGTGGATGCAATCAAGGAGAAAACCGGCATTGATTTTTGGCAACCTATGGATTTAGAAACGGCCAAGAAATTAGCGGCTGATCATCATATCGAAGTTGAGAAACACTTTACAGTTGGGCATATTATCAATGCGTTTTTTGAGGAATTCTGCGAAAAAGATTTTATTCAACCGACATTTGTCTATGGGCATCCAATTGAAATCAGCCCTTTAACCAAAAAGAGTCCTGACCCCCGCTTTACACTTCGGTTTGAACTTTTTATCAATGGCTCAGAATTGGCTAATGCATATAGCGAATTAAATGATCCGATTGATCAACGGGAGAGATTTGAAGAGCAGCTTAAGGCGCGAGAAATGGGCGATGAGGAAGCTAATGAAATTGATGATGATTTCCTTGAAGCTCTAGAATATGGTATGCCTCCAACTGGAGGTATTGGTATCGGTATAGATCGCTTGGTGATGCTTTTGACCGGGATGACCAATATTCGGGAAGTAATCTTGTTCCCAACGATGAAAACTCGTTAATTTTTAGACAATATTGCCGTTATTATGCAATTTATATATTGTTGCGGATAACGGCTTTTATTTTGGACTTTTCTTTACAAAACGTTGCTCACATATTATAATCACACTGATATATAAGGCATACTTATATATACATTACCGCTCTGCTACCGCGTCCGTAGGTAGCCGAAGGTCCATAGGGAGGTAAAACACATGGAAAAGTACGAAATTATGTACATTCTGTCCGCTGGTCTTGATGAGGAAGCTCGCAAGGCGGAAATTGCCAATTTAGCAAAAATTCTTGCTGATAATGGCGCGGAAGTAACCAAAACAGATGAGTGGGGTCTACGCGACTTCGCTTATGAAATTAATGGTCAACTTAAAGGATATTACGTAGTGCTCAAAGTTTCCGCATCGGTCGGTGCAACTGCTGAATTTGAACGTTTAGCAAAGCTCAACGCCAATGTGGTTCGTTATTTAGTGACTGTTGATCAAGAATAACTAACTAGGAGGCATATTATATGATTAATCGGATTATATTAGTTGGACGTCTTACCCGTGATCCCGAGTTACGCAAAACTCCAAATGGAGCTTCGGTAGCTTCGTTTACGCTGGCGGTAGATAATCGTCCGACCAAAGGTGGCGAAAAATCAGCCAGTTTTATCCCTTGCATCGCTTGGAATTTGACGGCCGATAATGTTGCTAAGTATACCCGCAAAGGCTCATTGGTTGGTGTCGACGGTCGTCTAACGCAACGGACTTATGATCGACGTGACGGCAGCGGCAAGGCTCAGGTCTTTGAAGTGGTAGCCGATTCTGTTCAGTTCCTGGAACCAAAAGGAAGTGGACAACCAAATGTTACTGACGCTGATATGCCAGAAGAAGATAATAGTCAAAACCTTGATTCTGTCGATTTAGTCGGTAACGATCTACCATTCTAAGAAAGGAAATAAATACATCATGGCTTTTAAAAAAATGAGACCTCGGAAAAAGGTCTGCTACTTTACCAAGAATAATATCAAATGGATTGATTACAAAGATGTGGAGTTACTTAAGCGATTCGTTTCGCCTAATGGTAAAATTGCTCCTCGTCGGGTAACTGGCACCAGTGCTAAATATCAACGTCAATTAGCCCGGGCAATCAAGAATGCTCGTTTCATGGGACTTCTTCCCTACTTCGTTGATTAATTTATATTAAGGTCTTCACAAGAAGACCTTTTTTAATTTTTAAAGGATTTACTAATTGAATAAGCGAGTAAAACTACGGAATTATGCTCGATTTGTTTTTTCCTAAACTCGTCAGTTAATTGAAGTTAATAAAATTACAAATAATCAACGAATTATAGTAAAATATAGTAAATAACGAGAGGTGAGAGACTGATGTTAAAAACTATTCGTCGTTTACGCTATATCATTCTTGGCCTTTTTGCAATTGAAGCCATTTTTATCATCCTCGTCGGAGGAGGATATCTATATAATTGGTTTAATCTTCAAAATGTTTTAACCTTGCCGATTATATTGCTCGTGGCAACAATGGTTATTGTTTTGGATGCCTTAATGGTTTTATTAGGCTTATTTTTCGTGCAAAGAAAACATTCATTGAATGAACTTACCTCGGCTAAAATTATTGGTAGTGATGTTAAGGAAGCTTATGACTTTGGAATGATTGGGTTGGTGGTTGTCGACAAAGACTTTCAAGTTATTTGGACAAGTGAATTATTCGTGACACGAAAGATTAACATTCTTGATCAAAACATTTTGGAATGGCAGCATTCATTGGAAAAATTAGTAGATAATGCCGAAGACGAAGATGGAGATGAAGACTTGGCTGTAAAGGTAGACATTAATTCTCGTAACTACGCGGTTAAGTATCTTTCCGACGCGGACCTATTTATTTTTAAAGATATTTCTGAGAATGAATATCTCTTTCAGACCAACCTAAACCAATCGCCAGTAGTTGGCATAATAATGATAGATAACTATACGGATTTAAGCGTCAATCGGGAAATTAACAATCCAGTAACAGCAATGGCAACATCGGCTATTTTTGAATATGGTCATAAGTTTGACTTTCTTGTCCGTCGGTACCGCGATGATGCCTTTCTACTTATTGGCAACTATAAATCATTTAAAAAAGTCTTAGAAGATAAGTTTTCTATCCTTGATAAAGTGCGAGAAATGGAAGGCGATCAGGATAGTACATTAACTTTATCGGCGGGTTTTGCCTATAATTTTCCTGATTTTACCAAATTGGACGAAATGGCAGTTAATGCGATTGACCTAGCAATGTCACGTGGCGGTGATCAAGTGGTTGTTTCTAAGTACGGAAGTGAACATCAGTACTTTGGTGGGGCATCCGTTGCTTCTGAAAAGCGTAACAAAGTTAAAGTCCGCTTGACGAGTGATTCGCTGGCGGCGATTGTTAAGAACTCATCCAATGTTATCATTATGGGACACGCAATGGCTGATTTAGATGCTATCGGCGCCTCACTAGGTCTAAAAGTTCTTTGCGATTATATTAAGCGCAAAGATACGGAAACAAGTGGTAAGAAGTTTATTGAAGCCAAGATAGTATACGATCCTAAAAACGTTGAAAAGAAAACCAAGGGTGCTTTACTTAACTCCTTTAGTAAAGATGAAATGGAAGATATATTTGTCAGTCCACAAGAATTAGTAAGCGAACGGATATCCACCTCTTTAATTAAGGCTAATACCTTACTTATTATCGCTGACGTTTCGCGACCAGCAAACGTCATGTATCCACCGCTTCTTGACAAGATATCTTCAATCGCGGTAATCGACCATCACCGGCGGGCGGAAGATTTTATCAATGATCCCGTTTTTCAATATATTGAAACTAGTTCATCTTCCACTAGTGAACTTGTTACCGAATTATGCGAGTATGGCAATTTTCCTTACATTGATATTCCAGAGAAATATGCCACCTTAATGTTGGCGGGCATCTTCCTTGATACTAACTATTTCCGTAATAATACCACTGGAATGAGAACTTTCGAGGCATGTATGATTCTCAAGGATTATGGCGCGGATAATGGCAAAGCGGATGACTTTTTAAAAGATGAGTATGAAGAGTATGCGCTAGTTACAAAAATAATGGCAACATTAAAAACTCCATTCTATGGAGTGGTAGTGGCTAAAGGTGATGCCAAAGATATCATTGATGCGGCGACTATTGCTAAGGTTGCCAATCAATGTATTCAAATAAAAGGGGTCGATGCGGCTTTCGTTATTGGACGTACGGGAGAAAAAGAAATTCGGATTAGCGGCCGAAGTGATGGGTCAATTAATGTTCAATTACTTTTGGAAAAATTGGGTGGCGGTGGTCATCAAGCGGCCTCTGCTGTCGCGTTAAGCGACATTACGGTCGATAAGGCTGAAGAACAGTTAATTCAAGTATTATCGCTATATTTGAATGATAGTCGAATAAAAGAAAATTAATGGAGGAAAAATTATGCGAGTTATTTTACTGCAAGATGTGCGCAATGTGGGGAAGAAAGATCAAATTGTTGAAGTTAGCGATGGATATGCGAACAACTTTTTGATGCCAAAGAAGCTAGCGGTTCTTTATACTGATCGCTCGATAGAAATATTAAATAGTCAAAAAGAAAACCGCGCTAAAGCGGTGGCGGAAGAAAAACAAAAGGCCGAGGAGCTTGCCTTGAAACTTAAGGATATTACCGTTGAATTTATGGCCAAGGTTAGCAAAGACGGACGCATGTTTGGAACGATTTCTCCTAAGCAAATTGAAGGCGAACTTAAAACTAAATATAATATTGTGATTGATAAAAGAAAATTCATTGATCATTATCCAGTTAATGCTATCGGTTATACGCGTTTGAGAATAGAATTATATAAAGACGTAATCGGTGTGGTTAATGTCCATGTCAGTGAGGAACAATAATTTAGCCATGAGTGTCAAAATGCCTAATAACGAGATGGCAGAAAAGTCTGTTCTCGGTTCAATGCTTTTATATCCTGAGGCGGTTGCTTTAGCTCTCGGGTCTTTAACGATGGATGATTTTTATGTGGGCAATCGCCCCAATCAAATTGTTTTTGAGGCAATTACTAATGTTCATAATCAAAAATCCTCGGTAGATATCCAGACCGTCTATAACGAATTAGTGAATATGAAAGAGATTGAAAAAGTCGGTGGGATTGATTATCTTAAAGAACTAGCTGACTCTTCCTTTGGCTACACTAACCTTGAACACTATATTAAAATTCTTCAAGACCATACAGTTTTAAGAGCGTTTCTATCTACAATGGAAGATGTACTAGATGAATATTCGACTCGCCAAATTGAAGATATAAGTGAATTCGTTGCTATTGGTAGTGATCGAATTGCTCGGGTTGCCGAAAAAAGACGCATCAGTGATTTCCGCTCAACTAAGCAGATTACGAAAATTATTTCAGAAACTTTGGCGACAATGAAAGCTAGCGGTGACAACCATCTTACTGGAGTTACAACCGGCTATCCACGCCTTAATGAATATACACATGGTTTCCAACCGGGAAATATGATTATTATTGCGGCTCGCCCTTCAGTTGGAAAAACGGCATTAGCCATTAATATGGCGATGAATGCTGCTGAACGCGACAATAAGACGGCAGCAATATTTTCTATTGAAATGCCCGCCGAACAATTGGTTTTGCGACTGATTGCTAATAAGAGCAATGTGGATCTAGGAAAAATCCAGACCAATAGTCTATCTTCAACCGAACAGGCCAAAGTAGGCGCGGCAATAAATACGATTGCCTCGCTGCCACTTTTTATCGATGATACTCCTGGAATTCGCCTTTTGGATATCGTGGCGAAAAGCAAGAAGCTGAAAGCAGCACACGAGGACCTATCATTAATTGTCATCGACTATATTGGACTTATTACTACGGGTAAAGATAGCGTTGAAAGTAGACAGTTAGAGGTGAGCGAAATATCGCGAACTTTAAAAGAGTTGGCGCGGGAATTGAAAATACCAGTCGTAGTTTTATCGCAACTATCACGGGAAGTTGAAAAACGACCCAATAAGCGCCCGATGCTTAGTGATCTGCGTGAATCAGGATCAATTGAGCAAGATGCCGATGTGGTGCTAATGCTATATCGGGATGATTACTATACAAAAACCGGCCAAAAAGGAACTCCCTCAGCCAAGTATGGCGAGAGTCGAGAAGATGCTGAACGCCGGAATGCTAAGCAAAAAGAAGATATGGAAAAGAATGGTTCCGAAAATGGTGACTACTCGATGGTCGAAGTAATAATTGGAAAAAATCGAAATGGAAAGACAGGCGTTGTACCATTGATTTTCTTTAAATCATATGGCCGATTTGACACTCCAACCCAAAATTTTGAGCAAGAGTATATGGGGGCTGGACAACAGCAGTACGACGAGTAATGAAATATTATATTTTAGCCAGCGGTTCCAAAGGGAATTCGACGGTTGTTGTTTCGCATGGTCGAGCAATTTTAATTGATATGGGACTATCTTTGAGTGAATTTCGCAAGCGCTTGGCGAAAACGCCAATCAGTGAAGAAGAAATTGAAGCGGTATTTTATACTCATTCCCATGGAGATCATCTTCGTCCATTGAAATTTTTTGATGATTCAAAAATTTTTGCAACCCAGGGAACAATCAATCGCGATACCATTAACCATCTTGATTTTTATGCAACTTATCAGGTTGCTGGTTTTTCAATCATGGTTTTGCCGACGAGCCACGATGCGCGTGATTCGGCTGGATTTGTCGTTGATGATGGAGAGAAGCGTCTCGTTTATATGACGGATACTGGTTACATAAGTGAGCATAATCAAACTTTGATGAAGGATGCAAATTTTTATATTTTGGAAAGTAATCACAACGTTCGCATGCTGTTAAAAACCAATCGACCATACGATCTTATTCAGCGCATTTTAGGCGATGAAGGGCACCTTTCTAATGAAGATTCAGCGATGTATGCCAGCGAATTATTAGGATCACATACCGAGGAAATTGTTTTAGCGCATCTTAGCGAAGAAGCGAACACTCCAGATGAGGCGCTTGGTGCCTATGAGAAAATTTTGCGGCGACAAAGAATTGATGTTACAAACCTCCGCATTCAGGCGGCATCTCAATGGGATGTAACAGTCGGGGGCGACGATGAGAATTAACTTATATTGCGTCGGCAAAATTAAAGAGCGAGCTATTACTCTTTTAATATCCGAATATATGAAGCGCCTTCAAGGATATGCCGAGGTCAATATTATCGAGGTTCCGGATGAGAAGATTCCTAATAACGCTTCCTTATTGGAGGAAGAAAAGGTCAAGCAAGTTGAAGGTATGCGAATATTAAAATTAATAAGTCCGAGTGATTATGTTATTACTTTTGATTTGGCGGGCAAAGAGATGGATTCAATTTCTTTTGCTACCTATATGAGCGAGGCCTTTGAACGTGGAAAATCGACAATAAACTTTATTATTGGCGGTTCTTTGGGATTATCGCCGGAAATAAAAAAGCGGGCTAACTCCAGTCTGAGTTTCTCCCGCTTAACATTTCCTCATCAATTAATGAGAGTTTTTGTTTTAGAACAAATTTATCGCGCTTTTAGAATCAATAATCACGAACCATATCATAAATAAACATTTATTCGATGTGACTTAAAATCAAATCACCTTTCTTTTTAACGTGATGATCAAAGATATAGATTACTAACACGGGAACAGCCACCATAATAGCGATAGAGTATAAAGCGCTATACCTTCCAGCATAGAGAAGGACAATGGTTCCTAATCCGATATATATAAGAGCGGCTACCCATCCGACTAGCATTCCTAGGAAGGTGTTTAAATTCTGTTTGGTAACGATTATTTCGTTCGTCCAATGAAGCATGGGTCGTCTTAAATCGATAAGAACCATCGCATAGTTAATCATTACCACATTTAAAAAGCAGATAATCGCTAGCATTATTGAATATAGCCAATTGAAGTTTAATATGAAAATACCCGCCAATATGATTAGACCAAGAACGATGCTCGAAAGAAGGATGCCTTCAAACATTTTCGAGTAAATTTGCTTTTGGGGAGATACCGGCATTACTTTCATTAAATACGCATTTGGACCTTCTCTACTTACTGCCGTTGCAGAAACAAGGACAGTTGAACCAAAGAAACCGGCGATTGCCGCTCCATAAAAGGCAACAGCCCCACTATCGATGGTGGTTAAACTACCGCCCACTTGCCTTAATGTTTGGATGATGTTATCACTTTGGTCGGCCGTAGATGAATCGCTGATGATAATGATCACGAAGGTTGCAAGAGTAATAAACACCATAATAAAGATAGGAAGAATAAGTTGAGAAAAGTAAATTCCGCTCCGCCATAAGGTTCTCCGTTCCTTACTTATAAGAGCCCTTAAAGGCGTTTTGTCCGGCTTTTCTAATTTGATTTCTTCATCAACCCCTCTACTTTTGTGCTTAGAACCTTTATCATCGCTTCCAACGATGACACTTGAATAAAATAACTGAGCTAAAAGTAGCGAAACAGCAAGAAAGGCAATCGATATTAAAATATAAATTCCAGCATAACCAAGACTAGTTATGTCTTTGCCTTGCATTGCAAAAGCAAAAGGATTTCTAAACCAATCTAAAAAGGCAGTCGATTTGACAATCATGGCAATATTATTTGCTAACTGTTGATAGCCTTCGGCAGTAGGTAAACTAGTCGTTGGATCAATTAAGTCAGTTGTTCCAAGAATAGAGGTAGACATGCCGGCTCCGATAAAGAGGATAAACATCATTGCAAACATGATGCCGCTGACCATTTTGCGATGTTTTTGAATATTGAAAACTTTGGCTATAAGCAAGAAAACAATAAAGATAAGTCCCAATGAGATTAAGGGGTTAAAGGTAAATAACAAAAATTGATTAACAATAGCAAAAATCGTAACGCCCATTATCATATCGTAGGCGATAAAGACCGGAAGCAAGAAAACCACTTGTACTAAGTAGGCGCTTATCAGTGTCGCAAACAAGCGAGCAAAGAAAATGTGACTAGGCTGGATAGGCAATGGTAAATAGGTATCGTTATCCGTGCTAAGGAAAAAGAATGAAACAGTGAAATTAAGAGTAAAGGCAAAAGTCCATATAAAACCAACCAGGGAAATTACTTTTGCAAAGTCATCCATATAATTTCCATTTTTCGCCAATATCATTTCACTATAATAAGAAGCCGTTAAGCTGGCGGCGGCAATCAGAAGAATTAATAAAACGAAAACAAGAGAAAGAGGGCTGTTTTTCTTGGCCCGCCCATTAGCCCGTCTCATGCCTCCGGTGCCCGCAAAAGCGCCACCGGCTTTAAACATGACTTTCGTTAATGCCCAAATTTTACTCATGTTTCACTAGATCAAGGAAGAGATCTTCCAATGATTTCTCGCTTTCATCGGCGTGTAAATATGCTTTTAATTCTTCAATTGTGCCTACAAACAACAATTTTCCTTTATTAATGATTCCAATGCGATCACAGACTTTCTCTGCCACCTCCAAAACATGGGTAGAGAAAAAAACGGTTTTTCCTTTATCAGCGTGCTCCCGCATCATTTCTTTTAAGGTAAAAGCTGATTGCGGATCTAATCCAGTTAATGGTTCATCAAGAATCCAAATATTCGGGTCGTGAAGAAGAACGCCAATAACGATTATTTTTTGGCGCATGCCATGACTATAATCTTCAATACGGCTTCCAAGCGCATCCGCCATGCCAAACTTTTCGGATAAGACTTTAATCTTTTCATCTCGAACCGATTTATCGACATCATATATCGAGGCGATAAAGTTTAAGTACTCAATGCCTTTCAAACGCAATAAAACATCGGGGTTATCAGGAACAAAGCCAAATTCACGCTTTGCAACAAGAGCGTCAAGTTTTATTGATTTGTTGTTTAAGTATATCTCTCCTTTGCTTGGTGAGGTAATTCCGGTTATCATCTTAATAGTCGTCGATTTACCAGCGCCATTTGGCCCAAGGAAGCCAAAGATTTCCCCATCCTTAATGTCTAGACTTAAGTCATTGACAGCAAGGGTATTTTTGCCATAGACCTTGGTCACATTCTTTAACTCGATCATAAGTGTATTTCACTCCGTTCTCTATATATAGCATTATAACAAATGCTTACATATTTTATCACACATTCATAAAAATACAAAAAAATACAATGCTATCTGTGCCATTATTTTTAACGTTTTTTATAGAGAATTTAGAAATAAATATAATGGCATTCCAAGTGATCAATAATAAAGGAAAAATCATTAGTTCCAATCGTTAATCTAAGGGAACATTAATGGATAGTCCGTCATCATTAGCGCTAGAAAGAATCTTCTTTTGATATGCGCGGGGAGAAATTCCATTTTCCCGAGTGAAAACAGTTATAAAGTAATTATAATCACTATAGCCACATTGTGAGGCAATTTCCGAAAGCGACAAGCCATCATCTTCAGCTAAAAGATCTTTAGCTAGATTCATTCTTAATTCACGAATTTGCTCAGCAATACCATGTCCGTATAACTGATTTGATAGTGCGTAGAGCTGTGTTTTTCCAATGGATAATGCTTGGCATAGTTTTGAAGCACTAATTTTTTCCATGTAATTCATAGACAATAGACTATCCAGTTTAACTGCCAATTTATCTTCTTGTAGTGTGGCCATCCGTTCCATAATTAAATAAGAGGCAACGGCATGTAATATATGAGCTGCTGAGTTAATATGGTTTTCATCAATGATAGGAGCACTAAATATTGCAGATTTTAGTTCACTTTCATCAACGGCAAGCCGTAGGCAGTTCTTTTTAATTAAGGACCATCCTTCCTCGTGCGTATTATAGGAAAACACATGCCCAAATAATAAATAGCCAACCAAAAGATCTCCAACGTAAAGAGGAGTAACCGCTTCAGTTAGTCCAGCATGACAACGATAAATATAAGGCTCTTTTTTTTGAGATGCGACAAGGCAGGCTTTTATATCACATTGAGCACAGGCTTCAAATCCTTTTTGCGTATCACGAATTATTTTACAATAAGGGGCCACTTCATTTGGATAGGAAACAAGTTCGTTCATATTTTCATCAAAAACAGTAATGCGAATGTGACTTATTTCATAAAAATCTTTTAATAGTCCATAAAGTTTATCTATGTCAAATGCAGAAATCATATGCCACCTCTATATAATTGATTCTACTTAAAAAGTTTACTATCTTAGCGAACAAAATCAAAGTATTTTAGACAAAACTCTATATATTTAAAAAATTTTATTTAATAAAATATAGCCAGAAAAATGAAATCGAGGTGAGACCGTGCAGGACTTACTCAAAGAAGGCTACATTGGAAACTTTTCGCAACTAGTTACTGTTCGACGTTTAGTTATAAGTGAAGGAACGGCTAAAGGTTGTGAAATTATGGAAGTAAAAACGGCAAGTGGATTAGAAGCCGATATTCTTTTGGATACAGGACTTGATATTGGTCAATGCCGATATCGAGGAATCAACATGTCTTGGTTAAGTAAAAATGGATATGATAGTCCAAGCAAATTTTTTCCCTATGAAAATGAGTTTGTCAATACGTTTCCAGGAGGCTTACTTTACACTTGTGGACTTCGTTCAGCCGGTCCAGCTAATCGTGATAACGGGGAATGGCATCCGCTTCATGGTCGTTACCATAGTTTGGCCGCTGAGCATATTGGAGTTGACATCCAAAACGAGGAAATTATTATTCAGGGTGAAATAAAGGAAACAGCTCTATTTGGGCATTTATTACAAGTAAAACGTAAAATTCGCATATCCGTTTGGGGTGCCTCAATTGAAGTGGAAGATCAAGTTAGCAATCTTACTCCTCGCGATGAGGAATTTATGATGATTTATCACTGCAATTTTGGTTATCCTTTACTAAGTGAAAATGCCCAATTAATTTTACCCGCTGCTCGTAGAACAATTCCTAGAACGGATTTTGCTCAACAAGGATTGATGAACACGGGCAGTTTTGAAAAACCAGTAGATGGTAAGGAAGAACAAGTTTTCTTTCAAAAAATGAACGATGAATTTTGGGCTAAAATTCAAAATTCACCGCTGGGAATTGGAATGAAAATTTCTTGGAGTGGAGATACGCTTCCAATTTTATCGCAGTGGAAGAGCATGGCTAGTGGTGACTATGTTTTGGGTTTAGAACCGACAAATTGTTTCATAATGGGCCGTCACGAAGAGCGTAAAAATGGAACTTTGCCGGTTTTAAAGGCTTTTACCAAAATAACAAATAAAATCAAAATTGAGTTTATGGAGGAAAGAAAAGATGAGTAAAAAAATAACTTTTGCCCTGGCCTTTTGCAATCGAGGATTTATGCCAGGAGAACTAATCTACGGCGCGCGTGAAGATATGGTTAAGGCTGTCACGGATGCCGGTTATGACTACATTATTATGGATGCAAATTTAACTCGTTACGGAGGAATCGAAACACGTAATGAGGGACTTCTTTATGCAAAATGGCTGAAGGAACATGCCGGTGAATATGATGGAGTAATTTTCTCCATGCCTATTTTTGCTGATGAAAATGGAGCCATTACGGCTTTGCAAGATGCAGGAGTGCCGATTTTAATGCAAGCCTACCCAGACGAAATCGGCAAAATGGATTTTGCTCATCGGCGGGATGCTTATTGCGGTAAATTTTCCGTCACTGATGTGTTTACTCAATATCAAGTACCTTTTACGGTTTTAAAACCGCATGTGGTTCATCCGTTGAGTTTAAAGTTTCAAGAAAACTTACACGACTTCGCAGCAATTTGCCAGGTAGTTAATGGCATGAAGAGATTTAATCTTGGCTGCATTGGAGCGCGGACTACCGCTTTTAAAACGGTGAGATTTGATGAGCTGGCTTTGCAAAAACATGGTATAAATGTTGAAAGTTTCGATTTAAGCGAAGTTTTTGATAAGATTGAAGCTAAAAAAGATGATGATGCCATTGTTATGGCAAAGATTGAACACCTTAAGAATTACACCGATTTTTCGCATGTGCCGACAAAGAATATGTTAAATATTGGTAAGCTGGCAGTTGTTTTAGATGAGTACATTAGTGAGTATCATTTAGATGCGATTGCCGTTAGATGTTGGAATGAAATGGAAAGCCACTTGCGAATTTGTCCTTGTGTTATTTTATCGGAACTAAATGATAGAGGAATTGTGGCGTCATGTGAAATTGACATGTGCTCGGCAATTTGTATGCGGGCAATGAATTTAGCGACCGAAAAACCAACAACGGTTTTAGATTGGAATAATAATTATGGAGATGAAGAAAATAAGGTAATTTTATTTCATTGCGGGCCAGTGGCACAAGGCCTCATGACTTGCAAGGGGACAGTGACTAATCATAAGATGTTTGACAAAGTAGATCCGGGTTCAGGTTGGGGATGTAATGAGGGACGAATTAAAAAGATGCCGATTACGATATCTAATTGTCAAACTATTGATGGAAAGATTGTTATTTATGCCTCTGAAGCTCAATTAACAGATGATTCAATTGAAAATGGATATTTTGGTTGCGCTGGGGTTGCAGAAATTCCCGAACTTCAAAATAAGATGATCACCTTAGCAAAAGGGGGATTTAAACACCATACTGCGATTGGTGAAGGACATGTTAAAAGTATATTAAAAGAAGCCTTTACAACCTATTTGCATTACGATTGGGTGGATATTGATTGATATGAAAATAGGCGGTTTGGATATTGGAACGACTGGATGTAAGCTAACCATCTTTGATGCAAAAGGAAAACAGATTGATGCGGCCTACCAAAGTTATACTATTATGCGAACAGGGGACAAACATGAAATAGACGCTTCAGCACTAATGAATGCCGTTTATAAGGTAATTAGGGAATTGGCATTAAAGTATAATGATATCGCTGGTATTGGAGTTACAAGTTTTGGCGAGTCATTTGTATTAACGGATGAAAAGGGAATTCCTTTGTCGTTATCAATGCTTTATACCGATCCTCGAGGAAAAGAAGAATGTCAAAAGTTATGCAGCCAACTCACAATCGATAAAATTACTAGTATAACGGGTCTATATCCGCATGAAATGTATTCAATAAGTAAAATTATGTGGATTAAGAAACATCAACCTGACATTTATGCTCACACAAAACATATTTTTTTAATTGAAGATTTTGTTGTTTTTAATTTAACGGGAAATGCCCAGATTGATTACTCCCTTGCGGCACGCACTATGGCTTTTGACATAAATCTGCTTGCGTGGAGTGAAAAAATATTTTCTACGGCTGACATCGATGTTTCATTAATGAGTAAATCTGTGGCCAGCGGCACAAGCGCAGGAAAGATTACCCCTGAGATTGTTGAGATGACCGGACTCAATTGCTTATGCGAAATAATAACAGTTAGTCATGATCAAGTGGCAGCGGTTATTGGAACAGGAGCATTTACTGGCGGTATCGCTATCGATGGTGCGGGAACGGTCGAATGTCTCACTCCTATTTTTGATTCTTTGCCTAACATTCAAGCTCTAAGCAAGGGTTCATTTGCCGTTGTTCCATACGTGATGAAAGGTAAATATGTCGCTTATGCCTTTTCTTATACGGGTGGGGCTCTGCTTCAATGGTGTATAGATACCTTAGCCAAAGATGAAAAGCGAATAGCAGAAATAAAGAAGACTAGTGTTAATGAACTTTTAGAAAGTCAGTTGTTAAATAACGAACCAACGGGAATATTAGTTCTACCCCATTTTGCTGGAGCGGCGACACCATATATGGATACAGGCTCAAAAGGAGCAATTATCGGGCTAACTACGGCCCATACACTTGCCGATATATATCGGGCATGTATGGAGGGAGTTGGCTATGAAATGTATCTTAACTACGAATTGATGGCTTCTACCGGTATTAAATTTAGGAGTTTGAATGCCACTGGTGGGGGAGCACATTCCAAACTTTGGATGCAAATGAAAGCAGATATATTAAATCTACCGATCACGGCCCAGGAAAATGTTAATGCGGGGACTATAGGTAGTGCGATGTTAACGGGAGTAGCAATTGGAATTTATAAAGACCTTTCGGAAGCGGCTAATTTGTTGGTTAAAAAAGGTGAAACTTACTATCCGTGCGAAGAAATGCATAAAAAATATATGAAAATATACCAACGATATAAGGGCGTATATAATGCAATACGGCCTTTGGTATGAGGTAAAAACATGATTATTAATTTAATAGATATATTAAAATTAGCAGAAGAAAAGCACTGCGCAGTTGGAGCGTTTAATACGCCTAATCTAGAATGTATTAATGCGGTTTTAACCGCGGCGGAAAAACTAAATGTTCCTGTTATTATATCCCACGCGGAACTTCATGAAGAAGTATCGCCGTTAGATGTAATTGGACCAGTTATGGTCGAAGCAGCTAAAAGAGCAAAAGTGCCCGTTTGTGTGCACTTAGATCACTGCGAGCATCTTGATTATATGGCTCGAGCCTTAGCTATTGGTTTTACGGGAGTAATGTACGATGGTAGTATTCTTTCCTACGAAGAAAATGTGGCAAATACAATTAAAGCTGTTGCCATGGCTCGTAAATATAAAGCGGGAGTTGAAGCGGAAATTGGAACTTTGGCGGCACGCGAGAATGGCGAGCAATCGACAAGTGGACCAATATATACTTCGCCAGAATTAGCTGTTAGTTTTTGCAAGGATACGGGTATCGATGCCTTGGCCCCAAGTTTTGGAACGGCGCATGGAATTTATAAATCCAAGCCAATTCTTGATTTAGCTCGTGTAAAAACAATTGCCGAGTTGACAAAAATACCGCTGGTTATGCATGGTGGCAGTGGAGTTTCTTGCGATGATTATCGAACGGGAATCAAATATGGATTACGAAAGATTAATTATTATAGTTATATGTCAAAAGCGGGAACTACGGCTGTTAAGGAACTTCTTTCTAAACAAGATATTACTTTTTTCCACGATCTAGCCTTAGCTGCAGAAAAAGCAATGGAAATAGACGCTGAAAAGGCAATGCGAGTTTTTGCCGGGCTATAAAAAAGTTAAATATAAATATTAAAATATAAATGACTAAATACATAAAAAAAACAAATATACTATTTTTTGCTACTTATTGTATAATGAAATCATTAAAAATCGGGGGTGATGATTTTTATGTTTAGAAAACTCATTTGCGGACTCTTCTTCGTTATTTCGTTAATTGCGCTTGTCTTCGCGGGATTTGCTATCGGCGATTTATCATCAGCAATGGGAGTTACCATTGACTTTGCCGCTGTTAAAGACGCGATTGGCGCGGGCCAAATCATGCCAATCTTTTCGTCACTTGGAGTTTTTGTGATGGCAATCCTCAATGTTTTTGGATTACCTTTACTAGTTTTCCTTGTGAGTTTGATTGGTCTCACATTACCGAGAAAACGGGCTTGAAGTCAAAATTGCCAGTGAGCAAAAAGAAATGCTCCGAATTAATCGGAGCATTTTTTATTTGACATTTTTTTTCTATGATGTTTTACAAGATAGTAAATTCCAACACTAGCACCAACTATACCAGCAATGCCTAAATAAAAATAAGCCGAAGTCGTGACTACTTTCACTCCATTGATAAAATCAGCGCTAGGAATCAGTTGACTATAAACACCAACTAAATCTTTTTCGGTAACGTAATAAGGAGTGGATTCAGTTCCCCAACGGTCATATTTAGCGGGATCATCCGCATTATAGTTTTTCTTTTCCTCGCTATAGGTGAGAATGTGACCATCATCATCTATATATCCAAAGTAATGAATAACAACCACCCGTTCAGTGACGGGGATACTGGTCAATTGGGCATTGGCTTCAAAGATGATTATCTCGCCTTCGGTTAGATTTTCAATTTTAGTTTTTTTCACTACGACGTAATCATTGACGCGAATTGATGGCTCCATTGATGGAGAAGTTACCCGGTAATAGCCGATGCCAAATACTTTAATCAATCCATTTGGAACCACGGTTGTAAGAAGGAAAATAAAAACAATAAAAGACAAAATGCCAACATAAATGGCGTTGGCAATTCGTTTAATTATTTTCTTCCTATTTGGTCTAGAATCAGTTTTCATCATTTAATTTGTTCGCTTTAATAACTTTCATACGAACAAACTCCTCACGATCGCGCTCTTCTAGAACTTCGCCGATATATTTAATATTGGCAGTAAGATTCGGAATAACGACGTTTTTTAAAGCATTAGCCCGTTTTTGACTATGACGAATTGCATTAGCAAGTTTATAAACCGCATTATCAATTTCTGCGAGAGTAATAGTTAAATCGCGCGCTTTTTGAAACATTTGGTAAGCATAATCAAATTTCGTATTAGTGGCTCTTAGGCCGTAAGAAAGTTTAAATTTTTGGGTTTCGTGGCTTACGACAGGAATATCAACCCCCATTACATTGCGATAGGTAATATGAACGTTTTCATCGATGGGAATTGCTTTGGCAATGTCTTCCACAATACCAAGGGTAATGTTAGCTTCTTGAAGTGCCATATAGGCCTTAGCATAAGTAGAGCTTATCTGATCACGAATTTCCACCACTTTTGGCAATAGTAAAAGCATTTCCCGGACAAGAATATTTTTCTTCCGGTCCATGAGTGACTGCCCAACAATCGCTAAATTCTGCGATTTTTTGAGCGCCATTAAATTACCTTTGGTTGGAATTACGTTGGTGTTCATTATTTGGCCTGTTGTCCTTGATTGATAATTTTGCTTACAAGGTTGGAATCGGTGATTCCAAAACGTTTGCTAGCCCGTTTAGGGTCATAGTATTGAGTAATATATTTTTCATCTAGACGCGACAGTTCACTGGTTGGAAGGATACTAATTAAATCCCAGCCTAAATCAAGTGAGTAATTAATATCGCGGTTTTCATCTTTTTGGTTTAAGAAAAACTGTTCAAAAAGATTGCCAAACAGCATATAGGTTTGATCGGTTTCATTTAATTCATCTTCCCCGATTACCGCAGCTAATGAGCGAATCTCCTGCACTTTGGCGTAACTAGCGAAAAGTTGATTAGCCATGGCTTGGTGATCTTCACGAGTATATTCGGCACCGATACCATCCTTCATTAAGCGCGAAAGGGAAGGTAAAATAGAAACCGGCGGAAAAACACCTTTTTGGTATAGTTCACGGTCCAAGACGATCTGACCTTCGGTAATATACCCAGTTAAATCGGGGACAGGGTGCGTAATGTCATCATTGGGCATAGTTAGAATCGGAATTTGAGTAACGGAACCCGGTCGACCATGAACCATTCCTGCCCGTTCATAAAGGCTGGCAAGATCGCTATATAAGTAGCCTGGGAATCCTTTTCGTCCAGGAATCTCGCCTTTGGAAGAAGAAAATTCTCTTAAGGCCTCACAATAGGCGGTCATATCAGTAAGAATAACCAAAACATTGTACCCTTTTTCAAATGCAAGATATTCAGCCGCGGTTAATGCACAACGAGGAGTAAGAATCCGTTCGATAATCGGATCATTAGCGATATTGGTAAACATTACTACGTGATCCATGACGTGAGCATCTTCAAAAGCTTGCTCAAAGTATTGGGCGACATCGTGCTTAACTCCCATCGCAGCAAAGACAATACAAAACTTCTCGTTATTTTTATCGGCAATTTTGGCCTGTCGAACAATTTGAACGGCTAGTTCATTATGAGGAAGACCAGTCCCGGTAAATATTGGAAGTTTTTGCCCACGAATAAGTGTCGTAAGAACATCAATTGAAGAGATGCCGGTTTGAATATAGTTTCGAGGATAAACCCGAGATACTGGATTGAGTGCCTCACCATTGACATCGCGGCGAACACTAGCAAAAACGGGTCCCAATCCATCAATTGGTTCGCCAGCACCATTAAAGATACGCCCGAGAATTTCCTGAGATAACGGAAGTTCTAATGGACGTCCTAAAAACTTTACTTTGGCTTCTTTTAATCCTAGTCCCTGCGTTCCTTCAAATACCTGGATGGCAACTTTATCACCATCGATTTCAATGACACGTCCATTTCGGACTTCGCCATTATCAAGTCGTAATTCGACGACTTCATCATAGCCGACGCCATTTACACCTTGAAGAAAAACCAATGGACCATTAACTGCAGTTAAACCAATATATTGTAATGCCATGTTTTCTCCTTACTTAATGGATTCGATAGTTTTGGTGATTTTTTCTTTCAAATCATCAAAATGCTTCAATTCATTATTTTTAATATCGTATTTCATCTTAATTACTTCATCAAAAATGCCCGTCTTCAAAAGTAAACTTAAAGCATGACTGCCATTAATAAATTTGGTAGCCGAATCGTATAAGAAAAGAATTACATCCATCATTAAGAGTTGCTTCTTAAGTGGGACATAGGTGTCTTCGGGGTGAAAAGCATTTTGTTGAAGGAAACCGACCCGAATAACGCGGCCAATTTCAATAACTAACTTTTGATCGTCGGGTAAAACATCTCCGCCAATTAAGCGGACAATTTCCATCAGTTTTTCCTCTTCGGCAAGCAAAGTCCGAATACGAGCCCGATCTTTTAAGAAAAGCGGACTCACATGGCGATTATACCAAGGGGATAAGTCATTAAGATATTCACTATAACTGATATTCCAGTTAACGGCGGCATAGTGCCGTTGGTAAGCTAAGTTCTTATCAAGTGCCCAAAAGCAACGAACAAATCGCTTTGTGTTTTGAGTAACTGGCTCACTGAAATCGGCTCCTTGCGGAGAGACCGCGCCAATGATTGTGACGGAACCTTTAGTGTTGTTGAGGTTTTCGACACTTCCCGCCCGTTCGTAGAATTGAGCAATACGAGAAGGAAGATAGGCCGGGAAGCCTTCTTCGGCTGGCATTTCTTCTAAGCGACCAGAAATTTCTCTTAAAGCTTCCGCCCAACGAGAAGTCGAATCGGCCATAAGGGCAACGTTATAGCCCATATCCCGATAATATTCGGCAATAGTCACTCCAGTGTAAATACTAGCTTCACGAGCAGCAACCGGCATATTAGAGGTATTGGCTATTAAAACAGTTCGCTCCATTAATGATTTATGGGTGTGAGGGTCGATAAGAGCTTGGAATTCTTCCAAGACCTGAGTCATTTCATTTCCTCGCTCGCCACAACCAACATAAACGATTAAATCGGCGTCGCACCATTTAGCCAATTGGTGCTGCATCATTGTTTTTCCGGTTCCAAATCCACCCGGAACTGCCGCTGCCCCACCTTTAGCAAGGGGAAAAACGGTATCAATGATTCTTTGTCCGGTAATCAAAGGAGTATCCAAAGGAAGTTGCTCTTTAATGGGACGAGGCTTTTTAATTGGCCATTCTTGAACTAAGGTAATGTTTTCTTCTTTTCCATTGATACTTTTAATCTTAGCAATGACGTCATTAATATGATATTGACCATCGCTTACGATACTAGTTATCTCTCCTTTAACGAACGGAGGAACCATTATTTTATGAATAATTGAATCTGTTTCCTGAATGGTAGCTAATATGTCTCCACCCTGTACTTTAGTTCCGTTTTCGCCAACAATCTTAACATCCCAAAGACGATTTTCATCAAGCGGATTAACATCACTGCCCGGAGCGATAAAAATGCCTTTAGCCGAAGCGATTTCCTTTAAAGGGCGTTCGATACCGTCAAAAATATTTTTGATGATACCCGGGCCGAGTTTGACTGAAACTAAACTGTGGGTACCGATGACTTCATCACCTTTTTTTAAACCAGTGGTGCTTTCATATACTTGAATTACTGTTTCGACATCAGAAATAGAAATAACTTCACCCATTAATTTAAGGGGTCCAACGTAAACTTTTTCTAGCATAGAAAAGTCACTGGTATTGCGTACCTTAATGACGGGGCCATTAATTGAATAAATCGTGTTTTTCATTTTTACTTTACCTCCCCTTCATTAAACCAGGCAGCATTATCATAGAACCAAGCATGAGATTCACTTATTCGATTCTTCAAAGATTCATCAGAAAGCGTTTTTTCATCCTTTGAATAAATAACAAAGCCTCCGATTAGGTTATCTTCTAAAACAAGCTCTAGATTCGTATCCTTTATTATTTTGGCAGCCACCTTATCGCTTTTATCAATAGCAATCTTGTGGTAATCGGCAAGCGTATAACTACTAAGACGCTTTTTAAACCATTTTTCATAATCTTTACTGGCAACAAAAATATTTATTTCATTGATTAAACGATTGAAAATTTCTTCAAGTAATTTTTGCCGATGATTCATTACCTCAAGATCTAGTTTTCGTTGATAGGAAGCAAGCTTTAATTGATACTCACGCTCCAAATCACTTTTTTTAATATTTATGATATTGTCTTGCTCTTCTTTAAGTTCTTTTTCAATCGATACCTGAGCTTGTTGTTTTAAAGAGGCAATCTCCTCTTCGAGGGCCTTAACTCTTTTATCAACCTCGGCATCGATAGTTTTCTTAAAGTAAAAATATAAACTATCCTTTTTTTGGCCGTCCATCATTTACCACCCTCCAAACTTACTCCAATCGCTTTACTAACATATGCATCAATCGACTCGCCAATTTTGCTATGCCCGTGGCGGTCGGGAATTTCGACTAGTAAAGTGTGCCCTGCTCGTAACTTAAGTTCACTAATGACATTAGGAGCCATTTCGATTAACTTTGTCGTGATTAAAACAATGCCGATGTCATTATCGCGCATAACCTCACCGAGACGTTTCAAAAGTAACGGCCGATCATGGATGACTTCGCCTTTGATTCCCACTAAACGCATACCGATTAAAGTATCGTCGTTATCACTTAATACGTAGAACTTCACTTTCATCAACCTTCTTACGCTAAAGTTGGGATATTATTGAGAATTAAAATAGAAATAAGTAAACCATAAATTGCCACACCTTCACCAAGAGCAACGAAAATTAAGGATTTACCTAAATTCTTAGGATTCTCAGAAATTGCCCCAATAGCTGCAGGAGCAGCCGCGGCGACGGCAATACCAGCACCTAAGGCACTTAAGCCCGTGGAAAGAGCAGCCCCTAAATAACCAAAGCCAGCAGCCTTGCTATATAGTTCAAGAGCGGCCCCATCAGTTGGGCTGACAGTTGCACCGAGTACATGCGGTGCTGAAACAGCGGTAATCACGAGCAAGGTGAAGAATAGGGCGACATGAATCACGACCCGCTTCTTAGCCGAAACAGCAGCAACCTTACCTTTAAAAACTTTGATAAGGGGTAAACAAATAAGAGCAATACCAGCGATAATAAACGCTAAAACAATCCATTCCATCTTAATACCTCCTAAAAGATTGGATTAAATAGTATTCCGTCACCTTCAAAGTAACGGGAGAACATCTCATAAAATTCAAGCCGCAAAACCTGAATACCAACAATAAGACCTTCGAGTCCCATAACAAACAGATTGCCGAGAACCGAAACCACAATACTACCAGCCCCGCTTGCCATATTCATTAAGGTGGCAACCACGAGCATCATCCCAGCGTGCGATAGGACGAAACCTCCAACCCGAAGAAAGGAGAGGGTGTTAGTAACATAGGATAATAAAACTTCAAACAGTTCGAAGAAACCTTCAGTAATGAATCCGCCAACGCCTTCGGGAAACATCGCTTGATGAGCTAGTTTGCGCTCAATCGGTTCTTTGAAGAAGATGAGGATAATCGGAATAACAATAAATAGGATAATAGTTACAGGATTAAATACATTTTTGATACCAAGAAGCATTTGTAAGACAATGCCGATAAGTACAAAGCCATACAGGAGCAAGCCGCTCAATCCATTTGAGGAGAAGAGAGCGTCGGCGTATTTCTTAACGCGGAATTTCGTCACGGTATTAATTATAATAGAAGACAGTATTATCGCCGCACCAATAGCTACTGTGGCGAGCAACAAATTCATTGTCACCGTGTTATCCATTGGATGCAGCGGATGAATCTCCGTATTGAATAGTTTGCTTAACCATTCGTAGAAGGGATCGAGGAAAGTTTCGTTTCCGAAAGTCTCACCATAGACGATTCCAAAGAATGCGCTAGAGAAACCAATTCGGGTTAATATTGGCGCAAGAGAATTCTTCGTTAGCTTTGAAAGAATAAATCCAATAAGCGCAACGGCTAACCCCTGCCCAAAATCGCCAAACATGATTCCAAACAGAAGAGAATAAGTAATACTTACCATCAATGTTGGATCAATGTCGTGATACGAAGGAACACCATACATTTCCACAAAGAACTGGAATGGTCGTGTAAACCAATTGTTCTTTAACTTAGTCGGTGGTTGGAAACGCTTGTCGGCGTCAGCATCTTGAACTTGTATTTCAATAGATGGCACCCCCGCAAAATGCTCTTCAAGTTTTTTGACGCTTGATTTATCAATATATCCAGTCAAACTCACCCGTTCGCCTAGACCGACAGCATATTGCTTAGCCTTGTAGATATCACTGAGAAATTCAAGTTCGCCTTTGACTTTATCAAAGTCATTTTCATTACTCTTAACGTATTCAATAAGCTCATTTTTCAAGGATTCGAGTTTAGCTTTGTCCTCATCAATTTTATTGCTGAGAGTAACTCGCGCCGTTTGCGGAGCACCATGAACAAATTCGGGAATATAAACTCTTTCGAAAAACATGGAAGAGAATATGTTGTCAATTTCCCGTTCGTACTCTTGAGTAGTGAGATATAGGCACCAAACATAGCCATCTTCTTCCGTAAAAGGAACGAAGATAAAGGGTTTTTGCTCGTAAAAACGCAAACGCTCAACAACATCGCTTGGAAGTTTTCCAAAGCGAATTGACACAAATTTTGCATTGAAGAAATCTTCAAAAGCAATGTTCATATCTTCAACTTTTTGTACTTGAAATAAAGCCTGTTCATAGGTCTTAATCTCATCTTCGACCACTTTGATTTCGTTATAGCGATCGCTGACCTTTTTATGCTCATCTTCAATATACTGATGAATTTCATCTAAAGCAGATATAAAGCAAGATATTTTCTTGGATTCAAATTTAAGGCCGATTTTATTCTCAATTTCCTTTATTTCATCAAGCAGTGGGTCACAAGGATTATTGCTTTCAAAGGAGCGAGTACCATGAACGGAAGAAATAATCGTATTGGGATCAACCGGATGAAAGCCGGAGAAGGTAACAAAATTGTTCAGCAAAATCTCGAAGTTTTCTTCTTTGACCGTTAGACTGATTAGTTTTAATTTACTTATCATGGGCTTACCTCCTTAATAGACCAACATCGTGCGAATTTCACTTTCATCAATTTGGTAGCGAATACCTTCGATGATATAAGTTAGGTTTTGCACTTCTAATTCATTTAAAAACGTATAGGCAAGAAACACTTCTGGGGCTTGAGTAGAAAAGTACATAAAGCGATTAGCAATTGATAGTCGCATATGATCGCGATAATACTCCAGATTTATTTGGTTCTTGTTCGTTATATAAGGACCAACTCCTGAGTCGATGATTACTTTCAAGATATCGTCAGGATTTTTGATGGCAATTATCTCATCAAGTTTTCTTTCGGAAATTCGCGACGAAGGAATCAGAATAGCCTTAATATCGCTGTCGGCAACCCCGTAGAATTTCTTTAGACGGTAGATCTTAATCATATTCTCCATCTCAATACGCGCTCTAAACGCATCTAATAGTTCTTTTCGCAATTTGCCGCGATAATTTTTTGTCGTTTGTGTAAAGGCAAAATTGTAATAATCGTTTTCGAACAAAGCTTCAAACTCATAATAACGGATATCGTCGTTTTTAACCGCTGCATATGGTTTTAGCATCGCCGCATAACGGGTATTGCTCAAAGCCGCAATCATCTCTTCGACATTTTCTGTTTTAGTTAAAGCAACAAAATCAATTTTTGAGTATTTATCGAAGTAATAGGGAATTTGATCAACAACATCATAGTCTTCGTGTGAGATATAACTCCGAATTACCGCTAATATAACTTCATGTTCCATTTTTATAAGACTGAGCATATAAAAATTCTTATCTTTAAGACTGATAAAATTAACAAGCTTGATTGTTCGGTCAAACTTTTGCCTTCTAATCAGTCCTTCAAGACGACTGCGGTTAAGGGTGACTTCACTAACATTGGCAAGAATATCTTGATAGGCTGGATGCTTTTTTAAATAGGTTCCTATATCCGGTATAGTGTCTCTACGAAGCAATTCTTGATAATCTTGAGCGGTTAAATCGGTCGCATGTAAATTTTTAATTTTAGCAATTAATGCATTACCTACAAATGACATGATGTTTTATCTCATTCGCCTAAACAGTAGGCCACTAACTGCTGAAGCCATTCTTGATTACTCTTTTTATAAACATCGCGAATATTCTTTTCTTTTTCCTTAGATTCAACGTCGATATTTTTTTGACGGAGCAAAAAATCGTCTTTAATTTTTTTCTCGATAGCAGCTTCTTCTTTTTCAGTTGCAATCGCATAGCGATCGGCTAAATTTTTGCGCATTGTTTTAAGGACATTTGAAAGCTCATCTTTCTCTTTTTCAAGAGCGAAAATTTGGGCTTGTCCTTCTTTATCGAGTTCAATTACTTTACGGACTAAATCATCCATATTATCATCCCTTCCTCTAAGGTAAATCACTTTAGGCAAAAAACAAAAATGACTGTGCAAGTGCACGGTTTACTCTAGCATAGCCTTGCGATAATCAACTGTCAAGGAAGGCGCGGGCAAAGGGGTTAATGCATAACCAAATTATTTTCGTTTCCTACAATACTATTATTCTTTGAATAATACAATAGCCATAATTTTGTCATTTGTCATATTTTTATCAAGTTTAAAGGCTAAAGCCTTAAAAAATGTAAGCGTGAAACCCGTTACAAAAAAACCATTTTTAGCAATGCCGGCAATATAGACAAAAGAAATTGCCTATTTAGCAGAAAAAAATGGTTTTTGCATATTAAAATATTCCACAATTGTTTCGTATATAAACGCTTAAAAATTTGCTTGAAGAATTTCCTCTAAACTCAGTGGTTTACTGAAGTAATAACCTTGAATACTGAGGTGTTTCATTTTTGGGAGATAGTTGAGTTGGCTTTTAGATTCTAACCCTTCAATTACAACCTCATAGCCAAGGTTAATAAACAATTTTGGTAGATACTCTAAAATATTCGGATAATCGATATAACGATCAGTCAATGATTTGTCGATTTTGATTTCATCATAACGGATTTTTTCCAAACGATAAAAATTGTTGTAGCGACTTCCAAAATCATCAATAGATAATTTTATTTTGCTCTCTTTAAAATTTTCAAGAATGGCTTTTATCAAAGAAAAATCGACAATATCTTCATCTTGGGTGATCTCAACGTAAAGTTTTTCTAGCGGAAAATGCTTTTCTTCCGCATAACGTTTTAGTAAGGAAAGGTGATAATTTTGCTCTAGTTCCTTGATGGTAAGATTAATAGAAATAGAGGGATGATCATATTTTTGAGCGAGCAGCGAATAATCATCAGTGACTTTATTTAAAAGAAATTCATCTACAGCCCGCATTAAATTAAATTCTTTTGCTACGCGAATTACTTTCTCGGTTGAAAAGCATGTATTATCTTCGGCTTTAAGTCGCAAGAGAGCTTCAAAACCCTGAACTTTGTGGGAGGTAAAATCAACTTTTGGTTGGTAGAGAATAAAAAGCGCTTGTTCATCAATGGCTTTTATTAAAGCATTACGAATAGTCTCCTTCTCATTGATATATTGCTCAATGACCGGACTTGATAAAGCGATGCGACGTTGTTTTTGAATAGCGGTGTCTAAGGCATGAATAGCCTTATTAATTGCTTCTTTATCATCACCTTGAGCAATACCTTTATAAATAGTTAACAACGCCTCAGGTTGTTGCTTGGATATTTTAAAAAGGATTTGGTCAATGCATTGGTCACAATTTATGACACTATGAATGCTATTGACGACAAGATAAAAATTTAGGTTGTCTTTAACGACCACCGAGCAATATTTTCGACATTTTCCTAGTTCACGAATTAATTGATGATAATATTGTAAGTATTTTTTTTCGCCTAGATGACTTTCAAGCATACGCTTATTTACAACTTCACAATAAACTATGTAACTTTCATTCACGATAGAAGACTCCCTTTTAAATAGGTTATTAACCTACACCTTATTTACATTAGAAAAAAAGAGATAAATTTATATATTTTTTTCTAACTTCATTAAATTTCAGTTACCAATCGCTAATTACTAATGAAAATTGGTGATTTTATTTAATTATATGATAAAATTTTAAGTGTCAAAAAGGTGTACCATTTTTACGTAAAGTATAGAATAATAAGCGGATTTAGGCCGCTTTTTTTATAATTTAAGGGTTTATAATAGGCTTAATTTTTATTGGAGGCACTACCTATGACTTATGGCTATGTTCGCGTATCAACAATTACCCAAAATATTGACCGCCAGATGGATGAAATGTATAAATTAGGACTTGAAGATAACCAAATTTACATCGACAAGCAAAGCGGTAAGGATTTCGAGCGAGTTCAATATCAGATATTAAAGAAGAAACTAGTTTCAAAAGACTTAGTCATCATAAAATCAATTGATCGTCTGGGGCGTGACTATTCGATGATAATTGATGAATGGCACTATATTACGAAAGTCATTGAAGCGGATATTTTGGTTATTGATATGCCTCTTCTTGACACGAGGAATGACTCGAATAACTTGGTTGGCAAATTTATTAGCGATATCGTCTTGCAAATCTTATCTTTTGTCGCCGAAACGGAACGGAAGAATATTAAACAAAGACAGGCGGAAGGTATTAAATTAGCTAAAGAAAGAGGCATCCATATGGGACGCCCAAAGATTAAGTTGCCAGATAATTTTTCGAAAATTCGAGCTGCCTATATTGAACGGTTAATTACTTGCACGGAAGCCGCTCAAAGTCTCAATATATCGCGGGGAACATTTATGAAGTATGCAGCGTTAGATGCCAACAATCACGTGATTGCGGATCAAAAGGTACAAAATGCCAACATGCAATGCCAAAAAAAGAATGCTCAAGCCCAAAAAGAGGTGGGAGTTTAATGAGTCTTCCTTACGGATCGGCTTCAAGAAAATATAGGATAATATTAGCCCTATGCTGCCAAAGAGGGCGCCGATAAATAGTACTTCGGGTAGGTTAACACGGTAAGTGGGGTTATAATTTGGATCGTAAGAGTGCTTCAAGTCTACCGCATAGCGAGATGCTAAAAATAGGGTAGCCATACTCTCAATAACGATAATAATAATTGCCCAGTAATAATTCATTTTGTTTTCCTTTTAAATAGATGAAGAAGATCCTATTTCCGGCAAATAGCCAAGTGCTCCTAAGATTACGATGGCAAATATAATGGCAACGGCGATAAACACCAAAAGGTAAATATAGATATTTTTCGTTTTGCTTGCCGTATTTTTTGACAAGAAGAGCCAGCTCTTTTCAGGAGTTGGTTCAATTTCTTTTTTATGGTCGGGAATTTTATTATCTTCGCTCATTATTTTTTAACAATATATTTTTTCATATCAAGCGCAACAGCGACTAGAATGATGCTGCCCTTGACAATATTAATATAGGCGGTGGAAACACCAAGTGCAAGTAAACAACTATCGATTACTTTCAAAAGCAGTGAACCCAGTAAAACCCCAGATACTTTACCGATACCACCGGTAAAGGAGACACCACCAATGACGGCGGCAGTAATCGGATCTAGCTCACCGCCAGTACCGGTTGAAAGCTGAGCACCACCATTAATTGGGTTATATTGGAAGCCGCCAACACCATAGCAGGCACCAGCAAGAACGAAGGTTAAGAGAATTGTCCGCGAAACGTTAATACCACTGACGTTCGCCGCTTCTGGATTACAGCCGACCGCAAACATAGCCTTACCGAACTTTGTTTTATTCCAAATAAACCACATGGCGACAAGTAAGACAATTGCCATGATGTTGTACCATTCTACCAACACATCGCCAAGATAAAAACCGCTGCTTACAAAGTTATAGTATGATTGGGCAGTAGCGTTATTCATCTTATAAATAACAGACAGGTTGTTTAGGCTAGATCCTAGTAGAAGGATGACGCCATAAATAATCAGTTGAGTGGCCAAGGTGACAATAAATGGATGAATAGAAAACTTAGCTACGAAGAAGCCGTTAATCCCCCCGGCAAAACCGCCAACCCCCATAACGATAATCAAAACAACAATAATCCAGATCCAAGGCATATTTTGTGTCCATTCGAGAATGACACCGTTAGTGCTGCCATACCCGAGGAGAATTCCGGATATTAGAGCGGTTAAGCCCCAGATTCTACCGAGCGATAAGTCCGTACCAGTTAAAACGATAGTCCCGGCAACGCCGAGAGCTAGAGGCAATAATGAAGAAGTATGCTTAACAATGGTAATTAAGGTATCAAAGGAAAACCAAGCCGGTTTAACAGCAGCGGTTATAATGACCATCAGTAAAATAATCAAGTAAACAGCACTTTTTATAAACCAGTTGGAAAGACCGGCTTTCGTCGTAAATGCTACCTTTTGGTTATGAACAAAGTTATTACCAAACTGGACAAACTTACGACCGATTTGGTATTGCAAAGGAGCAACGGGGGAGTAGTTTTCATTAAGAATATTTTCTTGTTCTTTTAAAGCCCGAATCTTCTCTTTTTCTTCCGCTTTTGTATTCTTGATGAGCGTCCCCACATGATTGGTTTTTAGATGAAGATCATTTTCGATGACTTTAACTTGTTGAGCATAATTCTTTTTCAATTTGACAATCTTGTTTTTCAAATCAAGAATATCTAACTCGGCAGTTCCAGTATTGCTATAGATTTGGCCTTTTAAATTATCGAGGGCATCCTCTTTATCGCTTCTTTTCATCGCCGCTTTTTTAAGTTTGTGATATTGAGCGCGCAAAACTTTATCTTTTCTTTTGGCTTCAGTTTTGATTTGAGAAATACTATTTTTATAAGCATCCAGTTGAGCGAGATAATCATTTTTGGCATTAGTAAGTTGTTCTTTAGCAAGAATTCTAGCCTGATTAACTTCATCTAACGGAAGGGCGTGTTCATTTTTTCTAATATCCTCAATTTTTTGGTGATAAAAAGATTTTAACTCAGCAATTGCTTTCTTTTTATCAAGCAAATCTTTTTTCACTTCCGCAACATGGGCATAATAATTATTTTCTTTTACTTCATAGTCCTTCGCCACTTGCTCCTTGGCCTGTTTTAAGGCATCCGGATCTAAATCTTCAAATTGCAAATCATAAAGGCGTCCTTTTATTTCACGCTTTTCAGCTTTTAAAGCATTGCGTTCAGCAAAAAGACTATTCTCAATTTCAATTTCGTTGGTGACTTCTTGATTTAATATCTCTTCCATGCTGTTTCTCCCTACATATATTTAAGAGCCAAATTCATTAGTTTTTCTTGGTTGGCCTCTTTTTGATCTAAAATACCGGCTAAACGGTGATTGCTCATCACAGCAATACGGTCGCATATCCCAAGCAATTCAGGCATTTCGCTTGAACAAACAATAATGGTTTTGCCCTGGTTTGCCATATTTATAATTAACTGATAGATTTCGTATTTAGCACCGACATCTATGCCGCGGGTTGGCTCATCCAGCAAGAGTACATCAGGATCGGTTAACACCCAGCGGCCAATAATTACTTTTTGTTGATTACCACCAGATAAAGATTTGATTTGCGTTTTTTGCGATGGAGTTTTAACGTTCATCGCCTCAATTGCCCAATTGGTATCTTTACTCATTTTATTACCATCTAGGCCAAACATTGAATTGTAGTTATTTAAGGAGGCAATAACAGTATTGTCCTTGATGCTTAGTACACCAAATATACCGGTTGTTCGCCGCTCTTCGGTGAGAAGAGCAAATCCATTTTTAATAGCGTGTTCAGCCGAATCATTTTTAACTAGCATTCCATCTTTAAAAATTTGGCCTTCACTTTTTGTTCGAACACCAAAAATGGTTTCTAATAACTCACTTCGTCCGGCTCCAACGAGTCCGGCAAGACCGAAAATTTCTCCTTTACGAATGTTAAAGGAGACATTTTTAATAGCATTGTTACCATATAAAGACGAAAGGTTTTTGACCTCTAAATAATTTTTTCCGGGCTTATTAGTTTTAGGCGGGAAACGATTATTTAAATCACGACCAACCATCGCCTTGATTATTGAATTAAGTGTGCAATCCTTCGCCGGTTTGGTTTCAACCCATTTGCCATCACGCATAATGGTAACCTCATCGGATATGCGAAGAATTTCATCCATCTTATGAGAAATATAGATAATTCCGCAGCCCTTCTTTTTCAGCATTTTAATAATTCTAAACAATTGTTCAACTTCCGCGTCAGATAGTGAAGATGTTGGTTCATCAAAAACCACAATCTTGGCATCGTAAGATACCGCCTTTGCAATTTCTACCATCTGTCTTGTAGCAACCGAAAGAGTGGAAATAATGGCCTTGGGGTCAATATGAATATCAAGTTTTTGAAAAACGCTTTGCGTATCGCGATACATTTTTGTTTCATCAATAGCAAAACCGAAACTAACTGGATAACGTCCAAGCCAAAGGTTGTCCATTACTGTCATTTTTTGAGCTTGGTTTAATTCTTGTTGAACCATAGCGATGCCATCTTCAAGTGCTTCTCGCGTGGAATGGTATTCAACAGAACGGCCTTGAAAAATAATATCGCCTTCATCGCGCTTATATAAACCAAAAAGACACTTCATCAGTGTTGATTTTCCGGCTCCATTTTCGCCCATTAATGAGTGGACCGTTCCTGGCCGAACTCTTAATTGAGCGTGATCCAAGGCTTTAACTCCAGGAAAGGACTTGGATATATTTTTCATCTCTAGGAGATATTCATTGGTTTTGTTATCTACATTTGTTTTTGCCATAGCTTAATTCCTAACCTTAATAATAGAAATTAGGGGTGGTGGAAAGGAGCACACCACCCCTAAACAAGAAGACTATTTACTTGGTATAACTACCGTAAGGAATACGAATCTTATGAACCGTCTCGCTATCCCAAGCATAACTGGTTCCATCAAGGAAATCCTTACCAGCTAACTTGTTAGCAGTTAATTCGGCGATACATTGGGCCATAGCTTCGGCATCTTGCTTAACAGTACCATACATCTCACCCGCATCAATAGCGGCTTGGGCTGCGGCGGTAGCATCAACACCGACAACGAGTAAGGCGTTTTCTCCACCCTTATTATAGTTTTGGGTTTGTAAGGAAGCGACAGCTCCTAAAGCCATATCATCGTTGTTTGCAATAACACATTCAATCGCATTTGCGCCAGTTAATCCATAGGTAGAAATAAAGTTATCCATCGCTTGTTTAGCGTTGTCTTTACTCCAGCCTGCATTGTAATCTTCACCTAAGTGAACAAGAGGATCAAGTCCGGCTTCAGCTAAAAGTCGATTAGCTTCTTGCACGGAGTATTTTGTACGGCCATTTGCTTCAGCGTTGGATTCATCAGCTCTCAACATGACGTAGTTGATTTTTCCATCACCATTCTTATCCCACAATGGATTAATGGCACCATCTTTAATCAAGGCACCAGCAAGAATTTCACCTTGCATATAACCGGCTTGATCAGGATCAGTACCAACGAATGCGTTGTCAGGATAGGTGGCTGGATTCACGGAACTATCTGGAACTTCACGATTGAAGAAGATGACTGGGACATCTTTAGCTTTGGCTTTTTCCGCGACCGCATCTCCAGTAGCGGTTTGCTCAACAAGGTTTGCTAGAAGAATCTGGCTACCAGTTGAAAGGGCTGATTCAATTTGTTGAGTTTGGGTAGCTTGAACACCACCGGCATCGTAGAACTTTGGCGTAACACCTTTTTCTTTGAGATTGGTCTCAAGCGCAGTTCTAACAGTACCGATATAAGTATCGGAGAACTGGTAGATGAAGACATCGGCGGTTAGCCCATTAGTATGAGCACAGGAAGTGATAAAGCCTAATAGACCTAATGCAACAGGAATTAATTTCTTTTTCATGTTTCCTCCTAATTCCATGGCTTAATTAAAGCTTTGTCGAAATGACTAATGCTTTTAATGCCACATGTATTTTCGCTTATTAGGAAAGCAAAAAAAATGTAAGATTTTACATAAAATTTGCATTATTCTCTATAAAAAGTTTAAAAGTAAGCGCTTAATGTGTATTTTTTGTTATTTTTTCGCCTAAGACATGATAGGCATTTTTCGTAATTTCAATGTTGGAATCATAATCGGGTAAAGTAGCGCCATCTAGAATATTTTTGATTATATCAAAGATTACTTCGGCTTGCTTTTCGCCATCGTTTAAAACCGTCCCAGAAAGAGTTCCATCCTGAATGGCTTCCATGGCCTGGGTGGTGCCATCAACCCCGATAATTGGGAAGAACTCCCTTTCAAAGGGAAGGTTAGAATTAAGGCTTGAAATTGTTTTTAAGTAATCAATTGCCCCTAAAGCCATATCATCATTGTTAGCGAAAAGAAGTTCGATGTTATCACTATAAATGCTTTCCATCATTTTTTTGGCGGTCTCTCGTTCCCAGTTACAATAAGATATTTGAAGAATCTCCACCTGATAACCAAGGGTTCTTAATTCAGCAATACAATTTTCACTTCGCTGTTCACTGTCTTGATGACCTTCCTCACCCTTTAAAATTGCCACCTGAACAATTCCATCGCCGTTTTTGTCATAGACGGAATGAGCATAAGAAGAAGGACCATCAAAAATTTCACTTGCAATGTCACCTTGAAGAATACCTTCGTATGAAGAGTTTGCTCCCACATAAAAGCAATTTTCTTGTGACCAATCAGTCGCTAAAAGATCACTCATCAAAGGTTCGCGATTAACGAAAATAATTGGAACATTTTTTGTCTCACCCTTTTCAATTATGGCACTGGAGGCAAAACGGTCGACGGTATTCATTACGACAACACTGGTTGACTTATCATCAATCGCGCTGATAAAATCATCGTTTTGAATGGTTTGTTTTCTCTTTCCGTCGTAACTCTTATAGTCAATATAGCCGCTTAATTTTGATTCAATATTGGCAAATAAAGATGAAATAAAAGTGTCATTTGCATCGTAGGAAAAAAGCTGCGCTGTTCGTGAAGGGCGACTACAACCGCTGAGGCAAAGGCCACTTATCAACAACCATAAAGTTTTTTGCTTACTCCTCATCTTTGATACCCACTTTCGGAATAATGATTTTTATTGTCGTACCGATATCTTCTTCACTAGTTATGATGACGTCGGCGGAAGGGCCATAATAAATGCGAATTCGTTGATATACATTTTTAAGCCCGACACCCTTATAGGTAGAGGCATCGCGCATAGCGGCGGATAACTCTTCTACTTTTGCTTTTGTCATTCCGTATCCATTATCTTTAATTTCAAAAACAATCATGGCATCTTCAGAATGAACATTGATACTAATGAACCCCTCCTCGCCTTCTTTAATTCCGTGGCCAATTGAGTTTTCTACAATTGGTTGAAGAATAAGTTTAATGACGGGATATTCATCCAGTCCGTCTTCGACGTTGATTTTATATTTAAAGGAATTACCAAAGCGCATTTTTTGAATTAAAAGGTAGTTACGAACATGCTCTATTTCTTTATTTAAGGGAATGACGTTTTTTCCACTGGAGATTGAGATACGGAAGAAACGCGAAAGGGCAATGATCATCAGTTGAGCGGTTTCATCATCTCCCTTTTCAATTAGAGCAATGATACTATCAAGAGTGTTATAAAGAAAATGGGGATTAATTTGATTTTGAAGAGCTTTTAATTCAGATTTTCTTTGTTCTTCTTTTTCGGTAATCAAAGAAGTGTTGAGTTTTTTAATTCTTGTCATCATTTGATTGAAGGAACGGTTTAACTCAGAAATTTCATAAGTGCTGGAAAAATTATGATGAAGATATCCTTCGTAATTAAACGATTCAATCTTTGCCATTTCCTTTTGTAATTCCTGTAGAGGGTCAGTGATGTTATTGGCGACGATGACCATCAGAATAAAGAAAATTGCGATTACAAAGATCATCAAGACAATTATGTACACCGAAAAGGAATAGATTGCACTAGCGATGGCATCGTTATTAATAAAAATAGCCAATCTCCATGAAGTATTTGATATGGAAGAGCAATAAAGATAAAGCGAGTGCTTATCGACACTGACGATGCTATTACCGAGAACCAAGTGCTTGATCAAAGGTAATTCACTTTCAAGATAGGTTGAGTCAGAGCAGTAGACAATATTATAGTTCTTGTCGTAGATAATAAAGCTTCCACCTGCTCCCAGCGTGGTAGACGAGATGGACTCGACGATTTTTGTAAAATCAAAATCAACCCGCAACACACCATCAAAAGCACGATTCTTTTCAAAAAATAAAACTTTTGAGAGTAAAAAATGATAGGTGTTTGTTGAGGATACGGATGAAGGCGAAAAAATATTAATCAAGGGATTTTCTTTGGCGTCAACAAACCAATTCTCTAGTTCCACGTCATTCGATAAATCAACGTAATTACTACTAGAGGCGAGCAGAGCACCGTCACTTTTACGATAGATGGATATATCCTCAATCTCATGTTTAATGGACATGATTGAATCAAAATAGTTTTGCATGTCCGAAGATATATTGTCTTCATTTTCGTTTGAGTACTCCCCTAAAAGAGCATTGCTAACCTCAATTACTGAATCAAAATAAGTCTCGTAGTTGTTTAGGACCTGCTGAGAAGTTGCATGCAATTGTTTTAGTGAATTGCTTCGAACATTATTAGAAAAAAGCACATAGGCGGAGAAAACAATCAAAATTGTCAAACTCAAAAACATTGCCGAAGTTGGCACTAAAAGTTTTGTTTTCGCCCGCATTGGTTTTCTCATAATGACTTACGATATTCCATTGGCGATAGGCCAAAGTGTTTTTTAAAGCAGTGGGAAAAATAAAAGGGATCCTCATAGCCGATTTGATCAGCAATAGTCGCCATCTTATTTCCCGGGTCGGCCAATAACTCTTTTGCTTTTGTCATTCGAGCCTCGGTCAGCATCTTCGTGAATGACGTATCTTTTTTCTTTAGAATAGCCGAAATATAGGAAACGGAATAATCCAATTCTTTCGCAACATCACTGAGTGAAATATCGGGATTAGCATAATTCTTTAAAATAAAGTGAGCGATGTGACTATATGCATCCTCAATCCCCCCGCTTCTTACTTTCTGATTAATCTTAATGACTTCATCGATTAGACTATTAAAACTTGCTTTAATCGCCTCGGTCTGCTTTGAGCCATAAATTAAATTAACAATATCGATGTAGGAATGATAGATGGCATATAATTCATCAATAGCGATACAACTTTTTATTATGGTGTCGATGAGGTTGTTGAGGATTAAAAAATAGTTTTCCTTATATTCGATTGAGGATATAGTGTCAATTAAGTGTCCGATTTGTTTCTTAGATTCACGACTTTTACCATAGAGTAAAGAATATGATATCTGTTTATATTCATTATCATCGACTTTACCAATGTTGCTTGCCTTCTTAACTAGGTCATTATAAAAGAGAACCACATTGGGACCAACCACCACCCGGTACTCAAGAGTCCACTTTGCATGGCGATAAAGTTTCCGATATGAAATAGCGGTGTCATTTTTAATAATGTCTGAAACACCCACCGATAAAGAGTACCCGCAGGCTTTACGAATTTTTGCGGCGATTAGTGAGAGCCGTCTTTGAATGTCATCTTTGATAAAGGGCGCATTGGACAAAACGAGAACACTTTTGTTTAAATCATTTTCAAAAGTATAAAACTTATATCCTTTAAATATTTCCTTTAAAAATTGATCAACATAGAAAGACACAATCTCGCTATCTTCAAATGATAGTTCTTCCGCTTCTTGATCAGAGTCAAAAATAGCGAAGAATAAGTTTTGCCCTTCCAAAGCGATTCCATCAGTTACTAACTTGGCTTTAAAGTTATCAGGGATTTTCTTAAGAGTAATTAGTTTGTTTAAATCATTGTCTTGAACGGCTTTTAAGGCGGATTCATTTTGAGCTTGCAGTTCATGAATATTCTTATTAACAAGTAGATTTTTGTCCATTTTTTCTTTGGCTTTACTTAAAACCATTCCGATTTCATCACCAGTTACCGGCTTACTAATATATCCAATTACTCCTAGGTCGATTGCTTGCTTGGCAAAATCAAAACTATCAAAACCAGTTACGATTATGGTCTGAACTAAAGGAAGTTCAATTTTTGCTCGGCGAATAAGTTCCAATCCATCAATGAACGGCATCTTAATGTCAGTAATAATTAGATCCGGTTCCAAGGGAATGCCAGTTTCTAAGGCGTCATAGCCATTTTCAAAAAGTCCGAGAACTTCAAAATCATGCTTTTTGGTTTCCAAAATGGCTTCGAGGCGCTTGCGGACATTGGGCTCATCATCAACGATAATTACTTTGTACATAATAATTTTATGATAGCACTTTCAGTGTTAATAAAAACACACTTTTATCTTTTATGTAAAGAAAGATTTGTTTATTTTTTTGAATGCTATAAAATATCAAAAGGGAATGATGTCTCCCTTCAAGTCCAACTTGAGAACTGTAATTGTTTTACTAATGACTTCTGTGTTTTTTGACACAGGAGTCATTTTTTTAGGAGAAAAACTATGTTACTATCACTTTCATTAATGTTATTAGTTGGTCTATCAGTCTCTTATATTTTTAAGCTTTTGAAAATTCCCAGCATTCTTGGTTATATGATTACGGGCATTATTTTGGGACCTTACGTCCTTAATTTAATAGCTCCAGAAATTCTTAACATTTCCGCTGATCTTAGAACAATAGCTTTAGTGGTAATTCTATTACGGGCCGGTTTATCTTTGAATATTAAAGATTTAAAACAGATTGGCATTACCGGTGTATTAATGGCCTTTATTCCTGCCAGTTTTGAAATCGTCGGGGTTGTAATATTTGCTCCTATATTACTAGGTCTGTCATTGATTGACTCGCTTATTTTAGGCACGATATTGGGGGCGGTATCCCCAGCAATTATTGTTCCCAAAATGTTGAAACTAATGGAAAGTAAAGAAGGAACAAAAAAATCAATACCGCAGCTCATTTTGGCGGGAGCATCAATGGACGACATATACTGTCTAGTTTTATTTGCTTCAGCAATAAGCCTTGCACAAAATCACACCTTAAACTTTGCTACTTTTGTTCATCTTCCCGAGTCAATAATTTTTGGTATTGGGCTCGGGATTGGATTGGGATTTATCTTTAACTATTTGTTTAGGAAAATACATATGCGTGACACTTTAAAGGTGATAATTGTCTTGACAACGGCGATACTCTTGACTGTTTTTGAGGATTATATCAAAAAATATGTCGGTTTTTCTTCTTTGCTAGCAGTTATTGCTTTGGGAATTACTTTATTGACTCTTTACCCGAAACTGGCGTCACGGATGGTAAGAAAATACGAAAAGATATGGCTAGTGGCGGAGATACTTTTATTTGTTTTAGTGGGAGCGGCGGTAAATATTCTGACTATAAAAGAAGTTGGATTGAATGCGATTATCTTAATCTTAATTATTTTGCTATTTCGCACATTGGGAGTTATTTTTGCCACTTTACCTTCTAAACTAAAATTCAAAGAAAAGGTGTTTGTGGTTTTTGCCTATTTGCCTAAAGCAACGGTTCAAGCATCTATTGGGGCTATTCCCCTTGAAATGGGCTTTGCATCGGGTGGAGTAATGCTTTCAGTTTCGGTTCTAGCGATTTTAATAACGGCAACACTTGGATCCTTTTTGATTGATATCACCCATAAAACACTTTTAGAAAAAGATAGTGTTAGTCTTGAAAAAAACGAGAATAAACTGGCAGTTTAAGTCAGTTATAGCGATGAAGATAAGTCGCTTTTGCTCTTGCCGTAATTCGTTTAATAAAATCAGTTTTAGCGGAGGTGTAACCATCGCGATCATGACGAAATCTTGGTTCTAAAGAAAGTTTTAGCCTTTCATAATCTTTAGCTATAGAAGGCTTATCTTTTAGATAATCCCGAAAATATAGTTCGTCTACATCGTTTGGGTGACGGACATGAAGATGATAGACCTTTGAGGCAAAGCCCTCTTCTGTGTAACCTTTGTTAAATGCTGCCCGTCCGTTTTCAGAATACATTAAGATGTAATTATTGGTTTTTAAAATTGCAATCACCTTGGCAAAATTTTCATCGCTTACTTCGATGAGAATGTCGACAATATCTTTAGCGTATATATCGGGTATGGATGTACTTCCAATGTGCTCAAGACGAATAAGTGGCACATCTTTTAAATAGGATAAAAGTAATTTTTTTTCTTCCTGATAGTACTGCTCCCAAATATTTTTATGAGGTACCAGGACGATTGGAAATAATTCCCATAGTTTTTCTAAAGACATTTCACTGAGTTTTTTCTTCATTTCTAGCTCACTTTCAAAATGTGACTATAGGGAAAAGAATAGGTGACTATAAGCATACAATAATCAGCGTATTCAATATAAAACTATTTACCAAATTGCCGGTTGGCTGTCAACATAGTGCCAGTGATTTCCGTCAGTATTGGCGACATCACTATACCAGCAAACGTTTCTATTGCTCGGATTCCAGTCGGAATTCCAATTTTTATTAAGGCTTTCCGCCTCACAATATATTTCACTTAAAGACTCACAGTCAAAGAAAGCCCAGCTGTCAACATTTGTTACATTTAAAGGAATGATAATCGATGTTAGTTTTAAACAACTACCAAAAGCGTTATCGCCAATTACTTCTAGGTTTGAAGGAAGAGTTATGGAACTTAATTTAGTGGCATAATAAAATGCGCTTTCTTCAATTTTGGTAACAGAAGCAGGAACAACATAGGCTCCTTCCTTCGTTTCTGGGTAATTAATAAGAATCGTTTTGTCATAATTAAATAAAACACCATCCATAGCCGAATAAAAATGATTGCTAGGGGCAACTGAAAAACTGACAAGTTTAGGACAATAGACGAAGGCTAAACGATTAATCGTGGTTACGTTTGCTGAAATATTTACTGTCATCAGTGAAAAGCAGTTACTAAACGCCAACTCCCCAATTGTAACTAAAGTTTCTGGAAAAGCGATAGTTTCAAGTTGTTGATTATTTTGAAAAGCATAATTGCCAATGGAGGTCACGGGATAACTTCCATGATATCCATCGTCATACGCGCTAGGAATAGTTAAATTCGTTTCTGCTCCTGAATAACCGATAACAGAGTAACTCTTATCTGTATACGAAAAATACATTTCTCTATCAATTGATTGACTAGATTGCAAGTTGCAATTAGATGCGCAACCAGATGCCATGAGGCAAAGAAGCAGCGAACCATATTTAATAAATGAGTGACGCATATTTTTCCCTCTTTTTTCTAATTATAGCACCATGATTTTAATGGTGTATAAGATATATTTATTGATGGTCAGACATTAAATTTTTAAAGAAGGTTCGCTTATATGCTTATTTACTTTTCTAATTTTTAAAATAAGATTAATGTTCCTTAAAGTTAAAACCAAACGAAGCATTAGATTATAAAATGTTTATTTCGTGGATCAACTTCATGTTTTCACCGCCAAAACCATAAGTGAAGACTCTAATTTTGCCATCTCCAACGGCAATCCCAAAACAAAATCCCCGGGTGGTTTCTATTTGATTAGCCCAATAATCTTTTCCTTGGTCAAGGTGAAGATATTCTCCGGGTAGTTTGTTAAGAGAGTTTATTTTTATAAATTCGGGCTCAAGACTTCTAATTTGATCAAATAATTGGGGATTATCTCGGTAAAATAGCTTATCGATGGTGGCTTCCTCCCCAATATATTTATAAATGATATTTCGCATTTTGGCGGACTGAACAACAGAATTAACTTCTTCCTTAGTTATGGTATATCCATCCATTAAGTATTGAATAATAATTTCAGTAATTAGAACTTCTTTTGAACTTTCATCTTTCATGTATTTTTCAAAATCGATATTCATTTTTTGATTAATACCTTCAATTGCCCCTCGGTAGAAAGTCGATTTTTCTCCAAAAAAGTTGCGAAGATTATCAAGAGCCTTTAGACCTTCTAAAATATTATTAATATTAATTGTTTTATTTTTTCTTAAAACAAAAACGCCACCCGATAAAATCTTATCCACTGTTGTTTCTAGAACATCAGCTAGGGTAAGAAGCATACCGGTATCCGGGAGGGTTTCACCCGTTTCCCATTTGGATATAGCTTGGGGACTAAGCGATAATTTATCGGCGAGATCTTTTTGCGTAATGCCCAACTCTTTTCTTTTTCTTTGGATAAATTGGCCGACTTCATGGTTACTAGTCATATTAATCACCTTCCTATGTCCATATTATAAGAAACAAAAAAGCAATTAACCATAACTTGATATTTGTTTAAAAACCCGTTTTGGTTGATTGCTCTATAAACGTATAATCTTTGACGATTAGTGGAGATGTCTTGTTTTCTTAAGAGGCTTAAATTTATTTACGGGCATATTGGTTTTAAATATTTCATTTAACTCATCAACACTGCCCTCAATAATTTTATCTTTAAAAACAACAAAGCGCTGACTGACACTAATAAAAATTGACCACGACGCCACTTCCTCTTCAATTCGATAAATAAAACTATAATCGGCTTCTATATGATCTTTAAATGATTCTCCCATATTGGAATCGATAATTACTTCCTTATCGTCAAAGCAGAAGGACATTTGGGCGCCACCATTCATTAGAGGTTGCTTTTTATTTATTGATTTTTGAAGAGGACGAATAATAACAATTTTTGCCAGCGGCGGAAAAAACAAACAGCCAAGAATGGTAAATATTATGCCAAATATAAGCGTACTGGTATCTAGTGGCGCTCCTGAAGATTGTTCGATGACATACTCATAAATATTAGCAATTCCACACACAAAAAGAATAATACTAAAAACCCAATAGACCCAACCCAATTTTTTAAGGGCGTTATTATTTATTTCCTTCGTTATCCGTGAATCAAAAGATTGCTCAACTCGCACCATAATGTTTTCCTCTTTTCCTTTTATACATAATAACAAGAAAAAACAAAAGAGAAAATTCTTTTTATAGGCGCTTTTCATCTAAACTTTTTAAAGCATAATATGAAACCGATATAGATGGGGTGATTTTGATCGCTAGCATGCACTCTTGTGCCAATTAGCTTTTGTTTTAAATAACTTTTTGCTTATAATTTTGAAATCTCTAAAAGCTTTTTTACAGTATTTGCGTTCCGTATGGTGATTGTATCTTTGACGCTACTTTGGGCGGTTTTTGACCACCAATTTGTCTTCTGATATTCGCTTCGCTTATAGGACCAAAATATATAGTTCTTGTAGCCTTGTACTTTTTCTAGTTCATTTTTAGGTGTTTTAAGTTTATAAGTTACTTCCTCAAAGGTAGCGGGTGGAATAATAAAAATTATATTGTCGTATATTTCCTTGTCATCCTTTCCCCACCCAATAGGCTGATTACTCAATAATTCTTCTAGATTTTCCCTTGTAATAATTAACACGGGAATATTAATGTTAAAGTTTTTTTCAATAATATATTTGATCTGTTGTTTGATAGTCTCTTGGTCTTCAATGTCACTTTCCAAAACAATATTTCCACTATTTAAATAGGTCGTGACTTTCTTATAGTTAATTAGTTCCAATTCGCTTTTAAGAACGGGCATTGATACTTTATTTTTTCCACTTACATTTATACCCCGTAATAGAACGATATATTTTGCCATTTTTCTTTCCTCACTTACATATATCTATTTTGAATGGATGCCTTTGTTTGCATATAACGTCACTCTCTACTGATGGTCAGGTAAAACCTTTCATAGCCGAGTGAAACAAGACAATTTTGGCGTCTTATTTGTGACTAAATGCAGGCATATTTGTGAGTTGTAAAGAAAAGGGTTGTTTCTTACCGAGAACCAGAAAGCATCTTACAGCAAATGGAAAACACTAACTTTCAATTCACATATGAAATGATATCATCCACCGCTTTGAATGAACCATTAATTTTGGCGATAAACACAGTTAGAAGTTTTTTAATCTCAATCTATATTGAATCAATTTATTTTGATTTTTTTCTAGAATAAATCCAAACTTTTCTGCTATTCGTTTCACTTTTTCATTATCTTGATCCGTTTCAATAACTAAAGTATGTAATCCATGGATTACAGAATAATTTATTAACTCTTTAGTCATTTCGGTGCATAATCCTTGGCGCCAGTACTTATCGTTCATTATCCATCCGACCTCATAACTAAACTCATCATCAAATGGATGATAAATTAAATGCCCAATACACTTTTTATTTTGTTTATATATAATTGCATATATTAACTTATGTTTGATACCAGACAGTTCAATAAATTCCTTAGTTTGACTCAATGAAAATACTGGTTCAATATACTTCATAACTTCTGAGTTTGATAAATACTCATGAGCATCCATCATATCAGTTTCTGTAAAGCATCGAACCATTAATCGTTTTGTCCCAAACAGCAATTGGTTTTTATCGTATACAAAAAAACTATTTTTCATATAAAATTACTTCATCCCTTAATAGAAAACATCATCACACTTTGTTCTTATATATCTAAACTATTTGGATTAAGAAAAAGATACTTTAATTCAATTATAAGTGTACCACGATCATTTTTCCACGCTTTAATATCATCTCTTACGATAATGGTTTTTTAAATGAATCCCGAATGAAGGCCAATGGCCTTTCCTCTTTATTCATTTTAAGTGATATTTTACAGTTTTTTCATAGTTAATATGCAGCAATAGATAATTATAGTAAGCTCAATAGAATGGTACTTCTCTAATTCAATACCCTATAGATAGCAAAAAAGGAGTCAAATTTGACTCCTTTTGCATATAATGTCACTTCCTACTAATGGCCATGTAAAACCTTTCATAGCCGAGTGAAACAAGACAATTCTGGTGGAGATGCGGAGAGTCGAACTCCGGTCCAAAGATAATTCTACACCAACATCTACAGCTTAGACGATGTTGAGTTTTAACTGATGCGACGTAATCGACAAACGGGTCATCAGCGAGGTTATAAAGTTTTCTTCGATAAACGCTAACTAAATTTATCGCCTATTCTCTTGTTATGACACTTACCCTATGCGTGAGAGACGAAACCATAGGAAGCGCGCTTCCGGCAATGCCGGCCTCAGTAAATTGGGAGCTTAATTAAGCTAAAGCGTAAGAAGAAGTTCTGTTGCCAGATACTTTTTGTTTGGTGATAACGTCACCACTCGGCTGCAGTTGATGCCAAATCGAATCCCTGTCGAAACCATGACATCCCCATGTCATATCGACGAAAATATTTTATCATAATTCTTTTTAACTACAATGAAAATGATTAAATTTGGTAGATAGGTTATGTTACAAAGTAGTTGTAACGAAATGGATTTTTCTTTCCATTCATAATAAAATTATCATTGAACTACGGGTAGGAATACTTATAATATCTAAATTATCTTTAGCCTTTTCAGCTATTTTTTTTCATATTAGCATATTTGAGAAATGTGCCACGCTTCATATTAAGCAGACTTGCGGCTTCGCTATTAGTGACTTCTTTCTTTTGATATCTTAAAACCATTTCATTAAAACCTACTGGTAGTCTATATTTTGGTCTTCCCATATGTACACCGCGGGCCTTTGCGAGTCGAATGCCTTCCGCTTGCCTAAGTTTAATGTTTTCTCTTTCTGTTTCCGCAACAAATGAGAGAATCTGTAAAACAATATCACTAATAAATGTACCAACTAGATTATTAGCTTCAATTCTTGTATCAAGCAGTGGCATATCAATAACCAAGATATCCGCTTTGATAGTTTGCGTGATATGTCGCCATTCTTCAATAATCATTTTGTAATTTCTACCTAAACGATCAATTGATTTTATAATAAGCAAGTCTTTTTTCTTTAATTTCTTCTTTAGTTTTTGATAGGCTTTTCTTTCAAAATTTTTACCACTTTGTTTATCAATATAAATATTTTTATCTGTTAAATTATGTCGGTACATTTCATCCATTTGACGGTCAATATTTTGAGTGATTGATGATACTCTCACATATCCGTAATTCATATTTTCTTCCTCCGTTTGCCAATCATTATAGCAAGCCTATAATAGCCTTTGAAAGAAAGAAAAAGCACCCAATTATGGATGCGAGTTGCTAAAGGTACACCTTTATTTTATGCATATATTATCGCATATTTAAACACAAAAAAACAACTATTTATTGCTATAAGCGGTTAAATTTGTTCCGTTTTTCCTTATATGGTTAAAGACATAATCCTGTGCTTTTAAGCACCATTGGGAGTAAATATGAAGGAAACAAAAAGTGTGTCAGTTAGTCCATCGCAAGAGAACGTAGAAATTGCTATTTGGTCCGATTTTGGGTGGGAGGTACAAAGCAGTCAAGAAATTTTCAACCAGAATTCAGGCTTAGAACGCAGAGGGGACACAATCTATAACGTTACTACAACTACCAACTACGTTAAGCTAGTATTCCAACGTGACGATTCGATTTCAAATTATTCACAAATCAAGCAAAAAGAAGCTGAGTTTGATTCTTTAGTTGATAAACCATTAAAGGGACCATCTATCAATATATGGTGGATAATATCCTTTTTACTTTATGGTGTTGGTCTAGTAATATTTATCATACTTAAAGTTCATAATAAAAAATATAATTTAGAAACAAAACTCGCGAATGAAAAAAATGCTCAACGGAGAGTTGCTTTAAGAAGAGAAGCGCGTGCCTTGTTGTCCTAGAATAACCAACGGCCTTAAAAAACGGCAAAACCTCGCAAACTTTTCATTATCATATATTTTAATATGTCTATGATTAATTTTATTTGTGTTTTGATATTACCATAATTCTTTATTTTTTATCTTGCAGTAAAACTTTTTTCATATTCACCTAAACCTACCGTTACATTGCACTTAATGTGATGCTTTTCTTAGAAATAAAAAATTAATGGCCAAAATAAGTAATAGAATTCCCAAAAAGCTAAGTTAAAGTAAAAACTTTACTATGGGGAAGGTTAGAAAAACAATACCCCTTTTTAATCCTCGTGCTTTGCTAATAGCGGTGTGATTTCTTCATGGACACGTTTTTCATTTTTTAACAACATATTTGCCATCAATTTATTATTTTTTATCTAACGCCTTAGGCATTACGTCATATTGTATGAATCACCTTTTATATTTTTCATCCTCAAAGTTCCACACCAATGATAATGCAACATGGATTAAATTTGGTAGATATTGATATTTGTTTGCCTAAGTTAAGTTAATTATATATAATTAAACTCGCAGTTAGAGGAAGAAAAAATGAAAAAAACAAAAAAAGCACCGCGTAAACAAACTTGGAGAGTAATATTATCTTCACTTTTTAGTAATAACGCCGTAGTTGAGGGCGGAAGACATCGGGCATGGTATATCGCACTTATTATGTTAGTTCTAGGAACAACCGCCGCTCTAGCCCCATCAATGATTAGTATTGGCAAGACTAGTGGCGCCGATATTATGTCATCGCCACAATATAGTTTTGAGAACGGAAGACTGGAGTTCGCTAAAGAATTAAACACTAAAAGTGTTAGTTTAAAAGTGGTTTCTGAAGAAGAAGATGGAGTCATTAATTATCGTTTGAAGAATATTGGCGATAATTGGAATTCGGTTTTCGAAGATAAGACAACCGTTAATAGCACTGACTATCACTATTATTCATATTCAGCAAATGACGGTGAGAAATTAAGAGTCTACTATGTTCCATTAGGAACGGATGATCCTGCTACTACTGATGATGAAGGTTTGTCTGGATATTCTAATCTTTTAGAGTATTTAAGTGGGTTAACTTATGACAGTACCAATGAAGAAGCACCAGGTACCAAACCGGTTAGTTTTATTGTCTTTGGCGAATCGACTTATCGGGTGACGCTTTATAACCCAACCACAGTCACCAAGGGAAGCGAATATGAAAAATCACTTGCTGGATTATATACTAAGAAATTGGTTGATTTAGATTTCAAGGATTTTGTCATCAAGGATGTAAATGGTAATTCAATTGTTGGCTTAGATGAGAATGCCGCTACATTTTCTCAATATCGTGCGGGCGTTGATAGTAACTACAAGAATTTCTTTATTGAATCATATCGAACCGTGAAGACAATGACTTTTTGGACTAATGTTGGGGTATTTGCTGGAACATATGTTTCAATTTCATTGGCAATGGGGCTTATTATCTTCATTATGACTAGAGGTAAAACTTCTCCGACCCGCGATTGGACTTTCTGGCAATCAATGGCCATTTCTTTTTGGGCGACATTATCACCAGGCTTATTGACATTTATCATTGGCTTATTGATGCCACAATATGCTTCTATGGCCTTTATTATGCTTCTTGGAATGCGGATTATGTGGATGTCAATGAAGCAGATTCGTCCACCGGTCACGCGATAAAACTAATATTAAAAGGCTAGATAGACTTATCTAGCCTTTTTGTTTACAAAATTTAGAGAAAAATAAAAACTAATTTTTCTTCTTTTTTCCTGGAACCTGGTGACAGTGACGGCAACGCGCCTCATAAGCTTCTGTGGCTCCAATAAGAATAATGGGATCATCATAATTCGCCGGTTTTCCATTAACGAGGCGTTGGGTTCTAGTCGCTGGAGCGTGACATTTAACACAGACAGCAGTCAATTTGTCAACCTGATCAGCAAGCGCCAGCAGCCGTGGCATAAAGGAAAAAGGGTCGCCTCGAAAATTGCGATCTAATCCGGAGACGATAACGCGAATTCCTTGGTCGGCCAAATCCTCGCAAATATCGACAGCTTCTTCATCTAAAAACTGAATTTCATCAATGGCAACAATATCTGTATCGTCGGTTATGAAATTCCAAATATCTTTTGCTTTCGAAATATTAATTGAACGTGTGTGCGATTTATTGTGAGATACTACTTCACCTTCTGCATAGCGATTATCAATAACGGGTTTAAAAACTAAAATGTTTTCTTCGGCATACTCTGCGCGCCGAACTCGCCTTAATAATTCTTCGGTTTTTCCAGCATACATCGGGCCCGTTATAACTTCAATTCTTCCTGTTTGATTGCGCATAAAATTCTCCTTAATCGCCGTAGTCGCTGCCTCGAGAAATGTCATCAACAAATAATTTCAAAGCATCGGTAATGTCGATTAATTCCCGTAAAACATAGCTTTTGTCATTAATTGGACAATTTTCATAGTCGCTACAAAAAATTACCTGTTTATTTTTTTTGACAGTTGCCTTCATTTCCTTTAGAATATCGGCAATGTGCTCCGGGTAACGGTCAAAGAAACGAAGTAACTGAGTGTAGAAAGCAGGCTCTAAAATAAATTTCGAGCCATCTTCAAGCAGGTATCCTTTCATTAGAGGATACGGGGAGTTTGGTAAAGTCTTTAAATCAGCAAATTCTTCATAGTTCATGTTTATCACCGTTATCAATAGTAGCATAATTATAGAAAGAAAGGAGAAAAAAACATTGATGGATAAAATCAAAGCAGAAAAAATCAAGGTTGTCATTACCGATATTGACGGCACACTATTTTCACATGTTTCCAACCAAGTTCCACCATCGGCAGCGGAAGCTTTTCATAAACTTCAACAAAAGGGTATAAAGGTTTTTATTGCCTCGGGTCGTAATCGTTATCTTATTCGGAAGTCGGGAATACTCGACTATGTTAGTCCGGATGGTTATATTACAATGAATGGCGCCAACGCGATTATTAACAACAAAGTTGTTTATCGCTATCCGATACCATCGGAGACGGTTGATGCATTGATTAAGTTTGCTAAAAGACTGAAGTTTGGATTGACTTTAATCGAAGAGAACGAAGGCCATATAAATATGGTTGACGAACGCGTTATTTCCGCTCATGAAAAATATGGAACTCGGTTTCCCCAGCCTCGCACCTTTCCTAATCACTACGATCGCATTGTTTATCAAGCCATCGCTTTCTGCGATGAACTTGATGAGTCTTTATTCCTTCCGCATTTAAAGGGTTGTAAAACTGCGCGGTGGGATGAATATGCCGTTGATATTATGCCGCAAGATAGCGACAAATCTAAAGGCGTACTTGCTGTTTGCGAATATTATGGCTATGAGCCAGAAAACGTCCTTTGCATTGGTGATGCATTGAATGATGTAGAAATGCTATCACTAGCAGGTATTAGTATTGCAATGGGCAACGCTCGTAGCGAAGCAAAGGCAGTAGCGGATTTTGTAACCGACGATATTGATCAAGATGGTTGGTCAAACGCGATGAAACATTTTGGACTAATCGATTAAGGGCATCCTCGATGCTCTTTTTTTAATGGCTAAAAAACTAGCATTTTTATGGTTTTATTTACTGCTTTAAAAATATTTATTTTTGTTATAATCAATTCTATTTAACTGTGGCATAATAAAAAGGGCACCCCCAAAGAAAAGAAATAATGTTTACTATTTCTTTTTTATTTTAGGAGGCTTTATGGAGACTAAATATATTTTCGTTACTGGCGGAGTTGTTTCAAGCTTAGGCAAAGGAATCTCGGCTGCTTGTCTTGGAAGATTGCTAAAAAAACGTGGCCTTAAGGTTTTTATGCAGAAATTCGATCCTTATATCAATATTGATCCAGGCACGATGTCTCCGTATCAACATGGTGAGGTTTACGTGACCGATGATGGTGCTGAAACCGATTTAGATCTCGGCCATTATGAACGTTTTCTTGGGGAAAACCTCAGTAAAGAATCAAATGTCACTGCGGGTAAAATATATCAATCAGTTATCAATAAAGAGCGCCAAGGCAAGTACCTAGGAGCTACTGTGCAAGTGGTACCTCATATCACTGACGAAATAAAAAAACGGCTAGTTGATGCGGCAAGTGTCAGCGGAGCCGATGTGGTTATTACGGAAATTGGGGGGACGGTTGGAGATATCGAATCGCTTCCTTTTTTAGAAGCCATTCGTCAGGCAAGGTTAGAGTTCGGCTACGATCGCACACTTTATATTCATAATACCTTGGTTCCATTTCTTAAGTCTTCAGAAGAAATTAAAACCAAGCCAACTCAGCATAGCGTAAAGGAATTGAGTAGTTTAGGCATCCAACCGGATATTATTATTCTTCGCAGTGAAGTCCCAGTTCCTCTTGCGAGTAAAGAAAAAATTGCCCTTTTTTGTAATGTTTCAAAAGCGGCGGTTTTTGAATCGCGTGATGTCAAAGTTCTCTATGAGGTGGCACTTAGTTTTCAAAAGCAAGGGTTAGATGATTTTGTCTTAAAACATTTTCATCTAGATTATCCACTTGCCGATATGAGCGATTGGGAAACACTTGTAGCAAAAATCAACAATCTTCACGATGAAATACACATTGGTTTAGTTGGTAAATACATCGGACTTCATGATGCTTATCTTTCGGTCAGCCAAGCATTATACCATGCGGGTTATTTTCACAATAAAAAAGTTATCATCCATTGGATTTCGGCAATTGATCTTGATCGAGCAGACATAGGAGAAGAGTTTACACAGTTAGATGGAATTCTTATTCCCGGTGGCTTCGGTGTTCGAGGCGCAGAAGGAAAGATGAAGGCTATTCATTATGCACGCGTAAAAAAGATACCTTTATTAGGAATTTGTTATGGTATGCAATTAGCGGCGATTGAATTTGCCCGCGATGTTTTAAAAATGGAAGATGCAGATACGACGGAAAATAATCCAAATACCCATTACCCAGTTATTGATTATCTTCCCAATCAATATATTGGTATTAATTTGGGAGGAACTCTTCGGTTAGGTCTATACAATTGCTGTTTACAAAAAACAAGCAAAGCGTATATGGCATATGGCAAAGAAAACATTGCGGAACGCCATCGCCATCGATATGAATTTAACAACCGGTATTTAACCGCATTTAATGAGGCGGGATTATTGGCATCGGGTTTAAATCCAGAAACAGGCTTGGTTGAAATCTTTGAGCTAAGAGATCATCCCTGGTTTGTAACTTGCCAATTTCATCCCGAATTCTTATCGAGGCCACTAAATCCACACCCTTTATTCCGCGATTTTATTGGCGCGGCATCTAGGTTCAAAAAAACGAAAACAAAATAATCTTTCACTATGGTTGCATAGCGCCGAAGAGTACGAGCCAAGCTAGTAGAGTCTTAGCAACAAGGCTCAAAATAATATATACACGTTCGCCATAAAGATAGTCCTTCCATTTACCAATCTGGCGATATTGAAGAATCATATTGATGGGGAAGGTGTTGAAAGTAACGAAGTAAGTTCCGGCGATAAGCCATACAAACCAAGGAACAAGACTTAAGTCATTAATGCCCCCCATGTAGATGAAAATTACTAGCCAAGGAGTTATGCCGGCTATCGCTCCTAAAACAAAAGGTAACCAAGAAACTTTTTTCTTGTTCTTACCACTATTCATCTTTTCCATAATAAGACCGAATAAATTCATAATGGCATTAAGTACAAAAATAAGAATTAGAGAAGCAATATCATAAACTCCAAATAGTGTGGCAATTAAGCAAATCATTATCGATGAACTTAAGGCATATTCGAACCATCTAAATTGATTGATGCCCTTTTCTAAGTCGCTTATATAACGTTTTTTAAATAGTACGACAAGAGCGTGGGCAAGTGCCGATAAAAGCAAAAACACGCCTACTAAAGTGGCAAAAGGAAGCTCGAATAACGAACGCTGATTTAAAAACAATGATTGAGTAAGGAAATCATAGTCGAGATAGTACTGAACAATAGTGGGCCTAAATTGGGCGATATTCACCAAAAGCGCCGGAATCAAGAAAATCATCAGTACCCCTTGGACAAGGTGTAGTCCACCCATGATGAGGTTAAAACGGAGGAGACTTTGGGTCTTAATTTTATCCATATGTTCTTATCACTATTAATAGTGCCTTTCTATTTAAATTATATCAATTTAATAAAAAAACAAAATTAAAGTGTCGTATAGGTAATTGGACAAAACAAAAACATGTATTTAAATTTTTTATAGTTTAAGCAAAAAATTAGAATTTATCAAAGCAAATTAAGTCTCTTTTTGGGAATAATAAACTTATAGAAGATTGATCATTAGGAATAACACCGATGGCGTATTTTGTGAGCGTGGCAATATCTAAAAAAACGGTTGGTTGTTTGTTGCTTATCCCAAAAGTCAGTTTATAATCTTCGACACTTATTTCTAAGGTAAGATTGTTCTCTTCAATTAATGAATCATTTATACGGATAGTAAAGGGAGAGATGGTCTTTACTGAAGGATGATAATTAGCCAAAAGTGTGCGAACACTGCTTATTCTTATCATCTGACCAGTAGGATTTCCAGTGGGAAAAGGAATTTTTAGTTTAGAAAAATCAAAGTGAGAATTAACGGGGAAAATAGGTTTAAGAAGAATCGCTTCATCGGCTTCTTCGCCATTATGAGCCAAATATCCAAAAACCTCTTTTTCATGCTTTATCAAATCAAAGGAAGTTCCATCTTGGGCCAGTGAATTCATAAAGTATGACCAGCGTTTTGATGAGCGCTCCATATAGCCTTCTTTGCCCGTTGTCGCCTGCTGATAAATATCGGCCAGCAGTTCAGGAACAACGGCTGCTTCTAGCGTTACTTCAACATGAGGCCAATTTATGTCTAAAGGAGCCTCGAGAATATAATTTATGAATCCAGACGAAATATAATATTGAGGATCAACAGGATAAAGGAAAATAAAGGCATGATTAAGATTAATTGCCTCTTTAATTGCTTTTTTTACTACTTCCTTTAAAAGCCCTTGACGGCGATAGGCATGAGCGGTAGCCATACCGACGATGAGCGATATAGGCCAATTTTGATCATTATAGTGCATACTTCTATCGACCAAAATTAATCCACTTACCATCTTTTGGTCGCGCTCGACACTTACGATGTTATGCTCGCGGGCATCATAAAGAAAGATATAGTCGCGATAGGCAAAAGAATCGGAAAAAGCACTGGCGTATAATTCATAAAAACTCTTAATTTTTTGAGAAAAAACAAGGGCATACTTTTTTTCTTTCTCAGTAGGATGCCAACTGAGTTTTGCCGCTCGTAATTCGGTGATACCCATATCTTCCTGCCGGGTGATTACCTCTAAATTCTTATATCTTTTCTCATATGAAAGTTTGGCAATAGCGACAAATGAACCAATATAGTTATAATCGGCCTTTTCAAAAAGAACAACCCCATAATTTCTTTTGCTGATTCCACCAATACTAATAGCAACTAAAATCTGATTAGCGTAGAGTAAATCAGCAAAAAGTGACAACTCCTTTAAGTGATCAAGGGCATAACAAATAGCGGACAAATCATCGTCAGCACCCCCTTCATTGGTGTAGCGACGTAAAAACGATAAAACTTCATCTTGAAGTGAACTTTGATAATCTTTTAATTCATAATTGTATTTTTTTTCAAATTGATGCCAAAGATTGCGCTTACGATAAAGTTTATTACCTTTTAATGTGATGAAGTTTTGAGGTTCGTAAATGTATTCCGCATAGTCGTCATCATAAAGCGATAAAGCATATGGAATATCAACCAAAGAGAGCATCTGTTCACTAATTCCCAAAATAAAAGCATGAGGATCATACTCATGAATAATCTTTATTCCTTGTTTGAATTTGTCGTTACTATCGGCAAGAGGAGGCAAATAAACATATCCACGCTTGTCTAGGCTACGTAGAATAACAATATCTTCTATCATGGCAATCTCATTATCGCCTTGATAGTTCCAGGCTAGAAGATTGAAACTTACTAGTTCTGAAGCATGATAGTCATTAAGATACGAGGCTTTAATAAAAAGATCATCGATTAATTTTTGATCAGCGAGTGTGAGTTTGCGAAAAGTAAGCATAAAAAAATTCCTTTATCATCATTATAACGATAAAGGAATTAATTGACTATTTTTTATCTTTTAACGATGAGTTCCGCGGAAAAAAAGAGCGATGGTTCCCGGCCCAGAATGAGCTCCAATGACGGGTCCAATATGGCCATAAACTATTTTTTGGGGATGGAAGGTTTCCATAAACTTATCTCCAAGGAAATGAGCCATTTCCTCATCATCGGCATGACCGATAAAAATCACTTGATCCTTAGCGAAATCAGTTGTAAGCCGTTCTTTAGATAGTTCTACCATCGTCAAAAGTGATTTTTTTCTTCCCCGTGTCTTTTGAAGACTTACAAGCCGGCCTTCATTGTCGGTGTATAGCACGGGTTTAATATCGAAAAGATTAGCTAGAATGGCCGTGGCTCCACTAATTCGACCGCCACGTTTCAAGGTGGTTAGATTTTCTACCGTAAATAAGTGGACGAAGGAAAGGCGGTTGTCCTCTACCCATTTAGCGACTTCCTCAATACTTGAACCTTTCTTTTTCATATTAGCCGCATAGTAGACTAAAAGCCCAAATCCCATAGAAGCCGATAATGTATCAACAACGACAATTTTTCGTTCAGGGAATTCTGTTCTTAATTCATTGGCGGCACTGAAAGCTTGCCCTACTGTTCCGCTGAGAGTTGAATCAAATCCAAGGTAAAGTAAATCTTTTCCACTAGCAAGAATTGGCCGAAAGGCCTCAAGAAAGCGATGCTCGTTAATAAGTGAAGTTGATGGCATTGATCCAGCGCGCATCATGTCATAAAACTCTTTTAAATTTAATTCCCTTTCGTCAGGGTAGTTATAGTAAGTTTTGTTATTAATGGTAACAGTGAGGGGTATAACCATCACACCAGTTTCTTGGACTAATTCAATAGTTAAATCGGCACAGGAATCGGTAACAATAACATAATTTTCCATGAGTAATATCCTCCTTTTTGTATTTTAACATGGCACTTTATCAGAGAACGGCTTAAAACTTTGTTTGTAAACACTCTGTAAATTTATTTGGCTTTTATCGCGGTCAGTGGGGGGAAGGTACTGGGAATTGGCTCTTGATAAAAGTTCTCATACTTATTTACAAACGCATTCCAATTAGCCTTTTCGAGGTAATCTTTGTTTTCTTTTAAACTAAGTTTTTCATCGGGAAAAATCGGCGGTAAGATGTTGACGACAAATTTCTTTTGCATAATGCCATCGTATCCAATTCGATTGGAAGATAAAAAAGTAATAAAAACAGGAATGATTGGTACCATATTTTTGGCGGCATAATGAAAAGCACCACTGCGAAAAGGGCGCGGCAACTCATATTCCCACCATTCAGATCCTTCTGGAAAGAACAAAACATAGTTTTTCTTTTCTAGCAAACTAGAGAGCTTAATATCAAAATTTCTCATCACTGAAAGGCGATTCGATAAAGGCATCGTGCGAGTGGCCCGCATATAATCTCCCAGTTTCCCTTTTTGATTATTAAAATCGCCCACAGTAACATAAAGCCGATGTCCGCGAAGAGCCTTCCTTACGGCTAAGGCATCAAGCTTATTAACGTGGTTACAAGTAATAATTGCCCGCTTTATGCCTTTTAAATTTTCTCTTCCTCGAACAGAAGTCATCAGATAATGACGATTGCTAAACCATGAGTAGGGATTAATGACAAAGAACCGAATTAAAGCATATTTAATTCGGTCACGGAGTGAATACTTATAATTGTAATCATCAGTCATTGGAATAGCATTGTCGTAATTAATCGGGTCCAAGTGATCGTTAAAACGACCTTCCTGTTCCGCTATTTTGATTTTTTCGAGAACCTCTCGACTTGTTTCAGAAAGATGCATAGTTATTCGCCTCTATTTTCCGTTTGAAAATTAACGCGATCAATGCTTTCCCACGTTTCAGCTTTATGACTGAAGAGGGCTTTACTGACAATTTTAATATATCCCATGTAAAACAAAGGATGAACAAAGAGTAAGACTAGTTTGCGATACCAAGGAAGGGGATTGCGTTTTCCTTCCGCAAGCAAAATGGCAAGTGTCAGGAAGAAAAAGGCGAGATAGATTAATCCAAAATGAATCAACCCCAAAGTAAGAAAATCGGCTGCTATTGGGTTGGAAAATCCAAAGAACGTAAGAGCCGCAAATGAGCAGGCCATTCCTCCAAGCAGTAAGTAGCCAATATACCAATAAACGATGTAGAGACTATATATATAATAGTAATTAATTTTTTCTTTCAAACTTTTGAATGAAAGGTTCTTAATCTCCTCACGATAAATCCGATCGGACTTAATTAATCCACTCATCCACCTTTGACGTCTTTTATTAGTAACATTAAGCTTTTTGGCTTCTTCTAAATAAAGAACAGCATCTGGATTATAGAGAGTAGAATAGTGGTTTAAGGCGGCATCCCGTTGAAGTTCCATGTCTTCAGTCATTGTCTGGTGGTAAGGCCAGCCTTCCCACTTTTGAATGAGGGACTTATGAATCATTACTCCAGTAGAAATGGTCATAATTGTTAAATTGTGGGCGGACTTATAACGGTTGCCAAGTTCATCAATGATTGTCCAAATCAAACCATTGCAGTCACCAGACAATGAAGAGGCGCCCTTTTGCTTTAATAGATAATTTTTAACCAATTTTTTACCACATATAATATCTTTCTTGGTTGCTAAGGCATCATTCATCGCACTGACAAAATGAGCATCGAGCATACAATCGGCATCAACGATAACGTAGCTCTCGTAAGCATCAGGATTTTTACTAAGAATATCTTTTAATGCGAAGTCAAGGGCATCGGCTTTGCTTTTTTGCTCGTTTGCCACATATGTAAAGCCATTGATCATATCCTTTGTAAATTTGATTGCCGGATCATTTTTATCTTTAACGATGACATGTACATCAAAATAGTCATGATCGTAATCTTGTTTTTGTAAGGAGGCTAGAAGAGGAATAATGGCTTCGCCTTCATTACGGGCAGGAATTAAAATGGCAATTTTATTTTTTATTGGGTTATGATAGTGCCTATTTTTTCTTAATGCACCAAACCATCCAATAACCCTTGGTAGGTAAAAAGCGACAAATACAATGGAAACAATAATAAGAATTTTATAGGCAAGATTTAATATTTCGCGATCCATAATTAATATATTCCTTTCAAGCGAAGATTGGCGACATGAGCAAGATATTCATAGAGTACGCCATCATAAGCATTGAGATGGTAGACATCATGAATTTTGTCCACTTGCCAAGGTTTAATGTTTACTGTGTGATAGAAGGGGAAGAAACGAATTGATTTTGAAAAGTGCTGTATGACAGTATCTTTACGAAGCTTGTATTGTTCGTTATAGCAGCGGGGTAAAAAATACTTTTTTTTATTGAGCTTATTGAGTGCAGTTTGATCGGGGAAGGCCATCTTCTTGTTGTTGCACATTTCCCGCGCTTTTTTAAACAATCCGGTTTTTCTAACCTCTGCAAGATTAAATAGAAGCACGCCAGCATTCATATAATTGGGAGATATGAAGAACCGACCGAGATTGTCTTTTACGCCAGCAAATTCGTATCCAGTTATGTCCTTATTAAATAAGGGAGCAATATCGCCATTCGCCATTGTATCGGTATCAAGATAGAGAACTTTGTCTGGCAAAGGTAAGGTATCAGCAAATAAACGAAGGAAAGTATAAGGAGTATAAAAACTTTTAATATTCTTGGAATGGCCCATTTCTTGACGAAATAAATCGGTTATATCAAGTAAAGTAACTTTGCTTTCGATGTTTTTTCTCTTGAGTATTTCTTCTAAATATTCTGCCCGAATATTGCTTATTGGCTGGTTGCGCGATTCAACATCGCTTAAGTTCATCGTTAGAATAAAGACATTTAATGGTTCCTTGGTATTATTGGCGATGGAAATAAGAGAAATCATCATTCCGTCGTAGGCTTTTTGGTTACCACCATAGAGTAAGTTAATCATGGATAATCTCCTTTTTTTGATAAGTAATGTATTCGTAGTTGCTGTTCTCGCTTCTTTTACGCATTGCATCTATGACTCCGTCATGAAGAATAATTGCAGCATCTTTTTTATTAACGTTAGGTGTTGGATAGAAAGGACCATCTAAATAAATCGTAATACGAGGTGTCTTTTTCCAATGTCGTTTTTGATAAGTTACAGTAAAGGCAAATGTTGGTATATTGAAACTAATCGGATAGGAGAAGGAGCGATAATCAAATGGTCGAATCTTGGTGTAATAGGGCCAAATATGAGCTTCGGGATAAATGGTAATAACACTCTTCTGTTTAAGGCGCGTCTCTATTCCATTTATAAAATTTTTCGTGGCGTGGAAATTGCTAGGAAGGGGATAGGCACCAATCATTTTCATAAAAGTTCTGGTGCCCTTTAAGGCTAAATTCTCTGGGCTCACAATCACATAACTTTTTTGGGGAAAGGTAATCATATTGGGAATATACCCATCACCAGGCACTTGAGTGTGGTTACCATAGAGGAAGTATGGTTGTTTTTTTATTTTCTTTAATACAGATTTGTTTTTAATTTTGTAATTAAATTTTAATTTTAAATAGATAAAGGCAACCGGTGTCATAATTAAGCGATAGACAATAAAAGCGAAAAAGCGATAAAAAATATTATTATTTATATAGCGGAAATGCTCATCAATAGCAATTTTGTTTCTGGTTATTCCAGAGAATTCATCATGAATTTCATCTTCATAAATAAGAATCTTTTTTTCTTTCTTCATCGCTCTTTTCCTCGCCCTAATATTAATGGTTGGCTTATAAAAAAGCACCCTACTGACAAATATTAAAATTATAAAGTTAGAAACCCGGATAATAGAGTCAGTTCTCTTCATTTGAGATAGGCATAGAGTTCTCTACTGGCAGTAGAATTGGGCCGTATTTTCGTGTATTGCATTAAAAAAGCATAAATATTACAATGTATCTAGTCGAAACAGTGGAGAAGAATTATGGAGAACTTAAAATCAATTATCGCCACCAATCTCGTGGAATTAAGAAAGAAACATCATTGGACTCAAGCAGAACTAGCCCTTAAATTAAATTATTCAGATAAAGCAATTTCAAAATGGGAGCATGGCGATGCCTTACCCGATATTGAAATTTTGGCTCAGATTGCTGAATTATATGGTGTCACTTTAGATTATTTGACACATATAGGAACTTTTGAAGAAAAAAAGCAGTATGTGAAGGTTAAAGAGAAGAAAGCGAATAAGCTAATTATTTCGTTGCTATCGATTACTTTAGTATGGTTTATAGCAATGATTCTATTTGTTTTCTTTCAAAGCCAATTTCCAACAGGCAAAATGAATTGGATTGTCTTTGTTTGGTCGGTTCCTCTATCTTGCATTATTGGTGTTATATTTAATTCAATTTGGGGAAAGACCCGTAATAATTTCTTTATTCTTTCAATCTTTGTATGGTCGCTTTTAGCCGCGGCCTATCTAACTCTAGTTCAATATAATATGTGGTTATTATTTCTTTTGGGCATCCCCGCTCAAGTGGCAATTATTCTTTGGTCGCAAATAAAGGGAAAATAAAAAGTAAAGCAACCGCTATTGTTATGGTAATTTTTTGATTAATGACTCGATTTGCGCAATCGAGTTTTTTTCGTTAAAATATAAAAGTAAGGTCGATTTCATAATCATTGAGTAAATTCCATCTTTTTATGGATGTCGTGATCTTAAAAGGAGGTTGTTTTTTATGTTAATTGGAATTATTGCAAGTTCGACAAAAAAGAATGAAAAAAGGTATCCTCTTCATTACCAGCACATTAATGAATTAAGTGAAGAAGAACGCAGTCATCTTATTTTTGAAGAAGGATATCCGCACTTAAGTAAAGTTAAGAATCATGAAAATTTATTGACTGCAAGTCGAAAAGAGGTTTTTGCAAAGGCCGATTTGGTTATTATACCCAAGCCAACCAAAAATGATTTTCCTTATTTTAAGGAAAAACAAATTATTTGGGGATGGCCGCACTGTGTCCAAGGGAAAAATATTACCGAGGAAGGAATTAAAAAACAGCTTACTTATATCGCTTTTGAAAATATGTACCAATGGCGAAACGAAGAAAAAGGAAGACATATTTTTGCTCGAAATAATGAATTAGCTGGCTATGCATCCGTTATACACGCCTTTTCTTCCTTAGGACTAACCGCGGGAATTTATGGTCCGGCATTTAAAACGGCAGTTATAGGTTATGGATCAACGGGAAGAGGGGCTATTAGTGCGCTACGCGGACTGGGAGCTAATGATATAACTGTGTTTACTCGTCGGAGCAAATTTGAGCTTACTGATGCTTTGCCAGGAGTTAAGTTTAGACGCTATCGGGTAGATAGAAATGGGAAAACGATTATGGATGAAAAGCCTGCTAGTGAGTCTTTGGCTGAATATGATGTCATTGTTAATTGTATTTTACAGAACCCCCTTCATCCAATAACCTTTTTAAAGCGAGATGACGCTTTAAAAATGAAGCATTCTTTACTGATTGTTGATGTCAGCAGTGATGAAAAAATGGGATTTGATTTTGCACATCCAACAGGTTTTGACCAGCCTTCATTTGAAATTGGTAAAGTGACTTATTTCGCCGTTAATCACTCACCAACGTACTTTTATGAGTCGGCATCATATGAAATCAGTGGAGCTTTGTTTCCATTTTTAAAGCACATAATTAATAATGGAACATATAAGGGCAATATCACTTTGGAACGAGCCATTGATATCGAGGAAGGCAAAATAATTAACAAGTCAATTATTGACTATCAACATCGAGAAAAAGAATATCCATATAAAGTTACTATTAAATAATTGTTGGTTATCAAAAATAAAAAGGCTTAGGATTTAATTCCTAAGCCTTTTATAAATTTAGTCTAAGAAGCTATTAGGCCTCTTTCTTCTTATTTAAGATATAGAAACCAACTAGAGCGGTAAGACCAAGTGATCCAATAAGAACAATGTTTTGCAAAGAATTACCAGATTTATCTTCTGTCGGTTCCATAGTTGAACTTCCATTCGTAGCCACATAAGCTTCAATAAGATCCATTCTAGCCCGGGCATTAACAAATAATGTATCAGTGCTGGTACCGAAAATGGATTTTGAATCTTCAATCATATAGTTATATTCAGTTTGTAGTAATGGATACACAGTTTGGCAACTGCCAGCAGCATTGCTTCCGATGCCAGTCATAACATAGTCGGCAAATGCAGTAGCTTGCTCCAAAGATGTAACATCATGAGAAGCAAAGGTATGCGTTCCCACATTGTCAGATTGCTGATTAGCAATAGCAACCCATTCACCCATACTGAATGTTGTATTTGGTGAAGTAATGCTTGATGCTCTTCTAAGCGTCATATCGGCTGTGCTGCCAGGATTACCATTAGCATCAGTTCCGGTCCACGCCGTTCCTGGATCTTGGCCAATAACGCCAATAACGTCAATTAAAGTGTCATTTTTGTATAATCCAACAGCATCATCGCCATTAAAATAGGCAATGCTTGTTTCAACATATTTTCCAACTTTATATTCAGCAACGGCACCAGTATTGACAAAACAGAAGGTTTCTCCATTTAGTAAAATCGTTTCTTGAGTAAATTCGTATGTATACGACGCAGTAGAGGCACCATTAGCAAACTCTTTTATTGAGTAGTCTTGTAAATCAATTGAAGAGCCAGTGCCATTAAATATTTCAACGAGTTTATCTTTTCCAGAGCTCGCTTCGATATATTCAGAAATGAATATTTCACTTGAATTAACAATATCACCAACATCAGCGTTCTCATTAGTCACTTTTACTTGATAAGTAATGGTTTTTCCACCAAAGGAAATGGTCGCTTGTTGATTGCCGATTACTCCGGTGTTTATACCAGTAACTGTAAAGCCAGAAGTTAAATCTACACTTTCGTTATTGTAATTAGCGGTAATTGATAGTCCTGCATAACTAAATACACTGCCAAGCCCAAATGTAGTTTTTGTGGCCGGAGTTTTGATTTCAATTGAGTTTAATTCAATCGCTTCAACGGTAATACCAGTTATCGTAGTCGTTTTCTCAACTCCGCCAAATGAATAGGAAACAGTTAGGGAGGTAGTGCCAGTAGATAATGTTGAAGGCGTAATGGTTACTAATCCGGTCACATCATTTGAGGAACTGTCATCAAAGTAGGCGGTAACTTGTAGTCCGGTGGAATCGAATGTATCACCATCAAAATAAGCTTTTTTAGTCGGTTCATTTGTGACAGCGATGCTTGTTAATGCTACGCTAGATCCAGAACCAGTTTCAAAAGAAATGTTTAATTCTTGTAATCGCACATATTTTGAAGTTGTAATAGTTCCTACGCTATCTAATGCCACCTTTATTGCACTGATATTCTCGGGGCTCGCTGGTTTGGTTACAGTGATTGTTGGTCCTTGAGTATAAGATTCAGTTGAACTGCTCAAATTTGTATCTCCAGTTTGCGAAGATAAGACATTGTTTTGGCTGTCAAGTAATTCTACTTTGAATACACCTTGTTGACCTGAGCCCCCATAGGTTCCAATTTTGAATTCCACCTGTAAATCACTAGCTAAAACATTGCCTTCACCAAATAAATTTGCCGATGTAACTGATGCATAGTGAGATAAAGTCGCAATTCCAATATAATCACTGCCTAAGTTTTGGTAGCTCGTTGTCCAGTTATTTGTTTTTCCTGAACCGAATTGGACTACTTCTGTTGTAGTGGCAGCTTTAGCACCAACCACCTCATTGTCGTTAGCTCTTAAAAAAGAAAAGCCAGCACCAAAGAGCAACATGGCACTAGCAAATAGAAAAAAGCCTTTTTTGAATTTAGTTCCCATCCTAAATATCTCCTTTTTTATTCAATTTTATTGTATAGGCCGACTTCTTTAACAAGATAATATTATTACACATGTATTTAAATTACAACTTAATTTTTATTTGCTAGCGCTTCCAAAAATGTAAAAAATCAGTAAATATACATTGATTTATGCAATTCAATGAAAAAACAGATACTTAACCTCTAGTAAAAAAACAAATAATTATATTAATAAAAATTGTCATTTTTTTTAGAAAATTTCATTTATAATAATGCGATTGCATTAGATTTTTATTGGGATAAAAGGCTGATGTAAAGGGCGCTTATTCAATATGAAACAAACACATAAGTTGCCATCTATTAAATTTTGTAAACCACGTGCATTTTAACAAATATAGAAGCTTACTCAAAGCATTTTTTTCCTCTCTATATTTTGAAACCGCTTTTGCTTTTTAATATTAAAAAAAACCGCAAAAAATCGTCAAAAAAAACATAAAACCCCTATAATTGATAAGGAATAATCTTCCAGGAAGTTGGACATAACTATGGATAAGTATAATGTAATTGTTGTCGGGGCTGGACCGATGGGTATTTTTACGGCTTATGAATTATCCCTACTGAATAAGGATGCAAAAATACTACTTGTTGATCGCGGCATGGATATTTATCGTCGGCATTGTCCAATTCATGATGGCAAGATTTCTAAATGTCCAGTCAATCGAGACGGAATTCTTGGCTGCTACCCGGCTTGTTCTATCACCAGCGGCTTTGGCGGTGCAGGAGCTTATTCCGATGGCAAGTTTAATATAACAAGTGAGTTTGGCGGATGGATGACAGAGTATCTTAGCGATGATGACGTCCTTGATCTAATCCATTATGTCGATAGTGTTAATCTTGCACATGGGGCACCAGAACAGTTGACCAATCCTTACACCAAGGAAATTGAAGAAATTGAACGTCGCGGTTTGGCACATGGATTAAAGTTATTGCGAAGTCAAGTTCGTCATTTAGGGACGGAAGTAAATTTAAAAGTACTGACAAGTATCTATGAAGATTTAAAAACGCGAATCGATTTTCGCTTTGCAAGTAACGTGACGGATTTAATAGTCGAGAATGGTCAAGTTAATGGAATCGTAATTTCTGATAAAGAAAAAATTTATAGTGACTACGTTGTTTTAGGTGTTGGTAGAAGTGGAGCAGAATGGCTTGATCACACCTTAAGTAAATATGGGATCGAGTTCAAGCACAATAAAGTTGATATTGGTGTAAGAGTTGAAACTAACGATATTGTAATGGAAGAAATAAATCGCTCATTATATGAAGGAAAATTTATTTACTCCACTAGCATGGGAACGACGGTAAGGACATTCTGCTCTAATCCTTCAGGGCATGTTGTTATCGAGAATCAAGATGGGGTAGCGGTCTGTAATGGCCATTCCTATAGTGATCCACGTTTAGGGTCGCATAACACAAATTTTGCTTTGTTGGTTTCCCATGGATTTGATGAACCATTCAAAGACCCTAATGCCTATGCGATAGAAATATCACGCTTAGCCAACAAACTTTCGGCGGGATCGGTTATTGTGCAAAAATATGGCGACATAAAACGCAATCGCCGTTCCACCCCGAAAAGAATAGCGGAAGGATTCGTAAAACCGACATTGAAAGAAGCGGTGCCAGGCGATTTAGGGCTCGTGTTGCCTTATAAAACGATGCGTTCAATTATCGAAATGATTGAAGCGCTGGATAGCGTTACTCCCGGCATTGCCAATGATCATACGCTTTTCTATGGAGTCGAAGCGAAGTTCTATAGTGCCCGTCCCAATATTAATGGTGAATTTGAGACCGCGATTAAAAATCTTTTTGTTGGTGGTGATGGTGCGGGTCTTACACGGGGATTGGCTCAAGCCGGAGCTAACGGAGTTTATGTCGCACGCGCGATTAATAGGAGAATGACTCGTTAACTTGCTAATTACTTTTTGCTTAAGTAAAATAATATTGTTGATAAGAGGATTAAAAAACATGGATAAAAAATTAAAATCTTTTTTCTTTTTTCTAATCTCCGCATTTTCTTTGGGCTTAGCATTGATGGTTATTCCATCAAGTCAGCCTGTTTTGGCTGATACTGGTCCTAAGCCACAAATTAATATAACTATCAAAAATTCCAATCCGCATGATGACTTATATTTTGGATTTTTTTCAAGCACAAATAGCGGGCCAAACTTGATCATGGACGAGGAGGCCGCTAGCAATGAATTTTTTAGTACCTATTTAGAAGACCCCATCATTCAAAAGTTTTATCAAGCCGGTTTAGATAACAATGGATATTACTTTATGAAAATATATATGTTGGAAACTGGCTATTTTCATGACACTAATTATCTAGGGTTTTCTTACTTTGCCCCGAGCAATTTTAAATTGGGAATTTTTGAAGCCAATAGTGGAAGTCTAATCATAACCAATCCGGAATTAACTAAATATACCTTTCAAGCGGATTATATTTTAGATTTACAAAACATAGATTTTGGAGCCTTATCTTCAACTGAAACTAATTATATTACGGCGTCTTCTGTTTTGACCCCCGATCCCAACGTAATTAATAACAATATTTTTCGTTTGCTAGGAAGAATAATACTGACGATGGTTATTGAACTTGCAATTGCCATTTTATTCAAGTATCGGAAATTTATTCCGTTGCTGACAATCGCCATCACCAATTTAATCACACAGATTGGATTGAATTTTTTTGTTTTCAATGCCTATAAAACATCGGGAGACATTGGCTATACCATAAGTCTTATTATTGCTGAAGCAATTGTTTTCTCACTAGAAGCGTTAGTATATTACACTCTATTCAGATTCTTTAAGCGTAAAGAAAAAATGGATGACATTGGTCATCCCATTCTTTATGCTTTAGTGGCTAACGCAGTTACACTAGCCATTACATTTATTCCTTTGCTGGCATACCAGTGAGTTTTTCCAAGTATTGTCTAATAACTAAAGCCGTTTCTTTGTTACGGGCAATCATATGATGAGAATAAGGTGATTGATAAGTCTGATACATAGTTGTGTAGATGGGCTCATCCTTGTACTCGGGGTTAATCTCTCTTCCTTCAATAGCGTCAAACCCTCCATTTACCATCGCATTCATTAGATCATTTGGTGATTTCTTTTGCAGTAGAGCCTTGACGAAAAAACGCCCCTTCAGTTCTGGCATTCCGCATTCGTGGCAAACTAGACACCGATCGAAGACCGTATTCATTAGAAGGCTGTTTTTTTCACAGGGCAAAGCGTGTTCCCGAAGGAAAGTGACATCATCATATTTAACATCCATCTGAGAAGAAACGGGTATAAAACCATCATATGATCTTCTCCAGCCAAGTAACGAATCGTTATAAACACCACAGGTGCTGACTACAAGTGACAGCCGAGGACGGTCTTTGGTTTTATAGAAGTTCTTTTTAAGTCGTTCTAGGTAGTTGGGCGTTAAATATACTTTAGCATTTTCAATCAAGTTTTTAGTCTGTTTATCGGTGATTTTTCCATGGATAATCTGCCGAAAATAATTTCTAAAAGCATCATCGCCAAGATGAAGTAATTTAATCATTGTAAAAGCATCTTTTACCGGTTGAACTTCACTATAAGGCGAATTAATGGATATTATTTGGCTAACCATGCCTTTAGCCCGAACGGCGGTTAATAAATTAACGACACCACCTTGACTATGGCCAATTAAAACAATCCGAGCCGAAGTTTTTAAATCCCGTTTTAAATAACGAAGGCAATATATTAGTCGCGAGACTTGAAGTTCAATCGTAGCATCGACGTGACGGCCGCAAAGACGAGGATTAACTAATATATATTTTCCTTTGCTTTTGATGGCCAATTTATTTATTTTTGACAAACGATTTTGAATATCCGCTTCGGCGGCTTCATTTTTAAATGCGATAATTCCTTTTTTGGGATCAGTACAATCCGTGCGGTCAAGATTAAGAAGAGGGCCTCTTATATAGCGACGCGGCGAATAAAATTTTAGATTATTGGCAAGAGGAAAAAGAGCTTTTTCGTCAGCGGCATAACCAGAGACAAAAAACACGATGGTTGAAGGAGCTATCGGAGTGGTTTTAACCGGTAAATTAATTTTTGGCATATATCTTACTCTTTTTCTTTGATTTGATTATAACGAGTTTCAATAAGCCCAGCAATACGGCTTATTTCGTTTAAATCTTTTAAGTCCCCGGCTTCAATTATGAGAATATTATCTTGGGAAATGCTAAATTCGCGGTAAACCTCTTGAGCGACAAGGTAGAAGTTATCAAAGTGAAAACTCAAATAATTATCTTGGCCTTGTTCCATCTCTCGATTACGATGATGAACATTTTGAAAAAGTACGTTTTTTGGCCGCCTAATAACTATCTCTAAATCCAGTTTGGGTAAATGAGAGATATGTTCCTTAGCAATTTCAAGCGATAGTTGATATTGGTGCTCATTCATATAACCCTCAAGATGGAGTAATTTTGTATAGATAATATTGCTATAAAATGTTGAATCAAATATAACATCTTTTTGGTCTTTATGATTCCACATCAGCGTAAACATTGCCGCATAGAAAGCATTTTGACCTAAATAGGAAAAAAGGTCCTTGTTTTCGTAAAAGAAACTTAGATACTCATTATTTTCAATTGGTTCTTTTATTAACTCATAACCGAAAAAAGCCGCTAGTTGTCGAGCAAGCAGCGATTTGCCAGAACCATTGGGGCCGTTTATTCCTAAGCGCATATTTTTCCTCCAAATGAATATCCATATTATAATCAAAAAAATGATGTTTTTGGCTATGTAAGCGTTTTATTTATTTTCCGGTTTTTATCAGTATTCATAAATGCTAATATGGGGAAGGAGATAGTACGCATGAGCAAGGTATTCGTGATTGGAATAGCTGGCGGTACCGCTTCGGGCAAAACCACTTTGGCCGAAAATTTATTTACCCAATCAGAATGTGACACCACCCTCCTGCTTCGACTTGATAATTATTATCGCGATTTTCCGGATATGCCTCTTGAGCAAAGACAAAAGCTCAATTATGATACGCCGGAATCTTTTGATGTACCTCTTATTGTCAAGCATTTAAAAGCCTTAAAAGCAGGCAAGGAAGTTGAAATTCCTAGCTATGATTTTTCTTTTCATCGACGGAAGGAAGAAACTGTAAAAGTGAAGACCACCCCAGTTATTATAGTTGAAGGGATTATGGTCTTTGCTATTAAGGAAATTAGAGATTTACTTGATTTCAAAATTTTTGTTGATACTCCAGCTGATGTTCGTTTGCTAAGAAGAATTCAACGGGACATCAACGAACGTGGCCGGACATTAAGTTCAGTCGCCAACCAATATCTATCAACCGTTCGGCCTATGCATGATCTCTACGTGGAACCATCCAAAGTTTATGCCAATATAATTATTCCTGAAGGGGGATATAACAAAGAAGCTACTGATTTGCTGGTCGCTCGTATTCGTCAAATGGTTGAAGAAAATCATTAACATCTTTTTTTCAGACATTCCCAATTCGTTTTGCCACCTTAAAGGAGGTTCAACCAAAATGAGACTTGGAGTTATTGGCCCGACTGGTGCGGGCAAGTCGTTATTATCTCAGAAAATTGCTGACTATTATCACGCAACATTAATCGAAGAGCCGGTTGCTAAATCACCCTTTCTTCCGATTTTCTATAACAACAAAGAGACAATGTCGTTTATCGCTCAAAATGCCTTTTATAGTGAATTATTTATTCTTCTTTATAAGGAAAGAAATAATGAAAACATGGTCAGTGATTCAACGATGTTCTCCAATTTGGTATTTAGTGAACAACTTCGTGGGGAAGGTTATATGAATCAGCATGAACTTGAACTTGTTTATCAAATCGCCGAGGAAGGATTAAAGGCGCTTCCAGAAGTAGATGTTCATATTGTCATAATGCGTTCCAATGAGCAGTTGCTTGGGAACGTAAAAAAAAGAGGCCGAGAAATTGAACAGGGACAGGAAGCCTATCTTTCAAAACACAACACGAATTATTATCCGGTTTTAAGAAAAATATTTGATTATTATAAAGTTAATGACAAACATATCCTCTGGCTTCCAATTACTGATATGGAAGATCCCAAGGAATTTGCTTCGATAATTGAAAGAATAAATCGGCAGTATAAGAAAGCACTCGACTAGGCTAGCAAATTTAAAAGAGGCGATTAAGATTTGAAAAACTTAAGGAGCCTCTTTTTTTCATGGCTATCAATTATTTATAGTCTATGTAATTAACTCACCGATAGAATTGACCACCCATGTTGGTTGACTGGAAGATTCCTTTAAGTCATCTAAAGAAGCTTCTCCGCTTAAGACTAGAATAGAATCAACTTTGGCGTTGATGGCGCTTTGTATATCGGTATAAAGACGATCACCGATAACAACAATATCCTTTTTTTGTATTTGATATTTGTTAGCGATAATCTCGATCATATCCGGCTGAGGTTTACCAATAAAATAAGGCTTTTTGCCGGTGGCTTTTTCAATCATAAACGCAAAAGAACCACAGTCGGGAATATAACCAAAATCAATTGGGCATACCCAGTCAGGATTAGTGGCCAAGTAGGGAATATCTTTGGTTGATAATAGTTCGCATAAGTCAATGAGCTTTTGATAGGTCAGTTCTCGATCATAAGCGAGTAAAGCACAATCGGCCTCAACGGACGATACCAATTGGATTCCTTCTTTTTTGAGCGCCTCAAGAAAGGAAGTTGTTCCGACGGCAAAGACTTTAGCCTTCGGATAATGCTTTTTTAGAAAAATTATCGTGGCTTCAGTCGAAGTAAAGAAATCATTCGCGCTAGTTTTTATACCAAAGGCATTCATTCTTTGCATATAACTTGCCACCGATTGAGAGGAGTTATTGGTAATAAAAATATATCTAGCTCCCAACCCTTTAATATAATTTAAGAAATCTTTAGTTTGCGGAAAAAGAGCGGAACCATTGTAGAGCGTTCCGTCTTGATCCAAAAGAAATAACTTTTTTGTTTTAATAATATCGAGCGAACGATTAAAAATATCGAGTACCATATTAATCTAAATCAATTTCCACAACCTCATCATCGATTTGTTTGCTATCGCCATGACGAACAAAGAGCATCGTGACAAACGCTAAAGCAGCAAAGACAGCACAATAGATGAATAGGACGCGCCGATCAATAAGATCCATAAGAATGCCGCTGAAAATAGGAGTGGCAATTTGCGCAGCCATTGAAGCGGTGTAGTAGTAGCCGGTATAAACGCCAATATTAGACCCATGACTCATTTCTACGACCATTGGGTAGGAATTAACATTGATTGTTGCCCAACCGATACCGGCTAGAGCCATTGTAACAAACATAAGGAAGTTGGTTTCTTTTGTCACAAAGTAACCGAGAATAAAGGCCACGAGGAGAATAACGATTCCGCCAAGAATGGTTTTTCTTCGACCTAGTTTGGTGGAAATTATTCCCACTGGGTAGAAGGAAATAATCGCTGCCACATTGGCAATCATTAAAGCCAATGCCCACGAGGAGAAATCCACCACGTTGGTAGCATAATCACTAAACTTTGAAGTTGCCGCATTATAAGCCATAAACCAAAGGATAACGGAAGCTAAGATGAGCAAGAAAGATTTTTTGACATCCTTTGGCATTTTTTCCTTATATTTAGGATCGGCTTCTTCTTTAGCGATAGTTTCTTTCTTTTCAATGCCATAACGGATGGAATCTTCTTCCATCGATTTTGACCAAGGAACCTCACGTACTAGAATCATAAATACGGAAAGCATCACAAGCATTAGTCCACCGATAAGGGCAAATAACGGGATGTAGTTTTGATAATCCTTACCCAAGAAATTGGTTGCGAGTAAAGCTACGAGACCTCCAACCGCTCCCATTAGGTTTATCACCGCATTTGCTTTTGAACGTAAAGGTTTAATCGTTACGTCAGGCATCAAACTAACTGCCGGAGTTCTAAATGAAGCCATAGCAATTAAAACAATTAGAAGAATGCCGATAAAGGCCACGAGATATCCAGAATAGTTGGTTGTAATTACTTGGAAAATATAGGTACTACGAGCGGTAGCGACAACACTTTTTACGGCATCAGAAGTGTTTATCACGCCATTAACCGTAAAGTAGAAGTTTCCCGAGTCTTCTAGGACGCCAGAAATAGCTTCTTTAGCAATAACAGCTTGTTGGAAAAAGTCGACGGCGGCCAAGCCGACAAAAATAACAGCGGCAACAATCGTGCCGATAAGAATGTAAGGCGTACGTTTTCCCATTTTTGTACGCGTCTTATCCGATAAAGCACCAAAAAGAGGAAGTAAGAAAAGGGCGATAATATTATCCAATGCTAAGAGAACTCCTGACCAAGTTTGGTTGAGTCCAAAATCATTGATTAACATCTTCGCCACGATATTGTCATAAACCGACCAAAACATTGAAATAAGTAGGAAAGCGAAACCGACACTAAATGTCCGTTTCAAATTAAGCTTAGGCGCAGTGTGACCAGCATCCGACTTTGTCATAAATTATGCTCCTTTATGTTTTAAAACGACTTTCATCACCATATTATCACTTATTTGGTGGCTAAGCATTAAAGTTTTATCGTCTCAAAAATGATATTGTCGCTATATTTGCGCCCTTTTTGCAATTTTTCTTCACTATTGATAGTCCAACTTAAAATTGGCATTCCTTTTTTTCTTAGATGACGTATACGCCAGAAAGGAAGAAAATTAATATCGTAAGATACGAAATCAGGATGTGAAATTTTATTTACGAGCAAGGTTTTAAAAACAAAGTGAACCATTTTGCTTTGTCCGGGCAAGTCCTTGCTGATTAATTGTCCATAGGGAAAGCGATTTGGATATTGCTGGCGTATATACTTAATTGCATAGGGATTGAATGATTGAATGGCAGTATTTTCCAAAAAGGGATACTTCTCAAGGGATTTCATAACGAGATCAACCAATTTCGGATTAAAATCGTTTTCAACTTTTAGTTCAATAAGTAGGGGCACTTTACCATTAACGATGGCAAGGACATTATCAAAAGAGGGAATTAGTTCTCCACCAATTAATAAAGGATATTCCTTTAATTCTTCATGAGTTAAATTTTCCACGAGGCCATCTTTACCTGTCACCCTTTTTAAATTGTTATCGTGGACAACGACTAAACTTCCATCCTTTATTAAATGGACGTCAAGTTCAATTCCATAGCCAGCGTTGATAGCGTTTTGAAAAGCTCCAAGGGAGTTTTCTGCAAATTGTTGATTATGTAATCCACGGTGAGCCAACGGCGTTTTCAAAAAATTAGTGAATTTAGTCATAATAATTTACCTGGACTTTCTTTTTAATTGTTTATTTTATGCCTATGTTTGTCAATTGTGTTTTGCGATTGACTAGTTATATTTAACTTTATGGTGATAAATAACGAATTACTCTTAATTGAAATTATTAGTTAAAATCATCTCTTTTAACCCGATAAAAAGAATGAATGCTTAATATAAAGGAAAAATAATAACATTAATGTTTTTTTCAAACTTCATCTATAATATTAAAATAAAAGTGAGGATTTAAAAGTATGGACCCAAAAATTAAAGAGTATTTACTAGCTGAAACCAATCGTCAAAATGATGGACTGGAACTAATTGCAAGTGAAAACTTTGCATCTAAGGAAGTTCGTGCACTTTGTGGCTCAATTCTTACAAATAAATATGCTGAAGGCTTTCCTGGACATCGCTATTATGGTGGCTGTATCAATATCGATTTAATCGAAAATCGGGCAATAGAATTAGTGAGTAAAATTTTTGATGCTAAGTACGCTAATGTTCAGCCTCATAGTGGTTCACAGGCTAATATGATTGCCTATTATGCCACTTTAAATCCTGGGGACAAAATATTATCGCTCGGATTAGATGAAGGCGGGCATTTAACTCACGGATCGAAAGTTAATTTTTCTAGCAAGTACTATAATTTTATTCATTACCATCTTCTAGATGACGGACATATTGACTATGCAGGTCTTTTAAAACTTGCTCAAGAAGAAAAGCCTCAGATGATTTTAGCGGGATTTTCCGCCTATCCATACACCATTGATTTTGAAAAAATTGGTGACATTGCTCATAGTGTCGGGGCAGTTTTTATGGTTGACATGGCTCACATTGCGGGCTTAATTGCTGCTGGACTGCATCCTAATCCTCTGCCTTTTGCCGATATTGTAACTTCAACCACGCATAAAACATTGCGGGGACCACGGGGCGGAATTGTACTTACTAATAGCGAACAGATAATTGCCAAAGTAAATAAAGCCACTTTTCCCGGACTTCAAGGTGGACCTTTGGAGAATATAATTGGGGCTAAAGCTCAGTGCTTTTTTGAAGCCAGTCAACCTGAATTTAAAGAATATGCGCGCCAAATTATTGCTAACACAAAAGCGTGTGCAAATGAATTTGCTCACCTAAGAGATGTGGTAAGCGGAACAGATAATCATTTGTTTTTATTAAATACTAAGGTAAGTTTTGGTCTTACAGGCGACAAAGTGGAAAAAATGCTTGAAGAGATTGGCATTACTGTCAATAAAAATATGTTGCCTCATGATGATGAGAGGCCAACTGTTACCAGTGGAATTAGAATTGGTTTCGCTGCTCTCTCAACTAGAGGAATTAATGAGGATGGGGCAAAGGAAGTCGCCCGAATTATCGATAGTTTCTTGAAGAATAAAGTTACAAAAGAGGAAGCTTTAACGCAAGTGAAAGAATTGGCCGGCAGTTTAAAAAATATTGCTGAGTTATAGAGAGAATTAGATGTTTTAGAATGAAGATATAAAAGTTTTTATGCGATTAATACTGGGGATGGATAGGGCTATAAACTGCATTATTTATCAAGTTTAATTAGTTTCAAACTATAGCGGGTTATGTTATAATTTATTCGTCGTCATCGACCAATTATCGTAAATATGGAAAATAAATCATTTAATCAACATGCTCTTCTTGTAGCGGCAATTATTTCCGCTTTAGGGACTATCGTCTTCGGAATACTTTGGGCACTCATCGGCACGATGAGTTTGTTTTTGGGGTGGGTGCTAGGAGTAGTTGTTGGGTTTATAAACTATGGTCTAATCGCTTTTCAAACTTCGATGACAATCAGTGGAGATACTCGGCCCTTTGCTACCATATTAGCAGGCGGAGGTTTCTTTATTAGGATTCTGCTTTATGGAGGAGCGATGTTTCTTTCCTTGCTACTATGGAAGAAAGGATATGATGTCTTTAATGTATTCGCTGTATTTGGTGGCTTTTTCCCCGTTCGTATTGGGCTATATCTTGCCGAATTCTACGAACGTAAAAAGCGGAGTTCAAAGTCTTAAGGTAAAGTAATATGCAGGCAATTATTGATTGGTTAACCGCAATAAATCTACCGGGAGAGATAATTACTTCAATTATTATCGTTTTTATTGTGCTAATTATTTCATTAATCATCTATTTTAAAGTAAAACACACCGATCCACTAAAACGGCCACGAGGTATTGTCCACTTGGCTGAGTTAATGGTTTCTTCGATTGATAATATGGTAAAAAACAATATGGGCGCTAAGTACCATCGTTATGGTGGGTATTTTCTGGCCGTGGCAATGTATATGTTCTTTGGCTTTACTATCGGCCTCATTGGTTTACCGACTCCAATGACAAATTATATGGTGCCTCTGTCTTTAGCTTTGATTACTTTCATTATGATTCATGTCACAGCTATTCGAGCAAATAAGTGGAAATACTTTAAGCGGTTTTTAGATCCGTTTGCCATCTTTTTGCCAGTTAATCTTATATCGATGTGGGCCCCACTTATATCGCTTTCTTTCCGTTTATTTGGCAATGCTTTAGCGGGGTGGTCGATAATGACTATTGCTTATTGGGCAACGGAATCGCTCTCAACTGCGCTTTTCGGTTGGCTAATACAAGGCGGAGTATCAAGTATTTTTGTGGCTCCATTGATAACGCCTTGGCTCCATATGTATTTTGATCTATTTTCGTCAGCCGTACAAATTTATGTGTTTATTATTCTCTCGATGATTTTTATTTCACTCGAAGATCCAAGTCCGGATACGACCAGTGCAAAATCGTTGGGGGAAGTTAATAAAAAAGAGAGAATTATAGTAAAGGAGAACTAATATGTTATTGGATTTATTGAATTCTTTTTCTCGGATTTTAGCAGATGCCACAGTCGGCGATGGCCTTGTTGCTTTAGGCGCAGGCATTGCTATTTTAACGGGTGCCGGTTCAGCTATCGGCGAGGGCAAAGTGGTTGCCAAGACGATTGAAGGCGTCATGCGGGCCCCTGAATTAGAGGGAAGACTGAGAAGTATGATGTTTATCGGCGTGGCTCTAGTTGAGACCACCGCAATTTATGCTCTTTTAGTTGCCCTATTATTGATTTTCGTTTTCTAAAATATTTTGTTAGGGAGATGGTTTTATGTGGATTTTTTCCAGTGGTTCGCCATTTAATGCCGATGATTTTTATCGCAAACTGATACCAGAAAATATCTGGTCTTTAGTCACGCAACTGTTGGCTTTTGGTGTGCTTGTTATTATCGTTGTTAAACTCGTGTATAAGCCGGTAAAGAAGATGCTTATAACTCGAGCGGATTACATTGAAAAAAATATCAAAGATGCCGAATCCCAAAAAAAAGAAATGGAAGACAAATTAGCCGCCGCCGAAGCGCTTGTTCTTGAAGAAAGAAAAAAGGCCCTTAATTTAGTTATGGAGGCAAAGGCGCAAACCGAAGTGGCCAAAGAGAAAATGATGGCGGAAGCTAAAGCGGCCGCTCGGCAGGAAAAACAGAAGGCATTAGAAGAAATTAAACAAGCTCGTCAGGAAGCAGAAGCGGCCATTCATGATGAGATTGTTAATGTTGCCCTTTTAGCTTCTAAAGAAGTCTTAGGCCGCGAGATTAACGAAACGGATAATCGTCGTCTGGTTGATGATTTTATCAAGGATATAAAGAACTGATATGGAAAGCATTGCCGAACGTTATGCGACAGCCCTACATGGTATTGCAAAGGAAGAAAAGAGAACTGATCAATATTTAGAAGCAGTTTCTTTTCTGCTTCGGACTTTTCGTGAATTTCCCGATTTTTATGCGGTTTTGACATCGGAATTTATTAGAAGAGAAGATCGCCATCGCATCATCGATAAGGTTTTTAAGCAATTTGATATGCCGCTTTTGATTAATTTTATCGATTTATTGATTGACCGTCATCGACTTCGGGATATCAAAGAAATAGCAAAAAAGTTTCGTTATTTAGTTAATGCTGATAAAGGAATTGAGGAGGGAATTGCCTTCTCATCGCAACCATTGACCGATGACGAATTGATAAAACTAAAGCAGGCACTATCTACCGTTCGCGCTCATCAGGTGGAGTTAACGAATCGGTTAGAGCCAAATTTGATTGGCGGAGTGAAAGTTACTATTGGTGATGAGGTTTATGATGGCTCGGTCAGTCATCAAATAAACGAGTTATTACTCAAGTTGCGCAAAGGAAAGGCGGAGTAAAATGACAATCAATACAAATGAAATTAGCGCTTTAATTAAAGCGGAAATCAAAAATTATAAAACCCAAATTGTCGCTAGTGATGTAGGGACAATTGTAAGTATTGGCGATGGTATTGCCATTATCTATGGATTAGATAGTGCGATGCTCGGCGAATTGCTTCTTTTTCCTGGCGATGTTTATGGTATGGTGCAAAACTTGGAGCCGGATAATGTGGGTGCCGTTCTTTTAGGGGATGATTATGAGATAAAAGAGGGCGACACCGTTAAGCGAACGGGTAAAGTGGTAGAAGTCCCCGTTGGCGATGGACTAATTGGCCGAGTCGTTAATGCTATCGGACAGCCCATTGATGGATTAGGCCCGATTAAATATTCTAAGACAAGACCAATTGAGCGAATTGCACCAGGAGTTATGCTCCGGCAACCCGTCAACGAACCTTTATTGACCGGCATTAAAGCCATTGATTCAATGATTCCAATTGGTAAGGGGCAACGGGAATTAATTATTGGTGATCGCCAAACAGGAAAGACGGCAATTGCCATCGATGCGATAATTAATCAAAAAGATAAAAATGTCCTTTGTGTATATGTTGCTATCGGCCAAAAACAGAGTAGTGTTGCGAACATTGCCGATCGTTTAAGACATGAAGGGGCAATGGAATATACGACGATAGTTTCGGCTACGGCCAGTGAACTGGCCCCCTTGCAAATGATTGCTCCATTTGCTGGAGTAAGCATTGCTGAAGAGTGGATGGAAAAAGGAAAAAATGTCTTAATTGTCTATGATGATTTATCAAAGCATGCTGTTGCTTATCGTACTTTATCATTACTATTGAAAAGAGCTCCCGGACGGGAAGCTTATCCTGGAGATATTTTTTATCTTCACTCGCGGCTATTAGAAAGAGCATGCCGTCTATCAGATGAAAATGGTGGCGGATCAATTACCGCTTTGCCAATCATTGAAACTCAAGCTGGTGATCGTTCGGCCTATATTCCAACTAATGTCATTTCTATTACCGATGGGCAGATATTCCTAATGTCTTCGCTTTTTGCTTCCGGTCAAAGACCAGCTATTGATAGTGGACAATCCGTCTCTCGAGTTGGTGGTTCAGCCCAAATAAAAGCGATGCGCCAAGTGGCGGGGTCATTAAAAATCGAATTGGCAAACTACCGTGAGTTACAAAGCTTCTCCCAATTTGGTAGCGATTTAGATGCCTCCACTAAAAGAGTGCTTCGACATGGGGAAGTGCTGATGGAAGTTCTTCGTCAACCCCAATATACCCCCTTCAAGTTGGAGCAAGAAATTTTTGAATTGCTGATTGCTAAATCGCGTCTTTTAGAGGATATCCCTCTAATTTCGATTCACACTTTTTTAGAAGAGGCTTATGGAACCTTGACTATACAACATCCAGAATATTTAGCTTCGGTTATGCAAAACAAAAAATTCGTTGATGATTTAGAAGAAAAAATAGTGACATTTGTAAAAGATTTATTAGCCACAAAGACATTTACAAATGATGAGGCCGTCTAACTATGTCGGTAGCAATGCAGGTCACTAAACGTCGCATTACTTCAATTAAGGCCACAAGTAAAATTACTAAGGCGATGAAATTAGTGGCGATAACTAAATTAAAAGTATGGCAACGGCGCTATGAGGAAAATAAGCATTTTTCGGATGACTTTATTGAACTCATGCAGAATACGGTTAATACTGATGAGGAAATTACTTCGCCATATTTTGAAGAGCAAGTAGAAGCTGAAGGCGATTTGCATGTTATTATTACCTCGTCGCTTGGATTGTGTGGATCGTTCAACAATGCTATTTATGCGAAAGTGGAGTCTCTTTTGCAACCGACGGATACGCTTATTATTGTTGGCCGACGGGGACATCGTCATTTCCAAGATACTTCATATGCTAAAATTGAGAACTTTATTGATTTGGGCATTGATTTTGATGAAACGAGATTTTTAGCTTCCTTTATCCGTCACGCTTATGCCGAAAAAAAGTATAGGCGAGTTTTTGTTCATTATACGGAATATCTTAATTCCTTAGCAAGCCGCGTAAACAGTGAACAATTGCTTCCTTTGAAAAGGAAAAAAGATGCTAATTTAACTAGTGAGAATCTTCATCCTGGGGCAATTGTGGAACCAACACGAGAAGAATTCTTTATTAGCTTACTTCCAATATATATAAATTCTCGTTTATATTCGTTCCTCTTGGCCTCGCAAGTTTCCGAGCAAAGTGCACGAAGAAACGCCATGGAGCAAGCAACCAAGAATGCTGATGATTTAATTGATCGATTAATGATTGAATATAATACCGCCCGACAAGCAGCAATTACCCAAGAAATAACGGAAGTAATTGCCGGCGGAAAGTGAGGATTTACCAATGAATAAAACAAAGCTAGCGGAAGGCAAGATAATTCAGGCCATCGGACCAATCATCGATGTTCAATTTCCGGAGGGGCAACTCCCCAATCTTTTGACCGCTTTAGAGATACCATTATCAAAAAAGGATCCTTTGGTCGTGGAAGTAGCTCAACATATTGGAGACGATGTGGTACGAACTGTTGCGATGGGACCTACGGATGGCATAGTTCGGGGAATGAAAGTATTGAATACAGGTGAACCAATATCGGTTCCGGTTGGAAAGTGTACCCTTGGTCGAATGTTCGATGTTTTAGGGCGCCCAATTGATAATAAGGGTGGAGATTTTTCTCACGAGCTTCATCAGCCAATTCATCGCAATCCTCCGTCTTTTAAAGATCAAAATGTCAGTCATGAAATTTTGGAGACAGGAATTAAAGTCCTTGATTTAATGTGTCCGTATTTAAAAGGGGGTAAAGTTGGACTTTTTGGTGGAGCCGGCGTAGGAAAAACAGTTCTTATCCAAGAGCTGATTCATAATATTGCAACAGAAAAAAGTGGCATTTCAGTTTTTGCCGGTGTAGGCGAGAGAAGTCGTGAAGGCAATGATTTATACCTCGAAATGACAAAGAGCGGAGTTCTTGATAAGACAGCTCTTGTCTTTGGTCAAATGAACGAGCCACCGGGTGCAAGAATGCGGGTAGCTTTAACCGCGCTTACAATGGCGGAGTATTTCCGCGATACGGCTCATCAAGATGTATTGCTATTTATCGATAATATATTTCGCTTTTCACAGGCGGGTAGTGAGGTATCGGCTTTGCTAGGAAGAATGCCTTCGGCAGTCGGTTATCAACCGACTTTGGCAACGGAAATGGGTCAACTTCAAGAGCGGATTACTTCGACAAACAATGGCTCAATTACTTCCATTCAAGCGATTTATGTTCCTGCCGATGATCTTACTGATCCGGCTCCAGCGACCACCTTTACGCATCTTGATTCTAAGACTGTTCTCGATCAAAATATTGCCGCATTGGGCATTTATCCGGCCGTTGATCCACTGGGGAGCAACTCACAGGCACTAAGCCCAGAATATGTTGGCGAAGAACACTATATGGTTGCGCGCCAAGCGCAGGAAATTCTTCAAAAATATAAAGAATTAGCGGATATTATTGCTATTTTGGGAATGGATGAACTATCGGAAGAAGATAAAGGAGTTGTAAATCGGGCACGGAGATTGAGAAACTTCCTTTCACAACCTTTGCATGTGGCGGAGGCTTTCAATAACCAACCGGGTATTTTTGTGCCAGTCAAAGACACCGTTCGTTCGGTGAAAGAAATTATTTCTGGCAAGTATGATAATCTTCCTGAGCAGGCTTTCTTATACGTTGGAACAATTGAAGATGTATTGTTAAAAGCGGAGACACTCAAGTAGTATGGAACGATTAACACTGGAGATTCTTACCCCAGAAAGAAAGAAGTTCTCGGGAGAAGTAGATCTTGTCCATGTACCCACTAAAAGTGGCCCTTACACAGTGTTGCCTAACACCTATCCTCTGCATGTAGTTATTGAAACGGGAGAACTTTATTATCAAGTTGATGGTCAACAGATAAGTTTTGCTATCAGCGGTGGCGTTTTAATGGTAAAAAAAGACATTACAACTGTCTTAGCGGAGACGATTGAAAGGTTTGATGAGATTGATTCGGAACGTGCGAAAATGGCAAAGAAACGGGCTGAAGAAATTATTGCTAAGCAAGAAAGTAACAAGGATGTTAAGAAGGCAACAGCGGCTTTAATGCGAGCCTTAACTCGACTTAAAGTTGGTGAATATAGTGGTAGTTTTGATAAAAATCCGTCTGATTCCGACCTAAGTTAATGGTTTAAAAGAGAGTTGCAATGCTCTCTTTTTTAATTATTTAAGTAATTTCAGTTATTGTTAACGCTTTCATTATGTTTATAATAGTAATTAGCAAAGAAATATTAGAGGAAAAAATTTATGAAACGAGCATTGCTTTATCTCCAAAGCGGAGGGCCAACGGCGGTTATCAACACTTCTTTATATGGCGTCATTAAAGAAGCGAAAAAACACCCCGATTTAATTGAAGGGATATATGGATCCCTGTATGGAATTGAAGGATTATTAAAAGACCAAATTATTGACTTAGAACAAGAAGAGAATGAACAAGTTGAGCTACTGAAGCAAACGCCAGGAGCAATACTTGGTTCGACTCGTTATAAATTAAGCAAGGATATTCAGCATGATGATTATCAAAAGATTCTTTCGACCATAAAAAAACACAATATTGGATTTTTGCTTGTCAATGGCGGCAATGATTCCATGGATACTTGTCATAAGTTGAGTTGCTTCTTTGGACAGAGTGACTACGACTGTAAAGTTATTGGAATTCCAAAAACCATCGATAATGATTTGTATTTTACCGATCATTGTCTAGGCTATCCTAGCGCGGCTAAATATGTTCTTCAAACGTTGCAAGATATTCAAATTGACAACCATTGTTACGACAAAGGAAAAGTTGCTATTGTCGAAGTCATGGGGCGGAATGCCGGCTGGCTAACAGCGGCAGCTGCGCTTTTACCACCGTCTCTTCGGGCGGATGACATATTTTTGCCAGAGGAGAGTTTTGACTTAGAAAAATTTCTAGAACGAGTAAGAAAAATCTACGAAAAAAGAGGAAAAGCTTTTATTGTCATCAGTGAGGGTGTTCAGGCTTTTTTGCCCGGGAAAAATATTTCGGTTGATGCTTTCAACCATATTCAATTAGGTGGAGTTGCCAATATGCTAGGAGAAGAACTTAAAGAGCGGTATGGGATTCCAGCTCGGCCAATTGAGTTTTCTTTAATGCAAAGAGCGGGAACTCGGCACATCACTCCCACCGATCAAAAAGAGGCGATTAAAGTTTCATCAGTGGCGGTCAAGCGAGTTATTAGTGGGCATTCAAATGCGATGGTAATTATTAAGCGTAATGTGGATAAAAAAGGTGCTTATCATCCAACGTATGGTCTAAAGCATCTAAGCCGTATTGCTAATGCGGAAAGAAAAATGTCACCAGAGTTAATCGCGGATATTCATGGTGATGGCAAACTTATGCGCGAGTATCTTTTGCCTTTAATCCAAGGCGAAATAAAACAAAAATTCCGGGATGGTATGACGCAATATGCGTGCTTTAAAAAGATTAAAGTAGAGTAGTTTTTGCAGTATATTCTACCATTGTATTATATTTAATATGGGACTATGCTATAAATAGATGAGGTTCCCATGTATAAATTACTAATAATTGACGACGAATATTTAGTCCGTGAAGGACTGAAAATGACAATCGATTGGGCGGCTAATGGTATAGAGATTGTTGGCGAAGCTAGCAATGGACTCCAAGGTTTTGAGGAGGCAATGCGACTAAATCCCGATCTCATTATTTCGGATGTTCGAATGCCGGTTATGACTGGAGTTGAGCTAGCGGTTAAGTTAAAGCAAAACAACTTTACGGGAAAAATAATCATTTTATCGGGTTATCGCGATTTTGAGTATGCGAAATCTTCATTTGAAAATGGTGTTGTCGCCTATGTTTTAAAGCCAGTTGATAATGATGAATTAGTGGCGGCAATAAAAGGAGCGCTTCGCCAATTACAGCAAGAAGTAGCCCATCAAGCCCTTATTAGTGAACTCAGCGAGCAACTGCCGGTTGTTAAACAGCAATATATTCGTGATCTTTTTAATGGACATATTCGTAGTTTGGAAGAAATTGAGAAAAAAGAAAAAATTCTCGATTTTCATCTTCCTTCACGAGGATTTTTAGTCAGTATGCGTTCCGATGATGAGGCGGGGACGGGCTTTTCTTTCTCCCTTCTTCAAAAATGCATTAACGATCATATTGATAATGAAGATAATGTAACGCTTATTTTGGATCAGCGACTCTATATTTTCATAGAGAAGACATCAAATGAGGTGGTGGCTGACAAAATAAGGATGGTTCTTGAGGAATATGAACGGTTAGAGGATGAAACGGTCTCGGTATCAATTTGCCAATACAGTTCCCTTTTGTCATTAGCCAGTGCCCATAAAATCAGTGAAGACCTGTTAAATAGCAAACTTATGATTGGTCTAAATACTATCGCATTGGAAAACTCACCTATCGGGCGTTATCGGAAAACGATTACCGATGCTTTAGCTTATATTAGTCATCATTATGCGGATGACATCACCGTTAAGCGGGTCGCCGAGGAACTTCAGGTCAGTGAATCGCATCTTATGCATCAATTTAAAGAAGAAACCGATAAAACTTTTAATGAGATTCTTACCGACTATCGGCTTTTAGTCGCGCGCAAACTTTTACGTAATGGCTCCTACCGAGTTAATGAAGTCAGTTATCTTGTTGGTTACCATGATGTAAAGTATTTTTCATTGGTCTTTAGTCGAAAATTCAATATTCTTCCTAGCGCATATATGGAGCAATATCGATGAAAAAAACCAACTTAAAACGGACCATTTTATGGCGGTATATTACAATTGTATTTACCGTTCTTATTGCCGATGCGTTGGTGATACTCGGAGGCTCTTTTTTGGCTTCCTCAATTTTAACGGATGAATACCTTAAAACGAGCATCTATGTTCAGCAGGAACAAGTTGGGAGTTCCTTGGATCAAATTGTCTATGAAACACTGGCAACCTATGCACGTATTTTTACAACCGACAATCTGGATGAACTGTCCGATAGCAGTGATATTGACGCCAGTTATGATGAACTGATTAGTCAAGCGCATATTAATACGATGATTTATGCGGGGGTAGTTACTGAATATCAAGGTTATGAGTTATCCAGTGATGAAAATCTTCCAACACCATTAGCGGTCGATCAAGAAAGAGTTATCAATAGTGAGAATTGGATCAATTACCTTCGAACTTCACCCAGTCAAAATGGGGAAGAGTTGTATCTGATATTTGGAAAGAAAGTCATTAACCCTCTTCAACCGGATGTTCCGGTGGCAACGACTTTCTTTTATGTTCATCATGCCTTAGTCGCGGATATTATCACTAATATTACCGCTTCAACTGGTTTCTCCTTTTTGATGGACAGCGAGCATTATATCATTGCTTCTCAGCAGCAAGATAGCGCTGGAACTTACTTATATAGTCCGAATGATTATCCGATTAAAAACGACGCTCACCATGAAATTATTCAAATTGATGGTAAGCGGGAGGTTATCGCTATTACGCCGCTATCAGAAATTACCTCATCATATGGTTTTAATTGGCATTTGGTTTCAGTTCAACCCTATCAAGTTTTATTTTCTGAATTACAAAGCATGCAGACGCTTATTTTTATCACGGCTTTTATTGTTTTACTTTTTTCTGTTGGCCTATCGATTATTATGACGCGAAGGCTCGTTTCGCCAATAAAGAAATTATCCCAGAAAATCACCGGTTATGATCCATCATTACCACCATCATTTACTGCGATTACGGTTGAGGATGATGAAATTGCTCAATTAGAGAGAAGTTATGATGAAATGATTACGCGGATATATTCGTTGATGGAAAAAAATCGTGAGGACGCTGAGTATCAGCGAAAGCTAGAATTAGACTCACTTCAAGAACAAATAAACCCTCATTTTCTTTATAACACGCTAGACACGATTGCTTGGATGGCTAAGATTAAGAAGGAACCGGACATTGAAAAATTAGTTTTAGCCCTAGCCAAGTTCTTCCGCATATCACTTCACCGAGGCGATAAGTTTATTACAGTTGAAGAGGAAGTGGAATTAATTCAGCACTTTATGGCCATCGAATTAATACGTTTTCCAGATAAGTTTTCGGTCACTTACAATTTGAGTGAGGAGGTAAAGCCATATAAAACACTAAAGATTCTTCTTCAACCAATTGTTGAAAATTCAATAAAGCATGGTATATCGTCGCTAGAAAGAATGGGGCATATCGAGATTAATGCTTACCTAGATAAAAAAGATGTGGTTTATGAAATAATTGATGATGGTATTGGTTTTGAGCCCAAAGAAGATCTTTTTAAAAGAAAAGAAAAAACCGCCCTCCATAAAGGGGGATATGGGCTTTATAACGTTAATGAGCGAATTAAACTCGAATATGGAAATGGCTATGGGCTAAAGGTAAAAAGTACTGTAGGCAAAGGAACGAAAATAACTATTCGTATTGCCGCTCGCCTATAATTTTTGTGTTTTTATTTTATCGACTAATAAATCGAGAGGTGAAACCAACTTTTTCACCATCCTTTGTGCCAAAATAAAGGCGAGGGTTATTAGGCCGATGTTAATTATTCCTACGGATAAAAATAGAATTAAATTGGCATTATTGTAATAACTATCGCTCGTAATTAAATAGAAGTCATAATCCTCAATAAGTGTAGCTCGATATTGATGATAACCGCCTTTAAGCGCAACTAATTGAGAATAATCTGAATTGAGATTGTAACGTTGAGCATAGTCTTCGTTTCCACTATAGCGAAGATATTGCTCATCGCTAATAATAAAACTAGCCAACGGATTAATTGAACGATAACTATTAAAGTTAAAGTAGTCGCGATAGATGGTTTCAGAATTAACATCAGCAACAATAATTCCTTGCACCTGATCGTCCTCATAGATTTTAACAACTATTGACAAGACACCATAACTATCATCATACGAAAGAAAAATGTAATTATCGGGAATGTTGGTAAAACGTATCCAAAAGAAGTAGGCGGCCTCATCATTATCAATAAAGTCTTCTAAGCGACCGTCTTCAAGTAACGCCGAAAGGGAAGAATAGCCACTGACACCATTAGAGGCAATTTGGGTTGGAACATTCAAACTATAGGCGGTGACGCCTAATAGTCCGGATGATGAGGTCAAAATGGATAGTTTCTCCTGTGTTTTCTCAATTGAACTTCCATCTTTAGCAAAGCTAATAACGGCTTGATCTTCGCTTACTAAAGCAACATCTTCGGCCATAAGCGAAAGATGAAAGGAAAAATTTGTCTTTGCCATATTAACGGCACTGGCGGTAGTTGATGAGTAATTTTCCCGTAAATAGTTGTTGGTAAAAACGATTGTCAACGAAGAAATGGTCAATAAAAAGAGGCTAGGGATGACGAAGATACTAAGATATATTCGGCGGGTTAATTTGGGAAACATGAGTTTTTACCTAACTTCATATAGCATTCTATGCTCCTCGTGCATTTTTGTCTAACTATCTTGCAGTTTTGCTCCGTTTATAGCATTTCAATGGCGTTATATAATGCTATTAGCAAAAGCGCTTTCAGAAGGAGGGCTCACCATGAAAAAAAATAAGTTTCTTTGGCTTATAACTGGTGTTTTTACAATGTCACTAATGAGTGGTTGTGGATCAAGCGGCAAGATTGTCGTTACAATTGGTATGTGGCCGGAAAGTCAGCAACTAAAGGATGTCGCAATGTTTAATATTTGGAAAGAACGATTTGAAACAGATCATCCAGAATATGAAATTGTTGGCGAGCCCTACACTTATTCGGTTGAAACCGTCCATGCCAAAGCGCAAGCCAATAAACTTCCAACCGTTTTTCAGACGTGGTTTACCGAACCTTCAATGTTAGTTAGCAATCACTATATTAAAGATGTGACTGCTGATTTAAAAGAACTCGGCTGGTATGAAAAGATGGATCCCGAAATGCGAGCTAATTTGACTTTTGATGATAAGGTCTATGGTGTCCCTCGGGATGGTTATGGACTTGGATTATTCTTAAATCTTGGCCTTTTACGCGATTATGGAATTCTTTCAGATAACAATGATGATGGCAAAGTTGATATTTATGATGAAGAAGGTAAGCCGTTATATCCTACGACATTCGAAGATATATATAATGTTTCATCCACGATAGCTGAACTTTCAGAAGGTCAGACTCAGGGAATGCTGATTCTTACTTCTAACAAAAATGGTGGATGGCAATTTTCTAATATTGCCTGGAATTTTGGGGCTGAATTAGAAAAGGAAGTTGACGGTAAGTGGGTGGGAACGCTCAACGATCCAAAAGCAGTTGAGGCTTTAGAGTGGATTCAAAAGATGAAAGCGGAAGACTTATTACCGCCTAATACAACAATTTCTTATAGTGATTGGTACACAAAAATCACTTCTCAAGTGGCAATGGCCTTTGTTGGGAGTGATGTTATCTCTTTAGCTGTTACTAATGGTGGAATGAACAAGGATGATATTGCTTTTGTTCCGATGCCCGCAGGACCACATGGAGATCGTTATTCTTTATTTGGTGGAACACCATATGTTTTTTCTTCTTCAAGCAGCGATGAAGCCACAAAAGGAGCCATCATGTTTTTGGAATATATGGGCCGATCACCAGAGACGAGTTCGGCTTCGCTTAAGGCAATGCGCGAGGGCAATAATGTGGCCTACGAAAAAGGCAATCCGATTATTCCGACGATTAAGCCTTGGATAAATGATGATTATTTAGAAGCGGCTTCTGCTCTAGAAGACGAATTTGTAAATGTGGATATGACCTATTTCCATGAATTTTTTGATACGGTCAAAACGCTTCGTCATTCAGAAGTCCCTTATTATGCACAGGAAATGTACACACTTTTAGATACCGCTATACAAGCAATTTTCGTTGATCCATATACGACTTCAGCTTCGGCTCAATTAACAACTGCGAATTCAACCTTTAATAAACAATACATGTCAAAATTATCCTAAAAATTAGCTGGAGTTAATTATGAAATTTTTGCACAAAAAAATAAGTCGCGCCAAAATAAAAAAGAATTTGATTGGCTATTTATTGATGATACCATCACTTTTTCTTTTTGGCTTTTTCGTGTTTGCTCCGCTTATTAGTAATATTTCTTTATCATTTTACTCGACTATCGGTTTTGAAAAAGATCAATTTGTAGGGTTCGCAAACTATGCCGCCGTATTTAGTGATGCAAACTTTATTGCCGCTTTAAAGAATACTTTTCTTTATGCCTTTTGGTCATTACTTATTGGCTTTTTGCTTCCGATTTTTCTTGGCTTACTATTAAGCGAAGTAACGAGATTTAAGGGCCTTTTCCGGGTAACTTTATATTTGCCAAGCATCATTTCGGGAATTGCCGTAGTTATTCTTTGGACTTTTCTTCTTGACCCTGCCGCCGGGGCCCCGCTAAACGCCTTGATTAAAGCATTTGGTGGTAAACCATTGCTCTTTCTTGACGACCCCAAAATGACCATACCTTTGATTGTCATAACTATGACATGGCGCGGAGCAGGCAGTAGCGCATTAATTTATTTGAGCACGATGCAAACAATTGGCACGGACTTATATGAGGCTGCTCGTTTAGAGGGAGCAGGCATGTTTGAACGTATTCGTTACGTTACACTACCTCATCTGAAACCATTAATTAATACGATGTTTATTATGCAGATGATTGCCGTATTACAAGTTTTCTATGAGCCATTAGTAATGACGGACGGAGGAGGACCAGGAAACTCTTCGCTTTCTTTGATGCTCCTTAGTTATCTATATGCTTTCCGTGATAATGCTCCCGCTAAAGCGGCAGCGGTGGGAGTCATTCTCTCCTTTATTATTATTGTTTTGACGGTTGTCTATTTTGTGGTCACTAACCGTCAAGCGAAAGGAGAAAATAAATGAAATTTCCATTTTTTAAAATTGCTTCCAAAGAAGAACGGGCCGCAAAAAAATTACGGAATAAAAAGGCCGGCATTCTTACTTGGATCGACTATCGCTATCCTTGGGCACATGCAGTTTATACGTTTATCATCGTTATTTTGGTCTTCTTCGCTATATTAGCGGTTGCTCCGGTTCTATGGCTTTTTATATCAAGTTTTAAAAACCCAGCCGAATTATATCAAGTTCCATATGTGTTTTGGCCTAAAGATTTTAATTTTAACAAAATTATAGAAGTCTGGAATTACATAAATTTTGGCACCTATTTTTTAAATTCGACTATCGTTGCTCTTGGAGCGGTTATTTGTGCAATCGTCTTTAACGGCTTTCTTGCGTACGTTTTAGAGATTGTTCGTCCGTGGGGACACAAGGTAATATTTGGCTTGATTCTTCTTTCCTATATGATTCCAACTGCGACCAATATTGTTCCGCTATTTAAACAAATAGCGGCCTTAAATTTAATTGATAGTTATATTCCTCTTTGGTTTGTTTTTGGAGCGAACACTTTTTATCTTGTCATGTTTAAAAGCTATTTTGCCTCGATTCCTAAGCCTTTATTTGAAGCGGCACGAATGGACGGCGCTAACGATATTCAAATCTTTACCAATATTCTGGTTCCTTTAGCCCGGCCAATTATTGGGGTTGTAGCCATCTTCGCTTTTACCGCAAGTTGGAGCGACTTTTTACTTCCCTATTTGACTTTGCAAAAAGAGAGTATGCAAACAATTATGGTCAAGATATATTCGATTCAATCGACGATGGCCACTAGTTCAGACTTTGGCCCCGATAAACTGTTGATGCTATTAGTTATTTCTATCATTCCGCAGATAATTATCTTTGCGCTTTTCCAAAAACAAATTACGGGAACTAACACTAATTCAGGAATTAAGGAGTAAGAGTATGGGAAAAATTGCCAATCGTTATTTAGAGGTTTTACCATTTGCCATCCGCGAAGAAGGTTTTCACTCTGATCGCAGTAGTGTCAGTGAATCTATTTTTGCTTTGGCTAATGAATATATGGGAGTGCGAGGAACATTTGAAGAAGGAGTAAGCAGCCTTGATTCATTACGAGGCTCTTATTTTAATGGTATATACGATTATGCTCTTGAACCCACGCCAATTCATTATAAAGGAATTGTTCAGCGGACACATTTTATGGTTAATGCGATGGACTGGCTAAAAGTTACATTAATCATTAATCAGGAGCAAATTGATTTAGGCAAAAAGGCTCCTCATAATTTTGTTCGTAATCTTGATTTAAAGAGCGGTTTGTTAACACGTGAGTTTAGCTATACTCTCGATAATGGCAAAGAAGTTCAACTATGTTTTTCGCGTTTTCTATCGATGAACCACGCCCATCGTGGATATCAGAAAATATCCATCCGCGCCAACCAAGATGCAGAAGTTAGTTTAACATTCCATTTAGATTCAAATGTCCTGATGTGGAAAAGCGATTGTTACTTTACTGATCAAGATCATTTTGATGCGAATAAAATAAGCGGGCTGGGAGTTAAGACGCTCACAACCGAAGGAAGAGTTTATTCGGTAATGGAAATTGATTCTCCTTATGAATATGAATTTGTGCACACTAATTGCGAAGTTAAGCGTCTTTATCATTTTCATTTAAAGGGAAATGAACAAGCAGTCTTTACTCGTTATGTGGTTAACAATATTGCTAAACAAGGTGAAAAAACATTCGGTGAATTGAAAAAAGAAGCGATTCAGGAATTGGAACAGGCAGTAAATGAAGGATATGACTTGGCATTAACCGATAATTCCTTATTTTGGAGTCGGGTGTTTGATCAACGGGATATCGAAATATTTGGCGATGAAGTAAACCAACAAGGAATTCGTTACACCATTTTTCAGTTAACTCAAACTTATCACGGAGTAGATCCTTCCGATAATATCGGCGCAAAGGGGTTAACGGGTGAAGCCTATAGCGGACATGCGTTCTGGGATTCAGAAACCTATTGCCTACCATTCTATTTATTTAATGAACCGGAAGCGGCGCGTAATTTATTACTTTTTCGTTATCATACTTTAAAGCAGGCTAAAGCTCGGGCAAAGGATTTAGACTGTGAAGGTGCCTGTTATCCAATTGCCACTTTAAATGGAGAAGAAGGGTGTAATCTTTGGCAGCATGCTTCAACCCAATTTCAGCCATCGACGGGTGTAGCTTATGGCATTTTCCATTATGTGAATGTCACCAAAGATATCGATTTTATCTTTGACTATGGTATGGAAATGCTTTTAGAAATAACAAAGTTTCTTTTAACTCGCGGGCAATGGAACAGCCGCCATACCCACTTTGGATTTTATGGAGTAATGGGACCCGATGAATTCCAGTTAATGGTCAATCATAACACTTATACAAATTACATGGCCAAGGCGACCTTTGATTATACGCTGAGTCTTTTGAATGAATTTCGTACGCAAGAAAAAATTATAAAATTATGCAAGCGATTAGAAATTAATGAAGAGCTAATAACTAGAATTAAGGAAGCTAGTGCAAAGATGCTTATTCTATTTGACTCAACAACTAATCTTTTTGAGCAGCATCTTGGCTTTTATGATCTTCCTCACATTGATCCCGATTCAATTCCGGTGACGGATTTTCCACTTTACTCACATTGGTCGTATGATCGAATATATCGAAATGATTTGATTAAGCAGCCAGATGTCTTAATGTTTATGTTTTTATATAGCAGTCGATTCTCCTTAGTGGAGAAAAAAGCAAATTATGATTTTTACGAACCCAAAACGATACATGAATCATCCTTGTCACCATCGGTTCACTCTATTTTTGCTTCGGAAATTGGCTACAAACAAGCGGCATTGGACTTTTTTGGATTTGCAACTAGAATGGACTTAGACGATTACAATCGCAACACGAATGAAGGACTGCATGTCACTTCCATCGCTGCTAGTTGGATGAACATTGTCTATGGCTTCGCCGGGCTAAGAAGTGATGGTGAACATTTAGCACTCAACCCGCACTTACCGACGTATTGGCAAGGATATAAATTTCATTTGCTATATCGGAATAAGCGGTTGGTAATTACTATTAATAGCGCAGGAGTAACAATCGACAGTTTAGATGACAAGAAAGTAACGATTGTCATCTATGGTCAAAATTATGAGGTGGGCAAACATTTTGTTTTGCCTTTGCAATATGAAGAAGAATAAAATTTCTTTTTCTTCCTTTGATGTTGATAAGCAAGATTACTACGGCAACCTTTTGCTTATTGGCAATGGTCATATTGGTTACCGTGGAAGTTTTGAAGAGATGGATAAGGATTCGAAGGTGGGATTTAATCTTATCGGTAAATATGATCAAAAAGACAATTTTTGGCGGGAATCAATTAATTTGCCCAATCCGCTTTTTGTTCGTCTTTGCTTTAATGATCAAAAACTGAGCGTTATCTCTTCTTCTAGTGATAATCATCAAATGGGGCTACTTTTAGATAAAGCCATATTTTATCGGCATAGTTCGTTTTCGAGTCTAAATATTGATAGTGAACGCTTTATCGTTGATGGCGATACGGACGAACTTATTTCTCGTTATGTTATTGAAGTAAAAGAGGCGGGACAACTAGCGATTAATTATGGCCTTGACAGTGATGTTTGGGAACTTAATGGTCCCCATTATCAGAAGCGGAGTTTTTCCAATGAAGGACAGGGGCAAATTCGTTTTGTCGGGACAACAAACCAAGAAGCGATTGTTATAGAAAAAGTCAGTTATCATTTTTCCGTTAAAGTCGGCGATCAAAATTTTAGTGAGAATTCTAATCGTTACCTAAATAAGATAAGTATAAGAGTTAAACCGCTTGATAAGATTACCTTAACCATTAAAGCGGTGGTATCAATAATTGAAGATGAATCTTTTATCAATGAAAAAGATTTACAGATGAATGCTCAACTAAAAATTCCTTATCAAAAATGTCTCAATAAGCATATGCTGGCTTGGAAACATGATTGGGAATTAGCAAAAATTGAACTCAAAGGGCCAGATAATGATGTTCAAAAAGGAGTGGCTTATTCAATTTATCACCTTCTGACTCTAGCACCTCATAAATATATAACTTCAATTCCGGCACGAGGACTCAGCGGACAAACCTACAAGGGAGCCGTTTTTTGGGATACAGAAATTTTTCTTGCCCCCTTTTACAATTTGCTTTTCCCAAAAGTGGCGAGGAATCTTGTTATTTATCGAATAAATGGATTAGCTGAAGCTATAAAAAAAGCTCATAAGTATGGTTATGATGGGGCTTTTTATGCTTGGGAAAGCCAGGAAAATGGTTTTGAGGCATGTTCAGAATATAATATTGCGGATGCAAAGACAAAGAAGCCAATTCGCACTTATTTTGTCGATAAACAAATTCATATTAGCGGCGATGTAGCCTTAGGCATGTTTAACTATTACGAAGCAACCAAGGACACAAGCATCTTCTATTTAGGAGGCATTAAAACACTGCTGGAAATAATGCGGTTTTACTATAGTTATGCCCATCATGACATCAAAACCAACCAGTATTTTCTGAATGATGTAATTGGACCAGATGAATATCATGAGCGCGTCAACAACAATGCCTTTACCAATTATTTAGTAAAGATTGTGGGAGAAAAAACGCGGGCAATCATATTTTCTCTTTATCAGGAAAACAAGCAAATGGTAGAAGAAGCACTTAAACCATATCAGGAATTCTTTTATCAAAAACTACCTATTTTTCTCGAACATCTTTTCTTACCGGCGGCGCAAAAAAAACATTTGATTCCTCAGTTTGATGGCTACTTTAAATTAGAGGATATCACTGCGTACGAACTAGTTAAAAAACGGATAACGCCCAACGAATATCTAGGGGGAAGCACAGGATTAGCTAATAAAACGCGGGTTATAAAACAAGCCGATGTCGTGACTTTACTCGCTTTATTTCGTGATTTTTTCTCAGCTCGCATTAAACGAGCTAACTATGATTTTTATCTTCCCTATACTGAACACGGATCTTCCTTATCCAATAGTATGTATTCCCTGCTCGCCTCAGAAGTTGCAGACCCAATTAGAGCCTATGATTTTTTTAAGCGAAGTGCACTGCTTGATTTAAAAGGTGATAGTAAGAATTATGCTGGCGCAACCTATATAGGAGGGCTTCATCCTGCTAGTGCCGGAGGAGCAGTCCTCGATTTAATTTATGGATTTGCCGGCTTAAGATTTACCGATAATCAAGGAATTATCTTTAAACCCCACCTGCCGGCAGAAATTAAATCAATTAAGTTTAGGTTCTATGAACAAGGAATTCTATACGAGGCGTTTATTACAAAACGAAAAATATTAAAAAGGAGAATATTATGATAAAGGCAATTATTTTCGATCTTGATGGCGTGCTCGTTTCGACGGATCACTTTCATTACTTGGCGTGGAAAAAACTAGCCGACCGGGAAGGGATTGAATTTGATGAAAAGATAAATAACCGATTGCGCGGAGTATCACGGATGGCTTCGCTCAACATTATTTTGGAGAAAGCCAAGCGCACCTATACCCCATCTCAAAAAGAAGAAATGGCGCATTTTAAAAACGAATATTATGTTTCTTTAATCAGAAGAATGACACCGGAAGATGTCGAACCAGTAGTTCTTCATACGCTTGAAACATTGAAAAAGCGCGGTTTAAAACTAGCGGTTGCTTCCTCATCAAAAAATGCCCCTTTGATTTTAAAGGTAACTGGATTAACTTCGTTTTTTGATGTTATTGTCGATGGCACAATGATTAAGAATTCAAAGCCCGATCCAGAAGTTTTTCTTTTAGCCCAAAAACTTTTGCAGGCCAAAAAAGAAGAAGCTTTGGTGGTGGAAGATGCTGTTGTTGGAATTGAAGCTGCCCATCAGGGAGGCATGAAGGCCGCTGCGATTAAAGATGCAACCAAAGACGAACAGGCGGATTACCTCTTGAGCAATCTTGGCGATCTTTTAGAAATATCCGGGAGTGTTGTATGAAGAAGAGGATATTGCTTCTTCTATCACTGCTCAGTATTTTTGTCGTTGGCTGTTCTTCCCATAATGACTCTTCCGTTTCCACAATAAGCACAACTAGTGAAACTAGTAGCGAAGATGTTTTACCTTCTTCCCCCGTTGATGTTATGGATCTTCCAACCGGAGTAAATCAATATACCTACTCGCGTTTATACACGATTGATGGACAAGAGATTCCTCTATATGCAACCAAAATTAATGATTCTCAAGTTTGGAATGGTCTCGCCCCTAATCGCTATGATAGTGGCCTTGCCATTGTTGGATTTCATGGACCATTTACGTTGCGTTTAGTTTGCCAAGAGGCAATGGGCGACAAAACAGTTATTCGCCCATTGTCGAGCGGGGTCAATTTTCAAGTAAATGCTCTAGATCGGCATGAAATGACATTTGTCATTAAAAAGCCGGGAGTATACGTTTTAGAACCGGATGGTGAAAAAATTCTAGCGGTTCATCTTTTTGTTCGCATAATTGATGATGACAGCGAATATCAAAATAATTCGAATGTTATTTACTTTGATAAAGGACTTCATGATGCGAGCAATGATAGTCGCCTTAGTAGTTCAACGCTAACTCTCAAAAGCAATCAAACGGTATATCTAGCCTTTGGGTCAATTGTCCGAGCGCGCTTTGTTGCTAGCAATCAGCATAATATTAAAATTATTGGCCCGGGAATTATCGATGGCTCGACATTTGAGCGAATAGCCGGGCAAAGTGAAGGCAATACGCAATTCATTCCATTTGATTTCTCTTACTCGTCTCATATTGAATTTGCTGATTTTGTGATGAGTGACCCAGCCGGATGGTGCGTCAATTGGTATTTTGTGACGGACTCATCAATTTCGCGTATTGGCATAATTACCTCACGCTCAAATGGTGATGGGATTTCACTTCAAAGTACACAACGAATAGTTGTCACAGACTCATTCGTCCGCGGATGGGATGATAACTTGGTGGTTAAGAATTATCCGCAATGGAATAATACCAGCCTAGAAGGGTATACCGATGATATTACCTTTTCGCGCTGCGTCTTATGGACGGACCTTGCCCAGTCGATGGAAATAGGCTACGAAACAATAGGCCAAACGATGAAGAATATCACATTTGAAGATATTACCGTACTCCATGCTTTACATAAACCAGTCATCTCCATCCATAATGGCAATAATGCAAATATCGAAAATGTTAATTATCGGCGAATTACCGTCGAAGATGCTTCAATGGGACGAGGCGATAGTCAGGCGAATAGTCAGTTAATTCAGATTCAAAACATCTACTCTAGCAACTGGTCATCAGCCCACAAAGTAACAAGTCTAGGGAGCATTTCGGGAGTTAATGTTAGCAATTTAAAAGTACTTAAAGGCAACTCACTTCTTGCTATAGCCATTTCGGGAATAATCGATCCTCGTAGCCAGTATCCAGATGATCCTCACTATGTTGATGACGTTCATTTGATTGATTGCGATTTTTATGGGGAAATAATTGATGAGAATTATCAGGGGATTAATGTTGGACTCTATGTTCGTGGGTTTTCAATTTCTAAGACTAGCCAAGAAGTTACTGGAGCAACAAGCCTGCCAAACTTTGTTTTGTAAGCAATTTTGTAAGGGTTTACAAAAAATGCTTCATTCTAGCAGTTTTGCCTACTAATTTAGCAGTTTTATCACATTTTTTTAAGTGATAGGTATTTCTATAATGTTATTAGAAATACGGGATGGAGAGAAAAATGAAAAATAGATTAAGAACTTTGTTTGCTTTTATGGCTTGTGCGGTAGCGCTTTCGGGATGTAACGGAAGTGGAAAAAGTAGTGATTCAACTTCATCGACTTCATCCTCTTCGGAAACCGAAGTAATGAATCCAGAAGATTTTTCTTTTCCCGACAATCAAGCCACCACCACCAAACTCGTTACCTATCCAGGACCAGACATTATGGATAGCTCGAGCAAAGTTTCAATTGCCGTCAATGACAATCCCTTATTTGTTTATGAAACCCGTGTTAACCACATGCGCAGTTTTACTTTTACTTATTCGCAACAAACTAATCCAGTTGCTATTTTTGATTTTGAAGGCCACGTTGAAGTGGAAATAGACGTCCATGATGTAGAGGCTGTTTCTTCAGTAAAAATCAGCCCGGAAGCTTATGCGGTTAATGCCAAAATAAGTGGAACCACGATTAAGTTTGGTCTTGATTATAGCGCAAACTATATTATCGAATATAACGGTGATGCCGATAATGTCATTCACCTTTTTGCCAATCCGCTAGAAACCGATCCGATTGACCCAAATAATATTCCAGCAAATGTAACATATATTGGCCCGGGAGCCTATGATGCAGACGCTATCCCTTTAAAAAGTAATTCAACTATTTATTTGGCTGGTGGGGCATATGTGTTTGGCCAAATTAGAGCTGAAGGGGTCAACAACGTAAAAATTAGAGGCCGGGGTATTCTTGATGGCCAAATTTATGATCGGATGAGTGAAAATCAGTTTACACTTCCAATCGAATTACGCAATTCAACGAACATTGAAATAGATGACATTGCTATTCTTGATCCGGCTGGTTGGGCGATAACCCTTTATTTCTGTGATCAAGTAACGGTTTCTAATATTAAGATTATTACCGCGCGCGCGAATGGCGATGGTATTTCTGTTCAATCATCAAGCAATGTCCTTGTAAAGGGTGGATTTGTTCGAACTTGGGATGATTCCTTGGTGGTAAAAAATGTCGATCGGGGAACAACAAAAAACATTCATTTTGACAATGTTGTCGTATGGACGGATCTTGCCCAATCAATGGAGGTCGGCTATGAGACATATGGTCCTTCAATGGACGAAATAACTTTCTCTAACATCACCATTGTTCATAATTTTCACAAGCCAGCGATGAGCATTCACAATTGTGATGATGCCAATATTACCAATGTTACATATGAAAACATAACTCTTGAAGATGGTCAGATGTTAGGCGATGTCCGTGATGATGGAGAAGATGATTATTTAATTGATATTACTATCGCTTATAACGTTGAATGGACTAAATCCGCTGGAACTAGAGGCTCAATCAATGGAGTGACTTTTAAAAACATTAAAGTACTCAATATGGCGGACACGATTATTTCACGTATTAATGGTGAATCCGAGGCATCGATGGTTCGAAACGTCAGTTTCGAGAATATCAATATTGCAGGAAAGACAGTTGAAAAAGCTAGTGATTTAAAATTAGTTACTAATACCTATACCAGTGGATTCACTTTTACCAAGGGTGAAACAATGCGGGGAGCAATTATTAATCTTCCCTACACCTTAGCCTTGGCGGATAACAACGTTGTAGTTGATAACATAACTGGTATCAAACAAGAGGGCTTGATTGTTCCAGAATTTGCTTGGCTTAAAGGCGGATTGAGCTATGCGGGTGTGCCCGCAAGCGGGGACTTTAGTGCCAAAGCAACACACGGAAGTGGAACATTAGCAGTTACCCCGGATGACGATGGCAGCGGAAATTTTGAACAGAGTGGACATGAAGCGGCTGCAATTTTAAACAGCTCGGCGGATGCCACCTGGATTAGCGGTGAATGGAAAGATGAAAAAGATGAGTTTGCCGCTCTTACTATTGAATTTAACGCGATTAAATATGTCGGACAAGTTCGCATTTATGGATCATCAGACAACATTTTCTCCTATGAATACTCAATGCAAATTTGGGGAAAGAAGCTTAAAAGCGATGGCTCAGTCAGCGATAAGTATGTTCGTATTCTCCCGACTCGAGACTATATGATGACTCCTCAAAATGGGAATGCAATCGACGTGGTAATAACCGCTCAACAATATGCGGGCATTCAAATTCGTTTTTACCGCACGGAAGGTTTCTTAAAGGCTCCTCATATTGAGGTAAGCAAAGTCGATTTCTTCGCCCCATCACTAACATTTGCTAAACCGATTGTGGATAGCACCCCTTACGAAGATGTATATGATGTGAGCAAAATTAACGATGGTAATACCGAAGGTACTTCCTATTATGAGTCAGAATCATTACCAGCCTATGTCGTAATAGATATGGGGGATGTTTATAACATTTCTTATATTGTTCTATCGCTCCCTCCATCCTTACTGTGGGATCCAAGAACACAGAATATTGAAATTCAAACTAGTGCGGATAATGTTGCTTATGATGCTACTAAGACTAGTTTTACCACCTTATTTGCGGCAACGGATTATTTATTTGATCCAGTTAGTGGCAATATGGTGGCCCTTCCTCTTGATAATCCGGTTTCAGCCCGCTTTATCAAGATTATCATTTCATCCAATAGTGCTGTTGGCGGATACGGGGCCCAGCTATCCGAAGTCAGCGTCTATGGAGAATAAATTCATATAATCAGTCAAAGGAGGCAGAAATATGAAAAAAAGCAAACTAGTTGTTTTGCTTGCCGTTACCGGTCTTCTGACCGCATGCGGTACCACTGGTGGTTCTAGCAGCTCATCACAAACGAGCACACCATCATCTAGCGAATCAAGCAGTGAAAATGGTACATCTTTAACATCATCAACATCTAGTACTTCCGAAGGACTATACGTTGATGACCCGGAGCCAACTCCGACCTATGATGATGAAACCCCGGTTGTAACGAGAGCATTCAACCCATTATTTGATAGTTATCTTGATGATTTTTCTTCATCTACACCCAAAGGTACAGTTGAAGGTGATGCGGCTTATTTAGGCACCCCATATCTTCAAGTTAACATTGATAATACGGGAGAAGAAAAAACGGGCAACACTCCAGATGCCGCCGTTTATAAATATGCGACTGGCACCTATGCTCTTCAAGAATATCAGATAGCATTTAAACTTAAACTTATTGCCGGTTCTTTAAATCTCCACGATTTAAAACTAGGATTACGGGGAGACGATAGTTATGAAGTCTATTCTCTACCGTTTGATGAAGTTTATGATGGTGATTTAGAGCCAATGGCGGAACTTTCAACTGAATATCAAGAGTATGTTATTGACCTTAATAACACCATTTCAGATGATAGTGTTGAGTATAAATTATTTAGTGACGGATCAGATTCCGGTGTTCGTGTCTTAGAAAAAGTGCTGGGACTTCATCTTTTTGTGGGGGATGATGTTAAGGCCAAATTAGGAGTGGCGGAAGTAGCCATTTATAAAGCTGGTGTCAAAACAGTTCTTGATGATTTTGCTCGGGTCGATGTCAGTAAAGCTGATGCCAACTGCTGGTGGCGGGGAAGCGTAGGAAGCATCGTTCAACGCAACGTAAAACTAGTTGATGGCGGAACCTATTCGGTTAGTGATGCGGATGCCCTAAGTGGATATAATAATCTTGCCCTTAGTATGAAAGGCGATTTCCGCAGTTTACTCATCTATCCAATACTTAGTGGGGAGCAGGGAAATCCAATTTCCTGGTCAGAAGCACAAGATCCTGATGGAAATGCTCTCTTCTTAACTTCGCATACCTATAAGACGGCGGTTTTAAATTTTGCTAATAGTGGAATTGAAGGTGATGTAACCGGATTTGTATTTATTAGCACCTCACAAATGTGGGTAAATTCTTTATTTGCGACCAATCTTGAATCCAAGACGGCCGAACTTCAATATCCCTATGTCGATTTGGCTAATGCTCAAGTGTTTGACCGTTTTGATGGTCGAATTCAAGCTTCACTAAATGATGATTATGAAGCTAGCAGCACCAATCCAGATATCATCGCCGCTAACCTATATTATTCTTTATCCTATAATAACGGCAGTATGGTTAGTGTTAAAGACGGTGTCTTAACTTTTGATGCCACATCATTACCAAGCGCAGGATACATTCAAGCCAAAGAAGCAAGTAGTGTTGTTAATGGCGCACATTACCAATATATGGTTATTGCTCTTAAAGGCGAAGAAGGCGCAGACCTAAGTGGCTTTAGAATTATGGGTACGGGGTCCAATGCTGTTTATGCAAATGATTGGTATAGCGGCTTTGGTTTAAAAACGCCCGCGCTTGATGTTACTAATTATCCTTACATTGACGCAAATGGCTTTGTCTATATGATTATTAATCTCCAAGAATCGGGCTTAGAAGTGGCTGATACTTTGGATATGTATTATTCTGGAACCGGTAAACTAATTATTAATGAAATTCTCTTTGCCAATAAAGTGGCTCCTTTCGATGAAACAAAGGCAGAGTCAATTGGCGAAGGGGGAGATGTTGACTTCAGCTCTGGAGGTTATAACTATAAATACCTTGGATACAATGGTGATCAATTACCCTATTTAGCTCTTACCTTTAAGGGTGATGGAACTGCCGATTTGGCAAGTTTTAGAATCGGCAATAATGGGGCAATCAGTTGGCTAAAAGATGGGGCCTTAATTGATCCATTTGGAAATCCAACTACTGATGTGAGTTTAACTACAGAATCAAGGACCATTATTATTGATCTTGTGGCAAGTGGCCTTTCAGTGACTGATCCCGATCTTCACGGTCACTTTGGTGATTTTGGAGACAACAATGGTATCGTGACTATTGAGGCAGTCGAGGCGCTTCCGTTAGCATCCTTTACGCGGGTTATTGATGCTTCTTCGCATCCGATTACCTATACGGCTGACGGATATACCTATGGATTTGGCATTGGTGATTTGAACAATCCAGCCCGGTACTTGACTTTAAGTATCGTAGGCGATGGAACGGCTGACTTAGCAAGTTTCCGTCTTGAATTCGCAGGAGCGACAATTTGGAGTAGTGCTTTGGTAGATCAAACCGGCAGTCCAATTGCCAGTATTGTTCCAAGCACGGAAGGAACCATCGTTGTTATTGATATGTTAGCTTCTGGCTTTGATATTGATGCTATGTATGGAGCTATGCATTTCCACTTCGGTGGCTCGGGAGTCGGTGGAACAATTACCATCAATGAAGTTGCTTATATGGATTATAGCCCAATGAGCTATGCCGATCTTCTATAGTGAGTCAAAGAGTTGATTAAAAAAAAGTTAGGAGTATTTACTCTCCTAACTTTTCTTTTTGGTTATGAAACAATTACCGTTTAATCAGTAAGCGTTCTTCAATGGGTAAAAAGCTCTTGTCAGAATCAGCTTCGCCATGTTTTTCTCCAAAAGGCATCTGAGCAATCAGTGACCAAGAAGCGGGTATATTAAATACGCGCTTAACCTCCGCATCAATCAAAGGATTATAATGCTGTAGACTGGCTCCAAGGTTCAGATTACTTAGTCCCACCCAAATAGCATATTGAAGCATTCCATTTTGCTGCTCCGACCAGCGGATAAAATTTTCTCGATACAATGGGAAGTCATCACCATACTTTTTGGTAACGGCGTCATCATTAAAAAAGAGCACTGTTCCATAAGCGGATTTAAAGGCATTAATTTTCGTTTCGGTTTTAGCAAAACTTTCCGCTGGAACAATCTTTCTTAGTGTTTCCATAACAATATCCCACATTTGATCGTGGTTTTTGTTTAGAAGCAGAACTACTTTTTGGCTTTGCATATTAAAAGCCGAAGGGACATACTTAACACTTTGGGAAATAACTTTTTCAATCTCGCTTTCGCTGATAGAAACATCTTTTCCAAGGGCGTAAATTGTTCTCCGGCCTTCAAGAAATTTCTTAAAATCATCCATACTTTTTCATCTCCTTACTCTTTAGCAACATCATTATATCGACCTAAATTAGTGGTGACTAATGAAACGCTCATTGGAGATAAAAACTATTTTAAAATCTTTTTTAAGAAAGAAAGTTTCTTATCACTACCCGGCTGATAACGAACGTTCAAATCAGGGTGATAAAACTTTTGGTGAATGCTCTTATAGTGGGAAAAGGTTTCAAATCCCCATCTTCCGTGATAACTTCCCATACCGGAATTACCAACTCCTCCAAAAGGCATATACGGCGAGGCAAGATGCACGATGCAATCGTTAATGCAACCACCTCCAAAAGATACATGCTCAATTAAATAATTAGCAAAAGATTTCCGCTTGGTAAAAATGTAAAAGGCGAGGGGAGTAGGATTTTTATTGATAATGCCCACAAGTTCATCATCATTATCGTAAGTAATTATAGGAAAAATAGGCCCAAATATTTCTTCTTTCATAACCGCATCTTCAAGGGTAACGTTGTCTAAGACTGTCGGACAGATTTGATTAGTACTCGAATTTGCCGTTCCTCCGAATATCACTTTCTTTTGATCAATCAAGTTAAATATTCGTTCAAAGTGCTTTTCATTAATTATTTTTCCATAGGCGGGGTTTTTAAGCGGATCATCACCATATTGCTTACGAATCTCTTCAATAATGGCGGCGACTAATCGATCCTTTATTGAGTGCTGAACGAGAAAATAATCTGGAGCTACACAGGTTTGCCCACAATTTAATAGCTTTCCAAAAACGATTCTTCTAGCACTGATGGCAATATCTGCGGTTTCATCGACAATAGTTGGGGATTTTCCACCCAATTCTAATGTCACGGGTGTCAAGTGTACACTAGCCTTTTCTTGTACTAAATGGCCAACGGATGGAGAGCCTGTAAAGAATATATACTCAAATTTTTGATCCAATAAGGTTTGGTTTTCTTGGCGACCGCCGAGAATAACCGCGACATATTCTAAAGAAAAAATCTCCTGGAAAATTTTTTCTAGTATTAAACTTACATTTTTTGAATAACTTCCAGGTTTTAATACGACGGTGTTACCACTGGCAATTGCCGCAATTAAGGGATCGAGAGTGAGAAGAATTGGATAGTTCCACGGGCTCATTATCAAAACATTTCCAAAGGGCGAAGCTATTCGCCAACTGCGGCCACGGAAATTAGCTAAAGTGGTTTTTACTTTTTCCTTTTTCATCCATTTTTTAAGATGTTTCTTAACATAATGAAGTTCATCATAGACCATACCAATTTCACTAAGATAACTCTCGAAAGGGCTCTTCCCAAGATCAAGTCGTAAAGCTTCAATAATATCTGATTCATGGTTATGTAGGCTTCGCTCAATTTTTTCTATAGCTTGTTTGCGAAAAGAATAGGATAAAGTTATACCTGTAGCAAAAAAATCTTTTTGTTTTTGGACTATGTCGGCAATTTCCATAATACTGACCTCCAAATCCATTATAGCTTATTTTTATGTTCTTTAAATAATGGGCAACTTTTAGAATCCAAAAAAGGGTTAAACTTTTACGTTTTTCCTGTAACTTAAATAAATAGCCCTAAGCGTTTTTTATAAACCTAAACCGAAGAAAAGCCATACTAAAACATAGGCGGAAAAAGTGGCAATAAGTGTAAACGGAACACCAATTTTCATAAATTGACCAGTAGAAACCGAATAATTTTTCTTTTTTAACAGTCCAATTGCAGCAACATTAGCCGATGCACCAATTGGAGTTAAATTTCCACCAAGAGTTGCTCCGCATAATAGACCGAAATATAAGGGGGTCGAAATTCGCAATATTTCTGTGGCCGTTGCCCCATCACCAGCGAAAGTAATACCTAGAATTTTAACAACTCCCAACATCATGGCAACATAAGGAATATTATCAATAAAGGCACTGATGATAACCGACACCCAAACGATAATTGTGTAAGCAATAAACAAATTAGAATTAGATACCTTAGCGATACCTTGGCCTATCCAGTCGACAATTCCTGATTGAGATAAGGCGGCTACGATGACGAAGATTGAAAGCAAGATAGTAAGCGTTTGATAATCGACTTCCTTAATGGCTTTTTTAGCAACGGCCCCATTATGTGAGCGGGCAATTTCATATACGAGTCCAATAATCATGATGGCTAAACAGATGACGCCGTTAATCAATGGAAATTCGATAGGTAGGAAAGAGGCAACGATTAGTGCGAGCAGTAGTAAAAGCATAAGATAGGATGGCACAAAATCGGTAACTTTAGTCTTTTCCTCAATAACGATTGATTGCTTTTCTTTACGGAAGACAAACAGAAGCACAACCGCTCCTAACACAAGGCCAATTTGATTGTAGAAGAAGAGGGATGGTTTACCTAAAAACCAAAAGAAATCAGCAAAGTTCAATCCCATGTATCCACCTAGAAGTATGGATGTGGTATCACCAACCAGGGTTGCTGCGCCTTCTAAATTGCTGGCAACCGCAATAGCGATAATAGCATTAACTGGATTGGCTTTAGCTTTTTTAGCGGCATCAAAAACAATAGGAGCAATCATTAGAACGGTTGCAACATTGTCGATAAATGCCGAGACAACACCAGCAAATAGGGCCAATGAAATAATAGCAAATCGATAATTGGGCGAACGATCTAATATTTTGTCGGCGATTAGAGCCGGCATTCCCGTATCAATAAAAAGCGATACAAGCCCCATCGTTCCAAACAACATCATTAGAACATTCCAATTTATTCCTTCAAGAAATAAGTACTGGAGCGACATATTAGGAATAAATCCAGTTAATCCCAATACTAGTAAAACAATGGCGCCCCCTAAAGCGAAAAATACTCGTTTTTGAGCAAATACCAACATTAGTGAATAGGTTAATACAAAGATAATAGTCACAACAATCATTGTCGTATCAAAAACGGGCATAAATAACTCCTCCAGTAAAAATGATTCTCCTTATTATATCTTATGCATTAGCGCTTGTCGGCATAAAATTTTGACTACCTATAATTGATGGCCTTTTTCGAAGGAAACATTTTTATCTTGGTGAAAATCTGTTAAATAATAAAATCTTGTTTCACAATTATTTTAATTTTTTTGATGCTTGATTGGCAGCGATTTAAGGCGTTAAATGTCAATCAATTATAGAAATAATCGCCGCCAAACAATAGAATTATTATGCCTTTTTCGTAATATGCTAATAATTTTTAAAAGAAGGTGTATTTTTTGTATGCATATGCAACTATATAGATGATAGAATAAAAAACTAGGAGGTCGTTATGGATTTAATTCTCGAAGTTAAGAACTTAAAGAAGACGTTTATTCTTTCTAGCAAACAGCAAAAAATTGAGAGGATAAAAAGTAAGACAAGGATAGCGGTTAATAATTTATCCTTCAACGCTTACAAAGGGGAAATCTATGGCCTTTTAGGTCCTAACGGAGCGGGCAAAACCACGACCTTGCGAATTGTTTCCACTTTAATTAAGCAAGATGAGGGTGATGTTTTTGTGGATGGCTTTTCAGTGAAAAGTGCTCCCGATCAAGTTCGTTCACGAATTGGTTTTCTTACAAGTGAACTCAAACTGGATGATTTTTTTACTCCCAATTACTTGTTTGATTATTTTTCTGAATTACATGGAGTTGATAAGGCAGTTTGCGCAAAGCGCAAAGAGAAACTTTTTGCTCAATTTGGTATTGATCAGTTTAAAGAAGTCAAAGTGAGCGATTTATCGACGGGAATGAAACAAAAAGTTTCTTTGGTTATTTCAATTGTTCATGACCCTTCAATTATTATTTTTGACGAGCCCACGAATGGGCTGGATGTTATTACGGCTAAAACGGTTATTGATTTTTTGTTAGATCTAAAGCAAGAGGGAAAGACGATTATTCTTTCGACACATATATTCTCGTTAGTAGAAAGAATCTGCGATCGAGTAGGAATAATTATTGATGGTGCGATGGCTTTGGAAGCACCAATGAGTCAATTTAGTGAACCAAACAGTTTAGAAAAAGAATTTTTTATTTTATACGATAAAATCAAAGGAGAACCACATGCGTAATTTAGGGACGATTATTAAAAAAGAACTAAAGCGTTTTTTTACCGATAAGCGGATGCTAGTTTCTCTAGTGTTACCCGGATTAATGATTTTTCTACTCTATTCGATTATGGGAAGTGTTATAACGAGCAACTTAGGGCAAAGCGAAGATCAAGTTTACTCGCTTAAAGTTGATTATGAACCAGCAGGATTTAGCGATGCTTTAGGGGAAATATACCATTTAGATTATCAAAATGATCTTACGGAAGATGAAGCCCTTACTATGGTTACTAACAAGGAACTTGATCTTTATGTCGTATTTCCAAGCGATTTTATGGATGAGTACAATGCAGGTAATAAGCCAAACATCGTAATGAATTACAATGGTGCTTCTTCGACTAGCAGCACTATTGCCGAAATTTATAGTTCTTTTTTGAGCGCCTCACTTCAAGGCTATACAGTTGAAACGAACAATCAAGCTACAGATCTAGATATCAGCGTGCAAATCATTACTGGATTAATTCCTTTTCTGCTTATTACTTTCCTATATACCGGGGTTATGGCCGTTGCTCCTGAAAGCATTGCTGGAGAAAAAGAACGGGGAACCATTGCCAGTTTATTGATTACTCCAGTCAAACGAAGCACGATTGCTCTAGGCAAAATAATAGCCTTAAGTATAACGGGTCTTGCCAGTGCCACCTCAAGTTTCATTGGACTAATGGTTAGTCTTCCAAAACTTGCCGGAACCGACAGTGGCTTTGATTTATCAATATATGGCGTAGGAACCTATCTTTTAGTTTTTCTAGTTATTATTTCAACCGTGCTGGTATTTACTGTTTTAATATCTTTAATTTCGACTTATGCAAAATCAATTAAGGAAGCTAGCAGTTTTGCAATGCCTTTAATGATAATTGTTATGTTAGTCGGGGTTTCCACGATGATGGGAACGGCCTCGAACAACACGGCACTTTATCTAATACCAGTATATAATTCGACAAATGCTTTATTATCAATTTTTAGTTTACAAGTAGATTATCTAAATTTAGCAATTACCATTATTTCTAATCTTTTAATTACAGGACTTGGAGTTTTCGTTTTAACCCGAATGTTTAATTCAGAAAAAATAATGTTTAGAAAGTAAACAAAAGGCCTCTATTTATCAATAATTTTGTCTTTTATCGAATAAATTGAGGCCTTTTTATTATTTCCGTACAAACGATTATAGAACCATTAAACGATTGTGGTGATTAATTGCTGTTTTTTCTTTGATCTTCAAGTACACAGTCAAGTCCTAAAACAATACCGATAACAAGCACTTCATGATGTTCATCTTTAATGTCAATTTCGTAAGTGTCTGACCAGGCTAGCCATTTCTTATGGACGCTAGCAATTACTTTTCCATTCATAATAATTTCATAATCATGAGCGAGAATTTTTCCTTCTACTTGTACATCTAGGCCGGTGAAGTAAAATCTCGGTCTAAAAGAAAAAAACCTTCTCGATATGCTAACTACTTCCTCACCAGCAATATCTAAAAAATAAGTGTTAACAAAAGACAAAATTTTTCTTTTTAATTCCAAAACAACTTGCCCTTGTAAGTTATACAAGGTGGTTTTATTTCTAATTGAAAAAAATTTATCCTTCGCCTCGTAGACGACGACTTGATTTTCGTCATAAACTTTAAACCGATCGTGAACCAACGAGAAAAAATTCTGCTTAATGTATAATTTCATATAACCATTTCCCTTCCTCTTATTAATACTATACAACGATTTAGCCAGGCAAATAGAAAAATATAGTTAAAAGTAGATAATCAAGCGTATATGCAAAATTGACTTTATTGCAAAATAAAAAGTTGTTAGTAAGCGAAGTTAAATGATTATATAAGCATTATTAAAACAAGATATTTTGTGTTGGTGTAAGCCGAAAATGCTTCTAAAAATAATATTTATAAACATATATTTGCTAACTTATGTTAAGTTTTCATAAAAATATGAAAGCGTTTCCAAAAGCGCTTACTTTTTAATAGTTTATATTGAATTCAAAATTTTGCCGTTTTAAAGCCTTTTTTCATATATTTTTGCGTGTATACGCGCGCACGCGCGATTCCAGAATTCTATTAACGGGTTGAAAAAAAGAAGGTTAACAAAAAAAGGCGGAAAAATGCCGTTTTTTTGAAAGCGCTTTTACAAAATTATTTTATTGATTTTTTTTGGATTTACTTTTTTCCTATTTATTATTGTTGTATCAATATTTTTGCAATATTGAAAGGAGAAAGGAAAATATGAAAAACAAAAAATTATTTGTTCTTTCACTCTTTGGAGTTCTAGCCCTAACATCATGCGGTGGTGGCGGCGGCTCTACAAGCAGTGGGGGATCAGGCAGCTCAGGCTCGCAAACTAGCGGATCAGAGCTTCGTTTAGCTGGTGGCGAAGAAGGCGAAATTATCAACTACTCGGCCAGTAGCTATGCAGAACGCGCTAAGATTTTGGAACAACTCGAAAAGTATACGCTTGATAACTTCCTCGGTGGTATTCCGATGTATGATAGCGCAAGCAACGTCATGTATTCGACGCGTTTACAAATTCCAAGCGACACTTACATTCCTAACTATGGTTTCGGTGTTGGCCAAGGTACCATTACTACGGCATTAACCTCGGCTCAAGAGCCAGAAACGAAATACGCAATGTATTTCCATAGTTGGCAATCACAAGATCCAGGTAGTTTAAACTACTGGAATGCTAGTGACTCTGTCACCGCTGACTTAAATGCCCTTATCACTTCGGCCTATTACGGAACCGAATTTACAGAAGATAAGAGCAGTTATCAATGGTATGATTCATTGGCGACCGAAAAGCCAATTGCTCTCAATCCAGATGCAAATGGTATGGCCACTAAATGGAGAGTTAAGGTTAAGACGGTTACCGATACTCCAACCCTCGTTTACAACACGCTCTCAACCGCTCCGGATAGAGCTGCTTACGACGGAAGAGGAGTGGTCCTTGCCGACTATTTAACTCCATTCAAGGCAATTCTTGACAATCAACTTTATCGTTCTACCGATTTAGGATCTTCATCCTCAGGTTTCGTTGGCGCTGCTCAATATAGTGCTGATGTCGCTGCCGGAAAGAGCCCAAACTGGAACAGTGTTGGTATTCAACTTAACGAAACCGAACAATCAATTGATTTTGAGTTCGTTACGAAGAAGACTCAATTCTATGCAATGTATAACTTGTCCTCAAGTTTATTCTCACCGATTCCACAAAGCTTCTTAGATCTTATTGGCGGTGCGGCTAACTTCGGGTTACAATCCGGTGGTGTTAACAACGTCTTATCACTTGGTATGTATACCTTAGAGGAGTGGCAAGCTGACAAGCAATTAGCCTTTAAGAAGAATCCAGTATTCTTTGAAAAAGATCGGGCTAACTTTGCTGGCTACAAGTACACCATTCTTGGTAGTGCTACCGTCGCCTTTGATGAATTCTTAGCTGGCAAACTTGACTCAGCTGGTATTCCTTCAACCGCGCTTGATCAATACAAATCAGACCCACGTACCCGTCGGACCCTTGGTGATACCGTTTGGAAACTTCAAACCAACACCACGACTGAAGCGGGATGGGAATCATTATTTGGCAAAACAGGATCAGTATATCCTCACTCCGAGGATTCTTACTGGGATGTTAAACCAGTTATGTCTAACAAAGACTTCTTAAACGGCTTATACTTCTCAATCAACCGTTCTGAATTGGCGGCTGAAGAAGGCAAAAACCCAGCTGCGGCATTCTTATCCGATGCTTACATGATTGACCCAGAAGAAGGTATTTCCTTCCGTTCGAGTGATGAAGGTAAAGCTGTTCTTGAAGACCGTTTACCTGAAAGCAATGGTTATGATACCGAAATTGCCAAGGGCTTATTCCAAAGAGCTATGACGACTCTTGAGGCTGAAGGAAAATATACTCCAGGAACCCCAACTTCGCCAACGCCAATTACGCTTGAATTGATTTATCAATCACAAAGCCAAGTTGATACTGAAGGTATTACGATTAAGAAATACTTCGAAGAAACATTTAATGCGGCTTGCCCGAATTATAAGTTAACCATTCATACTTATGCTACTTCTAACTGGATGGATGCTTACTATGCGGCTATGCAAGGCGACTTCGACTTATCGTTTGGTTCAATCAGCGGTAACACCCTTGACCCAATCTCCTTCATGGATACCGTTTGCTCGGATAACCGTTCTGGATTTACCCTTTCTTGGGGACCTGATACCGGTGCCGTCAATATGGATAGCCCAATCGTCTATGATGAACAAATCTTCTCCTATGATGCCTTATTAGGCGCTGCCAATGGTGGTGCGGTTATTAAAAATGGTGAAGCTGCTAATATGTTTAAACTTACAAACATTGAAGCTGGCGAAGCTGTTGATGGTAAATTCACTGCTACTGGTCATGGTACTTATTTCTACAATGCGGAGTATGCAAGCCGTATTCAAGTTGAAATCGTTGCCGTTGAAATTTGGTACTATAGTGCACCATTACCAGAAGGTGTTAGTGAAGATGGATTCGTTGCCCCAGAACTTGGTGTGAACTTAACCATCAATATGAATACCGATGGCACATTTGAAGTTATCGTTACCGATCTTCCACTTGATGCCGGAGGTGCTTACGATATGACCTTGTACTTCACGATTACAGTTGATGGTGTCTCAACAAGCAGCTCAACTTACGTTACGTTTCAAGGACCAGCCGCTGCCTAATTATTGTTGCTAAAAATTATTGGTTAGGGTAATCGCACAGGTTACTCTAACCATCATGGTGAAAATTTCAGGGGCATTGCCGGCTTATAGCCGGCAATGTTTCTCTGTATTTATATATTCGTATGGATTAAAATAGAAATATACTTTTTTAGAAAAAAGGAGAAATTGATATGTGGAAATATATTGTAAAACGTATCTTATTGATGCTCTTAACCACTTTCATTATCCTTTCGTTAACTTTTATTCTCATGAAGATGTTGAAGATGCAGACCGCTCCAGGAACGGCAGAACAGCAAAAAGCATTTTATGATAATCAAGTTGCGTTAGGCTACATGTATATAGTTACGGATCATACTGTCACATCAGATGTGACATTGGCGCCAATTGGTGGCGTGGTTTGGCGGTACAACGTTTATCCGGTTATGTACCAATATTTTATTTGGATTCGTAATATTATTACGAAATGGGATTGGGGAACCTCAACAAGAATTGCCTTTAATGATTCAGTTATGACTATCATAGCGCGACGACTTCCCTATTCGATGAAACTAAATGTTTGGGCGATGATTTTTTCTATCCCGCTTGGATTTATTCTAGGTATTTGGGCGGCTTTAAAGAAAAATAAACCAGCCGACCACACTATTTCCACATTAGTTATGGTTTTTATTTCTGTTCCTTCATTTGTAATTATTTCATTTTTAATGAAAATATTAGCTTACGATGCGGGTTGGTTGCCAACCCAGTGGCCATCAGATGGTGCGCCACTTGCTATTAGAATTCAGGGCTATATAATTCCTGTAATGTGTTTGTGCTTTGGAACAGTAGCGGGATTTACTCGTTATACTCGAGCCGAACTTACGGAAGTTATGTCAAGTGAGTTCCTTCTTTTGGCACGGACTAAAGGCTTAACGAAGTCTCAAACAGTAATTCGCCACGCCTTACGGAACTCGCTAGTGCCAATTGTTCCGATGATTATTGGAGAATTCATTGGTATTCTTTCTGGATCAATGATTCTCGAACAATTGTACGGAATTCCCGGAATAGGCTCATTATTCGTCACAGCAATTACGGTTAAGGACTATAACGTCATCATGGTCGATATGGCCGTTTATACAATGATTGGTCTTGTTGCCATTTTATTGGTTGACCTCAGTTATGGTATTGTTGACCCAAGAATCAGAATGGGGGCCCGCAAATAATGGAAAACGAAAAAAAGAAAAATCCTAACATCGAAACAGCAAATGATGGTATTGAAGCCAGCGATTTTCGTTTTGTTCAAAAGGATAAAGCTATTCATGATGTTAAGTTTCAAACTAAACCTACAACATTCTTAAAGGATGCAATAACTCGTTTTGTGAAGAATAAATCGTCAGTTGTGGCGGGCATTATTCTTTCAGTTATTGTTTTGATGGCAATTTTTGTTCCAATTTTAGATACCTCTGATATTGAAAGTTCAAAAAAGCCTGAAGCTTTGCTGAGTCCAAGATGGTATGGTTTTGAAAATGCATCTATTTTAAACGGAACCAGAAAATATTCTGGCGTGGTTGTAGATACAATCACCGATCCAGAAAATCCAACTCCAGCTGGGTATAAGAGCGAAGCGGTTAGAAGTATGTCCACCTATGAAGACTATATCAGTAGTCCTTCGCAATACGGATGGGGAGGAATGGTTGCCTTACGTGCGGATACGCGGGATAAGAATGTGGCAATTGCTTCACCAGCTTTCTATGTGTATCCAGATGAAGACTACACTTTTACCTTTAACTTCAATGAAGAGGAAAATGCGGCTTTAGAAGTAAGTGCTAATTATATGATTTCGCTTTGGGTGAGCTATGACAATAATGGTAGTTATACACAACTATTATTAAAACCTTATTCTTCTGATTTTGGCGCAATTTCGATTGATAATGTAAGCCAAGTTATCGAAGAAAATAGACCAACATCCAATACGGAAGCCTTCTTTAATGTGCGTTTCTTGCTAACTTTAAAGACAGCGACATCGGGGACTTATCCGACACTGCTAATTGATTCGATTTCTGGAGTCAATGATAATGATGAAACCGATGGCTTCTTTGATAATATTGGCTTCGTCGACGGCAACAGTTATATGCTTCGCGAAGTAACTGGAAGTACGCAAGCGGCTTATAAATGGGGAATCGCTTCTGGATATAGCGGTTCTAAGAGTCTATATAAAGGCTTAATTTTAAAAGCTAACTTTGTTTATGATCAATATTTAGCTGTTTATGGCGAGCAGAAAGATTTCCAAGTTGGAAAATCGGAAGTCGATGTTTATATTGCTAAGGGTTGGATGAGTTATGACTATGATATCGGGCCATCTTCTTTTGTTCGACTGAGCGAGCATTGCCCAATTATTGAGGTCACATCTCAAAAGACTAGTACAGCGCAGGGAATTACTTCCATTTATGTTATTGGCAAAGTCTCAATGTATCGTTATTATGGCTATTCTTCCATGCCTCACTTTATATTTGGAACAGATATCTCTGGACACGATTTCTTCAAGCGAGTTTTTTCCGGCCTAAGAACTTCGTTAATGTTGGGTGTTTTGGCAACAGTCATTAATGTCACCATCGGTATTATTTGGGGAGCTATTTCCGCTTATTATGGCGGCTGGACAGATTTAATCATGGAGCGTCTTACCGACATCTTGGGTGGAGTTCCGTGGATTGTCGTTATGACTCTGGCTATTCTACATTTTGGCAACAATATGTGGACCTTCCTTATGGCTATATGTTTGACGGGTTGGATTGGGACAGCCAGTGTTACGCGTTCTCAGTTTTACCGTTATAAACGCAGAGAATATGTCTTGGCCTCAAGAACATTAGGCGCCAGTGACAGACGATTAATTTTCCGGCATATTCTTCCCAATGCAGTTGGTGTTATCGTCACCTCATCGGTCTTGATGATTCCTTCAATCATCTTCTCGGAAGCCACTATTGCTTACTTGCAACTTGGTTTACAAGGCGTGCCGAGTTTAGGCGTGGCCCTTAGTGAGGCGCAAAATTATTTGAAGGATTCGTCTTATATGACGATTTCCGCTTCCATCGTGGTTTCAATATTAATGATTTGTTTTAACCTATTTGGCAACGGTCTCCGTGATGCCTTTAACCCATCACTGAAGGGAGTTGATTAATATGGCGACAATAAAAAAAGTTCCTGAAAAGGAAGTTGTTATCAGTGTACAGGACTTGAGAATTTCTTTCTTTACAGACAATGGACGCGTCCATGCTGTTCGGGGAGTGAGTTTTGATTTATACAAAGGGGAGATTCTTTGTATCGTTGGCGAGTCGGGATCGGGTAAATCGGTTTCAGCCAAGACGATTATGGGAATTTTACCGGGCAATGCCCGAATTGATTCGGGAAGCATTATGTTTGAAGGCGAAGATTTGACGCAAGTGTCGGAAGAAGAATTTCACCGAATCCGGGGAAATAAGATTGGAATGATTTTCCAGGACCCACTCTCTTCCTTAAATCCGATTATGAAGGTGGGCAAGCAAATCACCGAAGCGGTCATTATTAATAGTGACAAAATGAAGCAGAAGTTCGATGACATCATTGCGCCGACTAATATCAAGTATAAAAACGATCAAGCTAAGATTTTTCATAAGGTTGATGGTATCCAAACGGCGATTGCTCTTAGAAAGAAAGAGACCAAGGATGCTATTGCCAACATAAAAGCTACTTCGAAACGTAATCAAGTCAAGAAGTTGAAGGCGGAATTACGGGAAGAAGAGATCAAGATTAATCGTGAAGTAACTACATTACTAAAGAAATTAGACTCGGTCATTCAGGAAGAAAAAAAGAAAATTAGCTTTGCACAAGCGGAGATTGAAACGAAGATAGTTCTTAAGAACAATGAGCTTAAGGAAGCAATCAGCGCTGTTAAAGCGGATAAATTGCTTAATGAAGAAGAAAAGAGTGTTAAAGTTAAAGCACTTACGGATGCTTTTAAAAACGAGAAAAGCCAATTAGAGGGTAATATCGCTAATTTGGAGACTGGATTAATTCCGTTAATTCAAGATCGGGACGAAAAAGTAGAAGCAGCCAAAAAAGTTTCCCTAGAAAAAATTGCGGTTAAGCGCGACGAAAAAAACAAGCAAATTGCCGCTGTTTTGGCAGATGATTCTATTTCAGATGCCGTGTTGAAAGAAAAAATTCGCGAGTTGAAATTAACCTTAAGAGACGACAAAGCGAAGGCAAAACGTGAAATTGCCGACTATAAAATCGAGATGAAGCCGATTTTGCGCGAAGATAAGGCAAAATTGAAAGTTGCTAAAAAAGAGGCCAAGGCGGAAGTTAAAGCCTACAAAGCCGATTTAGTAAAAAAGCGGGATGAGAAGCTTGCATCTTTAAGTGAACATTTGAAATCCGCCAAGGCTAATGGCACTAAAGAAGAAATCAAAAAGACGGAAGAAGAAATTGCTAAAGTTAAAGCCGAATACGTTGATTCAATTAAAATCACCCGTTCAGAAGCTAAGAAAATGGCAATTAAAGTTATGACCGAAGTGGGAATTCCCAATGCGGAAAGACGCTATAAGCAATATCCATTTGAATTTTCAGGTGGCATGCGGCAAAGAATCGTCATTGCTATTGCTTTGACACAAAATCCAGACATTCTTATTCTTGATGAACCAACCACTGCGCTCGATGTTACTATTCAAGCTCAGATTTTGGAATTGGTTAACAACTTGAAGCGGAATCGTAATTTGTCAGCAATCTTTATTACCCACGACTTAGGCGTTGTGGCCAATATGGCGGATCGAGTTGCGGTTATGTATGCAGGTAAAATTGTTGAATACGGATTGGTTAATGAAATATTTTATGATCCGCGGCATCCATATACATGGGCGCTACTATCATCAATTCCTGATATCGATAGTAAAGAACGGCTTGAAGCTATTCCGGGTACGCCGCCCAATATGATTTTTCCACCTGTTGGTGATGCTTTTGCCTTGAGAAGTCATTATGCCATGTCAGTTGATTTCAAAAAAGAGCCGCCACTATTCCAGGTGTCGGATACTCATTTTGCTGCCACTTGGCTTCTTGACCCTCGGGCACCCAAAGCGCAAATGCCAAAAATTGTTAGCGAACGAATTCGCATTTCGCTCGCACGGGCTAAAAAAGAGGAGGCGAAAGTCAAATGAGAACAGTAAGTTTTAAACAAGAATTAGTCGATAAAGACATTGTCCTCTCCGTTCGTCACCTCAAACAGTTCTTTACTGTTGGTAGTGGTGCGAGTAAGTTTCGGACAAAAGCCGTTCACGATGTATCATTCGATATAAAAAAAGGCGAAGTATTTGGACTCGTTGGTGAATCTGGCTGTGGTAAAACTACTACGGGACGTTCAATTATTCGCTTATATGACATTACCAGTGGATCGGTTTATTTTAAGGGTTACCGAATTACGGGTGGGACGCGTTGGAACGAAAAAGAAATTAAATGGACCAAAATTCGTGGTAAAAAGCAAATTGCGGAATTAAATCAGCAAATGCGTGACGAAATTAATGATTCAAAAACCGAAAACGAAGAGTATAACGAATCGTTGATTGCGAGTATTAAGGCGCGTTATAATGAAAAAATTACTGCTATTAAAACTCATATTAATGAAGTTAGAACACAAGAAAAAGAAAATATTGCGCAAATAAAATATGATAATCGACATGTTGATCCCCAATTAATGAGCAAGATTCAGATGATCTTCCAAGATCCTACTGATTCGCTCGATCCACGGATGACAGTTGAAGACATTATTCAAGAAGGGTTGCATATTCAAGGCATGCACGATCGAGCCGCTAATAGCAACCGGGTCGTAGAAGTTCTTGAAAAGGTTGGATTGATTGCTGATTATGCCTCCCGTTATCCCCATGAATTCTCTGGTGGTCAACGGCAGAGAATTGGTATTGCTCGGGCCATTATAATGAATCCTGAATTCCTTATCTGCGATGAGCCAATTAGCGCGTTGGATGTTTCGATTCGTGCGCAAGTTATTAACCTGCTTAACGACTTAAAAGATGAGATGGGTTTAACAATGATGTTTATTGCCCACGATTTGTCGGTGGTTAAGTACTTCTGTGACCGCATCGCGGTTATGTACTTTGGAGAGCTTGTGGAGATGACTACGAGTGAAGAATTATTTAGACATCCACTGCATCCATATACGAAAGCCTTGCTATCGGCGATTCCTAAGCCCGACCCATTAAGTGAAAAGAAACGGAAGCGGATTATTTATAACCCACTTACTGACCATGACTACAGTAAAGAGAAGCCAGAACTTCAGGAAATAATTCCTGGTCACTTCGTTTTAGCTAATAATGCTGAAATAGAAAAGTACAAAAAAGAGATGGCGGCAGCTGATGCTGAAAGCGTTGTTGAGGAATAAAAAAACAGGCATCTAGTTAATACTGGATGCCTTTAATTACTATCGAGGAAAACATATGTCGAAAAAAGATATCACAGATTCAAAGAAACTAATTTTATGGATTATTGCCACTGGCATAATGGGAATATTTTTTGCTCTCATATACTTTTTAAGAGCGGATTTTAGTTATCGCGGATTAAGTGACGCTTTCTTCATCCCCGGAGTTACAATGCTCGGCGGAGTAATACTTCTTTTGGTGGGACGTGCTGGTTTCTTTGATAATGTAGCTTACTTCTTTGTCCGCTTGCGCGATTTTAGCCATCGTAAGGGAACAAAATCGTTTGAGGACGCTTATGAGTATCGTGAGTATAAGCATTCGCGACGGGATAGTGATCGTCCATACCTTTTGCCGTTTTTAATTTATGGTGGTGGCTTCGTTATCGCGGGGATTATATATTTAGTATTAATGCTTGCTCAAAGATAAAATAATGTCCTGATTTATTGTTTTGATAAATCGGGACTTTTTTCATTTTGTGACTTCTAATATAATTAGCATTGATAGGAAATAATATGAATAACAAGCAACCTTTAAAGCGTTTCGCCCGCATTATCGGCGACGATAAAATAGATTTTTTGACCAATAGAACCGTGGCAGTCTTTGGCCTTGGAGGAGTTGGCGGGAGCGCCTGCCAAGCGCTTGCACGAGCGGGTATTGGTACGATTTATGCCTATGATCACGATGTGGTCGATATAAGCAATATCAATCGTCAAGCAGTGGCTTTCTTTTCAACAATCAAGGAAAGCAAGGTTGAGGTGATGAAACGGCAGGTCAACGATATTAATCCGGAAATCAGTTTTCGGGGGTATGAGGTTTTTGTTAACAAAGATAACATTGACGAGATCCCCTTTTCATCATTTGATTATGTGATTGATGCCATCGATAGTGTTGGGGCTAAAGTGGCCTTAATTGAAAAAGCTAAGCAAATTAATATTCCCATTATATCTTCTTTAGGAGCGGGTAATAGAATGGACCCGACAAAATTGACAGTTATGGATATATATCAAACTAAAATCGATCCTTTGGCTAAAGTAATGCGGCATGAATTAAGGAAAAAAGGTATTATTTCTTTAGATGTGGGAGTCAGTTTAGAAAATCCAATCGAGATTGTGGATATCGAAAATAAGAGAACTCCAGGAAGTTCGCCATTTGTTCCTAATGCAATGGGACTAGTTCTTGCTGCTTACGCAGTCCAAGCAATGCTTTCTCAATATGAATGATGTAAAAGAACCAATAATTGAAACGGAGCATTTACTTCTTCGCCCATTTCGAAGTGAAGATGCCCTTTTCTTTTACATTAATATTGCAAGTGATCATCGAGTGACTAAGTATTTACTATGGCCGCCTATTCAAAATATGGAAGAAATGGAATTAATGGTTGAGCAGTGGATTAAAGATGACCAAAAACCTTTTTCCTATCGTTTCGCTATTCTAGAAAAGAATAGTTTTGAAGTAATTGGGATGATAAATATTGTTGAAATAGATTATCAGTCCGAGACCATGGAAATTGGCTATATGCTGGCCCATCGCAAATGGAATAAAGGTTATATGCGAGAAGGATTAAAATCCGTGATGGCTTTTTTAATACAAAAAGTAAAGGTGAAAGGAATTACGGCTCGAGTTTTTATTAACAACATTTCTTCATTGCGGTTATTAAAGCACCTCGGGTTTCAAATTGTTGACCAAGATACTTATGATATTCAGGGCCGTGATGAAGAAATATGTCATTTATATTTGAAGGTTTAATAAACTGCGGTTTAAAACGAAGACTTATTTGACAAGCATTGAATGTAATGTAAAAACAAAAATATAGGGTGGTCTCACCCGGATCAATTGGTAGACGATACAACACACAAATACTTTGTTAATGGAACAAAGATATTAATAGAAGAATTAAATACTAATAGTGTTAAGAAATATTTAAAGTACAAGTACTTTGATGATAAATTGTATGGTTTCAATTATAATGAGGTTGATTACTATTACCTAAGAAATACCCAAGGTGATATCACTTCAATTATTAATCGAAATGGTATTGAAGTAGCAAGATATACATATGATGCCTGGGGTAACCATGTAGTAAACAATTTGACCGAAGACAATATTGATGATATCAGTCCGTTTAGAATTGCAGAATTGTTAAAGAAAGAGAAAATACTCACGCCAAGAGCAGAACAATATAAAACCACTGGCAAACATCTATCAAAAATAATTGATAAATATCCATATGACTGATTTAATAGAACGATCACTGAAATGTTAAGCAAAGAAGTTTATGTTGAAACAATAGTATGCAATAAATGGCAAACCAAGAATTATAAATCAAAAGTACTAGCAAAGAACAATAAGGAAAAATTGTAAAGTTGTAAATGATGTGAGATCAATTTCTTCAAAAAAAGAAGAGTGATTCTTTGGTACCATTAAACTTCTTATTTTATGGCATTAGAAAAGTTTTAAAGATGTGACACTTCCACGTGACGTGATTGATGCAATAGCTACCTGATTGACAAAGTAGAACTGCATGATAACGAGTCTTAATCTCGTGAGGGAAATGCGATAAATTTTGTATGGATGATTTATGAACTTTTCTGTAAAGTTTAGAGGCATTACAGAAATATTATAGGTCACTCCCTTTTTATTTCTAAGAAAAGTCTCCCATCAAATTGTAATATAACAATGTAAAGTAACAGGCTCAATAAACCACAATTTATTTATCTTGATGTTTATATTATAATAAAACCAATACTATGAGCAATTTTAGAAGCAAATGGCGATATATAGGCGCCTTTCTTAGAAGTATGCCAGCGGTTATTCTTTACCGCTTATTTCGAATTAAACCGCATTATGATCGCATAGGAAATATTCGTCATATTACCTTTAGTGAAAGTGATGAAGTCATTAAAAACGCAATTCAAGGCAATCAACCCTTTGCCGCTATTCGTTTTGGGGGCACGGAACTGAGCGCCATCAACAATTATGAAAAAATTCGTTTAGGCTTTAAGCGCGGATATAAACGCAAAGTCAAAAAGAGCATGAAAATTAATGGTGGTTTTTTTCCAACGACAAAAGAGCAACTCAATTATTATGGCAAATACTTGCAGGAGCATTTATCCGAAGCCGATATTCTTGGCATCAGTGGCCTTCATATGGAAGATTATTATCATCGTAATTTCACTCCAACGGCCACGCCAATTCAAAATTGGGCGCTTGATCCGCTATTAGGAAGTTGGAGCCCCCTTCTTAAAGGCAAAAAAGTTTTGGTTATTTCTCCCTTTGCCGATCAAATCGAGAGCCAATATAGAAAACGGCTTAAACTTTTTCCTGAAAACAGCAATATATTGCCCGAAATGAAGTTAATAACAATTAAAATGGTATTGAGCAATGGCAGTTCACACCCGAAGGATTACGGAAGTTGGTTTGAAGTTCTTGATAAAATGAAACTGGAAATACTAAAGAAGGATTTCGATATTGCGCTGGTAGGAGCTGGCACCTATGGGACCCCTTTATGTCTTTTCATTAAAGAGTTAGGCAAAAAGGCCATTCAATCGGGTGGAGCGACGCAACTACTATTTGGCATTATCGGAAAAAGATGGGAAAATCGATTACCGATTAAAGAATATCGTAATCAATATTGGGTGCGACCCAATCTAAAACCAGAGGGATATGAAAAAATTGAGAAAGGATGCTATTGGTAAATCGTTATGGATGAAACGAGAGTAGCAAAAAAAGAAGCAAATTCTAGTTCTTTATTTGGTTTCTTTATAATTGAGATTGTTTTCTTTTTAGGACTTAACCTTGATTACAACGGAACATTTATTCGTTTGCTGGGGATATTTATTCTTGCTTATGGACTTTATTTAGCTGTCAACAATCATCTTATTTCATGGAAGCAAGAAAAGAAAATAAACTTAATTGCTAGTGAATTAGTTTTGCTTATATTTGGAATCGGCGTAGCCTTATCGTTAATGTTTTCCTCTTCGGGATTCATAAACATAATTAGTTTAGCGCTCGCTTTTATTAGCTTTTTTCTTTTGGGCCGGCTTTTTCATGCATTTAAAGACTTTACTTTTACGCATCTTATTTTAGCTTTTGCCATTGGAATGGCAATTTTGCTATTAATCTCATTAGCGACGACGTTTATTCGCTACGGCTTCTTATATCGGCTGATTTATAGTGGGAAAGTGGTCTATTTTGATGGCGCTCCCATTCATCTTGATCGGGAGGCCACTTGGCTATATGGTTTTAACCTTTATGAGACGTCAATGGATGGAGTGGGAATGTTTATTGTTCCCTTTGCTTCATTGTCAATTCCCGGCTTTTTCTACGCCCTTGAGACGGCTAAGACAAAAAAGAAATGGTTTCTTTTTGCGATACCATTTATGTTCTTACTGCCACTGCTGTTTTTTCCCTATATTCAAGGTCTAGTATATTTGCTTCCACTAATCATTATACTTATTATGCTTGAGTTGACTCGGCTCAATCCTCGCGTTATGAAAATTGTATGGATAGCACTAGCAACCATTGCCTTTTGTGGTCTTGCCGTATCGATTCTTTGGGCTAACAATATTGTTTGGGCTGTCAAACTAATCGATAGCACCCCCTTAACCCATTCACTTTTTTCACATCCTTACATTCTTCGCTATAAGGAAGCAATTGCTGAGGTTTTCAAATATCCGTTTGGCACACTTAATTTCTTTAGTGATGGGCATACCTATTCAACGCAAAATATCTTACTTGATACGCTTCGCCAAGCAGGATTAATTCCCTTCTTTGCCCTGATTACTTTGTTGGCAATGATGATAAATGAGAGTGTTCATACTTATTTCCGTGCGCATGATCCAATTATGAAGTTTACGTATATATCCTTGCTGCTTTCGTTTGTCACTTATGCCCTAATTAACTATCCATTTGTTCCGTTAATGGACGCGAGTAACCAAATATCCTTTCCCTTAGCCAACAATGGCATCTGGTTATTTCTTATAGTAGTATTTGGTTACTGTATGAACCATAGTCAAAAAAGTAAGGAGGTCATTTGAAATGAAAACAAAATTTAATAAATGGAAGGGAATCCTTATTTTACTTCCCATACTAGTTTTATCCTCCTGCGGAACAATGACCCGAGAAATTTATAGCGATGGCCAATTTGAGGATCCGATTTTTAGTGCGAACTACTATACATATCTTCCTTCATCCCTTCAGACAGCAACCGATTTTAGTACTTATCAACTAAATGAAAGTAATTCAAAATACGGGGAAATCATCAACAACACTTTTACTCAGTCTTTAGCGGCGCAGGATGTTATTAGAAATCTTCCTAACGCGGCAACTATTTTTAACAAGTTATATGGTGATAGTTCCACTTTAAATGATTATGAGAAAACCGATGCTTACTATGAGCAGAATGCCCTGGGAAAAATTAATGATAGTTTTCGGTATGGATATTTTTCTAAGTTGACAGATGGTCTTGCCCATTGTGATGGAAGCGGTGCTCGAGTTCGAATTCAAGCTACTGAAAATGGATTTGGCACGATATTTAATCGGCAACTAACCCAGTACTACTCATTTGTTTTGGCTCTTCGGGGAGGAACCGATATCCCCTGGGGAAGCAGCGAATATCCGGTTATGAGTGATGAAGACTCCCAGGCAACGATAGAGTTGACAATAAGTTTTTATATTATGAATAGCGATTTTGCTACCTATAAACGGATATCATTTACTAAAACTATCGAAACTAGAACCGATGATCACGGCTCTAATACCAATATTCTCCAATTTTATTTTAACGATGTAATGGGAAGCAATGTGGGGCAAATAAAAAATGCCGCTGGTTTTTCTTTAAACTATGAAATATTAGAGCATAATGTTCTAAAACCTGGCGGTGTCAGCCAGGATTTACCTTATAAATTTGGACTTATGATCTATGAGATGGAACTCCCATCATCGCGGTGGAATTAATTTATTTTTAACCATTGACCAATTATCTTATCAGCTTGAGGGTTATCAAATCTTAATGTCCCTTTGGCGGGAGTAAAAGTGCATTCGCCAAAGTATATTTTTCCTTTTATTGAGTATAAATCGACACGGACAAATGGAAAGTCCTGGGCAATTAGTTCAGCGATAGAAATCATTTTTTGATATTCGTGCGGCCACGCGATTTGGTTTTCGTCTCGACTTTGCCAACCATTAAACTGGGCCTCGGGGAAGGGAGTTTTATCAATATAATAATTGTTGTACCTTATGTCTTCTCCCCGCCCGGTGACAATATAAAGATATCGAGCCACGCCATTAAAAACATGTATCTTAAATTCATCGGGTAGACGATTGCTTTCACCGATATATTTTTCGATTAAAATCTGGGGTTTTATTCTCGAATAATGAGGTTCCACGGTTTCTTTTCCATAGTTTTTCTTTAGCCATATCGAAAATTTTTTCTGACTCTTAGCATAATTCATCTTGTCTTTGTTAATTACAATTTCGTTAAAGCCAGAAGCATGGGAACACTTTAAAACAAAAGCCGGAGGTAAAGAAGAAAAATCAATATCTTGGAAAGTATGGAAATGGCCATAATCAGGGATAAGAATTCCCTCAAGTCCGAGAGCTTTTATTTCATCACGAACCTGAACCCGGTCGCTAAAGGCAACTACTTTAGAATCTTTGGCATCGACAAAGAGTCGCAAATACTGAAGTTTCTCGGTATATAAAGACGGATGTGAAAGATTTAATTTGTGACCAGTGATGTAACGATATTGGAGTTTTACATAAAGGGAAGAAGATAAAAAACGAATAATCGGCTGCATAAACTTGGCAAGGCCCCGTTTAATGGGATTTTCTTTCAGTCTAGGATTCATGCTCAGCCTCCTTCTTTTTGGTTAAAAAGCTAGTTACCAATCTTTCCTTGCTGACAGCAAGTAGGGATGTATATACAACACCGTCAATCAAAATAATTATCAGTATTTTAACAAAAGGTGTGCCATTAATAATGGTTTGAAGATAATAGGTTAGAGCCCCAATCATTATTCCCGCGATAGCAATCTTCAAACTATTTAAGTTAAATAAAGCGGATTTAATGTATTTCCAGGCTCCGATAATTAAGACGATTAAAACAATTACATCGCTTAATGCAGTAGCGATGGCCACACCAATAACGGGACGGCTTTCAAAAATAGTTTTACCTAGTAAAATACAGCCAAAGACGTTTAGCACGAGTCCAATAACAATCGTCCAAAGATAAATTTTTTCTTTTCCCATTGGCAAAAGAATACTTGAAAAAATTATATCAGCCAGTGAATAGGTAATTACTAAAGATGAAATAATGATAACGCTTAAGGTAGCATTGGCAATACTGCTATCTGTCCAAGTGCCACTTAAATTGCTATTAACAAGAAAGGCGATGATATCTGGAGCTAAAATCACTAATGCAACATATGCGGGTATAGCAATAAAAAGGGCAATATTGGTAGCGTAACGGGCTAAATTTTTAAAAAAGTATTTATTTTCATTCTGGTAAAGTCGCGTGGCACGAGGAATAAAAACAGCACTCAAAGAGGTGATAATTGTGATGACAATTTCACTGCCTTTAACTCCGATTGCATAGGAACCAACACTTGCGGTGCTGGGGTCCAATATTCCTAAAATAATCGTATCGGTTTGGTTATAGAAAGTTAAAACAATCGTAAGAATGCCCATAGCCAAAATAGGTTTAAAGTATTGCCGAAAATTATAGTTGCCCAAAGGTTTTAAACTTATGCCCGTTTTCTTGAGAAAAGCAAAATTAAAAACGACGGTAAAAATTGTGTTTAAAAAAGCTAAAGCAGCATATAAAATAAGCTGCCGTGAATTATGGACAAAAGATATAATTAAAATACTTCCAATAGTTAAGGCGAAAATGGAGCGGACAGCAATATAAAGATGTTTTTCTAAACTAATATATACCCATTCAAATGATAATGCTCCGAGTAAAAAATTAATTGATAAGATGAAAATCAGGCGCCGAATCAACTCCGGTTCAGCCGTCCAATTAGACGGTAATGAGAAGGCGATGGCCACAAGAAAAACAAAGGATATAAGAGTGGTAATCAGTTGAAGAATAAAGAAAGTTTGAACTTTTCGCGAAAAGGCGACAGGATCATCACGAACTTTTGCACATTCACGAATAGCAAGATTGGGAATCCCTAACTTAGCAATAATTAAAAAATAGTAGACAAAAGTGTTGGCTAACGTGTATTGTCCCATACCGATGTCGCCTAAAGCGCGAGCCGCAAAAGGGAAACTTACAAACGATAGCACGGTGATAGTTACCGTTCGAATTAGGTTGATGACAACCGAACTGCGAATATTAGGGCTGGTATTAAGATTTGATTTCATGAATAAGGTCTTCTTCAATTTTATTAATTTTTAGCAATAAACTCTCTATTTTTTTACCCGTTACTTCTAATCCAAAAACAGCCACCGTTTGTTGTTGGGCTAAAAGGATAATCTTTTTTCTTTGTCCCCAAGATAAGTTCAATGCTTGGTTAATACCAAAAGCAATTTCCTCTCTTGAACCGCGCCCTAAAGAAATGTAAGCACCGGGTAAACTCGTGGTTAAAATTTCATGATCGGTTGATATCAGCAAGCCACCATTTTCAATAATACCGATAATTTTACTAGGAAAGGAACGGATGTTTCTTTCATATTGGCGAGGGTTTATCACTCCGATTGAGTGATTGATGTAGCGGTTATTGGTTTGGGGATCAATCGGGCCTAAAAACTCAATATGCGAATTATTTTTGGCGTTCATTTTAATGGTTTCAGTCAATGGACCATAACCGGCTATAAGTAATTTATCATTTTGTCCAAAAGTAATAAAATCTAAAGATTTTAAGAGATTAACAATCCCATATTGTTTATATAGTGCGCCGGAAAAATATAGGTTAGAATCCGATTTCTTAGTTGGTTCAAGTATTTTTTCTTCATCAATAATGGTCGGAATAACGATTGTTTTCTTTGGATGACCGATTAATTTGTTTAGGCCTTCACTAATGGTGATGTAGCCATGATGATGTTGGTAATTAAACCAGATAAGGGGACGCAAAAGCGGCTCTATACTTTGAACCTTGAAGGGGTCATCAGTTATTACGGCCACTCGTTTCAAGTGGTATTTTTGCGAAACCTCTTTTGCAAGACGACAGATAAGTAAGTTTATGGCATCAAAAATAATAATCGGCATTTCTTCCTCACCTTCTAAAAGATGGGGAAAAAGTTTTAAAAACGCTTTTTTAAGAGCTATTTTTCGATTTACACCCTGGTTTTCAATCGGCAGATAAATATAGTTTTCCTTTCGGTGTTCGGGAATAATATCCACCCCTAAAGTTTTAGGAGTGATTGGGCGAAAAGAAACAACACTGACTTTTGCCACTTTCATCAGCGATTTAATCACTTTGCGGTGAAAAAGTTGATTAGATGGATTGGGTTTAACTTTGGACAAATTAAAAAGTTCATTAAAGTCGTCATCTAACATGGAAGTTGTTAAATAAATAATTTTCATAAGCACAAATCCTCAATTATTGCTTTGTGAGCAGAGATCATTTTTTCAATAGTGTTATTTTTAGCAGTTTCTAGCGCTGAATAACTCATATCAGCCTGGATTTTATCGATCCGGTCAATAATATCTTTTTCACTACTTGCATCCACTAGAAAACCATTATTTCCTTCTTTAATTAATGAACGAGCGGATATAATTTTGTTGCTAGCAATTACTGGTAGACCTTGAGATAAAGCTTCATTGATCATATGCCCGTAGATATCTTCTTGGGAAAGGAATATAGCGCCATCGGCATAGCGGATAAATTTTAGCAAATCACTGTGATTCATAAACGGAAAAATATACACATTGGACAAATGTTCTTTTTTTAATAGTGATTGATATTTTTTTCGTTCGGGTCCATATCCGATGAGAATTAAAGCGTAATCAGGATTTACTTTACTCTATAGCCTCAGTAAGCGAACATTGTTTTTACGAGCAATGAATTGGCCAAAAGAAATGAAAACCTGCGAATGGGAAATGTTCTTTGCTTTCCAAAACATATTTTTTTCTTTATTTGACAATAAAGCAGTAGGAATTTCTTCCGTCTTTATCGTGGAATAGGGATAATGAATTATTCTTTCTTTTTCGATGCCGTAATGCAATAGATACTCATCGGCGATAGGAGAAGGAGACAGATATCGATAAGCTCCTTGAAGCATTTTCTTTTTAAACCACGACTTTAATTTCGATTCTTTTTTTACGATCCCGCCGTTAATAGCAAAAAGATAAGGTATATGTCTTGATTTTAAAAAGTGTAAACCAATCATTTCCGCAAGTGTTGAGTATCCATTAATAATTACTAGATCGTATGTGTTCCTTTTTAACGCTTTTTTAATTCCCCAAGACAGAAAGTTCTCTTTACCAAGCGACATCCCATTTATTTTATGCAACTTAAAAGCATACTGCTTTTCATAGTAAAAAAGAGCCGGACGGTTTTTCGCTTTTAAACGTTCAAAAATAACATGGATATCAAAGAAAGAGGATAATCCATTATAGAGGGCAACTTTGTAAGGAGCCGGATGGTTAAAAACAAATAAAATCTTTTTCATAGTTAATATAATTATACATAATTATTTCCGAAAAAAGATGATAAATATGCTACAATTTACTAGGTAAATACTATGGAATGGAAAGATTTTTTTAATATCGTGAAAGAAAAGCCTTATAGCAAAACACTGCATGCTTTTCTCGATGATGAATATCGGCGTCATACATGCTATCCTCCTCGGACTTTAGTGTTCAATGCTTTTAATCTAACACCACTAGAAGAAGTCAAAGTTGTGATTATTGGACAAGACCCCTACCATGAGCCCCAGCAAGCGATGGGTTTGGCTTTTAGTGTCCCTAATGGAATCCCACTTCCCCCTTCACTTCAAAATATTTATAAGGAAATTGATAATGATTTAGGACTAAAGATGAAAGGAGAAGGAGATTTGACTTATTTAGCGAAACAAGGTGTTTTGCTACTTAATGCCCGGCTTAGCGTTCGTAGAGGGATTCCTCTTTCGCATGATGTAAAGGAATATCAATTATTTTTGACCGATGTAATGGAACTGTTGGATAGACAAAATCAACCGATAGTTTTTATGCTTTGGGGCAATTTTGCTCGCTCATTAAAAAAACTTTTGCAGAACAAAAACCATCTTATTTTAGAAAGCACGCATCCATCTCCTCTTAGTGCCAACCGAGGCGGATTTTTTAATACTCATCAGTTTTCACGGGCGAATCAATATTTAAGAGATCATGGTTTACCGCCGATTGATTGGCAAAATTAGTTGTAGTATAATTACATTTGTCGGGAGCTGGGCATAACCTGGCTGAGAGGACTTGTTTTCCAAGTCGACCGCACCTGATCCGGGTAATGCCGGCGGAGGTAATGAGGTTATATATTTACACTCACTCCTTTCCGCTGGAAAGGATTTTTTCTTAAAAGGAAAGAGGTAAGTATATGGAGAAAAAATCATTCTGGCAGTTGTTGAATAGCGATAAAACAAGAAAATGGTTTCTTGCAATTATTGCTGGTCTTGTCGTCGTTGCATTTTTTATTCCTCCCGTTTTTAGTGCAGGAAAGGCGATTACCAGTTGGAATTTATTGGGCGGAGGAAGTGGTGGTAGCAGCGTTTGGCTAGGATTGGCTGTCTACTTACTACCAATAGTTGGGGCGGTTTTATTTATTTTTAGGCGGAAATCAATATTGTTAAGTTTGGCATTCTTCAGTGAATTGTTAGCGCTCGTTTTAACGCTGAGTTTAGTTTTTATTGCCAACGAATTTAACAGTGATAGTGGTATTGTTTACACATTTGGTATTGGTTTAGGGGTTATTAGTGGTTTATTGCTAGTTGGCACGATTTATGTTTTAGTTCCTATCTTGGATAAATCGCATTTTACGGTTCGAGAAATATCGGAAATATCGGTTTTAGTGGCTTTAGCCCTCGTTTTGGATCGCTTTGCGCGGATTCCAGTCAGTTTTGGTGGCGCCGGCTCAATTAACCTGGGGATGATTCCACTATTTTTGATAGCCTATCGTCTAAATTTTTCTAAATCATTTTTAGCAATCGGAGTTATATTCGGATTGATATCTTGTCTACTAGATAATTGGGGCCTTTATACTTTTCCGTTTGATTATTTTCTAGCCTATGGGGCAATTTCGTTTGCGGGATTATTTGCCAACCTTGCTTTTCCTAAAGACGCCGGCAAAGTTAGTTGGCAAAATTTAGTTTTCTTTGTGCTATCTGTTTTTGTGGGAATTTTTGGCCGTTATATCGGAAGCACTATTTCTAGTGTTGTCATTTATGGAACAACATTAATTGGCGGTTTGGAGTATAACTGGTATATATGGGCTAGCGGTTTAGTGACTTTGGTCATATTGGGAGTGTTATATCGCCCATTTATAACTATTCAAAAGCTGTTTCCAGTTAAAAACCACTAACTTGTTTTAATATCGTCTATGTTATAATAAATTATAAAAGATGGTCAAAGGAGGTTGTGTCCGATGGCTAAATACATAGCGATGGATAATCGAGAATTAGAAAAGCGAATTGAACGGAAGGAAGTTGGGGCCAAACATGAACTTGCTCGACGATTAGTCCAGGGCGAAAACATCGCCGAAGACGATGCGCGAGGATACGCTTTGGCTTTGGAAGCGGCGGAAGAAGGTTATGCACCAGCTAAAACCGTGCTTGGCTATTGCTATTTTTATGGCAAAGGCGTCAAGCAAGATGAAAAACAAGGAGTTGATTTTTTCCTCCAAGCCGCTGAAGGAGGCCACGATGCAGCCCAGTACAATATGGGAATTGCTTATGAGCGAGGCTCGGTAATCACAATTGATTATGAGAAAGCTTATTCGTGGTATGAAAAGGCTGCGGCTCAAAACTTCGCCAAAGCTTTCTATAAACTTGGTTTTTTCCAAGAGATGGGATATGGTCGCCCAATTGATTTGAACAAGGCTTTTGAATTTTATTTAAAAAGTGCCGAACGCGGCTATCGCAAGGCGCAATATATCGTTGGACTATGGTATTCTGCAGGTCGTGGCATAATTAAAGATCTTGATTTGGCCCGCAACTGGCTTACGAAAGCCGCAGTTCAGGGCTTCGGTCCAGCGAGAACAAAACTAAAAGAATTAGGTTAATAATTGACCATCTGTTAAACAGGTGGTCTTTTCTATATTTAATTGAATGCTTTATATAGTAAAAAAAACGATTTTTTGCTAATATTAACATGCATATGAGGAGATAAGAATATGGAAAATTGGTTGGTTGACTTAGAGACAAAAAGACATGAATTTTTAAAATTTTATAAAAAGTTTCGAACAATTAATACGGTTTTAATGTTTGTCGTGTTAATTGCGATTTTACCAGTCATGATGTTTATCATGCCAATTGAGGGCTGGGGAACGTGGGCAGCTATCATTATTGTTATGGTTTTGTTGGCGGGAGTTTTTGTCTACGGGAACTATATGAAGAAGAAGACAAATGCGGGAGCGGAAAAGTACATTGATGAATATTATCAAACCGTTGACCAGTACGTGTTTGAGAGTGCGGATATTAAGGATTATGAACAATCCACTAGTGCAAAGTTTACAACCGAACAATTCGTTAATGCGCATATCCTTAAATATATTGGGCAATCAGCATCGCGCAATGTCGTGACCTATAAGGTAGACGACAAGAATGTTGCCATTAGTGATTATGTAGCCTATACCTATGGTGCGGGTCGGCATAAGCGACTTAATGCGCTCTTTGTTGGAAAATTTATTGAGGCGGATAATAGCGTCGAAGATCTTCAGACATTGATTTTCTTAAAGCCAAAGATTAGTGCTGAAGGAGCTACGGGGCCTAACGACCATGATGATCTCAATACGATTATCGATGATCAAGATATTGCTATCTATTCGAATAAGTCAAAATCACAAGCCGTTGATAAAGAAGTTTTAAGTTTATTAGAGAAAATTCCCGTTGGTCAGCATATTGTCGATTTGTCGCTTTCTATTTTGGCGGGTAAGACTTACATTGCCCTTTCCTTAAGTGATCGGTTAATGAATGTTCCACTCGAACAAAGTGTCGGCATCGAAGCCATCAATGAGTACAAGAAAACAATAGAACTAATAAACAAGATTATCAGCAAATTATAATAGCCCTTCGGGGCTATTTTTTATTTTCGATACCAGCGGTGACTATGATATAATCAACTTGAGATTTAATCTATGCCTGCGGGCTCGTAATGCGAAAGAAGAATTTTACTATGGAAGAAAAGCGCCGATGGTTGGCCATTCAGGGCTATAAGCACGATGGTCAACTTCATCGATATTGGGAACACAATTATCTTTTGGAAGAGAATGATGATTTTTTTATTGTGGCTTCAACGCGGACAAAAGTAGTCGAAGCGGATGGGCGATACTGGTATACACGCGAACCAGCGATAACCTTTTTCAGCAAAAAAGAATGGTGGAACACGATTGCTATGATTAAAGACGACGGGATTAGTTTTTACACTAATATTGCCTCGCCCTCCATTATGGATAAAGGCTACATCAAATATATAGATTATGATTTGGACGTGAAACTTTTTGCCGATGGGACAATGCGATTGCTTGATGAAAAGGAATATCGAAGACATCGTAATCAGTATGCATATGGCAAAGATTTAGACTTTGTACTTCGCAACCAAACTAATTTAATCATCAAAAAAATGAAAGAAAAGCAATTTCCTTTTATCGACGAAGTGGTTGAAAATTACTATTGCGAATTTAAGCAACTACAAAAATTAAAGTGAAGACTTTATTTCTTTGATAATCGTTTCGATTTCTTTTAACGCCGGCGCTAATCGCCGGATTTTTCCCTCATAACCTGCAATATCACCAGCGGCATATAGATGATTGGCAATTTTAAAGCCGTTACTACATTCAATACCAATTCCTAGTTTAGGAAGTCCAAAGTTATCGCTCAAAGGAATATTGCCATAATTCACCATAATATAGTCAACGGGTAATTGTTCAATTTCTTTTGTTTCAACATTTTGAATTTCTAGAGCAGTAAGCTTTCCACCTTCGCCAATTAATCGGTATGGAACGTAGGGAGTAAGTATTTTAACAATGTGATTGTTTTTAAGAGTTAAAATATTTCCTCGAAATTCATTTCTTCGATGAATAAGGGCGACTTTATTGGTTACTTTTGAGCACATGTCAGCCCAATCGATTGCCGAGTCTCCTCCTCCGAGCACAATGACGCGTTTGTCCGTTAAAAATTGATAATCCTTAAGTGAATAATGAATAGCTTGGTATTTATCTTCATCTAAGATACCCATTGGGCGTGGACGATATACCCCAAGTCCAGTGGCAATAACTACATCATCGGCTAAAATATTTGTTTCATCATCGAGTTTAATCTCGATGGGGCTGTTTTTATAGTTAATGGCCGTAACTTTATGACCAAAAAGAAAAGATATCGCATCTTTTTTAGATGCTATTTGTTTTAGTAGAAGAGCAATGTAGTCTTTTGCCTTTATTAATTCAATTCCTGGAATATCGGTGATGTCTTTTTCAGGATATAACTCGGTTAACTGACCACCAGCATATTCCCTGCCTTCAACAATTAGCGTGGGAATGTTTTCACTGCTGGCCTTTAGCGCAGTCAATAGCCCAACAGGACCCGCTCCGATAATAAGCAATGGAACTCGCGTTTTATTCATAGTGCACCTCATATTCTTCTTATTTAATGATACCATTATATTACCTCACTTAGATAAATATGATTTTCGATGTATTTAAAAATGCTAAATGCTATAATTAGCCCGCAAAGAGGAGTTTGCTATGAAGTACACTTTTTTTACAAAATCAGCTGCGGAAACAACCGCTTTTGGTTCACATATTGTCAATTTTCTTCAGGTTGGAGATGTGATAACAATGACGGGAGATCTAGGCGCAGGCAAGACGACACTAGCGCGAGGCATTGCGTCCGCGCTCAAAATTGAGGATAAAGTCATCTCTCCAACTTTTAACATTATGAAGTGTTATTTTTTTGGAACGATACCGCTCTATCATATTGATGCTTATCGGCTCGAAGATGGGAATAAAGATATCGGTCTAGAGGAGTATATTGAAGGCGATGGCATCTGTCTTATTGAGTGGCCTCAGTATATTGAAGAGTTACTTCCCAAAGAAAGATTAGAGATTCGTATTATTAATGTTGGAAATGACAATCGGGAAATAACTTTAGATAGCGCTAATAGTGAACACTATGCCAAAATTATTCAACAATTAAAAGAGGGATTATAAAATGGTTACGTTATTATTGGATAGCGCTGGTACAAATATGTCGGTTGGGTTGATGGAAAATGACCAGCTTTTAGATGAAATTAATGAGGAAGCTTGGCAAAGGCAGAGCGAGAAAATGGTTCCGGCAATTGATGAGCTTTTAAAAAAGCACCAACTTAATCGCCAGGATTTAGAAAAAATAATCGTAGGTATTGGCCCAGGTTCTTATACGGGGGTACGGATTGCCGTGACGATTGCCAAAGTGATTGCTGTAGCTTTAAAAATAGATATTTATCCAGTTTCTTCCCTTAGGATTTTAGCTCATTATGAAAAGCCGACGGTTTGTTTATTAAATGCACGGAGCAATCGTTCATATATCGGCGTCTATGAGCAGGAAAAGACTATTTTAGCCGATACAATTATGAGCAATGAGGAAGTTAAAAATTACCTTTCATTGCACCCCGATTATTTGGTTTCAGGAAAAATATCTTATCTTGGACTGAAAGAAATACCGCAGGACCCCTTAGTGACAATGGTAAAACTGGCGCCAAGTTTAAAGACGGCTCCAGAAGCATTAGCGGTCAATCCAGTTTATTTAAAGGACTGATATATGGAAGAAAAAAAATTATTAGTAAGACCGATGAGCGAAAAAGATCTTTCCGATGTTTTAGAAATTGAGAAACAGGGGTTTATTTCTCCTTGGACGGAAAGTCAATTTTTATATGAGTTAAATGAAAATCCAGTAGCAACACTTATGGTGCTTACATATGGTGAAAAAGTAATAGGCTTTGTCGATTTTTGGATTACCTTCGATAGTGCCTGCATTAATCAAATTGCCGTTATCAAAGAATTGCGCGGTCATAAGTTGGGTAAGTTACTAATGACAGACACAATTGCCCGCATTGAAGGGGTGGAAGAAGTAAAGGCCATCACCTTGGAAGTAAGAGTTCATAATGACGTGGCGATCAACTTTTATTTAAGTTTCGATTTTGATATTGTTCTTACTAAAAAGCAATACTATGATAACGGCGATGATGCATATTATATGATGAAAGTGGTGAAAGAATAATGAGTACGATATTAGCAATTGAATCCAGTTGTGATGAGACAGGAGTGGCGATTGTTCGCGATGGTAATTTGCTGTGCAATATAGTTTCCACACAAATAGAAGTACACCAAAAATATGGTGGTGTAATGCCGGAAATTGCCAGCCGACTTCACGCAGAAAACATTGGAGTGTGCCTCAAAGAGGCTCTTCAAAAGAGCGGAGTTAAACTTGAGGAAGTTGATGCCTTTGCTGTTACTCGAGGGCCGGGATTAATCGGTGCTCTTCACGTCGGGCTTCAAGCGGCGAAAACGCTAGCTATGCTTTATCAAAAACCATTAATTCCCGTTCATCATCTTGCGGCTCATATTTATTCAAATGAGTATGTCGCACCAATGGTCTTCCCCCTTCTGGCTGTGGTTGTCAGCGGAGGAAATTCGGAATTAGTTATTATGCGCGACCACCTTAATTTTGAAATTATCGGTGAAACAAAAGATGATGCGGTTGGGGAGTGCTATGACAAGGTGGCCCGAGTATTGGGATTACCCTATCCAGGTGGAATTCCAATTGACCGTTTGGCGGCTACCGCAAAACCTATTTATTCTTTACCTAACCCGCTTCATAACGGAAATACTTATGACTTATCATATTCAGGTTTAAAGACGCATATTATCAACTTAGTTAATATGGCAAAAATGAAGGGTGAGAGCATTGACGTGCCGGGGATGTGTGCCTCTTTTCAAAAAGTTGCTATTGGACAGATTATAGATAAATCAGTGCGAGCGGCGCGCGCATATCAAGTTAAGCAAGTTGTATTAGCCGGTGGCGTTTCAGCTAACTCTTATCTTCGCAGTCAATTGCCAGAGGAGTTAAAGGCGGATAATATTCCCGTTATCCGACCGCCAATGTGGTGTTGCACGGATCAAGCAGCCATGATTGCTAAATTAGCTGAAAGATTATATGCAGAGAACATTTTTGCGCCTTTAACGCTCGGTGTGGATCCCAATTGGCCGATTGATCATTTTCGTGATTTTTGATGATTTAATGGTATTAATGCAATATAATTATTAAATAGTAAAACTTCGAAAGGAGCTGTTTTATGGCACAACCAGAGGTAATTCGCTATATCTATGAGATATTAGTTAATGGCGAAGAGCAAGACAAGCAAGAATTAGTGACGGAAATTGAACTGAATGGTTGGGTTAGGACCAATCGTAATAATGGCTCAATTGGCTTTATGGAAGTCAATGATGGTACGTATTTTAAGAATGCGCAAATTGTTTACGATAAGGGAAAAGGCTTTGATTTTGATACGTTCAGTAAAATAAATACGGGAGCGGCAGTTCAAGTGGTTGGTGACCTTGTGCTTACGCCAGGCAATAAGCAACCATTTGAGATTCATTTGAAATCATTTACTGTTTTAGGTGAAGTAACGGAGGATTATCCGCTTCAAAAGAAGCGTCATAGCTTTGAGTTTTTGCGAGATATAGCCCATCTTCGTCCGCGCTCAAATACTTTCGGAGCAATTTTTCGGTTGCGGAGTGTGCTTTCGATGGCTATTCATACTTTCTTTCAATCACAGGGATTTGTCTATGTGCATACTCCAATTATCACAGGCAATGATGCTGAAGGAGCGGGAGAAACATTTAAAGTAGCTAGCGGCAAGAACAACTCATTTACAGAATTTTTCGGTAAACCGGTAAGTTTGACCGTTTCGGGACAACTGCATGTTGAAGCTTTTGCGATGGCTTATCGCGATGTATATACGTTTGGTCCGACCTTTAGGGCGGAAATTAGCAATACCGTTCGACATGCTTCTGAATTTTGGATGATTGAACCCGAGATTGCTTTTGCGGATTTAGATGATGATATGAATCTAATCGAGGAATGCATTAAGTATTGTATTTCTTATGTGCTTGATGAATGTGCTGCCGAGATGGAATTCTTTAACCAATTCATCGATAAAAATCTTCTTGAACGCCTACATCATGTTTTAAGTAGCGATTTTAAACGGATGCCGTATACGGAGGCAATTTTGCTTCTTCAAGAGGCCGTTAAGAATGGTCATAAATTTGATAACCCCAATATTTATTGGGGAATGGATTTACAGAGTGAACACGAACGTTATATTACGGATGTCGTAGTTCAAGGCCCAGTTTTCCTTATTGATTATCCATCGGAAATAAAGGCTTTTTATATGCGCCAAAATGATGACGGAAAAACGGTTGCAGCTTGCGATTTGCTTGTTCCGGGGGTTGGCGAATTAGTCGGCGGTTCGCAACGGGAAGAACGCTATGATGTTTTGAAGTCAAAAATGGAAGAACTTGGTAATCTAAAAGATCTTGAATGGTATTTAGATTTGCGCAAATATGGCGGTTGTAAACATGCTGGGTTTGGTATTGGGTTTGATCGTTTAATAATGTACTTAACGGGCATGCAGAACATTCGTGACGTTCAGCCATTCCCGAGAACACCAGGTTCAATTCGGTACTAGGAGTTTTTATGGGTAAGCAAAAGCGAAATTTTGACAAAGAAAAAGCCCAACGCCGTTGGAGTGGGCTTTTGATTGCTATTGATATCGTTCTTTTTGCGGCTGTCGTTTATGAAGCCTACTTGTTTATTCAAAAATTCTTTTAATTAAGCCTCAGGTTTAGGAGTATTTATCGTTTCATTCTTTGAGAGATTCTTTGCGTCGGATAAATCGTTTAGCTTTTGCTTCGATAAATCTACAGTAAAAATCTCTTTTTTCAACTTTAAAATCCGATAGATGCGAGCAATATAAGCTTGAATAACCACTAGCATGTAGCCACCACCAATCACATACATTGGGACAACAAAGTAACTCATGATGGCTTCAACTTCAAAGTGTGGCGAGTTTTTGACTGGTGGCCAGTCGCTAGGAATGACAAGCCCAAAGAAAGAAGATCGTGGCTGATTAGCCCAATCAAAGGTATAAAGAATAGTTGTGAATCCTTCGTGGTCAGCATCCCATAAATTAACTTGGTGTCCAATTACAGAATTATAAATGAGATTGGTTGCTAAAGCGACTAGGATTATTAAGAAGGGAAGAGTAAATTGCTTAAAAAGAATCTGACGATTTTTCCGATAGGCTTCATGAGCGAAATCTTTAGGGCCCGTAATCATACCGCTGGCAACAAGCGTATGCATGGCGGTGTCAATACGATGACCTTGATTGCGCATAATTTTCTTAACTAGTTCCGTTACATATCCAATAATGACGAATAAGAGAATAAAAATAATAAAAAGGACGAGTATCAAGCGTTTGTCACTTTCGGTTAACTTTATAAATGTTGATAATTTGTTGCTCATAACCATTTCCTTATTTTCTGTTCTTATCTTCATCTGCTTGATTTTCGATGACGTTCATCGGTCGATTGCTAGCATTATTTTGGGAAATGCCGGGATACATGCCAGTTTGATCTATATATCCAGGTTGACCATTATTTTGGGGATAGCCGTTATTTATTTGACCGCTATATCCAGGAGGGTAAGCCCCATTATAATTTTGAGGAATATTCACACCATTAAATTGTGTATTAGGAGGTAGTTGAGCGCCATAAAAAGTGGCATTGTTTACATACAAGGGTTGTTGAGCATTTTGATTTGGGCCCCCAGCCTGATCATTTCTTCCCTGCCGTGCCAATTCTTCCGCTGCCTTTCGGTCTCGTTCGGTTGGCTCAAAAATTCTTCCGCCCCGGAAAAATATAAAAATAGCCTTTAACAGCATTAGTAAATAGGTCAACAAGGCCCAAACAAAACCAACCGCCAAGACAATGACAATCAGCGGTAAAGCGAGAATCGTAAGCACTCCCTGGCCCATCTTCTTGAAAAAATCGAGCATATTTTTTTCCTCTTTAAACTACATTTTAGAAAAAGTATGTCTATTTAGCAAATAAAAACCAAAAAGATACGTCATATTACTGAAAAAGACGAATGAGAAGGCAATTACAATTTTGGCCGTCGCCGGTAAAATGTCACCACTAAGAGCAATAAGAACAAGCGTAATAGGAATACTTACTCCAACACTGACCAGTGTTGGATAATAGTGAATAGTAATACTTATTATGATAGTTAAAATGCCAAAGAAAGTACTTACCAATAGAAGTGGTAGAGTAATTGGTTGGTAGATAAACGATGAAATCAGTGATAATAAATAAAAACCAATAGCAAAAAGAAAATTATATTTATTAACACAGTTGTTAGTTTTAATTCCAATCTTGGGCAAATCTTCGCTTAAAATCATGAAAGTAAAGGTGGTTTGAACTAAAGATATAATAAGAATAAAAAGGGGCACGATATCATTGACGCGCGGAAAAGTCGAAAGATGAAAAAAAGCAAGAAAAGTAGAAACCATATCAATTTCATATATTAATTTGATAATGGGGAGGGAGGCGGCTGTTAGCAAAGTTTGTAAAATGGTCACAAAAATAATGATCCATTGACTGGCAATTTTCCTCTTTATTAGATAACCAAAAAGAAGTCCGACGAGAAGCGACGGAAATATATAAAAGATAGTTATTTCCGGCTCTTGCATGGTTAACAAGAATGACAGAAAAAGCGTAGCGACGCTATAGATTGGGTAATACTTAATCTTTCCATATAGGGTCACAACTGTTGATACCAACGGCAGGAATAAAAGTAAAAACAATCCCGAAATCGGCAAAAAAGCCGTTATTACGGCCGCAATAACATTGATGGCGCTGAATAGAGCCATCATTGACATATTTTCTAGTAAGGTTTCTTTTACTTTCACAAAAACATTTTATCACTTCATTGTTATTTTAAACTAATAGAAAGTTTGGCAACTATCTTTATATTGATGAAGCACATTATTCGCTTTTTTACATTAAGCACCCTATTAATTTCGTGCCACCAACAAACGATATCTCTAGCGGATTATCCTAAGGAGTTGATTATTAGGTGGGAGGAACTTTTACTTCAGCAGGAACAAAATTATTTCGGCTATGTCTTTTCTTACCATTGTCCCTACTGTGAAAAAATAAAAATGATTATTTTTGAATATATTTTGTACGGAGAATGCCTTCTATACTTAATTGAGTTTGATTCAAGTATTCCCCGTGAAAGTGAAAAAAATAACTTTTACTCAACAAACAATATTTTTGATTTAACAATTGTTGGAACACCTACTCTTTTTGTGGTTGAAAATAAGGAGGCCAAAAATCGCATTACGGGGGCGACCGATATTAAAAATTTCATTGCAGAATAAGCTTACTTTTATTTGGCCTTTGGCTATCAATCCCCCTCTTAAATATGGTAAAATAATGAAGTTATTTAAAGAGTGGTATTAAAGATGAATTTTCAGAAATTATTAAACGAACGCCAATATGAAGCTGTAACCACAGCCTCACAAAATGTGCGGATAATTGCCGGTGCAGGAAGTGGTAAGACTCGGGTCTTAACCTATCGTATTGCATTTTTGGTTGAAGAAATGAAAGTACGACCCTGGAACATACTCGCGATTACTTTTACTAACAAGGTAGCAAATGAAATGCGCGAACGGGCTAAAACACTAATTCCTGAAGACATGGGCACCTATTTAAAAGTTATGACTTTTCATTCTTTTTGTGCTCGTTTTTTACGCGAGGAGATTACCAATATTGGTTATCCATCGACTTTTACTATTTTAGATGAAGATGATCAAAAGCGTCTAATGAAGACGATAGCCAGTGAAGAAGGATATCAAAAATCCGATGAGATTATAAAATTGTCTTTAGCTTATCTTTCTAATAAAAAAATGCTGGGGTTATATCCGGATGATGACATAGAGGGCAAAATTGAACGCTTTCCTCGAGAAAAGGAATGCCGCCACCTTTGGTCATTATATGAATCGCGCTTAGAAGCGATGTTTATGCTTGATTTCGATGATTTATTATTGAAGGCGATTCAAATTCTTCGTGATTTTCCTTCCACCCGCATTAAATGGCAAGATCGCTACCAACATATTTTGATTGATGAGTTTCAGGATACAAATGATGTTCAGTTCCAGCTTCTAACTTATCTACTTAAACCCACTACAGCCCTATATGTGGTCGGCGACCCCGATCAGACAATTTACACTTGGCGGGGAGCAAATCAAAATATTATCCTTGATATTGATAAACGGTTTCCATCATTAGAAACCATTATTCTTGATCGCAATTACCGTTCCACTCAAAGTATTCTTGAAGCCGCTAATCGGCTGATTGACAACAATAAGAAGCGCGTTAAAAAAGACCTTTTTACTGAGAATGAAAAGGGTAACCCTGTGGTTATTAAGCGAACATTTTCTGGCGATGAAGAAGCCTCTTGGGTGGCGGATCAAATCAATGGTTTGAAAGCAATTGACCCAGAATTTTCTTATAAAAAAGTAGCTCTATTATATCGCTCGAGTTATTTGACACTTCCATTTGAAACGGCTTTTACTAACCGGCATATTCCCTATGTCATATATGGTGGTATTCGCTTTTATCAGCGGAAAGAAATTAAAGATGTAGTTGCTTACTGGCATTTATTAATTAATGCTAAAGACGATATATCTTTTGAAAGAGTGGTTAATGTTCCTCGTCGCAATGTTGGTGAGAAGTCACTTGCTTTACTAAAAGATGAAGCCAGAAAGAATGAGTATTCTCTATTGGAATATCTTTTGTTTTATAAGGATGAATTTCAAAGTTCATTAAGAGAGAAATTATTAACGAGCCTGACCTCTCTTGCTAAGACGATTGATTTTTATGCAAAAAAATTGGTTGCCAATCAAGAAATATTTTCTGATATCCTTCGTGAATATATTCGGGAAGTTGGATATTTTGATTACTTAGTTGAGGATAAAGAAGAGGGAGCTGAACGTTTAGAAAACATAGAGGCTTTATTTAGTGATGCCTTAAACTATATAAAAAATAATCAAGATGGCACTTTTATTGATTATCTAAATAATATAACTTTACAAAGTGCGCAAGACGAAATGGGAAGCGGAGATTTTGTGTCATTGATGACAGTTCATACGGCTAAGGGACTTGAATACCCATATGTTTTCGTAGTCGGACTAAACGAAGGTGTTTTTCCCAGCAACCGCAGCTTAGAGGAAAATGGCTATATTGGACTTGAGGAAGAACGACGTCTATGCTACGTGGCTTTTACTCGAGCAGAAAAAAGATTATATTTATCTTGTAATGCCGATTACTCATATGTTCTTCAGGCAAAAAAAATCCCCAGTCGTTTCTTTAAAGAAGCGAAACTTGACTTTGAAATTCACCGTCACTATCACTCATCTTTGAGCGATGATACACCATTATTTACGGAGCGAAAGTTTAATGGCGTTTCTAAGCCGGAAGAGAAAAAAGTTAATGGTGAAACCTGGCAAAAAGGTGATTACCTTTATCATAAAGTCTTTGGCCGCGGGCGGGTAATTGAAGTTATAGACAATAGTATTCTTGATGTCGATTTTGAGACTGTTGGCCGCAAGCGCATGATGGCCAACCATCCGTCTTTAGAAAAGGTAAAGAATGAAGGTGATCTTTCATGAACGATTTACTCCGTATAAAAGAGTTGCGCGAAACATTGGAAAAATTTAATTATGAATACTATGTGCTAGATAATCCATCAGTTAGTGATGCCGAATATGATCGGCTCATGAATGAACTTACGATGCTAGAAAAAGAACATCCGGAAGCCTACGATGCGCTTTCACCTTCCCAAAGGGTAGGTGGACAAGTGATAAGCGAGTTCAAAAAAGTAAAGCATAAGCGGCGGATGATATCGCTGGCTAATGCTTTTAATGAAGACGAAATGATTGACTTCGATCATCGGGTAAAAGAATTATTAGGCACAGATCGGCCAATTAAATATATGGCCGAAATGAAGATTGATGGCCTGGCAATGAGCCTTGATTATGGGAACGGGCGACTTAATTATGCTGCTACTAGAGGCGATGGCGATGTTGGTGAAGATGTCACTAGCAACGTCATTACAATCAAGTCCATACCAACCAAAATATCTGTAAGCGCCCCCTTGGAAGTTAGAGGGGAAGTCTATATGCCGAAAGCCTCTTTGAACGAATTGAACCGGCTTCAAAGCAACGATGGAAAACCTCTTTTTGCCAATGCTCGTAATGCTGCAGCTGGAAGTATTCGTAACCTTGATAGTTCTGTTGCGGCTTCAAGAAAATTAGATGCTTATTGGTATTATTTCGTTAATGCTGACGAATTCAAAATTCATTCGCATAGCGAAGCCCTTAATTATATTCAAAAACTTGGTTTTAGAACAAACCCTGAGCGAAGAATCTGTAATGGAATTGAAGAGGTTTTAGATTATATAAAAGAATATACTTTAAAGCGGCCAACGCTTGCTTATGATATTGATGGCATCGTTGTTAAAGTCGATAACATTGATGATTGGGATGTCCTTGGATATACCGCCAAGACTCCTCGGTGGGCCATTGCTTATAAATTTCCTCCCGAAGAGGTCACTACCACCTTAAAGGATATTATTTTTACTGTGGGAAGAACTGGAAAAATAACTCCTAATGCCGTTCTTTCTCCCGTGCGGGTAGCAGGATCGCTAGTTCAAAGAGCAACTTTACATAATGAGGACTTTATTTTAGAACGTGAACTTCGAGTTGGCGATCAGGTTATTTTAAGAAAAGCCGGCGATGTTATTCCCGAGGTGGTTGGAGTTTCCTTGGGAAAAAGAACAGGTGATGAAAAACCTTTTGCGATGATCAGCCACTGCCCAGAATGCGGCACGCCATTAATAAAAATTGAAGCAATGCATTTTTGTCCCAATGAACATTGTCCGGCGCGAAATGTTGAGGCGCTAATACATTTTGCATCTCGCCCGGCTATGGATATTGATGGGCTGGGAGAAAAAATAATCGAGCTTTTCTTCAATGAGCGGTTTTTAGTTGATATTCCAAGTATTTACCATCTAAGTGATCACCGCGAAGCCATTATTGAAATGGATGGTTTTTCTCATAAATCGATTGATAATCTTCTTTTGGCTATTGAAGCATCTAAGAATCAGTCACTTGAGCGGCTTATATTTGGCCTCGGAATCCGCGAAATAGGGGAGAAAACCGCCAAAATTCTTGCAATTAAATATTTATCACTTAATCGATTGTTGGAAGCGGAGTATGATGAACTATGTTCGATTGATGATATCGGACCAGTGGCTGCCCAATCAATTATTGACTATGCCCATGACGAGCATAATAAGGCAATGATTAAAGAACTTGATAATGTTGGCGTAAATATGAATTATTTAGGGCCAACCGTTCGAAGCGACTCCTTCTTTTCAAATAAAACGGTTGTTTTGACGGGAACACTTGAAAAATATGGCCGACGGGAAGCAACGGAAATGTTGGAAAATCTCGGGGCTCATGTCAGCGGAAGTGTCTCCAAAGCAACTGATGTTGTCATTTATGGAAGTGAAGCAGGAAGCAAGCTGGACAAGGCACAAAAATTAGGCGTGCTTACGATGGATGAAGACGAATTTATATCTCATTTAGGAATGTAGAGGATTTTGCATGAAAGAAATTACAATTGATGTTTTAAAAGATGCCGCTCAAAGATTGATGTTTGATATGAGCGATGAACAATATGCTAAGCTCTTTGAAGAGTTTAAAATCATTACCCGGCAGATGGATTTAATTGGACATATTGATGGGGTAGACGATGCCCAGCCGATGACCTTTCCTTTTGCAAGTGAAACCGACTTTATGCGAGAGGATGAACCTACGGACCCGCTTCCCGTAAAAGAGGTGCTTCGTAACGCAGCCGAAGTACTTGATAATCAAATCAAGCTTCCAAAGGTGGTAGGCTGATTATGGAAAAATATTCACTTTATTCTGTAGCCGAACTTCACGATTTACTGGTTAAAAAGGAAGTAACTCCCTTAGAACTTGCTCAAGAAGCAATCCGGCTTTTAAAGGAAGATAAAAACAATGTTTTAGAAGCCTCTATGGAAGACGAAGCACTGGAGGTGGCATCAAGCCTAGGTGAACCTCAAGTGGATGCTCCTTTTTGGGGAATTCCGGTTTTAGTAAAAGATAACTACTCAACAAAGAATGTTGAAAGTACGGCTAGTTCAGATATATTAAATGGCTATCGTCCCGTTTTTGATGCGGAAGTAATCGCTCGTCTTAAGAAACAAGGAGCGGTTTTGATTGGCAAAACCACGCTTGATGAACTAGCGATGGGCGGTAGCGGAACAACGGGTCATAAAGGCATCACCTATAACCCATGGGATCAGAAGCATGAGCGAATGATGGGTGGCTCTTCTTGTGGTTCGGCAGCGGCAGTTGCTGCAGGAATAGTTCCTTTTGCTTTAGGATCAGACACCGGTGATTCAGTTCGTAAACCGGCTTCTTTTGGTGGCTTGGTCGGTTTTAAACCAACATGGGGACGGATTTCCCGTTTTGGTCTTTTTCCGTTTGCCCCATCCCTTGATCATGTCGGATATTTTACCCGCTCCGTACTTGACGCTGCTTTGGCGCTGGAAGTTTTAGCGGGTCGTGATGAGAAGGATGCTACTTCCTCTTCAAGAAAAGTGGAAAAATATAGTTCTTCTTTTTCGGGAGTTAAGGGGAAAAAATTAGCTGTTATCGACAATATAGTTAGTTCAATTAAAGATAAACAAAACCTTAATGATTTTAATTCCTTGCTGGATAAATTGGTGGCTGAAGGAGCGCATATTAATCATGTCAAAATGGATGCTAAACTTCTCAATGCCATCTATCCGACATATATTGTTATTTCCTGTGCGGAGGCCACGAGTAATAATGCCAATCTTGACGGGGTTAAATTTGGCCCCCGTTTCGGCGGAAACACCTATGAAGAAGTTATGACCAATGCTCGAACAAAAGGCTTCTCCGAACTTATCAAGCGGCGCTTTGTCATCGGCAGTTTCGCACTGATGAAGGAAAATCAAGAAGTACTGTTCTTAAGGGCACAAAAGGCTCGAAAATTAATTGTGGATGCCGTTAATTCGATTCTTGTCGATAATGATTCAATTATTCTTCCAGCCGCGCCATCCATTGCCCCACTATTTCATGAGGATGCTGATAAATTATCGGATACTTATCTTGTTGCTGACAATCATTTAGCATTGGGAAATTTTGCTGGACTACCATCAATTACTATCCCCTTATCAATAGAAAAAGGGATGCCTCTGGGCATTAACATTATGGGACGTCCTTTTGAAGAAGGAACTGTTTTGTCAATTGCTTTAGAGGCTGAAAGATTAACCGGCCTTAAAGGACTGTACAGCGGGAGGGATAAGTGATTATGAATTTTGAAGCAGTGATTGGTCTAGAAATTCACGTTGAAATGAAAACTAAATCGAAGATGTTTTCATCAGCGCCAATTGATTTTAACGCCGCGCCAAACTCGCTAGTAAATGCGGTTGATATGGCTTTCCCGGGAATTATGCCCGTGGTTAATAAGCAAGCTGTAATTAATGCGATAAGAGTTAGTAATGCTTTACATATGACGATAGATCATATGATTGTTTTTGATCGCAAAAATTATTTTTATAGTGATTTGCCAAAAGGCTATCAGATTACCCAGGATAAGCGTCCCATTGGTCGGGATGGCTATTTGGAAGTAAAGGTGAATGATGCGGTTAAACGAATCGGTATTGAACGCTTACATATGGAAGAAGACACATGTATGCAGCACCATTTAACCGATTGCACGCTTCTTGATTATAACCGGGCGGGCATACCGCTAATTGAAATTGTTTCTCGACCCGAAATTCGTAGTGGTCTCGAGGCGATGAAGTACGTCGAGAAGATCAGAGAAATTGTCACTTATTCCGGAGTGAGCAACGGAAAAATGGAAGAGGGATCATTACGTTGCGACGTCAATGTTTCCTTACGTCCAGTTGGTAGCGAAACATTTGGAACTAAAGTTGAAATAAAAAATCTCAACAGTATTGCCAATATTGAACGGGCTCTTGATTATGAAGTCAAACGGCAGGAAGAAATTCTTTCCGCCGGCAAAAAAGTGATTCAGGAAACGCGGCGCTATGATGAGACAGAAAAAGCTACCATTAGAATGCGCCTTAAAACGGATGCGGTTGACTACAAGTATTTTACGGAACCGAACATCACCCCCATTGTCTTATCAGAACAGTTTGTTAAAACGGCGATTGATACTTGTCCTGAATTATACGATGAGAAAGTTCAGCGTTTTACTACAAATTATGGCTTGAGCGAGTATGACATTTCAGTTTTGCTTTTGGATCAAGGAATTGCCGATTATTATGATCAAGCCGCTAAATACACTAAAAACTATAAAGTTTTGGCCAATTGGATTATTGGCGATGTGAGTGGCTATCTCAATCGTGAGATAATAAAAATTGAGGAATTCTTAATATCACCTGAGCGCTTAGCCAATTTGGTAAATATCATTAATGACGGCAAGGTTTCCAACAAACAAGGGCGTGAGATATTTGAAAAGATGCTTCTTTCTTTGGATAGTCCGGAAAAAATTGCTAATGATAACCATATGATTCAAATTAGCGATGATAGTTTCCTGCTACCAATCGTAAATGAAGTTTTGGAGGCCAATGCTCAATCTATTGATGATTATCGTAATGGAAAAGATCGGGCACTGGGATTTTTAGTTGGTCAAGTTATGAAGAAGAGTCAAGGAAAGGCCAATCCGAAATTGGCCAGTCAGTTGGTTTTAGAGGAGTTAAAAAAGCGCATTTAGCAGCATTATATTATTGACATTCGCTTGATAGTTGCTAGTCTTATTTCAGACGAAGGTGTTGTCCTTGCTTAACCACCTTCAAGAAAACAAGGAGATTTTTTTATGAGCAAAATGACAATCCGTGATTTCACGGACAACGCGATGATTGCCGCAGCCTATGCGGTCGTAACCATCGTTACTTCTGGTTTCTCTTATTTAGGAATTCAATTCCGAATAGCCGAGATTCTAGTTCTACTATGTTTCTTCAATCCGAAATATGTGATAGGCGTAAGCCTTGGATGTCTTATTAGTAATTATTTTTCACCCATGCAGATTCCGGACATGATTTTTGGGACGGGAGCCACAATTGTCAGTTCACTTCTGGTCGTCTATTCAAAGCGATTGTGGATTGCTAGCATTTTTCCAGTGTTAATCAATGCTCCGGTCGTTGGATTAGAACTATATTACGTACTGGGATTGCCCTTTTGGCTTAGTGCCAGTCAGGTGGCAATCGGGGAAGCGACAGTAATGGTCATCGGGTTACTAATTTTTTATCCTCTTAGTCAAAATCAATACTTTCACCGTTTACTACGTTCTCGGCGAATAAATAAATGAGGTTTAAATGAAGGATTTTTATTTAGAAATACTACATGTAGACAAAAATTCGAAGGCTAGATATGGTCTTTTGCATACTCCGCATGGTGTGGTAGAAGTACCGATGTTTATGCCGGTTGGAACTTTGGCGACTGTAAAAACGATATCTCCAGAAGAACTTAAAGATATGGCGGCAGGCGTAATTCTTGCCAACACATATCATCTGTCAATCCGGCCTGGGGAAGATATAGTTGCTCAAGCAGGCGGACTGCATCAGTTTATGAATTGGTCGGGACCAATTTTAACCGACTCGGGTGGTTTCCAAGTATTTTCACTTGCGGAAAATCGCTCAATTAGTGAAGAAGGAGTGGCTTTTAAAAATCATCTCAATGGAGATAAACTGTTTTTTTCGCCAGAAAGAGCTATCGAAATTGAAGAAAAACTGGGTGCGGATATAATTATGTCATTTGATGAATGTATTCATTATCCGGCTGATTACTCTTATGCCAAGCAATCAACCGAACGCACTCTTCGTTGGGCACAACGGGGACTTGATGCCCATAAACGTCAAGATCAAGCTCTTTTTGGAATTGTTCAGGGAAGTTCTTTTCCTGATCTTCGTCGGCACTGCGCTGAGGAATTGGTGAAGATGGGTTTTCCAGGCTATGCCATCGGGGGAACCTCTATCGGCGAACCGAAGCAAGTTTGTTTTGATATGCTGGATATGACGCTTCCTTACTTACCAGAAGACAAGCCCCGCTATCTTATGGGAGTAGGTTCTTTGGATTATATTTTGGAAGGTGTTGCTCGAGGAATTGATATGATGGATTGCGTTCTTCCTACCCGCATTGCCCGTCATGGAACTTTGATGACCTCCCAAGGAAGAATTAACATTCGCAAAGCCCAATATAAAGACGACTTCACTCCGCTTGATCCAGAGTGCGATTGTTATACTTGTCGTAATTATTCTCGTGCATATCTTCGCCATCTTTACGTTACGGATGAAGCGTTTGGAAAAAGACTTTTAAGCATTCATAATTTGCGGTTTTTAATTCGAATTATGGAGGGAGCTCGTGAAGCGATAAAAAATGATTGTTTTCTTGAATATAAGAATAAAATTCTTGCCCAATATGGCGACGAAAGAGGCTTTTAAATATGGATATTGATTTGTTTGACTATTATCTTCCTGAATCGCAAATTGCGCAATTTCCTGAGCAGAAACGCGATGAATCTCGATTATTGGTAGCTAATTTTTTTGATAAAACATATGAAGATAAGCATTTCTATGACATCATCGATTATTTAAAACCGGGAGATGTATTAGTCCGAAATAATACAAAAGTCATACCTGCGCGCTTAATTGGAACAAAAGTACCGACAGGTGCTCGAGTTGAGGTTTTATTGCTACGGCAGCTTGATCATTCGACTTGGGAGTGCTTGTTGGGAAACGCCAAAGCGGTAAAAGTGGGAACAGAATTAGCGTTTGGCGATGGATTGTTACTTACCGCCAAATGCATCGGCTCATTTGATGAAGGAATCCGGCATTTAAATTTTAAATTCGATGGGGTGTTTATGGAAATTCTCGAGCACTTGGGAACGATTCCTTTACCTCCATACATTCAAGACAGTGCGGAAAAGTACGCCTCCTATCAAACCGTCTATGCTAAGGTTGAGGGATCAGCGGCCGCGCCAACGGCAGGTTTTCATTTTACAAACGAATTATTCGCGCGCATTAAGGCGAAAGGGATCGAAGTTTACGATATTACACTTAACATTGGCTTGGGGACTTTTCGCCCCGTAAAAGTTAAGGATACTAAAGACCATATCATGCATTCGGAATACTATTCGATGGAAGAGGATGTGGCGGAAAAATTAAACAATGCCAAAAGCGAAGGACGAAGAATTATTGCCATTGGAACGACCTCAACTAGAACTTTAGAAGCGGTGATGCAAAAATATGGACGTTTCGTTGGCTGCAGTGGATCGACCAATCTTTTTATCACACCGGGGTATAAATTTCTTGGCATTGATGCTCTTATTACAAATTTTCATCTCCCTAAGTCAACATTAGTTATGCTCGTTAGTTCACTAGCGGGTCGGGAATTTATTTTGGAGTGCTATAATCATGCTGTAAGGAGTGGATATCGTTTCTTTTCTTTTGGAGACGCGATGTTTATATATGGCGGGAAAGATTAATTACTATCAAAAATCACTAACTATCATTGAAAAAATCAAAAACGATCATAAACGGCCGCGTATTTTAATGCATGTTTGCTGTGGACCTTGCTCCACCAGCCCGTTAGTTTTTTTGACGCAGTATTTCGATGTAACGGTATATTTCAATAATTCAAATATTTATCCCCAGTTTGAATTTCAAAGACGACTAGAGGAATTAGAGCATTTTTTGCTCGATTTTGAACGCAATTTTCATTATAAAGTTAACATTGTCGTTCCCAAATATGACAATGTTAATTACACCGAAAAGTTTCTTGCCCCGCTTGCAAAAGAAAAAGAGGGAGGAAGGCGTTGTTTTGTTTGTTATCGGGCGCGAATGGAAGAGGCTTATAACTTTGCTGAGAAGGAAGGCTATGATTTCTTTACAACGGTTATGACTATATCCCGCCAAAAAGATTCGCAAATATTAAACGCCATTGGGGCTGAACTTGAGAAAGAACATAGTATTACCAAATATTTTTTTAGTGATTTTAAAAAGGCAGGCGGGCAAGAATTACGCGACAAGATGGTTACTGAATACAACCTTTATCATCAATTGTATTGCGGATGTATTTATACGTATGGTGAGGGCGAAAAACGCCGCAAAACACTGCTAGCCAACCAAAAAGAGGAAGCAATTAATTCATCATCAAATGCTGTTTTTGAACTAGAATCAGACAATAAATAACGCTTTATGGGCAATTATTTTTATTTGTTAACTCGGCTTCGGCGGAGTTTTTTTAATATAGAAGCAACCATAAAAATTTTGATTTTATTATATAAATAGGCATTTTTGCTTGACGCATAGGTGTCTTGAGCGTATGATTTGACTGTTGCTTCACGTGTTGATTTGCGAGGTTGCCGACACACCCACAAGCGTTGTCATGAATGGATGTCGGGGAATTCGCAAAGAGCGTAAGAGGCAAAGCCAGTTAAGTGTAGGAGGAACAAATTCATGGCTAAAACGAAAAAAATCCGTGTTCGCTTGCAAGCCTATGATCATCAGCTCCTTGATGCGAGCGTTGAAAAGATCATTGACTCAGCGAAAAAATCAGGTGCGACCATCGTCGGACCGATTCCGCTTCCAACGGAGAAGCAAGTCTATACTATTTTACGAGCAGTTCACAAATACAAGGACGCTCGGGAACAATTCGAAATCAGAACCCATAAGCGGTTAATTGACATCGTCAATCCAACCAAAGAGACCGTCGACATTCTTCGTCGGCTCGACTTACCCAGCGGTGTTGATATCGATATTAAACTGTAAGGAGGCAGGACATCATGAAATCAATTCTCGGACGTAAAATGGGAATGACCCAGGTGTTCGCCGAAGACGGAACGATGTATCCGGTAACGGTCGTCGAAGTCTTACCGAACGTTGTCACCCAAATCAAGACTATTGAAAAGGACGGCTATGAAGCTGTTCAAGTCGGTTATGAAGAAAAGAAAGAATCACGTGCTAATAAGGCGGAAAAGGGTATCTTTGCAAAAGCGAACACTACTCCAAAGTATGAACTTGCCGAACTTAAAGGCGATGAGTTAGCTAAATTTCAGGTTGGCGAACAAATTAATTGTGATTTATTTGCCAAAGGCGAAATCGTTGATGTTACAGGCGTGAGCAAAGGCCGCGGATTTACCGGCCGCATTAAGCGCTGGCACTTCACAATTGGACCTAAGGGTCATGGATCAGGCTTCCATCGCACCAGCGGTTCCACCGGAACCAACGGCCGTACTGATGCTAAGATTCACCCTGGAAAGAAAGCTGCCGGACATTCTGGCAACCAACAAACTACTGTTCTTAATCTGTTAATCGTCGATGTAATCCCAGAGAAGAACGCCATTCTTATCAAAGGCGCGCTCCCAGGACCAAAGAAGTCACTCGTTACAATTCGCAGTGCGGTTAAAGAACAAAAGGGCAATCCAAAAGTTGCGAAACCGATTATCAATCGGTCCGCAGAGTAATTGAAGGAGGACACCAAGATGGCAGAAGAAAAAATTAAAACCATTTCTTACCCGGTTGTTAGTCAAACGGGCGAGAAAACAACAACTGTCCGTCTGGCCGGCGAAGTATTTGGTATCGAGCCAAATAATCAAGTTATGTTTGATGCCGTTCAGACCTATCAGTCAAATAAACGCCAAGCAACAGCCAAAACCAAGTACCGGAGTGAAGTTTCCGGTGGTGGCAAAAAGCCTTGGCGGCAAAAGGGTACGGGTCGTGCCCGTGCTGGCAGTAGTCGTTCAACCATTTGGGTCGGTGGTGGAAAAGTCCACACTCCAGATGGCAATCAAAACTATGCTTTAAGCCAAAATAAATCTGCGCATGCTTTAGCACTCCGCAGCGCCTTATCGCTTAAAACGGCGGCTAAAGACTTAATCATTGTTGACAGTGTCAAATTTGAAGATAGCAAAACTAAATCGGCGGTTTCCTTTCTAAAGGCTATCGCTGCCGAAGGCAAAATTCTTTTAGTGGCGGAAAACGACAATCTTGCCTTAGCCGTTCGCAATCTTCCCTTCGTCAAATTAGTCGACAAGACCAATGTGGCGGTTTATGACCTTCTCAATGCTGACAAAGTTGTCTTCTTGAAAGAAGAACTTAAAGATCTCGAAGGAGGGCTTAAATAATGGCAAAAAAGAAAGTAGAAGTTGCTGAAGTTGTTAAAACTTCCAAGGCGACTATTAAGCAATTCGATACGATTGTTCGTCCGGTTATTACCGAGAAGACTATGGCTTTAATGCAAGCTCAAAACAAGGTTACCATTGAAGTTCCCGCTTCCAGTAATAGAACGGAAATTAAGTTAGCTTTTGAGGCGGTATTCGGCGTCAAAGTTGAAGGCGTCAACATTGCTAATGTCCGGGCGAATAAAACTCGCCGGGGTGGCCGTTATGAAGGCCGCATTCCAGGTTATAAGAAAGCGATCGTGCAAGTCGCCGAAGGCGAAGCCATCGATCTCTTCAAAGAATAAGCCATAAGGCAAATATAGGAGAAAAAAGAAATGTCAATTCGTAATTATCGGCCGTACACTCCGTCGCGGCGCAATATGACCAATTCGACGTTTGAAGAAGTTACCAAACGCGCTCCTGAAAAAAATCTTACCGTTTCTCTTTCGAAAAGCGGTGGCCGGAACAATACCGGAAAGATTACCACTCGTCACATCGGCGGTGGCCATAAGCGCAAATATCGGTTAATTGACTTCAAGCGCAATAAAGATGGAATCGTCGCTAAGATTGTTGCAATCGAATACGATCCAAATCGTAATGCCAACATCGCTCTTGCTGTTTATGCAGACGGTGAAAAGCGCTATGTTCTCGCTGCTAAAGATATGGCGGTTGGAACGGAAATTATCAGTGGCGAGGCGACTGACGTTAAAGTTGGAAACGCCATGCTTCTAGTAAATATCCCTGAAGGTACTTTAATTCATAACATTGAACTTGCTCCTGGCAAAGGCGGACAAATGTGCCGTGCGGCTGGAACAAGCGCTCAAATTCTTGGTAAAGAAGGAAAATATGTTATTCTCCGTCTTCAATCAGGCGAAGTTCGTAAAGTATTGGGAGCTTGCCGGGCAACTATTGGCTCGGTAGGCAATGAAGAATTCAACCTTATTAATTTAGGTAAGGCTGGTAAAAATCGTTGGAAAGGTATGCGCCCAACTGTTCGTGGTTCAGTTATGAACCCGAATGATCACCCTCACGGTGGTGGTGAAGGTAAATCACCAGTCGGTCGTGATGCTCCTCGGACTCCTTGGGGCAAGCGTGCCTTAGGTGTTAAGACTCGGAAACAAAAGAAGTCCTCAACCCGGCTAATTGTGCGCCGGCGTAATGGCAAATAATCGTAAAGGAGGAAAATGAAATGGCTCGTAGTTTGAAAAAAGGCCCGTTCGCTGATGCCTACTTATTAAAGAAAGTTGATGAACTCAACAAAGCGAACAAAAAAGAAATTATTAAGACTTGGTCCCGTCGTTCAACCATCTTCCCGTCATTCGTGGAACATACCTTTGCGGTTTATAATGGTCACGAACATATCACCGTGTACGTCACGGAAGATATGGTCGGTCATAAACTTGGCGAATTTGCTCCGACGAGAACCTTTAAAGGACATACTGGACATACAGCTGAAGATAAGGCCGCCGCGGCAGCGACGTCTAAGAAGTAAAGGAGAATGACACATGGCAAAGAAAGAAAAGAAAACTGAAGCCAAAAAAGTGGAATCCGCTCCGGAAAAAACTCCGGTTACGGAAGCTACAGCAACAGCTAAAACTGTGCGGATTACCCCCCGCAAGGTCCGTCTTGTTATCGATTTAGTTCGTGGCAAAGCGGTCAACGAAGCCCTTGGCATTCTCGCTAATGTCAATCGTTCTGCTTCCTCGCAAGTGGCAAAGGTCATCAAGAGCGCAGCAGCTAACGCAACCAACAATTTCGAGATGGAAGCCGACAAACTCTACATTGCAGCGATTTATGCCAATGAGGGAGCACGGCTTAAAAGATTTATGCCTCGGGCCAAAGGATCGGCTTCGGGTTTAGTGAAGAGAACATGCCACATTACCGCTGTGGTCAAGGAAAGAGAGTAGGAGGAATAATCAATGGGACAAAAAGTTAATCCAGTTGGAATGCGGATTGGTATCAATCGGCAGTGGAGTTCACGTTGGTTTGCTAACAAGCAACATTTCGCTTCCTTCCTTGCGGAGGATATCGTCATTCGCCGTTATCTTTCCAAAAACCTTAAAGACGCTCTTCTCTCACATGTTGAAATCGAAAGAGTCAACACTGCTGAAAGTGGATATTCAGTTAATGTTAGTGTTTTCGTTGCTCGTCCTGGTGTGGTAATCGGACAAGATGGAGCTAACATTAATCGCATCAAGAAAGAACTTGCTAAACTAGTCAAAACTGGAACTCTCCGGATCGACGTGGTTGAAGTCAAGAATCCAGATTTTGATGCCAATTTAGTTGCCCAGTCGATCGCCAAGCAATTAGAGGAGCGTGCTAGCTTCCGTATTGCGCAAAAGAAAGCGATTCAACGGGTTCGTAAAGCTGGAGCTAAAGGTATTCGTACCTTAGTTAGCGGTCGGTTAGGCGGAGCGGAAATTGCTCGTAGTGAAGGATATAAAGAAGGAGTTATTCCTCTTCATACTCTTCGGAGCGATATCGATTATGCTTTAGCCGAAGCCCACACAACTTATGGACGTCTCGGCGTCAAAGTGTGGATTTGCCGCGGTGAAATTCTACCCAGCAAAAAAGAGAATAAAGCGAAAGGAGAGTAATCGAAATGTTACAACCAAAACGCGTTAAGTATCGTCGCCCGCATACTTTGTCTTATGAAGGCAAGGCAAAAGCTGGCACCGAAGTCAACTTTGGTGAGTTCGGTCTCCAAGCTTTAAATGGTAATTACATTACCAACCGCCAAATTGAGAGTGCTCGTATCGTTCTCAGTTCATATACCAAAAGAAGTGGCCAGATTTGGATTAGAATCTTCCCACAACTTGCCAAAACGAAAAAACCTGCCGAAGTCCGTATGGGTTCCGGTAAAGGTTCACCAGATAGCTGGGTTGCCGTCGTCAAACGGGGAACAGTAATGTTCGAAATTGGCGGCGTTCCGGAAGAACAAGCTCGCGAAGCACTCCGCTTAGCGGCTTATAAACTTCCCGTCCAAACCCGCGTTGTCGCCCGGAAGGAGGGTAAATAATTATGAAAATCAGCGAAATTCGTGAATTAACTGATCAAGATTTAGCCGCGAAGCTTTATTCCTTAAAAGAAGAATTATTCAACCTCCGGCGGAAGCAAGCAGTTGGCCAACTTGAAAATGGCAAAGAAATCACTCGGGTTCGGAAAGATATTGCCCGGACCAATACCGTTATTAGAGAACGGGAATTGGGTATTAAATAGGAGGACCGGTTATGGAAGAAACACGTAAAAGTCCCCGTCAGATGATTGGGGAAGTCGTTAGCGACAAAATGAATAAGACCATCGTGGTCTCCGTTGAAACCCACAAGCGCCATCCTAAGTACGGTAAGCGGGTGAAATACGGAAAGAAATATTATGCTCATGATGAGAATGGCGTAGCCAAAGAAGGCGATTTAGTCTTAATTGCCGCTACCCGCCCTCTCAGCGCTCTAAAGCGCTGGCGGTTGGTCAAGGTTCTTACCAAAGCTGATATTTCAGTTAAAGAAGCCTTAGCGGAAGAGCAAGCCGCGGATGAAGAAATTGCTCATGAAGTAAACGAGTAAGGAGGACAGGTCATGATTCAGAAAGAAACAAACTTGGTGGTTGCGGATAATTCTGGTGCCCGGTCCGTCCGTGTCTTCAATTTATACGGAGGCAGCACTCGGAAATCATCAACCATCGGTGATATCGTTCTTTGCGCAGTCAAAGTCGCTTCACCAAATGGAAAAGTTAAAAAGTCGGATATCGTTAAAGGTATCATCGTTCGAACAGTTAAGCCAATTCAACGGGCTGACGGTTCAACCATCGGCTTCGATGACAATGCTGTTGTCTTAATTAATGACGATGGCACCCCAGTGGGAACCCGGGTCTTTGGTCCGGTTGCCCGCGAACTTCGAGAAAAAGGCGAAGGAGCAATGAAGATTATCTCTTTGGCTCCGGAAGTTCTATAAGGAGAAACGCACATGATGAAAATCAAAAAAGGTGACAAAGTCATCGTTATCGCGGGAAGCGATAAAGGTAAAGAAGGCATCGTTCAACGCGTTTATCCAAAATTGGAGAAAGTTGTTGTTGAAGGTGTTAATGTTCATAAGAAACATAAGAAACCAACTCAAAAAAATCCAGAGGGTTCTATTCTTGAAATCTACGTTCCGCTTCATGTTAGTAATGTTGCGGTAGTTGATCCCAAGACCAAAAAAGCCACCCGGGTTAAAATCAGTGTTGATAAAGACGGAAATAAAGTTCGGGTCGCAAAAAGCGGCGCGAAATTGGATTAAGGAGGACCGTTAATATGGCAGAAGAAAAAGAAGTAAAGACTACCGCCAAAAAAGCGGCCACCAAGACCACCGCTAAGAAACCGGCTGCTAAAAAGGCGGCGGCTCCCAAAGCGGCCAAAGAAGTTGAAGTAAAAGAAGCGGTTAAAGAAGTGAAAAAAGCAGCTCCTAAGAAAGCGGCTAAAAAAGCAGCTCCTAAAGCGCAAATCGTTAATCGCCTTGCAAAGCGTTATAAGGAAGAAGTTGTGGCTGAATTAGTGAAGAAATTCAACTATAGTTCGGTTATGGATGTTCCTGCGCTAGAGAAGGTTGTTATCAATATCGGTGTCGGCGACGCTACGGTTAATGCCAAAGCGCTTGAAGATGCCGTCCGTGAATTAGCGGATATTACCGGTCAAGCCCCAGTAGTGACAAAGGCAAAGAAATCAATTGCCTCCTTCAAACTACGTGAGGGACAATCAATCGGATGTAAGGTTACTCTTCGCGGTGTTCGGATGTATGACTTTATCGACAAGTTATTCTCCATTGCACTTCCTCGAGTCCGTGACTTCCGAGGCGTAAGCAAAAACGCTTTTGATGGCCGTGGTAATTATACTCTTGGTGTTAAGGAACAATTGATCTTCCCAGAAATTAACTACGATAAAGTAAGTAAAATTCGGGGTATGGATATCGTCATCGTCACTACGGCGAAGACCGATGCAGAAGCGTATGCCTTGCTTGAACAACTAGGCATGCCTTTCCATAAGTAAGGAGGAACCACAGAATGGCGAAAACATCAATTAAGGTTCGGCAAAGCCGGCCACAGAAGTTTAAAGTTCGGGAATACACTCGCTGCCAACGCTGCGGGCGTCCTCACAGTGTCTATAAGAAATTTGGCCTCTGCCGGATTTGCCTACGCGAACTTGCGTACAAAGGCGAAATTCCAGGCATGAAGAAGTCCAGTTGGTAAGGAGGAAACTGAGAATGAGTATGACAGACCCAATCGCGGATATGCTTACCCGGATCCGGAACGCGAACGCGCTCCATTATGAATCGGTTTCCATGCCGAACAGCCGGATGAAAGCACAAATTGCGAAAATATTAAAAGAAGAAGGCTTCATCGTTGATTACAAAGTCGAAGGTGAAGTGAAGAAGAATTTAACCGTCGGTCTAAAATATGGCGACGGCGGTATCCGGGTTATCTCCGGATTAAAGAAAATTTCTAAGCCAGGACTTCGTGTCAATGTTTCGAAAGAAAAATTACCGCGCGTCTTAAAGGGATTAGGAATTGCCATTATATCTACATCACAAGGTTTGATGACCGACAAGAAAGCCCGTTCCTTAGGAATTGGCGGCGAAGTCATTGCCTATGTGTGGTAAAGAGGAGAAACTCACATGTCACGTATTGGAAACAAAGTCATCGATGTGCCGGCGGGTGTAACCGTTAGCGTATCGGACAATGTCGCCTCCGTCAAAGGCGCCAAAGGCGAATTGGTTGTGCGGATCCCGGAAAATATTTCGGTGGTTGAAGAAGGCACACAAATTTATGTCAAACGGGCCAATGACGATCAGCAAAATCGCGAGAATCACGGCACAACCCGGGCTCTCTTACACAACGCGATTGTTGGTGTCAGTCAAGGATTTAAAAAAGTCCTTGAAATTGAAGGTATCGGTTTTAAAGCGACTCAAGATGGAAAGAATGTTCGACTTGATATTGGCTTCAGCCATCCAGTCTTCATCGCTCCCAAAGAAGCTACAACAAGCATTATCGTCAAATCTGCAACCGAAGTTTGGGTTGAAGGTATTGACCGTCAATCAGTTGGTCAAACAGCAGCGACAATTCGTGGTGTTCGGCCACCAGAACCTTACCTAGGTAAGGGAATCCGTTATCAAGGCGAGTATATCTTACGGCGTGAAGGAAAACGCGCCGGTAAAAAGTAATAGGCGAGAGGAGAAAAATTAGGTATGATTAATAAAGAATCTAAAAATGTCATCCGGATGCGTCGGCACGTTCGTGTGCGGGCGAAAATTTCGGGAACGGCTTCGGCTCCACGCCTATGTGTTTTCCGTAGCAACAAGCACATTGAGGCTCAGTTAATTGACGATGTTAAAGGTGTTACCTTAGCAGCGGCCAGTTCACTCAGTTTAAAACTTGAAAATGGCGGCAATGCGGAAGCGGCTGAACTCGTCGGTGAGGCAATTGGAAAAGCTGCCTTAGCCAAAAATATTAAGAAAGTGGTTTTTGATCGGGGCGGCTATGTCTATCATGGTCGCGTGAAGGCGCTCGCAGAAGGCGCCCGAAAAGCCGGTCTTGAATTTTAAGAGGAGGAACAACACATGGTAGAAGACAAAAAAGAATTGGTTGAAGAAACCGAAGTTGCCGGTAGTGAAGAAGTTGTTTCTGAAACTAGTGGCGAAGAGGCTCCTAAAGCCAACCGTGCTCAACATGGTGCTCCTCGTGGTGATCGTCGCTCACGCGGTGACCGCCGTGGTCAACGTCGTCCTCGTCGGGAAGTAAAAGAATACGAAGAGCGGGTTGTTTCCATTAATCGTATTTCGAAAACCGTTAAAGGCGGACGTCGGCTTCGTTTCGCAGCCGTTGTCGTCATTGGTGATGGCAAGGGCAAATTCGGCTTTGCCAATGCGAAGGCGGCGGAAGTGCCGGATGCGATTAAGAAGAGTTTGGAGTTAGCAAAGAAAGACATGCACAAAGTCGAAATGGTCAAGGGCGATACTATCGCTCATGAGATTGTCGGCAAATTTGGCTCTTGCCAAGTATTCTTAAAACCAGCTCCTGAAGGAACTGGAATTATCGCTGGCGGACCTGTGCGGGCTATCTTGGAACTTGCAGGTATTCGTAACGTCTATTCAAAGGTTTACGGTTCACGGCAACCGCTCAACATTCTTCGGGCGACAACCAATGGACTTGATAACCTTAAATCCTACGCGCAAGTGAAGGCGCTCCGGGGGAAATAGTCCTTAAGGACTTTCTCTCATTTACCTAGGAGGTGCAAATCATGAAACTAAATGAACTCGTTTATAACGATGGTGCGCGTAGTAAGCGTACTCGCCGTGGCCGGGGTCCGGGATCGGGCTTAGGCAAAAACGGCGGAACTGGTAACAAAGGTCAAAATTCACGTGGTAGTAAGTCATATACTCGTCTCGGTTTTGAAGGCGGTCAAAATCCTTTATTCCGGCGGTTACCAAAGCGTGGATTCCACAATGCGGGAACGACCTATGCGATAGTTAATCTTGTTGACTTAAACCGTTTTGCGGATGGAGCAACAATTACTCCAACCGAACTTGTAGAAGCGGGATTAGTTAAAAAAGAATTTGACGGTGTCAAAATTCTTGGCAATGGAAAAATTGAAAAGAAATTAACCGTCAAGGCCAACAAATTCTCGGCCTCGGCCGAAGCGGCCATCAAAGCAGCCGGTGGTTCGACTGAGGTAATCTGATATGAAAAAACTGGCAGCCATTTTTAAGAATAAAGAAATTGTGGATCGAATTTTTTTCACAATAATGATTTTACTTGTTTTCCGGATTGGAGCGGCGATTACCGTTCCTGGGGTGAACATCGATAATTTCTCTTTTGCGAACAGTGACGCTTTAAGTTTGATGAATATGCTCGGTGGTGGAACTTTACAGAATTTCTCGATTTTCGCCCTTGGCGTTTCGCCTTACATTACGGCTCAAATTATTGTTCAACTCTTAACCATGGACGTGCTTCCCGCGCTTACTGAATTGAGTAAGCAAGGGCAATACGGCCGGAAAAAATTGGAAATGGCTACCCGTTATCTGACTTTGATGCTCGGTGCGGTTCAAGCATATGGCATTATTAAAACGATGGAAAACAGCAGCTATATTACGCTGGCTGATACATCGTTCTGGGGCTATGCCTATATTGTGACGGTCATGTTAGCAGGAACAATGCTAGCAATGTGGCTTGGCGATCAGATTACGACAAAAGGTATTGGCAATGGTATCTCAATGATTATCTTTGCCGGTATTGTTGTCTCCTTGCCAAATCAAATTCGGAGTGCCTATTCACAATGGCTGGCGGCTAAATTTGGTCAGACGACGGAAAGAATTCTAACCGGAGCTCTTCAGTTTGGAATCTATCTATTGGCCTTTCTTATTATTATTGCTTTTATTACATTTATTGAAAGTTCGCAACGTCGTATACCAGTTCAGAATGCTGGAAAAGGCGGACAGATGGCTAAATATGCCAAAGCTAGTTTCTTACCAATTAAGGTAAATGCAAGTGGGGTTATTCCAGTCATCTTTGCTTCTTCAATTATGACGGCTCCCCAGGTTATTGTTAGCTTCATTACTGGAGCGGACACCAGCGCTGAATGGCTGAAGGTCTTCTCGACCTCTTCGCTAGTTAAAATGCCTTGGTTTAACGATACTACTTGGCAGATGCCATGGGGATTTATTATTTATATATTCTTAGTTGTACTATTTACCTTCTTCTACGCGAAGATTCAAATCAACCCCGAGAAATTGGCGGAGAATTTTCAGAAGAATGGTTCATATATTCCGGGAATTCGTCCTGGAAATGAAACCGAACGCTATGTTGGTAAAGTGGTCAACCGGATTACGGTTATTGGTGCGATTTCACTTGCGCTAGTCGCAGCGTTACCAATTGCTCTTGTTTTACTGAAAATTGTTCCCGACCAAAGCATGGCTTTAGGTGGAACGGGGTTAATCATCGTTGTTGGTGTTGCAATTGAACTTAACACCCAAATTGATGGACTAATTGCCGGAAAGAGCTTCGATGAAGTTATCCGTCCGGGAGGAGGAATATTCTAATATGCTAAACATTATCTTGATGGGGCCCCCAGGAGCCGGTAAAGGCACCCAGGCCAAAAAGTTGATTGCAGCTTACGGAATCCCTCATATTTCAACCGGAGATATGTTCCGGGAAGCCATCAAAGCCGGTACTCCGCTTGGAAAAGAAGCGGCCGGCTATATCAACGAAGGACGACTTGTTCCCGATGAAGTGACGATTGGCTTAGTTAAGGAACGTTTATCGAAAGCGGATTGCCAACATGGATATTTGCTTGATGGCTTTCCCCGGACTCTTCCGCAAGCTGAGGCTCTTAAGGAACTAACTTCCGAGTTACATTCCCCAATTAGTGGCGTCATTAACTTTTCCTGCGATAAGGATGAACTTATTCGTCGGATTAGCGGACGGCGGGTATGCCGCAACTGCGGAGCCCCCTATCACGTTGAAACTCTAAAGCCAAAGGTTGAAGGAGTTTGCGATATCTGTGGCGGAGAACTATATCAACGCAAGGACGATACCGTCGAAGCGTTAAAGACCCGTCTCAGTGTTTATTACAAAGATACCAAACCGCTCGAAGAATTCTATCGCCAGGAAGGTCTTCTTCATGAAGTTGACGGCCTACTTGGTGTCGACGAGCTGTTTAAGAAAATCAATGTCATTTTCCGCGAGGTGGATCAGCGATGATCATACGCAAATCGATGCGTGAAATTGAGTTGATGCGGGAAGCCGGACACATTGTCGCTTTGGTGTTCAAAGAACTCCAACCGCACTGTGTGCCTGGCGTCACAACCGCCGAGTTAGACAAGCTGGCTGCTGAAGTCATTAAGAGTAACGGAGCCATCCCAACTTTTAAAGGCTATGGTGGCTTTCCGGGAAATATTTGCATATCGGTAAACGATACGCTCATTCACGGAATTCCAAGTAAAAAGATTGTTCTAAAAGAAGGGGATATTGTTTCCTTGGATGTTGGAGCGACCTATAAGGGCTATTGCGGAGATGCCTGTCGTACCTTCCCTGTTGGGAAAGTGACGGAAGAAACAAAACGCTTAATACTTACGACAAAGGAAAGCTTCTGGACCGCAGTCCGAGAAAATGCGAAACCGGGAAACCGGCTATCAGATATCTCTCATGCGATTCAAAATTATTGTGAAGAGCGGGGGTACACCCTCCCGCGCGACTACACCGGTCATGGTATTGGCCGGGAGCTCCATGAAGATCCGTACATTCCTAACTATGGGGAAGCCGGACATGGACCCATCCTTCGTGAAGGCATGTGCTTGGCGATTGAACCGATGGTTAATCAAGGTTCAGTGGGCACGCGTACTATGGCGGACGGATGGACGGTGAAGACGGTAGATGGCAAATTATGCGCCCACTACGAGAACACCATAGTAATAACTGCGGACGGCTTTGAGCCGTTGACCGTATTACCTGATGAGGAGTGGTAACATGGCAAAAAATGATGTAATTACCGTCGAGGCAGTCGTTGTCGAGTGTTTGCCGAACGTAATGTTCAATGTGCAACTCGAAAACGGCGTCGTAATTCTGGCCCACGTTTCTGGTAAAATCCGGATGCACAATATTCGCATTCTACCAGGTGATAGAGTTACGGTTGAAATTTCGCCTTATGATTTAACACGGGGCCGCATTACTTACCGGTTCAAGTAGCAACCGGAACGAGGAGGAAAAATTTTATGAAAGTAAGACCCTCAGTCAAACCTATTTGCGATAAGTGCAAGGTTATTCGTCGTCATGGCAAAGTCATGGTGATATGCTCTAACCCAAAGCATAAGCAAAGACAAGGTTAATTTAGGAGGAAAAAGAATATGGCACGTATTGCAGGTGTAGATATTCCAAATGAAAAACGGGTTGTGGTTTCTTTGACCTATATTTATGGTATTGGTTCATCCCGCGCCCAAAAGATTCTAAAAAAAGTAAATATCAGTGAAGATATTCGGGTAAAAGATTTAAGCGATGAGCAATTAACGGCGATTCGTAATGAAATTAATCACGTCAAGGTTGAAGGTGATCTTCGCCGTGAAGTGGCTATGAATATCAAACGTCTCGAAGAAATTGGTTGTTACCGGGGCATTCGCCATCGGAAGGGATTGCCGGTTCGCGGACAATCCACCAAAACCAATGCTCGGACGCGTAAAGGCCCACGGAAAACCATCGCCAATAAGAAGATGGCTACCCAAGGTTAATGAAAGAGAGGACAATCTAATATGGCACAAACAACTAAAAAGAATAGTGTCCGGAAAAAGAAAGTCAAACGTAGTTTTACCAAAGGTATTGCCCACGTTCACTCGACTTTCAATAACACTATCGTCACTATTACTGACGAGGCCGGAAATGCGATTGCCTGGAGTTCAGCTGGAGCCTTAGGCTTCAAGGGCTCCAAGAAGTCCACTCCTTGGGCGGCTCAACTCGCAGGTGAAGCTGCAGCAAAGTCAGCTGTCGACCAAGGAATTAAATTCGTCGATGTCAATGTTAAAGGCCCAGGTCAGGGTCGGGAAGCTGCCGTCCGTGCGCTACAAGCAGCCGGATTGCAAGTTACTTCGATTACTGACACCACTCCAATTCCCCATAACGGTTGCCGTCCACCAAAGCGGCCCCGGGGCTAATAGTTTGGCTACTTTAAAAAATAGGGAGGAAAACTAAATGTCAAAAATTGCACACCCTTTCGAAAAACCGGAATTTAAAGTTGCTACTTTCGATGATACAACGAACTATGGAAAATTCGTCATTGAACCACTAGAACGGGGATTTGGCTTAACCATTGGAAATAGTTTGCGGCGGGTATTACTGAGCTCTTTACCGGGCGCCAGTGTATACGCGGTTGAAATCGAAGGAGCGCGCCACGAATTTGCGGCTCTTGAAGGCATTGTTGAGGATGTTACGACCATCATTTTAAATTTAAAAGATTTAGTCTTGAAAATTGATGATGAGGAAAATGTTAATAAGCGACTTGAAATTGATGTCATGGGGCCAACCACCGTCCGTGCGGGCGATATTAAAGTTCCAGGTGGCGTCACGATTGTCAATCCCGATCTCGAGATTGCCCACATTGCTGAAGGCGGTCATCTCAAGATGATTATGCACGCCCATAATGGTCGTGGCTATGTTACTTCTGAAGGAAACAAAGCGCTTCATCCTACCTTACCGGTTGGCGCGATTGCGACAGATAGCAATTACTCACCGATTACCAAAGTATCGTATACGGTCGATGGAACTCGTGTAGGTCACGATACCAACTTTGATCGTTTAACACTTGAGGTTACCACTAACGGCGCTATGCGTCCGCAAGATGCGGTGGCCCTTAGTGCTCGTATCCTTATGGCCTATTTCGATGAATTCGCTTCTTTGGACGAAAAAACTAAGGATATTAATATTCTTAAAGATCCAGTGGAAGAAGAAGGTAATAAATTCGAAAATATGACCATTGAAGAACTTGATCTATCTGTTCGGAGCTATAACTGCTTAAAGCGGGCTGGCATTCAAACAGTTCTCGAGCTCACCCAAAAATCTGAAGAAGAAATGATGAAAGTTCGCAATCTAGGAAAGAAATCGCTCAAGGAAGTCAAAGATAAATTGGCTGAGATTGGCCTTTCCTTCCGCGACTTTGAGTAAGGAGTAACAATATATGGCAACAATTGGACGTAAAAACGTTCATGGTAAAGGCGGCGTAAGGTTTAAGGCTGGCTATACTGTGAGTAAAGATAAGTCGATGCTTCGCAACGTCGTGAGCCAACTTATCGTTAGTGGCAAAGTGGTAGTTACTGCTAAAGTCGCTAAACAATTACAAAAGGAAGCCGATCACCTCGTAACTTTGGCTAAGACTGGCGATTTACATAGCCGGCGTTTAGCGGCGGCCTACGTTCGTGAAGGCATTAAGAATGCGCAAGGAGTGGCAGCGCTTGAAGTTCTCTTCAACGAAGTCGGACCTGCTTATAAAGACCGCAAAGGTGGATATACCCGCATTCTAAAACTTGTCAATCGCAAAGGTGATAATGCACCGATGGCGATGATTGAGTTCGTTAAGTAATTAAATTGAGCACCGCATGGTGCTCTTTTTTTTAAAAAAATAGTGGCGTCTTCTCCATTAATTAGTATAATCAAAATATAGAGTTTCTAAGAAAGGATATTGTTTATGGGGAAAACAAAAAGAGTAATCGGGCCAATAAGTCCGTTGACGGGAATTTCAATCGCATTAATTATTCTTGGCGCCCTTTTAGTTTGGCTAAGAACTTCCGCTTTGAATATTATTATTTTTGTTATTGGCGTTGTAATGGCTTCCTTTGGCGCCATTACCGTATTTGATTCGCTGAAAGGCCGCAATAAAGATAAGTTTATTTTTCTTTTAGGTGGTTTTGAGATGGTCGTTGGCGTGCTAATGGCGGTCTTTTCTGACCCCTTGGTGAAAGTAGGATTTGTTTTACTAGGAGTTGCAATGGCTTTAATTGGCCTTTTACAATTAATTGACAATTATCGCTTTCATACTGGATCGCATCAATTAGCCTTTGGAATAATACGGATGGCTATTGGCGTTTTGCTTATCATTGCTCCTTTTATTAGAAGCAATATCAATGATATATTTATTTTAGTCGTCGGCATTATTGCCATTAGTGCGGGGGTTTTCTTCTTAATGTTAGAAGATTGAGTAAATGGTTAGTCTTCAAAATAATAAATATGGTAAAATAATTTTATTAGAAATAGGAGGAAATCTGTATGGCAGCTTCCAAAAAAGGTAAAGGTTATTGGTTTGGCTCAACTTGGATTGTCTCTCTCATTATCTCGATTATTCCAATCGTGAACTGGTGGGCGGGGGTCATCCATAGAGTAGTCAAGAAGAACTACCTTGGGGCGATTGTCTATGTATTCTTTGGAGCAATCCTGGGATTCGTTGACTTTGTTACCATCTTATTAGAAAACAAGATTGTTTTCTTAGCCTAAGTAAAAAAGCCCGACGGCGAATTAGTTATCGCAGTCGGGTTTTTATTTGCTCAAAATTATAGCAAAAACAATCCTTTTGCATATTAGTTATCAACAAAAAATCTTGGGCAATTTTTTCTACTGATATTTCTTAAGAAAAAGAGTAAAATAAACATGTTTCGCGGAGGCTCTTATATGTTTAAAAATGTTATCTTTGACCTTGATGGCACGCTAGTTAATTCTATCGGAGATTTGGCTGACTCAATTAATAAAGCAATTTTAAAAATGGGTTACCACGCCTCTTTTAGTGAAGAGGAAACGATGGCATTAGTTGGGAGTGGAACGGACGTAATGATAGCGCGCGCGCTAAACAAATGCGGCTTGGATCAACAGATGAAAAGCGAAGTAAAGAGCCATTATTTAGAGATTTATCAACATAACAACACAAACTTTTCCTATGCGTATCGAGGATTGTCGGATTTAATTAAAGAGTTAAAAAAAGGGGGCATTCGCATTTTTTGCTGTACCAATAAACCAGATGATATCGCTCAAAATGTTGTCAACTTTTTTTATCCAAACTTGTTTGATGCCATTGTTGGACAAAAAGCCGGAATGCCAGTTAAACCCGATCCATATGCGGTCAATTTGCTTATTAACAAATATTCCTTGGATAAAATGGAAACCTTATTTGTTGGTGATAGCGATGTCGATGTTAAGACAGGAGCTAATGCCGGATTAGATGTCTGTTGGGTTGGGTGGGGATTTAGAAAATATTCGCAGATTCAAGCTTTGGAACCAAAGTATATAGCGGCTTCTATTTCGGAGCTGAAACAAATAATTCTTAAGTAAGTATTTGCTTCTTCTTGTCTTTGTTTTTTATTTATTTTGACCAAGTCTAATCTTGGCGTTTTTAGTAAATAAATCGTATTTTTTCGTATATATATCGTTTTATTTTCATGTTATAATTTTCATAGGGTGAGTATTTATGAATTTGCAATTTTTCAATTCTTTAAGTAAAAAGGTTGAACCGTTTTTTCCGCTAGAAGAGGGAAAAATTTCAATGTATGTTTGCGGTCCAACCGTATATAACTATGTTCATATTGGCAATATGCGTCCAGTTGTTGTTTTTGATACGCTTCGGCGCTTTTTTGAATATATTGGCTTTGAGGTTACTTACGTAAGTAATTATACGGATGTTGATGACAAAATTATTGCTCGAGCGCTAGAAGAGCATACGGATGAGCAAAGCATTGCCCGTAAGTATATTGCTGCTTTTGAGCAATCTTTAGCTGGTATTCATTCACGGAAGCCAAATATTGCTCCTAGGGTAACCGAATACATGAATCAGATAATTTCTTTTATAGGAAAACTTATTGAAGTTAATGCGGCCTATGAGGTTGATGGTGATGTTTTCTTTAGAGTTCAAAGCGATAAAGACTATGGGGAACTTTCAAATGTTAAAGTTGATGACATGCTGGTTGGGGCCCGAGTTGAGGAAAACGAAAAAAAAGAATCCCCGCTTGACTTTGCTTTATGGAAAAAAACCGCCACTGGAATCAAATGGGCATCACCATGGGGCGAAGGTCGCCCTGGTTGGCATACCGAATGTGTGGTAATGATTGATTCTATTTTTCCTAGGCGCTATATAGATATTCATGGTGGAGGTTTTGACCTGAAATTTCCTCATCATGAAAATGAAATTGCCCAATCCTTAGCCGTCAACCACAATCATTTAGCCCATTTTTGGATGCATAACGGTTTTATCAATATCGATAATGAAAAAATGTCTAAATCACTTGGAAATGTTGTTTTGGCTCAAGATGCAATTGCAAAATTTGGTGGCAATACTCTGAGAATGATGTTATTATCTACCCATTATCGAGCTCCAGTTAATTTTACGGAAGAAGTCGTGAAATCAAGTCGAATTGAAGTTGATAAAATTACGCAGGTATATCGTCAATTGGCGGTTTATCTCCAAGAAAATAATAAGTTTGATGCGGGCAGGAAAAGTTCTCAGATGGATAGTTTCTTAGCGGAATTAGCTAATGACTTAAACACCTCGAATGCAATCACGGAACTTTTTAAAGTCGTCAAGGACGCAAATCTCGCTTTGCGTCAAAAAACTGATATTGAGCAATTACAAGGATATTTCTTAACGATGAGCGATATGATTAATATTCTCGGATTTGAGATTGATTATCCTCGTTTAAATGCCGAAGACAAGAAGTTACTCGCAAAGTATCGTGAAGCGAAACAAAAAAAAGATTTCGAATTAAGCGATCAATTGAGAGCCTTACTTGGTCAACGTCACATTCTATAAAGAAAGCAGGTGGAAAATATGACGTTACTTAACAATACATTTACCCTTTTTGCCTCTGTTAGTCCCTTATCGGTTGATAAGGTTATCGTTGATTGGTTCAACAGTTTTGGCATGTGGGGAAATACGGCTTTAGTGGCTGTTAGTCTTCTTATGACGTTTATTCTTTCAGGCATCATCGGATTTGAGCGGGAGTATCATGGTCACGCGGCGGGTCTTAGAACCCATATTCTTGTAGCGATGGCCTCATGTCTTGTAATGATTATTTCTGTCTATGGATTTGATAATTTAATTTCCCCTAATCGTGACCCCGCCCGTTTAGCGGCGCAGGTTGTCAGTGGCATCGGCTTTTTAGGAGCTGGGACAATTATTCAAACCGGAACCGATATTAAGGGACTTACTACTGCAACCACGATTTTTCTAACCATGTCCATCGGTTTGGCTTGTGGTGCGGGAAGATTTGTTTTTGCAACGATGGCAACGATCCTCTCTTTCTTTATTCTTGTTAGTCTAAGAAAGATTGAACATTATGCCAACCGTCGTTCGCCAAAAATCACCATCGTTGTTCCTAGCGATGTTTCGGTTCTTAAAGATGCTCATCTTATCGCCGCTCGTTACGGAGTCAATATCCGGGATATACAGTCGCAAATGGTGGTTATTAATGGTTTCTCATGCTTACGCGTGACATTAAATTGTGCTTTTGCATCTAAAGCAACGGTTACCGCCTTTAGCGAGGAACTAAAAGATCGGATTAAACCGCTTGAATTTAAGATTTCTACGGACTATTAATAAATGGGAAAAATGTATATATTTGGGCGCAATAGTGTTAAAGCTGCATTGCAAGAACATCAGGTTCAACACCTATTCATAAACGCATCTTTGCACGATATTGAAATTGATAAGCTTATTTCTTCAGCAAAGTGCAGTTTCGAACGAGTGGATAGCAGTTTGTTGGCAAAATTATCTATGGGGGGCAATCACCAAGGTCTTGTGGCGGAAGTAAATACTTTTTCTTATGCCTCTTTTGACGAAATAATTAAGAAAGCTAAAGAAAAGAAATATCCGCTCATTTTGATTTTGGCGGAGTTGAATGATCCGCATAATTTAGGAGCGATCATTCGCACCGCCGATGCGTTTGGCGTTGATGGTATTGTTATTAAGAAGACCAATCAGGTGGGAGTGACGCCCACGGTGATAAAAGTGGCTACTGGCGCACAACAATATGTTCCCATCGCTCAAGTCACTAATCTTGCAGCCAGTATTCAGACACTTAAAGAAGCTGGATTTTGGATCGTGGCCTCGGATGGAAAGGCCAATCAAACATATGATATGGTTCGCTATGATACTCCAACCGGATTGATTGTCGGCAGTGAAGGATTTGGTATTCCGGAACTTTTGTTAAAAAAATCAGATTTTATCGTCAAAATACCAATGGTGGGACACGTTAATTCACTTAATGCCTCAGTAGCGGCCGGTATTCTTGTTGCCGGAATTCGCTTTTTGCAAAATAATTATTGAGGAATACAAGGAGGTCTTTATTTTATTTGAAGATGAACAAGCAAGTATTAAAAGAATAGTCGGGCAAGTAAAAGATGAAAACGAGTCAGCGATAAAAGAGTTGTTAGAGCAATTTGCTCCTCTTATTCGCAACACCGCTTTTACAGCCTTTGAAACAACAGGCTTTTCAGGCCTGGAAGTTAATGATTTGATATCGGTTGGTAATTTTGCCATTTATAATGCCGCCAAAAATTATCAGGAGCAGCGGGGACCATTTCCCGCCTATGCTAAACTTTTGGTTCGTCGCAGCATATGGAATTATCTTCGCGAAAATATGGCCAGCAGTCACTCGCTGTTAAATGAAGCCCACTCTTTGGATGAAGAATTAAATTATGGGGAAGGTCTAACACTTATGGATAGCGTAGGTGATGAAGACCCTTACATAAGTAAGCATCTGCTTCGTGAAGATGATATTGAAAATATGGAATCATACCTGCCGTTTTCGCTAACTAGGCAAGAAAAAATGATTATTCTTTATCGCCTGCAAGGCTATTATCCGCAGGAAATAATGCAGGCAATGGGTTTATCAAAATATCATTATTACTTATTGATTGAAAACATTAAACTTAAAACCAAGCGGGCTTTTTAATTATTTATTATGTGGATACTTGGCAACAAATAAAATATACAACAATAATTGTCGTAACGGATAGTATGCTGCGTAATGGCGAACCATAAATTTAAAACGAAGACTATTTGACAAGCATTGAATGTAATGTAAAATAAAAACATGGGGTGGTCTCACCCGGGTCAATTGGTATTCGTATCAATTGCTAAAAACGGCCTGTGTGGGGGAGAGATTCTTCTGCTCAGGCCATTTTCGTTGGAAAACAAAATGGAATATAATCATAAAATCGATTATTTGATGTGCAAATGGCTAGTTCCCCCGCGGCGAAATCATCGGGAGTTTAGACTTCGGGCTGTATTTTGTGAGAAAATAAAAGCTAAGACCAAAGACGAGATACGGATTAGAGTTTTCAAATCCGTTTTTATTTTACTATGTGCAAATAAGATTGAGGAAGCGGTGGCCAAGATTCAACTTTTTGTCAAAGTAAACTTTGGACAAGTTAAAACGGTTTTTGATGAGACCAATCAAAAAAAGCCAGATTACAATTTATTTGCCTATCTTTTATTAAAAAAAGCATTGCCATTTCCATATGTCGTTCTTTACTTTAATTCGCTTCGGGTTAAAAGAAAATTATGTCCGATTATTTTTAGAAAAGATCAAATAGAAAAAATTATTATGTTTGCTAAAAACGGTGATTGGGATGCTGCGAATGAAACATATAGGATATGTCTAAAGGCCAGTGAAAGATATTTAATTAAAATAATCCCATATAGGCGGGAAGAAATTTTTGGTATAATTAAATCAATAAAAGAAAAACTTGAAGCATTCAAGATTGTGGAAGTGCAAGTGTTCGGCTCTTACGCTAGAGATGAAGCGAACGCATATAGCGATTTAGATATCGTTGTTGTGACGCGGCAAAGCGTGATTGATAGCGATTATTTATTCAATCTACAAATAGTTTTGGAAGAGGCTCTCAAAATCCCCCTTGATTTACATCTTTTCCAAAACCGAATTGAATATTCAAGTTTTGACCGTAAAATACGTAACGACATGGTGAAAGTATTGTAAGGGTAAGGGTATGAGAACCACGAAAAGAGAGCCGGTAATTATTTGTGCTAATCCGATCGTTGAAACTAAAATTTTAAAAAAACGGGCAACAAAATTAAGAGGCGCTCTTTTTCAAATTGGTGAGGGGGATAGCAATATCACTATTCCTGAAGTTATCAATAATAATAGTCCAATTAAGATTAATTGGGCTATGAGTGATGGCAATCTTATTTTGCCAAAAGACATTGAATTTAGTTTTCAGAGTAGAAAAAAAGACGAACTTTTGTTTAAAGGTGAAAATCAAGAGGAATTAAGTTTTAAGCCACGTGGCAAAAAGGTTGAACTATGTTTAAAAATCGGAATTGAGGAATTAGAAAAGAAATTCCAATTTAAGTTTATCCATCAAGGCAAGCTTGAGCTTAATAGCGATAACACATTAGTACTTACTAGCGAAGACCGAATAGTTTACTTTTTGTCTGGTTTTACGTTGATATCGGAATTTGGCACTTCCCTTGACTATCAATTAAATTTGCAAGATACGGCGGAAAATGAGAGCTGGTTATCGGTTAAAATAATTGAAGACACAATTGAAGATCAACAGGTTTCGCTTTCATTTACGGTTTCAACACCGAGTTTAGACCCAATAGTCGATATGATTTGTAAAAATATGGCGGGGACAACTATTCCTTTAACGGGACAAAACACATATGTCGTCGGAAGATATGTTGACACCAATCGAGTCAGTAAAAGCAATGCTAACCAGGTATCGATAATTATTTCACCAGAGGCAATAAAAGATCAGGTTAATTTTGATAACTTGATGAATTTTAATTTAACTCTTCGCTTGTATTATTTGGCTCCAGTCGTTTCGGCCTATGCCAAGAAGCGCACTGGACTTGCGGTTTTTATTGAGCATATTGAAGGCTTTCGCACGGTAATTCCGACAAAAGAAGGGGAATTATTAATTGATTTGACCTCCATGTTAAGATATTGCATCGCCCATAATCGGTGGCAGGATATTGCGGTAAACATCAGATCAGCCAATCCCTGGTACTATGGTATGAGTGGCGGTAGTCAAAGCGGGATTTCTAACGTCCATACCACGAATGATTATGCGGAAATTTGTAGTTTATCCTATGGGGAAGAGAGTAAAAGACCTCGCCTGATATTTTCTTATACAGACAGTGGACATTTGGAAAAATCAACGCCTTTTACCGAAATTGAAAATGGAAGATCGGGTACAGCCAGAATTAATTTATTTTCAAAGGAATACACTTTTACCCACCCAGATTTAACCATTAATTCGGGCAATCTTTCCGTTGATTTATTTCATTTTTATAGTTCGTTATTTTCGAAAACCGTACGGGGAACAAATAATTCACTCGGATGGGGTGTCGGTTGGAAAACCAATCTTCATCAATGGCTTTATAAGTATAAATATGCTGCTGATGCCGATGAACTTAAGGTTGTTTATACCGATGGAATGGGTAGCGATCATATTTTCCTTGAGCGCTGGTATTACGAAAAGAATGGTCAAAACATCTACATTAAGCGCAGTGAAGTATATATCAATGCCCAGGGTAAATTGGCCTATTTATCCCTAACGGGAAAAGAGTATTTAGTAACATATGAAGTTAAGTCGGACGACGGGCTAACTTTAACAACTTCCGCGGGTATGTTTGGCTATCGTGACAAAACAAAATTTAAAAGTATCGATAGAATATATTTTGATGAACACAATAACGAAATTGCGATGCCGGGTGCCGATCTAAAATTAAAGTTGTATAGTACTCCTGGCCCGACATCGACACCCGGATTTGCTAATGCGGCGGAACTTTCATGGCTCAACGATAACGGATTAGCCATAACCAATCAGGATTTTAGAAATGATTTTGCCGATAATCTATGGAAATATTCTTTCGATATTAGTTCCGCGCTTTATTACCCCACTTATGTAAATTCGCCACTTTTATATGACGGAACGGATTATTTTTCTAAGTTTGCCAAAGCCAAACATGAACTTCAATTTGTAAACCAATATAAAAATTCGCCGAATCTATTAACGGTCAAAGATAAAATGGAAAGCACCAAGATTACATTGAAAAAATCTGTTGTCTTTGATACAACCCTGACCGACTACTATGAAACGGAGGAGATTTTACAACTTAAAAATCAAGTAGCACAATACGAGAATGCCATAATCGAGGCAAAAGAAAATGCCAAAAATATATCCGGCAGTCTCGAAAGCGCAATAAATAGTTTGGAAGAACTAAAGAAATCCAAGGCGAGGATTTATGTTTCAATTAATCAACAAAAAATAAGTTATGATCCAGATAATGTAAATTCGGATGCTTTTAAAATGGCGTGTTATTCACTCCAAGGCAGTTTAGACCAAATTGAGTTGCAAATTAAAAGTGCGGACGGCCAAATAGTCGCAACTAAAGCCAGTTTGGCACGAGCCCTTAGAACCATTGACGAATATGAACTAACCAAGGAGAATCTTCAAGCAAAATTAGCGGGGCTTATCAAGGTACAAAAAGAAGTCCCTAACGATTTTATTATTGATGAAGAGGGAAACATTCTTGGCTTTGACTACTATGGTCGGCTTGTTTTAATCGCGGATAAATATGAAAAAGCGATACGGATCAAATTTAAGGAAGACAAAGATCTATTTGAAGAGATTCAAACCGAAAATGGCATTATTAAGTTCAATTATGACAGCAATGAACTATTGAAAGAAATAGTTGATGTGAATGGAAAAATAATTTGCTTTAGTTACACCAGCACAAAGTTTCTGTCGACGATCAAGCGAGATGATATAAGCGCCCATAATTCACTTTTTGCCTATCAGAATGATTTGTTGAGCAAAGTTATTGACCCGGCAGGTTTCAATCTGACAATCAGCCGTTCGACCAATAGTTTATTTGTCGTTCAATCTACGACTACGAAAAAAATCAACAAAGATGGTTTAGTTAGATTTGCTGAACAGCAAACAAAAAAAATAATTGATTTATCCTTAATAAAATTGGGGTTGAATACGACCTTAACCAACAACATAAACAATGATGTTGTCACCTATTCGTTTGACGAATTAGGACGGCCGTTAAATGTTATCAGTTCACGCGGTGCGGATAGTGAATATAGCTATGCAAAATATAATGATCATGGTGATATTCTCATCGAATCAACTTTTTCTAGTCGGCACATTCTTCGAAAGTTTATCGAAAACGGAACATCGACTGGTCTTAGCCGAACCGTTTTGTTCAGCGATACGGACGATGTAAGTGATAATATTTGGCGGGGTAATCTCTTAAATACCGATACTTTAGTTTATTATTTTGAGTTTCAAAGTGATAGTGGCCAAGCAAGTTTTATGGCTACGATTACGATTACAAATAGAGATGGCAGCAGTAATATAAAGCAAATATCAATTACCAACCAAACCAAGGTCTTGTTGCTGCCGATAATTTGCAACAAAGACAACATTATTCAAGCTAAAATCGAGACCACATCGGTATCGCAAGTGAAAAGTTTTGGTATTGCCACTGGGGATGGAATATTTAGCGCATATGATGATGATAATTTAATTGAAGAGCGACAGGGACTTAATACAACCTTGTATTTAGACTTCAACCATAAAAAGCCGACCAAAATAAAAACAATCGATCGATATAATAATACTAAGGTTAGCGTTTTATCATATAATGACAAAGGTCAATTAACCTATAACGAAGATCAAGATGGCAACATCGAGGAAAGATTTTATAACCCCGAAGGCGAACTATTAGAAAGCGTAGCTTATAACAAAAAATCGGCGACCGATAAGATCGTCAGAAAATACGAGTATGACGAAGAGGGCAATGTGACTGAACTGAGCGGGTTACTTCCAAGCAAAGAAGGAAAGATTAATCCGACAAAAAACCAGTACTATCCCGGAACAAAAAAAGTCAATTATCAAACGGCACCGAATGGTTTAATCACAAGCTATGGTTTCGACTTTTATAATGGCGATTTACTTTCGAAGAGCGCTGAAGTTGATGGTATCGCCAACACCACCAACTATCACTATCAATTTGGTTTTTTGACAAGTGTTTCCCATCAGGAATTTGATATTCACTATGAATTTGATGGGCAAGGTCGCACAACAAGTGTTGATGTTGCTTGCAATAATATTGTCAAGTTTGAATATGACGATAATTTTATGGTGGATGGTTACTTAGGAAGTAAAATTATTACAAAGTATTTTAATCACGGAATGCTTGACAACTTGATTACAGTCATAAGCGACATCCATGGTAAAACCAAAAGCGTCAGTGATACGGCGGGATTGAACATGGCGTATAGTTACGATAGTTTTGACCGCTTGACGTCAACAATAAGTAGCAATGAATCAACGCATTTTGAATACGACAAGCGGGGAAATATCAAATATAGCGATATCGTTTATAGTGATTTTGGCGAGGTGGATTTTAATTACACCTACACGGTAAAAGATCAAGTTGAGGAGATTATAACGACGATTAGCGACACCGCCGAACTTTATAAATATAAAACCAAATTCATATATGACCCCATAGATCGCCTGATACAAGCGCATAATTATTTTAATATTAATAACCTAAAAAGTGATGATAAGTTAACGAATGAATACGACTTTTCCAATCGATTAATCAAGGAGCGGATTCACATTAAAAATAATGATAATCCAAGTGAAAAGCATCAATTGGTAGTTAGTGAATATTTATATTTAAAGAGTGAAAATCAAGCAACGAATTTTATTAAGAAGAACGTAACAACCGTGCTTAATGATACCCGAGATGTCACAACCTATAACTATGATGAAATGGGAAATATTACTCGCATCAAGAGCAGTGACAACGATATTACCTACGAATACGATAAACTTAGTCGCCTCACGCGGGAGAACAATCGCAAATTAGAGTATAGCCAAATATTCGAGTATGATGAAAGTGGCAACATTTTACGGAGCGAAAAGTATGCATATACCAAAGGCGAATTACTGACGCTTATTAGTGACAATGTTTATTCCTACAACCAAGGTAACTATCAAGACCAACTTGTTGACTTCAATGGGGAAGAGATTATTTACGATGGACTAGGTAGACCGACCACATATCGCAACAAGACTTTAGTATGGTCCCCGCGGAGTACATTACTTAACTACGATGATTATCAATACCAATATAATGAGCAAGGAATCCGTATCAAGAAAGTAGTCGGTGATACAACACACAAATACTTTGTTAATGGAACAAAGATATTAATAGAAGAATTAAATTCTAATAGTGTTAAGAAGTATTTAAAGTACAAGTACTTTGGTGATAAATTGTATGGTTTCAATTATAATGAGGTTGATTACTATTATCTAAGAAATACTCAGGGTGATATCACTTCAATTATTGATCGAAATGGTATTGAAGTAGCAAGGTATACATATGATGCCTGGGGTAATCATTTAGTAAATAATTTGACCGAAGACAATATCGGTGATATCAATCCATTTAGATATCGGGGTTATTATTATGACAAAGAAACCCAATTATATTACCTTAATGCTAGATATTATGATCCGGAAGTCGGAAGATTCATTAGTCAGGACAATATTAGTTACCTTGCACCAGAAACAATAAATGGACTAAATCTTTATGCTTATTGTGGAAATAATCCGGTAATGTTATCCGATAGCTCCGGATGTAGTCCTTGGTATAGTTGGCTGATTTCGGGTTTGCAACTGGCGGGCGGAATAGTTTTAATGTTCGTGCCGGGCGCACAAGGAATAGGTGCTAGTTTAATTGTTGGTGGAACCTTAGGGTTAATTGCGAATGCTGCGGCTCCGGCGATAGGTCAAGCAATCGGCGGTGCATCGTCTATAGCTAACGGATGGGGTGCCTTTTCAACAGGTATGTCGATACTTGGTTTAGGGATTCCCGGTTTGATTGGTGGTATCGGACTTATGTTGGTTGGCGGAGCAACCATGGCTTTTGGAGCTAATGAAATTATTGCGGCGACGACTGGCATGAACTATATTCAGCAATGGACGGGCATGAGTGACACGGCATATGGTTGGACTTACTTTGGATTGAATCTTGCTTCGAGTTTAGGACAGATGGCAGGAAATGCATATCGGTTACATCAGACAAGAACCCCGAGAATCGGTAGAGCGGGTGAATTAGATGGTTATAGATATGTAGATCGTGGGGGCAATCCTTTGTTTGACTTTGACTATGCACATGGTGGAAAAATAAATTATAATCACTTTCACGGTTGGGCGGGTCCAGGACTAACAGGTAGAACCGCAGGTCATTGGAACTATTTAAGACTAATATGGTGGTTAATTTCAGGGAGGTAGTATAGTGAGCAGACAGTATATTGAAAATAAATATGCATGGATAAGACAGCAAAAGAGAATTGGCACATTACTTGAAATACCATATGAAAATTTGTCTGTTGAAGAAAAGTTGGAACTTGCATATGATAAATATTTTAAGCGTGAAAAAATATCATACGATGAGTATTTATTAATGGTAAAAGTTGCAAATGATGAAATATGGTTTTGTGTTAATAATGTTGTTTATCAAGTTATTCATGAATCTCCCGAAAACACAGCGATGCTTATCACCGAATATAACGGCAATCAAAAAACATTAGAGCGAAGTGAAAACTATTCCTCAGTAATTGAACTACTTGACAAATTTAGGATTGACGGAAAAACAATTGAAGAAATATGGAACGAGGTTGTCTTTAATGAGGTTTAAGTATGACGAACAAAGATTATATTTTAGATAGTTTAGCCGATGGTGGTGAGTATGGTGAATGTGAAACGCAAATCATGGAGTTTTTCAAATTTATTAAAGTTGATATTAGTATCGAGGAAATTAGAAAACTAATCAACGAAATGACAGAAGAAGGACTTGTCCGCACTAATAAAACTTGGACAAATAAACACGATGAAACACCATATGCTTTAACGCCAAAAGGCAAAGAAATTTGGGAACAAAACAACAAGAACTAAAAAATTAAATTAAACAGCAAAACAAACGGCTTATACGATACGGTCTTTTATGTAGACGACGGCTATAGCGGCACAAATTTCGAGCGAGCTGATTTTCAGAAGTTACTTAGCAATATTGAAAGCGGAAAAATAGGAACGGTAATAACCAAAGATTTATCAAGGTTAGGACGCAACTATCTACAGACTGGTTTTTATACAGAATGTTATTTTCCGGATAATCAAATTCGTCACATTGCTATCAACGATAATGTTGATACAAGTAAGGGTGAAAACGAGTTTGCACCTTTCCGCAATATTATGAATGAGTGGTACGCAAGAGATAACAGCCGTAAAGTCAAATCCGCATACAGGACAAAAGCCATAAAAGGCGAGTTCACCGGACCTTATGCGCCCTATGGTTACAAAAAAATCCCGAAGATAAACACAAATTGATTATCGATGAAGAAGTTGCCCCTAATGTTAGAAAAATTTATGAGCTTGCAGCAAGCGGAGTTACGCTTTTTAGAATATCAGCGTATCTGAAAAAACAAGGAATACCAAAACCGCGCGCTTGTATGATAAACAAAATGGGCAAATATGTTTCCGTAAAATATTTAAAGTACCCTCACGATTGGGCAACGGAAACAATCAGGTCAATCATAATCAATGAGGAATATTTAGGACATTTGGTTTGTAACAAAAACACATCAAAATCATTTAAGGACAGAAAATTAATCGCAGTTCCGAAAGACCAATGGATTATTACCCGTAATACGCATGACCCTATCATTGACCAAGAAACATTTGATAAAGCTCAAAAAATGGCTTTAATGAAACGTAAATCCGTTAAAGAAACAGGCACTCATCAGATTTTTGTAGGTCTCTTAAGGTGTCCGACTTGCGGAATGACACTAGGCTACAACAAACGTTACGAAAGGTATGCGACAGGTTCTTACGCTTGCAGCACTTACAGACGGTATGGCAAAAGCTATTGTTCAATGCACTACATAACTTACGAAAATCTTTATGATATTGTGCTAAGTGACATTAAAAAACACGCTAACGCCGTCAACCTTGAGCCGGAAAGATTGCTTAAACACCTTACAGAGCAGAGTAATTTGAAGAGCAAAAAACAAATTGCTCAATCCGAACGGGAAATAGGCAAAGCCGAAAGGCGCATTGCAGAGTTTGATAACATAGTGAGGCGGCTTTATGAGGACAATGTTTCGGGCAAAATATCCGACGATAGGTTTAATGTAATGCTTAAAGACTATGAAAACGAGCAAGCGGTTTTAAGGGAAAACCTTATAAAGCTAAAGCAGGAAATAAGCACGTTTTCGGAAATTAAGGACAATAGCAATCGTTTTGCGGAAGTAATCAAAAAATATTGCGAGATACAAGAGCTTGATGAAGCTATCCTTAATGAACTGATTGACAAAATATTAGTCCATGAGCGCGAAATAATTAACGGTGAACGAAAACAAAAAATTGAGATTTATTACAACTTCGTGAGGATAATATAACAATTTCCCCACGTGGAGCTATATAATAACATTACTCCCGTCATGTTTGTGGATCCGGAGGGACATTTCGCACTATCAATTCTTTTAATTGGATTATTGGTTGGAGCTGCCATTGGTGGGGGATTCGAAATCGCAAATCAAGTCGGTTCTAAAGGTTGGAATTTAGGTGATTGGGATTGGGGAAAGATTGTTAATCATACATTAGTTGGTGGTGCAATTGGCTTAGCAGGCGCAGCCGGAGTTGTTTTCCTTGGTCCAATTATTGCAGGAACCGCTGCAGTTGGGGCTGGTAAAACCGCTCTAATTGCTTTAGGAGTTACAACTGTAATTTCCTTCGTAGCAGGAGCTGGTGGATATGCAATTGAAGAATCGATGAATGGACGTAAAGTAGATTTCGGGAATGCAATTGGTCATGGCTCAATTGTAGTTCTGGAATCAATATGGTCTTTTGGTGTAGGAGGAATAGTAGGCAGTATAGGAAAAATTGGAACTAAGGGTCCTTTCTTATCAAAAGAATGGATATGGAAATTGATTTTCACTCAAGAATTTACTCAACCTTTTAAAATACCAATGGATTTAATAAGAAAATACTTATTCTAATAGGAGAAATGCTATGTATAAGTTTAGATATTCAAATTTAAGTACAATAGTTTTAATGGTTTTAATGGTTGTATGCTTGGGATTTCTGACATTTGCATACATTGGTTGTGCCGAAGATGGCTATAGTAACGTAGAGATTCTAACTTTAAGTGTTTTGACTCTATTGTTTGGCGGTTTAGCTTTTGCCGTTTTATTTATGATAGGCAATTATGCAGGAGCAAAAATAATATTAAAGTCAAATGGTATTGAAAAGAGAACTTTATTTGGAAAAAAGATATTTGTTGAATGGAACAACATAGTAAAAATAGAAAATGGTAATGCTCCGGATTATTTAACTGGTTATAAGGAAGGCTATATCATTAGATTTAATAAGGATGAAAAAGAACGCAAAATAATAATAATGAAAAACAAGAAAATAGTTGAAGCATTTGAGCGAATTGTTCCTAAAGAATTATTCAAATAATTAAAAATAAAGTAGATGAGGAAAAAATCCAAGTCTACTTTTAATTTGAATTTTATATATATTTTATATAAATTCGGGTTCTATTTAATTAAGCGGGGAGGTCTGGGAAGCAATTCCTGGGTCTTTTCTTATTGGGAATTTGCGTAAGTTAAAATAAGCATACATCTCTTCCTGAAACGTTCAAAATTATGATAACCATAGGCTGCATTGGTAATGGATTTGATGTGGTTGTTGATCGTCTCAGCGACTCAGTTGTGATAACGAATATTGTTCTGGGTTTTGCTAAAAGCATTGGCAATCTCAAATCTCCATTTATGATAAGAACGACCCACTTCTTGAACGATTGGCGATTCACATTTTTTAGGTTTGAGCTAATTCTTTCAATGAATAGAAGGGCTTCATCAAAGGTATATCGTAGTTGATAATTAAAAAGATCTTGCGGTGAATTGTGAGCAGACCATAGAGCAGTATTAAGCCGAATGCAGCGTTTAAGAAGTTCGTCATAATGAAACATTTGGCCGATTTTCTGATGCGTATAGAAACGATCTGGAACCCTGGTCCAGCGACATAAAAAGAGTTTCCAATTCTTCTTCATAAAGTTATATGCAGGAGAGTTTTTGTCAGTCATGAGGTTCATGGTGCGAACTCTTAAAACATTAGTCGCGGTGGTTAGCAAACGAAGCACATGAAACATATCGACGATATGAATGGCGAATTTGAAATGGTGAGAAACGATGGCTGAATAGCCATCATACATATCGGGAATCACTATTTTAACCTTATTTCTCTCTAAAATATTAATATTTGAGTAGTAAAGAATACACACATACTTGCAATCCACATCCGTCTGAAATTTGATTCCGTCAATGCATAAAACTTCGGGTAAAGAACGATGAGGAACATATTTTATTTTCTCATCAAAAATCTGTATAATTCGGCTTGTACTTAACCCATATCGTTTAGCGATGTCAGAGAACGTCATCTTTGAACTGAAATGATTAACGATAAGTTGGAGTGTTTGATTGCCCGTCTTCGCGTAAGGTTCAATCCCATTTAGGGGAGGCGTGAAAGTCTTACCGCATTGCTGGCATTTAAATCGAACCTTCCTAACTCTTAACGTATCCGTGATTTGATTGGTTTCTGAGCAATTAAACTCAGCGGTGAAATACCCTTTTATATAGACATCGTTAGAGGGACAAAAAGGGTATGGAGGGTTATCCTTCTTTTGCTCAACTTTATAGATAAAACCTGTGTCTGTTTTGATTGGCTCATTGATACGGTTGACAAAATTTCTTGAATCCAAATCAAGTCTTAAGAGCATTGAATTATAATCCATAAAAAACTTCTTTTTATACCTTAGATAAAGTATACAAAGGAGCATCAAAGTGACCAAATCTATAAATAATAGTGGGAAGTGACTATTTTTTGTCCCCACTTAATTTAACAGAACCACATTATAGATCCCCCTTTTTGTTTTCAAGAAAGTCTCACAGCAATTTTAAAGTAACAAACGCCACACTTAATGATTGCAATATTGACTTCTACAAGTTATAATTCTATCGATAAAATTATTACATAAGGATGTGATGTTAGATGCGGGAAAAGGTTCTTTTAATTTGCTCAGAATGTCTATCACGAAACTATACAACCACACGCCGGAAAGATGCTAGCGTAACAGAGCGTCTTGAGTTAAAAAAATTTTGTCCAAAATGCAACAAGATGACTATCCATAAGGAAAGCCGTTAGGAGGATATTATGTCAGCAAAGAAATATTTTGGCGAAGTCGTCAAAGAAGGAAAAAGAGTTCGTTGGCCCAAGCGGGAAACAATTATTCCCCTTATTGTTGTGGTCATCATCATCACAGCGATTTCTGCGCTTATTTTAAATTTAGAGGACTTAGCAGCGGCTCGCTTATTAGGCGCAGTTGAAGATGCCTTTAAAGCGATCAAAGGATAAGGAGTTCTAAATGGAAAACAACGAAAAAGATGTTCAATGGTATGTTGTTAATACCTATTCTGGACACGAGAATACAGTTAAATTAAATCTTCTACGGCGTGCTGATTCGATGAATTTGCATGATTTTGTCTTTCGGGTCATTGTCGCAGAAATTGAAGTTGATGTTCTTAAAGATGGTCTCCCCACGGGTAAGAAAAAGATGAAGAATCTTTATCCTGGTTATGTCTTTATTGAAATGATTATGTCCGATGAGGCATGGTATATGGTCCGTAACACCCCTGGAGTTACGGGATTCGTGGGATCAAGTGGAGGTGGCACCAAACCATTCCCGGTTCCTCGTGAGCAGATTGAACCAGTTCTAAAACGGATGGGTGAAATTGATGCGAGTATGTATGACCGCTACACGGTTGGAGACTTCGTCAAGGTTATCCATGGATCATTTGAAGGAACGGAAGGAAGAATCACTTCCATTGATAAAGATACTGGCAACGTTAAACTTGAAGCCGTCTTCTTTGGCCGGCCGACGGTTCTTGAAGTCGAGTTTGCTCAAATAGAAAAAATTTAAAGAAATATTCCCACGTAAAAGTGGGAATTTTTTTATTGACAATATGAACAGACATTCATATAATATAGGTAATATATGAATGAGCATTCATGTTTAGGAGATGCGTTATGACAAGGAAAATATTGCCAACCGAAGATGTGCTAGAAAAAATGGAGCATCTATTGAGTATAACCGCTGATTATACTCGCTTAAAAATTTTGTGTGCATTACTAGATGGGCCAAAGTATGTCGGAGAGTTGCAAGATATCGTTGATGCCTCCCAATCGCTAATTTCTCATCAACTTAAGGTATTAAAAGATGCTTCGCTGGTAAAAAATGAGCGAGAAGGCAACCGTGTGAGTTATTCTTTAAGCGATGATCATGTCGCTTCGCTCCTATCGGTGGTTTTCGATCACGCATCGGAGTAGAGGTTTAAACATGAAAAAACTGTATGATATTAAAGGCTTTGATTGCGCCAATTGCGCATTAAAAGTATCTCGTCATTTAAGTAGTGACCCCAAGATTAAAAGCGCTAGCATCGACTTTGTAAACGAAAAACTATATGTTGATTACCAAAAAGATGAACTTTCGATTGAGGAATTAAAACGGAAGGCCGCCGAAGTAGAAAGCGACCCGTTAGAAATACGCGAGCACCGAAACTCGCAAGTGGCTAAGACCCCCATTTTAACAAGGGCAATTAAAATAAAAATATTGCGCATTATCATTAGTGCGGTTTTACTTGGCTTAGTCTACTTTTTTGATCGATATCCGCTCTTAACGACTGCGATGAACGAAGCACTAATCATCGCCGTTTCAATTATTAGTTATTTGCTCATTAGTTACGATATATTATTTAAAGCGGGAAGAAATCTATTTACAGGACGAAGCGTTTTTGATGAAACGGTTTTGATGAGTGTGGCGACTTTGGGAGCATTTGCCATTCAAAGTTATGAAGAGGCAGTCTTGGTAATGCTTCTTTTTCAAATCGGTGAAATTTTTGAGGATATATCAATTGAAAAATCTCGTCGATCAATTGTTGCCGCCCTAGATTTAAGGAGTGATATCGCCCATGTATATCGCAATGATGAATATATGGATGTCGATCCTTCAATATTGGTAAAAGGTGATGTTATCATGGTGCGCGTTGGGGAGATTATTCCAGTAGATTCGACGGTAATAAGCGGAACTGGATCACTAGATACATCGTCATTAACTGGCGAATTTTTACCTCAAGGCGTGGTTGCGGGGGATGTCGCTTTAAGTGGGACAGTTGTGACGGATGGCATTCTGATTTTAAAAGTCGAAAAAGCCTATCAAGAGTCGACAATTAGCAAAATAATCGAGCTAGTTACAACTTCGGGAGAACATAAAGCCAAAGCTGAAAAATTTATCGCTCGCTTTTCTCGTTTTTATACTCCAATTGTAATGGCCTTAGCTCTTTTGGTGGCAATTATTCCTCCCCTTTTTAATGGTGATTGGCGCGGAAGTGCCTACACGGCTTTAACTTTTCTTGTCGTATCTTGCCCTTGCGCCATCGTAATATCAGTTCCGCTTGCTTTTTTTACAGGAATTGGATTGGCAAGCAAAAAAGGCATTGTGATAAAGGGAGCCAATTATCTTGATCGACTCAATGAGGTTAAAACAATAATTTATGACAAGACGGGGACTTTAACTACTGGAGAATTTTCTGTTACTAGCTTTTATTTTGTTAAAAGCGATGAACAAATTGCTCGGCAATTATTGGTATCTCTTGAATCGCTGAGCGGACATCCATTAGCAAAAGCCATAACTGGACATTTCAAAGATATTGAAATCTTAAATGTTGACCAGTTTCATGAGGAGACTGGCCGGGGATTAAGGGCGTTATATGATGGGAAAGAAGTTTTAGTGGGCAATAGTCAGTTTTTAAAAAGCAACCATATTACTCTCGGCGAGACCATTCAAAGTGGAGTTGTTGTGTATGTTGCTTATGATAAACGGGTCATTGGCCGAGTAGAACTTAACGATACAATTAAACCGGGAGTCGCCGATATGGTTAGTAAATTGCATCGCGAGCATGTCCGTTTAGAAATGTTAACGGGCGATCGCGAAAGTAATGCGGCGCATATCAGTCAAAAAATTGGTATTGATGAATATCATGCTGAACTACTTCCTCAAGATAAAATTCGCTACCTTGATGAAAAACTGGCTGGATCTAATTCAAAGCAAGCTGTGGCTTTTATTGGCGATGGAGTTAATGATGCCCCATCCATTGCAAAGGCTGATATAGGAATTGCAATGGGAGGAATTGGCAGTGATATTGCTGTCAGCAGCGCAGATGCTGTTATTATGAACGATGATCCACGGAAGGTGGCCACAGCGATAAAAATAGCCCGCATTACCCGGCGGAGGGCAATAAGCAACATCGTCATTGCCCTAATTGTTAAAATTAGCGTTATGGTGCTAGCCTATTTCAATTTGGCTCCGATGTGGCTCGCCGTACTTAGCGATTCGGGATTAGCAATTCTTCTTGTTATAAATTCTCTGTTACTAATAAAAGCAAAAGTGGAATAAAAAAACCGCGATGGAAGTTTTCTTGCCATCGCGGTTTTACTTAATTGCCGGCGTGTTCGATTGGTTCTTTGTTAATAAAATTACTGAAATCTTCGATGTCACCATTTAATCCAACAACGAATACTATGTCACCGGGATGAATCTTATCGAGCGCTTTCGGGGCGAAAGTTTTGCCTCCGCGCTGAATCAGTATAAGGTTTACTCCAAACTCGTTGCGCGGATTTAAAGCTTGAATAGTCACTGGTCGATAATCATTTCTAATAGTGATTTTGACGACTGAATAATCACCAGCAAGGGAATAGTAATCGAGAAAGTCGTCGTTTCCTAAACGATTGGCCAGCCCCAGTCCAGCGAGACGTTGAGGGGTAACAACCTCGGTAGCGCCGAGCTTTTTAATAATGGGAATGTAGGTTTCATTATCCATCCGTACAATAACATGCTTGATGTTCATACTCACCAGTAAAACAGTAGTAAGAATTGAAGCCACAGTGTTGTCGCCATAGCAAACGATGGCATGCGAAACATTTTGAATTTCTAGTTCTCGCAGTGCCTTCTCATTTGTGGAATCACAGACAAAGGCTGTAGGGGTAAGTTCAGAGGCGATACGAACGGCTTCCTCATCTTTGTCCAAGGCGATGACATCTTTGTTGAGAGAAACCAATTCTTCAACAATAGACATTCCAAATTGACCAAGACCAATTACGACGAAAGTTTTCTTTTCATTGCTATTTGTCATATTTCCTCCTAGCCGACAATTACGTCAGCTTCTATATTAGCGTAATGTAATTTTTCTTCCCGATTCATGGATTCGCTGACGGATGAAATTAAAGTCATCGGTCCAACTCGGCCAAAGAACATTAACGTACATAGCACTATTTTACTACCAGTCGATAGGTAAGGGGTAATTCCAAAAGAAGTGCCCACTGTTCCAAAGGCGGAAAAGCATTCGAATACAACTGCGGAAAGACCATAAGTCGCATATATATCATTGCTGGGATTGTTTTGCTCTAGCCGATTCACGACCAATACCCCAATCATAATTGCCATAAAAGCAAAGAAGACAAGGGTTGTAGCCTGAATAAAGTTCTTTTGGGAAAAAGAGCGTTTAAAAGCTTGAGCTTTTTTACCACGGATAAAACTCCAACCAGTGATGAGAATCACGAACCAAGTGGATGTTTTAGTTCCGCCTCCGGTTGAAAGAGGAGAAGCACCGATAAACATCAATAAGAGTAAGATTCCTCGAGCGCCAGTGGTAAGTCCGCTAATTTGAACGGTATAAAATCCTGCGGTTCTAGCCACCACACTTTGGAATAAAGCGTGATAAAAACTAATACCACCCTCATCTAACAAGAAAACTAAAAGCGCACCACCAAAGGTAAGTATGAATGACATCAAAAGAGAAATCTTGGTAATTATGCTCCAATTACGGATGCGCTTCGTTTTTAAAATATCGCCGATAACGAGGAAGCCAATTCCCCCTAAAAATACCAGCATAATTGTGTTTAATGTCACAATATAATTTCCATAATATGGCATCAATGAAGAATCGCCAATAAGATCAAACCCCGCATTGTTAAAAGAACTAATGGCTTGAAAAATAGATTTTCCAACGCCGGTCCAAAATCCATATTGAGGAATAAAAACAATCATAAATGGAATTGATCCAATAGCTTCAATTATCAAAGAAATAATCGCCATTTGGCGAATAAAGCGCAGTATGTTGGCATTTTGGCCAACGCTGAAAGCCCGTTTTAGCAAGTAGCGATCAAGGACGGATATTCGTCTTCCAAAAAGTGTAATAGTGAAAGCAAAGATTGTAATAAAACCAAGTCCACCTAATTGAATTAAAAGGGCGATAACAACTTTTCCAAAAACTGAAAAGGTGTCAACGAGACTGCTATATACATTCAGTCCAGTAACGCATACGGCGCTAGCGGCCGTAAAAAAAGCATCGATAAACTGTGGCATTTCGCGATTTTGATAGGCCCACGGAGTCCATAAAATAAAACTACCGAGCAAAATGACGAGAAAAAAACTCAATGCCACGGCAAGATATGGAGAAATGTGCAACTTTTTTAAAAGCCGATACATAGTATCCTCAATGAGTTATCAATAACTCTAGCGTGAATATAGCACAAGTCCCCGCAATTGTCTACACGACCGAGTTCGGCTATTATTGACCCTTAAATAGCACTTTTATATAAAATGTTCAATATTTTTTTAGTAAATATAGGAAAAAATGTTGCCTTTAGACTATTAAACATTTATAATACCAAAGCGTAGGTTGGAGGAGTATGGCTTCTTATAACCTACGGTTTGTTTTGTGGAAGGGTGCACGATTAGCCCTTTGACCACAGCACGGACAACATACTATTTATCAAGGAGGAAAGTCACGTGAGTAAAAAAATCGCTAAGGTAGTTAAACTAGAACTCATCGGCGGTGAGGCTAAACCAGGACCGAAGCTTGCTTCGGCCGGTATTGTCATGCCCAAGTTCTGTACAGATTTTAACGCCAAGACGGGTGACCGGAAAGGTGAAGTGGTTCCGGTTATCATTACTGCCTATGAGGACAAGTCATTCGACTATGTTATCAAGACTTCACCGGTTGCTGGATTGCTTTTAAAAGCAGCGGGCATCCAAAAGGGTTCTAGCAACGCTAAAACTCAAGTTGTTGGCCATATTAGCCAAGAACAATTAAAGAAGATTGCCGAATACAAATTGCCTGATTTAAATTGCGATGATTTGGAAGCAGCGATGAAAGTCGTCGAAGGTTCCGCTCGTAATATGGGCATTGCTGTCGATAAATAAAACGTGGAAGAGTGGAATGCTCGTTAATACCACCAAGGAGGAAATTTTATGAAGAAAGGTAAAAAGTATCAAGCGGTTGCGGCTCTTGTTGATGCGACGAAGCTTTACGAAATTGCGGATGCAGTTGAACTCGTTAAAAAGACTTCTACCACCAAATTTGACAGTACCGTTGATGTTTCTTTCCGTTTAAACATTGATCCCCGTCAAGCGGATCAACAAATTCGGGGTACGTTAGTGCTCCCCCATGGCAATGGCAAAACCAAAAAAGTTTTAGTCATTACCAATACCAAACTTGACGAAGCAAAAGAATCTGGCGCCGATTTCTTCGGTGGCAAGGAAATGCTCGACAAGATTAAAAATGAGAATTGGTTTGCTTTTGATACAATCATCGCTACCCCCGACATGATGGGCGAAATTGGAAAATTGGGCCGGGTTCTTGGACCTAAAGGCTTGATGCCAAACCCTAAAGCCGGAACCGTTACGATGGATGTTGCAAAAGCCGTTGCGGAGGTTAAAGCCGGAAAGATTGAATATCGTCTCGACAAGGAAGCCAATATGCATGTTTCCTTTGGCCGGGTTTCATTTTCCGCTAATGATCTCGCTGACAACCTAAATGCTATTTGTGAACGGATAGTTCATGTCCGTCCATCAAGCGTAAAGGGAGTCTACATTAAGAACGCTGTCATCCATACGACCATGGGACCAGCCATTCATATTACTTTTAATGGTCGCTAATTAAGTTTCGAAAGCATTCAATATACCAAAGACAGCAACGGCTAGATTAAAGCTTAATAATGTTGCCGAGGTGTAGGATAAAGATTATTCTCGAAAACTCTCAGTTAGAGAGTTACTCATGGATATTGGAAGCCTCAGAAAATACAAAAATTTTTTACAGGAGGTGGAACTATGAATCAGAGCGCTTTGCAAGCGAAGGAAGCGGTAGTTAAGGAAGTCGTTGAATCGGCCAAAAACGCCAAATCAGTTCTTATCTGCGAATATCGCGGATTGACTGTGGCGGAATTAACTGAACTTCGTCGGTTGCTCAAAAAAGAGAATGCGAAGTTGGCGGTTTATAAGAATTCATTGGTCGAACGTGCGGCTGCTGAACTCGGATATACAAGCCTTAATCCATTGCTCGAAGGGCCTAATGCTATCATATTTGCAGATGATGCAATTTCTGGAGCAAAAGTCCTTACCAAATACGCGAAGGCCAACGATAAGTTGGTTGTCAAAGGTGGAATCGTTGAAGGTTCTTTACTTGATGGCAAGCAATTGGTTACTTTATCAAAGTTGCCAGGACGCGACGGCCTAATTTCTATGTTCTTGTCGGTGCTGAACGCACCAATCCGGCAATTTGCGGCTACAATTAAGGCCGTTGCCGATGCCCAAAACTAATACCATCAGGAGGAAAAAAACATGGCAAAGTTAACAAAAGAAGAGATTATTGCCTCTCTTAAAGAGATGAGCGTTCTCGAACTCAATGATTTAGTCAAAGCTGTTGAAGAAGAATTTGGTGTTTCCGCCGCCGCTCCAGTCGCTGCGGCTGCTGCTGCTCCAGCTGAAGAAGAAGCGGCTAAGGGACCATCCGAAGTTTCGTTATTCGTTAAGGCAGTCGGCCCAACGAAGGTTCAAGTCATCAAAGCTGTCCAAGCCATTACTGGTCTCGGACTTATGGATGCCAAGAAGTTAGTTGACAAGGCTCCAGTCGCTATCAAAGAAAAGATTTCTCCAGTTGAAGCCGAAGAACACAAGAAAGCTCTTGTTGAAGCCGGTGCTGAAGTCGAAATCAAATAAGTTAGCTAGAGTCTAGACGTTAAAACTCGCTTACCAATAGGCGGGTTTTTCGCGCTTTTAGGGGGGTGAGAATGTGAGCCATTATTTTACCAGTGACGATGGTGTTAAAAGCCAGCCACATCTGATTGAATATACGATATCCAACCACACTTTCTCCCTTATTAGTGACTATGGCGTTTTTAGTCAAGGCAAGTTAGATCGAGGAAGTGAGGCGCTGCTTAAGCACCTCATTTCCATTAATCTAAGCGGAACAATTCTTGATCTCGGAGCTGGGATTGGAGTAATTGGAATTACCTTGAAAACATTTTTCCCCGAACTAAAGGTGATCATGCTCGAAATTAATGAACGAGCGATTAAAATGGCGAAGGAAAATATTAGACGCGACAATTTATCGGATATCGAAGTTCGAACTAGCGACGTTTGCTCAGCTCTTAGGGAGAACGAAAAATTTGTTGCCGTTGTAACCAATCCCCCAATTCGTGCCGGAAAAACTACCGTCTACAGAATGTTCAAGGAAGGTTACGACCATCTATTTGATGGCGGTTCGCTCTTCTTCGTAATGCGAAAAAGCCATGGCGCACCTAGCGCCCAGAAGTTTGTGGCAGAGTTGTTTGGTAATTGTGAACTAGTGAAGCGAGATCACGGTTACTATATCTTCCATGCAGTACGAAATAACGAGCAAAAATAACAAGCAAAGCGAGGCCATTTATGTCTAACAACTTCAATTTACCTAAAAAAACTTTGACCAATCACCGGATTGATTTTTCGAAAATCTCCGGCACTCTATCTCTTCCTTATTTGGTGGAAATCCAAACGGATTCCTTCAAGTGGTTCTTAAGTGAAGGAATCGAAGAGGTCTTAAAAGATGTATTTCCGATTAATAACTACGCGGACAATTTAGTCATCGAGTATGTCGGATGTCATTTTGAAGAACCAAAATATGACTATTTAGAATGCAAAACCCGGGATTTTACCTACAGTGCTCCTTTAAAAGTTAAACTTCGTCTACGGTTTAAAGAAACCGGCGAAATTAAAGAGAGCGATGTCTTTATGGGCGATTTCCCGTTAATGACCGATTCGGGCACTTTTATTGTCAATGGTGCTGAACGCGTTATCGTGAGCCAACTTGTGCGCTCACCCGGCGCCTATATGTCAAAGACAATGGATAAGTCTGGAAAATGGATTTTTGAAGGCGACCTTATTCCGACCAGAGGAACTTGGCTCGAATTTGAAAGTGACGCTAAAGATATTCTCAACGTTCGAATTGACCGGCAAAGAAAGATGTTTGCCTCGATCTTCCTTAAGGCACTCGGTCTTACGGATGATGAGAAAACATTGGAACTTTTTGATTCCCATCCGGCCAAAAAATCTCGTAAAAAGAAAGCTGATGAAAAAGGAGATGACGAATTATCTCCATTGGAACTTACTTTACGCAAGGATGCGGAAACACGGAGTTCAAATCAAGCTCTTTTTGAAATTTTCCGGAAACTTAAGCCGGGAGAACCTTCGACCGAAGAAGGAATTGCTAATTTTATCGTGCAGAAGTTCTTCGATCACAAACGCTATGATTTAGGCCGGGCTGGGCGTTATAAATTTGCCAAGAAATTAGGCATTTACAATCGTTTGACGGATATGATTTTAGCGGAAAATCTCGTCAGTGCCGATGGAGAGATTGTTTTTCCGGCCGAAACCTTATTAACTAAGGAAATAGTCGAGGATTTACAAGCTCAAAAATTCTTTGAGAAAGGTGCTCACGTTGAGCACATTTCCATCAATCAATCCCTTGACTCACATGATGCGGTTAACGTGGTTAGAGTTTATACCAATGATAAAAAAGAGAAAATCGTCTCTATTGTAGGAACAGATTTAACTCTTACCGATCAGTGTGTGACAATTCCAGATATGATTGCTACTTTTTCTTATTTTATGAATATTCAATTTGGCATCGGCCAAACGGATGATATCGACCACCTTGGCAATCGTCGTGTGCGCTGTGTCGGAGAATTAATTCAAAATCAATTTCGCATTGGACTTTCAAAAATGGCTAAAGCGGTTAAAGAAAAAATGTCCATCAGTGAAATCGATTCAGTAACCCCGCAATCATTAGTTAATATTCGTCCATTAACGGCGAGCATTAAAGAATTCTTTGCCAGTTCACAACTTTCGCAGTTTATGGATCAAACTAATCCACTCGCGGAATTAACGAATAAACGGCGGTTATCGGCTTTAGGACCAGGCGGTCTTACAAGAGATCGCGCCAGTTTTGAGGTTCGTGACGTTCACTATTCACATTATGGTCGTATTTGCCCGATTGAAACCCCAGAAGGTCAAAACATCGGTCTTATTAATAACCTTGCTTGTTATGCGAAGGTTAATAAGTATGGTTTCCTTGAAACTCCATATCGGAAAGTGGAAAGAGGAACTGGAAAAGTTCTCGATCGTAGTGAGTACTTATCCGCTGATCAGGAACGCGAATTTGTTATTGCCCAAGCCAATGTTAAGTTGGATGCGAATAACATTATTATTGATGAAAATGTCGTGGCTCGTCACGATGGTGAAAATATAGTTGTATCTCCAACTAAAATCGATTATATCGACGTTTCTCCTAAACAAATTGTCTCGATTGCGGCAGCGTGTATTCCTTTCCTTGAAAACGATGATGCAATGCGGGCTCTTATGGGTGCAAACATGCAACGTCAGGCTCTACCATTATTAAGACCACATGCGCCTTTTGTTGGCACGGGTATGGAAGCGAAGATTGCGCATGACAGTGGGTCTTCAGTCGTAGCCAAAGCCGATGGTGTTGTCACTTACGTTGATTCACGGAAGATTATCGTTGATGAAAATGGTACGAAGAAGGTTTACCTACTTCAAAAATATGCTCGTAGTAACCAAGGAACCTGTTTCAATCAAAAACCGATAGTCAATATTGGCCAAGTAATTAAGACCGGTGACGTTATCGCCGATGGACCAGCAATGGAAAATGGCGATTTGGCTCTTGGACAAAATGTCACGATTGCCTTTATGACTTGGAATGGATATAACTACGAAGATGCGGTTATCATGAGCGAAAGACTTGTGAAAGATGACGTCTACACGTCTATTCATATCGAAGAATACGATGTCAAATGCCGGGAAACTAAACTTGGCAAAGAAGAAATTACCCGCGATATTCCAAACGTGGGCGAAGATGCCAAAAAGTACCTTGATGAGCGTGGCATTATTGTTCCGGGAGCGGAGGTCAAAGAAGGCGACATTATCGTTGGCAAGACCACACCAAAGGGACAAAGTGAGCCTTCACCGGTTGAAAAATTAATGATGGCAATTGCTTCAGATAAGGCTAAAGAAGGAAAAGACACCTCCCTTCGAGTTCCGCATGGCGGAGCTGGAACGGTTGTCGATGTGAAAATATTCACCCGTAAATCTGGAGATGAATTACCTCCAGGCGTCGACCAAGTTGTTCGTGTTTATATTGCTCAAAAACGGAAGATTTCCGAAGGCGATAAGATGAGCGGACGACATGGTAATAAGGGCGTTATTTCACGCATTCTACCAGAAGAAGATATGCCATTCTTACCGGATGGAACTCCAGTCGATATTATGTTGAATCCACTTGGTGTTCCTTCACGGATGAACATTGGTCAGATTTTGGAAATTCACTTAGGTATGGCCTGCAAGCGTTTAGGAATTAAAATTGCAACCCCTGTTTTTGACGGGATGAGCAATGAGGAAATTTTTGCGCTTATGAATGAGGCTGGGCTTCCAAAGGATGGAAAGACCATTCTTTATGATGGCCGTACAGGTGAACGTTTTGATGAACGAATCAGTGTCGGCGTTATGTATATGATTAAATTAGTACACATGGTTGATGATAAACTACATGCTCGGGCGACCGGACCATATAGCCTTGTCACTCAACAACCACTTGGTGGTAAAGCACAAAATGGTGGTCAAAGATTTGGTGAAATGGAAGTTTGGGCGCTTGAAGCTTATGGGGCGGCTCATACTCTCCAAGAAATTCTTACTATCAAGTCGGATGACCGCGTGGGTCGTCGTCGGGCCTATGAATCAATCATTAAGGGTCGGCCGCTTCCTCAACCAGGAATTCCAGAATCTTTCAAGGTTCTAACCAAAGAATTCCAAGGACTTGCGCTTGATGTTCAATTGCTTGACTCGGATGGTAGTTCCATCGATCTCAATCAAATTGCCAAAGACAATATCGAAGAGGAAAGACGTATTCGTCGTTCAATCCGCGATAAAGACGAAGGTGATGATCAAGAAGAGATTGTTGTGGATGAAACGGAATTAACGTCTACCATTGCAGACGGAGAATAAAAGGAGGAATGAAAAATGTTTGATGTAAATCGCCTGGCGGCTATGAAAGTGGGCCTGGCCTCCCCCGAAAAAATCCGTTCCTGGTCCCATGGTGAAGTAAAAAAACCTGAGACCATTAACTACCGGTCCCAAAAACCGGAAATGGAAGGCTTATTTTGCGAGCGCATTTTTGGTCCTAGCAAGGACTATGAGTGTCACTGTGGAAAATATAAGCGTTCACGCAATCGTAACATCGTTTGCGAAAAGTGTGGCGTTGAGGTTATTTCGAGCGAAGTGCGGCGGGAAAGAATGGGGCATATTGAACTTGCTTCACCCTGCTCCCACATTTGGTATTTAAAAGGAATTCCATCGCGAATGGGATTAATTCTTGATGTGTCTCCCAAACAATTAGAAGAAGTTATCTATTTTGCTGGACACATTTGTCTAAGCCCAGGAACATCTAAGGTTCTTTATTACAAGGAATATCTAGATGAGAAGGTTGCTCGTGATGTCTTTAAACTCACGATTCAGGAATTCAAGGATACGCTTCCCGAGGGTTCCTATGAAGCCGCTCAAGCTGAAGAGATTGTTGCTAAAATGGAAAACGTTGCGCAACCATTCGACTTTTATACGGTTTCTAAATTTATTTCTAAATATACGGGAGCCGAATTTGGCGAAGGTGCGGAAGCTATTAAGCGTCTTTTGAAAGAGATTGATCTTGATAAGGAATTTAATGGCATCACGGAATCGCTTAAAAACTCCACTGGACAACGGCGGCAAAAAGATGTTAAACGTCTTGAAGTTATCGAAGCTTTCCGTAATTCAGAGAATCGTCCCGAATGGATGATTTTAGACGTCATTCCGGTAATTCCACCAGATTTACGTCCGATGCTTCAACTTGATGGCGGTCGGTTTGCAACTAGCGACTTAAATGATTTATATCGTCGGGTTATTACCCGTAACAACCGGCTTAAGAAACTAATTGAAATGAATGCGCCTAGCGTCATTCTTATGAATGAAAAGCGGATGCTTCAAGAAGCGGTTGATGCTTTAATTGATAACGGACGGAGAAATAAACCGGTTACTGGTAGTGGCGGTCGGCCTTTAAAATCTCTTTCCAGTGCCTTGAAAGGTAAACAAGGTCGTTTCCGGCAGAATCTTCTTGGTAAACGGGTCGACTATTCAGGACGTTCAGTTATTGCCGTTGGTCCAAGTTTGAAGATGTATCAATGCGGAATACCAGTCGAAATGGCAATTCAGCTATTCCGTCCTTTCATCGCCAGTGTTTTAATTAGCGAAGGCAAGGCCAACGGACATCGAAATGCGGATAAATTAATCGATAAATATGACGAGTCTGTTTTCGATATTATCGAGCGCATTATCGGCGAACACCCCGTTTTACTAAACCGGGCGCCAACGCTTCACCGTTTAGGTATTCAAGCTTTCCAACCAGTTTTAGTTCAGGGAAGGGCAATTCGTCTTCACCCTCTAGTTTGTACTGGTTTTAATGCGGACTTTGATGGCGACCAAATGGCGGTTCACGTTCCTTTGGGAAAGGCTGCTCAAGAAGAAGCATTAGATCTTATGTTGGCCAGTAACAACATTCTTGGTCCGAAAGATGGCCGACCAATTGTTACTCCTTCTCAAGATATGGTCATCGGTAACTATTACCTTACGACCGAAGAAGATAAAGAAGAATTTAGCAAGCGGGCTGAAGATGATCGGGCTCGTGGTGACGAAGAAGAAGCCGCACTCTACGACATGTATGCCGCAAGTGAAGGCAAGGTTTTTAAATCAATTGAAGAGGTGCTTTTAGCCTATCAGACTAAGCAAGTGCATCTTCATAACCGGATTGCCATTCCAGGTGCAGCCTTGAAGAAAAAGGGCTTTACTGTCGAAATGAACAACTCCTATATGTTGACGACGGTTGGAAAGATTATTTTTAACTTAATTTTCCCGGCTGATTTCCCTTATGTCAATGAGCCTACGAAAGAAAATTTGGAGAATGATTTAATTAAATTCTTTGTTCCTAGAGGAACGGACATTAAATCGGCAATTGCTTCAACTTCTCTACGCTCGCCAGTCAAAAAAGGTGATATTTCAAAAATTATCGATAGTGTTTTCCATCGCTATGGAACTTCAAAGACATCCGCTGTGCTTGATAAAATCAAGGATCAGGGATTCCGCTTTTCTACAGTGGCAGGACTCACGGTTGGTATTGCGGATATTCGTCTTGTTGAGGGCAAAAATCAAATTATTGCCAATGGCGATTCGCAGGTGGCTAAGATTAACCATGCGTTTGCCAAGGGTCTGCTTACCGAAACGGAACGTCATGCCCACGTTATTGAAACATGGCAAGATGTATCGGATAAGGTCAAGGACGCTTTAACCGTTCAGTTTGATGCTGACAAGCATAATCCGCTCTTTATGATGAAGGATTCTGGTGCTCGTGGTAACATTTCGAACTTCTTGCAACTTGAAGGTATGCGGGGACTTATGAGTTCACCAAACGGTGATACGATTGAACTTCCAATTAAATCTTGTTTCCGGGAAGGAATCTCCGTTTCTGAGTTCTTCATCGCCTCGCACGGTTCTCGTAAGGGTGGTGCGGATACGGCGTTAAAAACTGCCGACTCAGGATACTTAACCCGTAGACTTGTCGACGTGGCGCAAGATGTCATCGTCCGTGAGGATGATTGCCATTCCGATCACGGATTTGTCGTTACGGAAATCAGTGAGACAAAACAAGGTCAAAAATCAGTTATTGTTTCCCTTGCCGATCGGCTTATTGGCCGGTATGCGGTTCGGGATATTGTTGATCCCGAAACGGGCGAATTGCTCGTTAAAGGTAATACATTGATTAACGAGGATGATGCCAAACGAGTTGGTAACTCTAATGTTAAATCAGTTGAGATTCGTTCATTGTTTGGTTGTGAAACCAAGGATGGAGTCTGCCGCCACTGCTATGGTCGTAACTTAGCAACGGGCAAAGAAGTTGAGATTGGCGATGCGGTTGGCGTTATGGCTGCCCAATCTATCGGTGAGCCTGGTACTCAATTAACGATGCGTACCTTCCATACCGGTGGTGTTGCCGGTGGCGAAGACGTTACGCAGGGTCTACCTCGGGTTCAGGAATTATTTGAAGCCCGTAATCCAAAAGGTGAAGCGGTTATTTCAGAAATTTCCGGTTTTATATCAGGAGTTTCGGAGAGCAATGGACGCTTTACGATTGAAGTTAAAAACGATCTTGAAAGCAAGACCTATCTTACTAACTACGGAGCTCGTTTACGGGTGAGTATGAATCAGGAAGTCAAGAATGGTGAACGGCTAACCGAAGGAACAATTTCACCGAAGAAGTTACTCGAAGTTAGCGATATTACAGCGGTCGAAAACTATATTCTAAATGAAGTTCAAAAGGTTTATCGGGTTTCGGCAGCGGTCAACATTTCGGACAAGCACATTGAAGTCATCATTCGGCAAATGTTGCGCAAAGTTGTTGTCGTTGACGGTGGCGATACGGAGTTATTACCGGGAATGCGCGTTAACGTTATTCGCTTTACCGATATTAATGAGCAGGCGCTTAACGAGGGCAAACGGCCAGCAGTTGCTCGACCATTGATTCTTGGAATTACCAAGGCGGCCTTGGAGACGGAAAGTTTCCTCTCGGCAGCTTCCTTCCAGGAGACAACGCGAGTTCTTACCGATGCTGCAATCAAGGGCAAGATTGATCCTCTCCATGGCTTGAAGGAAAATGTCATCACTGGCAAACTTATTCCAGCGGGTCGAGGCATGCTTACCCGTGAGGAAGAAACAGGGATGCTTGATGCCTTTGAAGTTCGTGAAAAGATGGAAGAGGTTGATGACCATTATAAAAGCGATTACGATAAGTAATCCGTAAGATAGACCCACCTAAAATTTTAGGTGGGTTTTTTTGTTCTATTTTCTAAAAAATTATATAATATATTTATTATGGTTAAATCGCACATTCCTTTTAAAATAGAGATGACAAATTCGCTTTTAAGAGCCTTAAAAGAATACTTTATTTTGCTCTTAAGTGGTTTGGTGTTTTTTATGTTTATGCCCGATATTTTTCCTGCCGCTTTTTTATTATTGGTTATGCTGTCCCTCATTATGAAACTTAGTGGATCAAAGAATTTTTTTATTCGATTGGATCCACTTTTTATTGGATCAATTATGATGCTTTTTTTCTTTTTTACGGGAAGGGGCAGCGCAAGTGAAATCAGCATATACCGTGGAGGATTGATCGTAACTTTTTGGCTGGCGGGGATCTTTTTTATTCTCTTATCAATTGGTTTTCATTTTTTGAATCCCAAGACCATAGAGCGTATCTTTCCCCGAAAGATTCGCCGAGCTTTAAAGTTATTTTTGCTTATAGGAGGATTAGTTATATTGGTCTTTACCCAGTTAAATACTCCTTCCCTGCTCAACTGGCCATTATTATCGCTAACCATAATTGGAGGGGCAATGGCAGTTATCAGTAAATTTAAGACAAAATGGAAACCAACGGTATTTCGCGGGCTTTCCATTGCGCTTTTCTTTTTACTTTTACTTTTTGGTCTTGTCGAAGCAATCGGTAATCGCTCTATTTTAGATTTGCCGCAAATTGTTGAAACTTCTTTTTCTTTTAATACTTATCAATCATCTTTCTTCTTACTTATAAAGCCGTTGAGTTTTCTTCATTTTGACTTGACTAGCATCTTAGTTATTTTGCCGGTGACACTGGTATATTTTTTAAATAGTTTTGATTTAGCAGAAAAGGCAGGCGAGGGCCAAGAGATGAATTCGCAGTCGTTATTAGTAACGATGATATTAAGTCTTTTTGCTTTTTCACCGATTGCTATTTTAAGTAAAGAGAAAGCCGATTTTCAAATAAGAAAAAGGGTACTGATTTTGACCTATACAATCATTATGCTTTTAACCATAGTCATTACCCCCCTAATTTTGGGAATACTTAAAACTTTCAGCCTTAATGTATTTATCGTTTTAGCCTCCTTTGGATTGATATTCGTTGTTTGGCAATTGATTTTTAAAGCACCGTTTGCCATAAATCTATCTTCTAATAGAACTAAGAAATATTTATTAATAGGGATATTTTTATTAGGGATATTAGCATTGCTCTTCGATTTGATTTACTGCGATCGTTTTGGACATTTTATTCTTTTTTGGCCTGATTTTTATGCTCCTAGTTTTATTCCAATAACTGTCATTTTGCTGCTTGTGCAATTGTTTTGGCCGACGGGAAAAAAGAAACCGCTTTCACGATAAGCAAAGACAGTTTTTGATTGCCCTCAATGACACTTAGGAATAACGTAAGCATACATGAAAAGAGGATAGAGTATGAAAAAAATTCGTTTATTAATTCCCGTAGCCTCGGCCTTATTGATCGTTGGCTGCGCAAATGGAGGAGGAAGCAGTGAAGTAACTTCTGGCGGATCAAATACCAGTGTTAGTGAAAGTACAACCAGTGAATCGACGCCTTCGTCTGAAGCGTCTAGTTCAATTGAAATTGTCAATCACCCGGATACTCCAAGCAATTATTATCAACTGAACTCAACCGAGTATTTGGCCGGTTCTACTCACTATGATGTCCGCACCTCGGATGGGTATGTGGATATGTCTTCAACGGGGGACCAAAAATTATTGGTGATCCCGGTCGAATTCACAGATGCTCCAGCATCGAGTTTAGCGGGAGGAGCCGAACAAATTCGTTCCTATATCCACGATACTTTCTTTGGAGAAACGGGAACAACCAGTTGGTATTCCTTGGCTGAATACTATTCAGTCTCAAGTTTTAATCATTTAAATTTTAGCGGTGAAGTTACCAATTGGTGGAATTGTGGCTTAAGCAAATCAGAAGCCGCTGCTGGGGGAACGGCTAATGTCCACAATATCGTCAATAGTGCGGTTGCGTGGTATAAGAGTGTCAACGGAGAAGAATCCACTAAACAATATGATACAGATGGCGACGGCTATGTTGATGCTGTTTATCTAATCTATAGTGCCAGTATTTATGGCGATGCCACGACATCCGATGACGATTTCTATTGGGCTTATGTGACCTGGACCGATAATAATCCAAATGTTGCTTCGCCAGTTCCTTTCAACTTTATGTGGGCAAGTTGGCAGTTTATGTTTGAGGCGGAATACAAAAGTTCCTCCGGAACATGGAACTACTCAAGCATTGCTAGTGGCACTGCCAAAGTTGATGCGCATACCTTTATCCATGAGACAGGGCATTTAATGGGCTTAGAAGATTACTATACCTACGATGATCCAACTGTCGATTATGAGGCTTTAGGCGGTCTTGATATGATGGATTATAACATTGGCGATCACAACATTTGGTCGAAATGGATTCTTGGTTGGGCGGATCCTATCGTTGTTACAGACTCAACATCGCTCACTTTAGAGCCTTCAAATCTTAACGGTCAATTTGTTCTTCTTGCACCAAGTTACAAGAATCAAGTTTACGGAGAATACATTTTACTTGAGTTCTATGCACCAACAATTTTAAATGAAAAAGATGCAGTCAATAGATATGCTGGCTATTATCCACTTAATTATAGTGAATATGGTGTTAAGATTTATCATGTTGATGCACGGATTGCGGAGTATTCATATTCGGTCAGTGGCAACAATGTTACCTTCACCTTAATTGATTATGTCGATGCTATCGGTGAAAGCAATTATTATCAAGGCTTGGCGCACTACAATACGAAGAGCTATTCTATGAATCCAGCTTTCAAACTTATTTCGATTATGGAACCGGGAGATCGTGGAACTTTAAAAACAAAAATTCGCCAACAAGGTTCTTCTGATCGGACATTAGGCTATTATAATTTAGCATCCAATAGTTTCCTTTTCCAAGAAGGAGACACCTTCGGATACGATTCATTTGCAAATTATAAATTAGATAGTGGCGATCAACTTGGCTTCCGTTTTGCGATTACTTCCTTAACCGAGGAAGGGGTAAACATAAGCTTTGACAAATTAGCCTAGTATACATTAAACTAGAATACCGGTCATCTCTTGGCCGGTATTTTTTAAAGGAGAGCATTCAATATGAAACGCAATAAAACATGGCTTGGAGTAGTGGCTTCGGTGTTTCTTTTAAGTTCCTGTTCGGGAATATTCAATTTTTCAAACTCAAATTCGCAAACTTACATTCCACCATCTTCTACGAATGGCTATTATAAAGCCGATACACTGTCGGCAAATTATTATCAATATGGGCAAGCGCAAGGAACTCAATTTCTTCCAAGTTTGGGAAATCAAAAAATATTAGTTGTTCCAATTGACTTTTCGAATTCCTATAAGAATAGTCTTCCTACTGATGCTCTCGATCGCTTGGACAAAGTTTTTTTTGGCGATAGCGATGACACTTCTTGGCAGTCTGTGGCTAGCTTCTATCATGAGTCTAGTTATGGTCGGCTTACGATAACAGGAGAAGTTACTCCATGGGTAAATTTGAGTATCCGCAGCAATTATCTGGATTCAATTAGCAGTAGTCGGGGATATCTCGATCCTACTTATTACGTTCTTGAGGAAGTATATAAGTCTTTAAGCACCTCGACACTCGCCGAGTATGATTTAGACAAAGATGGCTATATTGATGCCTTATGGCTAGTTTATGCGGCACCAACCTATGCTCAAAGCACCGCTATGAGCGATACTTTCTGGGCCTATACTTATTGGTATTACCAGAGTGATTATTTAACTCCGACCAGTGGGAAACCAATTCCGGGAGTCTATGCCTGGGCTAGCTATCATTTTCTGGAAGATGGATATGGAACATCGGGAATCGATGCCCATACCTTTATTCATGAAACGGGACATATACTGGGACTTGATGATTACTATGATTATGACGGCAAAGCAGCTCCTATGGGTTATATTGATATGATGGACGCCAATATTATCGATCACAACGCTTTTTCAAAAATTGCATTAGGATGGATTGAACCAATTGTTGTTACTGACTCTTCGACCATAACCATCAGTCCTTCCTATGCCAATCAAGATGCTATTTTAATTAATAATTCTTGGAATGGACTTCCATTTGATGAATACATTTTGCTAGAGTTCTATGAGCCTAAAGGGCTGAATGAGAAAGATTCTCAGGCCCCGTATCCCGATAATAATTATCAAGGTTTCACTATTCCTGGCATTCGGGTTTATCATGTCGATGCCCGGTTAGTGCAAACGCGCTACGATGAAAATTTTGATTTGCAGAGTTTCTCTTATGTCGATACGATCACTGAGGGCTATCAAATTGGCAACAGTATCTTTTTCACGGAGATTGCTCATTCAAATACACCATCTCGAAGTATAGCAACCGACAATTATTCTTTCCTTTCAATTGTTGATGGAACAACCAAGTTTACCCGCGATTCAGTCGCCGACAACCAAGTTCTTTTCTTGGCGGGCGAGACGTTATCTTTAGGAAACTTTAATGACGGCTCTAAAATTGGCTATTCGTTTGAGGTGTTGTCAATTTCCAATGATTCGGCAACCATAAAATTCACGGCGCAATGATACTTTTATTTATTCGTTTTCTTAGCGAAAAATCACTATAATGATGATATGAATAGGAAATCACTTTTTTTTGGCAACATAATCGGAGGATTGCTACTTCTTAGCAGTTGTACTTTTACCTTGAAAAGCACATTTTATCAATTTGCTTCTTTTGGTGAAATTCCGCCGCTTATGGATGCGACGAATTATTATCATGCCAATTTAGATGAAGATGCTTTTACCCAGTTTTATCAACTTAATAATGGCGAGTATTCACGAAGATATAATCTTTCTTCGCAGGGAACAAATAGTGTTTTAGTATTACCGATTGATTTCCCGGCATATCCGGCCAGTAATCTGCCTGGAGGAAGTAATTTTGCCAGAACTTTAATTCATAACGCTTTTTTTGGTACGGAAGAATCATCAATTTGGCAATCGGTGGCCAGTTATTACGATCAGTCTTCCTATGGCAAATTTCATCTTTCGGGTGAAGTGGGAGATTGGTATCGAGTAACGGATGAAGAGATACTTGAAAAAATAACAGCTTTTGAAGATGGCAATTCTTCTTATAGTAAAACGGCGCTTACTAACGATATTTTGCGACTGGCGGTTGCAAACTATTTGCAAGGCCTCACTAATCAACAGGAGTTTGTTAATCAGTATGATGGCGATAATAATGGTATTATCGATTCGGTATTTTTGGTTTATTCGCATCCCATTGGCAACACGAGTATTGCTCGCCCAATTGAAAAAAACGATTCCGGCAGTTTGTTTTGGGCCTTTACGGCCCATGATGTTAACAATGGAAATTTAAATTTGAAAGCCAATGGCTATGCATGGGCTAGCTATTATTTTCTTTATCCGGATTATTCTTTAACAAAAAATCTTCCCGACACACATACTTTTATTCATGAAATGGGCCATTTACTTGGTCTTGAAGATTATTATAATACGAGTCTCAATGGAACTTTTTCTCCTACTGGCGGTATGGATATGATGGATAGTTCACTCGGCGATCATACCGCTTTTTCTAAGATGCTTTTGGGCTGGACCAATCCCTATGTTATTACGAGCGATGGTCTTATTACTATACGGCCTTTTAATGCCAGTGGTGATGTCATTCTTTTTTCCCCTAGTTTTGATAACTCGATATTTAACGAGTACTATCTGCTTGAGTTCTATGCACCGACGGGTCTTAACTATTATGACGCAACTATGGGAAGTGGCAGCCGTTTATTTACCAATTATGGTTTAAAACTATATCACGTTAACGCTGAGGTTACATATCGATATAAGAATGATGGTGTATCGATTCAAAGTGCTAGTTTTCGCTACAATAATTCGCTTACTTCGGCTCTTGCGGAACAAGGGACTCCCGTTCTTTATGAATTATTAGCAAAATCAGGCAGAGAAAAACTTCTTCACGGACAAAATGCTTCCAATGAGGATATATATTACTTAGGGGATAAGTATAATGGGGATTTTAGTGTTCAAACTGATAGAGGTCAAGCCCTTAACATTGGATTTGAGGTAACAAATTTTTCTCGGTCAGGAATTACTATTCGATTTGCTTTCAAATAGTTGATTATAGAAATTACATTCTTCCTTTAAATTAAGAAATTTTATTTAATAAATGGTCTTTATTTTATTGACAATAATTATCCAAATCGCTATAATCGCTATGTGTGTTTAGGTGCGTTCGGCGCTTTTTTTCTTAAGAAAGATGATACGCCCGGAAATGTGTGCCTAATCAAACTTAACTTAAAAGTAAGAAAGGAAGGAGGACTCGCTAATGCCAACTATTCAACAATTAGTTCGCCAAGGCCGTAGTCAATCAGCTTACAAATCAAAGTCACCGGCTCTTAACAAGAGATGGAATTCACTCGCTAAAAAAGAAACCAATCAGGAATCTGGACAAAAGCGCGGGGTTTGTACTCGTGTTGGAACTATGACCCCAAAGAAACCAAACTCTGCATTACGGAAATATGCCCGTGTGCGTCTCAGCAATGGTTATGAAGTTACTGCCTATATCGGTGGTGAAGGACACAATCTTCAAGAGCACTCAACTGTGATGATTCGCGGTGGCCGTGTTAAGGATTTACCTGGTGTTCGTTATCACATAATTCGTGGTACGCTTGACTGTGCCGGTATCGAAAAACGGCGTCAAGGACGTTCACTCTATGGCACCAAAATGCCAAAAGAGGCTAAGTAACTGTTTATAAATAAAAGGTATATTTTCCAGTATTAAGGAAGGAGGAATTTTATATGCCACGTAAAGGAAGCGTTGCTAAACGCGATGTGTTGCCCGATCCAATTTATAGTTCAAAACTTGTAACACGTCTTATTAACAAAATTATGTACGATGGAAAACGCGGAACTGCGCAAACCATTTTATACAATGCGTTTAATAGAATTGAAGAGAAAACTAGTAAACCGGCTATGGACGTATTTGCCACAGCCTTAAACAACATCATGCCCGAGGTGGAACTAAAAGTTCGTCGTGTCGGAGGTCAGAACTACCAAGTTCCTACCGAAGTTACCGCTGAACGCAAGGTTACATTAGGACTACGCTGGTTAGTTAATTATTCGCGTCTTAGAAATGAAAAGACGATGGAAGAAAGACTTGCCGGAGAAATCATCGATGCCGCTAATGGTGTTGGTGCATCTGTAAAGAAACGGGACGATACGCATAAGATGGCGGAAGCCAATAAAGCCTATGCGCATTATCGTTACTAAGGAAGGGCTAAGTTATGGCACAACGTGAATATGATTTAGCTCATACGCGCAATATCGGTATTATGGCGCACATCGATGCTGGTAAAACTACTACCACCGAGCGTATTCTCTACTACACCGGAAAAATTCATAAAATCGGTGAGGTTCATGAAGGCGCAGCTACCATGGACTGGATGGCTCAAGAGCAAGAGCGCGGTATTACTATTACTAGCGCCGCGACAACCGCTTTTTGGAAAGGCAATCGAATTAACATCATTGACACTCCTGGGCACGTCGACTTTACGATAGAAGTTGAACGGTCTTTACGGGTTTTAGATGGTGCCGTTACGGTTTTGGATTCAAAAAATGGTGTGGAACCCCAAACGGAAACAGTTTGGCGGCAAGCTAGCAAATATCACGTCCCTCGGATTGTTTTTGCAAATAAGATGGACGCGATTGGAGCTGACTTTGAAATGTCAGTAGCTTCAATTGGCGAACGCCTTGGAGCGAATGCCGCAGCCATTCAATTCCCGATAGGTGCATCCAATACTTTCATTGGAATGATCGATTTGATAAAGATGGAAGCGATTGTCTATGATGATAACCTCAATGACGCTCCGTCCATCACCGAAATTCCAAGCGAATTAAAGGACAAAGCTCACGAGTATCATCAAAAATTATTAGAGGCCCTTGCCAATTTTAACGATGATTTGATGATGATTGTTCTCGAAGGTGAAGAACCACCGGTTGAAATGATCAAATCAACGATTCGGGCAGCGGTCTTAACTGGTAAGTTTTTCCCTGTATTATGTGGATCAGCTTATAAGAACAAAGGTGTGCAACCTTTACTTGATGCTGTTATTGATTATCTCCCGTCGCCAATTGATGTTCCTGCCGCTAAAGGCGAAAAAATTGATGGTACGGAATATGATTGTCCATCAGATGATGATGCCCCGTTAGCTGCTTTAGCTTTCAAAATTGCTACCGATCCGTTTATTGGCCGGTTGGCATATGTTCGGGTTTATTCGGGCGTATTAAAAAGTGGATCCTATGTTCTCAACTCCACCAAAGGAGTTAAGGAACGTATTGCTCGGCTTGTATTAATGCACAGTAATCATCGTCAAGAAGTTGATGAACTCCACGCTGGAGATATTGGCGCGGTTGTTGGCTTCAAAAATACAACTACCGGCGATACGATTTGTAGCGAGGATTTCCAAGTTATTCTTGAGAGAATGGAATTCCCAGATCCAGTCTTGGAAGAAGCGGTTGAGCCTAAGAGCAAAGCCGACCAAGAAAAGATGATGGTGGGATTATTGAAATTAGCCGAAGAAGATCCAACATTCAGGGTTCGTACGGATAGCGAAACTGGTCAGACCATTATCGCTGGTGTTGGAGAACTTCACCTTGATATTATTGTCGATCGTTTACGGCGGGAATTTAACGTTAATGTTAACGTTGGCGCCCCTCAAGTTAACTATCGGGAAACGATTCGCTCTAGTGCAGAGTGTGAAGGAAAATATATTAAGCAATCAGGCGGCCGTGGACAATATGGACACGTTTGGATTCGCTTCGAACCTAATCCAACCAAGGGATATGAGTTTGTCGATGCCGTTGTTGGTGGAAGTGTTCCTAGAGAATATATTAAACCAACAAATGATGGCTTAAGAGATGCTCTTGATCGTGGCCTAGTTGCTGGATTCCCAGCGATTGATATCAAAGCGACACTCTTTGATGGATCTTACCACGAAGTCGACTCTTCGGAAGCTGCCTATAAAATTGCTGCCTCTATGGCATTAAAAGAAGCGGCTAAAAAGTGTAATCCAGTAATTCTTGAACCGATTATGAAGGTTGAAGTTACGGTTCCGGAAAATTATTACGGTGATGTTGTGGGCGATATTGCTCGCCGGCGTGGAAACATGACGGGTGAATCTCATCGTGGTAATGCTAAAATCATTGAAGCCGAAGTCCCATTAGCCGAAATGTTTGGCTATGTTACCGATCTTCGTTCGATGACACAAGGTCGCGGAATGTATACGATGCAGTTTGATCATTATGGTGAAACTCCTCGCTTCGTCCAAGACGAAATTATTAAGAAATCAGGCGGCGTTTCGGCCCGCTGATTGCCGCGCAAGCGGCTTATTGCCGGATATTGATTTTTATTCAAACTTTGCTATTATGATATCGTTGAATTATCAGACGATCTCACAAGGAGGAAATTCACATGGCAAAAGAAAAATTTGACAGAAGTAAAGTCCACGTTAATATCGGTACCATTGGTCACGTCGACCACGGCAAAACCACTTTAACGGCGGCCATCACCAAAGTCCTCGCGGAACAAGGTGGTGCGAAAGCGATGGCCTACGATCAAATCGATAGTGCTCCAGAAGAAAAAGCTCGTGGTATTACAATTAATACTGCTCACATTGAATACCAAACCGCGAAGCGTCACTATGCGCACGTTGACTGCCCAGGGCACGCTGACTACGTCAAGAACATGATTACTGGTGCTGCCCAAATGGATGGCGCTATTCTTGTTGTTGCTGCTACTGATGGTGTTATGCCACAGACTCGTGAGCACGTCTTACTTGCTAAGCAAGTTGGCGTTCCTTACATTATTGTTTTCTTAAACAAAACCGATCTTGTTGACGATCCAGAACTCGTTGACATCGTTGAGATGGAAGTCCGCGATCTTCTTACCGAATACGGATTCCCTGGCGATTCAGTCCCAGTTATTCGTGGCTCAGCTCGGAAAGCTCTTGATGGCGACAAAGAGTCAGAAAAAGCTATTCTTGAACTCATGGATGCTGTCGATGCCTACATTCCTGACCCAGTTCGTAACAATGAACTCCCATTCTTAATGCCAATCGAAGACGTTATGACCATTTCTGGTCGTGGCACCGTCGTTACTGGCCGTGTTGAACGGGGACTTATCAAAGTTAATGACACGGTTGAAATTATTGGTATTAAACCAACAATCAGCAGCGTCGTTACTGGTCTAGAAATGTTCCGTAAAACCCTTGACTTCGCTGAAGGCGGAGACAATGTTGGTGTTTTGCTCCGTGGTGTTAACCGGGATCAAGTTGAGCGTGGACAAGTCCTTGCTAAACCTGGATCAGTTCAACCTCATAGCAAATTTACGGCTCAAGTTTACGTTTTGACCAAAGAAGAAGGCGGCCGTCATACGGCTTTCCTTTCCAACTACCGTCCACAGTTCTTCTTCCGTACTACCGATATTACCGGTGTTATCACTTTACCAGCTGGTACTGATATGGTTATGCCTGGCGATAACGTTGTACTTACCGTCGAACTTATTCACCCAGTTGCGATCGAACAAGGAACTAAGTTCTCTATTCGTGAAGGCGGCCGGACCGTCGGTGCTGGTACCATTACCGAAATTATTAAGTAATTGGTTATTGGCCTCAATTAAAAAAATGACTCTCGTATATTTACGGGGGTCTTTTTTTATTCTTTAATAATTTCTAATTAACCTATATAATATTCATATATTGTTTTAAGAAGGAATTAATAGAAATATGGAAGAAAATGCTAATTTAAAAGTTAAAGAATCACCTCGGGAAGCACGCACTGCTCCCTTACCACGCCCAGGAAGACGAATTGGAGCGGCAGTAATTGACCTTTTCCTTTTTGTTATTGCTCTTTTTGCTGTTGATTTGGGAGTGATGAATCCGATTATGGATGGAGCGGTCGATATTTCAGAACGACGGACTACTTTCACCAACGATCAAAGAGATTCTAAACTATATACTGTCACTTATGTTGATACTAATGGCTCAGAAATTTCCGAGCCAACTAGCGATGATATAGAAAATGGAACTTTTAAATTAACTTCGCTTGATGCTGCTAAGTACTCGCAAGCGGTGTATGACTACTATACGGTTTATAAATTTGCGCGGATTAATGACTTGAATAATGAAGATGCAGAACGGGCTAGCGCCAACCAAGCAATTAAAGATGCTATGGGAGAAGATTTTGCAAATAATCCTACTGATTGGTATATTGCCAACATTTTACAAGCCGATGTTGATGATTCGCTATTTACCCTAACAGCCCCAGCTTCTCCGAGTGGTCTTGAGAGCAGCGAAATTACGAGCGAAACGAGCGAAGTAACTTCTGATTCGCAAACTACAAGTGAGGGCTCAAGCAGTGAAGAAGTCGGTAAAGATATCTTTTTACCAACGGGAGTTTATTTTAAGGCGGATACTACGGACAGCGATTTAACTACCTTTTTTACAAATCACTACTCTAAGGCAGTATCAGATTTTAATGCAGAACCAGATCATGCTCAAACAATTAGTTACAACAATATGATTCTAATTGTTTCGATGGTTGCCTCAAGCATGATTGTTTATCTTTTGTTCCCGCTGATTTTTGCTAATGGCGCCACTTTAGGCAAGAAACTTCTCAACCTAGGAGTTGTTAATACTTATGGATACAAGGCGAGATGGTGGCAGATTGTTGCCCGCTATTTGGCCACGTTTATTTTTGAAATTTTATTAGGATATATGACCAGTTTTATCACCACCTTTATTTCATTCACAATGTTGATGTTTGGCAAAAAAGCGCGCGCCGCTCATGACTTTATCGCGGGCACGCGTCCAGTTGATACTAAAGAGGCCAAGATTTATCGTAATGCAATGGAAGAGGATGAACTTGATCCGTTACCCGTTTTTGAGAAGCCATCAACCACCCAAGAACAAGCGGAAAACACGGTATCAAATTCATTCTACGATCGGCTAAATGAAGATAAAGAAGTGGTTGATGCCGAGTATGAAGATAAGGAATCCAACCATCTTGAAGACGATGGCGGCGACTCAAAAAAGAGTAAGTAATAAATGCAAAGCAAGCATATTGTCTTAGCGGATACTTTTCGGCGCTTATTTTCGATAATCATCGATGTCGCTATTGTGTTTTTTGGCGCAGCAATGCTCTTCTCTTATATTGCTGTTCCTATAGTAAATCAATACTATCAGGGAAACGAACTTGCTGATCAGGCTTACGATATTCAAATATCATCTGGTCTTTTTCAAGGCGGAGAAGATAGCGGAGGAGTTATCGCATATAGTGAGGAAGAATATCCGAAAGCTATTTATACTTATTACGTTACTAGCGGATTGGCTTCAACTGATTATTCTTCGGAGGATTACTATATCAATTTCTTAAAGAAAAATGCGGAAAACACACTTTTTAATTGGTATGTTGATATTCCCGATAACGAACCTTGGAAAGTCTCTTATCCAGATGACAAGGAAGCGGAAGTTAGTGCGCTTTATAAGGATTTATATCAAAAAGCGATCGATGATTTGGAGATTAACCCCACATATTCCGACTTGAACAATAAACTGAGTAATCGCCAAGGGGCGGCTCATCTCATATCCTTGGTACCGATGTTTTTGGTGGTGTATATATTAGCCCCACTGTTGTCTAAAAATGGAGCGACACTAGGCGAATGGTCGCTTGGAATTGCCCACGCAAATTCTCTAGGATATCGAATGGATAAAGGTCAGATTGTTTTTCGCGGATTATCGTTTATTCTAATCAATTATATTGGCCTATTTCTCGGCGGTCCCATAGTTTCTTTTGCCATGGCGGCGATTAGAAAAGACAGGCGGAGTTTAACGGATTTATTGGCACTTTCAATCACGATTGATCGCCGCGAATCACTAATCTTTAATGATGTAAACGAAGAGGAAAGATTTGATAAAAAAATTGCCACGCAAGCAAAGATAAATGCCGATCAAATAGCGCAAGCAAAGAAGGAAATAGAAGAAGAACGCAATCGATAATAGTTGAATTTAACTAGGTTTTTCGGTAAAAATATGTCGACAAGCTTTGTTTTATTGCCCATAGGCGGCCGATATGGGCTTTTTAAGTAATTATTTAAGTAAGCCCTTACATTTTTTCTATTTTTTTCGGTGGTTAATAAGAAGTAAGTATGCTAATATAATTTAGTGCTAAACGCAGTGTGTTCTGTAGGAGGAAAAACCATGGAAGTAAAGCTTGAACACTTAACAAAAATATTCCCCGGACGAAAAACTAAGGAAGGTATTAGTGAAGATGTGCATGCCGTTGATGACATGAGCATCGTCGTTCCCGACGGAAAACTATTAGGCCTTTTAGGCCCATCAGGATGTGGAAAATCCACCACTCTTTATATGATTGCTGGATTACATAAGCCAACTGGCGGAAAAATTTGGTTTGGAGATTTGGATGTTACCAATGTGCCACCAGAGAATCGGGGAATTGGATTGGTTTTCCAAAACTATGCCCTTTATCCGCATTTAAGCGTAAGACAAAATATTCAATTTCCTTTGTATAACGTTCGTCCAAAGTTAAGCAAAGAAGAAATGGAAACATTGGCGCAAGAAGCCGCTAATTTGGTTGATATCGGAAATCTTTTGGATCGGAAACCAAAGGAATTATCCGGTGGACAACAGCAACGGGTGGCAATTGCCCGGGCTTTAGCTAAACGTCCTCGGGTTTTATTGCTTGATGAACCATTATCTAACTTAGATGCCCGTTTGCGGTTACAGACGCGAGAAGAAATCAAACGCATTCAACGCTCGAGTGGAGTAACAACTGTTTTCGTTACCCATGACCAAGAAGAAGCAATGTCAATTTCGGATGTTATCGTCGTTATGAATCATGGTGTCGTTCAACAAATTGATGAACCCCAAACCGTTTATGATGAACCGGCCAACCTGTTCGTTGCTAAATTCCTTGGTAACCCGGCGATCAATATTTTCGAAGGCGAATTAAAAGCCGGCAAATTGTATATTGATGGCAAATTATTTGATTCAGGCTACAAGAGCAAAGGAAAATTCTCTTTATTAGATGAAGGTATTTTCCAAATTGCTGCCGAATTTGGATTTAAACCGTCATTTGAAGAATATATGACGATGCTTAATGGCGAAGCGGTTAAGCCCTTTGTTCCTACCAAGGGAAACCCAGTTCCATCAAACGAGCCGGAAAAGATCCCGTTTGTTCTTACTTTAGAAAACATTTATTTATATGTTTCGGAAAACGGATGCCATTTAAAAGCTGAAGATTTTAAGCAAAAAGTATTTTCCTATCGGGCTTCATTGGGGGTTAACCGCCCAGTAAGAATTGGCATAAGACCTGAGTCTTTCTCTTTAGTCAAAGTTGAAAGTGAAGGCATTATTCCGTTAGATATTCGCTATATTGAACACATCGGACGTGATATTTCTATTATTGGTAATGTTCACGATCAAGAGAGTTCTAAAGTTCGAGTGATTATTCCATCAGAATTGAGAAAAGATATTCTCGGAAAAGACAGAATCGACATGTTTGCCAAACGCTTCTACGTTTTTGAAGAGAGCGGCGAGAGAATCAAATAAGGAGGCGGCATGAGAAAAATTGTAAAAAGTCCCGATGCGGAAGCTTCTTCCGGCGGAACTTCGCTAAAACTCAGCGAACGCCCGACCTTAGAAACCCGCAAACCTAAACGTAATATATCAATTTCGGCCAAGGCGTGGATTGCCTTGATACCAGCTTTATTCTTTTTAACAATATTCACAGTATATCCAATCATCAATACCACCATTATCGCTTTTATTAACAACTTTAACTGGCAAGATGGTGCAGGTTCGTTTGCCCTTAGCAATTATTTTGTTCAGTTGGCAAACTCACAAAATCCGGATCTTTTGACGCCGGTTACGGCCCCGTCATTTGGCTTCCAAAATTTCTATTATGTGTTAACGAGCTCAGAATTTCTGCGCTCACTTCTCAATACGGCGATTCTTACTTTGGTCTCAGTGCCGTTAACTATTCTCATATCCTTATTAATTGCGGTTTTCTTAAATTCGCTTAAGTGGATGCGGGGAGTCTATCAAACCATTTTCTTCCTCCCGTATGTTACCAATACGATTGCTCTAGGAATGGTCTTTAACGTCATGTTTGGTCCATATGAGTCAGGACTAGTCAACCAGTTCATGTCTTTATTTGGTGTTTCGGCCCGGTCGTGGATTTCAACGGGCATTTCAGGAGTTATCGCTCCGACGAGATTCACTATGGGCGTGGCTATTATTACCTATACAGTTTGGACAGGAATCGCCTTTAAGATTCTCGTCTTTATGAGCGGTCTTGCGAGTATTGATCGTCAATACTACGATGCGGCTAGAATAGATGGTAGCAGTCGATTTACTATTTTTAGGCGAATAACAGTTCCGCTGCTTAGCCCGCAATTGCTATACATTACAATTACGTCATTTATCGGTTCATTTAAAGCCTATACGGGAGTTATGTCCCTATTTGGCAATGGATCAGCCAACAATGGCGCTGGCGACTTCGGCGGTGCGTCAACCACCGAATGGTTGACAGTTGTTGGTTATATTTATGCTAATCGTCAATTAAGACTACCAGTAGCGGCGGCCGGCTCGGTTGTTCTATTGATTATCATTCTTTTTATTACCGTAATTCAAATGCAGGTTTCAAAAACCCGCGTTCACTACTAAGGAGGAAATCTTATGGCACAACATGAAATGTACTTCGCTAGTGAAAAAGAACGGAAGATTTGGAAGACCAAATTTATTATTTCTCGGGTTCTTCTATTTACCTTTTTGACCTTATTCGCTTTGTTTATTTTGCTTCCATTCTGGTTTATGATTGTTACCTCATTGAAATCATCCGATGCTTACCAAATTGAGCAACAGAGAAAAATCCTTCGTTTATTTATTCCATTCAATGAGATATCATTCTTAAATTTCTCCAAGATTTTTGGTACTAAAGGAAACTTTGGACAGTATTTTCTCAATACAGCTATCGTAGCAATAGCGTCGACCGCATTTACAGTCGTTACTTCGGTCTTGGCAGCTTTCGCTTTTGCCCGGTTAGAATTTAAAGGAAAGAATCTTCTGTTTACCATCTTCTTAGCAACGATGATGGTTCCAGGCGAAATGATGATTATTACGAACTATCAAACAGCAATTTCATTGCAGTGGGCTAATACTTTCGCCGCTTTGATTTTGGTGCACGGTATCAGTGTTTTCTATATTTTCTATCTGCGGCAAACATTCCAGCAAATTCCAAATGAATTATACTTAGCATCGAAAGTTGATGGTTATGGAGAATTCCATTACTTGGTCAAAGTCATGGTTCCAATTGCTATGCCGACTATAGTAACAATCATCATCTTAAATATGATGGGTTCGTGGAATGCCTATATTTGGCCGAACCTAATCGCAAGTGGTACTAACCCAATCACGGGGCAGGATATGAAGTTGGTTTCCAACGGCTTAATGAGTTTATTTACCAGTGAATTCAAAAGCGAGGATACCGTCAAGATTGCTGGATCCATGGTTGTTACAGCACCTTTATTGTTAGTCTTTATTTTCTTCCGGAAATATATCATGCGTGGTGTTTCCAGAAGTGGAATTAAAGGTTAAAATAGAGTATGGTTAGAATATAGATTGTTGCAAAAAAACAATTGAAAGGAGTTTTTCAGAGGACATGAAAAACAAAGTTCGTTTCTTAAGTTTATCGGTTCTTACTTCTGTTGCTCTTCTCTCGGGATGTGGAAACAAGAAGTCAATCACTTTTTGGACGGGATTCGGGGCTACGGTCAACGGTGTATTACAGCCATTAATCGATCAATTCCAAAAAGACAATCCGGAGTTTACGATTAAGTATGAAACCAAAGGTGGATATGACAATTTACAACAAGCCATTAACCTTTCGGTTTCCAATTCGGCCTACCCCAACATTGCAGTTGGATATCCAGATCATATGGCAAGCTATATGATGGCCAACATTCTTTTGCCGCTTGATAGTTATATTGCGGGAGAAGATGGAGTCGATCTTACTGATTTCAACCAAGACTATCTTGTGGAGAACCAAAGCTTGGCCTACCACAAAAAGACGGATGGTACAAATGACTATGAAAATCCATACACCATGGGACTTCCATTTAACAAATCAACGGAAGTAATGGTGGCCAATCAAACATTCGTTGATTGGATTATGACCAAGGATGAAACCAACACAATCAAAGTTCCAGAGACTTGGCAAGAAGCAAAAGTCGTAGGCGAAAAAATTCTTGCGATTATGAAAGATGGCGATTACTACGGAAAATATATCGATTTGGATGGGAATATTTTAGTCCCAGAAGGCGATAAATTAACTTCCGAAGAAAAAGCTCAAGTGTTACTTGATTTAACACAGACTAATGAAAACAATTTCCGTCCGTTCTCATGGGATTCTACAGCGAACTTCTTCATCACGATTGTCCGTGATTGGGGTGGAACTTATACCGAGATGGGTAATGATATCCGTAGTGGTTATCTCCAATTTGATTCAGCTGAAACACGCGCTGCCTTATCATTCTTTCAAGAGATGGCCCACGAAAGCGTTATTGGTGTTCCTCAAAACTGGGGTGAATCAAGTTTCTCATCAACGCCATTCAATGCCAATAAAACTATTTTTACAATTTCATCTTCGGCGGGTGTCACTTCGAATATTCCACCGAATAATGCCTTTAAAGTAAGCATTAACGCCATTCCTTTTAACCAAGGCGAGACCAAATATGTTATCTCGCAAGGAACTAACTTGATGTTGTTTGACCAAGGCAGCGATGAAGCTAAAGCCTATAGCTGGAAGTTAATTAAGTACTTAACCACACAGGTTAATGACAGATTTGCTTTAGGAACAGCTTATTATCCAGTTACTAAGACAATGGCTAATACTCAGACCTATCTTGATTTCTTAAGCAATACCGATGGTAAAACAGCTTCACAATTGGCAGTAATTAATGCCGCTCAATTGAATGTTGATGTTTATGATGCTGAGGATAGTTCTTGGGTAAAGTTTGTTGATCCAGGATTCTATGGCTCTTCAGAGATTCGTTCAGCTGTAAGCAACATTGTTCCGCGCGTTTTCAATGATGAAGGGGCGACAGTTGATGGTGTTTTAGCTGATGTATTGACTACTTTGAAACCATATATCAAGAAATAACAAGGAGAAAAATAATGAAAAAAGTAACTTCAACAATTTTTGGTCTTGTCGCAGCTTTTGCTCTTGTCGGTTGTTCCGGCGGCGGTGAAAGTGTTGATGCTTCCTCGCTAGTCTCGACAGCAATTAACAACCCGGCGATTTTGATTTACAACAATCGCGGTATGTTAAATACCGAGACAATCGAACTAGATGGCAATACTGAGGAAACGGTTACCATCACGACTCAACTTACAGTTAGTGGTCATCCAGTTGGCATTCAATGGGTGCCGAATTCAGGCAGCGTATTTTCTTTTGGGGCCGAAGATGATAATCATCACATCGTTGCCACTCCAAATTATCCAGAAGTTGGCGGCGACAATATCGGTGCTACACTTACAGCCAAAGCCATTTTCGATGGCGTTGAATCTGATCCGATGACTTATACCTTTGTTTTCAAAGCTCCGGAGAAGAAATTCGAAAAAATGCCATTGAGCGAAATCCGGACTAAAGCTACTAGTAAAGAACGGGTTTGGGTTGAAGGTCAAGTTACGGCTATTATGCCTGACTTTGATATCGCCTATATCCAAGAAAATGGATATGCCATTGGTTTATACAAGTTATCTACCTCTGGTAGTCAAATCACCTTGCTTGATGGATCAACTCGGGACATCCAAATTGGTGACTATGTTAAGGCCATTGGCGAATATTCACCTTACAATGGTCTAGCCGAAGTCAGCCTTATTGAAAGCCTGGTTGAAGTGGAAAAGCCAGCCGGATTCGAACTCGGTGAAGTCAAGACACTTACCGGCTCCGATTTTGAAATCGATCCAATGACGCAAATGTTCCCGGTTACCAATTACGACGGAACGCTTGTCCAAGTAAATGGACTTGAATTTGTTAAGTTTACGGATAAAGATGGAAACACAATCAGTGCGCTTCCAACTGACGGTAAGACCCACTCCAATATTGTCTGTATGTTAGGTGACACGCAAGTTTCAATTTATGTTTCCTACCATATCGGTTCAGCCAATCAAACCGCAATTGCTGGTTTCTTCAGTTCATTAGCTGCTGGAGCCAAGTTTAACTACAGTGGTATTCTTGGTTGGTATACCAATCCCAATTTGGGCATTATTTCGGTCAGTGATTTAGCACTTGCCTAATAATCCTAAATAGATCTAATTACTAAAGGCTTAGAGAAAAACTCTAAGCCTTTTTTTCTTCTTGCAATAAATCGTTTCTTGATATACAATAACAACGCTTTATAGCGGACCGTTAGCTCAGTTGGTAGAGCAGCTGACTCTTAATCAGCGGGTCTAGGGTTCGAGTCCCTAACGGTTCACCATGAGATAAATTCTCCCTTTCAAGGGAGTTTTTTATTTTTAATTTTAGCGCGTATAATATGAATGTTAGGAGTGAGAACAAAATGGGTAAAATGAATCTAACATTAGCGCGCCGCTATCTTGCCGCTTTAAAAAAGGGCCAATCACAAAAGTATCTCAATCGCGATAATCTCGCCAAATTAATTGGAGTCTACTCGGACATTGTGGCATTAGATTTAAGTTTCTTTGATCCCCTCGTTAATATGGACTATGATTATGATCTTCTTACATTAATTCCCAATATTGAAAACTACATTTCTAATATCGTTAAGCAGAAGAGCAAAGCAAAAAATAATTTACACCTGAAACGCAATGAATTAGATCGTTATGCTTCAATCGGCGAATTTGTTTTTACTAAGATGACAATCGGTGCCAGTGGAATCGTTAATAAAAATGTCACTCTTAGCGATAAAGATTTACTTTTGTTAAAAAAACTTATTTTGCGCGAAATTAAAAATCGGAATAAAAAGTAAATATCCTTTTGCCCCACAAGCCAGTATTTGGTAGAGGGGCAATTTTTTTTGAAAAAAGTGGAGGGAAACCTTAATTTTAGATGTTTATTATTGTATAATAAAAAGCGGTTATGAAATGATGGAGGAAAAATATGTCAGAAATTAAAAAATCATTCTTATCCGTCGATGGAAATACGGCAGCAGCCTTAGAAAGTTATAACTTTGCTGAAGTCGCTGCGATATATCCTATTACACCATCGTCCCCTATTGCGGAATACATCGACCTCTATGCTTCTCAAGGAAAGAAAAGTTTCTTTGATAACACGGTAAAAGTCGTTGAAATGCAATCGGAAGCAGGGGCGGCGGGCGCAGTCCATGGTGCCTTACAGGCCGGCTCTTATGCTGTTACCTATACCGCTTCACAGGGACTATTATTGATGCTTCCAAACATTTACAAGATTGTGGGCGAAATGTTACCTGCTGTCTTCCATGTTGCGGCTCGTAGTATTGCGACCCGGGCTCTTTCTATTTTTGGTGATCACCAGGACATCTATGCCGTTCGGCAAACCGGTGCGACGATGATCTGTGCTCATAGTGTTCAAGAAGTGGCAGACTTGGCGCCAGTAGCGCACCTTGTGGCTATGGAATCTATGAACCCTGTTATTCACTTCTTTGATGGTTTCCGTACTTCTCATGAAATTCAAAACATTGAATTTGTCGATAATGAAGAATGGAAGAAACTATTACCTTTAGATAAGATTGAGGAATTCCGGAAACGGGCTCTTAATCCTCATGGCCATGCGGTTACTCGCGGTGGCGCCGAAAACGATGATATTTATTTCCAAGGAAGAGAAGCGGCCAACTTACATAATGACGCAGTTATCGGAATTGCCGAAAAGTATTTTGCGGAAGCAAGTCGGTTAACTGGCCGTGAATACGCCCCGTTTGTCTATGTGGGAGCCAAAGATGCGACAAAAGTTATTATCGCGATGGGTTCCGTTACTGAAACAATTACGGAAGTGGTCGAAGATTTAAATAGAAAAGGTGAAAAAATCGGCTTAGTTAAAGTTCACCTTTATCGTCCTTTTTCAGCCAAACACTTGGTCAATGTTATCCCAAGCACCGTTAAGAAAATTGCGGTTTTGGATAGAACCAAAGAAATTGGCGCCTTGGGTGAACCACTATATGTTGATGTGGTTACGTCCTTTGCTCAAGTTGGACGGCAAGTTGATGTTATTGTCGGCGGCCGTTATGGACTTAGCAGTAAAGATACTCAACCGAAGCATATTAAAGCGGTCTTTGACTTCCTCGATAACAAGCCCTGGAACTCATTTACTGTTGGCATTGATGACGATGTTACTCATTTGAGCGTTGCCCCAGATGAAGAATATGTTCTCAAACATGATTATCGTTCCTGCCTATTCTATGGATTGGGCTCGGATGGAACAGTTGGGGCCAATAAATCTTCTATTAAAATTATCGGTGATGCCACTGGTCAATATGCGCAAGCCTATTTCGCCTATGACTCCCGGAAATCAGGTGGAGCAACCCGTTCCCACTTGCGGTTTGGTAAGTCTCCAATTCACTCAACGTATTATGTTGAGAACGCCGATTTTGTCTCTTGCTCTCTTGATTCCTATCTTTTCCAATTCGATATGGTTAGAAACCTCGGTGAGGGAGGAACCTTCCTTCTTAACACCGATATGGATGATGAGACATTGGAAAAAACGATGCCGAATCGGATGAAGTATCTCTTAGCCAAGAAGCATGCAAAATTTTATGCCATTGATGCAAATAAAATTGCGGAAAGCATTGGCATGGGACGGCATACCAATACAACCTTACAAGCGGCGTTCTTCTATCTCAATCAGGATATTATGCCCTATTCTGAGGCGCAAGATTGGATGAAGAAGCTTGCCAAGAAGACCTATGGTCGTAAGGGCGATGAAATTGTTCAAAAGAACTATAAAGCAATCGACATGGGGGCTGAAGGTCTCCGTGAAGTAAAAGTAAAAGCCGAATGGATTAAGTTGAAACCAGTAAAAGAAGTTGTTACAACTGGTGATGAATACTTTGATACATTTGTGACTCCGATCGACAAACTAGAGGGTAATGATTTACCAGTCAGTCGTTTCACTAAAGATGAACTTCTCGACGGAACGATGCAAAACAACATTACATTCAAACAAAAGCGGAAGATTGCTTCCATGGTTCCACATTGGAACAAGGATAATTGTATTCAATGTAATACCTGTTCATTTGTTTGTCCCCATGCTACAATTCGTCCTTTCTTAATAAGCGAAGAAGAGATGAAGGGAATGCCAGAGGTCATTAAGGATGATGTACTTCAAGCAATGGGACCAAATGTAAAAGAATTTAAGTTCCGAATTCAAGTTTCAACCGCGAACTGTGTCGGATGTGGATTATGCGCAGTTACGTGCCCCGGCAAGGGTGGACAAAAAGCCCTTACGATGGTTGAGGCTCGGGGTGAATATCCGTTGGAAGCCGGTGCTGATTACCTATATCAACACGTTTCCTATAAAGCGGATAAGTTCCCGACGAACTCACCAAAGGGTGTTGGATTCCTTCGCCCTTATCACGAAATCAGTGGCTCCTGCGCCGGTTGCGGTGAAACTCCTTACTACCGTTTAGTTACGCAACTATTCGGAAAAGATATGATGATTGCCAATGCAACGGGTTGCTCGTCAATTTATTGTGGTAGCACTCCCGGCACGCCCTTTATTTCCGATGAGAATGGTGATGGTGTGGCTTGGGCCAACTCTCTATTTGAAGATAACGCTGAATTTGGTTTCGGTATGCGGACGGCTAATGACTACAAGTTATCAACCATTTGCAAAATACTTGATGCCAACAAAGCGGAAGTTGAACCTGAACTGCAAGCTCTAATTGATGAATATGAAAAGAGCATTAAGGATCGGGAAGCTTCACGGAAGATTATTCCTGGTTTGATTGAAGCCTTAAAGAAGAGCGCTAATGAACCGATAAAAGAAGCGCTAAAATATGAGGCGGATTTCCTTGATAAGTCAATTTGGATTGTCGGTGGCGATGGCTGGGCTTACGATATCGGTTATGGTGGCTTAGATCACGTTTTGGCAAGTGGCGCGGACGTTAATATCCTTGTCCTTGATACCGAAATTTACTCCAATACTGGCGGACAAGCTTCTAAATCAACGCAAACCGGCGCTATTGCTAAGTTTGCTGCTAGTGGAAAAACCGGTTCCAAGAAGAATTTAGCACTTATGGCGATGGCTTATGGTGATGTTTATGTCGCTCAAGTTTCACTTGGCGGCAATCCAATGAAGACCATTCAAGCCTTTAAGGAAGCTGAATCTTATCACGGACCTTCGATTATTATCGCTTATTCGCCATGTACAGAGCATGGTATTAAAGGTGGCCTCTCTAACCACAATACCGTGGAGAAGAAAGCGGTTGAATGTGGCTATTGGCCAGTATTCCGCTACGATCCACGTAAAGAAGTCGCGGATAAATCAGGCCTAGAAATAGACTGCAAAGAACCCGATTACAGCAAATTTAGAGAATTTGTCATGGGTGAAACCCGCTTTGCTCAGTTGCCAGCGGTGAATCCGGATAATGCCGAGTTCCTCTTGAACAAAGCTCAAGAAGAAGCCAAGAAACGGTTTGACCGGGTTAAGAAATTTGCCTAATAAAAAAATGCCTCCCGAGGTTTTCTCGGGAGGCTTTTTTAATATCCAGCGTTTATTATTTATTCCATAAACAAATAACTGGTCATTGATAAAGATCCAAATGTATAGCCTTTGTTAAACACCTCAATTTTATCTTTTGGAGTTACAAGGCCTAAAATGTAAAGCAAGGGATAAAAGTGATCAAGATAGGGAACCGCCAAATGACTACCAGATAATGAATGGTATGCGGTGACTTTATCAAAATTTCGTTTTAAGATTGCCTTTTCTATTTCATCGTCAAATGCTTGAGCCCAAATAAAAGGATCGTCAAGGTGACCAGGATCCATAAGTCGAAGGTTATGAACAATGTTGCCACTGCCGATAATTAAAATATTTTTATCGCGTAAAGAAGATAAATCCTTGCCAATACTAAAAGCTTCGTAAGATGATATGTCACCATTAACGCTCAACTGTAAAACGGGGATATCAGCTTGTGGAAACATTTTGGTTAAAACGGACCATGTTCCGTGGTCGATTCCCCAGCTATTGTCCACCTGAACTTTGCCTTGAGTAAGACTGATAATTTGTTCGGCCAGTCGTGGACTGCCTACAGGACGATATTTCAATTGATATAGTTCGGCTGGAAATCCATACATATCATATATTTGGCGTGGTGAATCCAAGTTATTGACGACATTTTTATCAGTAAACCAATGAGCAGAAATAACAAGAATTGCCTCTGGGCGACTAATTTTTTTAGCGATTTCTTGCCAACCACGCGTATATATATTATCTTCAATGGCATTCATCGGCGATCCATGACCAACGAAAATGACAGGCTGTTTTTTTGACATAATATTTCCCTCTTTTTAAATGATAACAAAAAAATGAGAATAAAAAAATGGTCGGAACGAGGAGATTTGAACTCCCGACCCCTACCACCCCAAGGTAGTGCGCTACCAAGCTGCGCTACGTCCCGACCGCAATATCTATTATACTAACCTACCTTAAATTTTCAATTGCAAAATTCACAGTCAAATTCTTTTGGTGCCAAAATTATGATAATCGGCATAATAAAAAAACAAAGCTAGGGCAATATTATTTTTCTTCCCTTAGTTTAATGGTAAAAAAAGTAGTCAAAATAATATCATGATTTGCTTACATAGGGTAAAATAACTAAATGAGGTGTTACTAACTATGTCCCGTGATGAAATTATTATTAAAGGCGCTCGCAACAACAATCTAAAGAATATTGATTTAACAATTCCTAAAAATAAACTTGTTGTTTTTACTGGGCTCTCTGGATCTGGAAAATCAACTTTAGCTTTCGATACGATATATAACGAAGGACAAAGGAGATTTGTCGAAAGCCTTTCGAGTTATGCTCGGCAATTTTTAGGTGGGGTAGAAAAGCCAGACGTTGATAGTATCGAAGGCTTATCACCTGCCATTAGTATCGATCAAAAAACGACATCAAATAACCCGCGCTCCACAGTGGGCACGGTTACAGAAATATACGACTATCTGCGTCTTTTGTATGCGCGGATAGGCACTCCTTTTTGTCCAACGCATAATGAACCAATTATCGCTTTTACAGCGACTGAAATTGTCAACATGTTGATGACAAATCCTGAGCGTACTCGTTTACAGGTGCTTTCACCAATCGTTCGGGATGAAAAAGGTACGCATAAGGAGACTTTGGAAAAAATTCGTTCCCAGGGGTTTGAGCGACTTAGAGTTGACGGAAGCATGGTCAGAATCGGCGAACTAGTCGAGTTAGAAAAAAATAAACGTCATAGTATTGATATTGTTATTGACCGTATTGTTTTAAAAGACGATATCCGTTCACGGCTTTTTGATGCGGTAACATTAGCATTAGATTGGAGTCATGGCTATGTTCGTGTCTTGGTTGATGATGATGAGCGCTTTTTCTCCTCACACCATACTTGCAAGTACTGTGGTTTTTCAGTGCCTAAACTTGAGCCGCGCCTTTTTTCTTTCAATGCACCAATCGGCTGCTGTCCAGATTGTAACGGATTAGGAATAAAGCAAGAAGTTGATCCCGAGCTTTTAGTCCCTAACCCCAATCTTTCCATCAATCAAGGGGCAATTGATTATTATAAGAATACTGTAGGAACGACAAATCTCGAATGGCAAGAATTTGCTCTTCTTTGCGATTTATATAAAATTCCTCGTAATATTCCTTTTCGAAAATTAGAGGCCGAGCAACGCCATATTATTTTTTATGGTTCACCTACTCCTCATAAGTATGTCTTAAAATCAGCCTCTGGGAATCTCAATCATCGCGATGGGATAATTGAGGGGGTGAAGAATAAAATTGAGCGTCTTTATCGTGATACTTCCTCGGAATTTATGCGCGACTATTATAAAAAGTTTCTTCGTGATACGGTTTGTACAACTTGCAACGGGGCTCGTCTAAATCCAGCGGCTCTTTCGGTTCGCATTAACGAAAAAAACATTTACCAGGTAACCCAGATGTCAATACGGGATTCTTTAACTTGGTTTCTTGATTTAGACCAGTATCTTAGTCCAACAGAAAAAGAAATATCGAAATTAGTTACAAAAGAAATCACCAATCGCCTTCAGTTTTTAGCTAATGTCGGTCTTAATTATTTAACCTTAGATCGGATGGCGATGACGTTATCGGGTGGTGAAGCCCAGCGAATTAGACTGGCCACACAAATTGGCTCGCGCTTAAGTGGAGTCCTCTATGTTCTTGATGAACCATCAATTGGACTTCATCAACGTGATAATGATCGATTAATTGCAACGATGAAGGGCATGGTAGATTTAGGCAACACTTTAATTGTCGTTGAACATGATGAAGATACTATGCGGGCGGCCGATTATTTAGTTGATATCGGACCAGGAGCAGGAATTCATGGTGGTGAAGTAGTGGCCGCGGGTAGCATTGAAGATTTAGAAAAAGCCCCGCGCTCATTGACTGGAAAGTATTTATCCGGCGAAAAATATATCCCTTTACCGCCAGTACGATTGAAGGGAAATGGTAAGTTCTTAACAATTAAAGGGGCCCGCCAAAACAACTTAAAAAATTTAACGGTCAAAATACCTCTTGGAGAGTTTGTAGCCATAACGGGAGTTTCTGGATCGGGTAAATCATCTTTGATTACAGAAATCTTGTACAAGGGCCTGAAGAGGGCCATCGGGCAAGGAGAAAGTTTAATTCCGGGTGATTTTGATTCGATAGAAGGAACGGAAAATATCGATAAGATTGTCGATATCTCACAAGAGCCAATCGGGCGTACACCCCGGTCCAATCCCGCCACTTATACTAAAGCGTTTGATGAAATTCGCGACCTTTTTGCGGAAACGGTCGAAGCTAAAAGTCGCGGATTCAACAAGGGAACTTTTTCTTTTAATGTTCCCGGAGGAAGATGCGAGAATTGTCAAGGAGCCGGAGTTACCCGAATTCCAATGAATTTCTTGCCGGATGTGTATGTTAAATGTGATGTATGTGATGGCCATCGATACAATGAAGAAACTCTGTCCGTTACCTATAAGGGGAAAAACATTTACGATGTATTAAATATGACAGTAGAAGATGCATTGACTTTCTTTGTTAATCGCAGTTCAATTGAACGAAAAATACAAACTTTGAATGATGTAGGTTTAGATTATATTAAGCTTGGGCAGCCGGCAACGGAACTTTCTGGTGGGGAAGCTCAAAGAGTTAAATTAGCCTTTGAGTTACAGAAAAAGCCCACAGGAAAGACTATTTATATTTTGGATGAACCGACGACTGGTCTTCATACGGATGATATCGCTCGCTTACTTGATGTCTTGCAAAAAATTGTCAATAATGGCGATACCGTTGTGGTCATTGAGCATAATCTTGATGTTATAAAAGTGGCGGATTGGATTATAGATTTAGGTCCTGAAGGAGGAGACGGTGGCGGTCAAATTGTTGCAACGGGTACTCCAGAGCAGGTCGCAGCCAATTCGAAATCTTACACTGGTCAATATCTAAAACCGGTCTTGGAAGCCACACGAAAAGCAATGCGGCGGTATGCCGATTGAGTTAATGCCTGTATTGTGCTAAACTCGGGAAGTGATTGAGGAATTGTTATATGTACGCTAATTTTGTTTTTTGGCTCGGTATCCTAGTTACCCTTGTCGGTGGCGGTTTGTTTTATTTGTATTTTTCAGCCATTTTTAAGGCGAACAATCAGGATATTTCATTTAAAAATATCGCTTATCGAAAACTATTTATAGCGGTTATAACGATAGCAATTGGCTTTCCAATTTTATTTGCTGGCATAATTGCTATGAACGAAATATCAGGTTTAACCGGCTATAAAGTAATGACAATTGGCGGAGGCTTATTATTTGGTTTAGCTTTTTCCGCGTTTCTTTTTGGCTTAATATTCTTTTTTGGAAAAGACAATGCTGGAAAATTCAAGCGCATAGTAAAATATAGTGCGATAATTGGCGGCCTTTTATCCTTGATTGCCATCTTTATTGTTTTGGATGGTTTTACGTATCTAGAGTTAATTACCTATCCATTAGTTTATCAAATAGTTATCTACAAGGAATTTTCTGTTCATTTTTATGCTCTATTCATTCTTAGTGGGGCAATCTTAGTTTACTTTATTTGCGATCACTACTTTTATGTTGAGTATGGAAAACATGGACTAATTGAAAATTTGTTTTATATTGCTTTTCCAGCGGGAATTGTCGGCGCTCGCCTTTGGTATGTGATAGGCAACTGGTATCGCGAAGGATTCAATGAAAGACCGCTAGATGCATTTGCAGTTTGGGATGGAGGCCTTGCCATTATGGGCGGGGCACTTCTTGGTGGCATCGTGGGTATTTTGTTTTTAAAATGGAGACGTAAATGGATTCCAACTCGCCATGCTGCTGATTTAATCGTTCCCACAATTTTAATTGCTCAAGCAATTGGCAGGTGGGGTAATTTCTTTAACCAAGAGGTATATGGAAGTATCACTAACAGTGCCTATTGGTGGTTCTTGCCGGAGTTTATTGTTCGCCAAATGACAATATCGGGTTCCATGCGGGTTCCATTGTTCCTAATTGAGGGAATAGTCAACTTGGCGGGATACTTTATAATTCGCTATGCGGTTGGTCGCGGTTTAAAAAAGTATACAAAGATGGGCGATTTAGCGCTTCTATATGTTGTATGGTATGGCCTGACACGCTTTATTCTTGAGCCGATGCGCGATCCGGCATTTAATATGGGGACAAACGATAAATGGTCATGGATTTGGTCAATCGTTTTTATTGCCCTTGGAGTTTTGGCGATTATTGCCAATCATTTATATGAGCGTTACCATACGCCAAAAGCCGGCAAAATTGATGATGGTAAAGTCGCAATTAAAGTGAAAAAGTAATAGATATGTATAAAGCGATTGTTTTTGATATGGATGGAACACTTGCCGATACGGATTTAGTAATTGTTGCCACCTATATCAAAATGTTTAAAAAGTTTCGTCCAGATTTTGTTCCATCTTTAAAGGAGATGGTGTATTTTTCAGGACCACCGCTTGATTTGACTCTAAAAACATATTTTCCAAACTATGAATATGATTTTATTCTCAAAGAATATAAGCGTTTATCTAAACCAAACTATAAAAAATATATTCTTCCCTTTCCTAACGAAAAAGAGGCACTAGAAAAATTGAAATCCTATGGTTATCACCTCGTAGTATTAACCAACAAAGTTCACTCGGCAACGATGCTTTCGCTTGCGTTAATGAACATACCAACGTCTTTATTTGATATGATAATCGGTAGTGACGATATGCCCTTTCCTAAACCGGATCCAAGTGGGATGCGAATCGTCATGGAAAAATTGCATCTTCAGTCAAATGAAGTACTCTATGTTGGCGATAATGGCGTTGATTTTCAATTTGCAGAAAATGTGGGAATTGACTCTATGCTAGTTACTTGGACATTAAGAGAAATTCCTCAATATGCTAAACCCAAGTATTTTGTTTCCTCATTTGACGAGATAGTGGAGGTATTAACTAATGGATAGAAAAACAGATGTAACGATTGTTGGAAGTGGCCCTGCTGGGATAACAGCGACCATTTATTTAAAAAGAGCGCTTATTGACGTTGTTTTGCTGGATAAATATGTCCCGGGTGGTAAAGTAAACTTTACCGCGGAAATTGAAAACTATCCTGGATTCAATAAGATAAGCGGTCCTGATCTTGCCGGAAAGTTTTTTGAACAAATTCAAAATTTTGGCGTTGAGGTTACCTATGGCGATGTGCTTGATATTGAAAAAAAGGCGGATCAATTTAAGGTTATAACCGACGATGGGACAATTACGAGTAAGTTTGTTATTTTTGCCACCGGTACCGATGAACGCAAAATGAACATTCCCGGCGAAGATGAATTTAAAGGCAAAGGTGTTAGTTACTGCGCGGTTTGCGATGGCTCTTTTTATAAAGGCGAAAGTGTGGCTGTCGTCGGAGGCGGAAATTCCGCTCTTCAAGAAGCGCTTTATCTTTCCGGCTTCGTCAAAAAAGTCTTTCTTGTTCATCGGCGGCAGGGCTTTAGAGCGGATGAACTATTGGTAAAAAAAGTTAAGTCAACAAGCAATATTGAGCTTGTTCTCGATAGTGTAACTTTGGCAGTTGAAGGTAAAGAATTGGTTTCGGGATTACGCGTTAAAAACGCAATTACCGGTGAAGAAAAATTGTTGCCAGTTAAAGCGGTTTTCCCCTATATTGGGCAAATTCCTGCCACTAAAGGATTATCCAAACTTCAAGTCCTTGATGAACATGGCTATGTTATTGTTGATGAAAATATGGAGACAAAGGTTGACAATTTATTTGGCGCGGGCGATGTTGTAAAAAAGAATCTTCGCCAAATAGTTACAGCCACTAATGATGGGGCGATTGCGGCGATTGAAATTACCCATCGCTCACTTTAATTATGATGATAATTAGTAGGCAAGTTTATTGCCTGCTTTTTATTAATTATAAATTAAAAATTAATAGTGGCCTTTGATGGCAAATTTTTGAAAAATGCTTTTATTTTTCAAGCACCGAAAATCATTTTTCGTTACATTTAGATTGCTTTTTTGATTGCTTTTACGGATTATTATTGATAGATACACTTTTAAGGAGAATTAAAAATGGCTAAGAAAAATTCATATTATTTAGCGGGTTTATTGGCTTTTGTGGGAATTTTATTATCGACGATATGTTGGATAATCGAAGGATTAGGCGGTAACATACCATTTATTGCTTGGATAGGGTCATTAGCCCTCCTTTTAGCCGCTTTTATTTCCGCGTGGGGTTTTGTTTCCAGTAAAAAAATAACCTGGCGATATATTTATTTTATTTTGGTTATTCTTGCGATATTTGGATGGCTGATTGGTAGCAACATAATTCACTTTTAAAATAATTTGAATAGGAATTATAAAAGCGTCAAAAAATTTTGCTTATTATAAGCCAAAAATCGTCGCCATTTTGCTTTTCAAAAACCGCCGGCCATGTGCTGTAAAAAACATTAATTATTTAGCAAGTAGAAAACATAAGTACTGTTTAGAAAAATAATTATTATTCAATTTTTCTTTTTTGTTATTTGATTTTGGCTTTTCATTGTAGAATAAAAAGCGAGGTAGTGTGATGAAAAAACAACTTGTTATTTTAACGGGATTAAGTGGCGCAGGACGTTCGACCGCCTCTTTTGTGCTCGAAGAATTAAAATATCGAGTTATTGATAATTTGCCGGCGGAACTGATAGAAAGTTTATTGAATCTTTTGACGAGTGAGTCTGCTCATCATAATGCTAAGACGGCGATAACGATAAACATTATGGAAGCTGAGAAACTTATTCTGTCACTCAAAAAGAGCAAAGATTTTGATATAAAATTATTTTTGTTCGTTGCAAATAAGGAAGATATAATTAGCCGATATAAACTAACTCGCCATCTGCACCCGCTTCAAGTCAATGGATTATCACTTGAGGATGGAATCGATAAAGAGATGCAGATGGAGGCGCGAATTCGTGAGCAAGCCGATTTTTTTATTGATACCAGCAATATGCGAGTCATTGATTTACGGAAGCAAATGTTTTCAATACTGAAAAATTCACGAACTCCAACTATTAAAGTCAATCTTGTTTCTTTTGGCTTTAAATATGGACTTCCTTTAAACGCGGACATTATTTTTGATGCACGTTTACTACCAAACCCGTTTTATATTCCAGAATTAAAGAACAAAACAGGCAAAGATCAGGCCGTTGTTGATTTCTTGAACAATCAGAGCCAGAGTAAAGAATTGATTGATCATATTTTTTCCTATCTTGTTTTTTACCTATCAAAGGCAAGCGAGGAAGCTCGCGGAATGATTGTCGTTGCGATCGGATGTAGTGGTGGGCAACATCGTTCCGTTTATTGCGTTGAAAGAGTGGCCGAAAAGTTAAAGGAATCATTTCTTGTATCAACCACGCATCGCGATTTAAGGCGAGGTGAGCGCTGATGTTTGATTATATTTCTTTTACGATGATGGTTAAAGAAGACATCGTACGGCCCAAAGAAGAAGGAGAAACAAAATATGCTGTAGCCCGAAAGAAAGCAATTCTTTCCGCATTTATGCGGATGAATGGCTCACTATCAATCGCGGCTCGCCAAACCCGTCTTTTGCTGCGCACAGAAAACGCCAAGGTTGCAAAATATATTTATTCTTTGATAAAAGAATTTTATGGCATAGATCCATCTTTCCACTATCAAAAAAATATGCATTTTAAGAAGAATACATACTATATTATTTCAATTGACGAACGAGTGGATTTTATTCTTGATGATTTATCAATATCATTTTTAGGCGGAGCGATTGACCGAAAAATTGTCTATAGCGATGATACGGCCAGTGGCTATGCAACAGGTGCATTTTTGGCCCGGGGTTCGGTTAACTCGCCCAAAAGTGGCAATTATCACTTGGAAATCGCAACCAAAGACGAAGTTTTAGCCGGCAAACTGTGCCGACTTATCGAGCGCTTTCATCATGCAAATTTTACGCCCAAAGTTATTCAAAGACGGGACTACCATGTGGTTTATCTAAAAAAAAGCGATCAAATTGGTGAGTTCTTAATATTTATTGGCGCGACATCTTCTTCCTTACAATATGAGAATGTGCGCATCGATCGCGATATGCAAAACGCTTCCCAAAGAATGGCACTTTGCGATGAGCACAATTATCAACGAACCTTGTCGAGTGCCCAAAAGCAAATTGCCGATATCAAACTGATTGAACAAAAAATTGGTTTTAATCACTTTGATAATCCTAAATTGCGACTTCTTTGCGAACTGCGGCTGAATTATGAAGACGCTAATATGCAAGAACTGGCTGATCGAATGACGGAAAAACTGGCATCCGAGCGCCCTATTTCAAAAAGTAATGTCGCTCATCTATTTCGTAGTCTAAATAAGATTGCAGAAAACTACCGGCGAGGCAATTAGCATGTTTGGCATTAAGGAACAATTAGGCATGAGAATTGTCTATCTACGTAAAAATCGTCATTGGTCACAGGAAGAGTTAGCTTTTCGCTCGAGTATAAACAAAAATTATCTTTCGGATTTAGAAAACGGCCGTCGCAATCCTTCATTGACGATTATTAGCCGGATTGCGGCCGCGCTAGGAGTTTCTCTTTCTGAACTATTTAAAGGTTTAGAAGACCTGTAATCGGTCAAAAAATGCCGAAATTGATACCTTTTTCTGATTGTCTTCCTTCAACAAATAATTTTTGCGTTCTTTCCGCTTATAACACCTACAAATTTACTAAATTTGTTGTATAATAAAACCGCAAAGTAATAAGGAGGACATTCAGATGTCAGTTAAACTTGCAATTAATGGCTTTGGTCGGATTGGTCGCTTGGCTTTCCGTCGGGCCGAAGAATCTGGCGAATTTGAAGTCGTTGCCATCAACGATTTAACCGACGCCGATAACTTAGCCTATCTTTTGAAATATGATACCGCACATGGAAACTTCGCTAAAGATGAAATTTCTGTCAGTGCTGATGGTAAGTCCATCATCTTTAAAGGCCGTGAAATCCCAGTTATTGGCCAACCTGATCCAAACTTGATCAAGTGGTCCGATTATGGAGTTGATATCGTTCTTGAGTGCACAGGCCGTTTCAAGGGCTATGAAGATGCTAAAGTTCACGTTGAAGTGGGCGGAGCAAAAGGCGTTGTTATTTCGGCACCAGCCGATAAGGGAACACCAACCTTTGTATATGGTGTCAATAGTCAAAAGTTAACCAAGGATATGATTGTTATCAGCGGTGCCAGTTGCACAACCAACTGCTTGGCTCCAGTAGCAAAAGTTCTTAATGAAAAATTTGGTCTAAAGGGTGGATTTATGACAACGGTCCATGCTTATACCAATGACCAAACTACCCTTGATCTCCCTAAGAAAAAGAATCTTCGTCGGGGACGGGCGGCTGCGGCTAACATTGTTCCAACATCAACAGGAGCAGCGAAGGCTATTGGCTTAGTTTTACCAGAAATTGACGGACGTCTCCAAGGCGGAGCACTCCGGGTACCTGTAATTGATGGCTCTTTGGTTGATCTTTCACTTCTCTTAGAAAAGAAAGTCACAGAAGAAGAACTTAATGCCGCAATGAAAGAAGCCAGTGAGACAACGCTAAAAGACGTTCTCGGCTATACCGAAGATGAAGTTGTAAGTTCCGATATTATCGGTATTACTTATGGCTCATTATTTGATGCTACGCAAACTAAGGTTTTCGAAAAAGATGGAACTCAATATGTCAAAGTGGTTTCGTGGTATGACAATGAATATAGTTATACTTGCCAATTTGTCCGTTTAGCCGGCGAAATGGCTAAAGTGTTGGGCGTTAAATAATCATAAAAGATTAAAGGAAGCGCCCTTCGTGGGCGCTTTTTTCAAAAAACAAGGAGATTAAAAATGAAATTAGTCAGTGACTTAGATGTCAAAGGCAAAAAAGTTCTCGTCCGCGTTGACTTTAATGTCCCGCTAAAGGATGGAGTTATTCGGGATGATAACCGGATGGTTCAGGCGCTTCCAACAATTAAGGAATTACTTGATAAAGGTGCAGCCGTTATCTTAATGAGTCATCTTGGAAAGATTAGTTATAAAAAAACTCCGGAAGAAATTGAAGAAGCTAAAAAGAAAAACAACATGGTTTTTCTAGTCAACCACCTTCAAGAGTTACTTCCTAAGAATGATGTTAGTTTTTGTCCAGATACACGGGGTGAAAAACTGGCCTATTTTGTCGATATGCTTAAGCCAGGTGAGGTTTTGCTCGTACAGAATACTCGCTATGAAAAAGGAGAGGAAAAAAATGATTCTGTCCTTTCTCAAGAGTGGGCTTCAATTGCCGATGCCTTCGTGATGGATGCCTTTGGCAGTGCTCATCGGGCTCATGCTTCAACTTATGGCGTTCCCGAAGCGATGAAAGCAGAGGGGAAACCAGTTGCAGTTGGCTTCTTGGTTGAAAAGGAAGTTGAAAATTTGACACGATGTGTTGAAGTGAAACCAGAAGATCGCCCCTATGTTGCTATTTTGGGTGGATTTAAGGTAAGCGATAAGATTAAAGTTATCGATTCACTTCTAAAAAAATGCGATAAGATTTTAATTGGGGGCGCAATGGCTTATACCTTCAAGAAAGCACTTGGCTATACGGTTGGTACTTCGCCAGTTGAAAGTGATCAATTAGATTATGCAAAAAAGTGCTTTGAAGAAGCAAAAGGTCGTATTCTTTTACCAGTCGACAGTGTCGTTACCAATGGATTTGAAGGTTGGACAGAAAAAAAGGTCGTAGGCCAAGATATCCCCGAGGGATATGAAGGAATGGACATCGGCCCTGAAACAGCCAAAATATATGCTTCGGAAATTGCCAAATCAAAAATGGTGTTTTGGAATGGACCTATGGGCGTGTTTGAGCAATCAGACTTCGCCGTTGGCACTATCGAAATTTGCAAAGCTATTGCCGAATTAAAAGGTGCTTTTACCGTTATTGGCGGAGGCGATAGTGCAGCAGCCGTTGCTCAATTTGGCTATAAAGATGAGTTTAGTCATGTTTCAACCGGCGGAGGAGCATCATTGGAGATGATTGAAAATGATGGTCACTTGCCAGGAATAGATATTATTAGAGGTTAAAATGGGACGTAAAAAATTATTAGTTGGCAATTGGAAAATGAATAAGACAATTTTGGAGGCGGAAGTTTTTGCTAAAGCCTCGTTGGACTTATCCGCTTTTGCCGAGCAACGGGAAATTGAAATCGGAGTATGTCCGACATTTCTCGGATTAAAGACAGTTAAAGAAATCAATCCTAAACTTATCGTTGGCGCTCAAAATTGCAGCGAATTTGATCATGGTGCTTATACAGGAGAAATTGCTATTCCAATGCTCAAAGAGATTGGAATCAATTGGTGCCTTGTTGGGCATTCCGAAAGACGCTCATATTACGGAGAGACCAATGAACATTGCAATGCTAAGATTAAGGCTTTGATTGCTGCTGATATGGTACCTTTGTATTGTGTTGGTGAAACGCTTGATCAGTTTGAAAAGGGCGAAACAAAAGCGGTTGTTGAAGAACAAATCCGCATTGGCCTTTCAGGCCTTTCGGCGGATGATGTTCGAAATCTAGTTGTGGCTTATGAACCGGTTTGGTCGATCGGTACCGGTAAAAACGCCAGCAAGGAAATAGCTCAAGATGTTTGTGGATATATTCGCAAGCTCCTTCGTGCTTCCTTTGGAGAGAATGCTGAGAAAATCCGCATTCTGTATGGCGGCAGTGTCAAACCAGTAAATGTCAAGGAGTATTTATCGGAACCAGATATCGATGGCGCTCTTGTTGGTGGCGCTTCACTAGCAGTTGAAAGCTTCCGTGAACTTATTGCCAACATTGGCGAATAAAAACAAAACAGAACTTCGGTTCTGTTTTTATTATTACAAATTTTAATATATGGTATATTGTTCCTATATGGAGGCAAAATTATGGCAACTTATGTAGACACTACGTCAACCAAAGAAAGAAATCGGCTTCTATCTGCTTCTTTTGGCTGGATGTTTTTAGGCTTAGTTATTACCGCAGTCGTCGCTTTTGGAACGGTGGGAATATTGACCTTAGGCCTAAATGGTGCCAATCCGGAATTAGCTTTGAGCAAGTACCTTTGGCTTTTGGTGGGAAGCGCAATTTTTCAAATTATCTTAATTATTTATATTCAAGTTCGAGTGTTTAGACATGGTGGCGATGCCAACATCCTTGTTCCTTATATATTATATACGGCCAATATGGGACTTATGCTGTCGACACTTATTTTAACCTATGAACTAGAAACACTAGCTATAGCTTTTGGTTTAACCGCTGGCGTATTTGGAATTATGGCGCTCTATGCCCGCTATACCAAGCGCAATCTTTCTGGAGTCGGACTTGTAGGAATCGGCCTCTTCTTTGGAAGCATCATTCTTATGCTGATAAATATCTTTATGCGGTCTACACAAATTATGTGGATTGTTAGTTTTGTGTCTTTCGGTGCCGTCATGCTTATTACTATGTATGATGTTTGGCGCATTACGAAGATTAGTGAGTCGGGTGTGGAGTCGCGGAACTTAGCTCTATACTTCGCCCTCAATTTATATGTCGACTTTATTTATCTATTTATGCGAATACTTCAATTTGTCGCCATTGCGCGCAATCGCTAGTAAAAAACAAGGCCCTCCTAATTGGAGGTTTTTTTGTTAATAAAGCAAAAACTGCAATCAAATCAATTCATATTTTTACTTTACAGGTGCCTATTTAAATGCCTTAATAGCGCCTTTTTTGTTTTATAGAAAAAAAGTTATTTTTTTAAAACAAATGTCTTGCAATGCCTGGTAAGTTAAGGTATAGTTAACAACGTTGCAACCGCTAAGGCGGAAAACAACAATCCGCTCTTAACTATGTTAAGGGTTGCAAAAAATGTCGAGCGAAAGATAAAAAAATCGCTTGACAACAAGCAAACCCAATGATAGTATAGTTAAGCGCAAATCAAGCGCAAGCCTATCATCTGCGAGAGCAGATGGCGCATCTGATCTTTGAAAACTAAACAGAAGTACAAGCAAAACAAACGTCAATTTTTTAACCAGTATGAATAATTAGACTAGGAAATATAACTTAGAGAGTTTGATCCTGGCTCAGGATGAACGCTGGCGGCGTGCCTAATACATGCAAGTCGAACGAGTTTAGTAGCAATACTAAGCTAGTGGCGAACGGGTGAGTAACACGTAGGTAACCTGCCTTTCAGTTTGGGATACCCGAGGGAAACTTCGGCTAATACCGGATACGACTTTGAATGACATCATTTAAAGTTAAAAGGGGCTTTCAAGCCTCGCTGATAGATGGACCTGCGGCACATTAGCTAGTTGGTGAGATAACAGCCCACCAAGGCGAGGATGTGTAGCCGACCTGAGAGGGTGATCGGCCACAATGGGACTGAGACACGGCCCATACTCCTACGGGAGGCAGCAGTAGGGAGTTTTCGGCAATGGGGGAAACCCTGACCGAGCAACGCCGCGTGAGTGATGAAGGTCTTCGGATTGTAAAGCTCTGTTGTAGGGGATGAATGGTTCCGGTAGGAAATGACCGGGACTTGACAGTACTCTACCAGAAAGCCACGGCTAACTACGTGCCAGCAGCCGCGGTAATACGTAGGTGGCAAGCGTTATCCGGAATTATTGGGCGTAAAGAGTGAGCAGGCGGCCGTTTAAGTTTGAAGTTAAATCCAGGGGCTCAACCCCTGTACGCTTTGAAAACTGGACGGCTAGAGTATGAGAGAGGTATATGGAACTCCATGTGTAGCGGTGAAATGCGTAGATATATGGAAGAACACCGGTGGCGAAGGCGATATACTAGATCAATACTGACGCTCAGTCACGAAAGCGTGGGTAGCAAATAGGATTAGATACCCTAGTAGTCCACGCTGTAAACTATGAGAACTAAGTGTTGGGGTAACCCAGTGCTGAAGCTAACGCATTAAGTTCTCCGCCTGGGGAGTACGCTCGCAAGAGTGAAACTTAAAGGAATTGACGGGGGCCCGCACAAGCAGTGGAGCATGTGGTTTAATTCGACGCTACGCGAAGAACCTTACCAGGACTTGACATGGGATCGAAAACCCTAGAAATAGGGGTATAGTTACGGTCCACACAGGTGGTGCATGGTTGTCGTCAGCTCGTGTCGTGAGATGTTGGGTTAAGTCCCGCAACGAGCGCAACCCTTGTCCTTAGTTGCCATCATTAAGTTGGGAACTCTAAGGAGACTGCCGATGTAAATCGGAGGAAGGTGGGGATGACGTCAAATCATCATGCCCTTTATGTCCTGGGCGACACACGTGCTACAATGGCCGGTACAAAGAGAAGCTAAACCGCGAGGTCATGCTAATCTCATAAAGCCGGTCTCAGTTCGGATTGAAGTCTGCAACTCGACTTCATGAAGCTGGAATTGCTAGTAATCGCAGATCAGCCATGCTGCGGTGAATACGTTCCCGGGCCTTGTACACACCGCCCGTCAAACCATGAGAGCTGATAATACTCGAAGTCGGTGTCCTAACCCGTAAGGGAGGGAGCCGCCTAAGGTAGGATTGGTGATTGGGGTTAAGTCGTAACAAGGTATCCCTACGGGAACGTGGGGATGGATCACCTCCTTTCTATGGAGAATCAATCGACTGAAAAGTCGGTGTACACAAAACCTATAAATTTAGTTGTTATTCATCTGACGTTCGGCTTGGAATTCTGTTTAGTTTTGAGAGACCAGTAATCTCTCTGGCATTGTTCTTTGAAAACTGAATATTAAAATTAACATGTTCTTTCTGTTGATGTCGTGGTTTCACTTAATGTTGAGACTGCGAAATCATTTAAAATCAAAATTCAAATTTTACGAAGTTTTAAGTTAATAAGGGCGTACAGTGAATGCCTTGGCACTAGAAGACGATGAAAGACGCGACTACCTGCGATAAGCGATGGGGAGCTGGATGTAAGCTTTGATCCGTCGATCTCTGAATGGGGAAACCCAGCACAAGTCATGTTGTGTTATCCTGCACTGAATTCATAGGTGCAGAGAAGAAATACCTAGGGAATTGAAACATCTTAGTACCTAGAGGAAAAGAAAGATTATATCGATTCCGTAAGTAGCGGCGAGCGAAAGCGGAGGAGCCTAAACCAACCTTAGGGTTGGGGTTTCGGAGCGCGATATGCGATTGTTGTATGACAGGCGAACGAATTGGGAAATTCGACCAGAGCGGGTGATAGTCCCGTAGCCAAACTTGTATGACACGCTAGCGATTTCCAAAGTACGGCGGGGCACGTGAAACCCTGTTGGAAGATGCGCAGACCACTGCGAAAGGCTAAATACTAGCTAGTGACCGATAGTGAACCAGTACCGTGAGGGAAAGGTGAAAAGAACCCCGGGAGGGGAGTGAAAAGATTCTGAAACTGTATGCTTACAAAAAGTCAGAGGCCGTTAAAGGCTGATGGCGTGCCTATTGAAGAATGAACCGGCGAGTTATGTTTATCGTGCAAGGTTAAGTCGAAGAGACGGAGCCGTAGTGAAAGCGAGCCTGAATAGGGCGATTTAGTACGATGAAATAGACCCGAAGCCCGACGATCTATCCATGAGCAGGTTGAAGGTGGGGTAAAACCCACTGGAGGACCGAACCGACGTTCGTTGAAACGCCCGCGGATGACTTGTGGATAGGGGAGAAATTCCAATCGAGTTGGGGAATAGCTGGTTCTCCCCGAAATAGCTTTAGGGCTAGCGTTTGATATCCCGTATGGAGGTAGAGCACTGAATGTCTGATGGCCGCGTCTAGCGGTACTGAATACAATCAAACTCCGAATGCCATATTGGTGTTAGTCAAGCAGTCAGACTGTGGGGGATAAGCTCCATGGTCAAAAGGGAAACAGCCCAGACCGTCAATTAAGGTCCCTAAATTCATGCTAAGTGTTAAAGGATGTAGAGACGCTCAAACAACTAGGATGTTGGCTCAGAAGCAGCCATCATTTAAAGAATGCGTAACAGCTCACTAGTCGAGTATCTCCGCGCCGAAGATTTACCGGGGCTAAGCATGGTACCGAAATTACGGATTAATGTCTAAAGATATTAGTGGTAGGGGAGCGTTCCATGGGGGGCGAAGCGATACCGTAAGGAGTCGTGGACCGCATGGAAGTGAGAATGCCGGTGTAAGTAACGAATGAGGGTGAGAATCCCTCACACCTAATGACTAAGGTTTCCTGGGCAAGGTTCGTCCTCCCAGGGTTAGTCGGGACCTAAGGCGAGGCCGACAGGCGTAGTCGATGGACATCAGGTTGATATTCCTGAACCCGAATATGTGCGATGTAGTGACAGAGAAGGCTACCGGATCCGGTTATTGGATTCTGGTCAGGGCGCAGTACTGGTCTGGGAGGCAAATCCCCTAGACAATACAGGAAAGCGTCATGCGACTGAATGGGGCAACCCTAGTAAGGAAGTCCGCAATGCCAGCTCTCGAGAAAAGCTGCTAGCTTAAGCATATTCGGCCCGTACCGAGAACGGACACACGTGGTCAAGGAGAGTATCCTATGGTGAGCGAGATAACTGTTGTTAAGGAACTCTGCAAAATTACTTCGTAAGTTAGCAAGAAGAAGTGCTCGCGCAAGCGAGTCGCAGTGAAGAGGCCCAAGTAACTGTTTAACAAAAACACAGCTTTATGCGAAGTCGTAAGACGATGTATATGAGGTGATGCCTGCCCAGTGCTGGAAGGTTAAAAGGAGAGGTTAGCGTAAGCGAAGCTTTGATCTGAAGCCCCAGTGAACGGCGGCCGTAACTATAACGGTCCTAAGGTAGCGAAATTCCTTGTCAGGTAAATTCTGACGCGCACGAATGGTATAATAATTTGGGCGCTGTCTCGACAGCAGACTCGGTGAAATCTTAATACCTGTGAAGATGCAGGTTACCCGCGACTAGACGGAAAGACCCCATGGAGCTTTACTGTAACTTAATATTGAGTATTCGTATTTCATGCACAGGATAGGTGGGAGACTTTGAAGCTCGGGCTGTGGCCTGAGTGGAGTCAACGTTGGGATACCACTCTTGAATTACGAATATTCTAACCTACGGCCGCAACCGGTCGGGGGACAGTGTTAGGCGGGCAGTTTGACTGGGGCGGTCGCCTCCCAAAATGTAACGGAGGCGCCCCAAGGTACCCTCAGTATGGTTGGAAATCATACTTCGAGTGCAATGGCATAAGGGTGCTTGACTGCGAGAGTTACAACTCGAGCAGGGACGAAAGTCGGGCATAGTGATCCGGCGGTCCTGTGTGGAAAGGCCGTCGCTCAACGGATAAAAGCTACCCTGGGGATAACAGGCTGATCGCGTCCAAGAGTTCACATCGACGACGCGGTTTGGCACCTCGATGTCGGCTCATCACATCCTGGAGGGGCAGTACCTTCCAAGGGTTTGGCTGTTCGCCAATTAAAGTGGTACGCGAGCTGGGTTCAAAACGTCGTGAGACAGTTTGGTCCCTATCTGTCGTGGGCGTAGGAAGTTTGAAAGGATCTGTTCTTAGTACGAGAGGACCGGAATGGACATAGCAATGGTACATCAGTTGTCACGCCAGTGGCATAGCTGGGTAGCTACCTATGGAATGGATAAACGCTGAAAGCATCTAAGCGTGAAGCCAGCCTTAAGATGAGACTTCCCATCCGCAAGGAGTAAGACCCCTAGAAAGTGACTAGGTTGATAGGCCAGAAATGTAAGTGCTGCGAGGCATTCAGTTGACTGGTACTAATAGGTCGAGGACTTAAAATCGTAAGATTTATGAGTTTTACAAGATAAAATTTGGGTTTGATACGGAAGAACGTGTTGAAATAATATTCAGTTTTCAGAGAACAAGTGCTCTCTAGAAAAAGTCTGGTGGTGATGGCGCGGTGGACACACCTGTTCCCATCCCGAACACAGAAGTTAAGCACCGTAGTGGTGAAGGTATCATGACACATTGGCATGAGAGAATAGCGAGCTGCCGGGCTTTTTCTTTTTTAGGGGCTTTTTGCCCCTTTTTTACATATTTATAGTCGTTATTGATTTTCTTTTGTTATACTATCAATATATGGAACTGATTGGATATAAGTCGAAGAAAGGTGCTTTAATATATTCCTTGGCATTAGTGGTTTTGGTTGTTATCTTTTTTTTGGTAACAGGACTAATAAGCATTTCATCTAATGCCGACGTTTTTACGGAAATGACCCTGTGGTTAGTTTTGATGGGAGTTGTTTTTATTTGGTTCATATTAATGCTATTTTCATACATTCTTCTACCGCGAGTTTTGCTTCTTTTTCAAGATAAAACAATAACTATTTATTCACTATTTAAACGCAGTAAAAAAATTGACTTAAATGAGATAGTTTCTATTTCTATTTTACCCTCAATTCTTCCATTTCATCCGCGATCCACCAATTTGGTGATAACAACCAAAGGCGAAGGATCTTTTGTTATAAGTTATTTAAAGGATATAAATCAAGTTTCTTCTTTTTTAAACAAGAAGCTTGAAAACCATATTATTAGTAATTCTGATCAGTATTTTTCTTCTAGTGACCACAAGCGTTAATTGACAAAAACGTCAATATTAACCAATGGTTTACTACATGGCAGTTAATTCTTTGTTTTTTATACTACATGTAGTATAATTCATACAGTATTTGCTATTTGGATAGCAAATTTAGAGGAGGATTCTTCAAAATGGCGATAGATAAGTTAACTCCGTACGGAGGAATTAACATATCAATTGAAGCAGTTGCCTCGGTGGCGGCAGAGGCCGCGCTTGGTTGCTATGGCGTAGTTGGTTTAACCAAAAAAGATGAATCTTTAGTTGATAATATTAATGTGCTTTTAAAGAGGGAGAACTTTACCGAGGGCGTTGAAGCCCGCCGCACCCGTGATGGGTATGTGGTTGATATATATGTTATCTTAGCTTATGGAGTTAAAATCACGGAGATTGTTGCGGAAATACAGAAGCGGGTCAAGTACGTACTTGAGCAAACTTTTGATATCCGCTTTTTTGCAATCAACGTTTACATTCAAGGCATTAAGGTAATGTAGGCGGAGGAATTATGAAAGAAATCAATGGTACTACACTGAAACAAATGATTATTTCCGGGGCCAATAATTTATACAATAATTACCCGGCGATTGATGCTTTAAATGTTTTTCCGGTTCCAGATGGGGACACGGGAATGAATATGAATCTAACCATCTCCAGTGGGGCGAAAGAAATTGCTAATCGAAACGATGTTGATGTGTTTGAGATTGCAAAGGCTTTTTCTAAAGGCCTATTGATGGGAGCTCGAGGAAACTCGGGGGTTATTACGAGTCAAATTTTTCGGGGCTTTGCAAAGTCGCTTGAAGGCAAAAAAACGATTCGTCCCGTCGATTTTGCTGATGCTTGGATCAGCGGCAAGGAAGTTGCTTATAAGGCGGTTATGCGCCCTGTTGAAGGAACAATTTTGACGGTGGTTCGTGAATCGGCTCAAGCTTTGGCCGATGTCGTTAATAATGATTGGTCAATTGAGAAATGTATGAAGTTTCTTATTGAGGAGGCGAAAGCCTCATTAGAGAGAACTCCTGATTTGCTTCCGATTTTAAAAGAGGTGGGAGTTGTCGATAGTGGTGGTGCTGGACTGGTTACTATTCTCGAAGGTATGCAATCGGGGCTTTTAGGCAATATCATTCAAAAGAGTCAAGCCACTGCAGTGGAAGAAGCTCCAAAGCAAACCCCTGTGATGGCGGGAGCGAAGGTCGAAGGGGATGAATTCGGCTATTGTACCGAGTTTATCATGCGTTTAGGGCCGGAAGACAGCAAACGACCTTTTGTTGAGAAACGTTTTAGTAATGTTTTGAATAGCCATGGAAATTCTATCGTTATCGTGCGGGATGATAATATTGTTAAAGTCCATATCCACACACTCAGCCCAGGAAATGTTCTTTCATATGCTCAACAATTTGGCGAATTTATCACGTTGAAAGTTGAGAACATGAGCGAACAACATAATCATTTAGAAGAGGGAGCCGAAAAACAGAGTGGTAAGGCTCATCCAAAGGCTAAGCAAGATGACAGTTTGAACTTACACAAGACTCATTCTAAAGTCGAGAAGAAGGAAGAATTAAAAGATTACGCCCTTATTGCGGTGGCAGCTGGCGATGGGCTGGAAGAACTTTTTAAACAGTACCGTGTTGATTACGTAGTTAAGGGTGGTCAGACGATGAATCCATCAACGGAGGATTTTATAGAAGCCATCCGTAATGTAAAAGCTAAAAATATCTATATTTTGCCCAACAATAGCAACATTATTATGGCGGCAGCCCAAGCTTGTGATGTCTTAGAGGAAAATAGCGGCTCGGTTGCCAAGGTTATTCCTAGCAAAACGATACCTCAAGGCTTGGTGGCAGCGATGAATTTTAACCCTGATGTCTCACCGGAAGAAAACTTTCACGAGATGAGTGCGGCGCTTACAACCGTTAAAACCGGATTGGTGACCTATGCCACTAAAGACACGACTATCGACGGCTTAAGTGTTCGGAAAAACGATTTTATGGGCATTCAAGATAAGAAGATAGTTCTCTGTGGCCGCAATCTTATCGATGCGACTTATAATCTTATAAAAGGCATGATTGATGAACTCTCGTCTATCGTCACAATTATTGTGGGCGAGGACGTGAAAGATAAGGACAAAGAGCAATTGGTTTCTCGACTTGAATCCGAAAACCCCGATGTCGAGTTTGCCGTCGAAACGGGGGGACAGCCAGTTTATTATTTTATTGTCGGTGTCGAATAATAATTAGGGAGATTTATCTCCCTTTTTCTTTTTATAATTGAGTGATTAGGCAATAAAACATATAATTTACATATGGATAAACTAACTGGTAGCGATCGGATTAAAGAAGCGTTGAACAAGATGGGCATCGAGTCCTTTTACGATGTTATTTATCATTTGCCGCGATCATATGATAGTTTTTTTGTCACGGAAGAAACAAATTTAAAGCCCAAAGAACGCGTGGTCCTTGTCGGTCAGTTAGCTGGAGTTCCTACTTTTTCCCGACACGACCGAATCACATTGGTTTCCTTTCCATTTGTGACGGAGAAAAAGCATTATTATCGAATAGTGGCTTTTAATCGACCTTATCTATTAAAAACCATAAAAATGGGTGATATTTACACGCTAGTTGGCACCTTCAATCAATTTAAAAATGAAATTAATTTGCAGACCATAATTCGTGGGGAAATGGATGATAGTCATCGCCTGCGTCCCGTTTACTCATTACCGATTAATTTATCTAATTTTGAATTTATTCGATTAGTGGAGAAGAGTTTTGCCCATATAAATCATAATATTGATGATTATTTGCCGATAAAAATGGCTGAGAAATATCATTTTTTTAGTGAAGAAGAGTCGCTTAAAATGATTCATTTTCCTCGTACTTACGAAGATATAAGATTGGGACTAAGGCGCTTAAAGTACGAAGAAGCACTGTTGTTTTCATTAAAAACGGGAATTATCCGTGAGGAAAATAAAACTTTGGCTAAAACCAATAAGCAACCGATACCGCTGAAGGAAGTCAATCAAATAGTGGCTTCCCTTCCCTATCATTTAACCAATGATCAACTGAAGGCAATCCGGGAAATAATTCTTGATATGAATGAAACATCACTTATGTATCGACTTCTTCAGGGGGATGTTGGGACAGGAAAAACTTTGGTGGCTGCGATTGCCCTTTATGCTAACTTTCTTCGTCATGATCAAGGGGTAATACTTGTACCTACAGATATTTTAGCTAGACAGCACTATAACTATTTGCAAAAACTGCTTTCGCCCTTTGCGGTTCGCGTATCTTTATTGATTGGCAGTCTGACACTGGAAGAGAAAAATCAACTTCACAAGAAAATTGAAGCGGGTGAAGTCGATATTGTTGTTGGTACCCACGCGCTTTTTTCTGAAGGAGTTAATTATCATTCGCTTGGTTTGGCCATTATTGATGAGCAACACCGATTTGGGGTTAATCAACGCCAATCTTTAGCGGGTAAAGGCGATCATACTGATCTACTCTTAATGTCGGCGACGCCAATACCGAGAACCTTGTCATTAACAATATACGGTGACCTAGATGTGACAACGCTTAAGGAATTTCCTGGAGCCAAAAGAAACATTGTCACCAAAATAACCGATAGTTCAGACCCGAATATTTTCTTTCAAGTTCATCGGGCGCTAATTAACGATGAGCAAGTGTTTATAATTGCCCCGCGTATTGAAAGCACTTCTAAAAAGGATGAATTAAATTCAACCGAAGAAATATATCGACTATATGCCAAAGAGTTTGGTGATGAAGTGGTGATGGTCCACGGGCAGATGGGCGATGAAGAAAAAAATTTATCCTTTGCTGCTTTTAGTCAGAAAAAATCCCATATTCTCGTAGCTACGAGTATTATTGAAGTCGGAATTGATGTTCCTAATGCAACTTTAATGGTTATTTATTCTCCGGAAAACTTCGGTTTAGCAAGTCTGCATCAATTGCGGGGACGAATTGGAAGAAGAGGGCAAAAAGCGCACTGCTTACTTGTTGCTAGCAACCAAGACGACGAGCGTCTAAAAGCGCTAGAAGCAAGTAACGATGGATTTAAAATAGCGGAAGAAGACTTAAGACTCCGTGGACCAGGACAAATGGAAGGAACACGGCAAAGTGGACTTCCCGATTTTGCCTATTTGAACCTTATTCAAGACTTTAAAATAATTGAAGCTGCGCACGCGGATGCCAAGCAAATTTTAGAGGCCAATGATATCGAAAGTAAAAAAATAATCGCTCGCGCCCAAGAAGAAATTATTCGTAATAGTTTTACAAACGTCTAAAGGTTTTTCATTTTTTGTGGCTATGGTAAAATAGAAAGGCACGAGGTGAATTTATGAAAATAGTCGTGGATATGATGGGCTCGGATTTAGGTAGTTCGGCTACCTGTCAAGGGGTTGAGTTGTTTATTAAAAATCATCCAGATGTGGAACTTATTTGTGTCGGAAAAGAAGCGGAACTGAGTTCACTAATTGGAAAAGTAAAAATTGTTAACGCCCCCGATGTCGTTTTAATGACGGCCGGGGTAATGGAAGTCCTTAGAGCAAAAAACTCTTCGATGATGGTGGCGATAAAAGAAGCGCTTGAGCAAGACGCGGATGCGATTGTTAGCGCTGGATCAACGGGAGGATTTCTTTCGGCGACAACTTTAAAGATAAAACTGATTGACGGGGTCGAAAGAGCAGCGATTGTATCTCCCTTTCCAACGGCAATCAAAGGTCAGAAAGCTGCCGTTTTGGATATCGGGGCTTCTAATGAAAATACGGCCGATCAGCTGGTTCAATTTGCCCTTATGGGGCGAATTTATGCGCGCGCCGTTTTTAAAAAGGAAGAACCGTCGATTTTTCTTTTGAGCAATGGTTCGGAAGATGAAAAAGGCACCCCCGAGATTAAGGAAGCTCATCAGAAACTTAAAGCGATGAATTTTCCTGGCTTTATGGGAAATGTCGAGGCCCGAGAGGCACTTGATGGTCGGGCAGATGTGATTGTCACTGGTGGATTTGCCGGAAATATCTTCTTAAAGGCAACCGAAGGCATCGCTAAGATGATGAGTTCAATGATTAAGAAAGCTTTTAAGCGATCGGTCGCGAGTAAGATCGGTTACTTGTTATCAAAAAAAGGTTTTAAAGAGATGAGCCAGACAATGGATTATAAATCAACCGGGGGAGCTATGCTTCTCGGTATAAATAAGGTGGCGGTTAAAGCACATGGAAATAGCGATGCTGTCGGTTTTAATGGCGGCTTAGAAGTTGCCTACCGGATGGCAGCGGCTAAAATTGTTGAACAGTTGAAAGAGGGAATTAGTAATGAAAGACGTTAAGATTTTACTGGAACAACTTAAAATTACTCCCCACAACTTAGAAAATTATGAATTAGCCATGACCCATTCATCCAAGAATGGTGATCGAAACATCCGTCATCATGATTATGAGCGTTTAGAATTTATCGGGGATGCCGTTATCGGTCTTGTCGTGGCCGAGCTCGCCTTTACAAAAAGAGGCGATTTGAGCCAGGGCATGATGAGTAAAATGCGTTCGCAACTAGTTAATACGCAGGCATTGTCAAAACATGCAAGAAGACTTTATTTGGATCAATATATCGTATTGGGTAATTCTTTGAATGGGACAGTTACCGACCACATTCTTGAAGATGTTTTTGAGGCCTTTACAGGGGCGATATACCTCGATCAGGGATTTAGTGTGGCTCATGATTATTTAGAAGATAAATTTGTCAATGAAGTTGTGCATTTTGATATTGGCAAAGTTCGCGATTATAAGTCGGCTCTTCAAGAGGCCATGCAAGCGGAACATCGGCAGGCCATAAGGTATGAAGCAAAAGTCGAGGGCCCTTCGCACGCGCCTATGTATTTAGTGGAAGTTATCTATGGCGAAACGATTTTGGGGCGCGGAAAAGGAACAACCAAAAAGGCCGCTGAGCAAGAAGCCGCTAAAGATGCCTTGAAAAAGATGGCTAAGGTGTAATATGGGGTTATTTAATTTTTTAAAAAGTAAATTTAGCGGAAAAAAGCAAAAAAATGATGCGCAAAAATATGTTGTTGGAATGCAAAAATCGCGCTCGAGTTTTGGTGATCGCCTAAAAAGTTTAGCTGGTCGCTACAAAAATATTAATGATGCATATTTTGACGAATTAGCGGAAATTTTAATTGAGGCTGATGTGGGGACAAAACTAACTTTCTCAATCATAGAGGCCACTAGAGAAGATGCTCAAAAGGAGAAATTAAGTGATCCTCAGACAATAAACGAACTCGTTGTCGACAAAATGTTTATCAGTTATGTTCAAACTGGGGAGTCAATTGTTAACGAAATTGAATTTACTCCCAACGAAACTAAAGTATTGATGATGGTGGGAGTAAATGGTGTTGGCAAGACAACAACAATAGCCAAACTAGCACATCGTTATCAAGCACAGGGTAAAAGAGTAATGCTGGCCGCGGCGGATACATTTCGCGCCGGCGCGATAGAGCAGCTTAAAGTGTGGGCTGATCGTCTTCATTTACCCATTATTACCGGCAAAGATGGAGTCGACCCTGCCAGCGTCGTCTACGATGCGGTGATTGCCGCCCAAAAAGAAAAAATAGATTTGCTGATAGTCGATACCGCCGGCCGGCTTCAAACAAAAGTTAATCTAATGGCCGAGTTAAGCAAAATGCGCCGAGTAATCAGCAAAGAGCTGCCGGGCGAGCCATCAGAGGTATTTCTTGTAATTGATGCTACAACTGGTCAAAATGGGGTAATTCAAGCAAAAGCGTTCGCTGAGGCCACGGGTATTACAGGTATTGTTATCACAAAGATGGACGGAACGGCCAAAGGTGGTATTATTTTAGCCATCCGGGATGAACTCGGAATACCAGTTCGTTTCATCGGCCTTGGTGAAGGAATGGATGATTTAACCGAATTTGATTTAGACCAATATTTGTATGGTCTATGTTTAGGAGATGATATTCAATGATAGTTTCTTTTTTAATTTCTTTAGCGATAGTTATCGGCATCAATGCGGTAGTAACTATTATCATGGGTTTGGTGGGAGCACCGCTTTATATTGTTTTGATTGCGTCGTCTTTAGCCATTGCTTTTTTCTTTGCAATGATAAATTTCCGCCATGCTCCAGGGGGAAGACTGAAGAATCCAGCTTTTCACCGTTATTTTGTTACCAATTTTATTTTTTTGCTAATCATAAACTATATTTTTAATTTTTTAATATAAAGGAATTATATGGTATCACTAGAAAAGACAATTTATATAAATCGTTTACTTGATATTTATGGGAGTCTTTTATCACCCGCGCAGCGAGAAATCATGGTTGATTATTTTGAGTATAACTTGTCATTAAGTGAAATTGCTGAGAATCGCTCTTCAAGTCGAACTGCCGTGAGTGATGCAATACGGAAGGGAAGCAAAAAACTCGCATATTATGAAGATCAGTTGCATATTTTGAAAGAAAAAGAAGAAGTGGCGACCCTATTAAAAAAGATAAAGCAAAATGGGGTTGAAGAAAGTGTTATCGAGCAGATTGAGAGGATAATTAATTATGGCCTTTGATAGTTTAAGTGATCGTTTAAAAGGTATTATCAAGTCGTTAAAAGGACAATCGCGACTTACTGAAAATAATATGGATGCCATGCTAAAAGAGATTCAAATGGCTCTTTTAGAAGCGGATGTAAATTTTAAAGTAGTACGTGAGTTTATTGCTTCAATCAAGGAAAAAGCTTTAGGTGCGAAAGTGCTTGAAGAACTTAATCCCTCACAGACGGTGGTAAAAATCGTTCGTGAAGAATTGATTGCTCTTTTTGGTGAGGATGTGAGCGGCTTCACCTATAAAAGTCATCCTTCCGTTATCATGCTTGTAGGTCTTCAGGGAACAGGAAAGACTACCACAGCTGGAAAGATAGCTAAATACATGCGAGCGGATGACAAGAAAAATCCACTTCTTGTTGCTGCAGATATATATCGTCCAGCGGCTATTGACCAGTTACGCACTATTGCTAATGATAATCAATTGTCCTTTTTTACTCTTGGCGACAAAGTAAAGCCAGAAGATATTGCAATAAAGGCTTTAGAGAAAGCTAAAGAGGAAAAATACGATGCGGTGATTATTGATACAGCTGGTCGACTTCATATTGATGATCAACTTATGGATGAACTTAAAGAGATAAAAAATCGGACCCATCCCGATGAAATTCTTCTTTTAGTAGATGCCATGAGTGGACAAGATGCAGTTAATACCGCCCTCGCTTTTTACGAAAAAGTGGGAGTGACAGGGGTTATAATGAGCAAACTTGATGGCGATGCTCGCGGAGGTGCGGCCCTTAGCATCCGGAAATTAACGGGAGTACCAGTAAAATTTATTGGTACAGGCGAAAAAATTGACGACTTAGAAGCCTTCCACCCCGAACGGATGGTTGATCGGATTTTGGGAATGGGAGATGTGGTTACACTCATTGAACAGGCGCAAAAGAAAATCGACGAGAAGGAAGCTAAAAAAACGGCCAATCGAATGATGAAAGGCGAATTTGATCTTAATGATATGCTTGCTCAATTGAAACAATTAAATAAGTTGGGCTCCTTAGGAGGAATTTTAAAGTTAATACCGGGAATGCCCAAAATTTCGCCTGAACAGCAAGCGATAGCGGAAAAAGAAATGAAAAACATGGAAATTATTATTAATTCGATGACGCCTGAAGAACGGGCGCATCCAGATATTCTTCGTAATTCCCGTAAAGTCCGGATTGCTAAAGGGTCAGGCAAAACAAGTGCGGATATTAATCGAGTAATTAAGAAATGGGAGCAGAGCAAAGAGATGATGAAGATGATGAAGAACTACCAAAAGGGAGGTAAAATTCCACCAGGGGGAATGTTCTAATTATTTATAAGTGGTGTTGCCACCACTTTTTTTACAAAAAAAGGCCCGATTAGGGGCCGAGGAAACTGCCACGAACGGCAGCACATTTAGGGAAGGCACTCATTGAAAGTTCAGATGTGCCCGCAGGCTTTTCAAGGAGGTTCCGCTCAAATTGGTTAAATTAATAAAGCCCCAAGGCTATACGGGATTTTTTTACTGAAAAAAGGGCTTGTTGCTACAATAGCACAAGCCCTTTAAAATATCAATATTTCTTTTTTTAAGCAATGGCTACGAAGTAATAAATAATCGTAAAAAGCGAAATCGCAAACATATAATAAGCAAAGTAGGGATATTGCTTGGTGGAAAAACGCTTAAATATATATTTTAAAGCCAAAAGTGTAAAGACGAAGGCGGCGACCATTCCGGTAATGTATAGTAAAATTTGATTGCTGCCAGCCAGGCCGGAAAGATTGTCGAGAGAAAAAATAAAGCTACCAAAAGCGACTGGGATAAATAGTAAAAAAGCAAATTCTTTGGCGTGGTTATCATCGAGGCCGGCAATTTTGGCACCACTCATCGTAATGCCACTTCGCGAAATGCCAGGCATTACACCAATACACTGAAATAAACCCGCCATAAGTGTATTTTTCCATGTGTATTTATCCCGGCCCGTTTTTTTAAACAGAAAGCTTACGGCGAGAAGAACTAAGCCAGTGATAGCAAAATCAATGCCGATAAAAAGCAAATTTCCAAAAATTGAAGCGATTTTATCTTCTAAAAAGATACCGACGATAGCAACGGGGATGGATGCGATTATCAAATAAATAAAAGTCATAAAGTCGGGTTTAGCTAGTGAGCGCCTTGCGGGATCATGGGTGAAAAGATAAGTGAATACCCCCTTGATAAGCCGAATAATTATTGGCCACATAAAAATAATGAGTGCCAATAAGGAGGCAAAGTGAAGAAAAACGGTGAACACTTCCAACTGATTGCCCGAAAATCGAATTTGTAGAAGGCTTTCGGCTAAAGCTAAATGACCAGAACTACTAATAGGTAAAATTTCGGCAACACCTTGAACAAGGCCTAAAATAAAGTATTTGATGTATTCGATAAACATTACTTATTATCCTCTTTCTTAATAAATTTATGTCCCTTGGCAATAGCTTCTTTTTCCCAATCGCCAACCTTATTATCATCAATTTCTTGGAGTAATTTGCGTTCACTCTTGTTGAGAGAATACGCTTCGAATAAATCCGGACGTAATGAACGAGTTCGCCGAAGAGCCTCTTTTTTCCGCCACTTAGCAATAGCAGTGTGATTGCCTGAATAAAGAATATCGGGGATTTGGTAACCGTTATAATCAAAAGGTTCCGTAAATTGGGGATATTCAAGTAATCCGTTTTCAAAGGTTTCTTCTGTGGTTGAATCTTCGCTTATTGCTCCCTCCAGTAAACGGATAACCGCATCGCTGATAGCTACGGCGCCAATTTCCCCACCGGTCAGAATGTAATCACCAATGGAAATGGTGCCGTCAATATAATAGTTAATTCGGTCATCGATACCTTCATAATGTCCGCAGATAAGTATCAGGTGTGAAACTTTAGTTAACTCGTGAGCAAATTCTTGATTAAAGGTTTGACCAGTCGGCGCCAAAAGATACACTTTGCAATCCAAGGTTTTAACCGCGTCAAGAGCATCAATCAAAGGTTGCATCTTCATTATCAAACCTGCTCCACCACCGACTGGAGCGCTGTCAACGCGCCCATAGCGATCCTTTGTAAAGTCACGGATATTAATAATACTAATATCGATAATGCCTTTTGCTTTCGCTCGTTTTATGATGGAGTTATCAAAAAAAGGCGATATCATTTCAGGGAACAAAGTTAAAATAGTAATTTTCATAATAGTCCTTCAAGGACATGAATGGTAATTTGCCCATTAGCTAAATCAACTTTTTTTATAAAAGCTTCGACAAAGGGAACAAAAAAATCTTTATTACCCTCACGACATACACGGAGAGTCTTGTATGCTGAATACTCTTCGATTTTCTTTACTTTACCAAGAAAATTTCCGTCTTCGTCTATAACGGATAAATCAAGTAAGTCGCCAAAGAAAAATCCTCCATCGGGTAGAATGTCTTTTTGTTTTAAAGCGTGCAATTCAAGACCGACTAATTTTTCGGCTTCCTCAATAGAATTAATCTCTTTAAACGTAATAATTTCCAGGGCGCCATCAAGTAGGCGTTTCTCAATGGTGAGAGGCTGATGAGTATCATTCTCAGGATGATATAAATATAATTTGTTTCCAATTTGAAAACGAAAATCGCGAAAATCGGAAGTAGGATAAATGCGTACTTCCCCTTTTAAACCGCGAGTTTTAATAATTGAACCGACTTTAACATATTCCATAAAACTAACCTCGTGACAATTATAGCAAAAAAAAGGAGGAGTTAATCCTCATCCTTTTTTTCAAACGATTCAAATTTTAAATAAATTCTTTTACCATCGGTTTTACCCGCGATAGAAATTACTTCTCTCAAGGAATCAGCAATCATGCCTTTGCGTCCAATAAGACGAGCGGTATCTTCCGGTTCGGCGCAGATAATGATGGAAATTGTTTTTTCATCATCACCGGCAATTTCGCGTAGAAGAAGCGCATCTTTGTGTTCAACGATTGGGTCGATAATCGTGTGTACAATTTGTTGATACTCCACGCTTATTTACCTTCTTTTTTTAAAGTGTTGAATTTAGCAACGATTCCGGCTTTGGTTAAAATTGCTTTGACGGTTCCGCTTGGTTGTGCACCAGCTTGAAGCCATTTGATTGCCGCTGCTTCATCAATAACGGCGCCATTTAAAGCCTTGTTTGGATCGTAATGACCGATTTGTTCAATGAAACGACCATCGCGGCTCATTCTGCTATCAGCAGCAACGATCCGATAAAATGGATCATCATGACGTCCAACACGGGTTAATCTTAATTTAACTGACATGTGCTTATCCTCCTATAACGTAAAAATAATATCATATTCCAAATAGGTGTCAAGCAAAATTGCTTTACACTACTTAAAATTTTTGTTTATCGTTTCCTTTACAATATTATCCTGATTGTCTAAATCAATTTGCACATTGGGCGTAATGTGTAAGTTACGTAAATCGCGGAACTCTAAAGGAAAAGGAACATTTTTGCAACGAGGGCAAATGGCAACTGTTTTTTCTTGACCATCGCTTTTTTTAACTCGTTTGGTGGTAATACCATATTGGATGGCAATATTTCTTTGCCTTTCATTCATATCACCTAACTGAATCGTTTTACCTTCTTCATTTAGAAGGATAGCGTTGCGAACAATTTCCGGACAAAATCGGCACTTTTCTTCATATATATAGATGGTTGGCATATTTTTTCCTCTATTTTGATTATATGCCGTAGATAAATATTAACAACCGAAAGGCAAGAAAGTTTATAATAAAAACGAGGTTTTAATATGATTTACACTTTAACAATTAATCCGAGTATCGACTATTATCTTTGGACCGATGAATTGGTAACTAATGAAACATTACGCGCTCAAAAAGCTGTTTTTGCTCCTGGCGGAAAAGGAATAAGCTCAGCCACGATTCTTGGAAGATTAGGAATGCCGGTTACGCCAATTGTAATGGCGGGTGGAGATACAGGTATGCTTTTGCAGTCTCTTTTAATCTCTGAACCAATTTCTGCGGAGTATATTGATGCGGAAGTACCAACAAGAATTAATGTCAAAATTTCCGACCAAAATGGCCATTATGAACTAAATGCCCCTGGACTTCCCTTGGGCGATGAGGCAATGAAAAAGCTTGCCTCTCGCCTTTCACAACTTCAAAAAGGAGATTGGTTAATTCTATCAGGGTCACTGCCGGAGCATCTCGCTGATGATTTTTATGCCAAAATTGTCCGTGAACTCAGTATCAAAGGGATCAAAGTAGGAGTGGATACATCGGGTCCAGCTTTAAAAGTGGCGATAAAAGAACACCCTGCTTTTATCAAACCAAATGAAGAGGAAGCAGCTGCGCTTTTTAATATTCCCTTTGACCCTCAAAACGGATTATCTGAACAGCAAATTGAAAATATATTTTGCCAATTAACCGAAAGTGGTGTTGAAAGAGTAATAATTACTTTGGGGGCTAAAGGCTCAATCTATGGTGATAACCAAGGCAATCGCTTTCGCTTTGCATCGCCCCAAGTTAAAGTTGTGGCTACGGTCGGATGTGGAGATTCTTTTGTCGGCGGATTTGTTTATGGGTTGGTTAAATATGATAGTCCCCTTGAAGCGATGGCCTATGGAACTGCCGCTGGTGCGGCGACTGCTGCCACTCAATTTTTGGGAGATAAAACGGCAATTGAAGAAATTAGAAAAAAGGTTATTTTACCAAAAAAATAGTTGCCTTAACCAGGTTAAGCAAGTATTATAGAGCGTTAACATGAAAGAGGTTTACTATGGAAAAAAATGTTGAAACCAAGTCGGTAAATAAGTATGGAATTTTTGATAAAATATTCCACCTGACGGAAAGAGGCGCGCGACCCGGAATTGAAATTCTTGGAGGATTCATCACTTTTGTGGCGATGATTTATATTCTTCCTTTGATTTCAGCCATCTTTGGAGGCGAGCCAGGAATGAGCACGGATGGCGTTTTTGCCGCTACGGCGATCGTCAGTGCTTTAATTACGATATTTATGGGGCTATATGCTAATGTCCCCGTCATTTTGAGCGCGGGATTAGGCGTTAGTGCTTATGTTTCGACTACGGTATATACAGCCTATCATGATTGGGTAAGTGCCTTTATTATTATGTTCTTATCGGGAGTAATATTTTTGCTTATAACAATTACACCAGTAAGACAAAAGATAATTGATGCCATTCCTAATGATGTAAAATACATCATTTCAGCTGGCTTAGGGGGATTCATTGCGTTTATTGGATTTAATAAGGCGGGTTTAATTGTCGCTTCCAATTCGTCAACGATTGTGGCTTTGGGTGATTTGGCTAATCCGGCAGTTTTGCTTCCTTTGATGGGAGTGCTGATTGTCTTTGCTTTTATGGCGATGCCGAACAAACGCTTAAATCAACTGGCGATTCCGGCCGCAATGGGAATCATTGCTATTATTGGCTTGATAGTAAATTATGCAGCATTTGGAAATGACCTTACTACGAGCGGACTCCCGTATTTTGATTTTTCGGCTAGTAGTTGGGGTTTAGCAGGAATCAAAGACGTTTTCTTCAAGATATTCACAGGTACGGAAACAACTAGCGCAGGCGATGCCTGGAAAAATGTTTTAAGTAATCCATCTAGTTATGCGTTTATTTTCTCGGTTGTGTTTGTCAGTCTTTTTGACACCACAGCCACCCTGATGTCAGTGGGCAGAAGCGCAGGGGTATTAGATGAAAAAGGCGATTTAGTTGGTGGCAATAGAGCTATTTTAGCCGATGCCATCGGCGCGGCCATTTGTGCTCCAATAGGAACATCAACCATTACGGCCTTTGCTGAAAGTAATGTGGCTTGTTCAACGGGGGCAAAAACTGGTTTAAGCGCGGTCACAGCTGGACTTCTTTTTCTCGTATCAGCATTTATTTTCCCCGTCTTTTCGGTGTTTAATAGTTTCTCCGTAACAAGCATTGCTCTCATCAGTGTTGGCGCAATGATGTTTACCAATAATTTAAAAGCGATTAATTGGGATGATATTGCCATTGGCGTGACTGCTTTTGTTTCATTTATGCTCATGGTTTTGACCTATTCAATATCGGATGGATTAGGATTTGGCATCATCACCTTCGTAATTATGCGTATTGCGCAAAGAAAAGCCAAAGACGTTAAACCAATGCTCTATGTTGTTGCCTTGTTGTTTTTAGTATATTACATAGTAAAAGTTATTATTGGGTAGATATTACCCTTGCTTTTAGAACCCTATTTTGCTAGAATTACAACGCGTTTAATTGAGCGCTAGTGATGGTCCGCTGAAGTGTCACTCTTTTATGAACATCATGAAGAAAAACAAATGATATATAGGAGGCAAAAAAATGAACACTAATTTAGTTAATGAAATCAGTGCCAGCCAACTTCGTAATGATCTTCCCGCTTTTTCTTCGGGTGATACCATCCGCGTTTATGTGCGGATTATCGAAAATGGCAAAGAACGTCAACAGGCTTTTGAAGGCGTTGTTATGCAACGTCGTGGCGGTGGCGTCCATGAAACCTTTACCGTTCGCAAGATGTCTAATGGCATCGGCGTAGAAAGAACCTTTTCCCTTCATTCTCCAACAATTGGCAAAATTGAAGTGGTGAGAGCTGGTAAAGTTCGTCGTAATAAGATTTCTTACTTACGCAATCTTCGTGGCAAAGCTGCTCGGATTAAAGAAAAAAAGTAAATTCTTGCTTTATTTAAAAGTGACAGGCTCCGGTTTTATTCCGGGGCCTTTTATTAACTTTTAAAATTTCATCGTTTAACATATAATTGTAAAGTAATTATGAAAGAAACTCTGGTAAATTCTTCAGAAATTGAAGTGAAAATAAAGTCACCTAAACGCCCTACTTATCGTCGGGTTATTTCGGCGATATTTTATGTTTTACTATCTATAGTCATTATTTTTTCTTCGCTTTCAATTTTTGTTAATAACTATTATACGGCGGTTTGGGTAGATGGAACTTCAATGATGCCAAATCTTGAAAATTTCGAATTGGGATTGATGGACTCTCATACGGATAAGATTGCTAAAATCAGTCGCTTTGATATTGTTATCGCCTATGTTGATATTAATCAAAATGGGATTGACGACGACTATCCAGTAATCAAGAGGGTAATTGGACTACCAGGTGAAACTGTACAAATATTTGATGGAGGTAACGATAGTGAAAACAATGAACTTCCAGATTATATTGAAGTAAGTAATGGTGATAATACTTACCAACTTGATGAAAACTTTAATAATCCTTATGCGTCATCAACTTATCGTTCGGGAGCAAATTACGCTATTTCATCTCCGTTGATTTTAAATGATGATGAGTTTTTCCTCTTAGGAGATAATCGCGGAGTAAGTATTGACTCTAGAAGTTTCGGAGCGGTTCAGCAAAGTGAAATAATCGGGGTGCTGATTTGGGTATATGGCCGCGCAAAGCAAATAAGCACAGTGCAAGGTTCTAATAACGAAGTGGTAACCAATTACGATGGTCGGCAAATGTATTGGCCGTGGGAGATACGCTACTATGGTTAATAATCGAGCAAAAAATTTGCATTGGTTTCCAGGTCATATGGCTAAAGCCCTGCGGGAAGTTGAAACCAAATGTCAAAGCGTGGATATTATTGTTGAGATATGCGATGCCCGCATACCGTATAGTTCACGGAATCCATTTTTAAGTCAAGTCGCCCAAAATAAAAAACGACTATTAATTCTTAATAAAGCAGATATGGCGGATGCATCAGTAACCAAAGCGTGGCTGAAATATTTAAATACATCCGAGCAAATGGCAATCGCCACCTCTCTATCTTCCGCTCGTGATTTAAAAGTAATACGTCATTCAATAGATCTTCTTTCCCTAGACAAAAGGGAGCGAGATCAAAAACGAGGTATGAAGAATCGCCCAGTAAGAGCGTTAGTAATTGGAATACCCAATTCAGGAAAATCAACTCTTATCAACCGATTAGCGGGACGTAAAAAGGTATTGGTGGCCAATCGGCCAGGAGCGACCAGAGCTCAGCAGTATATTAAAGTTGATCAATATATTGAACTTATCGACACTCCAGGGATTTTGCCACCTAATTACGATGATTCGCAAGTGGCGCTTAATTTAGCGTTATTAAAAGCAATTCCAATGGATATTTTACCCTTGAATGATCTATGCGAATATGCCATTAAAATTCTTGTGACCCAGTATCCTGATTACTTGACAAGTCGTTACGGAGAAACACTAAATGGACTTACCAGTTACAATGATATTTTATTGGCAATAAGTAAAATCCGTGGATATTTACCGCTGGGAGCGGATAATTTTGAACGGGCGGAAAAATTGCTTGTCGTAGAATTTCAAAACGGGATTTTAGGAACCGTTTCTCTTGAGAGACCAAGCGATGATAAATGATTTAGCGCGTGAGTATTACCAAGCTGGATACAAGTTTATTGCCGGTACGGATGAAGCGGGTCGGGGACCTCTAGCCGGACCAGTGGTGGCCGCGGCGGTAATCTTACCAAGGAATTATGAAAATTTAGAGATTGATGATTCAAAAAAAATTAGTGATAAAAGAAGAAGGCGTCTTTTTCATGAAATTATCGAAAATGCTTTGAGTTATGGCATTGCGATTATTGACGCGCCAGAAATTGATCGAATAAATATCTATAAAGCCTCACAAAAAGCCATGGAAATGGCATTATCTCAACTCAATCATCGCTATGACCTCGTGCTGAGCGACGCCATGCCTCTCCCCCATCAAATTGTGCGCGTTGAGCCGCTTATCCATGGCGATGCGAGGGTAAGCGCCATTGCGGCGGCAAGTATTCTTGCCAAAGTAACTCGGGATGATTTAATGATTGAATTAGCCAGTAAATATCCGGGATATGGTTTTGAACGTAATAAAGGATATGGAACCAAAGAACATCTTGAGGGATTAAGAAGACGGGGACCCATAATCGGCATCCATCGTTTTTCCTATGGTCCGGTAGCTGATGTTAAACACGAACAATTATCACTTTTTCCGACTGAATAAAACTCTGTCGCCTATCTCCTTTAATGAGGATGTTTTATGGATGCAAGGAAACTGTTGGCTTTTTTAGCGATTAAATATGATGGCGAATACAATCGGATGGTACAGGCAATAAAAGATAAAGAACATATCAATGAGGAAGAATTAAATCGGCTTTTAGCGACCAATACAGCTTCATATATAACGATAATAGACAAGGACTATCCAGAGTTTTTCCGAAATATTAATCGTCCGCCATTAGTTCTTTTCTACTATGGAGATTGGAAGATAACATTTAATTTTAATCAGTGTGTAGCGATTGTTGGCTCCCGACATCCAGACGAATATGGATTAAATATCACAAAGACGATTACTACCGAATTAGTAAATAACGGCATTACAGTTGTCAGCGGACTGGCGCAAGGAATTGATCGCCAAGCACACGAAGCCGCAATAAAAAACAATGGAAAAACGATAGCCGTTCTTGGTTCGGGAATAGATAACCCCTATCCGAAAAGCAATCTAGATATTTACGAAATTATGAAGAAAGATCATTTAATTATTTCCGAATACCCGGGCAAGATTAATCCTGATGCCACGCATTTTCCTATGCGTAACCGGCTAGTTGCCGCTTTGGCCCGGGCGACACTGGTGACACAAGCCCACGAGCGAAGTGGCACACTTATTACGGTTAGTTATGCTTTAACAATGGGAAGAGATATTTATTGTGTGCCTTATTTGGCGGGTCACTCATCAAGTTGCAACCGTCTAATTAAGGAGGGAGCATATTTAGTTGAAAGTGCAAAAGATGTTTTAGATTTGCTAAGATTGGCATAAAAAAATATTTTTTTTATTTATATAAATAAAGGATAAATGGTGGTGTCTTTTTGATTGACAGAATTCTTTTTGGGTCCTATATTTTTTGCTGATAGGAGAAACTATGAAACTTGTAATCGTGGAATCACCAACCAAGAGCCATACTTTTAAACGCTACTTGGGTGAAGAATATGAAATTTTGCCCTCCGTAGGGCACATCCGAGATTTAGCAACCTCAGGTAAAGGTGGACTTGGCGTTGATATTGAAAATGATTTTACCGCCCGATACGTTATTAATAAGGATAAAGCCACGGTCGTTCGCTCTTTAGAAAAAGCCGCTAAAAAAGCGGATGAAGTTATTCTGGCAACCGACCCAGACCGTGAAGGAGAAGCTATTGCTTGGCATTTAGCGACAGTTTTAAAATTGCCGATTGAAAGTACCAAGCGACTTGAATTCCACGAAATTACCCGGGAATCAATTGCCGAAGCGATGGAAAAGCCGCGTACTATTGATATGAAATTAGTATCGAGTCAAGAGACACGTCGGGTTTTAGATCGAATAATTGGTTTTAAACTTTCTAGCCTACTATATAAAAAAATTAGATCCCGTTCGGCGGGCCGCGTCCAAAGCGCCGCTTTAAAGTTGATTTGTGATCATGAAAAAGAAATAAATGCATTTAAACCCGAAGAGTATTGGTCTTTGAATGTTGATATTGAGATTAAGGGAGTGGTATATAACCTAGCATTAGACCGGGTTGATGGCAAGGCAGTAAAAATTAAAAACGAGCAGGAAATGAAAGATATTCTTGCTCGCCTTGAAACCGCACTGACCATAAGCTCAATCAAAGTTAATGAGCGGGTAAAAACGAGCAAAGACCCTTTCACGACTTCAACTCTTCAGCAGGAAGCTTTTAATCGTTTTAATTTTCGAACCAAAAAAACCACGGTTGTGGCGCAGAAACTTTATGAAGGTCTTGCTGTTGAGAATGGAGAAAATGTTGGCTTAATTACTTATATGCGTACCGACTCTACCCGTTTGAGCGATTCATTCATTAATCGGGCGAGCAATTATATTAGTGAGAACTTTGGCAAGGAATATATTAATCCTACGCAAAGGAATCGCATTCTTAAAGAAACCGAACAAGTTCAAGATGCTCACGAGGCTATTCGCCCAACTTCCACGCATCGTACTCCGGAGTCAATTAAATCTTCTTTGAGCAAGGATGAATACAACTTATATCGATTGATTTATGCACGGGCGATGGCTTCGCTTATGGCTCCTCGTAAGGAAGAAGTCACTGTGATAACCTTTTCTAGTCAAGGACTTGATTTTAAACTTGAGGGAGTTCACACCTTATTTGAAGGTTATGCTAAGGTTATGGGAGATTTAGAAACTAACCGTGACAAAGAGCTCCCCGTTTTGAGTGAAGGTGAAGCCTTTATCATCAAATCTAAAACGCCGAAGCAAAACTTTACAAAAGCGCCTCCGCGGTATAATGAAGCCAAGTTAGTTAAACTTATGGAAGAGTTAGGCATCGGTCGACCATCGACATATGCTTCCACTATCGAGACGATATTAGCCCGTAAATATGTTACGGGTACAGGCGGCATATTGACGCCAACTGACCAGGGAATGCTCACCAATTCTACTTTGGAGGAAAATTTTCCAGATCTAATTGACGCGAAATATACGGCTGATATGGAAAAGCAATTGGATGAAATTGCCGAAGGCGAACTATCACGTGTGGAAGTATTAAAGGATTTCTACTATCCTTTTGAGAAACTGGTTGAAGCGGCTAACACCAATATCGATAAAATTGCGGCCAAGGAAACAGGTGAATTATGTCCAGAATGTGGAAGTCCACTTGTAATTCGCAAGGGTCGCTATGGAGAGTTCGTCGGTTGCTCAAATTATCCGACTTGCCATTATATTAAGCCACAACCAAAAGATCCTCCGAAGTTTACTGGTGAAAATTGCCCACTTTGTGGAAAACCGTTGGTCGAGCGCAAAGATCGCAAGGGGCGTCCCTTCGTTGGTTGCTCGGGATATCCAGCCTGTCACTATATCAAAGGAAATGAAAACAAAGTCCCGCCGGTATATACCGAGAAAGATTATGTTAAGAAATGCCCGGATTGTGAAGATGGACATTTAGTAGTAAAAAAATCCAAATATGGAAATGACTATCTAGGATGTACGAATTTTCCTAAATGTCGACATATGGAATATATCAACAAGAAAAAGTAAGTTCGACTTACTTTTTTCTTTTTCGCTCATGCTATAATTTAAGCATTATGAAACAACCGATAAATATTGTTGGTGCTGGACTAGCCGGCACTGAAGCTGCTTATTATCTTGCTAATCACCAAATTCCAGTTCGGCTTTTTGAAATGCGGCCCCAAAAAATGACTCCTGCTCATCATAGTGAAAAATTTGCTGAATTAGTTTGTTCAAATTCACTTAAAAGCAAAAGTTTAGATAATGCTTGTGGTCTTCTAAAAGAAGAAATGCGCATCCTTGGTTCAATCACAATGGAGGCGGCCGCAAAAAGTGAAGTGCCGAGTGGCAACGCTTTGGCAGTGGACCGCGATCAGTTTTCGCAATATATCGATAGCAAAATTCGTAATCATCCGCTAATTGAAGTAGTTAATGAGGAAGTAAAAACCATTCCTAATGGAATAACGATAATTGCTTCTGGCCCACTGACCAGTGATGAACTAGCCAAGAATATTCAAAAACTCATTGGTCAAGATATGCTCGCTTTTTTTGATGCTTCCGCCCCAATCGTTGAAAAAGATTCGTTGGATTTAGATATTTTATATCGTAAATCGCGCTACGATCAAGACGAAGGAAGCTATCTAAATTCTGCAATGAACGAGGAGCAATATCGGCTTTTTTACCATGAACTTATAAATGCTAAAAAAGCACCGATTCATGATTTTGATGCCCAATATTTTTCTGGATGTATGCCCATCGAAGTTATGGCCTCTCGAGGCGAAGATACGATTCGTTTTGGACCATTAAAACCTAAAGGACTTAGAAGGACGGTAGATGATCATCCTTATGCCGTTATTCAACTTCGCCAAGATAATGCGGTTGACACCCTTTATAATCTTGTGGGGTTTCAAACTAATTTGACTTATGGAGAGCAGGAACGAGTATTTCGCTTGATTCCTGGTTTAGCAAATGCCCGCTTTGTTCGCTATGGACTTATGCACCGGAACTCATATTTAAAGGCGCCAGCCGTTTTAAATCACAATCTTTCGCTAAAAGCGCAAGATAATGTTTTTATAGCCGGTCAATTGAGCGGAGTAGAAGGCTATGTGGAAAGTTCAGCAATGGGAATTTTGGCGGCAATATTCGCTAAGGCAAAGTATGAGGGAAAAAATATTCCTGATCCACCGATTAAATCGGTTATTGGAGCGCTTAATTACTATCTTCACTTTGCGTCTATAAAAGATTTTGCTCCGATGAATGCCAATTTTGGAATCATATATGGAGCGACAAAAAATAATCGTCAGGCAACGATTGATGACGCTTTGAAGCTAATTCAGGAGTGGAAGAGTCTTCTATGATTTCCTCCTTAAGTGATTTTTTGGTCTATCTGCGCCTTAATCGCAACTATTCTCCACGGACGATAAGTTCATATCAATTAGACTGCCAAGACTTTTATGGTTTTCTATTAAATGTTGGAGTGGAAGATCAAAAAGTGACAATTGAAGACATTCGTCAATATCTCGTTGCCCAGTTGACTAAGGGATTAAGCCGCAGAACAATTAAACGGCGCCTTTCCGCCTTAAGAAGTTACTATGATTTTTTAGAAAGTAAAAAAATAGTTGAGATAAATCCGTTTTCCCTAGTTAATTCACCTAAAGCGGAAAAGCGCTATCCGCAGGTTCTTGATCAGGCTAATGCTCAACTTTTGCTAGACGCAAATTTCAAACGAAAAGATTGGTTGATGATTCGCGACCAAACGCTTTTATATTTTCTTATCGATAGCGGACTTCGCGTTTCGGAAATAACTAATCTCGATTTTCTTTGGGTGGATATTAATCAGCGAGTTATGCGGATAAGAGGTAAGGGAAATAAAGATCGCCTCGTTCCATTTTCATTGGAAGCAAGGGATTCATTACTCCAGTATCGCGATGAACTGCGGCCTATTTTAAAAGAGAAAAATAATGATGCTAAAAACAACACAATAGTGTTTCTTTCTGCTACGGGAAGAAAATTAACTTCCCGGGGGGTTGAATATATTCTCGACGAAATACAAAAAAAGACCGGCCTATTTGTTCACCTTCACCCTCATTTATTGCGGCATACTTTTGCCACGCATCTACTAGATAAAGGAGCGGATCTTCGTCTCATTCAAGAGTTACTCGGGCATGCGTCCATTTCCACTACTCAGGTTTACACGCATGTTTCTTCACAAGCCATGCAGCGAGAGTATTTTGCCTCCCATCCGCGGGCTCGAGTGAGTAGGGCGGAAGAGATAGTTGACTATAAAGGAAAAAAAGAGGAAAAGTAGTTGTTTTGGTGCCCTTTAACCATTTTTGCGGTTAAGCATTTTTTCTTGCGCAAGTGGACCTACTATGATAATATTATTCCGGCTCTCTATAAGAGAGACTATGACACATTGTAGATTCATACTCCAGGTCCTCGGAAAATTGTTTCCTTGAGGGGGGCGTGTTCGAAGCAATGGAAGTTAAAACAAATAGGAGGTCTTCATTATGAGTGAAGAGAAAGAAGTAGTCTTAGCCGAAGCCGTAGAAGAAAAGCCAGTTGATGCCATGGCATCCGTTTTACCGGATGAAAATCGTCCATTAGTTACGATGAAACGGCTACTTGAAGCCGGATCCCATTTTGGTCATCAAACCCGTCGCTGGAATCCAAAGATGTCCAAGTATATCTATGGTTCACGCAGTGGCGTTCATATCCTTGACTTAACTCAAACAGTTACCAAAATTGAGGAAGCTTATGCCGCGCTTAAAGAGATAGTTCTTGCTGGCGGAAAAGTTTTATTTGTTGGCACCCGTAAACAATATCAAGATGCCGTTCGTGAAGAAGCTCTTCGCTCCGGCTCTTTCTATATCACCGCGCGTTGGCTCGGTGGAACATTAACGAATTTTCGGACGATCCAAAGTCGGGTTCGGTATCTTCGTGATTTAGAAAAACAAGAAGAGGATGGAACTTTAGATTTACTTCCAAAGAAGGAAGCGGCTGGTTTACGGAAAGAAAAAGAAAAACTTACCAAAAACCTTGAAGGCATTAAGGAAATGCGCAAAGTACCAAATGCCATCTTCGTTATCGATCCCAAAGTGGAACACAATGCGGTCAATGAAGCTCGGAAACTTAATATTCCAGTGTTTGCGATTGTGGATACCAATGCTGATCCCGATGAAGTTGATTATGTGATTCCCGCGAATGATGATGCGATTCGCAGTGTGCGTCTTATTCTCGCATTAGCCGCGGATGCAATTGTCGAAGCTAAGGGTGGCAATCCAGTTGTTGCTTATGCTAAGGATGAAGACTTAGTGGAAGATGTAACGATGGACAAGGCCGTATCGTCAAAAGAAGCGGTAGTCGACAAGGACCAAGCTCCACGGCGGATTCGCAAAGAATCAACCGATCATAGCGACAAACCTTTATCGGACAAGGCCGAACATAGAGTAAATAAAGAAACAGCTAAAGCTGAGTAATTTTAGAATCGAAAGGAGTATTCTAAATGGGAGTAGACGTTAAATTAATTAAAGAGCTGCGGGAAACAACCGGAGCAGGAATGATGGATTGTAAGAAAGCCCTTGAAGCAACGGGTGGCGATGTTGATGCTGCTAAAGACTGGTTGCGGGAGAAAGGCATTACAACTATTGCTAAAAAAGAAGCAAGAATTGCGGCCGAAGGCAAAACTCTCGTCAAGATTTGCGAGAAATGCGGACGTGCGGTTATTCTTGAAGTGAATTGTGAAACGGATTTTGTCAGCAATGGTGAAGCCTTTGGACATTTAGTTGAGCAAGTTGCGGGTATTATTCTTGATAAGGATCTTAAAACCGTGGAAGAGGCAACTGAGGCTACCAAAGAGTTGTTCATTGATGCGACAATCAAGATGGGAGAGAAACTTGCTCTTCGTCGGTTTGTTATTGTTGAATTAAAAGATGGCGAGGCTTTTGGAAGCTATTCGCACATGAATGGAAAGATTAATGTCCTTCTCGTCTTGAATAAGGCTGATGAGGAAGTTGCTAAAGGATTAGCGATGCATATCGCAGCGAATAACCCTTTATACATTGATAGTACTTCAATTCCAGCGGATGTTATCGAACATGAAAATGAGATTCAACTTGAGGCGGCAAAAAATGATCCTAAACTTCAAGATAAGAATCCAGATATGCTTAAGAATATTATTCGCGGTAAGGTTGCTAAATTCCTTAGTGAATCGACCTTGAGTGAACAAGTTTACTTGCTTGATGGCGAAAAAAAGGTCGGGCAATTCCTTAAGGAAAAAGGACTCGTGGTCAAACAATTCATCCGTTATCAAGTGGGTGAAGGAATCGCGAAGCGCGAAGATGACTTTGCAAAAGAAGTCATGGATGCTGCTAAGTAATTAATTAGAACACTCCTTTTCGAGTGTTCTTTTTTTAAAAAATAGGAGGATGCTATGGCTAAGTACAAACGCGTTGTTCTTAAACTATCCGGTGAGGCGTTAGCAAACAAAGAAGAAAAACTAATCTTGAATGCGGATAAGCTCAAGTCAGTGGCTCGTTCTATTGCCGCTTTGACTGAGGGTGGGGTTCAAGTCGGTGTAGTCATCGGTGCTGGTAATATTTGGCGCGGCAAACTTGCTGATGCAATTGGAATCGAGCGCGGAACAGCGGACTATATGGGAATGCTAGGAACGATAATTAATTGTTTAGCCCTTCAAAGTACGCTGGAAGAAATAGGTCTTCAGGCTCGGGTTTTAAGTGCGATTGAAGTCGAGGCTGTCTGTGAGCCTTATATAAAAAGACGGGCAATTCGTCACTTGGAAAAAGGCCGAGTTGTCATCTTTGCTGGTGGCACTGGCAATCCCTTTTTCACTACTGACTCATGTGCCGCTTTAAGAGCTTTAGACATCGAAGCCGAGGCAATACTAATGGCTAAAAATGGCGTGGAAGGTGTTTATACCGGAGATCCGAGAACCGATAAAGATGCTAAGTTTATCTCGCACTTGACCTACGCTGAAATGACAAAAAAACAATTAAAAGTTATGGATCAAACAGCGGTGAGTTTGCTTGCCTCTTCCTCCATAGATACAATTGTTTTTAATATGGCGGATGAGAACAATTTCATTAAAGCCGTTAATGGAGAAAAGATCGGAACGATTATTAGCAAAGGAGATATTAATAATGGATGAACTAGCTTTAGAGATGCAATCCAATATGGATAAAACGATTGCCAATCTTGAGGAACAATTTAAAACTCTACGCACGGGTAGAGCTTCTTCTTCGGTGCTCGACCGCATTGAATGCGACTATTATGGAGACCGAATTCCCGTTAATCAAATTTCTTCTATTTCTATTCCGGAGCCTCGCCAAATTCTTATTAAGCCCTATGATCGTAACGATGTTCGGGCGATTGTTGAGGCGATAAGCAAAAGTGATTTGGGAATTAATCCCATTAACGATGGCAATCAAATCCGGCTGGTTTTTCCTCCGCTTACCGAGGAAAGACGTAAGGATTTAGTTAAAACTGCCAAAAAATATGCGGAAGATTCAAAAGTGGCGATTCGCAATATTCGGCGTGATTATCTTGAATTACTCAAAGCAAGCGATGAATATAGCGATGATTTAAAAAAACGAATTGAAGCCGACATCCAAAAAGTGACCGAGGATACTAATAAGAAAGTTGAATTGGTGTTTAAGGATAAAGAAGTCGAAATCATGACGATTTAAGATTTAAAGAAGCCACTTCTGGTGGCTTTTTTTAAAAGAATAAAAACCTTTTTTGCATATTTTAATCTTTATGTAGTCTAATGTATAATATACTCAACCAAAGGAGAATCTATGGCACAAAATAAGCCGCTTGAAATCGTCCATATTCCCAATCACATCGCCATTATTATGGATGGGAATGGAAGATGGGCCAAACGAAGATTACTCCCGCGAACAGCCGGCCATCGAGTTGGCGCGAAAAACATTTTTGCCATTGCCGATGCCGCAATCGAAAATAAGGTTAAAGTGTTGTCCATTTTCGCATTTTCTACCGAGAATTGGAATCGCCCGCAAGATGAGATTGATTTTCTTTTTGGTTATTTAGAGAGCGAGTTTAATAAGCGTTTGCCGGAGTTGATGGCAAAAGATATTCGCATTATTTTTTCGGGATTTCCCGAGCCCCTTCCTTTAAGTACCCAAGCAGTTATTAAAGAGGCGATGGCGAAAACGAAGGACAATCAAGGCTTAGTTCTTAATATTTGCTTAAACTATGGTGGCCGCAAAGATATTGTACAAGCGGCTAAAAAAATCGCCAGTGAAGTTCAAATGGGAAAAATCAATGTTGATGAGGTAGATGAGAATACCTTTAAGGCCGCTTTGCTTACCGATCCTTTGCCGGATGTCGATCTACTCATCCGAACAAGTGGAGAGATGCGGATTTCTAATTTTATGCTTTATCAAATGGCCTATGCAGAATTTTATTTTACAAATACGCTCTGGCCAGACTTTAAAAAGGGTGATTTTCAAAAGGCGATTCTAGCCTATAACAAACGCGATCGACGTTACGGGGGTATCAAAAATGAGCGTTAATCATCTTGATCAAAAAACTAAATCTTCAATGACGGCCAGAATTATCACTGCGGTTTTAATAGCGGCCGTAGCTCTCCCTTGCCTGCTTTTGGGTGGGTGGTTTTATATGGGGCTGATTTTTGTCGCCCTTTTTATTGCTATTCATGAGTTCATTAATGCGGTAAATCATGAAAAATATCCTTTGTTCGCGCATATTTTTATCTATGTGATGACGATTAGTTTCGTCTATTGGATTTTTATGCGGAATAACATCGAGAACAATTTAGCCAATGGCCTAGGAGCTTTTGATCTTAGTGCATGGTCATTAACCAGTGGCTTTGATGATATAAAGATTTCCACCATGGGAGTAGCCGTTACCTTATTCGTTCTTTTCCTTTTTTCAATCAGTTGCAAGAATTTTCAAATCAATGATGTTACCTATATATTCACGATGATAGTTTTTATCAGCATCGGCTTTCAAAGTTTTTTATTTCTACGTTTCTTCCCAATGACGAGTTTTGCCAATGCGGGTTTAAGTATCCCCAATGCCGTACAATCATCATTCCTATTTGTTTATGTGATTATCGGAACTATTGCTAATGACATCGGGGCATATTTTATTGGTGTTTTCTTTGGAAAACATAAGTTGAATGAACGGATTAGTCCAAAGAAAACATGGGAAGGGTTTTGGGGTGGAATTGTTTTTTCCGCCATTCTTTCTCTCGGCTTTGCCGCTTTGGTAACTTCACTTGGCCATCCGATGTTACCTTTTTTATCTTTTGAAAATTGGTATTGGATTGTGCTTCTTTCGCTTTTAATTCCGTTTATTGCTGATTTAGGCGATTTTATCTTCTCGGCTCTAAAGCGGCATTTTGGCATTAAAGATTATGGAACTTTCCTTCGTGGGCATGGTGGAATTCTCGATCGCCTAGATTCCTTGATTACTGTCGCTTTTGCGGTGGCGGTTATTGTTATTTTAATTTCTAATTTTACCATTTCGGGGAACCCAATTCTGATATGAAGAAAATACTTCTTTTAGGGGCAAGTGGTTCAATTGGTCGCCAAACAATCGATATTTTACAGAGCCGAAGAGAAGATTTTTCGCTTCTGGGCTTTTCAGTCGGTAATCAGGATAACCTTATCGTTTCCTTAATTACTTCATTTCCGGAAGTCCAATCGATTTTTTTGCTAAATAAGAGGCGAATTCCCGAGCTTAGCAAACAATTTCCGCACATTAATTTCTTTTCAGGCGAAGATGGTATTAAAAGACTCATAGAATCTTTGCAAGTTGATTTGATGATTAATGCTCTAGTGGGTTTTATAGGATTGGAGCCGACGATTTTAGCCCTTCAGCAAGGAATTGATGTCGCCACGGCTAATAAGGAAGCGTTGGTAGTTGGCGGGAAGCTTATCAATGAAATTATTGCCTCCGGCAAAGTTCATCTTTATCCGATTGATAGCGAGCACGTTGCCATTAGCAAGGCACTAAAAGGAAATGAACAGACGGCACAAAGACTGATATTAACCGCGAGTGGCGGGCCGTTCCTTCATTTGTCGCGGACAGAAATGACAAAAGTGACTGTGCAAGAAGCCCTTCATCACCCAAGTTGGAAAATGGGAAAGAAAATTACAATTGATAGTGCAACCTTGATGAATAAGGGCTTTGAAATTATTGAAGCCCACTACCTTTTTAATTTTCCAGTTGATAAAATAGATGTGCTTGTTCACCCAGAAAGCAAAATTCATTCGCTTGTTTATTTTGCCGATGGATCCTACTTAGCAGATATTGGACCGAGTGATATGCGCATCCCCATTGGCTATGCGCTATACGGGGGTCAACGTAAAGTCGGACTTCCGCATAATGACCTTACGCTTGATTCTTTCCCCACATTTCATTTTGAGCCATTAGACGACGAAAAATTCCCCTTGGTATCGATAGCGAAGGAAGCAATCCGTATTGGCGGAAGTTTACCTTGTGTATTAAATGCCGCAAACGAAGTGGCAGTCTATGCCTTTTTAGAGGAACAAATACCTTTTCTTGGAATTGAAGAGGTGATAAAGTGGGCATTAGATAATGCAAAAGTAATTACGAATCCTTCTCTTGAAGACCTGATTGCTATCGATAAAATGACGAGGACGCTGGTTATAAACTATATTAAAGGAAAATACTAATATGGACATCATTGTTATTATTCTATCAATTATTATTCTTGGCATTGAAATTGCTCTTCATGAGTTAGGGCATTTTTTGACAGCCAAACTTTTCAATGTTTATTGCTTTGAATATTCGATTGGTTTTGGACCAACACTCTATAAACGTAAAAAAGGCGAGACGCAATTTACTTTACGGGCCATTCCCGTTGGTGGCTATGTTTCGATGTATGGGGAGAGCGATGCTATTCCCGAAGATTTTACTGGACCCTTGCCCGATGAAAAACGGAGTTTATTAAAAATCAAAAAATGGAAACGGGCAATTATAATGAGTGCCGGGATCATCGTTAATTCCATTTTGGCGCTTGTCCTTTTTATGGTTTCTAATGCCGTGCCATCAATTCGCGTCTATAACGCTTTAGACGTCGCTGCTAGCGGCCAAGCCGCCAGTTTAGGACTGGTAGAGGATGATCGGTTAATTACGCCCTTAGACAGCAAGGAAATACCGATTTTAGGTGGCGGTTCACTTAAGAGCTACGGAACGGTTACTCTTTTTAGTGGAACGTCGACTGAGGCTGAATTTGAAACTTTCTTCTACATTAGCGATTATAACAACACTGAGGCAAGCAATTACTTTCGTCTATTGCCGGAAACCATCACTGAAATTGCAACTGGGAATGAATTCTATAGTCCGGATGAAGAAACTACATTCGACTTTGAAATGACCTTTGCTAAAGGCTACGATGATGAGGGCAATCCGGTCGATATATTTACAAAAACATTTGTGATAGGTATTACCTATGACACTGAAAGCAAAACCTATGGCTACACGGGATTTGATTTTTCTCTTAAAAAAGCAGTCGTTAAAGAATCTTTTTCAGAAATTTTATCTTCCACCGGTTCGGATTGGATTAATGCCAATTCGGCAGTTGCTAAAGGCATTATTAGTTTATTTACCCCCAAAGGAATAAATAACGTTGGCGGCATTGTGGCCGTGTTTCAACAAACAACTAGCACATTTAATAATTATGGTTGGAGCAGTTTTATTTATTTATGGGGATTTGTCTCGGCAAACTTGGCATTATTTAATCTTTTGCCTTTCCCGGGACTTGATGGATGGCATTTATTTGTTATCATTGTCGAATCCATTACTAGACGCGAGATAAATCCAAAAGTCAAGAATACAATTTCAGCGATAGGAATGATACTATTATTTGGGTTGATTATACTTATTACCGCGCGCGATATTTTGCGCCTATTCTAAATTTCATCCTAAGGAGGGGATAGCGATATGGATAAAACCATGGATCGGTTTTTAAATTCCCTCGGTTTAGATTCAGCCGAAGGTTTTGAGGACTTGGATTTTTTGAAAATAAATAAAGAAGCGGATGATTCATGGGTTTTTGTCATTGAAAAAAAAGAACCTTGGGACTATGTTCCTCTTCAAAATTTTATCAATGGATTAGCCAATATAAAATATAGTTATCAATTATTTTTTAAATATCAAAATGAACCGACAATAGATGAAGCAATTAAACTTTTTTATGAGTGGTATGCGAGCATTTATCATGCCTCCTGTGCTTTTAAGGTGGATAAGAGTTTTGATGGGATGATTGAATTTGTTTTTATGTCACAAATGGAAGAGGACAATTATCGCTCCATATTAAGTGATTTTAAATCCTTTTTATCATTTGTTAATTATGATTTTCCGGTTTTTACCCGTCTATCCCCATTAGAAAGCGAAGCGCCGTCCCAAATTGAATCTAAGGCGATAAATGAAGATATATCGGCAGTTGACGAGGAAGAAAAATTAGAAATAGCCATCGATAATGATGAATCCGTATTTCCTTCGGATGATGAAGAACCCCTCGAGGACAAATTCACGAGCATTCATAAACTGATTGCCGAAGAGCATGAAGCAGAACAAGCCGAATCGGAAAAAATTCTTCTGGAAGAAGCTAAGGAAAATAAGAAGCGAATGGAAGAAGACCGTCGTCACGCTCGAAGTTTTCATCGGGGGGATTATCGGGTGATGAATATTGGCGATTTTGATTCTAATTCGCAAAATGTTGATTTTTCAGCCCATATTTTTTCTATTGAAACTCGACAGATTCGAAGTGGGAAAATGATGGCGATGATCGGTGTTAATGACTCCTTTGGCAAAGCTATATATGTGCGGTGCTTTGAAAATAAAGCGCTTTTGCCTTTAGATAAAATTATGGGCTTAAAAAAAGGCGATGATGTTCGCATTCGTGGCGCGGTTGATATCGATAAATTTGATAGTTCGCTTTATGTGATGGGACATTTTATCGATCTATTGCCTCCTGAAGAACCACGAGTGGATAATGCTTTAACCAAACGAGTTGAACTTCATCTTCATACCAAACTATCAGCGATGGACGGGGTAAGCACGATTGATGATTACTGTAAGGTGGCTCACGACATGGGGCATACAGCTATTTCAATTACCGACCATGGTTGTGTTCAAGGTTTTCCTGACGCTCAAAAAGCGGCTAAAAAGTATGGCTTAAAAATGCTCTATGGTGCGGAGTTATATATGATTGATACTAAACTCGATTATATTATGAATCCGGCTCCAATTGAATTGACTGCCGCTACCTATGTGGTTTTTGACTTTGAAACAACGGGTCTATCTCCGCGATATGATCGAGCCATTGAGTTTGGCGCGGTTAAAGTTGAAAAAGGAATGCTTACCAAACGAATTGATATCTTAATTAATCCCGGAAGCGAACATTCATTAAGCGATAAGATTTCTAAAATTACCAATATTAAAAACGCCGATCTAATTGGCAAACCAACTTTTAAAGAAGTAGCTTTAAAAATTCTTGATTTCATCGGCGACGCTATTTTAGTAAGTCATAATGCTCAATTTGATATTTCGTTTCTTAATAGTGAATTGGAACGAATCAACAAGCCAAAAATTACCAATCCCGTTATCGATACCTTGCCGTTATCGCGTTATCTGTTCCCAGATGCCCGGGCCCATCGACTGGGGGCGCTCGCTTCGCGTTTAGAGGTCGATTATGACACGGTTCGCGCTCACCGCGCGGACTATGATGCGGAAGTTTTAAATAATGTTTGGCAGGCGATGATTGCCAAATTAACGGCCAACAATCGTTCTTTAAGCCATGAGGATTTAGTTCATCTTGAAACGAAGCCAGAACTTTATAAGCATTTGCGACCGGTACATGTGATTGCTTTGGCCAAAGATGAAATTGGCATGAAGGATCTTTTTAAACTTATTTCATTATCGAATATTGAATTTTTAGCGGAGGTACCAAAGATTCCTCGCGAGGTTTTAATGCAATACCGCGAGCATCTTTTGCTTGGCTCGGCTTGCTTTAATGGCGAAGTTTTTGATATGTCACGAACCCGGAATGAAGAGGACTTGAAAAAGGCGGTTTCCTTTTATGATTACATTGAAATTCAGCCACCGGAAAATTATTCTTATTTGATACATATGGGCGAACTTGCAAGCAAAAATGACCTTTTTACCTATCTTCATGACATTATTAAAGTGGCAAAGGAAATGGGCAAGATGGTGGTGGCGACGGGCGACTGTCATTATGCGAATCCAAGCGATAAGATCTATCGTGATGTTTATATTATGGCCAAAGGCGTCGGTGGGGTAAACCATCCCTTAGCGCCATATGATCGGGAACGGATTCCTCCGTTTGAAAATCCTAATCAACATTATCGCTCAACGGAAGAAATGCTCACTGAATTCCAAGCGGATAACTTTATTTCTGAGGAAGAGGCGATTCAATATGTTGTTACCAATAGCAATCTTATTGCTAACAGCATAAAAAGTTTAAAACCGATTAAAGACAAGCTTTATACTCCCACTATCGAGCATTCAGAAGAGATGTTAAAGGATATTTGCTATAAGACGGCGCATGAGTGGTATGGTGACCCTCTTCCAGAGATTGTTGCCACACGGCTTAGTGCCGAATTAAATGGTATTATTTCGAACGGCTATTCGGTTATTTACTACATTGCGCATAAGATAATTAAAAAAGCAAATGATGATGGGTTTATGGTTGGCAGCCGGGGAAGTGTTGGCTCTTCATTTGTGGCGACAATGGCCCATATTACCGAGGTTAATCCTTTGCCACCTCACTATCGGTGCCCTCATTGTCAACATAGCGAATTTGATCCGCCCGAAGCTAAAGGTGTTTTTTCGGGCTATGATCTTCCAGAAAAAAACTGTCCTATTTGCGGAACAAAAATGATTAGTGATGGTCAAAATATTCCTTTTGCTACATTTTTAGGCTTCAATGCGGATAAAGTACCCGATATTGATTTAAATTTTCCAGGCGACTATCAAGCCCAGGCTCATGAGTATACAAAGGAACTCCTCGGCGCGGAAAATGTCTTTAAGGCCGGAACGATTGAAACGGTGGCTGAGAAAACCGCATTTGGTTATGTAAGAGGCTTCTTTGAACGGATAGGTCGCGATCTAAGTTTGGTTCCTAAGGCGGAGATAGCTTTTCTAGCCGCTGGTTGTCAAGATGTGAAAAGAACCACGGGGCAACATCCTGGAGGAATTGTCGTCATTCCCAAGGAGTATGAGGTTTATGATTTCACTCCCATTCAATATCCTGCGGATAATATGGATGCCAGTTGGAAAACGACGCACTTTGATTTCCACTCTATTCATGACAATGTTTTGAAACTGGATTTATTGGGTCACGTTGATCCAATGGCATTAAAGATGATGGGGGATTTAACGGGAATTAATCCAATTGATATACCGATGAATGATCCTAAAACGTTATCGATTTTTTCTTCACCCGCGGCGTTAAATTTGCATAGCAACTATTTACAGGTCACCAATGGGGCTTTAGCAATACCTGAGTTTGGAACTAATTTCGTACGGGGGCTTTTAGACGCTACCAAACCCAAAACATTTGCCGACTTATTAATTATTTCAGGTCTATCACACGGAACTGATGTTTGGGCTGGAAATGCCGAAAAACTTATTGCCGATGGCATTTGTGATCTTCGCGGAGTTATCGGGTGCCGAGATGATATTATGATGTATTTATCTTCGATGGGTGTTGAACCCTTGCTGGCTTTTAAAATCATGGAAGATGTCCGAAAAGGACGTAAAGTCAGTGCTGAGTATGAAAAAGTTATGAAGGAACACAATGTTCCTCAATACTATATTGATTCTTGCAATAAGATTAAGTACATGTTCCCTAAGGCTCATGCGACGGCTTATGTAATGATGGCCATCCGTGTTGGATGGTACAAGGTTTATCGACCGCTGGAGTTTTATGCGACCTTCTTTACTGTCCGTAGCAAGCAATACGATTTGCAGGCGATGATTGATGGCGAGAGGGCGATTATTGCTCGCTTACAAGAGTTTCAGGAACGGAAGGCAGGAAAAGGTGAACCACTTTCTCCTAAAGAAGGCGAGATTGAAAAGACATTAACCATCGCCTTAGAAATGGTTGAACGCGGATACCGGTGCGAGAATATTAGTCTATATGATTCTTTAGCCACGGCTTTTAAAGTAAATCATGAACATAAGTCGATCATCCCACCTTTTATTACCGTTGATGGGTTAGGGGAAGCGGCCGCAGAAACGGTTATCAGTGAAAGGGTAAAAAAACCATTTTTATCGATAGAGGATTTGGTTAGCCGGACAAAGCTCAATAGTCAAAATATTGAGCGATTAAAGGAACTTGGTGTTTTAAACGAATTACCAGAATCAAATCAAATTAATCTCTTTGATTTTTGCTAATGATTGATTATAATAAGTAGGCGTAATTTTCGCCTTTCGGGACGTAGCACAGCTTGGTAGTGCGCTTGGTTCGGGACCAAGAGGTCGTGGGTTCGAATCCCATCGTTCCGACCATTAATATTGAAACTGCTCCCTAAATTTGGACCAAACACTGGTACAATTGAAAGGGAGCTTTTTTATGAAAACAACTCTAGAAGATAAACTAAAATGCGCCATTCTTCATTTATATGAAGAAACAACGAATATAATGTATCAGTTGGGCATTTAGCCAAGTGTTAATAGGTAATATAACGCTTTTTAATAATTGATTGTTGTAGAAGATTAAGAAATAAACTTATTGTAATTTTCAAGATTAAATTGAATATAGTAAAAACATATAGATTGTCAAATGTGTAATTGTAACCAAAGCAACCGATCTTTGCTGGTAATTATTTCGCTATATGTTGGCTTAATCGAAGTTTTTAAGCATTGCTTTTGAGAAAACTAAAACGATCATTTAATCGTGAAACAAAGCAATTAATAATTTGTATTAGTATGCTATATTATCAATGGATATGAAAGGAAATTACTTAATGGGAAAGATTGAATTTGATGCGGTTATTTTAGAGTGTAAAAGTCCAAAAGCATTAAGCCGATTTTATGCCGCTTTGTTGGATTACAAACCCCGATATAATGAGGGTGAAGAGTGGAGCGATATTATCTCTAGCGATGGAATGATAAAGTTAGCTTTTCAATATAATGAAGACTATATTCCTCCTGTCTGGCCTGATCAAAAGGGAAAACCACAGATGATGATGCATCTTGATTTTAAAGTTAAAAATCAAGATGAACTTAAGCAGGCGGTTACAAAGGCATTATCTTTAGGAGCCAAACTTACAGATGCCCAGTTTGGTGGTGACGATTGGGTAACCCTTATTGACCTGGAGGGCCATCCATTCTGTTTTGTTATTTGGTGATGATTAATAAAAAATGGTTCATGATGAACCATTTTTATTTAGTAGCCAACAAATGATCAATCAATTCTTTGATGCCCCCATCATTGACTGAAGGGACAATAATGTTAGCAACTTTTTTAACCGAAGGATCAGCGTTTTCAGGGGCTACCTTAAAGTAGGCAATATCAAACATCGGCAAATCGGCAACACCATCGCCAATGCACATTGCTCGCTCAAGGCAAATATTATTTTCTTCAGCAACTTCATATAAGGCGCGCCCTTTATTTACAAAGGGCGAAAGTAGTTCAAGAAAGTAAGGCTTTGATATAATAGAGCCAAATTCCGGATAGTTTTCACTAACGTACAATTCGAGGTGTTGAATAGTCTCAGGCTTAGCCAAGAAAAGAAGTTTAATTATCGGTTGAGAAGATAACTCAGATATGCTGCTAATGGGTTTAGCTTTTCCCTGGACAATCTCCTGTTCGTTTATAACATAATTGTTATTGGGAGTTAATGTCAGCCAATCAGTACTGGTATAGATGATAAGTCCAACATCAGGATGGTTGTAGGTTAATTCGGCAGCGACTTTTAAGGCTAAATCATTAGGTAAAAGAGCCTCATGAAGGACATTTCTACTTTGCTCAACAACGAGTGCCCCATTTAATGCAATTAATGGGGTTGTAAGTTCAAGTCGCTCGCTAATTGGTTTTATCGCTCCTGGATAGCGACCACTTATTAAATAAACACGAACATGATTTTTTATTTCTTTTAGACGATCAATAACTTCTAAAGGAATGACACCGTTTCCATCAGCAATCGTTCCATCAATGTCGCAAAAAATAGCGTCAACAGATGATAAATTAACTGATTTTAAGGAACACGGTTTTCGAATTTTCATTTATATTACCATCCACACTTATTTTTATTATATAGAAAAATATTCGCATTCCAACAATAAAAATTTTATTTTAATACATATTTAGACAAAGCGTTATAAATGACAAAAAATATTACTTTCCCGTATATTTAGATTAGGAGGAAATAACCATATGGATTACTCAGTTTATGTTGGCAAAGAATTGTCACAAGATGTTATTGATAATATTTATGATCATATACTGGAAGACGGGGCCGAAAGAATTATAAATGTAATCGGCCGAGACAAGTTTCATGAGGACACATTTCTCGACAATATGCTTCATGCCCTTTATCGCTATGAAAAAGCTCATTTTGATTTAGCGCTTACCTACGATGAATGGCGAGCTAATAACGGAGGCTGCTACAAAAAGTAATTTGTCGTGGCATAAACCGCTATTCCGCGCTAGAATATTATCGCTAAGCGCCGATAGCTCAGCGGATAGAGCGACCGCCTCCTAAGCGGTAGGCCGAAGGTTCAATTCCCTCTCGGCGCGCCAATTGGAAAGCCAAAAAGTGGCAATATGAAGCCACTTTTTTGTTTTAAAATACCAAAACAGGGTTTAAACAATGTTTTAATAAAATATGACAATATTTATGTCTTCATTTATACTATATATAAGGTAAATTAAGCCTATTTTTACTGATTGCAACCAAAAGTTGCGGAAATTTCTAACTAAAGTTGGTAGTGCAACCAACATAAAACCATTTATTATAAATCTAGATAGAGGAGGCAAGATTATGAATATCGAGATTGCCAATCGCCTAGTAGAATTAAGAAAGAAGAATAACTTGTCGCAGGAAGAACTAGCTGCCAAACTTGGCCTTTCCCGACAAGCAGTAAGTAAATGGGAGCGGGCTGAAGCTTCACCAGATACTGATAATTTGATTTGCTTGGCAAAAATCTATGGGGTATCACTGGATGAACTATTAAAAACCGATGTTAGTGAAGAAGAGATTGCTCAAGATGTTCGTAATCATCAAGCGGAAGAAGATGGTGATGAAGACGATAATGACGACGACTCTTCGGATGCCTATGCCTATGCAAGTGCGGGTGGTAAAGCTTACGCAAGAGCAGGTGGCAAAAGCAAAATGGTTCATGTCGATACATCGGGTAAATCGTTAAAAAGACGTTTGCGTTTTGGCAAAACATTTGCCGTCATATCCTCAATCAATGTATTTGTAATTACCATTGCTTACATTGTTCTTGGATTCTTTTTGCCTCATGGAGAAGGCTGGCGCGTTTATTGGACATTATTTATTTTAATTCCAGTAATCGAGTCACTATTGAGTGCGATTAAAATGAAAAATGCCTCGCATTTTGCCTACCCGGTTTTAATGGCTTTCATCTATCTATTTATTGGCGTTAAATGGGATATTTGGCATCCAACCTGGGCATTATTCATCACAATACCGATTTATTATTCAGTTGTTGGAATTGCTAGAACTTATAGTGTGGATTAAGCCAATAAAAATATTGGCTTTTTCTTTTATTTAACACGATTTTTAATTGACAAAAAACCATGTTTTGCATATCATAGTAAAGCAAACTTGTTTTGCAAAGAACCATTTTGGGGCTGTAGCTCATCTGGGAGAGCGCTTCCATGGCATGGAAGAGGTAGCGGGTTCGATCCCCGTCAGCTCCACCAAATTAGATTGAAATAGCTTCCAAAAGTTGGAGATATGGTATACTAAAAATACCACTCTGATGAAGGAAACTTTTTTTATTGATTCATAGAATTTTTGCTAAACTTTTATTAAACTTCCACACATCTATCATTGTTATAGTAATCCATCTAGTCATCAATCACTGCTTTCACTTGTATGAATTTAGTATATATAAGTATCTTATCTTTTATTTTATCTTTCATGTGCTACCTCCTGCATATACTTCTATTATATGAATGTACAACTTTTTGGTATTAGTTCATATTTCTTGGGCATAAAACATCCCAGAAAAAAATATGTGTTTTTTGAAAGATCCGGGCATATGCCGATGTTTGAGGAAAGTGCTTCTTGGAACAAAGCGAAGGCCATCCTGAGATCAGTCTTATTCAGACACTCTGTGAAATATTGGAATTAACTACTGATTATTTATCATTTGGGAAATGACAATAATTTTTATTCGATGGCAAAATATAACACTCGAAACATTGCAATATTTTGAAGCTTTTGCTAGAAAAATAAAGTGAGTTTAAGTACAATTGACAAAGCACCATCCTATGTGATACAACTAAAATAACAAAGAAATCTATATGGAAAGAGGGGTGCAATTTTTAATTTGTCTTTAGTTATTTAAAGGAGAATTGGAAATGAAAGGGATATTAAAAGTAAGAAGCAGTTGCTTTAGTGTGATATTATTGCTGTTATCAATGCTAGCAAATAATAATAGTGAAGTGAATGAATATAACATTAAAAACTATTTGGATAGTGATTGTACTTCTGTGGCAAATTATATTGAGAAAAATTTTGGCTTGTTTGTAGAAAAGTATAACGAATCTTCAGAAGAAGAATTGACGGCTAGTTATGTGGAAAACTCATTTGAAATAATGATTCTCGACCATGAAGGTGAAAAAAAAGGATATTTTTTAGATTTTGATTATGATAATGGATATGCGTTAGTTGGGGATGAATATGTTTTTTATGATTTTGCTATAAAGGGTGAATCACCTTATAAAGAAATTGATAGTGAATCATATTGTTACTGTACAGTCAATGGATATTTGTATTAAAAGATGGCGAATATGTAAATGTTGATGAAAGTAAAAACCTATCTGATGACTATCTCGATACTTTATCTTTCAGTTCAGCATATAACGGCCAAACAGAAGCTGGTTGTGGCCATATTACTGACACTGATTTATATGTTGAGGATAAATATGGTGCTGGGTGGTCAAATTCTACAACTAAGTCAGTTAAAATGGCAACAGGGACATACACTACACAAATGAGTTTGTCGTGTTATCATGATTATTCATATTTAGGAGATACATTATATTATTCAAGTGAAGGTAATTGTTGGTTTGTATCTGCCTACAATCTATTACAGTCTTTGGCAGATGCCACAGGAACATATAAAGATAAAATCGATACATATAAAACGGTTTCATCTAAAACATCAATGCCTAGTATAAATAATATAATAAGTTATGACGTTAAAAAAGAAGAATATGATTTATATAAAAAATATTATGATGATAACGAAAATAATGTTTCTGGACAAGTTACGTCTTCTTCTGGCAAAACTCATTATAAAACTGTATTGGCAAATACAAGATTCCCTGAATTATATACAGAGGTAAGAAAATATGTTGTTACAAAATATGGTAAAGTAGACGATGGTAGTGTTTATAATACAGCAAATATTATTGATTCAATAGGAAAACAATATGGCTATAATTTTAAAACTAAGGGAACCGTTGCTGCGGGAATATATGGAAGCAGTGGTATAACAGCAATAAATAATGAGTTGCCATTTGTTCTTTGTGTTTCAAAAGCCTCAAATGCGGGATATGGAAATCATCTTATGGCTGGATGTGGTTATAAGACATACTCTAAAACAAGTGGATGGTGGATTTTTCAAACAACATCATATAAATATTTTTATGAATTAAGAGACGGACATAGTGCTTCTAAAGTATATTTTGATTTAACTGCTTGGACAGGCTTTGGTGGCATTGTAATGTTAGACTATAGTATATTTAATTATTAATTAGGTAGATAATATGAAAAAAATACCAGTTCTACTAATTTTGATTTTTATGTTAACGGGGTGCAGTACAAATTCTGCAGAAGATTTTGCCATTCAAATTAATGCCCAATATACTTATTCTTGGAATGATAATGAAATAACCAATGAGTTGTATATTGAAAAAGATGATGAAAGGTTTGTTTGGATTTGCGATGGAATAGAAAACAAAAATGATTCATTTTACTTTATATTCTCATATGATGATATATATTTGGAAAATTCGGATGAATTCACATATTCGACTTCTGAGAATGTTGATGTAAAATTTAAAATAATTGACGATCAAAGTATAGAAAAGTATGAGTTTTATGGCTCTATTACAATATATATTTCATATGCGAGTGCATCAAAAGAAACAAAAGATATAATCAATAATAATAGTTATGATATTGAAATAGACAATGTTAAATGGTTTGCTAACCCGGAATTATTTTGTTAAAGTTATTTCTAAAACATATAAGTTATTGCATATATCAAAGATATGACTTAGGCTACATTAAAATAGTAGACATTTAATTATTGACGTCTTGGATTTAATCGTCCGAGATGTCTTTTTTGCCTTTTTAAATTCATTGTTTATCATATATTCGGTCTTTTACTTAAAGCATATATTTCGATATAAAACTTGTGTCTATGAGATAATCAACTCATTCCTGAATTACCAGGCCTTCCATTAACGATTTTAAGGTCATCCAGGAAACATATAATTGTTTTTTTCTTATACTTGCTAATATTTTAAACCATATTTCTTTGAATTGTGGCACATAGATTATTGATTTGACCTAGGGCTTCGTTAATTTCTTTAGTCTTGAACTTATGAATCTCCTCTTTAAGATCTTTTTCATTAATAAACCGAGATTGACCAGTGTTTTATACACAGGACCAAAGCCTATTGGTAATGGACAATAAATTATATCAATTTTTAGAAAAGTCATCTTTAAGTTTATAATTGCTCTTTAAACGCTTGGAATAAATTAATATTGAATTTCCATAATTATCAATAATTTATGTATAAATTAAAAACGAAAATCTATTTTTTTTTTTTAGTTTTCAAAAACAATTGAAGTTGGAAAAACTTTATTGATATTTATCTGCTCGTTTTTCGACTTATTCGCATAGGCAATAATCTCGTCAACCGTAAATTCGATAATCTCTTCGTAATCAGCGGAGACACTATTGATCTTTTCGATAATTTGATAGTACTTATTTAAATTATCATAGCCAAAAATCATAATTTTTTCGTGATAATTAATTGTTTTTAAAGCTCGCTTAAGGATTATGGCAAGATAATCACTAAAGCAGAATACGAAGTCGTACTTATTAAGTTTTATCGTGGCCAATGAACTCTTGATGATTTCATCATCGCTTACACCAGAAAAAGGAATAATATTTACATTTTTCTGATGATGGACAAGTACGTCGCTAAAACCACTATACCGGCGATAACTGGTTTCACTAAAGGAATTGGTTAGAAAAAGGCCTTTTTTGTAATTGCTTTTCACAAAGTACTCTCCAACTTGTTTCCCTCCTTCATAGTCATCGGTATAGATAGAATTAATTTGTGGACTAGGGCTGTTGATTCCCACAAGAAAGAAAGGTAAATTTCGTTTCATGGTAAAGTCGGCTACTTCGTCTGTTGGTTCCACGAATGAAAGAATCGAAATGCATTTATTGTTTAGTATTTCATAAATATCATCTAAAGCAACTAAATGCTTATTGGTAAAAAAGAAATTCGCCTGATATCCTTTGGCATTAATTTTTTTAATAGCAATATCACAGAGTGCGGCGAAGTACGGATTACGAAAATCATTGATAACAACCGCGATTGTTTTCGTAGTTCCACGTTTTAAAGACAATGCTAATCTATTGGGAACATACCCCATTTCGGCAGCTAATTTTTTAACCGCTTCTTTGGTTGGTTCACTAATATCTTCGGCATCATTCAGTGCTTTTGATACTGCCGTGACGGATAATCCGAGTTGGCGGGCTAAATCTTTTAATGAAACATTTGTCATATTGTCTTTATTTTAGCAAATAAATTTTAAATAGATATAATTTCTTCAAAAGATTAGAAAAAGTTGCAAAAAAGCGCTTTACTTTAACGTTAAAGCGGTTTATTCTAAAAATGTAAAAGGACAGACCATGAAAACAAGAAAGCACGCTATTTTGGGAATACTATTGCTATTGGTGACCGCTTGTAGCAATAATTCACCCGCGACAACCAGCACGGAAAGCAGTGAATCTATGGGTAATAATTTGAATAAGGTACAAGTCGTAGTTTTAGCCGGACAATCCAATATGGAGGGGCAATCTTGGATTCGCTTTTTATCAAAACATTTTGCGGAAGATGTTGTTCAACAATACATTAATGGCTTTGATGGAGTATTAATAAACTATGATAGCAATCGTCATAGTAACCATTCCGGGGGAGAATTCGTTAAAACCAAAGTTGGTCAAGGAACGACAAGCGAACAATTTGGGCCGGAAGTTGGACTTGCTGAACAATTGAGCGGTCTAACCCTCGATGATGGGCCGGTTTATCTCGTAAAGTATGCCGTAGGTGCGACATCGCTATATAATAACTGGGCTTCGCCTAGTTCTGGAAGAACGGGCGATTGTTACGCCGGTTTGGTGAGTCATGTCAATGCCAGTATAGCCAAACTTGAAAATTTAGATTTGTATCCGGAGATTAAGGCGATTTGTTTTATGCAGGGTGAGGATGATTCTAATAGTTCGCAGGCGGAAAACTATGGCGCCAATCTTCGTCATTTTATTAGTGATTTACGATCGGAATTTGGCTATTATGCTTCTAGCAAGGGAATTGGATTTATTGATGCCGGTATTAGTAATTCGTCAGCGTGGGCTCAATATCAAACAATTAATGCCCAAAAGCAAGAAGTAGCTAATGAAGACGAGAATAACGTCTATGTCGATACCATCGCCAACAAACTTGAATTTATGAATGAACCGACAATTGGTGGCGATATCTATCATTTCGATAGTGCAAGTGAAATAAAATTGGGGCACCTATTTGCTAGCGCATTACTAGATAGCGACTTTGTTCGATAACAAAAATAAGGAGCCATTATGAAATCTTTAAGTAAAATTCTCAGCACACTTTTACTAACTAATTTGCTTATCGGTTGTTCGACACCAGCAGGCAGTTCGTCTTCAAGCAGCGAACCATCAAGCGACAGTGAAGTAGTCAGCACAAATAATTTCTATGAGAACCCAATTTATCCTCTTTATAATGGTCAAAAAAAAGAGACATACTTAGCCGACCCGTACGTAATTCGAGATGAAGATACACTTAAGTATTATATGTATACAACGCAGTCCGATGTTTTCATCGATGGAACCATAGGATCGGTTTTTAAGCGCGGCCCAATTTATGAAAGCATCGATTTAGTTAATTGGACGTATAAAGCGGATTCTTTTGTTAACTACACGCCGAATTGGGGAACAAGTGGCGCTGGAGTTTGGGCACCAACCGTGGTAAAAATCGGAGATTACTACAACCTATATTATAGTTTATCAACCGGTGGCGATGATAATCCCGGAATTGGTGTTGCCCGCAGTGAAACCCCATATGGGCCCTTTACCCATTATGGAAAGTTGTTTAATAGCGAGGAAATCGGTGTTACCAACTCCATTGACCCCCATGTATTAGTTGATAACGGTAAAGTATATATGGTGTTTGGCAGCTATGGGGGTCTTATCTCACTTATAGAATTAACAAGCGATGGATTAGGTCTTCAAAATGGTGTTGAATATCAAAAAGAAAATAAAATTGCTCTTGCCGGGTATGAATTATATGAAATGAATAATTATGAAGCTTCATTAATTCTTCAATATAACGGCTATTACTATTTATTTCTTTCAACTGGAACTTGCTGTAGCGGAGTCAATTCTACCTATAACGTTGTTATCGCAAAAAGCGATAAAATAACCGGACCATATTTAGATTCGCAAGGAAGAAACATGTTTGGACCTAAAAGAGGAGATACCGTTGTAACTCCTTCCATTCAAGGTGCAATGGGCGTGGGGCATAATGGAATCGCGATGGATGATGCCGGAGACTTTTGGATGATATACCATGGATATGATACGCAAGGGGCAAAACCTGACTGGCGGGTTACCTATCTTGATAAGTTATATATTGATCCTGCAACCGAAATGTTTTATGTCAAAAATCGGCGAGCGAGCAACGGAGAATTACTCCCCGGACCATTTATCAATCAACTTGAAGGAGTAAGTTAGATATGAGAAAAAATGCTCTTTTACCTTGGACTCTACTAAGTGTTCTAGTTCTAACCAGTTGCGGGCTTACGTCGTCTTCTCAAAGCGAGTCTCAAAGCGACTCAAAATCGACTTCCGTCACCAGCGATGTCTCAACTAGCATCGATGAAAACACTTATAGTCGAACCCTCTATCAAAATCCATTAAAAACTGTTGATGAAAATGGGAACGAGTACTTTGTTGCAATTGCCGATCCGGATGTCATCTACGGCGAAGATGGGTATTGGTATTTATATCCAACTAATACGCCCGTTCGCGATAACGAAGGCAATCAATTCTTTGACTTAGGACCAATATTTCAATCTAAGGATTTGATTACTTGGAAATGGGTTGGAAGTGTATTTCGGGATTATCCAGAAGCAATAAATTGGGGAAGCCCGGGAGCGGGAGTTTGGGCCCCAAGTGTTATCAAAGTTAATAATACATACAATTACTATTATTCATTGTCGACGTGGGGAGATGATAATCCTGGAATTGGTGTTGCGACTTCCTCAACTCCTTATGGACCTTGGACACATCACGGCCGGGTCTTAGATAGTGTAAGTTCGGGGGTTAAAAACTCAATTGATCCACAGGCAATATACGATGGAAACGAATTATATTTACTTTGGGGCAGTTTTTTCGGAATAGCGGCAATTCGCTTAACCGATGATGGAGTTGAACCATTCTATGGCGCGGACTACAAGAACAATATCCATTGGCTTATCGAAGATAATACAACCGGATCAATGAATATCAATATCAACTATGAAGGTAGTTATGTCTTTAAATACAATGGCCAGTATTACTATACCGGTTCACAGGGTTCCTGCTGTAGTGGATCGAGTAGCACCTATCGGGTGAAAGTAGGCGTCAGCAACTCATTATTTGGCCCCTATAAGGCGAGCAGTGGCGAAGAATTAAGCCAAGAACCTTATGGCGACTTAGTAATTGGCCCTAGTGATGATGTGGCCGGGACTGGTCACCATACCATCATTCAAGATTTCGCCGGTCAATATTGGATTATCTATCATGGTTTTGATGTTAATGGACTAAATCCAAACGAAAGAATTCTTTTTATTGATCCACTTAAGTTTGATGAAGACACAGGGATGCCTTATGTCGAAAACTACGTGGCATCATATAAGACGAATAAATTAGGCCCAGTATTTTTAAAATAAATGGAGGATTTTATGAAAAAATCAAAGAAACTATTTACCGCTTTTTCCCTTATCACGCTTGCGCTTACCAGTTGTGGCAATGGCAGCAATTCAAATTCAAGCCTTCCTTCTTCGCTTGATGATGGCGATATTGTACGCGATGACCAGGGAAACATAGTTTATAACAACGTTGATCTAACAATGTGGTCGGTAACTACAGGCGATGATGCTAAGACACAGGATGATATTATTGCAGGTTTCAATGATATGTATTCGGGAATGATTAGTGTGGAAACCCGACATATTTCTCGCTATGACTTAGAAACGTTATTGCAATCAACAATGGAATTTGACCGTAGCAATGCTCCCGACATTCTTTTCACCCATGGGGCCCGTGCGGCCGAATATGAAGATCGCGGATGGCTTCAACCGCTTAATCCTTATTATGAAAAGGCCAATCTCGTATTGGATTTCGATGATTTTTCGACCTCGCTAATTGATGCCACAACCGTGGATAACTATGTTTATGGATTACCAATTGATGTTCACTCGGCTATTTTAGAAATTCGGAGCGACATTTTGGAAAAGAATAATCTTCCCATCCCAACCAATTTTTCGGAGTTGATAAACGTATCGCTTTCGGCAATAGAATTAGCTAGCCAAGGCAATCTTTGGATTCGGGGTGAAAATCCCAATAATATCCCAGCGGAAACATGGCGTAAGGCCAGTAGTCAAAGCCAGTATTATCCCTTTCCATTCTCCTATGGCGATATGTGGGTTCATGAGTTTCTAGGTTATACGGTAGCGGCCCAAAATGGCGGTAAAATTGTCGATGAAAATGGCCTTCCCGCTTGGGATGATGAAGGAACAATTACTGGCCTTACAATGCTAAAGAATCTTCTTTTCCCTTCAGAAACCGGCGCAAATAACTATGCCTTATCAAAGGCTTATGGCAGCGACTATGATGTCGGTGATGCTCCATTTAGAAATGGAGAAGCAATATTCAAACTCAATGGTCCGTGGGTATATGAAAATGATATGACGACATTTGACCGCGATTTAAAAAATGATGGTGGTTCAGTAAACATCACGACAAGAAATCTTGGAAATCTCTTCGCGATTGATCCAAATAATGATAATGCCGGCCTTATTAAAGGCGAAGGGCATGCAATTATGCTACTCGAACAAGTAAGCAGCATGACCAAGAAAACAGCTGCGATGGTCTTTGCTGATTATATGGCCAATTACTCAGGAATTGAATGGGCTAAACGTGGACACATCCCCGCATTACAATCGGTTGCCACCAGCAGTGAATATACCGCGGATCCCGCCTATGAACAATATATCAAATATTGGGGCACTAGCACTGACTACATCGTTGTTCCCGCAACCAAAAATTACTCCTACATCGATTCCTATTTTAAACAGGGTTTACAACAGGTTCTCTCCTCGCAATTTGTCGATACAAGCGTTGATTCAATTATTGATTCCATGTATCAAGATTGCGTCGATTACATTCAACTATATTCATAAGTAAAGGTTTCAAAATGAAAAGAAATGCAAGTATGATGTCGATTGCTCACGAAAGAAGAAAACAAACAATTAAGAAAGGCCTTGGCATAAGTGTTTTCCTCGGTCCCTATCTTATTAGTTTCATAATGTTTTTCCTTTTCCCCTTCATCTTTGGCATCATTATTTCTCTTTCTAAATTTGATGGAACCTCGTTTATGCCATCGGGATTTAATGGTCTTAATAACTTTATTATGATTTTTACTAACCGAGTTTTGGTAAAAGATTTTTGGGGGAGCGTATGGACAACGATAAAATTTGCCCTCATTATCGTTCCTTTGAGTATCCTGATTCCTTTTGGTCTAGCAATGCTGATAAAAGTTCATCCTCCCGGCTATAAGTTTTTCCGGGCGGCTATCTATGTGCCGGGAATATTTCCGTTAACAGCAACCGGGCTTATCCTGCTAAAAATGTTCAGTTTTCAAAATGGTTTTATCAACAATTTCTTTAACATTTCGGTCGATTGGTTTGGAGAAACTAATCTTGCTTGGTTTATGGTTGGATTATTCTGCATTTGGGGAGGTATCGGAGGAAACTTCATTATCCTTAATGCTGGATTAGAAAACATTGACAATTCACTATATGAAGCCAGTCAAGTAGATGGAAGCAATAAGTGGCAGCAATTTCGTTACATTACGCTTCCGGGGGTCCGCTATCAATTATTATTGACTTTATTTACGACCTTTATCGGTTACATGAATCTATATGGCCAGCTCTTTATTTTAGCAAGCAATACTCCCGATCAAAATGCTATGAAAAGTGCGATTTATCGCATCCAGGATTTACTAATGGGCAGTAGTCGTTCATTTGGTTACGCCTCAGCAATGGGCATCTGTTTAGGAGCGATTATTGGTTTTATTGCTGTCTTACAAATGATAATGACTAAAGATCGGAAAGGAGGCAATAAGCATGTTAAAGCGTACTTGGATTGGCAGAAACAAAAGTAAAATTATTGCCTTCGTTATCCTTCTTCTTGTCAGTGTTATAGCCCTTTTACCAATTTTATGGGGCGTGGTTGGAAGCTTTAGGCACTATAGTGATTTCAATCTTTACCCGGAGAAGTTTTTCCCTTCAAATTGGAGTGCGTTCACTTTGGATGGATATAAGGAATTGTTCTCCAAAACGGAATATATCCCTTCTAATGCCAATGAGTGGTTTCCCATTTGGAATTGGATCTTGAACTCGTTTGTAGTTAGTATTGGGGGCACGCTCATCTACTTAGTTATTGCCTCGTTTGCCGCTTATGCATTTGTTTTCTTAGATTTCAAATATAGCAATCGTCTTTTCCATATTCTTCTTTTATCAATGACGATTCCTGGCATCGTGACGATGACCCCGCAACTGATAAACATGAATTTACTTGGAGCATATAAATCGCTTTTAGGTCTTATTATTCCTTCATTTGGTGGTATTTATGGGGTTTTCCTCATCCGCCAGTTCTTCCTTGGAATTCCTAAAGATCTTGTGGAAAATGCCAAAATGGACGGCGCCAGTAATTTTCAAATATATCGAAAAGTTGTCCTGCCTTTAGGAAAGAGTGTCATGTATGTTCAAGGTTTATTTGGTTTTATGAGTGCGTGGAACGATGTGCAATGGGCTCAACTTATTATCGGCAATGCTCCCCGCTCAACTTGGACTTTAGCCTACGGACTTAAAGTGATTAGTGATAACAGTGAAAGTTACCAGGCGATTACGTTAGCGCTAGCTAGTGCGGTCATCGCAATGATCCCGATCTTCATTGTTTATTTAATTGCCCAGTCAAAAATAATCGAAGGCGTCGCTTTTACCGGCGTAAAGAGGTGAAAAGTTTTATGAATCAAAACAAAGATTTAAATTACCCATTAGTCAGTGATAATGACAGTTTTATGGAGTTAATTGATGTTGAAAAAGTATATCCGAACGGCGTTCAGGCCGTATATAACTTTAACCTCGAAATTAAGCAAAATGACTTTGTCGCATTGGTTGGACCGTCGGGTTGCGGCAAATCCACGACCTTAAGAATGATTGCCGGTCTCGAAGAGGTCTCCGCAGGTGCCCTCTATATAAAAAGAAAATTTAGCAATTTTACCCCATCAAAAGATAGGAATATTGCTATGGTCTTCCAAAGTTATGCGCTCTATCCGCAACTTACGGTTTTTGACAATATTGCCTTTGGACTAAGAATTCTTAAAGTTCCCAAGAAAGAAATCGAAGATCGGGTTTTTGCCGCCGCTTCAATTCTTGATTTGGGAAAGTATCTTGATCGTCGGCCAAAAGAGTTAAGTGGAGGTCAAATGCAACGGGTGGCGTTAGGAAGAGCTATCGTTCGCAAAGCGGATATTTTCCTTATGGATGAGCCCTTGAGTAATCTTGATGCCAAACTTCGCTTACAGATGCGAGCGGAGATTGTTCGCATTCATAAAGAGGCGCATGCGACAACCGTTTATGTTACCCATGATCAGACGGAAGCAATGACGATGGCCAATAAGATTGTAGTTATGAACAAAGGATTTATTCAACAGATTGATGCTCCAATGACGATCTATAATCATCCGAGTAATTTATTTGTTGCTAATTTTATCGGCGCTCCAGCGATGAACATTATAGATGCCACCTATTTTAACGGACAATTGAAATTTAGTGATCAAAGTATAGTCCAATTAAGTAGTGATGTTAACGCGCAGATACGAGCCTTCTTTGTTCGGGAAATTGCCGAACTTAAGCAGGTGCTACAAAACGAGAAAAATACCAGCACCTTCTTTAAACAATTAGATTCAAGACTCATCAAAGAAAATGACACCAAAATAGATATCGTTCCCCAAAAAGAAGATTTTATTCATCGCCTTATTAATAGGTTTAAGCGGGTGAAGCCATCTAATACCGATACTAATCAAAGTGGGGCCAAAGACAGATTAGAAGAATTACTCACTGCGTATCAAAGTGCCCTTAAAAGTCCATATGCTTTGAAATTTGGTATTCGGCCCGAAGATATAAAGCTTGTTGCTAAAGATGAAAGTCCCGCCTTTGCTCTTAAGACAAAAACGACCTTTGTTGAGCCATTAGGTTCAGAGTACATCGTTCATACCGAATGGAATAATAGTGACCTCATTGTCAAATTGGATGTAACAAGTGTGGTAGATAACGATCAGGAAGTCGTTTTGAAGTTGAACTTAGACAAAATACATTTATTTGATCCCAACAATGGGAAAGCAATCTGCTAACCATTAGAAAATAACAAATTCCAGAGGAGGATAAATCATGCGAATTGTTAAAAAGTTACATGCTGTAGTCGTTGGATTAGTAGCAATTCTTGCTGTCGCTGGTTGCAGTGGAAGTGGGAGTTCCAATACGCTAGGAAACTCAGATAGTTCCATCACATCAACCAGTCCTTATTCATTACAAATTACCGTCATCGGTAGTAGTGAGATTAGTGTTTCTAAAACTGTGCAACTAAGAAGTACAGTTACCGGAACCACGCAAAAAGATGTTACTTGGAGTAGTGCGGATGAAAGTATCGCTTCAGTTAGCGATCGGGGACTTGTAACCGGAATTAAAGAGGGGAAGACGAATATTACAGCGACATTAGATTTAGATTCCAGTGTTAAAGCGACGGTTGAAATAACGGTTAATGCCGCTGCTTCTCCGACGGCGATTACAATCAGTGGTGCCACTTCCGGCCTCGCTTGGATTGACGAAGATGTAAATCTTTCCGTAAGCGCCACCCCAGTTGAAGCTAGTGCCTTGGTTAATTGGGAATCATCAAATGAAGAGATTGCCACCGTAAGCCAAGAAGGAGCTGTCCATTTTCTTTCTCCAGGAAATGTTGTAATCATGGCCACAAGCACTGCCGATGCCAATGTATCTGATTATCTAGAATTTGAAGTTAAATATGGAACCTTCTATAGCAATAAGGGAAGTTCTAATTGGGATATATCGCATCAAGCCGATGCCAGCAATGCCAATATAAATCTTCCCGCGGAAGGAAGCTCAGGCTATAACGCCTTATATTTCAACCATTTTAAAGGTCAACGTTTCTATGTGGAAGGCTTTTTCAAAACAGGCGATTTGACTGATGATGCTTGGGCATGGCAAGGAATTGGCGTCGGAACAGGTCTTAGTGATAGCGATAGCCGTTTCTTTACATTTTCTCCTTTTGCTCCTGGGCAAGGAAATAATCACAACAAAACCATCGTTCGTGATTGGCCCACAACTTGGGGCGAACTTACTGATCGGTCGCAAGTATGGGGGGAGAATGGTCTTAATCAATTAGATAGTAAAGATGGCATCAAAATCGCAATGATACGCGATTATAACACCTATTACTATCTTATAAACGACAAATTATTCTGGGTGGATGAAACAACAAAATATGCAGATACGGACACCTATCCAATTTTTATTGGATTTGATATTCCGGTTACGGTTACAAACTATGAGTTGATTAGTGATGACGCCGAGATTAATTCCATTTTAGCGGGAAGTGCTTTTGATAAATCATTCTTTACTACGGGAGACGTGACCTATATTGATGATAGTGATTTTACCTTTAATAGTACGACGACATTAAGTAAAGATCACAAGATTAGAAGTTTGGGTGACAAAACCAAACTATATGGCAATTTCGAAGTTTCTTTTGATGTTGACAATATGACTTTTAATGGAGAGAAAGAATCCATTTTCCGGGGATTGAGTGTTAACTTTGTTCGCTATAATCAAGCGAACATCAACGAATCAATCTTATTTGGTCGGAGTGGACTTCAGGGTGGTAGCGACATCAAATCGCGTTATATGAGTTGGGACTATCAAAAGAGTATGGAAGACCCTACTTCCGTTATTAAAGATAACGAAACCACAAGTGCTGTGACTTCTGGATCATCCACGATGCATGTCAAAATTCAGCGGATAGTCGATGAGGAATTTGCTGAATTTAAGGTTTATGTCAATGAGCAGTTGGTAAGTTACGACTATAACAGCAATAAAACTGGTGTTTACTATACCGGAGCCTATCTTCTTTGGGTAGGTGGCGAATATAGCGGTAGCCATGTCACTAACTTTGTTTTCAATAATTTGGGAAATTAATCCAAACAAAAAGTTTGGTTAATGTAAAAAGATAAGGAGGAAAAATGAAAAAAACGAAGCTTTTTACAAATTTGTTTTCACTATCAATGGTCGCATTACTATTGGCTGCATGTGGCGGTCAAACTAGTAGCACTTCAAGCGAAGGCCTGACAAGTGAAACCCCGACGACAAGTGAAAATTCGGTTACAAGTGAAGAACCGACATCCACTTCCATCAGTGAGTCTAGTTCAGAAGATTTGACGACGATAGCGGTTACTAATACGGAAGAGGGGGCTTGGGTAGGGGATACCCTCCAAATCACTTATGAGTCGAATAAGGCCCTAGGTGATCAAGATTTAGCTTTTGCTAGCAGTGACGAAGAAGTTGCAACTATTTCTGAATCGGGTTTAATTACCTTCTTAAAAGCGGGAAACGTTACCATCTCAGTGACGCTTAAGACGGATATCGCCGTCAGTGATAATTTTAGTCTTGCTGTTAAAGATGAGATGATTGATCAAGCCTATGGTTTTGGAAATCTTGATTTTACAAATATTCGGGCGGAGAATCCGAGTGTTACAACCACTAAGACGAATGCCGATTGGCCATATGTCGAAGGGGTGTTTAAAAATGTTTACGGTCAGAAGTATTATGCCTCAGCGACCTTTGCTATTACCGAAGTAAACTATGGCTGGACCTGGAATCGGGTTGCTATCGGTCATCGGGATCGACCAGCTGTTGAAGGCGATCACGTTTGGCGGGGATATAACTTGTCCTATGGTGACGCTTCGGGTAATCAGAAAAAATCGGTGATGATGGAAACTCCTAACAATTGGGGTGAAACAACCGATCGTTCACAAGTATGGGGTCTTAATGGCTTAGCTCAATTATCCTTTGGAGTTGATGCCGATAGTGTTAAATTATCGACAATTCGCGATGGAAATGAGTATTTCTATTTTGTTAACGATAAACTTGCATGGCAAGAAAAATATGACCAACGGTTTTTGGATGTTGACACAATGCCAACATTTGTTGTTGGAGATATGCATGCGACAATTAGCGACTTTGCGGTTGAAACTGACAGTAAAGCGATTGACGCCATGCTTAATGGAGCGGAAGCCAGCCGCTTGTTGTATCCAACCTATGCCAGCAATGTAAGTGTTGATGATGCCGCCAAAACGATAACTTTTGCTAACGCCGCCGCAAGTTGGCCTTGGAATAATATCAAAGATAATGCCGCTAAATCGCTCGGAGATGCTTTCTCGCTTCCAGCCGCTAACGCGTCAGTATCATTCGACTTTGCGGTTGCTAATTATGTTGATCCAGATAGTGCGGCTTTGACATTAACACTCAATCAATGGGGAACGAATAGCGCCTCTAATGGACCAAGTGAAGCGGTAACCTTTATGTTTGGAAAGGATAGTGCCGGCATTACTGTGTGGAATAGTAACGGCGACCTACCAGTTACTCCCAATATGTCACTAGCCTATCCAACGGCTTTACAAGCAACTAATTCGGTGACGATTACTAGGACGATTGTAGAGGGAAATACCTATTTCACCTTAGAAATTAATGGTGAAACGGTTAACTTAAATTCCTGGTATTTCGGTGGATATGCGCTACCTTATACGATGTCATTTGGTTCACGTCAGGTTAATGCGACTGTCAGTAACTATCAAGTGTCAATTTTAGACTAAAAAATAAATTGGTTGCTAGGGGAGAGATCCCCTAGCAACATCAAAGAAATATGGTAATTATGATAAATTTTGATCGTCAACGAAAAACATTTTGCCTTCGAAATCGCTATTTATCCTATTGGTTTTATGTAAATGAAGCCAATATTCTTCAGCATCTATTTTTGGGAAGTCCGCTTGCGGATATTAATCTACTTGCACTTACGAATTTGGATACCGATTGGTCGCGATCTTATCTTGATAAAAATACCAATCTGGAAGGTAGCTATCAAGATGCTTTTTACGACGGAAAATCAATGATGGAAATTCCCGGTTTTGGTTATGCGGATAAACGGGGAGCAAGTTTTATAATTGAAGATAGTAACAAAAATGTAGCCACGGATTTTCGTTATGTAAGTCATCGTATTTATCAAGGCAAGCCCCTTCTTAGCCAAATGCCTTGCTTTCGGGATGAAGGTAATGTTCAAACACTGGAAATTACGCTTCAGGATTTAAAGCGCGACATTACTTTGTTAGCATCTTATACAATTTATGAAGATTACTCTTTGATTCTTCGGAATAATCAAATAATTAATAATGAAGAACAGCCGATTATTATTAGACGGGCCTACTCGCTAAATCTAGACCTACCCTCAAAAGACTATTCACTCATTCATTTTCCGGGTGATTGGTGTAATGAAAGGCGTGAAGTAGAAGAAGAAATAGATTATGGCTTAAAACGGCTATATTCGAATTTAGGTCGTAGTAGCCATGAAGAAAATCCCTTTGCATTTATCAAAGAAAAAGATGCAGGTGAGTATCAGGGAACTTGCTATGCCTTTTCCTTTGTTTATAGTGGCAATTTTGCCATCGATATTAATGTTGATAAGTTAAAGATGACGCGTGTTCAAGTTGGTATAAACGATGAGCAATTTGCTTGGAATTTAGCAAGTAAACAATCATTTGTGACACCCGAAGGGCTGATTGTATATTCCGCGAAAGGAATAAATGGCTTAACCCAAACGATACATGATATAACGCGCGAAAAACTCATTAATAAGCATTTCGTCAATAAAGATCGCCCCATTATGCTCAATAGTTGGGAAGGCTGTTATATGGACTTTAATACGGAAAAAATCATTCGCTACATTGATGATGTCGTCAGTATGGGCGCGGAATTATTTGTTCTAGATGACGGGTGGTTTGGTCAGCGCAATGATGATAATACAAGCCTTGGCGATTGGACAGTTAATACCCAAAAGATCGATTTAAAGCGTATTATCGAACACTGTCATTCACTCGGACTGAAGTTTGGCTTATGGTTTGAGCCAGAGATGATCAACCCGCAAAGCGACTTATTTCGCCACCATCCTGAATTTGCCTTGGGAGATCCGAAAGTAAATAGGTCCTTATCTCGTCATCAATTAGTTCTTGATACGGCCAATAAAGCGGCAATTGATAATGTGTATTCGCAAATTATAACTATTCTTGATAACTATGATATTGACTATGTTAAGTGGGATCATAATCGAAATGTAGCGGACGCCTTTAGTTTGGCGGTATCAAATTATCAGCAGGGTGAAGTCTATCATCGATTAATGCTTGGAAGTTATGAGTTAATAAATCGTATTGTTACTCGCTATCCCAACATTTTATTCGAAAGTTGTGCTTCCGGTGGTGGACGCTTTGATTTAGGGATGCTCTATTATATGCCCCAAGTATGGACAAGCGATGAAATGGATCCTTTGCAACGGTTATTTATTCAATATTCTACCTCTCGTCTTTATCCGTTATCGACGATGGGTGCACATGTGGGGAAACATAATACAGCCAGCTACTCAACTAAAGCCAAGATTAGTTGCCTAGGTATATTCGGTTATGAATTTGATCCGAAGACACTGGATGCTGAGCAAAAAAAAGCGGTTCTTGATGTGGCTTCAGTTTATAAACGTAACCGAAACTTAATATATTCGGGTGATGTATATCATCTTTTGACCCCCTATAAGCAGAATTACATGAGTCTTTTAGTTGTCAGTAAGGATAAAAGGCAGGGCTTATGTCTTTTCAGCAATTTAAAGAAAGAAAATATTGAGTATCGATTTTTAAAATTAAAAGGGCTTGATCCCCAAAAAAAGTACTTTAATTCGTTTGACCATCAAACTTATTTAGGCAGCTACTATATGGATGTTGGCATCAATCTCTGTAAAGGGCTAACTTTTTTGGAAACATATTTAATCGAAATAACGATAGAAGAATGAGGTAGATATTTATGAAAGAAAAATTATTGCTATCAAAAATACATATGCGCGATCCATTCGTTTTTGTTGATCAAAAACAGCAGCAATATTGTCTTTTCGGAACCACCGCGGATGGATCAAAAGGGCGTTTTGAAATGTATATTAGTGATGATTTAGTTAATTTTAAAGGACCATATGTGGTTTTTGATTTGAAGGATAACGATAATTTTTGGGGGAAAGAAGATTTATGGGCACCGGAAGTCTATTATGTCGAGTCGCTTAAAAGTTATTTAATGTTTGCTACCTTTCATTCGCATGATCACAAACGAAATACAGTGGCTTTAATTACCGATGATCTCTATAAACATGCCTTCACTCTTTATAGTGACAAGATTACGCCTTCAATGATGACTAATCTTGATGGAACTTTGTTCTATGAAAAGCAACAACCGCGCATCATTTTTTGCCATGAATGGCTGGAGATTAATGATGGTTCATATGTGTATGGAAAATTATCTCAAGATTTAAAGCAAATCGAAGAGGATAGTTTAAAAGTCCTTTTCCGTGCCAGTGAGATTCCTTGGAGTGTCTCTCCCTCCTTTTCTAAAAATGGCAATGATTATATTAGCGACGGACCATATGTAATCAAAAAGGGAGCCTGCCAATTTTTGCTGTACTCAACTTTTGGCGAAAACGGTTACCAAACCGGATATTGCTATACGAAGAATAAGTGGAAAAGTATCCATCATAGCCAAGAGCCGTTAATTGAAAAAAATGCTGGGCATTCGATGGTGTTTACCGGTTTTGATCACAATGACTACATTATTTATCATGCCAACAATGATTCTCCTGATGTCGTGCCAACTATTAAGCGAATCACAATAAAGAAAGGCGGGCTATTTTCTAAACCTCGTCTTATAGTGGCGGCTTAAAGGTTTTTAAGCATGGATTAAATTTTAAAAGTCAATTTAAGTCTATAATAAGATGAACAACTTGGCTAAAAGTCTCTATAAATGAGACTTTTTTCATTGTTTGAAATAAAGCCAATTGATTAATTTGAAGTCATCCTTTAAGCGCGAGATTTAATCGGTAAAATTACTATCAATTGACACTTTTATTTAACGAATAAAGGTATATACTAACTAGGTGAAATGAGGTGCATTTTCTATGAGTTATTATTTACTGTATGTAATTTCGGAAAATACTGATAATATGCATGCCATGTTAAAGGAACTTTCCCAAGCCGGGTTTAATGGAACGATTATTCCCACGGCGAGTCTTCGTCATGCGATAACCTGTGATACCTATATTGGCGATATGCCAATGTTCGGTAATTTAAACGATGTTGTCCACGACAAGTATCAATCCAATACCACATTGTATATTGTTGTAAAGGGTAGTGATCTTGAACGGGCCAAATCAATTGTTCGTGATGTCACCCAAAATTTCACTCTTACTAAGGGTGGAATGTTTGATGTCGAACTTCATGGCTATGAAGGGAGTTTTTAATAGACGGTTATGTTTTCAATTGTTAATTCGCTGTTAATTTTTGCGGAAGGCGGGACGACAACATTATCGATCACCGTTCTTCATTTAGCTTTAGCCTTAGGATTAGGACTCTTATCCACCCGTTTAATGAAGGTGGTTAAACTCCCCAATGTTACGGGATATCTCTTGGTGGGCGTTCTTTTGGGCCCGACATTATTAGGAAATGTAAAATTTGGAAATTTCTCTTTTGGATTAAGCAGCGCTGATATCGCTAATCTATCGGTTTTTTCTGATATCGCTCTTGGCTTTATTGCCTTAACTATCGGAACCTCTTTTAAACTAGGTACTTTGAAGAAAACCGGCAAAAACATTATTATGATTACCGTCTTTGAAGGGGTAATCGCAATGTTGCTGGTTATGCTAGTTTTGATTCTTATTCACCTTGTTAATCACGAGATTGTTCCGCTTCCGGTGGCCTTTACTTTAGGAGCCATTGCTTCTGCCACCGCTCCAGCCGCCACCCTGATGGTTGTCCGTCAATATCGGGCTCGGGGACCAGTTGTCAGCACACTTTTACCGGTTGTTGCTCTCGATGATGCGGTAGCGCTTATTTCTTTTGCGGTTTTCTTTTCTATCTCGAAAGTTTTAGCCAATGGAGGAGCGATCGATATTATCAGTATTTTGGTTAAACCCATAACGGTTATTATCGCTTCTTTGGCGGTTGGTTTCTGCTTTGGATATATCGCTTCATTTGCCTGTCGCTTTTTCAAGAGTCGGGCCAATCGTTTGATGATATTAATTTTCTTTGTTTTCCTCGGGGTTGGTGTTTCAAGCATAACCTGGTGGGGAACCAACTTTAGTTCCTTACTTCTTTGCATGATGATCGGCGCTTCATTTGTCAATTTCCGGCAGAATGATGGTGAACAATTATTGGAACAGGTCGATCGGTGGACCCCACCGCTGTTTATGTTCTTCTTTATTTTGAGTGGCGCTAGTTTAAGTTTCAATAAAGGTGGCAATGCTTATCTTTATATTATTTTAGCGGTTTATGTTCTTGCGCGGGTTAGTGGTAAATTCTTGGGAGCCTTCCTGGGAGCGACTATTACCAAAAGCGATCCTTCAATTAAGAAAAATCTCGGTTGGATGCTTATTCCTCAAGCCGGCGTGGCTATTGGTCTTGCGACGCAAGCGCAGCGGACTTTCCCCGAACTAATTGGCGCCGGTTTCGGTGATATGACTTATGGGGATATGATTCTCTTTGTCATTTTAGCGGCGACAATTATCTATGAAGTTATCGGCCCAGTTGTAACGAAGATTGCTCTTAAAAGAGCGGGTGAAATTCCAGAGGCGGATAATATTACGCCCCGTGAAAAGGCCGATGCTGCGGCTAAAGTAGCTCAATAAGTAGCTCAATAAAAAATAAAACTTGATGTGATGAGCATCAAGTTTTTTTTATTACTTTTTTCTAAATTTAGAGCTTTTTTTCCGTTTGCGTTTACTCTTCTTCGAAAGAAGAGCAGAAGTAATTGACAATATAATAATGATAGAAGCTCCTAAAATTTCATAAAGAGTCGTATTATCAATTCCAGGAATGATTGACTTGGCTTGAACTTTAATTGAGTAGGTGGCCGTCTTTAAGATATCATTTTCGCTATATGAAATAGTTACAGTAAATTCTCCCGCCTCATTTAGTAAGTAACCATCAGCGTAAGATGAAGTATAGCTATCCACTATATGACTCGAACCATCGCCTAATTTGGCAGTGACAACTAAACCCTCGTTACTAAATGTTTCGCCAATATAATAATCGGTTTTGACTTGATTGGTGTTTAAAGAAATACTAGCTAAATCCTCGGGATTAACTTCTTGACTGGCGCAATTTCCAATCGTACAGGCACTTCCCGTCTCGATTGTGGCCCCTGGGCCATCGTAAGCCGTATTGTAGACAATGTTTACCCATTCCGGATGGTCGATATAGGGATTACGATTGTGTTGAAAGTTAATATCGATAAGATTGTTGCGATGAATCTCATAGTCGCTTACTGGATCAAGCTCATTCCATTGAAGCAGGGTCTTAAGAAAAGCCATTTTCCCAGGGCTGGATGGGCTTGAACTAACCGCAGTTGAGGTATAGGTTGGTTCATCGACAATGACAAGTTTAGGGTCCGCCAAACTCTTCCATTCAAAGTAGCGAGTGGCCATATAAAATAAAGCTCGCGCCACATCGCCCCGATCCTCTTCGGGGGGAGCGAAAACAACATAATTTGGCGAGTCAATGTTTGTTCCTCGAAGCGAGGTCGTAGGGTTTCCTCGTTCATCCACTAACGATTCAACATTTTCGGTCGGCATCCCATAATCATAATTACTATGGAAATTATTAATTCCTTGATCGGCAGCAATTAAATGGTGAAGGTCAGTTCCCGCGGGAGCATTCGTATCGAAATTGCCGTGGGACTTCGCCCAAATGTGCTCTTTATTCCAAACGGTGGTATGGTTATCGCTCCATTTGACCGCCGAAGTAGTTCCGTTGTAATTTCCGCCATATAAAAGTTTTAAATACGGATCACCAATGCCCGTATCAATAGAAGGATTCCAAGCAGCTAGTTGGGTGGAGTTTAGAGGTGAAAGCGTCCAATCACGATCGGTAATTTTCATAATATCGACATCTTCTGAATATGTGTAGGCGGTGTGATCTTTTATTATGCTGTATAAATGCGCCTTTAACTCTTCACCTTTATAGCCACTTACTCCTTGATAATAGGCATTTACTTCGCTATCGCTTTTATCAGAGGTAGAAATGCTCATTGTTGATAGTCCTTCAACTTGTAAAGGCGCAACAGAATTTTCTAACTCAAAAGATATGGTTAAAGTTATAATTGATAAAACCAACAGACAATTAATTCTTTTTTTCATTGTTTAACCTCGTATTTATTAATTATAACAAACAAAGAATGAAACATTGATTAATAAGTCTAGCTTATTGTTAAAAAGTTTATTTCTAGTAAAATGATATGTGACTTTATCGATGAGGAGCATTTTTTTATGAACGCCATTATTGCTTTTTTTACCGCTGTTCCGTGGTGGATGTTGTTATTTATATTTTTCGCCAAATTGCTGGAGGTTTCAATCTCGACAGTGCGGGTAATTTTAGTGCAAAGAGGGTTTAAGATTCTCGGAGCTATTCTGTCATTTTTTGAGGTATTAATTTGGGTTTTTGTCGCCGCAAATGTTATTGATGATGTATCCACTTTTCCATTAAAAGGAATTACCTATGCTCTCGGTTTTGCTTCGGGGGTTGTTTTGGGCTCGACCATTGAGAAAAAATTAGCTTTTGGAAAGGTTTTACTACAAGTGATAGCCATTCCCGAAAAAGCGACAGAAATTGTTCATCTTGTTCACGAACGAAAGATTGGCGTCACTTCAATTAAAGGTAAGGGTTTTAACACAGAACGGACGATTTTGATGATATTTGTTGAACGCCGTCATGCTCCGGAATTAATTAGTAATATTAAGGAAATAGATAATCAGGCGATGGTAGGAGTAAGCGATATCAATAACGTTTACGGAGGATTTTTACCTCGTCGATATTCTTTATTGCGTAAGTAGTATGATGAAAAGACACAAAAAAACCATTTATTACTCTGATTTATTAAATGATGATTTTTCGGGTAGTCGGGTTCCGCAAAAAAAGATTAACAGCAAAAATTTTAAATATATTCACAAAGGAAAAATATATCGCTTTTGGAGTTGGTTTTTGTATTACTTTTTTGCGAGTCCCATTGTGGCCATCGTTACGTTCTTTGGCTTTAATATTATTGTCAAAGGGCGGAAGAATGTCCGTTCACTAAAGAAAAAAGGCTATTTTATCTATGGGAATCATACGCGCTGGATTGATATGGCTATTCCCTATGTCAATGTTGGACAGGGTCGAAGAGTAGCCCTTGTGGCTAATCCTGCCGCCGTGGGAATTAAGGGACTGGGAGCGTTTGTCAATATGCTTGGCATACTCCCGCTTCCCCAAACCTTTGGTGGGGCAAAAAACTTTTTGAAAGCAATGGAATATCGCCTTGATCATCACAATATTATCGCCATTTATCCGGAGGCGCACATTTGGCCATTCTATACAAAAATAAGACCCTTTAGCGATGCGTCATTTGGCTATCCAGTTTCGTTTAATGCTCCAGTAGTAGCAATGTGTACGGTATACAAAAAGGCCTTCTTTTTCCCAAAAATCAGAAAGCCGAGAATGGTTATATATCTCAGTAAACCTTTTTATCCCGACTTAAGCCTTTCCAAAGTGGAGGCAAGTAAAAAACTTCGTGATCAATGCTACGATTTTATGATTCAAATCGCGAGTACAAAAAACGAAGTTGAATATTACGATTACGTGTTTAAAGAAAAGAAAGATCAATAGTGAATCTTGCTTAATATGGAATAAATTTTATCGGCGTGCATTTTTTCGATTTTGCGGTCATAAGTTATTAAACCATTAGTCTCTTCTTCCACATCGCATAATTGCGTGTAAATGACCCCGGCTAATCCAGAAAGAAATAAGGGCATAACTTCTTCGCGATACAGTTGGATAAAGGCATTTTCCAATTCAATGGTGGTTTTAAACTTCCGATAACCATATTCTTTTTCCTCGTTAAAACGATGGAAATCGAGAGCTAAGGAATAGCCGCCAAATTCAGAGATAAAATAAGCTCGGCTATCTTTTTTATTTGCGGTTTTAAGTTTCCTAAAATAACGATGAACACTGTTAAAGTCGCCCGCTTTTTGATCAAACCAACCGGAGGCACTGTCAATTAGGCGCGTTGGATCAAGACTTTTAACAAAGTTGGTTAATTTTACGCTATCAAATTGGCCCCAACCTTCGTTAAAAATAGTCCAAATAACAATCGAGGGATGCTTTTGTAACCGCCCAACATTGGTTCTCACCATATCGATGAATTCTTCACGGTTACTGGCGTCTTTACGACCAAAAGCCCGGTATTTGGTGTCTTTGCGATGAGTGAAGCCTAAAGAGGGGGCAATCGTCATCATTGAGAAATGGTAATCACCACCGCTAGGCATATCTTGAATCACTAAGATACCCAAAAGGTCACAATAGTAATAAAAGTAATTGTCTTCAATTTTGATGTGTTTACGAATGGCATTAAAGCCAAATTTTTTAGCAAGCAAGATATCTTGTTTTAATGCCATTTGGGAAGGAGGAGTCAAGCCTGATTCGGGCCAGTAACCTTGGTCAAGCAGACCATTGATAAAATATGGTTGGCCGTTGAGATGCATAACCGGTTTTCCCCGATGTCCAGGGCCAATGCTGATATCGCGAAACCCAAAATAACCAGTGATGTCATCACTGTCATTGTAAAGACGGAAAGTATAGACAAAAGGATCTTCTGGTGACCACGGATGGCCATCCGTAAGATTAATTTCAGTAAGAGGTTCATCAATTTCTTTTACGATAATGGGAGTATTGTTTTCGTAGACAGTAAGGGTATAGTGAAATTTTTCCACGCTATTAACGAGGTGGAAGAATACTTTTTGCTCATGAACATTAGCGGTGACATTATAATCGATAACGTAATTAGGGTTGAGAGCCTCAAGCCAAACCGAGCCATAAATTCCCGAGGTGGGATTGTACCACATACCATGGGATTTTAATGTTTGCTTGCCTCTTTCTTGCCGTCCATTATCGGTTGGATCGGTAACGATCACTTCCAATGTATTTGTTTCTTTTAAATAAGAAGCGATATCAATCTCAAAAGGAGTATATCCTCCCCGATGAACAAAAATATCTTCGCCATTAAGTTTTACTTTGGTTTCATAATCTACGGCTTCAAAATGCAAAATAACTTTTGCTTTGCTAAAACTTTTTGAAAGAGAAAATTCTTTGGTGTAAATGGCGGTTTCCTTTGGAAGAAGTTGATCTTTAAATCCCCCCAAAGCACTTTCAATACTAAAGGGAACAAGAATCGTTCCCTCCCGACGAATTTTGTGAGCTTGATCGAGAATTTTTATATTCCATTTTCCATTCAGAGAAAAGAAAGAGTTTCGAACAAGGGCTGGGCGTGGGTAGCGATTGATATCACTGCTGGAGACCATTATCCCGGTTTTGGTATACATTTCATTCATTTCGCAAACCTCCGCATGAGTATTGTATAATTATTATATAATATACGTTAGAAAGAAGTAAGTTATGAATAAAAAACAGCATTACCAACTTATTAAAGAAAGCCTTGATGCTTTACTGATCGATTCACCAACCATCATTGCCAGTTTGGCTAATACCACCGCTTTACTAAAAGAAGAATTTTCTTCCTTTTCATGGGTTGGTTTCTACCTTTTAAATGATGGAAAATTACAATTAGGTCCCTTTCAGGGCAAAGTGGCTTGCACGACAATTGAAATGGGAAGAGGCGTCTGTGGAACGGCCGCTGCCACGCAAAAGACAATCGTGGTTGATGACGTTCACCAGTTTCCCGGACACATTGCTTGCGATGAAGGTAGCCAAAGTGAAATCGTTTTACCAATAGTTTTGCCCAACCAATTTTTTGGAGTATTGGATATTGATTCGTATCAGTTAGCAAATTTTGATCAGAAAGATAAGCAAGGACTTGAGGAAATAATCAAAACGTTAGTTGAGCATCTTTAGTGCAGTTAGAAAAAGATACTGCTACGATATTCGTGAGGTGATAAAAATGAATGTTTATGATTTTACCGTTAAAAATAATAAGTTAGAGGACGTAAGTTTAGCTGATTATAAGGGAAAAGTGCTCTTAATTATTAACTCGGCCACACATTGCGGGTATACCAAGCAGTATCCAGCCCTAGAGGAACTTTATAAGAAATATCAGGATCGAGATTTTGTCATTCTTGATTTCCCTTGCAATCAGTTCGGCGGCCAAGCACCGGAAGATATTGATGAGTATGTCGGAATATGCACGCTAAAACATGGCGTGACATTCCCAATCTTCAATAAGATTAAAGTAAATGGACCATCGGCTGACCCACTATATAAGTTTTTAAAAGCGACGGCAGTTGGTGGCGGAAAACGTATACGGTGGAACTTTACCAAGTTTTTAGTCGATCGTAATGGTGAGGTGGTAGGAAGATTTGACTCCGCCGTTAAACCCGAAGAACTCGACCCCGAAGTTGCTAAATTACTATAAATAAGAACGCGCTATGCGCGTTTTTTTTATAAAACATATTTATCATAAAAAAAATATGATAAAATCTTTCTATAAACCTAAGAGTTAAAAAGGTAAAGGAGTTTTCTCATGAAAACCTTGATTGTACTCACTGCCGTTCCCGGAGCAGGAAAAAGCACTTGGGCCGATAACTATCAAAAAAGTCATCCTCACACCTACATTGTTTCCGCCGATTCAATCCGAGAAGAATTTTTTGGGAGTCGAAAGAACTTTTCTAACGAATCATTTGTTTGGGCGACATTTCGAAAACGGATTCATGATTACGCCCATATTAATGATGATGTGACCGTTATTCTTGATGCAATAAATGCGAAAAACGAATACCGGCAAGAATTTGTCGAAAAGACACCAGAATTTGATATTCACCATTTAGTTTACTTGAAGAAATCTTTAGCGGTGGCTCTTGCTCAAAACGCGTTACGATCTAAGGAAATGATTGTGCCGCCAGAAATCATCGCCAATTATTTTGCTCATATTGAAGAACCCAATCCACTGATTCACGATTTATATACTAAAGTAGAAATTATCAATTAGGAGTTACAAATGAAAAGAAAACTTTTATTAGTGGTTTTTCCCTTCTTACTAACAGGGTGTACTTTTGGCGCCCCCTCGTCTTCGTTAAAGGAATCGAGTGACACCGATACAAGTTCGTCGCTTTCTTCGGAGGATAATTCTACAAGTTTGACGTCAAGCGGAAGCATTGACTCGTCCAGTATTACGGAAATACCAGATGAATTTATCGATATACCTCAGCCAAGCGATGCGTATATCGTTAATAGCGAAGAATATCTTTCTTTTTGGAATCCAAATACTAAACTCAGCTTTGGTTTTTCAATGTCAAAGCAAAACATTCAAAAAATGTCTGATTTTGGCGCTCAAAAAGATAATCCCTTAAATGAACTTTATCTTCCGGCAAATCTTACTTTAACGATGAATAACCAAGTGTACACGTTTGAGGAAGTAGGGCTACGGGTCAAAGGGAATACTTCACGTCATGATTTTGCTAGCGAGGGAACTATTTCTTCACCCATTAGTTTTAAGATTTCCTTTAATGAGACATGGCAAGAAGAGTTTTATGAGCCACAAGGTCTTAAAAAGATATGGACCGATGAAAACGCTCTTATAGAACGCGATGATCGGACGCTTTTTGGAATGAAAAAAATTGACATTAAATGGAATAACACCAATGATCAAAGTTTAATCAATCAGCCATATGTTTATCGTTTATTCCGCAAGTACAACGAGTTTTCTCCCCATTCTACTTTAGGAACATTTGCTTTCAATAATGGCAGTAGCCTAGTCAATATGGGCATCATGACAATAAATGAACCAATTGATAAAACTTTTATGCGGCGATACCTCAGTAAGAAAAGCGCCGCGGGCGATTTATATAAATCACTATATAATACGCAGGGAATGGCAGATTTAACCCCCAACAATGCTTTTTATGAGAGCAATGGTGAATACTTCATCAATACCAACGGTGTTGGCGTGGAGGACACATTCAATTACTATCATCCAAAATATGATTTAAAAACAAATGAAGACGAATCAACTCATTCCGCTTTACTTAATCTTCTTGTCACGCTTAACACCAACCAATATGCTTCCACGGATGTGATGAAGGATAAGTTAGAATCTGTGGTCGATATCGATGCTTTTTTGCGCTACGCGGCGCTTAGTTATTTGACCGGAAACGAAGATGATTTAAGAAATAATGGCAACAACTATTATCTATATTTTTCACCGACCAACGGGCAAGCTTACTTCATTCCATATGACTATGACTGGTCGCTTGGTGTCGGATATGATGGTAATGGTGGCCAAGTAATGGCGACAATATCGCCCTATCATTCAAAAATGCAGGGGTCTAACCGTGACTGGCAACATAACCCTTTATACTGGTATACAATCATTGATAACCAAGAAAACGATAATTCCAGTAAATATCCTCTTATTGGCGAGTATCAGAGTCAATATGCTGCGTATGTAAAGTCCTTTGCTAATAGTGAATATTTCTCGTTAGATGTCTTTAATAAGTTGTATCAAGCTTATTATAAAAACTATTCATCTTTTTCAAGTGATGTTGAATCCCATTCCATATTTAATGGCGTAGCCACATTTACTAATTACCACGATTCAATGATGACTACAATTGACAACTATATTGATTAAAGGGTAATTACTTGTTTCTTTTGGTGACGCTTCGTAGTATATTGATTTTGCTGCAGCTGTGGCGAAATTGGTAGACGCGCTAGATTCAGGTTCTAGTGCCGAAAGGCATGCAGGTTCGAGTCCCGTCAGCTGCACCAAGAAACAAATAAGTCGCATTAAATGCGACTTTTATTTTTTTAAGGTATCAAAAAGGTATCAAAAAGGTATCAATTTCAAATCTTTATTTTTTCAACAATGCTCTCTTCTACTGCTGGATTAGAATGGTAGTAAGTATCTAAAGTCACTTTAAGAGAAGATCGTCCTAGTCGTTTGGTGACAATATCAGCTGCAGATCTGCTTTGGTTTTCATCTAATAGCCAAGTATTATTTGTATGCCTAATCTCATGAATTTTAATTCTTGGCAAAATAGCCATTTTAATATGCTTATTAAAAACAGTTCTAGTTGCTTGTATCATTAGAATTGATAAATCGTACAAAGAGTTGGATTATATCATTTCATATATGCGTTGAAAATCAGCAGTTTTAACTTGCTGTAAAACTCTTTCTAGCTCCTGGTAAAAAAAGGCACTTTTCTCTACGCTTCTTAAAAACGAGCGCATTTGCTACAAACAAGACATCATTTTCTCCTTGTTTTCCTCCCTTTTTAGAAAGTCTTATTTTACAATAATTTATTGTTGTGTATCAAATGTGATACAACATTTATGAGGTGATTGATCAATGAAAAACGATGTCATACATGTTAGGGTGAGTAATGAATTAAAAGAAAATGTGGAATCTATATTAAGTGATTTAGGTATAACTTTATCCTATGCTATTAATATATATTTGAAACAAATTGAATCAAAAAGAGGCATTCCTTTTGATGTTGTATTACCAAGTAAAGAAAAAGCATTTGAAATAGAAACTATGGCCGAAGCTTTAAATCTGACTGGTGGTAAAGAAGTATCAAATTATGCAAATAAAATCATTAGTCTATATGCTCAAGATTTTATTGATTATGAAACGGCAGTATTTGCATTAGGGAGAAATCTCTAATGAAAGATCCATATGTATATGAAAATAGTGATTGTTTAATCAATAAAGCCAATCTTAAAGATAAAATGAAGCTAGAAGAATTTGAAAATAGAATGACTAAGGTTGCATTTGTTTCAATTCTTAAAAGTGAAATTAAAATTAATAATTCCCAAGATATATTCATTATTCACAAAATACTATTTCAAAATGTTTTTGAATGGGCGGGAAAACCACGTACGATAGATATTTACAAGAATGAACCTGTTTTAAATGGAATGAGTGTAGAGTATAGTCCTTACCACAAAATAACTAAAGATTTAGAGTTTATTGACAAAAATTATTTCAATCAAGAATGGAAAGCATTAAAAAAAGAAGACTTTATTCATCTATTTACAAAAATGATTGCAAGCATCTGGCAAGTTCATGCTTTTACAGAAGGCAACACGAGAACTATTTCAGCGTTTGCTTTTTTGTTTCTAAAGCAACAAGGATACTTATATAATGCAGAATTTTTTAAAGACAAAGCTAGATATTTTAGAACTGCATTAGTGATGGCATCGTTAAATAAGCATTCAGAATATAGCCACTTACAGAATATATTAAGTGATGCTGTAAACATCAATTTAGTTGAGAATACTAGTAAATATTCAAAGATTAAAGAATACAATGTTGATTCGTATAAGTATCAATATCATAAGGTAAAGGATAATCAATAAATGGCATGCTTGATTTTGAAGTAAAAGAATAAGATTTCTTATTTTGCTAAAGAACTAGAAGCTGGATACGTATTCATTGGTAATGATTTAAAAGTTTTAAAGGATAAACCATTGAAAATCCTGGATGATTTAATGAAATTATCAATTAAATTGCATGTATAAATTTGCCTATATTTAGTTTATAAGCAAGACATCATGGTGGGACGATAGGATTAATATACTAATTTTATTGGGTTCAACGAGTGATATTAATAAACAGGTGTTTGCTATGAGCATTCATTAAAATAGTATTATTTAATGCTCCTTGATTGCTTAGTAAATGAAAGATGATATACAATAAAAAAAAGTGATTAAGAAAAGGGAGAATGAAATTATGTTTTTTGCAATCAAAGAAATCATGCATAATAAAAAGAAATTCAGTATTGTAGTTATTCTGATTGTTCTTATAACTTACATGGTTTTTTTCTTGACCTCGCTTGCCTATGGTCTAGCTTCTAGTTATACGAATGGCTTAAACAAAGTTCAAGCTGATTATATTGTCATGGACAAGGACGCTAATGACAACATCATGATGTCAATGTTGAATGACGACGATATAGTCATAACTACTGGTCAAGAGGAACGTTTAGGTCTATATCCAGCCGTAGCCACAAAAAATGGCGTCGCGGTTGATGAGGAAGATAAATACCGGGAGGAAATATATGTCTTTGGGGTTAACGATCTTTCATTTTATCTTCCGGGAGAATATGTTGATCTTTCACTTCAAAACAATGAGATTATCATTGATCAGTCGCTAGCTAAACTCGGATATATCGTTGGAGATCAAATCCGTTTGTCGGGATATGATACAACTTGGGAAATTAAAGGCATTACCACCAAGGCTACTTTCCAAACGGCCCCTATTGTTTATACAAACATGAGTACCTGGCAAAACTATCGTTTTTACAATCAGGGAATTCAACCATTTTACAATGCCATTTTTGTCAAGGGTGATATTCAGTCAATGAGCGATAATTTAAAAGCCTATACAATCAGCGACTTTGCTTATACTTTGCCTGGATATACCGCTCAAGTGCTGACATTTTCCATTATGATTGGTTTTTTAATTGTAATGGCAGCGTTTATTCTAGGCATATTCATCTACGTAATAACTTTGCAAAAAGTCAGTATGTTTGGCGTGATGAAGGCACAAGGAATATCAAGTGGTTACATTGCTAAATCGGTACTCGCACAAACTTTCCTTTTGATGTTGAGCGGCTCTATTGTCGGTATTATCTTAACGCTTGTCTCTGGGTTCTTCCTTGGGGGGATGGTTCCCTTTGCTGTCAACATCTTATTCTACGCAGTAATACTACTTAGTTTCTTTGTGTTTTCTTTCCTTGGAGGACTATTCTCCGTCGGTGCAATCGTAAAAGTCGATCCGATAAAGGCGATAGGATAGAGGGATAAATTATGAAACCATTAATTGAAATGCGGAATATCTCCAAAGAATTCCATAATACTCAAGAGACCATCTATGCTCTCAAACCGACAAATTTTGTGGCTTACGAAGGTGAATTAGTCGGTATTGTTGGGCCATCTGGCTCGGGAAAATCAACTTTTCTTACCATTCTTGGGGGACTACAGACACCAACGACGGGCGAAGTTATTATTGACGATGAACCATTTAGTTCACTCGACGAAAAAATGCGCTCAAAAATTCGTTTGAAGAAGATTGGTTTTATTCTTCAAACATCAAATTTGATTCCGTTTTTAAAAGTTAAGGAACAGATGTTTCTTTATAATCGTATCAATCATAGCAAGGTAGAAAATGACTGGTTACGGGAACTATTCACCAAACTGGGTATCTCAAAGCTGAGTGATAAATATCCAAGCGAATTATCGGGAGGCGAACGCCAACGGGTAGCAATCGTTAAAGCTCTATACCATCGTCCTAATGTTATCTTTGCTGATGAACCAACAGCAAGTTTGGACACGAAACATGCCTTTGAAGTCATCGAACTTTTAAAGCGGGAGACCAAGGAACAAAAAAAGGCAACCATTATGGTGACACATGATGAACGATTAACCGAATTCTGTGATCGGGTGTATCAGATGATTGATGGAACAATCACACAGATAAGATAAAATTTTAGCGTATAATGAATATAAAGTTGTCTAGTAAATTATGAAAAATATATTCAATCATCAATAGGGAGGGCTATTAAGTGGCAAAAATTAAAGTAAGTATTGTTGATCCTTCGACTTTGAGATTAGAAGAAAAAGGTGAAATTGGCGACATAATTGATCTTCAGGAATTACAGAAAGTTGATAATAGTTCAATTATCGATGCGATTAAAGCTAACAAAGAAAGTACTTATCGCGCTTTTTTAGAAACCGAAAAACGTCAGCAAGAAGCAGATAAGAAAATTGCTTTGAATGAACTGGAAAATCGGCTTAAGAAGGAATTTGAACAGGAACGACTCGAAAAAGAAAAACTTGCTATGCAAGTTAACGATTTTGCCAACCAACTTTCTAAAGAAAAGAAGACCACAATCAGTGAATTGAAAGCGGAGTTTTCTATAGAGAAGACTCGGCTTGAAAGTCAGGTTGCCGAGTTAGAGCGCTCGATTGAGCAACAAAAGAAGTTGATTACTCTTCAAACCGAGCAAAAGAAAGATGCGGAATTAGCCAAGACGGTTAATGATTATAAAAACGAGCTTTTGGACCAAGAAAGAAAGATTGCACAGTTGACCAATGATTTAAAAAAGACTACTGAACAATCAAAAGTGGAACTTGATTTGGTTAAAGCTCAAGCTGAAAAGTCGGCGATGGAAAATCTAGCGCGTATGGAAAAGGAAAATGAGCAGTTAAAGATACGTTTAGAAGGTGAACCAGATCGCAAATCGGTGGCCATTAATGAAGTGACAACTAAGAGCGCCAAAGAGCTTGAGGAAAAGAATCAAATAATTATTAAACTTCAAGCCGAATTAGAACAGGCTGAAAATTTAAAGAAAATCAATGAGCAAAATTTAAAAGAAGATTTTGAACGGCGAATTAAGGATAAACAGACGGAAGTAGATTATTATAAAGATCTTAAAGCTCGCGCTTCGACTAAAATGGTGGGTGAGACGCTTGAGCAGCATTGTGATATTGAATTTAATAAGTTACGGGCCACCGCCTTTAAAAATGCTTATTTTGAAAAAGATAACGATGCCAAATCGGGAAGTAAAGGCGACTTTATCTTTAAGGATTACGAGGACGATGGGTCGGAGATTGTTTCCATCATGTTTGAAATGAAAAATGAGATGGATGAAACCTCGACTAAGCATAAGAATGAAGATTTTCTTAAGGAACTTGATCGTGATCGAAATGAAAAGGGGTGTGAATATGCGATCCTTGTTTCGCTTTTAGAAGCCGACAATGAACTTTATAATCAAGGAATTGTCGATGTATCTTATCGCTATCCTAAGATGTATGTTATTCGTCCGCAATTTTTTATTCCGATTATTACCCTCCTTCGTGATGCGTCTTTAAAGTCTTCACAAGTAAAACGGCAACTGATTGAAATTAAGAATCAAAACTTAGATATAACCCATTTTGAAGATGAATTAAATGACTTTAAAACTAAGTTTGCCAACAACTACCGATTGGCGAGTGAAAAGTTTAGCCGGGCGATTGATGAGATTGATAAGACGATAGATCATTTGACAAAGACGAAAGAGGCTCTTTTATCGTCCGAAAATAATTTGCGTTTAGCCAATAATAAAGCCGAGGATCTGACGATAAAAAAGCTTACTCGGAATAATCCAACTATGAAACAAGCGTTTGACGATCAAAAAAAGGATAAGTAACTTTATCCTTTTTTCTTAATTAATAATAAATCAGTTCATAATTTTATTACGGTAGTTGAATTTTTGTATGGCCTTTATCTTTCGTTTACTAGTCACTCCGTATATATTTCGGTAGTAGAAATACTTGAGTGTTTAAGCAGTTCTTGAACAAATCGGATATCAGCTCCATTCACTCCTAGATACTATAGCCATATCTTATGAAAAATAGTAAGGCATCGTATTAACAAAATAATGAATTAATGATGGATGAAAATTTTGTAATAAATAGATGATAGTTCTATTTAATTATTTAGTGATTTGACGCTTATTTTTGATAAGTCTATAATCAAAACATAAGAAATAGTTTTTAATGATTTTAAAAATTTAAGTACAGGTATCTATGAAAAAGAAAAAAGACCTCTTATTTGTTACTAGTCTACTGGTTGTTTCCTCTCTTTTAACTATCAGCTCACAAATTAATGCCCAAAGACAAGATACTACCGCTTATGGGGTGGCTACTCCAGATGCTTTGATTCAATTAAATATGTGTGATGCTGCTAACACATTTGGCTCACTGCTAAATGATACTTTGTTAAAAGCAAAGTTTGATGCAACAGGGAATCTACCGTCTTATACTTTATCATCGCTTGCGAGTGTATACTCCAAAAATACAGTATCCGGCGATTCAAATGCGATCAGAATTGGATCAAGCAGTGCTACTGGCGCTTTTACGATTGCCTTTTCATCGGCGGTTTTTTCTCGCGTATTGGTCACAGCGCATGCTTGGAATACCGATGGAGGCAAACTGCAAGTCAATGGAGTTACGCAGGCAGATGATTTTATCTATCCGACAGCAAATTACTCAACTAGTTCGGAATATCAATTACTAACCTTTGATAATTTAAATACATCAACTTTTACTTTTTCAACTACGGTCAAACGAGTTTGGATATCGCGAATTGAATTTTATGTTGGTGATGGAGGAAGTACGAGCAGTTCCGAAGAACCATCAAGTTCCGAAGTTTCAAGCAGCAGCACTACATCAATTACATCTTCTAGTTCATCGACTCCAAGCAGCATTGATTGGTCAACTGTAACCTTCTACTCATCTTTGACTAGCAGCAGTAATGAGATTTACGACTTAGCGCACCTATTAAGGAATACAATAAATTATGTCAGTTATGGTGATGCTCGTTATGTATATTCAAAATATGACAACGATAGCCAAGTTGTTATGTATGATATCCCAGGATCAACTAGTTACCGTAAAGTGACAGCCACCGGACTTGATGGCTGGGGCGATGGCGGAGTTGTTACGGGCGATGGATTCTCCATTACGTTAAATCGTGAACACGTATGGGCATGTAGTGATATGCGTATCATGCCTAGCAACTCTGACCGTACTTTAGATGGATATGTAAATTTTGTGGAAAATGATGGATCATTTGATTATCGTCCAGACAATACTAACCGGGGACATTTTAGTGATTTACACAATTTGTGGAATGCTCTTGCAAGTCCCAACGGCTCACATTCCGACCATTTCTTTGGTGATGAAAATGGTAGTTCAGTAGGACCATATCTTGCCAATTCAATTTTTTACCCGGGAGACGAATATCGGGGAGATGTAGCAAGAATTCTCTTTTACATGACTTTAATGTATCCATATCTTACGTTAGTAAATCGAGATAGTTTGGAAACCGAAGGTTCAATTTATTATGGATATTTGGATATTCTTTTAAGATGGAATACGGAGGACCCCGTCAGTTATTATGAAACAGAGCGCAATAACACAATTTATGCGCAACAAGGGAACCGCAACCCATTTGTCGATTTCTATTCGCAAAATATCGCTTCGTATATTTTCGCATCCGGCGATCCAAATGTTTTATAAAGTTGTTTCTTAAATATCTGTACTATTTTTTATTCATCAATGGAAAGTGAAAATTCGCCCGGTAAAATAAATTATTTTCCAATTTTACACTATCGTAGGTGACGAATCCTGAATACCTATTCATTATGTGATCAAAAATTTTCACGCCAAGGCCATGATTGTCTTTATCCGCCTTGGTCGAATGGCGATTGTTTATTTTATGACTTACGCCATTCATAATAGAAATGATAAACCAATCGTTTATGCATTTGGTTTCGATAAAAATTTTTCTTATGGCCGTTTTGTCGGATAAAAAATACTCGTAAGCATTATCGAGAGCATTATAGAAAAGACGGATTAAATCGAGATCATTAATTGTAATCTCTTGGGGAATCATCAGTAGACAGTCGATGCTGACATCAATTGCTTTTAATCGTTTTTTATAGTCCCGAATAATGGCATTAACTAAATAAGAATTGGAGTATTGTCCCTCTAATTCGTTTAAGCTTGAAAAATCATCATCTAGTTTATTTAAAATTTTTATAGCAGCATTATTGTTATTCTCCGCAACTAACTGACGTATTGCCTGATGAATTTTAATGTGATCATGTTTAAAATGACTAATACCTTCGCGATATTGTTCAAAATCTTGATAATGTTTTAGTTGCAGACTTAATTGCTGTTCATAATACTTTGCATTGCTTTTTATTTCGATGGCGTTATTGATATCAGTAAGCTTTATTCTTAAGAAAAATTCTAATATTTCAATAGCAACCGTATAAAAAATTAAGACACCATTAAACCAGCCGATTGATAAACTATGGCGATTTCCATCACCAAGAAAAAACAGGAAAACAACAGCAATCGCTTGAAAAACAGACATTGCTTGCATCATATGCGGATTCTCAAAGAAAAACTTTATTTTTTTAAAACGGACCAGATTAGTGAAAATGATAAACATTAGAATAGAAAGAATCATCGCTAAGCCATAGGCCAAATAGTGAATTTCTAAATTATCTAGCATGGCTTGCGAATCGTATGAGTTTTTTATCAATGAGATAATTGCGGTCGTAAACACAAGTGAAGTATAGATTTTAAATACATAACGAAGACTTACAAAAAACGAAGTGCGCCAATTAGTTTTGAAAAGCAAATAGAATTGAATATAGAAAGCGCCGACAAGTAATATTTCTCGAAGATAAAACATGGATGAAAGAAATGGCCAGCGGGATATATAAACTAACATAGATAAAGCAAGGGTAATTATTACAGGGACATAGTGTTTAAAGCGAAAAGAAAGGCATTCTCGGTAGAATTTAATAACCCAAAAAAGATAAGCAAGAGTGGGTAAACTTGCCAAGAAAAAATATAATATTTCCATTTTTCTTTTACTCTCCTAAAAGAAAATGGCTAAAAGCCTTTTCAAAAGATTCACGGAAGTGAACAGACATTTTTAAAGTTTCGCCTGTTCTTAAAAAAACTTGACTTGCTGAAACTTTATAAATATACGAAAAGTTGACAATTTGACTGCGACTTATGCGTGCAAAATGGCCGGGTTTTAACCTTTTTTCCAGCGAATTAAATCCATCATAAAAACTTATATTTTCTAAATCATCCATAACAATAAGCACTTCCCGTCCAAAATTTTCGAAATACTTGATGGTTTTGATTGGTATTGAAAAAGTTGTATTGACCTTTTGATATACAAATAAATCATTCGAATTATTACCAATGTGTTTAAATACATTGTTTAAAACTTGCTCAAACTTCTCTTCATCTTGATTTTTAACCAAGTAATAAAAAGGGTTAGCCGCAAATGAAGAAAGGGCAAAATCTTTGGAGGTCGTGAGAAAAATTATTTGAACGACATCATTTTTTTCTCGCACCTGTTTCGCAATTTCCACACCGTTGGCATTACCAAGTAGAATATCAAAAACAATTAAATCAAAAGAGAACGGATTCTTATCAAGGTAGAGCATAAAATTTTTTTCACTTGAAAACACTCTTATATCGATCTGCCATCCGTTTTTCTTTGCTAAGGAATTAATGAGATCACGATAAAAGTTTAAAGCACTGTTTTCATCGTCGCATAGGGCAATGTGATACATAAGACGAATCCTCCTACATTTTTATTTTCACATATCCTCTTTAAAAGTAAAGAACGAAAAATTTCATTTCAATACTAAAAAATATTGTTTCATTACACGATACTACCAAAAATCATCCAGGGCATATATTTTACTTCTATCAAATGAAAGTGAGATAAAAAACATGAAAAAAGCGACTGGAAAGATTTCTATTCTATCAATATTGGCTTGTTTAAGCCTGGCTGGAACGGGATTAGCGGCTTGGATTTTTGGCGTTGAGGGTATATATGATTACTCCGCTAATGTTGGAGTAAACGTAACCCCAGGTGAGGAAATATCGGATGAGATTGCTTTTGAAGTCCGGGAAGACTTGCTAAAAGTGTACCTTGAACTAGATCAATCAGCAATTACATTCAAATCTCGAGCGGGAAGTGAATATCTCGAAAGTGATGTTTCTTTCCCATCAGTAACTATTGATGTGATTGGTGAAATTACTACACCTGATGTGCACTTGGAACTTAGTTACGAATGGACCATATCAAGTGGATTGGCTAGGTATGTTTCATTGACTGGTGGTGTTAGTGGCTCTTGGCTCGACGGAATAGCTATTTTGGTTCCAACCTTGGAGTTCACCCCATTAAAACCATCGAACATATTAGAGCATCAAGAAATGATTGAGGTGCTTATTGGCGAAGCAATTACTTTGAATCTTCATGCTGATGTTGTGCCCGATTAATTAAACGGGGCTTGTGGGAAAGTTTTAAAAAGAGAGAAAAATATGAGAAAAAACAATTTAAAAGTTTCATTAATTACAGTTGTTTCCTGCCTATCACTAGTTTCAGTGGGTTACGCGGCTTGGGTTTTTGGCGGGGCCGATTATGCTGACGATAAAGAGTTTATTGGTGTGGTTGTCACGCAAACCAGCGATAGCGTTGGGGCAGTTACAGTTTTAGATGATTTATCAAGTTGGTATTTAGAATTAGAACAAGGTGGTATTTCTTTTAAAGTAAAAGCTGGTGCGAAACCTGCAGAAACTGATTTGGCGCCAGATCCTTATAGCATCACGGTCGGATATAGCCATGAAGGTATTTCGGCAATAGAACTTGATCAATTGGTGTATAGATATACTTGGATTCTAGCTGACGATATTAGGGGCATAGAAAATGCTTTAGCGGATTATATAGGATTTCATGGCGGTAGCGATAGTGGACTTTGGAATCCAGTGGATACAGGCGAGGATGAAATTCCTTTACCAACTTTTGTTTATACGGATGAACCGACGACTGCGGCAGAATTAGCGGCGATGCTTGAAATAGTTAGAGAATGCAAAATTTACTTGAACGTATCAGCAGAAACTCCACAACCTTGACGATTAGAAAATAGTATTTATTTGTCTTACAACTTTGATGGAGTGGGGGAGAAAAAAATATGAGTGCTTTAGAAATAGCCATTATCATTAGCATGATAGTGGCTTCTATTAGTATTATTTGCTTTTATATATTAGCTTTAAAAGCCATTTATATAAAAGAAAAGCTTTTGATTGATGTTGGTAGTTATGATCAAGACATCGTTAATTCATCTAATAAGAGAAAAAAAGGAAATAGCTTTTTTGATAGTTTAATAAACTCACTAATTATTTTGCTATGTGTGGCGATTATCGGTACTATGGCATACACAAAATTTAGTGGTGAATTATTTCCATATAATGATTCCACCACTTTGGTCGTAGCTTCAAAATCGATGAGCTATACTAGTAAGACAAACAAAAATAAAGGGTATATAACGGCTGAAATGGAAGCTCAACAATTTGATTTGGGTGACATTATTATCATTGATGATAAGCCGGTAGAAGAAGACATAACTCTCTATCAAATTTACGCTTACAAAAAAGATGGAAAAACAATTATCCATCGCTTGTACGAAATTAATAGAGGTGATACGAACACTTATCTATTTCGGGGTGACGCTAATATTGGGTCGGACGATAAATATGTTAATTATGAAGATATTATTGGAGTTTATAACCGCGTCCTCATTTCTGACATTGGGATGGTGGTTTTATTTTCGCAAAGTTACTATGGATTTTACATTTTGCTTAGCATAGTTACAATCTTGACCGCATCATCAATATTTGAAAGAAAAATATATCTTCTTCTTAAGAAGCGAGCTTCAAGAAGTATTTTAATTGCACCCATAATTGAAAATAATGAAACTGTCAAAGAAACTTTACAAAGCGATCTGATAGATGATACGGAAGAAACTGAAAGTTCTTCTTCAGGTCGAAAAAACAAGAAACGTTTTATCGGCAAAATTGTTTGGAATAGCAAAAGGCATAAACCAAAAGAAGTGGAGCCTGAGCAAAATGACAAAGAATAAGCATTCGCTTTTCTTTAATTCAAAGAAAAAGCAAATTCAAACATTAGAAGACGAAAAAAAGGTTCTTAATCAACGGATAGCCTTTCTTATGGAAATAATTATTTTAAATAAGAATACCTTAACCCAGGAATCAAAGTTTAGACTTTTAACCATTCCTGAAATCCGTGAATCCATAAACTTGACCGAATCGGTAGAACCTTTTAGCGAACTTCAAGGTAAAATAAGAAAAAAAAGACTGACCTTTATTGAACGCATAAATCAATTAAGCCCAGAGGTAAGAAACAACTATCAAATTTTGCGTGAAAAACTCATTGCTGCTGGTTATAAGCCACGAATCAGTAAAAATAAGGAAAGCTTTTATTCTCATAGAGATATAGCCTGTTCGCTGGTTGCTTTTAAATCGCACATCCGTGTTTTTCTTGCTCTTGATCCAAGAAGATATATTGAATCCGGCATTCCGTTTGGCAACGCCTCGACCATTGAAAAATATGAGAAAACACCATTAGTCATTAAAATCAATAAAAGTAAACTGTCTTTAAAGCGAACATTATTATTAGTCAGTAATCTTGGCGAGTCAATTAAATAGTAGAAAAATTTTGGTTACTTCAGTAGATACTTCATTACTAAAAATTGTTATTTCATTACAGCCATAGTTTTATGCACATAAATTTTTTGTTAAAAAGTATACATTCGTTTTATACTCAATAAATTTGGAGGAGTAATAAATGTGAAAAAAACAAAAGCCGGATTAGTCTACTTGATTTTACTATTTGCCCTATCGGGTACTGTCTTTGCTTCTTGGACCTTCGCGGGAGCGGGAACGACTAATACCTCGGGTGAAATCGGCATTGATTTTTCTAGTGCTACGACATCGGTCGGAACAGTGGCAATAACATCTACTTTAGGCAGTTATAAGTTAGTCTTAGGCGGGCCAACAGATGGCGATATTGCTATAAGTCCTGCTACGGCTATTGATTATACGTGGACCGCTCCTGGAGATATGGCGGGCTTTACGGTTGCAGCTGCGTGCACCTGGACATTAGATACTAGTCTTGATAATTATATTAGTATCGCTACTAATGCAGTAACCAATGTTTCGAATCTTCAAAATTCACTTACTAATAAAGTCTACACTGGTTCAATTAACCTACCAACATTTTCTTGGGAGGCAACAAAGGCTCCGACTACGCAGGCACTATATAATACGATGAAGTCATCAATTGGAACGGGAAACCTTAATTTATCAATTGTTGTCACAGTCACTGCTGTTTAAATTAACCGTTGATTGGAATTAAAATTTTAAATATAAGGGCATCTTTTTAAAGAAGGATGCCCTTTAGCAAATATTGTTTTATAGGAGTAATGCGATACATTATGGATCAAAAAAGCAAAATCTTTTTTCTGTTATTGGTCATTATAGGCGCGGCTATTTTAATTGGGGCAACAGTCGTTTATTTTTCGCTTTACAAAAAAGAGCAAAAGAAAATTGATGATGGCGTTTTAGATAAAGAGATAATTGAGGGGAAAATGGCTAAAAAGAAAAAGTCAAAAGCAATCGCTTTTTTTGAAACGATTTTTTTTCTTTTTCTAATTCTTAGTCTGGGTCTTATTATCTTCTCAAAGTTTACGAGTGATTACTTTATATTTGGCAATAATGGGGTATTGGTTGTTGGATCAGATTCGATGAGCCAAACTAGTACCGTTAATGCGGAAATTGGTTATATATCTTTAGAAATGGAAGACGAGCAATTTTCTAAAGGAGATTTTATTCGAATAAAAAAGAAGCCACAAGAGGAAGAAATGACAGTTTATAATATTTATCTTTATAAAAACGAAAAGGGAATTACGATTATTCATCGCCTTTACGATATTGACAATGATGCGGAAAAACCAAGTTATGTTTTTCGAGGAGACGCCAATCAATTTAGCGACTGGCCTAATGTTTATTACGATCAAATTATCGGTGAATTTGATGGCGTATTTATTCCAAAGGTTGGGCATTTTGCCTTATTCTTACAAAGTAACTTTGGGACCTTATATGTTTTCTTCTTGCTTACGCTTTTTTCAATTTCTGCTTTTTTTGACAATGCTAATAGTTCTTTATATAAGAGACGTCGAAAACTAATAGAAGCAAATAATGATATTAAGCAATAAACACATTTTTTGATTTGATAAAACAAGCAATAATAATTCAACCCATCAATAGGTGTTTCAAGGAAAATTTACATGAAAAAACCAAATTTTATTCTACTTGGGATTATTCCCATTACAGTAGGCTGTAAAGCAAATATAACTAAGCTACCTCCAGATAGTTACTCTTTGCGCTTTGATATTAATGATTATGTGTTCACTAGGTCTATTTCCCATAATGACGCCTATTCAATTATTGAATATGCTCTAACTGATTATTTTAAATTTCCCTTTTGTAAAGAGACTGCTATTGAAGTATATAGTCAAGCGAATCGGCAAATGATAAAAAAACAAAAAGCCTTTATCGATGAAACAAATTTATATCTTCAATTGTCGGCTTTAAGTGAAGGGGAAGAAAATATAGTTAATGAGTATTATTTAACCGATACTATTGGTTATGGGAAAAACTATGTAACTAATAATCAACTGATAATTACTGGCGAGGCCTTAGTCACGATCAATGCATTATTTCGTTTATCCGTACTTCCTTATTCTGATTTACAGGCTATTGATGACATAGAAAAATATAGCGGGGGAATACTACCCGATGGAAACTATTTACTTCAGTTTCGCAATGTTAGAACAAAGACGATAGTGCGATATATTATTAGTCCCGATAAAAGTATTTTATTCGATAGTAGAACTACCAAGGATGAAACTGATGAATCGTTTACAGATCGCACTTTTCGCAATAGTAGCAACGTATTTATACCCGATTGGGTTCAAGCACTCGTTTAGAAATGAGGATAACCACTATAAAAGTATTTAGTAAGCGTCACTTTATATTATTCTTAATTCCAGTATTTTTTTTCATACTTATTCTCGGATTAGGCATAGCTTTATTTGTTGATAAAAAAGCTTCTATCGCAATAGAGATTATTTGTTTTTCGTATTTGCTAACTATATTGTATTTGGTTCTTATTGCTTTATTCGATACCATCCAAAAAAAGGTAAGGCCCCATAAGGATATTAATGCCGATGAAAATAATAAATTATTTCAAACAAGTTTGAATAATCATATCAAGAAAGGTTTTATGACTTTCAAAATTATCCATATAGAAATTATAAATTGCACCAACCTTGAGTTAATAAATGATCGGCAACACCCGCAAAAGCTAGGTGTCATACTTATAGATTACTTGAAAAAAATATATGGAAACGAAATAGAAGTATACGAATTGGACTTGCATTCACTGACGATAATTCTGCTAAGGAAGGAAGAATTAAAGTGCACACAAGATTATTTTAAAGCGTTCTTTAAAATGGATATCCTTCACAAAGAGCCATTCCCCTTACTATTAAAGTGTGGATGCTCCATCTATCCTAATGATGATTCAGATGGAAATCTTCTTTTATTAAAGGCAAAAATAGCCGCAAATTCAATCGCAAATAATCCGGGAAGATACTGGTGTGCATATCATCCGTTTCTTGCAAAAGAAATAAGTGATGAGACCAACATACATTTAGCGCTTTGGCGGGCGATAGAAGAAAAAGAAATCACTATTTCCTATCAACCGCAGATTGATATTAGAAATAATAGATTTGCTGGTTTCGAGGCGCTTTGCCGGTGGAATAGTTTAACACTCGGTGCAGTAAGCCCCGTGACCTTTATCCCAGTAGCGCAAAGGTATGGACATATGCCCGAATTAGACGCTTATATAATTAAACAAGTTTTTACTGATTATAGTCAAATTAAAATTCAGTTTCCAGGAGCTTCAATTTCTATTAATGTGAGTTACTATGCCATGCAAGCAGATGCTTTTTTTACTCTAGTAATAGAGGCTTTAAAAATCTATCATGTGAATCCGCAGCATATTACCTTTGAACTGACAGAGGATCAGCCGATTTTTAATAAAAATAAACTAATTAAGCAAATTCAGAAGTTTAAAAAATTAGGCTTTAAAATAGCGTTAGATGATTTTGGAACAGGTCACAACAATTTGTCACATCTTTTTGAACTTCCCGTTGATGAAGTCAAAATTGATAGTCGGTTTTTTAGAAATAACTTTGAAGAAAAAAATAAGGCGATTATCAAATCAATAATTGCTTTAGCAAACAGCTTAAATTTAAAGGTGATTGCCGAAGGAATTGAGCAACCGGAGCAAAAGAATTTTTTGTTGGAAAATAATTGTTTTTTTATCCAAGGATATCTATATTATCGGCCAATGAAAATTGATGAAATACTAAGAATTTAGCTTTTAATTAACTTGACTTACTTTTCTTCATCAGCGCATTCTAAACCGGTTAATTGTTCTACGATAGATAGTTCATAAGGTGGAAAGTACAATACGTATATTTCCCCCGCATGTTCGAGTTCTAAACGGAAGTAATACTGGATAAAGATCATCCCATAACTATTTGTCGTCATATGATAGAGCAAATACTTAGAACTTTGAAGGCTCTCCATTTTATTCCAAGCCGGAAGAGAAGTTTTTTTGTTGATTCTTACAATCCTTTTCATTTCCTCTTTAGGCAAGCCAATAACTGTAGTGGCGTCGGCTAAATAAAGCATTGTCTCGTCGGCATAAACTTGCTTTTCAAAATTGACAAAAGTTGTAAATCCCTTATTGATCGGTTTCAATTCTTCATTGTCTTTTTTATAGAAAAAGGAAAGAATATCAATTCTTTCGGCATCGCTTGGAATATGAAGTTGCTCCTCGGACTCCGCCAACACTTGATTGCAGTAGTCTTCGGCATTTTTATAATCATCACTATTCTCGGTTGAAGCTTTTCGTCTCTTGCTATAAAAGTATAGAAACAGCCAACCGATAAAAGCAATAGGCGCAAGATAAAAAAGATAAGGCGCGTTGTGATAGGCCGTGGATAAAGAAGTTTCACCGATTAAGGCTTTTACTATTCCCCCAATGACAATAATCCAGGTAAAGAGCAAAATCAGTTGAACAATTTTTAGCCATAAGGGAAAATCAGCCCGCCTTGTTTGCTCGGCGGCTATTCTCATGCAACGATCCAATTTTTCTTTCTGAAATTGGTCAATTTCGGCTTTAATGAAAATTTCTTCATCTCCGCTTAGATTGCCTTTACTATCAGTTTGATTGACCCCAAATATTGCTTTCATATTTCATCCCCCGCATCCCTTTTTATTATAGACAATTTGTAGCCTTAAAACGAATAAATATATTTCTCAATCATCTAAAATACGAATACTCAATAAATATTTTTGATTTAGTTTTTTAATTTCGTCAAGCACTCGAGAATCATATTTTATTTTTAAAATGCCGACATTGGTTTGAGCCTCATTTTCAAAATGGTAACGAATAAGAATTTTTCGTTTTATTACTTCCAGTGAGTAGATATTTTCCCAAGGAATAAAAAAGCTTTTTCGTCCCCAAGCGTGACCAAAGCCCATTTTATTGGTTAAATAGCTCTTTTTTATTCCGCGGGCGAAAAACGAAGGAAACACGCCAACGATAAGAATAACACTTAAAACCGTACTAAGAATAATTCCCAAATCTTCAAGTTTAAACTTCAAAGAAATGACGAGTCCGATAAGTAATGGAATAACAAATGATATCGTGATAAAAGCTATTTTCTCCCAAAGTAACAAAGTGTTGCTTCCCCAAAGGGCTTCTGATTCTAACGCCAATTTTTGCTCAGTTTCTGCTTGCTTGAAGCGACTATCGTCTATTAAAACTAAATAATGCTCAATAATTTTTATGGCTTCGGGAACCGATAAAAGTAAGATACCATGCCAATGTTCAGTTTGATACTTGTCTTTACCGATACTGATAAACCAGAGACCATTAAACAATACGTATTCAGGCGTGGCTATTTCCTTCCAGGAAAATGCCGAATTATCAAACTCAATTTTTTCTTCGTCGATTTTCACTTGACTATTATTTTTAATGGCCGTCGAATCGGTAACAGTAACGTAAAGGATGTTAAGTTGATGTGCTCCCTTTAAGTATGAGTTGAGGGTAATTTCATTTTTATCTTGTTTGCGCTTTTCAACTATGGATATATATCTTTTTCGATTTGTAAATATAATTAACCAGCAAAAGCCAAAAGCCATAATTGAGCCAATTGCCAAAATTATCCCGATTGTTTTCGATGTTGAAAAAGGAAGTTCGCTTAAAAGATAGGCACTAACGCCCAAACAAACGATAAAAACAAATAAAGAAGTATACACAAGCCATAGATATAGACGGGAGAAAGCTTTGTCATTTCTAGTTTTAAACATTTATAATTCCTCTTTTTCAATATTTAAACGATAGATGCAATGGGGAGGAATATCTTTAAAATAAAAAACATAATCCGATGGAGGAGTTTGATGTGAACCCCATAACTTGTACTTATTTGATAAAATATTTGAGGTGATTTTATGAAAAAGGACAAAAGGGTACGTGGAATCTATAAAAAAGTTCCAGACGACATCAAGATTAAGGTCTGTAAAGA